>BNJS01003005.1_pt1 | contig 288273 bp, 304 predicted proteins | sample 8540461 | NCBI WGS metagenome assembly BNJS01 (sample SAMD00202454, study PRJDB9452) | human saliva metagenome | isolation source: human saliva | place: Japan
AGAGTGAATAGGATGAAAAAGGAGATAAGACGCATAATCTATCGGGGATGTTAGGAAATGGGTATGCTTAAGAGCGATGTTTTGTAGCAAGATAGAAAAATGTAAGAAAGTGCCAACGGTTTTTTGGGAGTATGAACCGAAAAATCATTGATGCTGGCAGGAGCGGTGGCTAGATGATTCTCTACGGGAGTTCTGATTTGTGGAAGGTAATAGAATCCCACTACTCACAAGTCGTGAGTAGTGGGAATTTTAACATGGGATGGTGGCTAGTGCGCAACTAGAATCTATGGGTAGCCGTGAGGTTGATGTTGCTTGGCGCACCAGGAGAGCGGAGATCTGTCGAACCAGAGATGTAGTACTGTTTGTTTGTTGAGTACATTGTTCCAGTTGAGTTGCACACTGCATATCTCTCACTTTATATATATAAAGCAAGATTGAGCAAAGTGTAGCCAGGATAGGTGACGAGTTGAGCACGACGTCCCACTTGTCCTTCGCGAGCGCTTACGCCATTGATGCCCAATCCCATACCCAAGTTGCGGAGCGCACCAGAAGGGATGATGAATTTCGTCCAGAGGTTGGCAGCGTGGCGAGGAGTTCCAGGACGTTGGATGTTGAGGTCTTTGGTGCCAGGAGCAGCCTTGGTAATGTCAGCAATGTTGTAACTGTAGTTTGCTGTGATGCTCCAATAAGGAAGAATGCGACCTGAAACGTCGAATTCCACACCGCGAGACACTTCTTCTCCTACGGCAACTCTCAATTTTGGGTTCACAGGGTCACCAGCACTATAGAGGCTGTTGTTTTTACGGATTCTGAAAACAGAAGTGGTAACGCTCAGACGTTTGTTAAGGTATTCGCCTTTTGCGCCTACTTCCCAAAGTTCGCTCTTCATGGGATCAAATGGTCCACCAGTCTCAGGATCACTTTGAATAGCGACTGACTGAGGTTCGAAACCGCGAATCCAAGAAGCATAAACATTGGTAGAAGGAGTGAGTTCATAGACCAAACCTACACGAGGGATGAACGCTGTTTGCGTGGTTTTCTTTTCGATGCCCTTAGCATTTTTTGTAACATCGGTAAACCATTCCACACGTGCACTCAGCAACGTTTGAAGGCGTCCCCAGCGAAGCTGTTCTTGCAAATAGACACCATTGGAGTACGAGCGTACAGCACTACCTTGACCATTAGGATTTCCAGCACCAGTCTTGTAGATATACTTACTGATATCTTGAATGCGATTACCTAAAGTGGAGTTCAAATCGAAGCTAGGCACATTGGTGCGTGGGTTGCCGCTTGCATCAAGTTGGTAGTCGTCTTTCTTCTTAACATCGAATTTATCAACTACAGTGCCGTTCTTAAGGAGATAACCACTAGCCGAAAGAGAACTAAGTCCCGGAGCAATAGCGGTGTTGAAGTAATCATATCCCAAAAGAAGTTTGTGCTTCAAAGCACCAGTGGCAACATCCCAAGTGAGATAATTGTTGAAGTTATTGCTGGTGATGTGACGATGGCGTTTTTCAAATCGCATTTCCACCTTTGAGAAATCTTGTTTGCCATCTATCGTACTTTGATAGGCGTGTTGTTGAGCATGTTCCTCAGTATTCTCCAGATAACTAGAATAGAGGTAAGTGCTGTTGAAGAGCAAACCTTTAGCCAACTGATGTGAGAGCGCAAACGAGAGGTTGAAGGTGTTTTCGCTCATGAAGTCGCTAGCAGCCGATTGAGTGGAGTTGAAAGGCACAGAGAAGAGATCACCATCGCCGTGAATAGCAAGTCCTCTGTCAAGCTTACCCATGTTGTTGTTGTAGGTGATGTCAGCATTGAGTTGCGTGCGATCGGAGAGGATGTAGGTGAAAGAGGGGGCAACAATGAAGGTGGTGAGTCCTTGAAGGTCGCGGAAACCATCGGTGTTCTCATAACCCAGGTTCAAGCGATAGAGAAGCGATTTCTTCTCGTTGAGTGGGCCTGTGAAGTCGCCATATACATTAGAGGTGTTGAAACTTCCAGCAGTGAGCGACACCGAACGACGAGCCACGTCGAGGGGTTTCTTGGTGACGCGGTTCACGACACCACCAGGAGCAGCATTTCCGAAGAGGGCAGAAGCTGGACCTTTGATGACTTCCACACGTTCAATATTGGCGAGAGAAGACTGGCGGAACAATGGCGTTAGTCCGCGCATGCCATTGAGAAGGTTACCCGAGTTGAGGTTACCCAATGAGCGGAAACCACGAATGCTGAAGTCGTTGTAGGCAGAATATTGACTGATACCACTGATGTTTTTCACTACATCGTTTACGGTGATGGCACCTTGGTCGAGCACAAGTTCTTTGGTCACATAACCAATGGACTGTGGCACGTCTTTTAGCGCGGTTGCTGTCTTGGTGCCCACAAAAGAAACGGAGTTTTTATACGACTGTTCGCGACGTCCCATCACATCGACTGTAGGGAGAGCGTCAGAGCGTTCCTGCAATACGAAATCAACACCTTGGTAACTCTTGTTGGTTAGTTTAAGGGTGCGTTGTTGAGTTGCATATCCGATGGCATGAACGAGGATAGTAGTTTCACCGCTAGGCAGTTCGCTGAGAGTGAAATAGCCATTGGCTTTGGTGCGAACAGCGCGCTTCATACCTTTCACCGAGATGGTGGCTTCGCTGATAGGGTTGCCGTTGTTGTCTGTGATTTGTCCACGGATTTCAGCGAAAGCACCTTGCTTGGGTTCAGTGCCGTTGGCTACGCGATTCACGAGTGTGTCGTTAGCTGCTGCAGTGGCATTGTTGGGAGTTGCATTGCCACTCAATTTGCTGTCACCATTTGCGTTGCTAGCAAACGAAGCGGCAGGAATGGTCATAGCTGCGGCAAGCAATGCTACAGGAATGATGGAGGAGTCATAAGAATTAGGAGTATAGTGTTGTGATGTTCGGATGACAACGCGCAGTATGGTGATTGGCTCCTCTCGTTTTTGTTCTGAATCTCTGTGATCGAATTGTTCTCTACGCGTTTAGTCCGATGAATAAGAGAGAGGACAAGCGACTGCGAAATTACTTATTTTACTCGTTCGCGATAGAATAGGTTGCACACTATCTTAAGAAGTGAGTAATAAAATACTTAGATTTAGTGACTAGAAAGGATAGTTCTGTCATCTTTATTTGTCAAAATGTCCGATAAAAAGGTGAAAAATAGCTGTATGCGGACATGATATCATGATAATCATTAGAAACAGCACATCATTGTTTCGAGATTGAGCTCTATTTCTTAGTTGATGCTAAGGAAAACTGGATTGGGAAGTCTTTGTTTTTCGTACGGTTACTTCTTGGACTCAAGCTGTTTTACTCTTCCGAAAAGCCCCACCACTCACACGATTATGCGAATGGTGGGGCTTGAGTCTTAGGAATGTGTTAAAGCACGCAATTAGAATCTGTAGGTTGCTGTGAGATTGATGTTGCGAGGTGCACCTGGAAAGGAGCGCAAGCGATCATATCCTGAGATATAGTATTGCTTATTGAGCGCATTGTTGAGATTCAGTTGGAGCTGCAGTTCGTGCACTTTATAGTCAAGGGAGAGACTTTATTATAATTCCGTTGCCCCCTGGCTAACGTGAGGGCTTATCGCCTCGATGTTGCGCTTTAACCCCTCGTATTTGGCGCGTTTCACGGCAGAACCTTTGAAGAGGGTGCGATACTCCTCGATGGTGAGACGGCGCCAATCTTCCCAAGTCATGGCAAGTAGGGCAGGAGAGGGCTGGAAAGCCTCGATATTCGTGGGACGCGCCAGACGATTCCAAGGGCAGACATCTCCACAACGGTCGCAGCCGTAGAACATTTCGCCCATTTGTTCGCCTGTACCTTCGGGGAGCGTGTCGCCACGATATTCGATGGTGAGGTAAGAAAGACATTTTCTAGCATCCAATCCTCGTTCGCTGAGGCACTGTGCAGGGCAGGCACGCAAGCATTTCGTACATGGACCGCAACGATTCTCCACGGGCTGATCGTAAACATCGGCAGGGAGTGTGAGAAAGAGTTCTCCGAGGAAGAAATAACTCCCAGCCCCAGGGATAATTAACTGAGAGTTTTTGCCTATCCACCCTAGTCCTGACTTCCACGCCCAATATCGCTCATCGACAGGTGCGGTGTCGGTGAACACGCGTGAACCTTTCTAGTTGTTCCGCTGCATCTGGATGTCCCGTCTCTATGAGATGTTGACGGATGTTTCCCAGAAACTGGAAAAAGGCGCGATTTCATTTCATCGTGATAGTCCTTGCCTCGGGCATAGCGCGCTAGTGGGATGTAGCGTTCTTGCCGTTGTCTCTTTTAGGCGTGGGCTGGGAGACTCAGCAGCCGTTGTGCCTCTTCCTCTATCGTTTGATCTGCTACGGAGGAGTTAGGGGCTTCCTCTGCGTTCGTCTGTTCTGCTTCTGGAACAAAGGTGTAGTAGTTGAGCGCGACAGAAACAATGCACTGCACCCTTCGACCAGAAGGCGAGGGTCACGGCGTTTCTCTTCATTGCGCTCGAGATAGCTCATCTCTCCGTGCATACCACTATCGAGCCATTGCTGACGGCGCGCTGCATGCTCGTCATCCATGGGAGTGCAGGAGAGATGCTGCAGCAAAAAGCCGAGGCGTTGTGCTTCGGCTTTGAGATATTCGGAAGAAAGAATCATGTGCTGTGTCTGTGTTGAGAGGGCGGTAGAGCGAACCGCTGAAGTGGGATGAGAAGGCATAGAAATCGTGGTTATCGGTTATGGAAAACCTTAAACTCATAGCCTTGTTTGAGCAACCATTCTATGGCGCGAGGGAGCGCATACTGGAGTTTCTCGTAGCTCTTGATGCTGTCGTGGAAGGTGATAATGCTACCATTGCGTGCATAGTGGCGAACATTGGCCAGTACATCGCGACCATTGAGCCGAGTGGAGTAGTCGCGAGTGACCAAATCCCACATCACGACACGATATCTACGAGAGATAGCATGATATTGTGGCCATTTCATCCATCCGTGGGGAGGACGGAAGAGATCAGTATGGAGATATTCGTTAGCGCGTTCGACATTGCGCACATAACTACTGATGCCGTGGAGATGCCCCGAGATGTGGTTGAAGGTGTGGTTGCCGAGCCGGTGTCCGCGACGACGCACTTCTTCAAAGATTTCTGGATATTTCCGGATATTATCGCCCACCATGAAAAACGTCGCTTTGACGTTGTATTGATCCAACACATCGAGCACCCACGGCGTCACCTCAGGGATGGGGCCATCGTCAAAGGTGAGATAAACCGCATGGTCATTGGGATCCATACGCCAGAGAGCATTTGGATAGAGCCAACGGAGAAAAGCGGGTTGTTCGATAATCATAGCGTGCACTCAAAAGAGGGGGCAGAAATCGTTGTCAAGAAGATAGAAATCTGCCCCAGACTTTGAGAGTCTGGGGCGAATTTCGGAGAGATTATTCAGCTTCGTCAAGCATTGCAGGCATAGCATTTTGCTGTTGCTGCATTTGCATTTGGCGTTCGCGCTCCATCATGCGCTGGATGATCACTTGTCCAGCAGGAGTGCGCTCGAGATTTTTCAAGAAATTGTCGTAAACCTTCACTTCTGGAGCCTTGATTTCTGTAAGTCCTTCGAGAGCTATTTGCAGCACTTGCATCTTCTGCATGAGGGTGTTGCCATAAGAGGCGAGACGACTCTCGGGAAGGGTGCTTGCCCAGTTCATATATTGCATGGTGTTTTTAGCAACCGCGGTGAGGATGCGACGAGCATCGGCATCACGACCAAGCTCGTGATAGAGCTGTGGCATGAGGAACTGGCGACCGTTGGGGCTAAAGCCAAGCGAGAAGAAGTCGTAAGGCACTTGTTGAGCAGGGAATACTTGTTCGCACTTGTTGAGCACTTCTAAAGCCTCCTTCTTGCGACCTTCCTTAGACAGTTGTGCAGCGAGCTGCACCATACGCATACGATGGGTGTAGCACATGCGCATAATCGTTTGGTCAACATAAACATTGGGGTCAGCAATGTTGCCAAAGCGGAACTTCTTCATGAAGTTGTCATACATACGCTGGGTGTCTACCATCTCATTCTGCGAAGCAAAAGGAGTGATGCGTGCGGCAAGTCCTTCGAGCATGAGGAACTTTCTCAAGTCCAGCTTGTGAATCGCTGCCGAGCGTCGTGCTCATATAGAGCGGACGCGTCCAATTATGGTGAGCGAGCATCTCATATATCATCATATCATTCTTGCCGAGTGCGCGCTTTCCTTTGAGGGAAATCACCATCTTGTCGGGGATGCTGTCTTTTCCGTTAGGCAATTTCATTCCGCTGCGCAAAACGGCGGCCTTATCCACTGACAACACGAGGGAGTCTGTGGGGATGATGCCAAACTCCTTGTTGCGCACGAAGTTGTCGATCACGTAAGAGAGTTCAAATGGGTCGACTTTTTTGCCTTCTGCAGCGAATTGTTGCTTAAGTTCTTCCAACTTATCGTTCATCGGCTCAATGCGAATGAGGTCGTGTCCACCCACATTGTCCACATATTCCCAGCGATTCCAAGTGATGGGGAGTGCAGGACTGTTCCAAGCTGGACGACGCATTTGATCGATATACCAGTCTGTGGAGAGGTAAGACAAGTTGCAGACACGCGCATCGGTGCGGTTGCCTTCCACATCTTGGTTGTACCAGAGAGGGAAGGTGTCGTTGTCGCCCATGGTGAAGATAACAGGATTTCCCTTTTCGTCGAGCGAGTTGAGATAGTTCAAACCAAAGTCGCGAGCGGCAGTGCGTCCTGAGCGGTCGTGGTCGTCCCAAGTTTGGCTCACCATTTGCAGCGGAATAGCCACAGCAATGACAGAAGCTATGCCAGCAGCTGCGAGATGAGGCACTTTTACACGGCGAAGACCTTCGACGATAGCGGCTACACCCAAACCAATCCAAATGGCGAACGCATAGAACGAACCAGCATAAGCATAGTCGCGTTCACGAGGTTCGCTAGGTGTTTGGTTGAGGTATAGAACGATGGCAAGACCTGTCATGAAGAAGAGGAAGAAGACTACCCAAAACTGTTGGATACCTTTCTTTCCGCGGTAGGCTTGCCAGAAGAGACCCGCCAAACCAAGCAACAAGGGCAGACAGAAGAATACGTTATGTCCCTTGTTGTTTTTCAAATCATCGGGCAGGAGTGATTGATCGCCGTAGAGTGCATTGTCGATGAAGGGGATACCAGTAATCCATTGTCCATGTTCCACTTCTCCATAGCTTTGAACATCATTTTGTCTACCAGCAAAGTTCCACATGAAGTAGCGCCAGTACATGAAGTTCACCTGATAAGAGAGGAAGAATCGGAGGTTGTCCATCTGTGTGGGCATTTCTCCTGCAAAGCTATAAGGCTGTCCTTCGTATTCGCCAGAAACATCTACTGTCTTAGTGTCTACACCACCGAGCCATTCATTGTAAAGGCCTGCATGCTTGCGTGAGTACATGCGTGGGAAGAGCATCTTTTGTGCGCTGGGGAACACAGGTTGTGTCGTCACCTCCACCACATCATAGCGGTCGGGTTCGTTAGCGTTTTGCTTTTCGTGGCGTTGCACTGTCTCTTCCTTGGAATATCCGAGAGCTTGTGAGGTATAGGCCTCCCCATAGAATAAGGGTTTTGTGCCATACTGTTCACGATTGAGATAAGTGCCGAGGGAGAAAATGTCTTCAGGAGAGTTTTGGTCCATGGGAGGATTGGCGACAGAGCGGATGACAATCACCGCATAGGTGGAGTAGCCAATCATGAGCATGAGCATGCACAAGAGAGAGGTGTTGAGTGCGCGTTTGCGTACCACGTATTCTCCATCGCGCTTCCAGAAGAGGAGAGCCCCTAAGAGTGCCAATACCACAATACCAATGAAGAGAGGGCCAGCGATTCCTTTACCATAGAAGGGAATACCCAACATGGCAACACTAGCAAGGTAGAGAGAAACGGCAGTAGTGCGGTTGTGCTGTGTGGTGCTCCAAATGGCAGCACCTACCACGCCGATGAGGGCAAGGATGTAGATTACCAAACCGGTGTTGAATGGCAGGCCGACGGTGTTCACGAAGAACAATTCAAACCAGCCACCGACTTTCACGATGCCTGGTACAACGCCATAGAGCACTGCGGCAACGAGCACCAAGCTCAAGCCAAGTGCAAGGAGAGAACCTTTGAGGTTGGCGTTGGGATACTTCTTTGTAGTAGTACACCAACACGATAGCGGGCAAGCAAAGGAGGTTGAGCAGGTGGACACCGATGGAGAGTCCTGTGAGGTAGAAAATGAGGACGAGCCAGCGGTCGGAGTGTGGCGCATCGGCATTGTCTTCCCACTTGAGAATCAACCAGAACACCAAGGCAGTGAACATGGAAGAATAGGCATATACTTCGCCTTCTACAGCAGAGAACCAGAAAGTGTCGCTCCAAGTGTAAGCCAAAGCACCAGCCACACCACAGGCAATAATCGTAACAGTCTGCGCCAGATTTTCTACCACACCCTCAGTGCAGATGAGTTTGCGTGCCAAGTGGGTGATACTCCAAAAGAGGAACAAGATGCAGAATGCCGAGAGGGTGGCACTCATCACATTGATCCAATATGCCACTTGCTCAGGGCCAGAGGCAAAGAGGGAGAAAAACTTGCCGGTGAGCATGAAGAAAGGTGCACCAGGTGGGTGTCCCACTTCAAGGCGATAGGCAGTAGTGATGAACTCGGGGCAGTCCCAGAACGAAGCCGTGGGCTCTACGGTCGAGATGTAGGTAAAGGCTGCGATGAGAAATACGAGCCAACCTGTGATGTTGTTGATAAGTTTGAACTGTTTCATTGTGGCACGGATGTGGTTACACCTGTTGCTAATAGAGATTACAGCAGAAGAAAGGGTAGTGATGCACTGCGTGTTGCGGCTTTTGCCTACGTCGCCGTAGGGGGCTGCGATACATTAGAGCACTAACTACCTAGTATCTTGCAAAAGTACAAAGTTTTTTTTGTTTTCCTCCCACGTTTATGTTAGAATATCGCAAACCCCTTGTTTTTTCATGCTTCGTAGTATAGACAAGCAAGTCCAAAAGCATAGGATACATTCCTTATTCCCTTCGTTATCTTGCTGCTGAGCGTGCGATTTCCGTATAAAAGGAAGACGCCCGTGTCAAAACAAGGTTGTTCTGACGCGGGCGTTGTACTATAGAGAAGGGGGCGTTGATCAGGAAATCTTCATAATTTCTTATTTCTGATGCCGTCTGAGTGAACCGAAAATGATGGAAGATTAGATGCCCCAAGAGTGTAGGCTTAGAAGCGATAGTGCATACCTACGGTGAGGCGACCAGAACTTGCTCTGCTAATGAGGCCAGTGACTTCGGTGGTAAGGAAAATGTCATCTGTGAGTTCTAGTTGCATTCCACCACCAAAATTTGCTCCGATGTAGCCAGTTTCCCAGCCCACACCAGCTTCAATACCAATGAGAGGGTACAAAGTGATGTGTTGGTTCATGGGGAAGAGGTAGTGTCCATTCACGCCAATGATGAGACTGGGGAAAAAGCGGGCATGGTAGATGCGCGACCTTCGAGACGGATAGGGGAGTCAAGATGATATTGCGCTTGAACACCAAGCATCAAACCATCTCCAGCCGAGATATGTGCACCAAAAAGTGGCCAATTGATTTTCCTTGAAGGTGTTCCTCTGCTGTGCCATGCTGGGAAGAAGCGTAAGCATGGCTGCGATTGCTAAGAAAAGACGTTTTTCATACGGGGTTTTTGTTTGTTGTAAAATAATGGATACAAAGTTAGTGGTGTACACCACCCAGAGAATTACTGATGATGACCGTGAGCACGATGGCGGTGATGGCCACGTAGAGCCAATCTTGCTCCACGATGAAGTCAAAAAACGAGAGAACTACACGGGCGATTGGTGTGAGGATGAGGACAATCACGCCTACTTGTATGCAACTTGCGGCATCGCCATGGAGGATGCCTTGCCACAATCCACCGAGTGTGGTGAAGTTTAATTGCGCTGCTGCGTTAGCGGCTTCAAAATGTCGATAATCTGGCACGGGGTCTAGGCCATGCTGTAAGAGATAATAGACGCCGCCAATGGTGGCAAGGAGACAAGCGAGAATGACTCCCCAACGGAGCGTGTTGCCTATGAGTTGTTGGATGTCCATATACGAATGCTTTGAAGCGTCTTTGGATTAGTGATTGAGTCCTCCTGTGAGTCCCATGTAAATCATATTTATAGCTACGGCGAGAATGGCATAGAAAAATATCTTGCGAAGCAACTTTACGTCTAATTTCTTGAGCAGTCTTGCTCCAGTAAGTGCTCCAAGTAGCACGCCAATCATCACAGGGAAGGCGATGCCTGGCACGATGATGCCGCGCTGGATGTAGACCACAGCTGAGGCGCAGGCGGTGACACCAATCATAAAGTTGGAGGTGGTGGTGCTGACTTTGAAGGGAACCTTCATGCAACCATCCATCGCAATGACTTTGAGTGCGCCAGAACCGATGCCCAAAATGCCAGAGAGGAATCCTGCTAAAGCCATCACCGAGAAACCACCTGCTACGTTGGTGAGTTGGTAAGCCTGTTTGGTGCCATCCTTTAGGGATATTCTCCATAGAGTTTGAGTTTCTGAGCCACGGCACTGCCTTTCACATCCGTGTGGTCGGCATGTTTGCGACGTTGTGCGAGTGCTGTTGTGGTGAGTGCCAATCCGAAGATAATGGCCAGCACACTATTATTGAAATATAAGGCTACGGCAGCTCCAATCACAGCCCCAATGGTGGTGGCAATCTCGAGCAACATCCCCAAACGAATGTTGGTGATGCCTTCTTTCACGTAGGCAGAGCCCGAACCGCTAGAAGTGGCAATGGAAGCAACTAAGGCTGCTCCTACGGCATAGTGAAAGTCGATGCCAAAACAAAGAGTGAGTAGGGGGATAACTACCACACCACCTCCGAGTCCTGTGAGCGAGCCTAGTAGTCCTGCAGCATAAGCTCCAATGAGAAGGATGAGTGTAAAAGCTAATACAGTCATACTGTGTAGAAATCTTGTGGCTACGCTATTGGAAGCGTGCGTGTTCGCTTGCAAAATTACGACTTTGAATGAGTTCGTTGGCTTTTAGTGCGTTAAAAAAAGCCCCTTGCTGTGCTGCAAGAGGCTTTTTCGTATAAAGAACGCAAAAACTGCGTATTGTCAAAAGGAGTATCTGTGGATTAACCGATGGTGAGGAGGGTAGTGCCTTCGAGCACGCTGTCGCCAGCGGCTACGCAAACACCAGTCACCGTACCGTCGCACTCAGCCGTGATGTTGTTCTCCATCTTCATGGCTTCGAGCACCACCACAGTGTCGCCCTTCTTCACGGCTTGACCAGCAGCCACAAGCACTTGGGTCACTACACCAGGGAGGGGAGCATTCACAGGTTCGCCAGCACCAGCGGCACCTTTAGCTGCAGGAGCAGGAGCGGCTTCTGCTTTAGGCGCAGCGGCTACGGGAGCTGCAGGTGCAGCGGCTGCTACTTCGGGCAAATCGCCTTCAGTGAGGGGAGCTCCGAGGATTTCCACGTCGAAGGCCACGCCATTCACGTTGAGTTTGGCCACTTGGTCGCGGAGCGATTCGATGGTCACGTCGTAGCGTGCGCCATTGACCGTATAACTATATGTTCTCATTGCGGATTATCTATTGGAAAAAGGGTCTTGAGTGAACTGCAATGCGGGGTTGTTCCACGCAAAGTTTTGATTGGTGAGGGTGAGCACATCGTGTTCTTCATCGTGCACTTCCTCACATTCATACTGGGCAAGGGCAAGACTGATGAGACCTGCGTAGATGGGCATCTCCGCTTCTGTGGGGTGATAGCTTGCGCCATCTTCTTCCACTGAAACGATGGTGCCGCGATGCTCACTCAGCGAGATGCGCACCGTGCGTCCACCAAAGTTATATTGAAATATTTTCATATTGTCGTCTAAGAATTTAGAGCGGTTGTGCCCGATTAGAGAGGCTCGTTACCGTGCTTCTTGGCAGGACGGCTATCGTTCTTGCTAGCGATTTGCTCGAGAGCGCGACAAACGCGGAAACGAGTGTTGCGAGGCTCGATCACATCGTCGATGTAACCTTCAGCAGCTGCCTTGTAGGGGTTGGTAAATAGCTCGTTGTATTCCTTTTCCTTCTGAGCGAGGAAAGCTTTGGGGGTCAGCTTCTGCCTTGGCAGCCTTAGCACTGAGGATGGCCACAGCACCACTTGCACCCATTACTGCGATCTCTGCAGAAGGCCAAGCGTAGTTCACGTCGGTCTTGAGTTGTTTGCTACCCATTACGATGTGCGAACCACCATAGCTCTTACGGAGGGTTACGGTTACCTTGGGCACAGTAGCTTCACCATAAGCATAGAGCAACTTGGCACCATGAGAGAGATAACGGCGTTGTATTCTTGACCCGTACCAGGCAAGAAACCAGGAACGTCTACAAGGCTCACGATGGGGATGTTGAAGGAGTCGCAGAAACGTACGAAACGCGCTGCCTTGCGGCTAGCGTTCACATCGAGCACACCAGCGTAAACCTTAGGTTGGTTAGCCACGATACCCACGCTTTGACCATTGAAGCGAGCGAAACCGATGATGATGTTTTGAGCGAAGTCGCGTTGTACTTCGAGGAATTCACCATTATCCACCACAGCACCGATCACTTCATACATGTCATAGGCCATGTTGGGGTTGTCGGGGATGATTTCGTTCAAGAGGTCTTCCTTGCGGTCGATGGGATCGAGGCATTCCAAACGAGGAGCGCGCTCGCGGTTGTTTTGGGGGAGGTAAGAGAGCAAGCGACGGATGAGGCCAGCAAACTCTTCTTCGGTCTTAGCACTGAAGTGTGCTACACCACTCTTCTTGGTGTGCACGCTGGCACCACCGAGGTCTTCTTGTGAAACGTCCTCGCCTGTCACGGTCTTCACCACTTTAGGGCCAGTGAGGAACATGTAGCTCACGCCTTCGAGCATGACAATGAAGTCGGTCAAGGCAGGAGAGTAAACCGCACCACCAGCACAGGGGCCACAGATGCCCGAAATCTGGGGCACTACACCAGAGGCTTCGATGTTGCGTTGGAAAATGTCGGCAAAACCAGCCAAAGCGTTGATACCCTCTTGGATGCGTGCACCACCAGAGTCGTTCAGACCGATGCAGGGTGCGCCCATTTTCACAGCGAGATCCTGCACTTTGCAGATCTTCTCGGCCATTGTCTTAGAGAGCGAACCACCATTGACGGTGAAATCTTGAGCATAGAGATACACCAAACGGCCGTTGATGGTGGCACTACCGCACACCACGCCATCACCGTAGAAATGTTTCTTGTCCATTCCGAAGTCGTGGCAGCGATGTAGCTTAAACATGTCGAGTTCTTCGAAGCTACCTTCGTCTACGAGGAGGGCGATGCGTTCGCGTGCCGTGGCTTTGCCCTTGGCATGCTGCTTGTCGATTGCTATTTCGCCACCGCCGAGACGGGCTTTTGCGCGAAGCTCTACAAGCTGCTTGATTTTCTTTTGTTGTTCACTCATATTTTTAGTGCGTTTATTTTAGAGTTATGGATTGCAAATCTATCTGAATTCTAGTCTGATAAAGCCTTGTGAGTGTAGTCGCATTGATAGGCTGCACCGTGCTGTTGGGCTGGTTATATAGGTGACCATCCTTTAGGTTGGCTCAAAATAGAAGAAAGTGTGCAATCTTTGCGCAGCAAAATTACAGATTTATTTTGAGGTGACCAATGATTTCCCCACTTCCTGTGAGATAAATACGCATTATTGCCTTGCGCTTGTGGCGAGGGAACTATGTACAAATCTGTGAGGGTAGATTGAAATCTCCGACCTACACAAAAAAATCTCCGACATTTCAGAAAAAAACTCGGAGATTTTTCCTAAAAAGTCGGAGATAATTTCAAAACTCTCGGAGTTTTTTAGAGTGACTCTCTGAGAGTTTTATGACAATGCTCACAGAGATGTTGAAATCACTGCGTTGTCGCGACACAATGTGCTAGAGGGTGGTGAGCATTGTCCCACAGATTTAGAACTTCATACCGAAACGGAGGGTAAGACTCTCGTTGGATGAGTAATCGTAAATGTCGCCTAATAAGTTATCTCCGTAATAATGGAAATACCTCTCTCTCACGGTTTGGACAGAAAAACCGAGGCCGACGACGAATTGCTTGATTTGTACACCTGCTCCAATGCTCCAATACGTGCTATGGCTATGGGTAACGGCAAGCCCTGTTTTGAAATCAATGTATGGGGTTACAATGGATGGTGTGGGAATCTCAAAACGAGGGTTGATGATAAGGTTTACATCAGTGTGATTGCCTTCTTTATCGATTCCATCGTACCAATAAGTTGTGTTGAGACCTCCTCCCAAGTAGAAAAAACGGAAGAGTTGCGCGCCCAAAGTAGCGTTCATGTCAAATGCACCTCCAAGACCGATGTCTGCCAAGGCGGCAAAGCGTGGAGAAAAACTACGACGAGGAGCGTAGCGTTGACGACTACGTGGTGCTTCTGCTTTAGTAGTGCTCTCTAGGTTATAAGGCGCATCCAGCGTAGTAGCCTCTTGGGTGGAGATTGTACTAGGGAACCCGAGTGTATTTGCCGAAGGGGCAGCTGGTTTTTCGCTGGTGAATGCCACTAGTTCTGAGTTGAGCACATGTTGCGCTGAAACTTCCATTGTGCCTAGACAGACCAAGACTAGCGAAAAGAGGATTTTGTTCATGTTCATTGTTAGTTTAGTTAAACGAATCGTGAAGGCTCAACAAGGTTTAGTCTTCTCGACCGCTAGCACTTTGCGATGAAAGTCTATCAATATCCAAGATTTACGATGTAGTTTCGTAGCACTTTGGCAGTGTGTTACGAATACTATTGAGAAATCTATTATTGATGTGTTGAGAAGTTCTGTGTTATTGTGTTACCACGCGTTGATGAAGGCCGAAACCTTCTCCTATTGATTAGAATTTAATACCCAATCGAAAGGTAACTCCATCGTAAATGTAGTTGGAATAATAGGTTCCTATGCAGCCCCCCCCCCCATCTGGGCCGGTGTAATCTTCGTTGGTGACTTGCATGGTATATCCGATGCCAAGAATGAGATTCTCGAGTTGAACACCAGTGCTGAAGGCAAAATAGGGGCCATGTTTGTGGGTGACCGCCAAGCCCGACTTGATATCGATGAAGGGTGTCACGATGGAGCGCGTGGGAATCTCAAAACGTGGATTGATGATGATGTTGATATCGGCGCGATCGTGGTCGCTGATGAATCCATCATGCCAATAAGTTACGTTGAGACCTCCGCCCATATAGTAGAAGGGGAGGAGCTGCGCACCCACAGTGGCGTTGATGTCTATCTCGCTTCCGAGACCGATTTCTGCCAAGGCGGCAAAATGTGGTCTGAATCTGTGGAGTGGACCGCGATAGTAGCGACCGCGTGGTGCTTCGGCAGTAGCTGCGGTGCTCAAAGTCGTAGGAGTGGGCTGGATAGTGGCTTCGATGGTGGAGGACTGCGCAGTAAAATCGAATAGACTAGTGGCAATTACTCCAGATGCCTCGTGAGTGAGGGCTGTGGCTTGGGGAGTAGGCACATACTGTGCGGAAGCTGTCATCATGCCTAGGCAAGAGGAGATGATAGAAAATAGAAGTTTCTTCATAATCATTGCGTTTGTGAATCTTGTAAGTCAAGATGAGTAAGTGAGAAATATAGTTTTCAAGAATAGACTTCTGCGACAAAGGTATGTAAAAAAAACGGAAAACACTGCTTGATTGCTGTATAATTTACGATTTTTCTAGAGATTTTCTCTAGCCATTACGCCTATTATTTTCGGACTTAACTCTCTATTTCCTAAGACTTCTTCGTGTAGTCGTCCTAGGAAATAAAGCCAGCCATAGAAAGTCCTTTCACAATAAAAGAAGCCACCAGCCACGAGCCAAATGTAGAGCACCAAGGCGAGGACGAAAGGACGCCAGCCCGCTTGTCGAAATTTGTCGAAACTTGTTTCGCAACCCAAGGCAGTCATCGCCATGGTGAGGGCGAATGTATCGAGGGTGTTGATGGTGCTAGACACGGAATCAGGAAGGGAGAGGAGAGAATTAAGTCCGATGGCAAGGAGAAAGAGGAAGGCAAACCACGGAATGACGACTTTGCGCTCGCCCGATGCAGAGGTGTTGTTGTGTGTGCGCGCAAACCATCCGAAACTCAGCAGGACGGGAACGAGCATAATCACACGAATCATCTTGACAATCACTGCCACGTCTGCCACTTCTTTGCCCATGGCGTTGGAAGCTCCCACCACATGGGCCACTTCATGCACGGTGGCTCCTGTGAACAAGCCCATTTCACTCGTGGAGAGTGGGAAAACTCCATTGCGATATAAGACGGGATAGAGAAACATGGAGAGCGTGCCGAAGAGCACTACGGTGGATACGGCTACCGCAGTCTTGTAGGCTTCGGATCTGAGCGTGGCTTCTGCTCCCAGCACGGCTGCTGCACCACAAATAGCACTACCTGCGGAGGTGAGTAAGGTGGTTTCGCGGTCCATCTTGAGCCATTTGCCCACGAAAATCCCTAGCACCAGGGTGCCGCAGACGACTATGAGGTCGAGACCTATGGCGGGCAGCCCCACTTGTGCGACATCAGCGAGCGTGAGACGGAATCCAAAGAAAATGATACCGATGCGCAAAATCCGTTTGCTGCAAAATTTCAGCCCACTACGCCAGGACTCGGGGAGAAATCGGCCAAGTGTGTTGGCGAAGAGCATACCGATGAGGATGCCGATGATGAGAGGAGAGAGAGAAAGATGCTGAAAGAGAGGAAGGGTGCTCAAGGTGGTGGCAGCTCCAGCAAAGAGAGCGACGAGGAGAATGCCGGGAATAGATGGGAGAGAGGAGGCGAATTTCATACTATCGTGGGGTGCTCAAAAGAAACTCGGCTTGAGTGCAAGACCCAAGCCGAGTGTGTAAAAGTCAAATGCTGCTTCTCCTAACTATACATCTAGTAGGGAGTAGTCTGAGTGTGCTCAGTGCAGCAAGCGGCAACTTAGGTTTATTTCTTACCTTGGTTGGCTACTGCTTCTTGGAGCTTCTTGATTTCTTCGGGATCGCCGAGGAAGTAGTCCTTCACGAGGTTGAGGTCATCGTCGAACTCAAATACGTAAGGAAGAGCAGTGGGGAGGTTGAGGCTGATGATGTCCTTGTCGCTGATGCCCTTGAGGTGCTTGATCACACCGCGGAGGCTATTACCATGAGCAACTACGAGGAGGTCGTCTACCTTCTTGAGAGTGGGGAAGATAACCGCAGTCCAGTAGGGGAGCGTGCGACCGATGCAGTCCTTCAAAGACTCTGTGCGGGGGAGTTCAGCATCAGCTACTTCAGCATAGCGAGCCTCATATTTGGGGTTGCGTTCTTTGTCGTCTTCAGCGATAGCATCGGGAGCGATGTCAAAGCTACGACGCCATACGAGCACTTGCTCCTCACCATACTTAGCAGCAGTCTCGCTCTTGTTGAGACCTTGGAGCATGCCGTAGTGCTTTTCGTTCAAGCGCCAGCTCTTTTGTACGGGGATCCAATCCTCGTTCATGGAGTCGAGCACGTTGTTGAGGGTCTTGATGGCGCGCTTGAGGTAGGAAGTGTAAGCCATACCGAATTTGAAGCCTTCCTTCTTGAGGAGTTCGCCAGCCTTGCGAGCTTCACCCATACCTTTTTCGGTGAGGTCTACGTCGGTCCAACCCGTGAAACGGTTTTCGAGGTTCCATTGGCTTTCGCCATGACGGAGGAGTACGATTCTTTTCATAAGAGTAAATATGATGTGTTTATGAGATTGTTGCTATCAGATGTCTCAGCATTGCTGAGAGATGAGGGAGTGTGCGGAGCTTTCACCCAAGGCTAGACAACCTTATGAATTACTGCGCTCAATACCACGTTGCAAAGATACTGCCAACGGCGGACATAGCCAAGATGTTTTGCGGATTTTCTAGCAGATGCTTTGCCTATTTGCTGCACTATGAGGGGAAGATACTACGCTTGCGTGTGTGCATTCAGCCTATCCTTAGCGGAGGGCAAGGGCTGCATCTTCAGCAGCTTCCATGATTTCTCGCTCACCAGGGCCTTTGTCGTTGATGCCCACGAGGTGGAGCACGCCATGCACGAGCACGCGATGGAGTTCGTCGTCATAGTTTTTGCCCAGCATCTCGGCATTGGTGCGCACGGTGTCGAGGGAGATGTAGAGATCGCCTGCCAGCACTGTGCCAGCACTATAGTCGAAGGTGATGATGTCGGTGTAGTAGTCGTGCTGGAGATACTGCCGATTGGTGGCGAGGATTTCCTCGTCGTTGCAGAAGATATAGTTGATTTCCCCTAGTCTGCGGTCGAGCTGCGCAGCGACACGGCGCAACCAGGCTTCTTCGGTGCGAAGGTCGAGCGTGGGAAGGGGAAGGGAAAGACTATTGAAAGTTATCATTGTGGGGAGTCAGACTTTAGACATTAGGGGGCGCAGACCTTTTTTTGCTCGCCGCGGTAAGCGTGGCTCGAGCCATTTAGACGTTAGACACCCTAGCGGTTCTGGTGCTTGTGGTGTTGCTGCTGTTGCTTCTAGTCATTCACGAACTTTCTGCTAGAGTTACAGCCACTTTGTTAGAACAATGTGGGTTCCGCTGCGGCTGGACTGCCATATTCAGGGGTGCGACCGAGGTGGATGTAGGCTTGTTCGGTGACTTCGCGTCCGCGAGGGGTGCGGCGGATAAAGCCTTCTTTGATGAGGAAGGGCTCATAGACTTCCTCCACGGTGCCAGCATCTTCCCCAATAGCGGTGGCGATGGTGCTGATGCCTACAGGGCCGCCCTTGAATTTGTCGATGATGGTGAGCAAAATCTTGTTGTCGATTTCGTCCAGGCCATACTTGTCGATGTTGAGCGCCTCGAGAGCATAGCGGGCTATGGGCACATCAATGCTACCATTACCTTTGACTTGAGCAAAGTCGCGCACACGGCGCAAAAGAGCGTTGGCGATACGCGGAGTGCCACGCGAACGTCCTGCTATTTCTGCAGCAGCCTTGGGATCAATCATCACGCCCATCAGGTGTGCCGAACGTTGGATGATGTCTTTGAGTGTGGACGAATCGTAATACTCCAAGTGGAGATTGATGCCGAAACGTGCACGGAGGGGAGCGGTGAGCAGACCACTGCGTGTGGTAGCTCCCACGAGGGTGAAGGGGTTGAGGTCAATCTGTATGGAACGTGCTGCGGGACCTTTGTCGATCATGATGTCGATGCGGTAGTCTTCCATGGCAGAATAGAGATATTCCTCAACAACGGGCGAAAGACGATGGATTTCGTCGATGAACAAGACGTCGTTCGGTTCGAGAGCGGTGAGCAATCCCGCCAAATCTCCAGGTTTGTCGAGCACAGGCCCAGAGGTGAGTTTGAATCCCACCTGTAGTTCGTTAGCAATGATGTTGGAGAGGGTGGTTTTGCCCAGCCCTGGAGGGCCATGCAATAAAGAGTGGTCGAGAGGTTCTCCACGACGGAGGGCGGCTTCTACGAAGATACGCAAGTTTTTCCACCACCTTGGTTTGCCCCGTGAAATCGTCGAACGATAGGGGACGTAAGGCGTTTTCAAACTCGCGCTCGGTTACTGCCGGTGTATGTTGCTCTGATCGGATGTCGAAGGTGTCTTCTGTCATACTGCAAAGGTAATGATTTTTTGGGGGATAGGCACAAAAAGGGTGGTGCAATCGCACATGTTGGCGATGACACCACCTGAAAGAGTGAAGATTAGAAAGAACGGAACACGAAGACTCCTTAATGGTGATTACGCATCAAAAGGAGTTGGTGAATTGTTCTTCCTTTCGTGTTGGTTTTGCTACAATCCCCAAGCTGAGAGGGTCAAGTTGTTTTCCACGCGCTGCTCCACATTGTCGGGAAGATTGTGGAAGAAATTGATGCCTGTGAGCTTTTCCAGAGACGAAACACTTACGGCGTGTTTGCCCATCTCCTTGGCTTTGCCTGTTTTACCATAATTTTTGTGTTCCATCCAGAAACCGATGCTGCTATACACACCATTTTTCACCTTGAGCAGTGCCATAAAATAGTGGTGGGGAATGGGCATCCTGCCATAGGCAGCGTAGCCGTAGGATGAAAGTGGGGAGAGTGCGCCACCTTTCACCACGTAGAGGGTGTCGGCAAAGGAGGAACTGCGGCCTAAATCTTGTACGAGTGTTTCCAGCCCCTGTCCAGTATTGCTGGTTGAAACTAGCTAGTTGCGGACTCATATTGCCCATGTAGAAGGTTTGGTCATTGGCTTCTCGCGAGAAAAGGCGGTCGGCTGAGGCGACCAAATGGCCGTGGTCGTAGCCGCGTCCGAAAGAAAGGTCGCTCGGAATGGCCCATGCTGTGGGGAGTTTGGGGTCGCGCGGATACTGAGGTTTGATTTTATAGTCCTTACGTCCCACGACCTTTAGACGGGTCTGGGCATCAAAGCGAAAGGCAACCCAGCGCGAATGGAAAGACTGTGGGAGATAAGCGTAGGCATAGTTGAGGATGGAGTCGCGCCCATGAGGATTGATCACTCTGTGCACGATGAAGAGTTCGCCATTTTCTCCTGTGAGTGCAGGCATCTCTAAGCGTGCAGCATCGGCACGGCCTTGAGCATCTAGCTGTGGAGAAGGCTGAGGTGTGGACTGGTCTGGAGTAGGATTGGGTTTTGGTTTGGGCTGGTCTGTGCCACCACCCCAGTTGATGTTGGGATTGCCTTCCTTTTCACAAGCGGTGAAGGTGAGACAGAGAGCGCAGAAGAGGGGAAGGATGAGACGAAAGTATCGAGTCATAATGGATAGGTTTGTGCTGTCCTGTGGATGAAACGTGGAGGAGATAGAGCGATTGCTGCAATAGAAGTGTAGGTCGTGCCTAAGAAAAAGGCACGCAGGTGTGCCATAACATCAACTTTTAAGGTTGTTGCATGGCACATCTGCGTGAGAGTACGGGAGAAGAGGTGGGATTACTTCTTCACCAAAGTCGCGTTGTCAAGCAAGAAAGGAGTCTTACCCTTTGGAATCATTACTACGAGACTGAGTGTAGTAGTGGCTTTGAGATCGAAAGTGTAGCTCACGAGTGTCCATTCTGAGGTGGAAAGGTTGTCGTGATAGCCTCTTTTTCATAGATGTAGCTCTTGCTGTCTGCCTTGCCATCCTTGACAGGTACATAACCCAAACGGCAAGAAGAACCTGCGGCTGTGCCACGTACATAGGCTGAGAAAGTGTAAGTGCCAGCCTCGAGAGTGAGGTCTGCTGAACCTAAACGCTTGTTGAACTTATCTTCTCCACTTACTTCTACAGAATACTTGCCTTCTTGTGCAGTGGTGCTTTGTTTCAATGTGGCATTGCCTGAGCCAGAAGTAGGTGACCAGTGCTCGGGTTTTCCATCGACCCAAGTCTCAAAGTTACCATTTTGTAAGGCTTTTGCTGTGCCTGGGTTTGCAGGATTGTCTGGTTTTGGGTGTGTCGGGTTTAGGAGCTTGTGTAGCCTTGCCAGTAGCCACGGTGAGGTTCTTGATTTCCCAGGTAGAACCGCTTTCGGCATTGGTGTTGTAGCGGAAGGCGATGCGAACCTTTTTGCCCATCCAGGCAGCAGGGATGTCGAGGTCTGCCTTGGTAAAGGTCTTCCAATCGCGGCCTTCTGTCCATTGTTGGTTGAGCAATGTCCAACCTTCAGCAGCCTTTTGAGCATCGTATTTGTCGGTGATCAAGAGTTGCTGATTCTCGTCGCCCTTGTTGTAGCGGAACACATACTCAAAAGCTATGTGTGCTTCCTTCACCTTCGTGAGGTCGATTTCAGGGCTTACAAGGTAGTAAGTGCCAGCAGTAGTCTTCTTCGTTGCATTGTCATAGCCAGAAGCCTTGGCAGTTTTGAAGTCAATCTTCCATTCACCTGCCCCTGCTGTGGTCACTGTAGTGAAAGCACCGAGTGAAGTGCTGAAACTCTCGCTCAGGAGCGTTCCGTCTTGTGGCGTGGTGGGGTTAGTAGGATTGGTGGGGTTTGTGGGCTGGTCAGGCTTCACATAAGGAGCTTCCACCTTGGAACAAGCTGTGAAAGCGAGGCTGCATGCAGCGATAGCAACCAGGAACAGTGCGTTCTTTTTCATGTTTATAAGAGGTATTGAGGGTTATGATGTTGGAAAATGAACTATTTGATGTCTTTGACATCGCGGAGTTGCAACTGCCAACCTGTATAATAGGTCATGACACCGGTATAGGTCTTTGCAACTTCTGGAATCGGAAGGAAGGAAATAGCATTGCGCACGGAGGTGCGGAGGGAGAGGCTCACGGGATTGCTAGCATCTTGTGGTAGAAGCTGGAGAGGACGATCCACTCCAAAACCTGCATCATAGAGTTCTTTAGGGGCAAAAATCTTAGGTAGAGGTTCTTTTTTACCAGAGAGTTGTCCTGTGGCAGCCTTGTTTTTCTCTGCACCCATCACGTCAGTGGCGATACCTCGCACAGACACGAGCATAGGATTAACAAGGTAGGATTGGTTGGCTCGATTGCTCAACCATTCCACACCCTCTTCTGTGGTGAAATCTCGCGGGGTAAGTTCAGGAGCCTGAGGGTTGGGGGTACCTACCAAGGTGATGTTGGTGGCCACATCATCCAAAAACATAGGACCGAGTCGGAGATTGCCACTTGAGGTGTAGTAAGGACGTCCCACTTTAGGAGTCTTGCTGTAGTTGCCGATATAGAGATTCTTGAGGTTTATACGAATGCGCTGCCCAAGTGGGAAGTAAGGATAGAGTTGTGAACTCTTGATACCTAGAGAAATGCTCTGGTCATCGAGCTCTCCAGCCTTAGAACCAATGTGGCGTACGATGAGGGTTTGGTAGAGATTACCCGAAATGTCGTTGGCCACCACCACACCTTCAAAGAGGAGGTCTTCATTGACTTGTTTGAAAGTGTTGTTCTGGGTAAGCACAGAGCTGAACTTCTGTTTTATACTCAAAATATTAGTGTTGGCAGCTGGTAGCGATTGTGCTGTGATTTGAGGATGATGGGTAGCATCTTGGTTGTCTACACAGGCTGTGAAAGAAAGCACCATAGTAACGATGGAGCAAATGAGTGCTGCCATGCGAGACGACTGCCTAGTGATGTGAGCGAAGGGAGCATATATGTGATTCATAATGAACTATGCTTTAGAATTTGAAACCGAGGTTGAGGAAGAAGTTGAAAGCATTGGCATAATAGTACTTGGAATTGCGAGAGAACTTATAAGCCTTGCCTTCGCCTTTGGTGTAGACACCGCCACTCTCTCTGTAGTAGAAGTCCGAACGGTTTTGCTCGTAGCCACCTGTGCGTAGGTTGCTATTGTTGTTGATGTTCTGAAGAGAGAGGTTGATGCTCAAACTGCGGCCGTGTTTCAAGCGGATGAAGCGACCAATAGAAGCATCAATCATGATGCCACCTTTAAATTGCTCCTGAGCTGCTGCGTAACTAGCCACTTCATTGCCCTGTGCATCGAAGAGTACGCCTCCATCTCGTTTTACATCAGCTTGCGCCACATCGAAGGCAGGGCGTCCTGCTCCGTCTGTGCCAGTAGCGGTGTAGAAGTGTCCATCGCCAGCATACGTGCTGTTGAGGCGACGATAGGGAGAAAAGTCTACATAAACTCGGTCATAATAGTTGGCCGAAGCCTCAAAGAACCACTGACCGAGGTTGTAGCGTGCACCAAAACTCAAAGCAGTGAGCGGAGTGTTGCCCACGCGCATGTCTTTGGCTATCACACGCAAGGGCATAGCCTGCTTGGTCACAGGGTTTACCACCGAATTGAGTTTTTCCAACTCTGCGGGATTCATACCCTCATAGCTCACTTGAGCATAAGGATTGTTGGTGTAGTAGGCATCGCCCACTGAGGCCAATACTTGGAAAGAGAGGTTGGTCGTAGCCTGCCAGTTGAGGGCTGCCTCCACTCCGTAGTGCAACTTCTCCACATTGCTCATGGTGAGATAAGTGAAGGTAGATTGTTGGTCGTTGTAGAAAGCAGTTTGTTCCACCTGGCGGCCGAAGCGTGCATAATATCCACTCACTTTACCGACCACATTGCCAAAACGGAAAGCATAGCTGAGGTCAGCGTCATAAATATCCTCATTAGTGAGATTATTGACAAAGTTGTTTTGTGCGCGTGGAGCGACAAAAGCGTTGCGTGAGAGAGGAGCTTGAGAAGCGGCACTGAGTCCAAGCGCGAATCGGTGATTGCGTGTGAGGTAGTAGGCCAATTCAGCCTTACCACCGCCACCTAGGAATTGTGCGTTGCCACTCTTACCGTAGCTGTTATTCTGATAGCGACCATTCTCCATCAAGCCTTCACGTTCCATCGTAGTGCCATCCACATGACCGCTCAAGTGCATTGTCCAATGGAGCGTAGAATATTGGTATTGTCCCCAAAGGTTGGCCTTGCGCACGTTGATGTTGTAGTCATAACCAAAGCGGTCTCCCTTTTGGATCTGTCGATTTGGATGACGAAGGTCATTTTGTGCTTCAGGAGACTGCACTCCATAGTCGTTCACCGCAAATTTGTCGATGTCGGTGTAGCGTTCGCCGCCCAAAAGATCCGCCATCGTCTTGTAGTGCATGCCGTGAGTGCTATTGAGCTGAACACCAAGGGCAACCTTCTGACGGGCATTGATGGTATGGTTGAGCGTACTGCTCAGTGCAAATACATTCTGATCATTGTGACGACGTTCTTGATAGTAGAGAGCATCTCCGCCAATTGCGTTCTGCTGACGATTCACGAAGTACATCTCGTCCCAATTTACCTGACGTGCAGCTTTACTACCCGTCCAGCGGTTGTAGAGTAGCTGCCATTGCTCATAGAGGAAGGGTTCTTCGTCTACATTATGCTCCACACCTTGCTTCGTGCTGCGGCTGTCTTTCCACACGTTGCCCACACTCGAAGGAAGGTTCTTGTAGTAGTCTGGACGTGGGTCGGCAGCATTGCCATTCCAGCCTAGGGCTGTGTTGCTATACATATTATAGGTGTGCCCTATGCTGGTGGTTAAGCGCGAAGTGTGCTTGTCATTTTCCCAGTCCCAAGTCAAAATCGTGGTGGGTGAAAAGGCATGTACTATGCGGCTGTTGCGCACTTCTCCTCCCTGGTAGCCCCAGTTGGGGTTGTAGTAGTGCGAATTAGCCAGCCAATAAGCCTCTTCTGTCGAAGCACCTTGTTGAGCACGATCAGTGGGTGCACCATAGGTGACGAGAGAGAGTGAGTGATTAGCGTTGAAACGCTTCTCTGCAGCCAAGAAATATGCAGCAGAGTTGTAGTAAGTACCCTCGATATATCCGCGAGTGGCTCCGCGATAGCCCACACTGGCTGCCCATGCCCAACCATTCTTGTTTAGTCCAGAAGCATAGGTGAAGAGTGCGCGACCAACATAGCTGCGATTAGCAGCAGAGAGAGGAAATCTTGCGACCTTGTGCAAACTGCGAGGCACGTGTGTTGTAGCTCTGACCACCTCCGATGCCTACCACGCCAAAGGTGGCAAACTCATAGGCATCTACACCTTCGCGGTTGCGGGTGGCATCGTTCAAACCTCCGAGCGAAGCATAGTTGAAGCGTCCCATCTCCACATCGTTGAGGAGCAGACCGTTCATGTAAGTCTGTGCATAACGATTGTCGTAGGCGCGAACGCGGAAACGCATCGGGCTAAAGCGGAATCCCACTTCGCTAAGGAAGGGGTCGTTTTTAGCCACGATGGAAGACACCGCTTGTGAGATGTTTACTTCGTCGTCAAGTTGTGATTCTGTGAAAGTGAAATCAGCATTGTCATCATGTCCACTGATGGAGTCAGTGACCGCTGATTGAGCAAAACTTGTAGCGCCAGCCACGCACCATGCACTCACTAGCAGGAATACTCCTTTTTTCATATAATTGGGGAGGATAAATTGTGAGGTTTGTCTATACGTTTTCGTGAGAACTTATCACCTTTCAGGTCATATCTCAAGTAAAAAGCTGCAAAGAGCAGCAAAATAGCATAGGGCAAAGATAGAAAAAGCAATATCCGCCGTCACTCCGTACTGATTTCGCACCTTTAGCAGGCGTTTTTAATGTTTCCTCATATTTTCAGCAATTTCGCAGCCTGCAAAAGGCGTGTGTTCCAACAATCTTCCGTAATTTTGCTGCGTAAACTATCCCTTTACTTCACAATGAAGCAATTTATATTGGCTCTTTTTGTCCTCATCTTTGCAGGACAGCTCAGCACTGCAGCACAAAAGAAGGTGCTCTATGGAGTGGCTTTCTACAATGTGGAAAACCTGTTTGACACCACCCATGACCCTGGTAAGAACGACCACGAGTTTCTGCCCACGGGTTCCTACCAATGGACAGAACAAAAGTATCAATCTAAGCTCCGCAACATGGCACAGGTCATCAGCGAACTGTGCACAGAAATGGGAACTACCAAGTGCCCTGCGGGTGCTGCCGTAGTTGGATTGAGCGAAGTCGAGAACGAACACGTGCTCCGCGACCTTTTACAACAACCCTCATTGGTGAATCGTGGCTACAAAGCCATTCATTTTGAAGGTCCTGACCGTCGTGGCATTGATGTGGCTTTGCTCTACAACCCCAAGGCGTTTCAAGTGGAAAGCGCGATGCTCGTGCCTTTCGTTTATCGCGATTCATTGCAGCCCAATGTAGATTTAGGTTTCTATCAAGGAGCTGATGGGAAAATTCAGCCCTATTCCAATAAGAATGGTGAACTCATTGGCGATACCACCTATATCACTCGCGGTTTCCTCACCGTCGGTGGTCGTCTAGGGGGCGAGAAGTTCTATTTTATTGTCAATCACTGGCCTTCTCGTGGTGCGCAAAGTCCTGTGCGTGAACGTGCGGGCTACCAAGTGCGCAAGCTGAAAGAAGCCCTTTTGGCACAAAATCCTGGTGCGCGCATCGTCATCATGGGCGACCTTAACGATGACCCCAACAATGCCTCTGTAGATGCTCCCGAATCGCTCGGAGCGAAGCACAAGGAGTCGGACATCACTTCGCCCGACGATTTGTACAATCCTTGGTGGGATATGCTCTATCATAAAGGTATCGGCACACTCCACTATCGTGGCAAGTGGAATCTCTTCGATCAAATCATCTTCTCTGCAGGCCTTCTCGACAAGTCTCAGCCTGAGCGTTTGCATCTGCTCACCCATGCTGTCTTCTCGCGCGACTATCTTCTTCAGCAGGAAGGTAAATATAAGGGAACTCCTAAGCGCACCACCGCTGGGGGTGTATGGATCAATGGCTACTCCGACCACCTTCCCACGCAAATTTTCTTGGTGAAAGACGTGAAGTAAATCGCCATTATTTCTAGCTCTTTGGTGAATCATGAGCTGCATAAGGCTCGTCTTCGTCCGAGTGATTGGCTAGAATTTCAATATACTGCAAGAGCACGATGGAGTAGGAAGGCATGCACTTTTCACTTCGCTCTTCTAACTTTTAATTTAATAGTCCAAGGCCTCATATATTATGGCACAGAAAACCCTCGATACCCAAAGGAACCCGCGATTTCGGCTTTGTCGAGATGGCGCGTCGCAACTATATTTTTGACACCATTCGTAGTGTCCCATCGTCTCTACGGCTTCTCTCAAATCGAAACTCCAGCTATGGAGAATCTCTCCACCCTGATGGGTAAGTATGGAGAAGAAGGTGATAAACTCCTCTTTAAGATTCTCAATAGCGGTGACTTCACGCGTTCTGTTTCTACTGAGCAATATGAAGCTGACTCCGCAGCAGCTCTCGCTGCCAAGTTTTTGTGAGAAAGGTTTTGCGCTATGATCTCACCGTGCCTTTCGCACGCTATGTGGTGCAACATCGCGAGGAACTCCAACTCCCCTTCAAGCGTTTCCAAATCCAACCCGTATGGCGCGCCGATCGTCCGCAGAAAGGCCGTTATCGTGAGTTTTATCAGTGCGATGCCGACGTAGTGGGTAGCGACTCCCTTCTCAATGAAGTCGAATTGATGCAGATAGTAGATGAAGTGTTCACGCGCTTTGGCATCCGTGTTGCCATCAAAATCAATAACCGCAAGCTCCTCACGGGTATCGCAGAAGTCCTAGGTGCGGCAGATAAAATCATAGATATTACCGTAGCCATCGACAAACTTGATAAGATAGGTTTGGACAAGGTGAATGAAGAATTGATGGCTGCCGGACTTTCTGCCGAACAAGTGGAAACACTCCAGCCTATCATTTCCCTTTCTGGCACGAATGCGGAGAAAATCGCTACCATGCGCCAAGTGTTAGCTGCGAGCGAAGTGGGCTTGAAGGGTTGCGATGAACCTCGAGTTTGTACTCAATGTACTGGGTGATTCTTTTGAAGAATGTCCTCGAACTTGACCTTACCCTTGCTCGTGGTTTGAACTACTACACTGGTTGCATCTTTGAGGTGAAGGCCCTTGATGTAGAAATTGGTTCTATCACGGGTGGTGGTCGCTACGACAACCTCACTGGTATCTTCGGCCTTCCTGGACTTTCGGGCGTGGGCATCTCCTTTGGTGCCGACCGCATCTACGATGTACTCAATCAGCTTGAACTCTATCCTCCCACCACCGCAGCAAGTGTAGACCTTCTCTTCATCAATTTCGGTGAGAAGGAAGCTGCGCACTGCTTGAAGTGGGCACGCGCCACTCGCGAAGCAGGCATCTCCACCGAGGTGTTCCCCGATGCAACGAAGATGAAGAAGCAGATGAACTATGCCAACGCTCGTCAAATCCCCTTCGTCGCTCTCGTAGGAGAAAGCGAAATGGAGCAAAATCTCATCGCGCTCAAGAATATGACTACGGGCGAACAGCAACAGGTGTCGCTCGAACAACTGATTCAGCTCATCCAAGCTCAATAATTTAAAACCTAATCTTTGTCGCTGCAAGGGGAAACTCTCCTTTGCAGCGACAATTGGCACAAGATATTGCATGATCACTGCAGAACAACTCAAAGCCCTCCAAGACCGTGTGGAGCAACTCCACCGCTATCTCGACATCGAAGCTAAGACGATGCAGCTTGCCGAGGAGCAGATTCGCACCCAAGACCCTTCGTTTTGGGACGACCGCGCTCGCGCTGAGGAACAAATGAAGCTCGTGAAAGGGCTAGAAAAATGGATCAATGGCTATAAAGAAGCCAAGTCTATGACAGACGAATTGCAGTTGGCCTTCGAGTTCTACAAAGACGAGATGGTGACTGAGGAGGAAGTGGATGAGGCCTACACCCGTGCGCTGACGTCTATCGAAGATTTGGAGTTGAAGAATATGCTTCGCCAAGAGGAAGATGCGATGTCGTGCGTCGTGAAAATCAATTCCGGTGCAGGTGGCACGGAGGCGCAAGACTGGGCTTCTATGCTCATGCGCATGTATCTCCGTTATGCTGAGGCGAATGGCTACAAAACTACTATTGCCAACCTTCAAGATGGCGATGAAGCAGGCATCAAGACTGTGACTTTCGAGGTGGAAGGTGATATGGCTTATGGCTTCCTCAAGAGCGAAAACGGAGTGCATCGCTTGGTGCGTGTGAGTCCTTATAATGCTCAGGGCAAGCGTATGACTTCCTTTGCCTCTGTATTCGTGACTCCTTTGGTGGATGACACGATAGAAGTTTATGTGGATCCTTCCAAAATCAGCTGGGACCTCTTCCGCTCAGGTGGAGCTGGTGGACAGAATGTGAACAAGGTGGAGACTGGTGTGCGTTTGCGCTACCAATATGTAGATCCTGATACAGGCGAAGAGGAAGAAATCCTCATCGAAAACACGGAAAGCCGTAAGCAGCTAGAAAACCGTGAGAATGCGATGCGTTTGCTTCGTTCTCAACTCTACGACCGCGAACTGCAAAAGCGCAAGGCAGCGCAAGCTAAGATAGAAGCTGGTAAGAAGAAAATCGAATGGGGCTCGCAAATTCGCTCTTATGTCTTCGATGATCGCCGTGTAAAAGACCACCGCACAAACTTCCAAACTTCGGATGTGAATGGAGTGATGGATGGTAAAATCGACGGTTTCATCAAGGCCTACCTCATGGAATTTGCAGAGAATCCAGAATAATAGGCTACTGCTCCTTCATCGTCACATCTATTGCGGATGATTGTCGAGAAGGAGCGGTTTGTTTTGTGGATTAAACGCCCTCTTTCGTACGCATGCGCGCGATGTAAAAGGTAAGCGGTTTCTCTCTCATTCTGCCCCTTTCTTTTTGACTACATGATTATTTCTGCTTATGGCTCTCGAAATAGAACGTAAATTCTTAGTCGTTGGCGACTATCAGTCCGCTGCTACTCATCAAGTGCGTATTACACAAGGTTATCTTTCGGTAGATACGGGCCGTACCGTGCGCATCCGTCGTTGGGGAGATAGTGGTTTTCTCACTATCAAAGGCGCTTCCACAGACAATGGGCTTTCGCGCTTGGAGTGGGAAAAAGAAATCACCCTCGAAGAAGTGGAACTCCTCCTTCCCTTGTGTCTCCCTGGCATCATCGACAAGACGCGTTGGCTTGTGCCGTGTGGCGATTTTACCTTTGAAGTAGATGAGTTCCATGGGGATAATGCTGGTTTAGTGGTGGCAGAAATCGAACTTCCCACTGCCGATGCTATTTTTGAAAAGCCCGATTGGTTAGGGCAAGAAGTGACGGGCGACAGACGTTACTATAATAGTCAGCTAACCAAAGTCCCTTATTGCAAGTGGCACACTGAGAAGTAGAACGCTATTTTACAACAAGGCGCAAACAAGCGATGCTTGAAGACGAAATCTGGATAGGATTCCAGATGCCAACTTCTTCAAACATCGCTTGTTTTATCCCCCACTCACATAGGGATACTGCTGCTCATTTCTTCCAAAACCGGTGGGTGATGTCTTCGCTTTCACCATCTTCGTCATAGCGATACAATCGCTGATTGGTAGAAGGGCTGCTCAAAGGGCCTAATTCGGCTCGCCAAGCTCCTATTTTGACGTAGGTGGGAGGAGTATATTCCGAGAAGAAAAGAGGCAGTTGGTCGCGACCGCTGTACCATCCTGTGTGGAGGTGGGGATATTCTTCACGAATCGTGGCTAGGAATTCCAAAACACTTCGTGGATCGTTGTCTCCTCCCATGAGCGAAAGACACGTGATGGTTGTACCATAGTGTTCGGCTAAGGCGCGCAGACGATCGAGGGTGAGTTCTTCTCCATTGTCTCCCCAAAGATAAGTGCTGTGGCAGCCAGGACAAGCGCATGGGCAGCGGGATAGGTTGATGGCAAGGGTGACTTCGTCGGGAAATTCTTGGAAAACGATGTCGTGATTGACGTATTTGAGCATCTGATTATTGGGAAGTCAAAGGAAAATGATATCTACAGGAAGGAAGATACCCTTAATCGGATGGAAGTATATCTGAGACTAAGGGAAAATCGTCCTACAAAATAAGCCACGCTCTACCATAGCGTGGCTTATTGATTGAGATTTGGCTAGATCATTGTGAGATGAAATAGAGAAGCATTGCACGCTGGCAACTTACTTCTTAGGCATCACCGCGTAATATCTGCGTTCTGCTTCGCGCTGGCGGTCGATGGAGAAGTTAGACACGCGCTTCAGATAGCCGATGATGCGAGTGAGATAGTCTACATCTTGGCTCTCGCAGTGAGGGCACTTCGAGAGATAACGCTTGTCGATGTGTCCGCAGCTGTTGCAGAGCGTGTTGGGGATGTTGAACGTGAAATAATTGCAGCCCTCTTGTGCGGCAACGCGGAGAAGATGACGATATTGCGCTTGTGAAAGATGTTCCTCGAGGTTGCAGTGTAGCGCACTGCCGCCCGTGAGATGGTCGATGTAGCGACGGCCGTGGAGACGGAACTTCTCGATGGGGTCGATGTTCTTGTTCTCAACTACATAGAAGTAGCTGTTGTAGCAATCGCGAGGCACGTAGTAACCATCTTCGCGATCCCAACGGGCATGTTTCACGCCTACGTTTTCGGCAGGAATCATTTCGCAGTTGAAGAGCAAGTCTTTTGAGCGGTATTTCTTGTTGTAATGCTCGATGAGCGAGAGGATGCGTTCCACAAAGTTGGCATATTCCTCGTTGTCGCTGATGGTGATGCCCAAACTTTCTGCAGCTTCGACAATGCCGTTCACGCCAATGGTGAGGTATTGACGTTTGATGTTGATGTAGCCAGCATCGAAGAGAGGGAGCAAGCCACGTTCGCGCATCCAGTTGAGATTGGCGTTGTAGGCCATCTGCACCTTGTGCATGAGGTCGATGATGCTGTCGAGGTATTCCACATAGTCGCGACCCTCGCGTGTAGCTTGTTGTACGCAGCGGTTGATATTCACCGTGAGCACAGACTTAGAACCTGTGCTTACACCGCCTGCTCCGAGGGAGTAGGAGAAACCATTGTCTTGGATCTCATTGCGCAGACGGCAGCAGCTCGCGAGAGAGTCGGCGTTGTCGCTCATATAGGTGAAGAATGAATGTCCCTTCGCATACATCTCTGCGGTGAAATCGCCATATTCTTTGTCTATCACATCGCCATCTTTGCAGAGCAAGGCCATTGTTTCCACGGGGAAGGTCAAAACAGTCTTCGTGCGCTCGGCATTAAACCAATTCATGAAGCGTTTTTGCAACCATGAAAGAGGTTCCCACTGTGGGCGAGAGCCATCGGGGAAGATAAATTCTCCGAAGAGCGATTCAAAATAAGGACGGTCGTAGTAGGAGATGTTCCAGAACACCGACTGGAAATTGCGTGCGCCTGTGGGTTGGTTAATGGAGTAGACGATTTGTTCAAAACAGTCGGTGATGACCTTGTCGAGGGTGCGCTGGCGTTTAGAGAGGTCTACCACCTCATCTGCGCGAAGATGGTAGTTCTCGCCATATTCCTTCTCAAGGAAGTGGCTCATGTACATCAAAAACTCCACTGTAGCAATCGCACCACTGAGCATAGAGCTCACGATGAAGACCATGTTAATGAATCCACCGCAGAAAGATTTTAGATTGGTAGGCGCAGAGGAGTTGCCACCGATGGACTTCGTGCCGTTGAGCAACCATGGGTACATCGTGATAGAGGCACAATAGTTAGCCAAAGACGTTTCGTCGTTCTTGTAAATAAAGTGGTGGTTGAGCAAATCAAGGTAACGATCTGCTGCTTCCTTGCCATACATGTCTTTGAGGCGGTCGCAGAGTAAACGACGGTTCAGGCGAATGAAGTCGCCCTTGGGGATTTCGCCGATGAGTGTCGCCAAGTTTTTGTTCTCCACATTGGCGTTAGAGTCGAACTTTGAGCCAGTGGCTGCATTCGCCGCGTTGCAGTAGTCCACCAAGAAGCGGAGCTTTTGCAGTGTTTGGCGATCTTCGGTGTGTTGGTTGCGATAGACGATAAAGGCTTTTGCTGTAGCAAAGAATCCTTCCGCCATGAGTGCCATTTCCACCTGGTTCTGAATTTCCTCCACACTCATATTTTCGGTAAAGAGCAATCGACGGATGAGCCCCTCCATTTGTGTGGCACTGAGTGAAGTGCCTGTGGCAGCGGCTGCTTTGAGAATTGCGTTCTTGATTTTGTCGAGTGAGAAAGCCTCAGGCTTTCCATTACGCTTCGTGATGGTGTGAGGGAGTGAGTACATGGCAGGAGAGGGGATTGGGGTTAGGTGAGATTGGTTTTATACGGAACGAAGGCAGCAATACGACCATTTAGCCGTAGTTATTGCGTTCTAAGAAATCTGTGATGAAAAATCTGTGGATAGAATTTCCTCGTTGCGTGGATTTTCATGGCAAAAGTAAGAGGATTTTTACGTCCAATTATTTTGAAGACAATTTTTCGGATTATTTTTTTCGACATGTTTTGGAAGTGCTTAATAATCAGTGTGTTTTCAAAATGGAAAAACTTTTCTTACTTCTCATTTCTTTTTGCTATTGAAAATCAGTGTGTTATGATTTTTATTTGGAAAACTTTAGATTTAAGGTTTGGATATTTGTATGTAGTAATGGATAACTTTATCGTGCCTCGATTGAAAATTAATATTTCTTGCGAAAGCGTGCAAGGAATCTAGAGAAAAGGCTTGTAGATTGGAGCAGGAAGCGTAGGGAATAGTACAACGAAAATCGCAAAAATAGTGTTCCAAAGCCATATCGAACTACGTAGTTTTCGTGTCCTAGTGAAAACCATCCTCCCAAAAGTAGAAAACTCTGCGTGAGCGTACGACGAAGGGTTGCTTTATCCATCGAAAAGCCAAATTGGCGAGCGTAGACCACCCAAGCAACGATGAGGTAAAGCAAATCGGCCAAAGATAGTGCTGCTCCTGCTCCTGCGAAGCTCCATAGTGAGTAGCATACCGCCATGAGCGTGACAAAAATAAGGTGTAGCTGCTCTCAACTAGCAGATAGAGCCGGCTGCGTGCATGAGCCAGCGCAAGATAGCCTATGGGTACAGCAATGGCTTTGAAAAAGAGATAAGGTAGTGCCCAGTGCGCCATAGTCACCGCTGTGGCAAAATCTGAAGTGTAGAGTAGGCGCACCAGCCAAGGCAATGTAGCGGCAAAGAGGAGAATGCTAGGAGTGGCCAACTGCACCAGCACATCAATCTGTCGATTGACTGCGACATTTTGATGCGAACGTTCTAGGGTTGCCGCGGACAGACGAGGGAAGTAATCTGCATCCATAGCTCTGAAGAGCAAGCGCGAATAAGAAACGGTGACCGCAAAGCCAGCAGCATAGATCCCCACAGCTTCGAGTCGTTGTAGAGGTTCGCTATTTGGCGAAAACTGCATGATAATCATGCGTACCAACCATTCTCCCCCCATCATGATAAAGCCTGCAATGGCATAAGCAAGTCCGAGATGTATGAAGTGCCAGCCCCTTTTTAAGAAAGACCATGAGCGCAATCGTATACGGTAGCTTACGGCGTGATGGCTCATGCGAAGTGTGAGCAGCAGTTGTGCCAGGGAGGAAAGGCATAAAGCAGGGAGAACACCCGATAGCCCCCACAGTACATAAGCAGTGGTGGTGATGAGCAGCGTGGTCACAGCTGTGAGGAGTGAAAGCAATGCGATGCTCTTCACACGTCCCACCCCTTTGAGTATGGCCATTTCACCGCCACTCAGCGTGCTGCAAGCCACGATGGGAGCGACAGCTGCGATGGTGAGCACGTTGCGCCAATCATCCCACAAGAAAGCTGAGAGTAGTGGAGCAAAGAAGAGGGTGATGAAAAAGCCTAAACAGGCTGCCAGCAGAGTCCAGCTGCGCACCAATGTAGAGAAATGCTCGATGGCGCGCGTGTGGCCTAAACGATGCAGTCGTGCTAAATGTTGCACTGCACTAAACGATAGGCCAAGATTGGTGCTTGCTCCTAGAAACTCAGCAGTGCGATTATAGTTATCGATGAGTCCCATACCAGCAAGTCCCAAGAGCACGGCGGTAATTTTATTGCGTACAATTGCAATGAGCGCGTAAATCACTTGTACACCACCAAAAAGTCCCGTATACTTGAGTACACGAGCGATAGAGGCTTCCTCATGACGATTCTTGTTATCTTCATGATCTTGAGCAACCTCGTTGCGATTTTGGGAAGTGGAGTTGGGCATCATCTGATTTTGGGAAGTTATCGAGCTGAACGGAGCAAGGAAGTCTCGACTGAGAAATAGCATTCAGCCCAGCAACTAAACGGTTACTGGGCTGAATAATTATAGTAAATGAGAAGAAAAATCGTTCTTCTCAGTGTAGAAAGCGATTGTTTACCCCAAATTGGTCATTAGATCCTGAACAGATTTATTTGATTGTTGAGCAGATGCTTTGTCATTGGCTCGAAGGCGTAGCGGGCTACGTCGAGAACGAATGATAAACAAGATGCCAACAAGAAAATGAAAGATGACAGGAAGTTATCTTCTCAATATCGAGCTGCACTATAACGGTCTAATGACTGATTGAGGTTTACTTCAACACACCGAGTTCTTTGCCCACCTTTACGAAAGCCTCGATGCAACGATCAAGATGTTCGCGAGTGTGACCAGCAGAGATTTGTACTCTGATGCGCGCTTCGCCCTTGGGCACTACTGGATAGTAGAAACCAGTCACGTAGATGCCTTCATCTTGCAAGCGTGCAGCGTAGTCTTGTGAAAGTTTCGCATCATAGAGCATCACAGCGCAGATAGCACTTTGTGTAGGTTTGATGTCGAAGCCAGCGGCCAACATCTTCGTACGGAAATATTCCACATTTTCTACGAGGCGGTCGTGAATCTCATTGCTTTTCATCGAGTATCTTAAACATTTCGATGCCCGCACCCACCACTGAAGGGGAATAGAGTTAGAGAAGAGGTAGGGACGGCTGCGTTGGCGGAGCATGTCGATAATCTCTTGGCGTGCAGTAGTGAAACCACCCACAGCACCACCGAAAGCTTTACCGAGTGTACCTGTGTAGATGTCTACACGTCCGTAAGTGTTGAAGAACTCAGAAACACCACGACCAGTAGCACCAACGACACCGGCAGAGTGACTTTCGTCTACCATCACCAGCGCATCATACTTTTCTGCGAGATCGCAAATTTTGTCGATGGGAGCCACGTTGCCGTCCATAGAGAACACACCATCGGTCACGATGATACGGAAGCGTTGCTCTTGTGCAGCTTGCAATTGGCGTTCGAGATCTTCCATATCTGCGTTGGCATAACGATAACGCTTAGCCTTGCAAAGGCGCACACCATCAATGATAGAAGCATGGTTGAGGGCGTCGGAGATGATGGCATCTTCTGCTGTGAGCAGAGGTTCAAACACACCACCGTTTGCATCGAAGCAAGCAGCATAGAGGATAGCATCGTCTGTCTTGAAGAAACGTGAGATAGCCGCTTCAAGCTCCTTGTGCATATCTTGCGTACCGCAGATAAAACGCACAGAAGACATGCCATAACCACGGGCATCCATAGCATCCTTTGCCGCTTGGATGAGGCGAGGATGATTGGAAAGGCCAAGATAGTTGTTGGCACAGAAGTTGAGCACTGTCTTTCCGCCCACGTTGATCTCGGCTTGTTGAGGACCTTCGATGAGACGTTCGTTCTTGTAAAGGCCAGCTTCGCGGATGGCAGCTAGCTCAGATTGGAGGTGTTGCTGAAATTTACCGTACATAGTTTGAGATTGGGCGGAACACTCCGTCATATTTGGTTGATTGAATGATGTGACAAAGGTAATGAAAATCTCTAGATATCGCCCCCTCTTCCTGGGAAAATCTTGCATGTATCCTATTTTTTACCAGAGAAAAGAAGGAATACGTTGCATAAAACTTGAATATTTCCTAAGAATGAGCGGATTTCTGAAAAAAAATGCCGTATTTTCTTTTGAATATTTATGGGCAATCTGTAACTTTGCCTTTGCAAAAATGAAACATGCTCATCCTTTCTGCGCTCTTTAAGGCAGGAAGCACGACAATATCTCACACTTCTCATATTTTATCACAAATAAGTCTCAATGAAAAAGATTTTGGTCATTGGTGCCACTGGGCAAATCGGCTCTGAACTCACCATGAAACTACGCAGCATTTACGGTAATGATGCTGTGGTGTGTGGCTACATCAAGGGTGCTGAGCCCAAAGGTGTACTCCTCGAATCAGGCCCTGCTGCCATTTGCGACGTCACTGACGCTGCTTGTTTGGATGCGGTAGTGAAGAAGTATGAGATTGATGCAATGTTCAACCTTGCCGCCCTGCTTTCTGTAGTGGCCGAAGGCAAACCCCAGTTGGCTTGGAAGATTGGCGTAGATGGCCTTTGGAACGTGCTCGAAGTAGCGCGCCAAAATGCTTGTTCTGTCTTCACTCCCTCTTCCATTGCTTGCTTTGGCCCTGAGACCCCTGCTGATAACACTCCACAAGACACCATCCAGCGTCCACGTAGCATTTACGGAGTCACTAAGGTGACCACTGAGCTGCTCTCCGACTACTATTTCCGCAAGTATGGCGTAGACACTCGTTCAGTGCGTTTCCCAGGCCTTATCTCCTACGTCACCCCTCCTGGAGGCGGCACCACAGACTATGCAGTAGATATCTACTATTCTGCTGTGAAGGGCGAAAAGTTCATCTGCCCCATCGGTGCTGGCACCTACATGGACATGATGTACATGCCTGATGCTTTGAATGCTTGCGTACAACTCATGGAAGCCAACCCCGATCGTCTCATTCACCGCAATAGCTTCAACATTGCAGCGATGAGTTTCGAGCCTAACCAAATCCTTGCTGCTATCCAAAAGCAAGTGCCAGGCTTTGAAATGGAATACCAAGTGGATGCGCTCAAGCAATCTATTGCTAACTCATGGCCTAACAGCCTCGACGATTCTGCCGCTCGTGCAGAGTGGGACTGGAAACCCCAGTTCGACCTCGACACCATGACCACAGATATGCTTAAGAATCTCCGCGCCAAATTAGGCTAAAGGTTACTTCAGCTTTTTTCCGTTGAAATACGACAACGCAGCTCCTTTTGGGGGCTGCGTTGTGTGCATTATAGGAGATTGGTTTTTAAGTTTTCGGCTTTGCCTAAAGATTGATGTGAGCAGTGAGGGTGATGGACAATGGACGGAGATGATAAATCGTGTGAACTTCTTCTAGTTCCTCGAGCGAATGCGTGATCAATGAGCGCGTGTTAGAGAGATTATCCCCATTGAGTTGTAGTTCTATCGACTTAGATAGCTTAAATTTCAGTTCCCCTCCTATAAAATAAAAGTCTTTCTGCTCAGTTCCTAAATGACTGTTATGTGTATGACTCATGTGTAGCTTTAGAAACATGCGCGAAGGCCAAAGCCTCAGATGGAGGTTTGTGCGTTGTTCTAAATCACTAGTAGTGAAGGTGTGGAGAGTAGCCTTTGAACGATGGTGTTGCCATGTGGCATTATAGTCCATACGGCAGCCATTGAAGAGGTCAAAACTGAGCGCACCTCTCAGCGCATAATGGGTGGTGTGGTAGGTGAGGAGCGATGATTGCCGCAGCATTTCCCTTTCTCCTCGACCAGCAGTAGCTGATAGTTCGCATTGTAGCGTTTGCCAATCTATATCTTGCGCCCATAAGCCGTAATTGAGTATTGATGGCTATGATTAGGACTGTAGGCAGCTTCAACCACCGTATGCGCCTGCGCATCTAAGGTAGTGCCATAGGCGATGTTGCTCCACATGCGATTCCAATTGCCCTTAAGATGTGCAAAGAAACCGTTGAAAAGATCTTTATAAGCCACGTCAAACTGTGCACTCGCCTTGTGGTTGTCATGGAGTAGTGCACGATAGCGAGACAAATTCTTATAATTCTGCATCATATTGGCCGTCAATAATCTATCCCAACTCGTTTCTTGTGCAGCATAGTCTGCTTTTGCGTTGAGAGTCGTCTCGTTCGTCATCTTCCATAATAATGACCATGAAGGTAGACATCTCGCTTGCAGACGATGAGCATCAGTGATTTCTTCGACAATCTGGCTATTGTCTAAAGCCGTGTAGTGAAAGGTAAAGGGAAGTTTCAGCGTAGATTGAAAACTCCCTTTGGTGTAGTTGACCACTGGGCCAACACCCACGATAGCCTGTATGTGAGTCAAGTGTCCATGAGGAGCGATGAGCGCATCGGGGTGTGATAGGGAAGTGGTGGCTGCCGTATAGGTTGCATCAAAATGCGCCGTCCCAGAAAATGTCCAACTTCGGGTGCGGAGGTTTTGTAGTAGTTCCACCTTGTTTGACGTGGAAATTGTGGTTAAATCCACGTCCTGTCTTGCCCGCATGTCGCCCCCGATGGTGAGTGCCTGAGGAGAGGATGAAAAGCTCTGGGTGGAGTTCCATTCAAATCCTCCTCCCTTAGAGGTGCGATGCACCCAGCGTGTGCGATTGAGCAGCCCCAGTGATCGATAGTGCAGAGCTTGTTGGATAGCCGTAGCCTTCGGAGTCCCTAATGATAGTGGTACAGACTTTCTATTCTCAGATAGAATCTCCCCCTTTCCCTTCTTCCCATTGTCCGAAAATGGAGAGCGAATTATTGAGATAGTGGCGTTGGAGATTCTTCTCGTAGGTGAGTTGTAAATCAGCCGTATGTGTGTGCGTGCGGTCGGCTATGTTTTCACGGAGCAACAACTGTGAGGCATCAGGCAATAGATAACGAGTTTGTGCGAAAGAGCTTCCTCTCGATAGGTTGTAGCCATAATTGAAATTGTATTTTATAGTTGCACTGTCTGTGAGCTTTGCCAGATTGTTGAGATGTAGCCCATGTTGGTAGCCCAACCAGCTATTACCAATAGCAGGGGTAGCGTGTTTCACCAAATCCATCATGTGTCGGTTAGTGTTAGCTGAAATCCCATAGTGCGCTAATGCAGCATTGAATCCATGTCCCATGTTGTCGCCGCTGTATTGCAAAGATGTTGTTGAGCTTTGCCAAAATACATGGCTCGTACGGTGCCCTTCCACAGCATTCCCTCACCGTAAACCCCGCTCCCTACTTCAGCTGTTTGGCTCCAAATGCCTTTGGCTTTATTCTTGAGCTTTAGATTGATGGCTGCATTGGCAGAGGGCATTTGATCTCGTAGAGCATGGGCATGTTCGTGATTCTCCAACACTTGTACCGTGGCCACATCTTCTGCCTTGATGCTTTGTGTAGCAAGGTTATAGCGACCTTGCAGCATATCTAGATTTTCAATGTAGAAATGGTTGATGGGAGTGCCTTGATATTTTATATTGCCATTGTCTTCTATGGTGATGCCTGGCAGCTTGCGGAGCACATCAGCAATTGTTCGATCATAGTCCTTGAGATAAGCCGAAACTAGATAGTTGAGGGTATCTCTATTGCTCCACATTTTTTGCGACTTCACCACTGCTTCTCGCAACTTGATATCCTCTTTCTCGACTGAAAAATCGAAAGTTTGTGTTTGGTTTTTAATGGGAGATAGCTGCCTCTTAATGCCAAATCCTGTCACCTTAATCAAGAGCTCACTAAGCGAGGTTGTCGTTTGTAGTTGATAGTAGCCTTGTTTATTGGTCATTGCATAGGCTACGACCGAAGAGTCAGAAGGTTGGAGCAGAGCCACGATGCTTCCTTCAACAGGAGTTTTCCCGCAGCGCACAATCCCCTTTATACTTGTGGGGAGGGACTGAGCAAAAGCTGTGAATTGACTTAAAGTCAAGAGTATCGCCAACAAGAGTCTTTGCATCGTACCTAATCAGAAGTCTAGAGGTTGAAATTGGGCAGGTTTCATGTCTATGGGCAAAGTACCTATCATCATGGTACCATTCATAACCGTAACACTTTCTATTTCTTCTGCTTTGATGTAGTAAGCTGGGTTACTAAGATAATTCGGGTTGCCAAACAATCGATTGCGCAGTTTGACAAATTTGTTGCGTCCACATTTGATGCTGCGTTCTGGCACAATATAGCTCACCTTTTCCTTGACAGCCTCTACCTTGCGACACTCAAAATGATGAATACCATCGTCCGACACAGCCCGTAAAATCAATCCTGGTAGACCTTGGAGTCGCCAAGGCCCAAAATGGCTGGGGAGTTGCTCTGCAAACCATGCCACCCACTTTCTTTCTCCATATTGGGCTTCTGCTTTTTGGCAAATGTAGCCACAAATCGTGTCGCGATCAGCAAGAAGCTGCCACTTCATGGATGGCATCTTTTCAGCAGTAAGATATTGATAAGGAGGAATAGTTTCCACTGAGGTCATTTGTCCTTGCGGGTAGTTTTGCCAAGTGGTGGGTACATACAGCAATTGTTCGCTTTTGTCGTTTTCATCCTTGTGCCGCTTGTAGCCCATGGTGCAAGCTAGGTGTTGAGCTATTTGGGTCGTAAGCCCATATTTCACTTCGACTTTTCTTCCCTGGGCGTTGAGGGTATGACAGGTATAGTCATAGTCTGCCACCAGTAGAGTATGCGTTATGCTATCTTGAGATTGTCCATGAATCCATAAGGAAAAGATGAAGTTGATAGCCAAAAAGATGAGTTTCTTTTTCATGATAGATGGGTTTTTCAGAAAGGTCGTTTTTTTGGGGGATTCCCCATTAAGGAGTACATTAAGTAGTGCCGATTTGTGGTTTTCTAATAAAAAGTCTCCTAGGCAAAGATAAGTATTTCAGCTTAGAATCATCATTATCTTGCTCTTTTTTTTAGAAGAACAGCGCAGAAGGTCTAGGTGGAGAGGCTAAGGGACATCAACATAGTTGAGAGAATTTCTCGAAGCATGGCATCAAACTGTTGGAGATAATGAAAAAGTTCTCCTAGTTTTTAGAGATTATCTCCCACGAAATTTCAAAAGTCTCCGACGTTTTGGAGCAGGGCAAGGAAAGGGAGCAAAAGACAAAGTCTGACGATTTGTGAAAATCGCTCTCTCACGCGTGCGCGTACACGCGCACTACAGCAATTTCTCACTTTTTGCTTTCACAACCTTCACAGAAATCTTTGTATTGTCTTTATCACCAGGTGATTATGACGGTCTTTCGGACACTATTTAACAGAGTGTGCTGGAATTTGCCCTTTTGTCGCCGTTTTTGGGGCAGAATAGGGAGGAAAATGAAGGGAGTGTTGCAAAGTCTAAAATCCTAGGTTTTGGAGCGGTGATGTGAAGGTTGTGAAGGTTTTTTGTTCAAAATCCCAGGGAAGGCGCGCGTACGTGCGCGTGTGAGCATCGGCTTTGGGAAAAGACTCTTTCTCGGGGAGAAAGGAATTGGAAGAATGGATTGAATTCGTGATGTCCGATATGATGAATTTTTCTATTTATTTTGTTAAGTACACTTTCCAATATGATGAGTACTCAAAGTTTTTTTCGTCACTTTTTGCTGTTTTTTCTCACTTTGGGGACATATCTACCCCTATATGTGTAGAGGGTATTAGTTGATGGAGCATGCCACTGCTAGAAAAAAGTAGCGGAAAAACGAAGTGTGGGGAGACTTTTCCAGAAATGGGGTTTTCTAGGGAAGAGGGCACAAAAATCCCCCATGACTGGAAAGTCCAATCATGGGGAACAAACTCAATCTGATATATTCTAGGGAAGGAGAAGACGGACGCTATTCTGCCGTCTTTTTGTAGGCCTTGATGCCGTTGTTGAGGAAGTCTACATATTCCGAGATATTCTCGTTGTAGCTACGGCTAGGCCCTAAGGGCTGACCTTCGCCATCGAGAGCAATGTAGAAGGGCTGAGCATTTGCACCAAACTTGTTGCGCTGGAGATAGCTCCAACGGTCACCTACGGTGCGGAGCGTGGTGATTTTACCATTTTCTTCCACTTCTATGGGTGCAGGAAGTGCGGTCTTGTCGTCGACATAGAGCGAGATGAGCACATAGTCCTTGTATGATGAGGTCGCGCACTCGAGCATCGCGCCATACTGCAGTCTCCATCTTGCGGCAGTTGACACAGCCAAATCCGGTGAAATCTAGGAGCACAGGTTTGCCCGTTTGGCGAGCATAAGCCATACCCTTTTCGTAGTCGGTGAATTTGGCTTCTACCTTCACCACGTCAAGGTTGAAATCCTGTGTGCTCATGGGAGGAGCAAAGGCACTGACAGCCTTGGTGGGCGCACCCCAGAGGCCAGGAATCATGTAGATGGCGAAGGCGAGAGAGGCGATGCCCAGGAAGAAGGAAGGCACGGTGGTCTTGCGCTCTGTTTCATCGTCGTGGGGAAACTTGATAAATCCGAAGAGATAGCAAGCCAAGAGGGCGAAGAGGGCTATCCAAAGGGCAAGGAAGGTTTCGCGATCGAGCAAACGCCAACCATAAGCCAAGTCGGCTACGGAGAAGAACTTGAGGGCGAACGCCAATTCCAAGAAACCGAGGGTCACTTTGATCTTGTTCATCCACGAACCGCCACGGCTGGTCTTCTTCAAGAGGGTGGGGAAGAGAGCGAAGAGGGTGAAGGGGAGAGCCAATGCAATGGCGAAACCGAGCATGCCGATGGTGGGAGCGATGGCGCCACCGCCAGAGGTGCTGACACCTACGAGGAGGAATCCGATGATGGGACCAGTGCAAGAGAAGCTCACCAAAGCCAAGGTGAAGGCCATGAGGAAGATGCTCAGCAAACCAGTGGTGCTGGATGCTTTAGAGTCGATGGCGTTGTTCCACTTGGAAGGGAGGGTAATCTCAAACCCGCCTAAGAACGAAGCACCAAAGGCTACGAGCATGGCGAAGAAGAGAAGATTGAAGATGGCATTGGTGGAGAGGTCGTTCAAAGCTGAGGCTCCGAAGATGGAAGTCACGATGACGCCAAGTGCCACGTAGATGATCACAATGGAGAGGCCGTATGTGAAGGCATCGCGAAGGGCTTTGCGACGATCGCCACTGCGCTTGAGGAAGAAGCTCACCGTCATGGGGATGATGGGCCACACGCAGGGAGTGGCGAGTGCTATAAGACCGCCGATGAATCCCAGCCCGAAGATGACCCAAAGGCTTTGGTTCAAGTGATTGCCATCACCAAAAGCCTTGAGTGCCTCGATAGAGGGCTCGTAAATCTTACGAAGTGTAGCACTATCGAGTTCGGCTACACTAGCCTCGTTGGCTGTTAATTCAGGAAGGAGATCTGAGCTTTCGCCAGTGACAGAGATGGTGTCTACCAGTCCGTCAATAGGATCGTTATCAGCGTTGTTTGCTGCTATGGCTTCCTCTTCTGCTGCTTTTTTTTTATCAGCAGCGGCAGACTTAGCAGGGCCATCGGCACCTTTCACGGAGCAGTCCACGCTGGTGGGTGGTAAGCAGTTCTCATCGTTGCAGGCACCATATTTGAGATAGCCTTTGAGGCTGTAGTCCTTTTCGAGGAGTTCCACGCGCTGAGTGAATAGTGCTGAGCCTTCAAAGTAGGTGACAGGCATGTCAAAGATGGGGTCTTGTTTGTGTTTCAAACCAGGGCCTTCTTTGAGTTTGCCTACGAGACGAACTCCTTTGAGGTTGTCTGTGCCGAAAGTGGCAGCCGTTGGGCCACCAGGGCCTATGTTGGCACCATAGACGTGCCAACCTTTGTCCATTTTACCTGTGAAGACAATGTCAATCTCAGTGGGACTAACGCGTTTGTACGACACGTTGAAGGTCACCTGTGCCGCAACAGAGAGTATGCTAGCCACGAAGGTGAGTAGGAGAAGGGTGAGTTTATGTTTCATCGTGTAGTTTTTAGTGGAGTGAATGAGAAGTGTTTCAGAAGTCTTGAGTCAGGAAGGCGTTGCCTGCTGAAGCAATCAAGAAAAAAACTTCTCGCTATTATTTGAGGAGTTCGGCCACCTTAGCTTCGAGTTCTGCACCGCGCAGACCGAAGGCTACGATTTTACCTTGCTTGTCGATAAGGAGAGTGGCAGGGATGCTGCGGATACCGTAGATTTGTCCGGCTTCGCATTGCCAGCCTTTGAGATCGGAGAGGTGAGGCCACTTGAGACCCATGCTAGCGATGGCACCTGTCCAAGCCTCTTTGCTCTCATCGAAGCTCACACCCACGATTTCCAAACCCTTGCTGTGGAAGTCTTCATAGAGTTTCTTCACATGGGGCATCTCTTTGCGGCATGGGCCACACCATGAAGCCCAGAAGTCTACGAGGGTGAGTTTATTGTTCTTGACGAAGCTAGAGAGAGACTTCATTGCGCCAGTGGGAGTGGCCATCTTGAAGTCGGTGAAATCCTTGCCTGGTGCGCGGAGAGCTTCAAGTTCCACCTCTTTACCAAGTTGCTCCATGATGGGCTTGAGGAGGTCGGTTTGGAAGCAAGCTGGTTTGCTGGCGATGAGTTCCTTGATGTCGCTTTCTTCCATCACTCCAAGATATTGGTAGACGAGGGCAGCATTGTACATCGCCTCTGGATGAGTCTTTTACGCTTTGTTTGACAGTAGAAGAAATCTTACCGAGATCTTGCAGGTATTGTTCATAGAGCTTATTGAACTCTGGAGTCTCGGTCTTTCCGGCTTGTTTGAGTGTCATGAGCTCACGAGTGTAGCCCAAAATCTGAGGTACAAGTGGGGTGATTTTGCTCTGCACTTCGTTGAGCAGATGGTTTTCAGTTGTACCGCTCACAGTATTGGTGGGTAAGTCTACGCGCACGTCACCATTGAGTACGGCAGCAATGGCATTGTCAAATCCACTTTTCTCAGTGAGGAGGATAAAGGGCTTGTTGTCTGCTGTGCCAGAGAGGGAAAATTTACCATTGGCATCCACTTTGAGAGAGTCAACTCCAGAACCTTGAAGATTTTTATAGTAGACAGTCTTTACGCCTGGTGAAGCTTTTCCTTCAAGGACAAAGCGTTGTGCGAAACTAGTGCCGAAAGCCGACAAAAGTGCGAGGGTGCAGAGCATTTTCTTCATACGTGTACTATGGGAATAATGGGTGAGGTGTCTGTGTTTCTCGGGAGAAAACTTTAGATAGGGAATCGTTTGTTCTAATTATAGGAGAACTCACGGACAAAAAAATGTGACGTTTCGAGACAGAAACGTACTACTATTGTTGCAAAAATAATGATTCCTTGCCATTGGAACAAATGTTTTGTATCTTTTCGCGTAAATTCTAGTTTGAAATTGCTAGTTACGAAAGTTGAAAGGACGTGCACGAGCTAAATGCGTGAAAGTAGCTATCGGGATGAGCCGTGAACTGGTGGAAGAGTGGTGATTACCCTATATAAAACGAAAGTAGCCATCTTCCACTGAAGACGGCCATCTTTCGAACATAGACATAACAATTTAAATTCTTACTCTGATGGGCAACAAGCTTGATTTGAACCAAGCGGCCTTGCTATCAGATTGCACTGCAAAGGTAGACACTTTTTGAACCTTGCACAATACTCACTTGCAGTGATTTTGTGTAATCAACTATGAGAGTAGGGGCGAAATCACTAGTTGTAGTGAGCGAAAATCCTGAAATCACGTTGTTTTGTAATTTGAGATTTGCAAAAATGGGGTTTATGGTGGTCAAACCTCTTTGATTTTCATCATTTTGATGAGTTCTTTTTGCTACTGACACAGTGGTGAGTCGGAGAATAACGCTATGAAATGTCTATATTGTTGGCTTTTTTGCTCTAGGGCATACCTACTTTTATGTGATTGGGGATCTTGACCTACCTACTTTTAGGTGATGCCGCTGTTGTTGGGCTGCCCGAAAATGCATCAAAGTGGTGAAAATGCCGAAGCAAATTCACCACTTTGGTTGAAATTAGCGACTGAAGAATTGCATCCAGTCATCTTTTTTGTATTGACTGTCTTGACGATTGCTGGAAGAGTCGTAACCACCCTTTTTGCCTTTCTTGTATGAGGGTTTGGCATCATAGCCCCCGCGGTCGGATTTGCGACTTCCTTTGCCGTAGGATTTTGTGCCGCGGTCTGAGTAGCGGTCTGATTTATCGCGGTTGCGTTCTGATTTCTCGTAGCTGCGTTCTGATTTTCCGCGCTTACCTTCGCGACCACGAAGACGTTGGCTTGGGTCGGCATCGCTGCGGTCGGCATCGTCTACGACAACACGGCGTTCGCCTACTTTGGCTTTCGCCATCTTGGCCTTCACCAGTTCTGCATCTTCCTCGGGCACTTCAAAGAAGGAGCAAGTGGGCAGGAGGTCGATGCGACCAATCTCCACTTTGCCCTTGACATAGCGATTGACGAGGTTGATGATTTCGCGCGCGAAGAAGTTGTCTTTCTTACCGAAGTTGAGGAAGAGACGCTTATAGCCTTCTTCTGCTTCTTGTGTGCTACCACCTTGTTTGGCGCGCTCTTTGCGCTGTGCGCGACGTTCTGCAGCGGCTTCGCCCTTTTTTTCGGGGCGATCGGTGGGCTGCACGATCTCGGGAGCATTGGCATAGTAGGAAAGGAAGCGACCAAACTCGTTTTGTACAAGACGTTTCACGAGTTCTTCCTTGCTCAACCACTCGAGTTTGTGCATCACTTCGAGGAGGAAAGGAGCGATTTGCTCTTCGTCCACCTCGGTGTGTTCGAGTTCGTCGATGACTTTGTAGAGTTGTTTGCTGCAAATCTCTTGAGGTTCGGGGAGGATGCCGACTTCAAACTTCTTGCCAATGACGCGTTCGATGAGGCGCACTTTGCCCTTTTCGCGGATGTGGATGATGGAGATAGATGTGCCTCGCTTGCCCTGCGCGACCCGTGCGCCAGAACGGTGAGTGTAGTTTTCGACATCATCGGGCAAACCGTAGTTGATGACGTGGGTGAGTTCGTTGACATCGAGTCCACGTGCGGCAACGTCGGTAGCCACAAGGAGTTGAGTGCGATGTTGGCGGAACTTCTGCATCGTCAAATCGCGTTGGGCTTGGGCTAAATCGCCGTGCAACGCTTCTGCGCTATAACCGTCTTTGATGAGCTGGTTGGCTACCTCTTGAGTTTCGAGGCGAGTGCGGCAGAAGATGATGCCATAGATGCGGGGGTAGTAGTCGACAATTCGCTTGAGGGCTGCATATTTGTCTTGTGCCTTGACGAGATAGTAGGTGTGATTCACGTGTTCTGCACCTTCGTTGCGGCTACCGACTACAATCTCTTGGTAGTCTTTGAGATAGCTCTTGGCGATGCGCTCAATCTCTGGTCCCATGGTGGCAGAGAAGAGGAGGGTCTGACGCTCTTCGGGGAGCGTAGCCAGGATCTCGTCGATGCTGTCGGTGAAGCCCATGTTGAGCATTTCGTCAGCTTCGTCGAGGACGATGTTGCGGACACTGTGGAGTTGTGCTACCTTGCGGTGCATCAAGTCGATGAGACGGCCTGGAGTGGCTACAATAATCTGGCAACCCTTCTTGAGTTGACGGATCTGTCCTTCAATACTCGTACCACCATAAACGGCTACGACGTGGAGTCCGTCGATGTAGCGGCTATAGTCTTTCAAGTCATCCGCAATTTGCAAGCAAAGTTCGCGTGTGGGACTGAGGATGACGACTTGGGTGGTGCGGTCTTTAGGATTGATGTTTTGCAAAACGGGAAGACCATAAGCTGCGGTCTTACCAGTACCAGTTTGTGCCAAAGCGATGATGTCGCGATGACGTTGGCTTTCGGCAGATACTTCGGTGTCGAAGTCGGTATTGGCGGTCATCTCTGTGATGACTTCGGTGCTTTCTTCGGCAGCCTCTGTGATATCGGCACCTTCTGCTGAAATAGCTGAAGCTTCTTCAGACATTACTGATGCTTCTTCAGAAGTATCTTCGCTATCGTTAGCCGTGGGAATAAATGTGTTGGGGAATGAGGGGTGTGGAGGAGGACGGGAATCACAGCCTCTTGGACGGGAGTGGGGTTTTTCGTAGCCCATCTCGCTAATCGCGGTGAGGAGTTCTTCTGCAAAACCGAGTTCTGAAAAACTTTTCAAGGAGTAAAGGGGATAAATAAATGAGAAACTACGGTGTTTTCTCGTAAGAAATAATAGATCGGAGCGTTCTGTTCCTGATTTCACCCCAAATCATCTCTCCGCCAAATAGGGGGAGGGAGCACTGCAACCAGGCTCTGCTATGGAAGAAAAACACCAGACTTGAGAACAACAATAAGCGTTTGGGCGCGTTAGCCATATTGATTCCAATCAATCCTGCGCAATATTTCGGCTTAACTCCAAAAATAGGGGAGTGTCTGTGACTGCTCTTGAACTGCGCAACACCATTGTTGTCTCGTCCGTTTAGCTCATTGTCGTGCTTTACACGCTGCAAAGGTACGGTTTTCTGTCGAGATACTCGGCTTTTGCTGGTACAATCTCTTGATATTCATTCTTTTTTCGTAGCTTTGTAGAGTATCTGCTATGTCGGCTTGCGCATTGACCCTTTGCTTTGAGGCGGTGTAGATGTTTTTATGTTTGATTTTGTGACTCAAATCATTGTGCTATGGAATATGACTCTCTTACTCGTGCTTTGCAATTGGCAGAAATTTTAGCTGAAGGTCAGTTCTTGACTGTGGCTCAAATGGCCGAACGCAGTCATTTGCATCCTAGAAGGGTGTATCGCTTATTGGAGACTTTTCCTCGCGTGGGCTTGACTCTTGAGCAGCAGAGGCATAGCTACCGACTGAGAGCTGATGCTCCTTTCTTGAAACGAGTGACTTCTTTTTTGCATTTTACGCCAGACGAGGTGCTAACCCTCCGACAGATTCTTACAGCGGTGCCGAATAGTTCGGTGCAGGCTCGGCTGTTGCGTGAGAAATTGGAGCGGTCTACGAGTGAGAGCTTGTTTATTCCGCCTGATGTGGACGAGGTGACAGGTCGCAACATCCGCACTATGTTTGAGGCTATCGAAGGGGAGCGCATAGTGGTGTTGCGTGGGTATAGTTCTTCGCGCAGTCAGAAGCGTGATCGCTATGTCGAGCCTTATGCTTTCTTGCCTGGTAATCGGGATGTGCGTTGCTTTGAAATTAGTACGCGTACGAACAAAAACCTTTAATCTCTCCCGAGCGGAATCGGTGGAAATGGTGGATTTGCGTTGGACTTATCGAGATGAGCATCGCCCGCTGTTGGTCGATTTGTTTCACTTTTCAGGAGAAAGTACGACATTGGTGACGTTGCGTCTTGGAGTGTTGGCGAAGAGTGTGCTGCTCGATGAGTATCCGCAGGCAGAGCGCAGATTGACTCAAGAAGACGATTCACATTGGTTATGGGTGGATGAGTTTTGTTCGATGAAGGGTGTGGGGCGTTTTGTGATGGGACTCCTTGAGGATATTGAGATTGTCGATGCACCAGAGCTAGAGGAGTATATTGTGGAGCAAGTGTCTCGAGCTGCCTCTCGATTTGTGCAGTAGAGGAAGGTGGTGTTGCGATAGAATGGGTGTCTGTGGTTGAGTTAGGATGAAGTAATCTTCCTGTTTATCCACTTGAATTAAGTGTGAGAGATAGACACAAGGATTAGATAGGAGGAGTACTGTTTTATAGTATAGGGCTTTTAATTCAACCCTGGCCATGAAAGTCGCTGCTAAGCCTTAGGATTAAAGAGAGTCAGGGCATAAAGCATAAAGCAAAAAAAAGCCGTTCCTTTGATAGGAACGGCTTTTAAATTTAATTGAAGAAGGCGGCAGTTTAAGCCAACTTGCTTACGTGAAGCATGAGGCTAGACTTGATGTTAGCGGCCTTGTTCTTGTGGATGATGTTCGTCTTAGCGAGCTTATCGAGCATCTTCTGTACTTTAGGAAGAAGTTCAACTGCTACAGCTTTGTCGGTAGTAGCGCGGAGCTTGCGAACTGCGTTACGCATAGTCTTAGCGTAGTAACGATTGTGCAAGCGACGAGTGGCGGTCTGACGAATTCTCTTTACCGAAGATTTGTGGTTTGCCATGTGAAATGGAGTTGTTTGATAGATTAAAACTTAGAATTGACTGCCGGCACTCTTCAGCAGGAGGAATTTAGAACGTCTCACGACGGTGCTGCTTCAGACGTAGCCATTGCGAACGTGAAAAAGAATTGGGGAAATTCTTTGCAGAACTCCCCACTTCGATTACTTGGTAGTCCCTAGGAGAGTCGAACTCCTCTTTAGAGAATGAAAATCTCTCGTCCTAACCGATAGACGAAGGGACCGTGCATGTGGGGCAGCGTCGCATCATTTAAGTGTGCCGTTGTTTCCCGATTGCGATGCAAAGGTAGAGACTTTTTCTGAAACTACCAAGTCTTTCTCCGACTTTTTTTCGTTTTGGGGCGTTTTTTCTTTGTTTTCCTCGTTTTTTGCCCATAAAAGGGCCTTTTTTCCTTGGATTTTCGCCTAAATCAACTTTTCAATGTACCTTTGTCTTCGTTGAAGAAAACGCTCTTTTGAGGGCGAAAGATGAAGATATATATGATTATTGACGACGAAATACTGATTTTTCACGCACTTCGATATAGCGATGACCAACTCATTGTGGAGGGGTTGGCGCGAAATTATGGTAGGGTTTCTTTCGTGGTGCGTATTTCTCATGCTCCGCGAGCCAAAGTGCGGCATGTGATTTTCCAGCCGATGGCTGTGCTGGAAGTGCAATGGGAAGAAAAGCCACGTGCTAAGTTGATGCGACCGATAGCGGCTCGTGTGTCGCAACCTTGGAGTTCGCTGCATACATCTCCCATAAAGGCTGCAATCACGCTTTTTCTCGCAGAGTTTTTGTTGCAGGTCTGTCGTCACGAACAGTCTGGCGAGCTTTTCTTCGATTATCTCTTGCATAGTCTCACAGTGGTTGGATACCGCGGAGGAGGGTTTTTGCTAATTTCCATTTGCTCTTTCTCATGCGCTTGGCGCAGTTCTTAGGCATTGCTCCGAATACGTCGGACACAGGATTGCCTTTTTTTGACCTTATGGCAGCTGAGTTTGTCTTACGCGCGCCCGCGCACGCATATTATATATACGGTGATGAAGCTAGAGCTTTCGAGCAACTCTTGCGTATGAATTTTTCAACGATGCATCTTTTTCAACTCACGCGGACGCAGCGAAATCGCATTCTAGAACTCATTCTCACCTATTATAGACTACATATTCCCTCTTTGCCAGAGTTAAAAGAGCTGGGAGGTGTTGCGAGAAATTTTTACGTAGTTATTCAGGCTAAAATCAAAGAAAGATTTGCGACAATCGGCAGAAAACTGTATTTTTGTCCTTGAATCTATAATAAATAAGCAGATAAATCAGCAAAATATGAAGATAGCACTCATAGGATATGGCAAAATGGGGCACATGATTGAAGACATCGCTAAACAGCGTGGCCATGAGATTGTGTCGATCATTGATGTCAATAATGTCAATGACTTCGAGAGTGAAGCCTTTCGTTCGGCAGAAGTAGCCATCGAATTTACAAATCCCACTGCGGCTTATGGCAATCTGCAAAAGGCTTGGGCGCAAGGTGTAAAGGTGGTGAGTGGAAGTACGGGTTGGATTGCTGAGCACGAAGCAGAACTCAAAGCTGCTTGTGCGAACGAAGGAAAGACCCTTCTTTGGGCTTCTAACTTCTCCCTCGGAGTTGCTATCTTTGGTGCGGTCAATAAGTATTTGGCGCATATCATGAACCAGTATTCTGACTACGAAGTGAGCGTGACAGAAACTCACCATGTGCACAAACTGGATGCTCCTTCGGGGACTGCCATTACGCTTGCTGAACAAATCGTGGATCGCATGCAGCGCAAGACGCATTGGACGAAAGGTGAGGTGCGGGAAGCTGATGGCACGATAACAGGTAGCAGAGAACGCTCCTGATGCACTTCGCATTGATGCTATCCGACGTGATGAGGTGCCTGGTATTCACACGGTGAAATATGATTCGTTGGCAGACTGCATCAGCATCACCCATGATGCTCACTCGCGACAAGGTTTTGCTCTAGGTGCTGTTCTTGCTGCTGAATATGTGGCTAAGCACGAAGGTTGGCTCACTGCTGAGGATCTCTTCAATTTCTAGAATAATATGTGTGAATCTTATTATGGGTGTCTTGCAGATTGCAGATGATGCTTGCAAAAAGTAGGACTTCGTTGCTAAAGATTCTACCTTCTATTTCCTTACTATCCATCATAAATCCTTGATTTATGCTCAAAATGCCTAAAGCCACGCGCCGTCAATGGGTACTCTTTGGAGTGGTTACTGCGCTTTATCTTCTTTTCCTTCTCTGGGTTGAGTCTTGGTGGGGACTCCTTGTTGTGCCCTTCATCTATGATCTCTACATCAGTCGCAAAATCAACTGGGGATGGTGGCGCACTAGTCCTGACCCCATTGTGAGAACGGTGATGAGTTGGGTGGATGCGATTGTTTTTGCACTCGTGGCTATCTACTTTATCAATCAATATTTCTTCCAAAACTTTGTTATCCCCTCTTCCTCGCTCGAGAAGACTTTGCTGACTGGGGATTATCTCCTGGTGTCTAAGTTAAGTTATGGCCCTCGTATTCCACAAACTCCCCTCACGATGCCCCTCACTCAGCATAATCTTCCAGTGTGGCTAGGAGGTGGTAAGAGCTATATCGAATGGCCACAATGGGATTATCGTCGCGTCAAAGGTTTGGGACGAGTGCAGGTGGGAGACATTGTGGTTTTCAACTATCCTTCGGGAGACACCGTAGCCAGCAACTTCCAGAATCAAGACTATTATGGGCTTGTTTATAGCACGGGTGCGCAGGCGCTCGGTATCAACGAACCCAGTGACTCGCTTTCTCCTCAAGAGCAACGCGCAGCCTTTGCCAAGATTTACGGTATAGGGCAGCAGATACTCAAGCAAAATGCAGAAGTGGGAGAAATAATTTCTCGTCCTGTGGATCGTCGTGAGAATTATGTTAAGCGTTGTGTGGCGATAGCTGGCCAAACGCTCCAAATCAAAAACAACGACATCTATGTGAATGGTAAGAAACAAGCTCGACCAGAACACATGCAACTCGTCTATAACGTGCGTTTCAAGCAAGCCCCCAGCGTAGATTTTTTGAAAGAAAATGGAGTAACGCGTGAAGACTTGTCTCGTGCAACAGATGGCCAGGTTATTAGCATGCCACTCACTGCTCAACTCTACAACTACTTCAAGCAGCATCCCGAGGTAGCTACGATTGAAGGTAAGGAACCTAGCTGGAATCACTGGCTCTTCCCGCTCAATATGGCCAAGAATTGGACAACTTCTGATTATGGCCCTGTTTGGGTTCCACAAAAGGAGCAACTATTCAGCCTCACGCTTGAGAACCTCCCCTTGTATGAACGTTGCATCGCCGTTTATGAAGGCAACAAATTGCAGGTGAAAGACGATAAAATCATCATCAATGACAAGGTAGCTAATAGTTACACCTTCAAGATGGACTATTATTGGATGATGGGCGACAATCGTGACCTCTCTGCCGACTCCCGATTCTGGGGATTTGTTCCTGAAGATCATATTGTGGGCAAACCTCTTATGGTGTGGCTCTCCCTTGATCCCGACTATGGTTTGTTCGATGGCAAAATCCGATGGAATCGCACCTTTAAGTGGGTAGGTGATATTCAATAGTCGGAAAGTATCACCCCAAGGTTTATTAAATTCACGTTTAGGTAGGAGCAACGTTGTTGCTACTCTCCATAGATTAAAACAGAAATGGGATGCACCGCTTATTAAAGATAAGGAAGTGCATCCCATACTTATTTTTTATACCTACGATATTGCTATGATTCCGATTCTTACCTCGGCTTATCTCGCACCTGTTCACTATTATACAAAACTGGTTTCTGCGCCCTGCGTTATAGAAGAACGCAGTGAACACTATGTGAAACAGACTTTCCGCAATCGGTGTGTCATAGCCACAGCTGATGGTGTGCAATCACTCACTATTCCCGTTCAAGGGCGTAAGGAGTTGGGTGGCGATCATAAGACACCCACCCGAGACATGCGCATTATCGACCATAATCGTTGGAGACAGCTTCATTGGAATGCCCTCGTTGCAGCTTATGATCGAACACCTTTCTTTGAGTATTTTGCTGATGATTTTGCCGCCATCTATCAAGGAGAGTACGAGTATCTAGTAGATTTCAATGCAGACCTTCAGCGGTTGGTGCTCAAACTACTCGATCTTCAGCCTAAGATAATCGTAAATCAAGACGAGTATCTGCTGTTGGACGATGAAGGGAAGTTGGTTAATGAGAGCCATCGAGATGAAGATGTGATGAGCTTTCTCTGCGAGAGTGCATCGACTGCCCCCTCTCTTTCAGAGGGAGATTGGGGAGATGTAGATCACTATAATAAAAAACAATCCCCCTCAATAGGTAAGTTCTTAGATTTTCGTGAGAATATTCGTCCCAAGATAGACTATCGGTTCGATGCTACTTTTAGTCCTGCGCCTTATTATCAAGTCTTTGCTCAACGTCATGGTTTTTTATCCAATCTAAGTATCGTAGACCTCCTCTTTAATATGGGGCCTGAAAGTAGAATCGTGCTTAGGAATTCCATCGTTTAAGTCGAAAAAACGACGTCTTAGGAGAGATATAAGCCCAAAATCTTAACCCCAAGTGATAAAATAATCGCAAACGACATAAGTTTGCGATTTTTTGTAGGAAAACATTTGGGAGAATGAAAATATTTTTCCAACTTTGCAGTGAAGGTTATGAGTTGCCGTCGCGGGCACTCCTCCTTTATCTCAACATAAACTTAACAATTTAACGATAGAACAACTATGCAAAAGTATCTTTGCGAGCCTTGTGGCTATATTTACGATCCCGCTGAGGGAGATCCCGATTCTGGTATTGCTCCAGGCACTGCATTTGAAGACATTCCAGAAGATTGGTGCTGCCCCATCTGTGGTGTTACGAAGGAAGATTTCGTACCCTACGAAGACTAATACATAGCCTCCATCGGAGGTAATTCTACATCATTCCCCGATTTGCACGGCAAGTTGGGGAATGTCTTTTTCGGAAGCTGTGAGGCGTGGTGACTCTTGGTTCTCTTCAGACCTCAGTCTCCTTAAAGTCAGCCTCCCAACATCTACAGTCTATTCTTTGACGTCTAACATCTATTCTCTAATGTCTAACGTCTAGACTCTAATGTCTAATTTTTATTTTCTAACGTCTAATATTTAATTCACAATTATGAATATCGGCGACAAACTCCCCGAAGTACTCGGTATTGATCAGAATGGTCAAGAAGTGCGCACCAGCGAATATGCAGGTCGCAAAGTGATTCTTTATTTCTATCCCAAAGACCAAACCCCAGGTTGCACAGCAGAGGCTTGTTCTCTTCGCGACCATTATAGCGATCTCACTCAATTGGGATATGAAGTTATCGGCGTAAGTGCTGATAGTGTAGAGAGTCATCAGAAATTTATCGAAGCACACCAGTTGCCATTCCGTCTCATTGCCGACACAGAGAAGACACTCATCAATGCTATGGGAGTTTGGGGAGAAAAGAATCGTTATGGTAAGATTACTATAGGTCTTTTGCGCACCACCTTCCTCATTGATGAAGAAGGGAAAGTAGAAAGCATCTTTACCCCAGGTCAGATTCGCACTAAGGAGCATGCTGAGCAGATTATTAAGCGTGTGAATGGATAGCTTCACCTTTGTGTCGTGCATAAACTTGTGAATAAGATAAGCAACTTGTGCCACGAATGTGAATATTATTTCTATAAAAATGGACAGGCAGTAGGCGAAAAATCGTCATTTGAGTGCGATTTTGCCGTGTGGAGTTGAAAAAATATTGTCATAGGCGTTTTTTCTCCCCCAAAACTGCTATGTCCAGTTTTTTTTTTATACCTTTGTCGGCAGATATGTCGTGCTTTCGTGAAAAGAGTGAGTTTTTGCATTTTGTAAAACTTGGGAAAAATGCGTCTGTACCCCATGCCTATTTTCTAAAGCAAATCCCAAACAATCGTTTAATTCTTAATTTAATCATTCAATGAAACAGGTTTACAAATTGCTCGCTTCGGCTGCCGTTGTGCTCGTCGGTGTGACAAATTTGTCAGCTCGTAACTGGTCGCCCACCACAGAGGCTGTGACCAAGGTCGAAGCTGGCAAGAAGTATGCCCTGCAAGGTATTGTTTCTTCGGGTGGAAACAACCGTTACCTCAAGGTACGTCCTTCACCGAGAAGTCTTACCTCTCCCCCGATGGAGTCTTTGAGTTTGTTCCCGTTGAGGGCCTCCAAGATGCAACAGGCAACCAAGTTTACTACTTGAAGGTCTCAGGCAAGACCAAAGATCAGTATGTATCTGCTCCTGGTAATGCCACATTCTACACCTCATCTACCAACCGTGCATGGAAAGTAGTGGTGAAAGAGTCGGAAAAGAGAGACAGAGAGTATACTTACAACTGGGAAACTCAAAAGGATAATGGTGGTGACACCACTATCGTGCTCAAGGGTAAGGATGCTTATGTTCGCGAATCTATGGTTCAAAATGGTGGTGTCAACAAGTTTGACTTGAGCACCTTCACTTTCGCAGATCGCAACGATGCAGTGGTCATTGTTTCTTACCAGTCTAAGAACCCCAAGAAGAAGGAGCAAGATGCAGAATTCAACTTCTTCCTCACCAATGAAGCAGGCAACCTTTCTGTAGGTAAGGGTACCAACTACAACAACAACGTTTGGAACATCTTCGCAGTTGAAGAGAACGATGCTAAGGCATCTCTCAACAACGTTATGGATGCTACATTCGGCGAAGGTTCGATATCGACGGTTTGGTAGATCCTACTAAGAAGGATTCTTATGTGCTGGGTAATGATATCGGTCAGTACGATGCTGCTAAGTATAAGGTTCTTAAAGAACTTTACACTAAGGCTAAGAAGGCTGTAGATGAAGAAGTTACTCTCACTGCAGACGAGATGGACAAGCTCGCAGAAGATCTTCCTAAGGCTTATGACGATTTCAAGGCATCTGGTAAGCCCTTGACCGAAGGTTACTACATCGTAGAGTCTTACCGTGCTCATAAGGAAACTGGTTATGACGGTGGTGCTCTCTATGACGAAGGTGCTGTGAAGAACGGTGCTAAGCGTTTGCTCTGGACCTACAAGGGTGGTACCACCACTTACAAGAAAGAGGATGAGCTTAACCACAAGTCTTTGAAGTTTATCTGGAAGGTAGAGAAGGATAATTCAAATCCTGGTTTCTTCTTCTTCAAGAACATGCAAACTGATCGTTACATCAATGAATCAGAAGTTGCAGGCTTCAACCAAACGGTAGAAATGAGCGACAAGCCTTTGGCTTCTTACAACATCGTAGCTAACATCCGCCAAGCAGGCTTCTTTACTTTCTATTCTCCTAAACTTTGGAGAGGTAAAGGCTTCCAAGGTGCAACTAAAGACCGTTGGGAATTTGGTGGCTTGCACCCCGGTGGTGACCACGATCGTGTCGTAGTTTGGGATTGGCAAGCTCCTGCTTCTGCTTTCTATGCTCGCACTATCACAAAAGAACAGGTTGATAAAATCCTTAGCGTTGCTAAGCAAGGTATCAACAACGATAAGGCCAATGCACTCGTGAACCAAGCGCAAGCTGCTCTCGATAAGGGTTACACTTACATGGCTGTAGACGCAAATGGTGTTCGTCTTGAAAAGGCTAACTCTGGCGACTTCTCTACCGAAGAACTTGGTCTCGTTACTGAAGCTGATAAGCTCAAGTCTCCTATGGCTGACAAGGATGAAGGCCAAAACATCGGAGCTTTCCTTGATGGTGATGCTAATAGCTATTTCCACTCTTCTTGGCACAATGGTGCTGATGCTTGGCTTGGTAGCCACTTCCTCCAATTCCAACTTGGTGAAGCTCAAAAAGAACTTTACCTCAAGTGGGTGAAGCGTATCAATTCTAATGGTAGCATCAATAACAATGGTGCTCCTGCTAAGGTTACTCTTTGGGGTGCTAAAGAGGATGCAGCTCTCGATAAGAATAAGGATAACAAAAAGGACGAGGCTGGCGTTGATGTAGTTGGTGAAGACGGCAACGTCGTTGTTGACTACGATGCTTGGAAGAAGCAAGGTTGGGATTCCCTCTCTGTTGCTACCTTCAGCTATCCTTATGATATTGAAGTTAGCGGCGCTACTAAGAAGAATGCTGCTGGTTACGCTTACTTCAAAGTGCCTGAAGGTTACAAGAACTTCCGTTTGGAAGTTGTGACTCGTGTGGACAATAGCGATAAGCCTAACGGTAATGCTTATTTCCACGGTTCTGAATTCCGTGTTTACCAAGGTAAGTTTGACGGAGTTAACTCTCTCATCTCTTCTGTTCCTGAAACTGACGTGAAGGCTCTCACCGATGCTATCGCTAAGTTGAAGGAAGAAGTAAAGGCTGAAAAGGCTACTCAAGAAAGCATCGATGCCCTCCAAAAGGCTTACGAACAATTCTTGAAGAACTATCCCGAACCTAAGCGTGTGACTGATGCCCTCGCTGAAGCAGAAAAGCTTTCTAATTCATCTGTAGAAGGTGACCAAGTAGGTTATTACAAGCAAGGTGCTAAAGCTAAGCTTGCTGAAGTTATTGCTTCTGTGAAGACTAAGCTCGAAGCTCAAGTGAAGACTAAGGCTCCTAACGTAGAGCAAATCAATAACTTCCTTGCTGAACTCAACGCAGGTCTTGCTGACTTTGCTAAGCAACTCATCATGCCTGCAGCTGGTGTTTACCGCATCCAAAGTGCATCTGCAGAAAAGACTCGTGAAGGTCGCATGATGACTGCTATCAACTCTTCACGCGAAAGTCACTTGAAGATGTGGGGTCGTATCAGTGATCCTGATGTCAAGGGTGCTTACAAGGACGAACCTGGTTTCTCTTCTGTTCTCGGTGCATACTGGGATGTTCAGAAGGTGGACAATGGTTACACTCTCAAGAACGTCTACACTGGTCTCTACGCTGCTCCTAAGTCAGGTCAAGCTATGATGACTCAGAGCGAAAAGCCCTATACCTTCGACGTTGTATTTGCTAAGACTCCTGGTTGCTTCAACTTTGTGATCAAGGCTGAAGATGCAGAAGCTAAGAAGGTCTATGTAAATGCTGAGTCTGACAACCTCGTGCTTTGGAACTCTGCTGAAGGTCAAGACAACTCTGCCTTCAAGTTCCTCCCTGCAACTGAACAACTCCAAAATGCTCTTGATCCTGATAATGGCTTCAAGGTGTATGTTCAAGCTAAGGTAACTCAAATCATCACTCTTCCTGTAGGTGCTGAATTTGATGCTGATAATGGTAAGTTCTACACTGTAATTGGTCAAGATGCTGATTCTTATATCCAACTTGAGGATGTTGAAGGTACAACGCTTAAGGCTGGTCAAGCTTATGTTTATATACCTGCTGAGAAGAACGAAAGCAATTTCGTGACTCTCTATCCTACTAAGGAAGTGAATAAGGATTACACTAAGCTCAATCCTACTCACACTCCAGGAGAAGCTGTAAATGGTTTGACTCCTGTCTTCGAAACACTCGTTTGAAGGAAGATAGCGGTATTTTCAACGGTGACCACAGCCTAGTGCTCCTCTCTATCCAAAACGAAGGAGTTTCTGCTAACACTGGTTACTTCGATAAGATGCCTAAGACAGACAAGAAGGGTGATGCTGCAATTCAAGCTGAAGCTACTATCACTTCTCTCGGTCGTGTTGTTGTTCTCAACGGCGCATCTGCTAAGTCTGGCGTTTACACCCTCTCTGGTGTACGTGTGAACAACACGAAGCACCTCCCTGCTGGTGTTTACGTGGTGAACGGTAAGAAGCAAGTAGTGAAATAAGTTTAGCCTCGTGCTAACTCATCACAACATCACGAGCTAGTCTCGTGCATATCGCACCCCATCTCTACATTAGAGGTGGGGTGCTTCTTGTTTTTGGGGAGATGCTCCAGAAGCTATCATTATACATCTTGATTGTCTTTATGCTTAGCTTTACATTCGCATTAGCCAGTTTAGTGCGCTATATGGCGCAGCACACGCTTGAACCCCAATCGGTCATTAGACCGTGATAGTGCAGATTGTTATGGAGAAGATAACTTCCTGTCATCTTTCATTTTCTTGTTGGCATCTTGTTTCTCGTTTGTTCTCGACGTAACCGGCTATGCCTTCAAACCAACGATAAACCATCAAATAAAATCTGTTCAGGATTTAATGACCGATTTGGGTTGAAAATCCTCGTGCGCACGCGCGCGCTACAGCGATTTCATGCTTTTTGCTTTCACAACCTTCACAGAATTGTCACTATCCTATTGACAATTTGTAGGTTACATAGGTATTAGGAACAGTGTTCATAAGGAGAGCTTTCGAATCGTACGTTAGCACTCTAATGTTGTCCTTCAAATAGAGTAGAGAAGCAGGGGATTTTCATAGATTTTCTCCATGCTGCGACAGATAATCTCCGAGATTTTCTGTAGTATCTCCCATGTTTTTGGGAAAATCTCCTACGTTTAGTTGATTAACTCCCATGGTTGTCTGTCAAACTTCAACAGAGAAGAAAGTTCCATTCAAGAATCAAAGGTAGATAGCTACCTTTTTATGGTTTTCATCACTAGATGATTGCTCTCCTCTTCCGATTGCTCAGCATACCATCACCCCTGTTTCAGAGCTCTTTTTCATCATTATTGGATGCCCTATTTGCTCTTCTGAGGCTGTTGTGTTAAAATATGTCCGAAAGAAGGACGTTAGAAATTGTCTTTGAGTGTTTTACAGAGAAATCGGTGAAGGTTGTGAAAGTGAAAAGACTAAAATCCTTGTAATGCGCGCACGCGTATGCGCGCGAAGAGAGATGTTTTAACATTTCGAAAGTGGTCTCTGATGTGTGTTCCTTTTGCTATTTGGAGCTTGTTTAGGAGTCTGTTTAAAAAGTGGGGTGTAAGCACGAACATATCGCGAATATTTGGTATTTTTGCTGTGGCTTTGCTGAGTGCCTTCATATTGGGGTGCATCTAGAGTCCGAGACTCTGTGGCACTATCTTGAAGGGCAGCAGCCGATTTTCTTTTTACTACACAAAAACGCTACCTCCAACACTAAACTTCATGTCTTTCTTTCATCGTTTTTTGCCGCAGTCGAAGCAATCGCAACGACTAAGCAATGCTCCGCAACGGCGCCGCAACCGAAGGCTTCGTTGGATACATAAATGGGGTGGACTTTTTTTTACCTTCTTCCTCATTGTCTTTGCTTTGTCGGGCATTGTGCTCAATCATCGCGCCTCATTGAGCGAAGTGGATGTGCCACGCTCCGTGCTACCGCCAGAGTATCGCATGCAACATTGGAACTTGGGTGCTGTGAAGGGCACGCTTCGTGTGTCGAGCGACTCCATCTTGTTGTATGGAGAGAATGGTCTTTGGCTTACCGACTCTGCACATACTGCTTTTACTCACTTTGATCGTGGACTACGCCCAGGAGCCGACAACCATCTTGTGGCCAATGTGGTGCGCACTCGTGGTGGGCAACTCTTTGCTGTCACCACCTTCGATGCTTACCAGTGGAATTATGCCTCTCAAACGTGGCAAAGGCTGACGGAGCGTTTCAGACCTGCAGACCGAATGACGGATGCTGCAACCAAAGGTGATACCTTGGTGCTACAAAGCCGTTCTGAACTTTTTCTTGCCACGCCACCTTATCAACGCTTTGAGCGCATACAGCTCAAAGAGCCCACTAACAGCACGCTCGGCCGCTTCACTTTTCGCACTCTGTGGATGCTACATAGTGGTGAGCTATTTGGAGCTTGGGCGCAATACTTTGTAGACTTTTTAGGTGTGATTCTCATCGTGCTTTGCATCACAGGGGTCGTGCTGGCCTTTTTCCCAAAGCTCTTAAAGAGACAGCGCAAACGCCAGCCGCAAGGCAAGGGTGCTTTGCGTAGCATTTTCAAGTCTTCGCTACAGCTTCATAATAAATTGGGAGTATATCTCCTCGGATTTCTTCTGCTGCTCACCCTCACGGGCATGTTTCTTCGTCCGCCGCTCTTGGTAGCGATAGCTACTCATCGACATCAGCCTCTGGCTCTAACTCACGAGAACAACCCTAATCCATGGTGGGACAATCTGCGCATGATTCGCTACGACCGTCACCACAATCGGTGGTTGTTGCAGACTCCATTTGGCTTCTTCACGACGAGAGACCTACATGTAGCTCCCACTAAGTTGGAGCATGAGCCTCCTGTAGGCTTTATGGGCACCAATGTGCTTCTGCAGGAAGATGCGGAACATTGGATTGCAGGATCGTTCAGTGGGCTTTATCGCTGGAATGCACGCACTGGGCAGAGCGTGAATCTCTACACAGGGCAGCTTTATGTCGCTCCGAAGCATCAAGGAATCCCAGATTTTACTTATTCTGTATCTGGTTACAGCACTGATTTGGGAAGACGTCCCGTCGTGTTTGACTACAATCGTGGAGCGGAGTATGCTCTCGGGCGGCCTTCAAAGCCTGCGGCTCCTGAAAACTCTGTAGATGCTGTGAGCTATCTTCGTGCTGATTTTAGCGAGATGCCGACAGTTGTCCGTGATGGTCGTTTGTCTTTATGGCGAGTCGCATTGGAAACGCATACAGGTCGAATTTACACCTTCCTCCCAAACCTCGTTGTTCAGCTTTTCGTCTTCCTCTCTGGAGTGTTCTTACTCACTGTTCTGGTGTCAGGTTTTATCCTTTGGCGCAGATTCCATCGTTTTGCAAAAGTCTAGATGAAAAATAAAGTAGAAAAACTACGAAAATCCATTTTTTATTCCGAACTTTGTAGCTGAGAATGTGGTGATGATTAGCTTCGGTTTAATGAGGTTGTTAGCCCTTTGTTATTGATATATCCTTGTCATCATCATCTCCCTATACTCATCACTCCCAAACATCCTTACGTATGTCTTTATTCTTAGCTTGCAGTTTGCTTTTTAGCCTCGGTGCATCCGCGCAAACCGCACCCGCTTCTAGTGACCACATGCCAGGATTCGCCTATGATCTAAAGGTGAAAACTCCACTCGGCACTGAATGGCAAAGCCCCACGCAGGTGGCACTCAATAAGGAGCGTCCCCACGCTTGGTTCTTCTCTTTTGCTAACGAGCAAGAAGCCCTCAAGGTGCTCCCTGAAGCCTCTTCGTTCTATCAAAGCCTAAATGGCGAATGGAGCTTCCACTGGGTGGGAAATCCTGAAGAACGTCCCATGGACTTCTACAAACCCACCTACAATGTGAGTGGTTGGGACAAGGTGCAAGTGCCGATGAACTGGAACATCGTAGGTATTCAGAAAGACGGTGCGCAGAAGTATGGCATGCCCATCTATAGCAACCAGCGCGTGATTTTCCAGCACGAAGTGGCTGTGGGCGACTGGAAAAAGGGCGTGATGCGTGAGCCTAGCAAAGATTGGCTCACCTATAAGAACCGCAATGAAGTGGGTTCGTATCGCCGCACCTTCACGATTCCTCAAAATTGGGATGGTCGTGAAGTATATCTCAATTTCGATGGCGTAGATTCTTTCTTCTATCTCTACATCAATGGCAAGTATGTGGGTTTCTCTAAAAACTCTCGTAACCTTGCTTCCTTTGATGTGTCACCTTATTTGGTGAAGGGAGAGAACGTAATTGCAGTCGAAGTTTATCGTCACAATGATGGTTCCTTCTTGGAAAGCCAAGATATGTTCCGTCTGCCTGGTATCTTCCGCAACGTAGGTTTGGTGGCGAAGCCCAAAGTGCAAGTGCGTGACGTCGTGGCTATCCCCGATTTCGACGCAAACCTCGTGAATGCTTCTCTAGACATCAAAGCCTCTTTAAGCAATCTCTCCAAGAAGAATCTCAAAGGCTTGCGTGTGCGCTATCGCCTCTTTGAGAAGGAACTCTATGGAGAAAACACGACTCCTGTAGCTGGGGTGAATGCCGAGACAGCTCCTGTGGAAGTGCGCAAGGGGGGTGAAGCTACTGCTGCCGTGAAACTCCAAGCTGGTGCGCTGGTAAAGAAATGGAGTGCAGAAGCTCCCTGGAGATATGTGCTCGTGGGTGAGTTGGTGGATGCCAAAAATCAAGTACTCGAAACCTTCTCTACGATTGTCGGATTCCGAAAGATTGAGATTAAGCAAACTGCTGCTCACGATGACGAATTTGGCAAAGGCAGGTCGCTACTACTATCTCAATGGCAAGCCCATCAAGATGAAGGGTGTGAACCGCCACGAAACAAATCCCGAGCGTGGTCATGCCATCACTCGTGAGCAAATGGAGAAGGAAGTGATGCTGATGAAGCGTGGTAACATCAACCACGTGCGCAATAGTCACTATAGCACCGACCCCTATTGGTATTATCTCGCCGACAAGTATGGTATCTATCTCGAAGATGAATGTAACATCGAGAGCCACCAGTACTATTATGGCAAGGAGTCTTTGAGCCACGTTCCCGAATTTCGCGATCACCACGTGTCGCGCAACCTCGAAATGGTGCATGCCACGGTGAATCATCCCTCGGTGTGCATCTGGAGTTTGGGTAATGAAGCCGGCCCTGGTAAGAACTTTGTCGATGCTTACAATGCCATCAAGGCTTTCGACACGAGCCGTCCTGTGCAATATGAGCGCAACAACGACATCGTTGACATGGGTTCTAACCAATATCCTTCCATCGGTTGGATGAACTATGCTGTTCAAGGCACTGACAAGGGTATCAAGTATCCTTTCCACGTGTCGGAATATGCGCACTCCATGGGTAATGCTGTGGGTAACTTGGTGGACTACTGGAAAGCGATGGAGAGCACCAACTACTTCATGGGTGGTGCCATCTGGGACTGGGTAGACCAAGCCATGTACAACTACACTACCGACGGTACTCGCTATTGGGCGTATGGTGGTGACTTTGGCGACAAACCCAATGATGGCATGTTCTGCATGAATGGTGTGATGCGTCCTGACCTCACTCCTAAGGGGCAGTACTTTGAAGTCAAAAAGGTTTATCAAAATGTCGATGTGCGTGGCGTAAAGCCCGAAGAAGGCATCATCGAAATCTTCAATAAGAATTATTTCACTGATCTCTCTGGCTACGATATTCGTTGGTCGCTCTATGCCGATGGTCTACCTGTTGAGGAGCTCACCAACCAACCTCTCTCTTCTACACGTCTCACACTTGGTGCTCGCGAACGTAAGAACTACCAGCTCAACTTCAAGGGCTACCAGTTTGATCCTTCAAAGGAATACTTCCTCAAAGTCCAATTCCTCCAAGCTGAAAAGAAGCCATGGGCTGAGAAAGGCTATGTGCAAATGGAGGAACAAATCGCGGTGAAGCCTGCCACACTTCGTACTATGATGGCTAGTGCTGAGAAACGTCATGCAATAGATTTGATGACTGAGGGTAATTTGCTCCGTGTTAAAGGAGAAGGTTATGATCTCACCTTTGATAAGAGCACTGGCGGTCTTCATTCTGCAGCTTATAATGGGGTAACTGTTATCCAACCTGGTCATGGTCCTCGTCTCGATGCCTTCCGTGCTCGCACCGACAACGACAACTGGATGGATGCTAAGTGGCCTAAGCTCGGTCTTCATAATTTGCAGCATAAGACACTTTCCTTTGCTCAAAATGTCACTAAGGAAGGCAATATCCAACTCATCTTCACTGTGGAGAGTCAAGCACCTTATGGAGGTGTAGACCATTACTCCAACCGTGACCGTGAGAAGGACGAAGTTTACAAGATTGTAGATGACAAGTCTAAGCCTTTCGGTGTTAATGACTTCAAATTTACCACGCATCAGATCTACACCATCTATGCCGATGGTAGCGTAGAACTTCAGAGTGCCATCTCTTCCAACATGCCAAAGGTAAAATTACCTCGTTTGGGATATGCCTTTGAAATGCCTAAGGATTATCGTCACTTCACTTATTATGGTCGCGGCCCAGTCAATAACTATGCCGACCGCAAGACTGGACAGTTCATCGAACGCCACGAAGGTATCGTAGGAGAACAAGACATCATGCTCCCCAAACCCCAGTCTATGGGTAACCGCGAAGATGTACGTTGGTGTGCACTCACCAATGATGCAGGACAAGGAGTAGCCTTTGTCGCAGATAGCACCATGAGTGCTTCAGCTCTGCCTTGGAGTCATCTCCAACTCATGGGAGCAGCTCACCCCTATCAGTTGCCAACTCCCGATGCTACCTACGTGCATCTCGATACGAAGGTGGCAGGTCTTGGTGGTAATAGCTGCGGACAAGGTGGCCCTCTCGCTCACGACTGTGTGTATGGTAATGCTTACCGTTTCGGGTTTATCATGCGTCCTGTAACGAACGACAATCTCAACACTGCTGTTAAAGTAAAGCCTGCGGGACAACAGCCCATCAGTGTGACTCGCAGCAATGTTGGAGAAGTAAGCCTCAATTCTCCTGAGGCTAACCGCACTGTGCTTTACACAATCAATGGTGGAAAGGCACAAGTGTACAAAGCTCCCTTCAATCTGCGCGATGGTGGCATTGTCAAGGCTAGGTTCAAGGATAATGCAAAACTCTCTGTGGAGCAAGCTTTCACAAAGATAGAGGATGTACCCCTCAGTGTTGCTTTTGTGTCTAGTCAAGAGACAGGAAGTTATGATGCCGATTTGATGGTCGACGAAGACACCGACACCTTCTGGCACACCATGTACTCTGTCACGGTGGCTCAGTTCCCCCACTGGGTGGACTTTGATGCTTCTGCGGTGAAGACCATGAAGGGATTTGTCTATGTGCCTCGTCAGAAAGGTGACAATGGTCTCATCAAAGACTATGAAATCTATGTCAGCGAAGACGGCAACAACTGGGGAGAACCTGTGGCAAAGGGTAGTTTCCCAAATAGTAGAGCCGACCAGCGAGTTATGTTTGCTCAGCCAGTCAAAGCGCGCTACATTCGTTTCAAAGCCCTCAACAGCTTGAACGGACAAGACTACGCTGCTGCGGCAGAATTCCGTCTTTTAGCAGAATAAATCATACTGCGAGAGTCATTATAGGCTCTCGCAGTTCTTTTTGATGATAGTTGGTATCTTATGAAATCCCCGACTTAGTCGATGTGTGCGTGATACTTATCTTTAGCCCTATCCTGTTGTTCGGCAGGGTAGGGCTATTTGCGTTAGGAATAGCTGAATGTTCAATTCTCGTGTGTTTATAGATGCGTTTTCTTACAAGTCAAGCATTCGTTCTATCTACTTATTTTGCTATATAAATGTTGCTATTAGATGTATTTAGGTTGTTGAGTAATGAATAAATGTAAGTTTCTCTTAGCAAAAACTCGTATATAAAGCTAGAAAAATATACACATTGTACTCGTTATTTGTTAAAACATAGCATCATAAAGGAAGAAAAGAGCTGTAAGACTTGCCTTTCTGCCATCTTTACTGTAAATTTGTGGCCAATTAGCGTTGTTTTGAAGAGATTTCTTGCAACTCTAAAACATTTCTTGCGAAATAGGGATTCGCATGCATCTAGATATAGTATATCTTCTTCTATTCCCTGCACATTTCAAAACCACAATTCCTATATGAAAAGCGTCTACAAACTTGCTTTGCTTGCGGCTGTAGTTTTTCCTGCTGCCTTGCAAGCTCAGCCCGTTGTCGATCGTAGCAAATATCCAGACTACGATCCAACTGTTCGTCCCGACCGTTCGCTTCGTCGCTATGGTCGTGCGCTCAAGGTAAAGGGAGCAGTCGCACCCTCTGTGAGCCAGCGTCCTGCCTATGTGAACAATGCGGCCAATATGTATTTCTCCCCCGTGTTTAACCAAGAGGGAGGATCTTGCGGATCTGCATCCCGTATTGGTTATATGTTCACCTATGAGTTGAACGCCTATCGTGGCACTGATGCTTCAAAGTTTGAGAATCAATATCCCACTCACTTTGTTTGGTTGCTCACCAATGGTAACTCCGGTAAAGACCAATTTGTCCAATTTGTAGGTGTACCTTCTGCTAAAACTTATGGTGGACGCATGAACTCTGCTCTATTTGGATATAGAGAAGAAACCAACAACGACTTCGGTTGGATGACAGGCTACGAGAAGTGGTTTGAAGCCATGCACAACCGCATGTATCAGCCGGCTCACATTCCTAACAACTTAGGTACAGAGGAAGGTCGTGAACAAATGAAAAACTGGTTGTGGAACCACAATGGTGATACAGACTTTCGTGCCGGAGGTATTGCAGGTATTGGCGTAGCTTCTGCTGTGACCTCAGAACGCATTCCTAATACAGCTGCTAACCAAGCTGCTGGTGTTGTGGGACAACAATACGTGAAATACTGGGGGTAGGTGTCGACCACGCGCTCACGCTTGTTGGTTATGACGATCGCATCGAATTTGACCTCGACGGCAATGGTAAGTATGGTGAAAAGGAAAAAGACGAAGTAGGAGCTTGGATTATCGCCAACTCATGGGGACTTTGGGCTAACAATGGTCTCATTTATTGCCCCTATGCTAATGCCTTCCCAGCGCACACGCAGCCTGATGCTAAGGGAGTGCGTCACCAAAGCGGTGGATATTGGCAACCAGAAATCTACCACGTGCGCAAAGACTACCGTCCATTCCGCACCATTAAGGTGAAGATGGACTATTCACGTCGTTCTGAACTTTTGCTCCAGGTGGGTGTCTCTGCCAATCTTGATGCCAAGAAGCCCGATGCTATCATCGATCTTCACCACTTCCGTTGGGCTGGTGATGGTCGCGGAGGAGACATCGGCACTGGTGAGAAAGACCAAAAGGAATTGCCCGAAATGCCTATGTTGGGACGTTGGGCAGATGGTCAGTTGCACACCGAGCCCATGGAGTTTGGTTATGACCTCACCGATTTAAGTGCAGGATTCGACCGTTCACGTCCTTTGAAATACTTCTTCATCATCAACTCCAAAACGAAGTCTGGTATTTCTAGCAAGGCCAAAGGTTCTGGTCATCTCTATGATGTAAGCATTCTTGACTATGAGTTTGACAAGAAGGTGTAGAAACCCCCTTCGTGCTTGAAAAGAAGGATGGAGCTAACAGTGTAGACATCAACAAAGGTACGGTTGCAACTTACAGTACGATTGTCTATGGTGAGCAATTCTTCGCTCCCACCAATGCTGCTGTGAGTGACAACAAGTTTACTTGGTCTGCACCTCAAGCTAATGGTCACAAGATTAAAGAATACAAAGTCTTTGTCAATGGTGCGCTTCGTGGCACCACAAAAGAGCTTTCTTACCCTGTCACTGATGCTGGTAGCTATGCTGTAAAGGCTGTATATGAAGGCGGACATGAGACATCTATGATCTCTGCCATTTCTTCTGTAGCTCGTCAAGAGAAGAATGTGGCTGTAGACTTTAAGCAAGCAGGTTTCACCATTCCCGATGTGTTCAAAGATACATATCCCGAGTGCACCATTGAGTTTTGGATGAAGCCTCACTCTGTGACAAACTGGAACCAACAAGGTGGCCCTGGTTGGGGTAGCTTCATGTGTCACGCTAATGCCGATGGCACTTACACCGCAGGTTGGGATGCAGCAGGTAATGCACGTGCCAACGCTTCTGGTGCACTTCGTGTGAACCAATGGAGCCACATAGCCATGGTCGTACAACGATCCAACTTCCGTATTCTAGTTGATGGTAAACCACAGGCTTCGGCTCCTGCCTCTGGTGGTCATAGTGGTATTGGAGGTTTTGGAAATCTTGTTTTTGCTGCTGGTGATAATGGTCAGGATGCCATCTATGATGAAATCCGTATTTGGAATAAAGCTCGTACCAATGCTGAGCTAAGTGGTGCCCACACCAAAGAGTTTAGTGGTGAACTTATGCCACAAGGTCTCTTGGCTTATTATAAGGGTGATATTATCACAATTGATGGTAAACCTTATCTGCGTGACTGTGTGGGCGGATATCATGCCCCTCTCACGGGTTCTGGCTACAAGCAAGTAGATTCCGACATGAAGTTGGGTGAGCCTTCAGGTTATAGCTTTACGAATACTTCCATTTCAGGGGCAAGAACCATTGAAGCTGGTCAGCCTCTCACGCTTAAGGCCAATTATCAAGACCACGTTAAGCAGCTAGAGTGGAGTGCTCCCGATGCTAATGTTGATAAGTATGCTGGTGCAGAACTCACTCTCGTATTCCCCAAGGAAGGTAAGTATAAGGTGACACTGACAGTGAAGGGAGAGAAGGATAAGACAAGAACAGTGACCAAGGAAATCACGGTGACAGCTCCAGCTCCTTGTTCTGCTGATTTCGTTGCATCTCTCAAGGAGGTACCCGCTGGTCAGCGAGTGAGCTTCAATCCTGTGAATCCCGTGGCTGGATACCAATATGCATGGGCCATGCCTGGTGGTAGTGTTGTAGCCTCTAACGCAGTTTCTGCAGGTACTTCTTATGAGACTCCTGGCAAACACGAGGTGACCCTCACCGTAACGTCTTCTACTGGTGAAGTAAAGACCAGTAAGCAAGCAATCAATGTAGTGAATGTTGCTCCAGAAGCTGCATTTAGTATCCAGAACCCCGTAGTTCTTAAAAACGAAAAGGGCTGGATGACGAGCGAATCTAAGTTCCGTCCTAGCACCCTCGAATGGATTTTCAATAGTGGCAAGAACGTACTTGTGAAGCAGGTAGCTCTCAAGGACAAGAAGGACAACGCACTCCCCTATGAAGTAAAGCAGCCTGGTGCTTACGATGTAACTCTCAAGGCCAGCAACGAAGTAGGTAAGAGCGAAACAACTCAAAAACGTGGCTTGATTGTGGTGAATGCAGACTCCAAGAATGGTCTTTCATTCAACCATCTCGGCGCAAGTGTAGAGTTGAGTCAACAGCCCATTACGAAGGAGACTAACAACTTCACCATCGACTGGTGGATGAATCCTGCTAAGCTCTCCGATTTCTGCTGCGGTATAGGTGATGTAGATGCCACTTTCCAAATCAAAGCAGACTATCGTGGTCGCTTGCAAATCCATAAGAATGGTCGTCTGGTTCAAACTGGCGAAGGCGTTGTTAAGTCTGGCGAATGGCACCACTATGCTGTTAGCGTAAGCAATGGCAGCAACGTCAAGGTTTATTGCGATGGCGAGCTTGTAGGAAGCTCTGGCAATATCTCTGGTAGCCAAATGCCTAACCTCTCTCGATTCACCATCGGTAATGAGTCTGCCGACATGAGCGGTCAAATCGACGAATTCCGTATCTGGGAGAAGGTACTCACCCCTGCAACTATCCAAAAGTATGCCAATGTACCTCTCGAAGGAGAGCTGCTCAACAAGGCGAAATCAGAAGATAAGTTGAAAGTCTACTATAATTTCAACCAAACTTCTGGCAACGTGGTAGACCAATCTGGCAACGGCTACGAAGGTGTTCGCAAGAACTTCGGCCCTGAAGGTGATGCTTGGGCACTCTCTCGTGGTGTCTTCAGTTTGAACTTCGATAACACGATGGAAGACGTGAGCAGCGAACTCAAGAACAATCGTGCTTACTTTAAGCATACTAACAAGAAAGTCAATGGTTCAAACTCTCGTTGGTATGAACTTACTGATTGGCTTGTAGAAAACACTTCTAAGGAAGGTAACATCACAGCTGGTGCGCACTACGACAATGCTAAGGGCGGTGCCTTCACCGTAACTTCTGGTTGGGACGGATTCCCCGATTTGAAGGATCACAAGGTGTATCAAGTGCTCCACCTCAAGGCTGGTGCTTATGCTCTCACCACTTCCTTCGGTCAGCATGGCGAAAGTGCAAACTGCTTCCTCGTTGCTGCTTTGGGCAACAAGTTGCCCGACTCCAACCAGTTGGATCAAGCATTGTCTCAGCACTCCGCTCAAGCCTGGCAACATGGGTACAGAAAATACGCTCAACTTTGTGCTTACTGAAGACACGGATGTGGCACTTGGTATCGTGGCCAACATGATTGGCAACAAGATTTTCTGCATCCACAACTTCAAGCTCGTGCGCAACAGCGTTGAAACCATCACCAACATCGGTGGCGTGAAGACCAACGTGCAAAGCTCCAATGCAGAAGGCACATTCGACCTCTCTGGACGTCGCGTAGAAAAGACTGAAAGCGGTCAAATCTACATCCAAAATGGTCAACGTGTAGTGGCTCAGTAATTCTTGAGTATTCTGATGTCTCTTTAGAGATACAGAAAATGATGAAATGATCAACGGACATATCCAGCAATGGGTATGTTCGTTTTGCGTTGAAACCGACATTTTATCGCCACATTTTTTAGCCCCGTAACCAATGTTACGCTTTTCAATTGTTACACTTCGTACCTTTGCATCACTAAACTTAAAGACTTTGTTGTTTCCCTGTCTTGCTCATTTATGCAAGGGAAACATCCTGCGATGATTTCGCAGCCCATTAACCAACACGAGATGACCTAGCTATTCTATTCATTTGTCTCTTGCAAACACAATTCAAGAAGGTGCACCCACAATTGGGTGCACCTTCAATTTGTCTAGGCAATCCTAGTAGAAAGTAATTTTTTTCCAATACTGCCTTATAATCTCCCCCTCTATCTATTATGATGGGTAGATATTAGGCAAAAGAGAAAAAAATCGATGGAAATCAGCAGAAAATTTTTTATACCCTCTGTTTTGTTATTTATACATGTCAGAATGCAGTGTAATGATGCTGTTTTGTATGAGTGTTAATTTCTCTTTTCCTTTGCGCTGGCCGATGTTTTGCGCTCCTCTCGAGCAATACTTCCACCTCAACTCGTTGCAAGCCTTTGTGCAGCGTAGAAATGAGACTCTCGCGCCCGCGTACGCACACGCACTACAGGGATTTTGCACTTTTTGCTTTCACAACCTTCACACAAGTCCCATCTTTTCCTCTCTTTTTGGCTTAGAAATCAGGGAGATGTCGTCTAAAATGTCGGACTTTTTTCCACTTTTCTCCGACGTTTTCCCGCATATCTCCGACATTTCTCTCAAAAACTCCAACATTTCCGTTTTTCTCTCCCCAAACGACAGGTGACGTTCTTGCTTGTTCAAGCTCCCTTTTTCGTCTATTTTCTGCCTCTTTTCAGTCGCTCAACCTGGATACTCTGAAAATATGTTTAAAAACGTGCGGTAATAAACAGATTAATAGCCACTTATAAAGAAATCTGTGAAGGTTGTGAAAGCAAAAAGTGCAAAGTTGCAGGGTGCGTGCGCATGCGCGCACGCGAGAGAGGGGGATGTAATGTTTCTTAACAGATGAAAAGGAGGGCTTTGCAGGCTCTTATACCCTAATCGTTTGATCATACACATATTTGCAGGATAAACATGCGCAACCGTAACTGATGTTACGTTTTCCTCCTATAGCACTTTGTATCTTTGCAACGACATAAACAAATATAGACATAATATGGATCCTAGAATGTTCTGTTTTCAGTGCCAAGAAACGGCACGCAACACAGGTTGCTTGATTAAAGGAGTATGTGGCAAAAGAATCCTCTACGGCCCGTTTGCAAGACCTTCTTCTTTTTGTAGTTCGCGGTATTAGTGTAGCCGAAACACTGCTTCGCCAACGTGGTGAGGCTATTCCTGCCGAGGTGTATCATTTCAACACAGATGCTTTGTTCTGCACCATCACCAATGCTAACTTTGATGATGACAGTATTGCTGCTCGCGTGGAGCGCGGACTAGAACTGCGTGACCAACTGGTGGCACGTCTGCAAGAAATCGGTGTGGAATTGCCCATCACAGATGCCCTCACCTGGCGTGACGTACGTGACAACTTTGATGCAAAAGCAGGCGAAGTGGGTGTATTGGCAGAGACTGACGAAGACAAGCGTTCTCTCACCGAATTGATCATCTATGGTCTTAAAGGAATGGCTGCCTATGTAGAACACGCAGAACGCCTTGGCTATGAAGACCTCACCATCAATCACTTCACTTGTGACGCTTTGGCTGCGCTCACCGTGGGCAATCTTGACGTTGCTGCACTCATCGACCTCACTTTGCGTACCGGTGAATATGGCGTGAAAGCTATGGATGTGCTCGATCGTGCTAACACAGGCACTTACGGACATCCCGAAGTGACAGAGGTGTCTATTGACGTTCAAGACCGTCCTGGTATCTTGATCAGTGGTCATGATCTCAAGGATCTCGAACAATTGCTTGAACAGTCGGAAGGGCAGGGCGTAGACATCTACACTCATGGCGAGATGCTTCCTGCTCACTACTATCCAGCGTTCAAGAAATATAAGCACTTTGTGGGCAACTACGGTAATGCTTGGTGGCAACAACGTGCAGAGTTTACGGCATTCAATGGTCCGATTCTCTTCACCACCAACTGCATTGTGCCTCCGCTTCCCAATGCCACCTACAAAGACAAAGTCTTTACTACCAATGCTACGGCCTTCCCAGGATGGAAACACATTGTGGCTGATGCAGACGGCCGCAAGGATTTCTCTGAAATCATAGCCTTGGCGAAGACTTGTCCTGCTCCGCAACGCCTCGAAACGGGTAAAATTGTTGGTGGCTTTGGTCACAACCAAGTGTTTGCGCTTGCCGATAAGGTGGTGGAAGCTGTGAAAAGTGGTGCCATCAAGAAGTTTGTGGTGATGAGCGGTTGTGATGGTCGCCAGGCCGGACGCGACTATTATGGTGATTTTGCGAAAGCCCTTCCACAAGACACGGTGATTTTGACTTCTGGCTGTGCAAAATATCGCTACAATAAACTCGCTTTGGGCGACATCAATGGCATCCCTCGTGTGCTCGATGCTGGTCAGTGCAATGATAGTTATTCGCTCGCACTCATTGCATTGAAATTGAAGGACATCTTTGGCCTTGAAAGCGTGAACGATTTGCCTATTGCCTATAACATTGCGTGGTATGAACAGAAAGCAATCATCGTTTTGCTTGCGTTGCTCTATCTTGGTGTGAAGAACATCCACGTGGGTCCCACGCTTCCTGCTTTCCTTTCTCCTAATGTGGCGAAAGTGTTGGTAGAAAACTTTGGCATTGCTGGCATCACAGATGTAGAGAACGATATGAAGATTTTTGGCATCGAACCTGTTTCCCAAACTAGCTGCTAAAAGTCTTTAGATGGTGCATCGCTCCATCTAAAATGAATCATCCCCATTGACACCGATATGGTCAATGGGGATGCTGTGTTTTGGCTTACATGGTCACCTTGGTCTTGATGAGGCTAGGACTATTGTTCGTCTTTATGGTGCCTTGCAAATCCATCGTCATGGTGCCTGGTATTTGCTGGCCAGTGGTGCGATCGTATTGTACCTCAGTTTCAAAGGTGAGATTATTCTCTGTATTCATTTTCAAGACGCCTTTACTCTTTACGGTCAGAGTGGTTGGTGTAATCTTCGTCAAGCAATATTCCACTTGCATCTCACTTTGGTCGTCTTTGATGTTGTTTTTCCAGGTGTCACCTTCACCAATGGGGGTGCTTGGGAAGTGTTGGAGCTGGCTGTTAAGCTCCATTAGCTCTAGTTGCGAGAAAAATTGTCCCAACAACTCTTGGGGTAGTTCTTTGATTTGTAGATTTTTCACGTTACCATGTTTATCCATTTGGCTGGTGAACGTGATTTGAGAAATCTGCTCATTGAATTTTTTCAACATAGCTTCCATTGCTGCATTTTGGGGCATATCTGGAAGAGAAATAGCGAGGTCGGCCATGCTCATGTTCATCGTATAGACTTCATTTTCCAGTGAGGTTGCCTTGATATGAGTTGTCATACTCGTTTCCATCTTCTTGGGGTTGTTGCTGGAGTTAGAGTATTCTATCGTAGAAGTCATGCGATAGGTGAGGGTTTTGCCCAATTCAGGAGCGAAACGGTAGGTGATTTTTTCGCCTGCGACGGCGAGGAGGGTGCCAAGTGCAAAGACGAGGCAAAAACTAAGCAATCGTTTCATCATGATGTTAAGATTTTAGGATGAATAAATAGGATTAGAGGGATGGAGTGAATAGCAGATGCTCACTGAGAGCTTGTCTGACTTTCCGAGAAGAATAGGGATATAAACAGTTACTCACCAGAACAGACCTTAGGCCTGTCCGGTGAGTATTTTACGGATTTCATGCAAGCGGTTGAGGGCTTCCATAGGGGTGAGATTGTTGATGTCGAGATGGAGTATCTCATCGCGCACAGCCGTGAGCACGGGGTCGTCAAGTTGGAAAAACGACAGTTGGGTGTTGGGAGCTGCCACATTGAGTGTTTCGGTGGGAACTTCTGAAGTCGCTCCTACGTTTTCGCGGTCGTCGGCTCGGTTAGCTTCAAGATGGTGGAGGATGCTTTCGGCTCTACGCACGATGTTGCTGGGCATACCGGCTAAGCGCGCCACGTGAATACCAAAGGAGTGTTCGCTACCACCGCGTGTGAGTTTGCGGAGGAAGACGATGCGGTGATCCACTTCGCGCACCGACACGTTGTAGTTCTTGATGCGTGCAAAGCGATTTTCCATCTCGTTCAGTTCGTGGTAGTGGGTGGCAAAAAGCGTGCGCGCATGAGCAGTAGGATTCTCGTGGATGTGCTCCACGATGCTCCAGGCGATGGAGATGCCATCGTAGGTGGAAGTGCCTCGGCCGAGTTCGTCAAAAAGCACGAGAGAACGCTCCGTGAGATTGTTCATGATGTTGGCAGCTTCGCTCATTTCCACCATAAACGTACTCTCACCCACTGAGATGTTGTCGGACGCTCCAACACGGGTGAAGATTTTGTCGACCAATCCTACGCGTGCGCTGTCGGCAGGAACGAAAGATCCCATCTGCGCAAGGAGGGTGATTAAGGCTGTTTGGCGCAAGAGTGCACTCTTACCCGCCATGTTAGGACCGGTGACGATGATGATTTGCTGACTCTCGGTGTCGAGCAGAATGTCATTGGCGATGTATTCTTCACCCACGGGCATCAAGGTTTCGATCACGGGGTGACGGCCGGCTTTGATGTCGAGGGTGGTGGTGTCGTCCACCACGGGGCGTACATATTTTTGCGTCCTAGCCAGATGGGCGAGAGAGTGGTAGCAGTCGAGGTCGGAGAGGGCTTGAGCATTGTGTTGGAGTGCCACGATGCACTCCGCTGCAGCAGCCACCAACTGACCATAAAGGCGGGTTTCGAGAATGAGAATCTTGTCTTCCGCACCGAGGATTTTCTCCTCATATTCTTTGAGCTCTTGCGTGATGTAGCGTTCCGCATTGACCAGGGTCTGTTTGCGAATCCACTCTTCGGGCACAAACTCTTTGTAGGTGTTGCGCACCTCCATGTAGTAGCCGAAGACGTTGTTGAATCCTATCTTCAAACTTTGGATGCCGGTGCGTGCGATTTCGCGCTCTTGGATTTGGAGCAAGTAGTCCTTGCCTGAAGTCTGGATGTTGCGCAGTTCGTCGAGTTGCGCATCCACTCCTTCGTTGATGACTCCCCCTTTGTTGAGCAAGAGCGGAGGGTCAAGGCGCAGTTCGCGCTCGATGCGCTGGCGCAGTTCTGTGCAAGGCGCGAGTTTTTTTCTCCAATGGCGCGGATGCTTTCTTGTGGAGAAGCCAAACACACGTTTTTAAGCACCATAACCGTCTCCAAGGCAGCGCGGAGTTGTTGCATTTCGCGAGGGTTGATGCGTCCTGTAGCTACTTTAGAAACGATGCGTTCGAGGTCGCCCACCTTGCCGAGTTCCATCTCGCAGAGTTCGCGAAATTTGGGTTGGCGGAAGAATTGTTCTACACTGTCTAGGCGCGTGTTGATGTCTTTGACCGAACGCAAGGGGAAGAGTATCCATCGGCGCAGTTGGCGCGCCCCCATCGGGGTGAGGGTGCGGTCGAGCACTTGCAGGAGCGAACGTCCGTCGCCGTGGTTGGTGCTCACCAATTCGAGGTTGCGGATGGTGAACTTGTCGAGGCGCACGAAGCGTTCTTCTTCGATGCGTGTGATGCGCGTGATGTGGTCGGTGTGGTGGTGCTGCGTTTGCTCGAGATAGGTCAAGATGGCTCCTGCTGCTGTGATGGCGGCGTGGAGGTGGTCGATGCCGAAGCCTTTGAGATTCTTGACATCAAAGTGTTTCAGCACTTTGGTGCGCGCAGAAACATCGGCGAAAGCCCAGTCGTCGAGTTCAAAAACAAAATATTTTCCAGCGAAGAGATTGTCAAACTTTCCCTTCAAACCGCGTTCCACTAGGATTTCTTTAGGGGAGAATCCAGCCAAAAGTTTGTCGATATATTCCACATCTCCTTCGGCAACCAGATATTCTCCCGTGGAAATGTCCAACAAAGACAATCCCACGCTTGCGGCTCCGAAGTGAATGGCTGCCAAGAAGTTGTTTTTCTTTGCTCGCTAGCACGTTGTCACCTAGTGCCACACCGGGGTCACCAATTCGGTGATGCCGCGTTTCACGAGTTTTTTGGTGAGCTTGGGATCTTCGAGTTGGTCGCAGATTGCCACACGATGTCCTGCACGAATGAGGCGCGGAAGATAGTTGTCGAGAGCATGGTGTGGAAATCCTGCCATGGCAATAGAACCCGACGAACCTTTTTGGTTGCGTTTGGTGAGGGTGATGCCGAGGATTTGCGAAGCCACCACCGCATCATCGCTATACGTTTCGTAGAAGTCGCCACAACGGAAGAGGAGAATCGCATCGGGATTCGTCGCCTTCATATCGTGAAACTGCTTCATCATCGGGGTGAGTGCTTCTTGCGCCATATTGGGATATAGTTGTTTACAGAGAAATCTTATTTGATAGTGGTTGGAGCAAAGTTACAAAAATCCAGTGGTTTGAACAAATACAAAGAAGTTGACTTCGGGTTATCCAGCATCCCTTTGGAGTTGGCTGCTGAATGTGGAGAAAAAGAAAGCGGAGTTGCACCAGAAAAGACTGGTACAACTCCGCTGGAGGTTGTTGTGTTTGCAATCAATCGTTGCTGTTTACTTGGTGAGGTTCACAGGTGTGAGACGCAAGCGGAATGATTGTGGAGCTTGTGGCACCCAGAAAGGCTTGATAGTGTCTACACCACCGCAAGAGGCATTGCCCACACCGCGATAAGTAGCATCCATTTGCAGTACGAGATAGGGACGTTTCACCAATTCCCATGCGTGCTTAGCTTTCGCTAAATCTTCTTCGCTGTAGGGGAGGGCGGAGAATCCTACTTCACCTTCGGTCTCGATGCGTACACCCCTGACCCTTTTTGTCGGTGAAAGTGGCTTCACGGAGTTCGTAGCGATAGCCAGAACTTTGGGGCTTCATGTAGCGTTCCATCGAGGTGAGCGGAGTGGTGGAGTAGCGTCCCACGGTGACACCGTCACGACGGTCGTTGTAGTTCTCCCAAGGACCGAGTGCCCAGTAGTTGATGTGCTGGAGCGTGCTGTCGAGACCGACTTGGAAACCGGTGCGACGGAGATCTCCGCGCTTAGGATCGAACTGCACGTTCATGTCTACCACATTACCGCCACGAAGGGTGTAGAGAATGGTCATATCACTCAAACTACCGCTGCGCTTGGTGAGGATTTGGTAACCATCAGCCGTGCGAGAAGCTGAAATCTTGCCTTCTACAGCCATACCATTGCTGGCGTTGGACTGGCGGTCGTTTTCAATGAAGCGGAAGTTGGTGTAGTCGAGGTTGAGACCTTGACCGAGGATTTCGCGATTACCCCAACGGAGGCTCTTGAGTTCGGCTGTCTTCGCGTCGAAAGTCAGTTGCACTTGGTCGGCAGTGTAGGGAAACCCTCATTGCCGTTGCGCACTTCTTTGATTTCTCCAGCGAGGGGTTGTGCCTTGGCTAAGGGAGCGCGTTGGGTGAGCACAAACTGCTTCATAGCTTCTTCGTGCATCTTCTCACTCCAGCGCGAAGCTGCGCGGCGGAAGGCCTTGAGATTGAACATCCATTCTTCGCCATTGGCTGTAGCTTTTGCAAGTTTCACCTTGGGAAGTGTGAGGGTGAGCATCACGCTGTCGCCAGGAGCCACAGTGGGGAGCTTCATCTTTCGTGTACCTTGAGCATATCCATTGCGCAAAGTGCTCCAGTGGAGATCAAAGTCACGGAGATTGGTGAAGGCATATCCGTTGCGCACCACCACTTGTGCCGTGTTCTTTTGCGTATCTACGCTAGCCAGACGGAATTTCATAAACTGATGGGTGAGCTTTTTACCTCCTTGAGTTTCGCACTCTCCTCACGTGTACCAGGGAGAATACCATTACTCATGAAGTTACCTTGGTGAGGACCAGGATAGTCATAGCCTGTGTGGAGGCGATAGATGCCTTGTTTTATCTCCTTTGGATCGTAGATGGTCTGGTCTACCCAGTCCCAAACGGCAGCACCGATGCAAGAGTTGCTGGCTTCAATGGCATCCCAGTAAGCACCAAAGTTACCCATAGCGTTACCCATGGCGTGAGCGTATTCACAGATAAACATGGGTTTGTCCATGTTGTTGGTGTATTGGCTCATCCAGTTCATGTCGGGATACATCTTGGAGTACATATCCGAGAAGCGTTCTCCACCGAAGGGACGGTGGATGCGTGTGCCTTCGTAGTGAACGGGGCGTGATGGATCGAGCTTTGCTGCATGGTTGTAGCAAGCACCGAAGTTTTCACCATTACCTCCTTCATTACCCAAGCTCCACATGATGACAGAGGGGTGGTTGAAGTCGCGCTTAACCATGCGGTCTATGCGATCTACGAAAGAAGGCTCCCAACTCTTGAGGTCGGAGATGCTTTGGTTAGCGTGGTCTTCGAGGTCAGCTTCGTCGCAGGTGTACAAACCATAGTAGTCGTACATCGCATACATGCGCGCATTGTTGGGGTAGTGTGAGGTGCGAATCGTGTTGATGTTGTTTTGCTTCATCAACAAGATGTCGCGGAGCATCGTTTCGTTCGTCACAGCACGGCCGAGTTGGGATCGGTGTCTTGACGGTTTACGCCTTTCAAGAAGACGCGCTTACCATTGACATAGAGGAGTGAGCCTTGGATCTTCACTTCGCGCATACCTACTTTGGTACTCCATGCCATTTCCTCTTGTCCTTGTGCATCGCGTTGTACGAAGCGCACGGTGTAGAGGTTGGGAGTTTCTGCAGTCCAGAGAGCGACATCGTTGAGCTTCAGATGCAGCGCGTATTGGCTGAAAGTGGAGTCTTTGCGCGCTTCTGCGGTGAATTGTAAGAGGTCTTTCGCCACCAGTTTGCCCTTGGGGTCGAACACCTTCACATCGAGTTGCTTTTCTTGCTTTTGATTGCTAGGATTTCTCACGCTGAAGTTGAAATGCACCGTCGCATCTTTGTAGTTCTGGCTGAGACTCGTGGTGATGTTGTGGTCAAACACGTAAGCTGTAGGCACGTTGAAGAGATAAACATCGCGGAAGATACCCGACATGCGGAACATATCTTGACATTCCAAGTAAGAGCCATCGCTCCAGCGAAACACTTGCACCGCAAGACGGTTTTCACCTTCGCGGAGATAAGGAGTCAAATCATATTCGCTCACATTGTTAGCTCCTTGACGGTAGCCCACAAAGTGGCCATTCACCCCAAATCATTGCGGCACTATATACGCCAGAAAAAGTGAATGATGGTGCGTTGTTTCGACCATCCTTGGGGAAGGTTGAAGGTGCGCACATACGAACCCACGGGGTTGATGCCATAGTTCGCACCGCCATCGTTGTATCCAGGACGCGCCATGATGTAAGGTGGCGTGTTGGCGTGGGGATATTCCACATTGCAGTAGATAGGATGGTCATATCCTTGCATCTCCCAGTTAGAAGGCACTGGGATGTCGTCCCATTTCGATACGTCAAAGCCTTCTTGGAAGAAAGTTGTGGGACGAAGTTTGGGTTCGCTCACCAAATTAAACTTCCAGGTGCCGTTGAGCGAAAGATAACGCTCACTCACAGGCACAGACCATGGGGTGTTGTAGAAAGTCTTGTCCTTGAGCATCTCCGCTTCGCTCGCATAAGGCTGATAAGTGGCGTGAGCAGGCAAGCGATTGAGCGCAAAGATGGTTTCATCTTCCCACCAAGGAGATTTGATTTTAGGCTTGTTCACCTCGTCAAAAGCCACCCAAGCTGTGGAATCTTTGAGATTGAGCGGCACAATTTTCATTTCATCTCCGCGCAACGCAAACATCTTCTCTTTTTTGTTGAAAGAAGCAATGACGTAAGCATCTTCTTGTCCAGGAACAGGCAGGATGGTAAGTTGCGCATTTCCGGGATTTCTCAGCGAAGCCGGCCACTGCAACAAGTAGTCAATCGAAGCATTGTTGCCGCCATCGTCAAAATGTTGCACAAAATAAGCATTTTCCACCACGCGGCGGTTGAGATCGAGCATTTTCACCGACCAGTATTGACCGCGATGCGTAGAGTCTTGAGGTTCTGCTAAGATGGGGCGACCATTTTCAGCCACTTCTCCGTTACCCAACACAAAACCTGGTTTGTTTACAAGACGCAAACGATACGTTTGTTGATCGTCAAATCCCGAAACACCTGCCGCAACAGCGCGAAGTTGAGGTTGTTTTTCCTTTCAAACTCGCCAAATCAACGAGGTGAAAGTGTCCACTTTTGTCCAAACTGACAGCTTTGTCGCGACGAGTGGCAGGCACTAGCACAATTCCCGACGGAGATTGTTCGATGCTCCACATTTGGTTTTCGTCCGAACCATTGATTTCCCCAGTCTCCACGCGGTTACCGTTGTGTCGCAATGCTTGTTGGGTAAAGGGGTTAAGGATGCGCCATGCTCCAGAAAGCGGAGCGATTGTCCAGTATTGCTGTGTGCGCTGGGCATCGGTGGGCGCAGTCACGGCTGCTGAGCCCGAAACATCAAGCACGCGTCCCGAGGTAGTAGCTTGGGAGTTGATAAAGTGCTCCCTTGCGCCAGCTCGTTGTTTGTGCTATCGTCGGGAGCGTACATGTCATCAACATGGCTCCTAGACAAAGTTTGCTGAAGAACTTCATTGGAATGTTTGGATAGAGTGATAGAATATGCGACAAAGATACGCAATTCTCTTGAGATAACCACCTAAAAATCCCATCCGATGCCGATTTCTGCAAAGTCTGCTTTCAATTTATGCGCTTTTATCCCGATGCTCAAGGTAAGTCCACGGTGCTTTAATCCTTGCGAAAGGCTACCCAAGTGATAGCGCAGTCCCACACGTTCGTAATATGGTGTCTCGTCTGTGGAAGGCAGTTCTCCAGTCTCTCTAAATAGATAGTAGCCCAGATGGACGTAGCTCGATAATCTTTGATAGTAGCTCTCGTGTTTCAATGCTATACCCAAAGAAAGCGGAGCATATTTACGTCCTTCTCCACGACGAGGGGCATAATTGCGGAGCTCATCGACATAAGGCAAGGTGAAAACGTCCACCCCTCCACCGACAGCCCAACGGCGCGCATAGCGATGCATCACATCGCCTTGAAGATTATAGACGAAATATCGTTTGAAGTGATCAGTGCGATAGTCGGGTGACGTGGGTGACGTCTGATATTGCGTGCGCAACCATTCTTCGAGTAGCGTGCGTATGCCTAAATTTCCTTCCAGATGAACAACCAATGGGGTGAGAATTTGGAGAAAATCCCCGGATTCACCGCGTCTCTTTCGCCCGTTTGATCAAAAATGTTCGGTTTCATCGCAGCTTTTCTGAAAGAGATAGGTTGAAGCTCGTATTGCAATGCGAGTGTAGGTTGCCACATGTTCGCCCCCTTGTTGGGACGATAGGTAGCCCCATTACTCACGTGTCGAAAAGCCAAATCAGCGCGCAGAGAAATACGAGAGGAAAGTCGGAGTTCTCCGTAAAGACTAGCCCCAAAATGGAAAAGTAAAGAAGAACCTGTGAGTTCATTGTCGGCATTGTTCTTCTTATTATAAGGATGCGTGTTAAAAGCCAAACCTTCCTCAATGGCATACCCCCATTCCCCCCCACGAACCACGTTGGAACGGTCGCGAAAAACTCCCCACGAGTGCAAAAAGATGTCCAGGTTGTGAGGCATAATTCACGGGGTGTAGCAGCCCCCAAGCCGAGGAAGCCTTCTTCTGCATCGTGGCTCGAGTAAGATTCGCCCATTGTAGTGAAAGCCCCCAGGTGGGGTGATTATAATCGCGGGCAAAAAGGTCTGTAGAATCAGATAAAGTGCGATGTCGCAGCGTGAAAATCACATTAGATAGAGCTGTTCCACTTGTCCAAGCGCGTTGATACCGATCCATCACGAGTACATTTCCCAGCGAGCCACCCACTTCCACAGCATCAATGCGTGAAAGTGAAGACCTATATGGCTGAGGGGGTAAGGGTTGCCCTCCGATGGAGTCTACATTTTGCGCCCAGAGGGGCAGAAAAGATACAACAAACCAGCCACTTAAAAAGAGAAAAAGAGAAAAGCGCATGGGCGGTATTCAAAGAGTTAGAAGTAGAATATCTGTATTTCAGACTAAACTATCCTTTAATGAACGACAAAGTTACTCAATTCGTGGAAGCTAAGCTTCGTGTTGTTCTCAGAAAATCGTATTTTTGTAGGGAACACCAACCTAGGCACTAGAGTTTAGTGCTTCGACTTTTGTTGATGTTACGTGCAACTCCATCATTATCCGTTTTCTCATCCTATGTGCATTGCTTCTTTTTCCCTCTTTCTTTTATCTTTGTGGGGGAGTGTTCCGAATGCTCATGCAGCTTTATCGACCTCCCAGACCAAGTCTCCCACTGAGCAGCGGATGGAAGCACAAGGGTTAGTGGACATTACTACGGTGATTCCCGATATTCATGTTAGTCTTATGTATGCACGTGCGGACAATTTTGTCGGACGAGTGATGTATCGCGACTTGCATCGCGCTTACCTTCTTCCCGAAACGGCAGCTGCATTGAAGAAAGCCCAAACAGCTTTGCAAAAAGCGCACCCCGAACTTAGCTTGAAGGTCTATGATGCCACGCGCCCTATGTCAGTGCAACAGCAAATGTGGAATATCGTAGCAGGGACGTCTAAGTCCATCTATGTGAGCAATCCTAAGAATGGCGGAGGGCTACACAATTGTGAGCTTAGCAGTAGACATCACTCTCTGCTGGCGCAACGATGTGCGCAATGCTCAGGGGAAACTTTTGCACACCGCAGGAGACACCACCGGTTTGTCGATGGGAACACCTATTGATTATCTAGGAGAACTTGCTCATGTGCGCGATGAAACCGAATTTTTAGAAAGAGGATGGCTCAAGAAAGAGCATATCCAAAGAAGACAATGGTTGCGCACAGCCATGGCAGCCGGAGGCTTCAAAGTCTTGCCCACAGAATGGTGGCATTTCAATTTCAAAACTCGCGCACAAGCCAAAGCACACTACAAAGTGGTGCGATAGAATAACGCCTTAATAACTTTCAAGTCTTTTAGACCCTCAGTGCTATGACCCCAGATTTTTCGGTATTATTACTAAAAACATCCGATTTCATCGCGGAGCATCGGCATGAACGTCCCGATGCTGTAGCTCTTGTTTTGGCTAATCAAGGAAAAAAAATGGGCTTCGACAAAGAGGAATCAGCTTTTATCGTACGCCAAATCGAAGGTTGGCAAAAGCTCTCTGCTAAAGTACCCCGTTGGACAGAATCTTCTACACTCATCTATCCCCCTCGTTTGTCTTTAGAACAATGTAGTAGCCAGGTTGCAGCTGAATATAAAGCTAAGTTGGTGGAGCGTATCATTACCACAAGCACTTCTTCTAAATCTCATCTCAAGACAATGGTGGATCTCACTGGTGGACTTGGAGTAGACTTCTCGTTTATTGCTCCTTTGTTTGATGAGGCCACTTATGTAGAGCAACGAGAAGAATTGGTGCAACTCGCTCTTCATAATTTCCCTTTGCTAGGATTGTCGCGCGCAAACTGCCTTTGTGGAGATGCTGTGACTTATCTTTCTGCGATGAAATCGGCGGATTTAGTCTATCTAGACCCGGCGCGGCGTGACGAACATGGTCGCAAAACAGTCCGTATCGAGGACTGCACGCCCAATGTGTTGGAGTTATTGCCGAAGTTGCGCGAGAAGGCGAGATGGTTGTTGTTGAAACTCTCGCCCATGTTGGATGTGCACCAAGCCATCACCGCGCTGGGGTGTGTGAATGAAGCCCATGTGGTGGCAGTTGATGGAGAGTGTAAAGAAATACTCTTGTTGTGTGATTTAAATCTACAGCGTGAACTACAAACTAAATCTTGTGCGAGTTCAGAAGAACCAACATTAGGAACTGCGACACGCTGGATTTGTACGAGTGAAAAAGGAACATTTGCCTTCACGCAGCAAGAAGAGCAGACAGCGGTTTGCCCCATGGCTTCGCAGATAGAGGGATATCTCTACGAACCTGATGCAGCAGTCATGAAGGCTGGAGGTTATAAAACCTTTGGTATGCGATATGGGTTGAAGAAGCTTCATCCCAACACCCACCTCTTTGTGGGTGAGCACGCCGACTGCACTTTGCCCGCCCGCTGTTTTCGTATTCTCGAAGTCCTAGGTTTCCAAAAGAAAGCACTCCGCACGATTACGGCTTTGAAGAAAGCCAACCTTACCGTGCGCAACTTTCCCACTTCAGTGGCAGAACTCCGCAAACGACTCAAACTAGCCGAAGGAGGTGAGTATTATCTTTTTGCTTGCACCACCGCCCAAGATGAGAAAGTCATCATTGTGACGGAAAAAGTGATTCCTACAGTTTCCTTAGTATAATCATCCTTTTCATCTTTTGCTTCAAGACAGTTCTTTTTTTCTCTATCTTCTTCCAAACATTAGAGAATATCCACATTTTTCTATTAGTGTTTTTTGTTGTATCTCATTGTTTATCAGTTGTATGATAGTAGATTTCTAGTCTAGCTCAGTAAAAAAAGAAATTTTTCAGAGAAAAAAACGCGATTTCTTGTAACTTTTCCTCCCCCTTGTCCGTCTTACCTATAGAGGCATGAAAGAAATAGACTTCCTTAATGACTTGCTGCCGCTCAAACATAAGCTCTATCGCTTGGCGCAGCGCATCACCCTCGACAGCCTAGAAGCTGAAGATGTGGTGGAAGATACCCTCGTCCGTGTCTGGGAACGTCGCAAGACGCTCACCGACGTGGATAATTTGGAAGTTTATTGCTTGACTATCTGTCGAAACCTAGCTCTTGACCGAGCAGAGCGCAAAGATGCTCAGCACGCGACTATAGATGCTAGTTTTGATGCGCCAGCCGACACGACCGCACTTCCCGATGCACAATTAGAAGCTGATGAGCGACTAGTTTGGGTGCGCCGCTCTTTTGAGACATTGCCTGAGAAACAGCGTACAGCATTGCAGTTGCGCGACATAGAAGGACATAGTTATCAAGAAGTAGCGACCGCGATGGATATTTCCGAAAGCGATGTCAAAGTAACGCTACACCGCGCTAGACAAGCTCTCAAAGACAAACTCAGTCATTTGAGGTTTCACCTCTAATTATCCTAAGAAACTTCTCGTCATGAACTACCAGTACATTGAACAATTGATTGAACGCTACTTCGCAGCTGAAACTTCAGTGGCTGAAGAACGCATCCTCCGTGCTTTCTTCGCGGAGAGCAACGTGCCCAGTCATTTGCAGCAATATGCTTCAATCTTCCGATTTGCTGCCGCAGAAGCCGAAGCTCCCAAAGTACTTGGTGCAGATTTTGACGAAAAGGTGTTAGCTCGTCTGCGTGCAAAGGGAGATATGCCCGAAGTGCATGTGCGTGCCATCAAGATGACAATCGGTGCTCGCCTTCGTCCTTTGTGGCGTGCTGCAGCAGCGGTGGCTCTTCTTGTAGCCGTAGTAGGTACAGCAGAGGAAGCTATTGACAAAACGACAAGTGTACCGATGGACTTGCAAGCTATAGATGCTACTCAGCCTGTTGATAGCACAGATGCGGCTCACAATCCTTACCGCCAAGTGCAAGAGGGTTTGAAGATGGCCGTCACCAATGATTCCCTACCTCAAGAGTCGCCAAGACCTTGACAACCACATACGAGATAGACTGACGCACCAATTGCTTATTAAAACACCTCCTGAACCCTTTGGTTTCAGTTCTCTCTCTCCTTCGTCCCACTAAACGATGACTATAACGCTCGTTACTGACGAACGATCACACCAGGAAGTAGCTCTGCTGCTTTCTGGTGTGTCGTTTTATAGCATTTTTTGTGGAGCTTATTGTCTGGAAATGATCTTCTGCGGTTGTCTGTCGAGTATATCATTTCCTCTTTCTACTATAATTGTTTTTATATGCCAATTGTTACATTAACTATCTGAGTCTTTATCAGTTCTTCCAATAGGACAGATTCGAATAGTGAGACTCATTATGAACTGCTTTCGAAAGGACTTTTTGTATAGTTATTTGTTTCTTCTAGTCTTTCTGCTTTGAATTGAATTTTTTTTTGTAGAAAGCTACGCATTCTTGTGTCTTTTTATTAACTTTGTGCGTGTGTTATTGCTCTAATTCAAGGTGTTTACCTCATACGAATTAATAATAAGATAATTTGATAGCCACTTACTTGATAACTGTTTGTATAATTATGAACAGCAGGTTTCCTTAGAGTGTTACCTTATAATTTTGAATCAATCATGAAGATGTTTTTCCGAATACTAAGTCTTTTCTTTTTTCTATGCTGCAATGTTTCTATGCAAGCATATTATACGCATGAAGTTACTGAGGATAATGATGGATACCCTGCTGGGGCTATACTTGCATTATTTATGGATTAGTGTATATATTTCACAGCGAGGATAAGGACGAGTAGGATTGTCCCTATTCATCATGTGTATTGTCGGAGAATTGCTGCTTAATTCTAGGAGAGTTTGTTGAAAAAGTCGGAGATTCATAAAACAATCTCCGACTTTTTTTGTTTAGCTTGAAGAGAGCTCTACTTGTGATGAAAAGCACTAAAAACCATCTTTGTGAATTAGTGTTTACTCAGCCTTCTCACGCGCGTGCGCGCCCGCACACTACAGCAAATTTGTACTTTTTGCTTTCACAACCTTCATAGAAATCTCTGTAAATATATGTGAGTGAGGTTTTTAAACGTGTATTTCGGACATTTTTTTAACTAAGTGATCTTTCAATTGCATGTAGAACTCCAAAATATGGCTCGCGGGAGGTGTTTTGAGTCATGATTTTGCTGATGGTGTGAGAAAACCTTAAATCACCATTTTTCGCTCCGTTGTGTGAAGGTTGTGAAAGCAAAAAAGCTAAATCTCCAGGGATGCGCGCGCGTACACGAGAAAAACGAGAGGCAAAAATCAATGCCAAAATGATGGAGGTGAGATCACAAATGCTCGCATTCTTCTTCTGTCGTATTTTAGGCAAACCGAGGAGAGAATATCTTTTAGAACACTTGATTTTGCTTTGTCTACTTTCAATATTAGGGGTGACTCAACAAAAAACTTCACTTTTCGGTTGATTTTTCACGCTTTGCCCCTATTTCAACCCCTATATAAGTAAGGGGGTATTGGGGAAAAGGAATGCAGAATCAACCCAAAAGTGAAGTCAGCAATGAGCAATCACTACGAATAGTCAGAGACTAGGGGAGTGTGGGGGTAAGTATGCGGGCAGAAAGAATCCGCACATCAACGCGTGGGCGGTCATTGCGATCGGTATTGACCTTTTGAATTTTGTCGATAATCTCTAAACCTGTCGATACTTCTCCAAAGACAGTGTATTGGCCATCCAGGTGGGGCGATCCGCCACGCGTGTAGTAGTCTAGAGCCATATTGTCAGTGATGAGCCCATTAACTCCTGTTTCCGCATCCACATGTTCACGCACGTTGGCCAGTTCGTTAGGGGTCCATCGTTTACCCCATACAACGTAGAACTGGGTGGCACTACTTCTGCGTTCTGGGTTCACATCATCACTTTCACGTGCTGCCGCCAAGGCTCCGCGGTGATGATAGTGGAGAGGTGTGCGAAATTCTGGGGCGAGGGTGTAGTTGCGGTCGCTTTCTCCCAAGGGTTGGTTGGGTTTAGCGGTGCGTGAGGTCGAGTCGCCAGCTTGAATCATGAAGTTGCGGATGACACGATGGAAAAGGAGTCCGTCGTAATACCTCTCGCGGACGAGCTGAGCAAAGTGTTGGCTATGAATGGGAGTGTCGCTGAAAAGGCGTACACGAAAATCCCCCATTGTGGTTTTGAACTCTATTTCAATGTCTTGATTGAGCGAAGCAGTGCTAGAAGACTGCGCAAACGTAGGTGTAGTCAGCAGTAAAAGCAGAAAGAGTAGTATTTGCTTCATGACAAGCGAAGAGCTAGAAGTTAATCTTTGGTGAATTCAGCTGCTGTAATAGCGTCAGGAGCATCGGTGATGGCTGCTGCATCATCGGGGCGTTTGCGCTTAATGGTGCGGCTTGCAGAGAGGATGATGCCGATGTAGGCCCCTGTGATGATGGTAGCTGTTCCCCCTTTGGAGATGAGCGGAAGGGGTTGTCCCGTGACAGGGCCAAGACCCACAGCTACGGCCATGTTGATGAGAGCTTGCCCCACTAGCATGATGGCAAAACCCATGGCCACAGCAGCTGGGAAGACTCGGTCGGTTTGCGAAGCGATGCGCCCGCAGCGGAAAAGGAGCCATAGATAGAGCATCACTACTAGGATGCAACCACCAAGCCCAAGTTCTTCGGCGATGATGGCATAGATGAAGTCAGAATATGCTGCTGAGAGATAGTCGCGTTGAACGGAACGACCAGGAAGTACACCAGTGCCATGAGAACGTGCCACAGCGATGCGCGCATTGACCACTTGACGATTGCCGTCGGTGACTTCAAAATCCTTAGGATCGGGAGTCATCACAATCTTCTTGTCGCCCGAAACACGAGATCGCCAAGTAGTGACACGATGCATGAGGGGGTTCTTGTAAATCTCCGCATCAGGATCTTTGGGCAGAAAACTAATGCTGATGGCTGCAAACAAAAATAGACCAGCCAGTATGCCATATGTCTTAATCATCGCTTTGCGAGGAGGACGATAGAGGATAAACATGGCATTGACACCAGCGAAGATGATGGCTGCTGTGGAAAAATTTTGAGTGACAATAAGTCCGCAGTGCACTAGAGCGCAGAGTACGATGCCATTGAAGGTGGTGGCACTGATTCTCCCATCTTTCTGCCAACTAGCGATGGCTGCTGCTGCGGTGATGACCAACACCCCTTTTGACAGTTCGGAGGGCTGGAAGTTGAAGAGGCCTAGGAAACTGACCCAGCGCGCACCATTGTTCAGCATCTGACCATTGAGCAGAGCATATATGAGCAGAGGGACACAAATGAGGTTGCCAAAGATCATGACAGCTTTGTAGATGCGACAGGGGATGTGATGAAGCACCCAAGCAGCCGAGAGAGCAACGGTGACATAGGTAGCCTGCTGTATCATGGGTTTGGCAAAACTCCCCTCTTTAAGCACGAGATAGGAGCCCGCACTGGACACTTCCACAACGGAGATGATGCAGAGCAAGATGAAGATGGCCCAGATGACTTTGTCGCCTTGTAAGAGATTATGCTTCATGAAGAGAAGAGATTAGCGTTGGCGTACGAGTGTTTTGAATTGATCGCCACGGTCTCCCATGTTTTTAAAGAGATCGAATGAGGCACAGCAAGGAGAGAGAAGGACTGTGTCGCCTTTTTGTGCAAGATCAGCGCATGCGGCTACGCAGTCGAACATCGAACTTGTGTCGGCTATGGCGATGCCATGTTCTGCACAGAGATTGTCGAAGACTTCATGCAAGGGAGCATTGTTAGCACCGAGGAAAACGAGGGCGCGACATTTGCGGGTGATGAGGGGGAAAAGGGTCGAGTAGTCGTTGCCCTTATCGAGTCCTCCAACGATGAGCACCACTGGTGTGGTCTGAGCATCGAGTGCAACGTAGCAGGCATCGACATTCGTAGCTTTCGAGTCGTTGATATAGTGCACACCATCAAAAGTGCCTACACGTTCGAGACGGTGTGCCACGCCTGAGAAGTAGCTCAAGCAGCGCGTGAGGGTGGCTTCGTCTACGCCAGCTGCAAGAGCTGCAAGAGCTGCAGAAAGGCAGTTGCGGAGATTGTGTTTGCCAGGCAGTGAGAGTTTAGAGAGGGCGATTTCAAACGGATGTGGTTCGTCCACCTTGAGTTGCGCCCCGTCAGCGAAACCGTAAGAATCATTGCCACTCTCGCCTTGTCCGTAGGCTACGATGCCTTCGCGCTGATGATCAGCAAAGGGAAGCATGCGCTGACCGTGGTCGTGCGTAGCCAGCTGGCTAGGAATATATTCATCGTCTGCCCAATAGATGAAGCAGTCGTCTGCTGTTTGGTTTTGAGTGATGCGCATTTTAGAGCGTACGTAGCGCATCATCTCAAAGTTGTAGCGGTCGAGATGGTCGGGAGTGATGTTGAGCAAAACGGCAATGTTGGCACGAAAATCGTACATATTGTCGAGTTGGAAAGAAGAGATTTCCAACACATACCAGTCGCGATCTCCCTTCTCTTCGATTTCAGCGACTTGTAGGGCTAGCGAACGGCCGATGTTGCCAGCTAATCCTACGTTGAATCCTGCTGATTCAAGAATGTAGTAGATGAGGGAAGTCGTGGTAGTTTTGCCGTTTGATCCAGTGATGCAGAGCATCTTGGCATTGGTATAGCGTGCGGCAAACTCGAGTTCGGAGAGGATGGGGATGTTTTTCTCTCGCAATGCCACCACCATAGGAGCATTGTCGGGGATACCCGGGCTTTTTCACCACTTCGTCGGCATCGAGGATGCGCTCGGGCGTGTGTTGGCCTTCTTCCCACGCGAGGTGGTGGGTATCAAGCATCTCTTTGTAATGCGGACGTATGGTGCCCATGTCAGAGACAAAGACATCATAACCTTTTTGTTGAGCAAGGATGGCGGCACCAACACCACTTTCGGCGGCACCGAGAACAGCTAGTTTCATCGTGAGGAGAGGGTTTGCTGGGAGAAGGGATTAGCGAATCTTCAGTGTGATGATGGTGAGTGCGGCAAGGAGGATGGTAGTGATCCAGAAACGCACGGTGATTTTTTTGATTCATGCCATGCACCACGAGGCCAGTTGCGGAAGATGTACTTGGAAGTTGGATCGAGCTGGCTGTCGAGACGGCGGAAGGTGTCGTGGATGGGAGTGCTCTTGAACACACGGACACGTTTGCCTTTGCGCTTGAAGAATTTGAAGACTTGTGTCTGGATGATGACACTCAGACTTTCGATAAAGAAGACCCCACAGAGGATAGGAATCAAGAGTTCCTTGTGAATAATGATGGCAAAGACGGCAATGATGCCTCCGATGGTGAGCGAGCCCGTGTCGCCCATAAACACTTGTGCTGGATAAGCATTGTACCACAAGAATCCGATGAGCGCTCCCACCATGGCACAGATGAAGACGACTAACTCTTGGGAACCAGGCACAAACATGATGTTGAGGTAGGAGGCGTATTCGATGTGGCTCGACACATAGGCTAGTATGCCGAGCGCGATACAGATGAAAGCACTGTTCCCCGCTGTCATGCCATCCATGCCGTCGTTGAGATTGGCACCATTGGACACGGCTGTGGTGACGAGTATCACCATCAATACAAAAACCATCCAGCCTACGGCTTGTTTGTGGTCGCCAACAAAACCGATGATGTCGGCATAGTCGAGATTGTTGTTCTTAAAGAAGGGGATCGTGGTCTTAGTGCTCTTCACAGCTTCGCTTTTGTGCACAATCTCCACTTTGTCTCCTACGCGACCGCGTTCCACATTTTCGCGAATCACAGCGTCGGGACTAAGGTAGAGGGTGAGTCCCACTACAAGCCCCATGATGACTTGTCCTAATATTTTCCACTTTCCAGCAAGACCTTCTTTGTTTTTCTTGAAAATCTTGATGTAGTCATCTAAAAAACCGAGGAGTCCGAACCACAAAGTGGTGACAATCATTAGGATGGTGTAGATGTTGCGTAGACGTCCGAGGAGAAGTGTAGGCACGAGTATGGCGACAATGATGATGATACCTCCCATGGAAGGGACACCAACTTTCTTTTCGCCGAAAGGATCGATGCTCGCATCGCGTGCGGTCTCGCCGATGTTGCGACGGCGCATATAGCGGATGAATCGCTCACCAAACCACATGGAGATGATGAGGCCAAGCATCAGTGCCAACAAGGCGCGGAAGGAGATGTATCCCCAGATGGAAGCACCAGGGATGCCGAATTGTTCGAGAAAGCGAAAGAGATAGTAGAGCATTGTCCTATACTATATGAATGAGTGTGTGCATCAAAAGTGGTGATGCGTGTTGAGAGGTAACAAAAGAGAAAGGGGAATTAAGCGATGCCAAAGGCGGCACGCACTTCCTCGTGGTCGTCGAAGTGGTGTTTTATACCTTCGATTTCCTGATAAGGTTCGTGTCCCTTGCCAGCTATGAGAATGACATCGCCTGTTTGTGCCAAAAGCTGCTGCTGTGCGAATGGCTTCGCGACGATCTGTAATGGCAAGCGTCTTGGCACGTCCTGCTTCATCTAAGCCTGCGAGCATGTCGGCAATGATGTCTTCTGGGCGTTCAAAACGTGGGTTGTCTGAGGTGATAATGACACGATCGGAGCGTTTGACAGCTTCCTGCGCCATGAGTGGGCGTTTTCCCTTGTCGCGGTTGCCACCCTGCACCACAGACAGTGATGATTTGTCCTTTGCCGTTTACGATTTCCTGAATAGCGGTGAGTACATTTTCAAGGGCATCTGGAGTATGGGCATAGTCGATGACGGCACTGCATCCTTTGGGAGAGCGGATAGCCTCAAAACGACCATTGACAGGACGAAGGGTGGAGAGCACGCGGAGCACTTCGGATGCGTCTTCGCCTAGCATTACAGCGGCCCCATAGACACCGAGCAGATTGCTTACATTGAATCGACCAACGAAGGGCACACTCACTTCACTACCGTTGATGTCGAGCAACATGCCTTCGATGCTTTCTTCTACGATGCGGCCTTTGTAGTCTGCCATGCTGCGCGTGCTGTAAGTGCGTACTTGTGCTTTGCAATTTTGCACCATGACTGCGCCATTGCGATCATCGAGATTGGTGATGGCAAAGGCTGATTTGTCCAAACCATCGAAGAACATCTTCTTGGCATCTCGATAGTTCTCAAAGGTCTTGTGATAATCCAAGTGATCGCGGGTGAGATTGGTGAAAATCCCTCCCATAAACTTGAGACCACCAATGCGATGCTGGTGGATGGAGTGTGAAGAACATTCCATGAAGGCATATTCACAGCCTGCCTCTACCATATCGGCAAGGAGCTTGTTGAGAGAGATGGGGTCGGGAGTGGTGTGAGTGGCTTCCACGGCATGGTCGTCGATGTAGTTGCACACAGTAGATACCAAGCCAACTTTGTAGCCAAGTCCGCGGAAAAGCTGATAGAGAACGGTGGCGATGGTGGTTTTACCATTGGTTCCTGTGACTCCCACTAGTTTCAATGTTTTCTTTGAAGATGGCTCTGTTGAAGAGTTTGGTAGAGCTTGAGTCGTAGTGTTTGAGGACGTGGGGGTGGAGTCGGTGAATTTGCCTGTAGGATCGCCATAGAATGTGGTGGCAATCACGCCCACAGCTTGTTCGGTGTCAGCCACACGGACGAAGGTGACCTTATCGGAGAGATTGAGGAAATCCTCACACACTACCACTGCGCGCGCACCTTGCTCCACTGCTTTTTCGATAAAAAGCGTGACCATTAGTTTGAGTGCCCTTGACAGCAACAAAAAGATGATTTTCTGTGACCTGTCTGGAATCAATGTCGATGCCGCAGATGTTGCAGTTTAGGTCGCCATGGCTCTCGAGAATCTCTACATGGCTGAGAATTTCTTTTAAAATCATTGAGGCTGAGTGCTATATTGCTATGCGTGCAGAAACACGTTATGCTTGTTTTTTTATTGTTTTTGGGAAACGTCGTCTTTCTTTTTGGCTGCGGTCTCCTTAGGTTTAGCAGTGCTGTCTTTCTTTTTGGAAGTCTCGTCTTTTTTCTTGGAAGAATCGACCTTCTTTTGAGCAGGAGTTTCCTTTTTTTCTCTTTAGAGGAAGAGTCTTTTTCTTTGTGCCCTCTTCTTTCTTTGAAGGTTTTTTTCTTCCTTCTTCACTGCTTTGTCTTCTTTCTTCGGTTGCTCTTTTTTTCGTGTTTTTCTTCCGATTTAGAAGTAGCTTTTTGATTTCTGTGTTCCCTTTTCTTTAGAAGAACTTGTTTTGTTAGGGGAGACTTCTTCCTTTTTCTTGTTTTTTTCTTCCTTTTTTTCAGTGGGAGCTGTCTTCTTCTCTACCTTCTTCTCTGATTTTTGCTCAGATTTAGTGACAGTGCTAGGGGTGAGGTCTCTGTTTTTAGGCTTTGCTTCGCTGCCTTGTGGATGAGTCACTGCAACAGCGGTGGCAGATGCTTCAGAAGCAGTTTCCGTTGCTTCGATTTCACCCGAGTCAATTTTTGGGGTACGCTCCATCGAGAGGGCTATCTTTACGACCATTCCTCGTTTTAGTGGCGTTCCGGCTGGGAGGCTTTGCGCGACAACGTGACCAAATCCTGTGGTCTTCACTTTCACACCCATACGTTCTAGGCGATACACGGCATCTCGCAAGCCATAGCCGATGACCGAAGGTAGACCTTTAGTGACTGTTTCATTGTTGAGCGTTACTGACCCTTGGTGAGTTGGTGCGCCCCATGCGAGACCTTCGGATGTGCGATAGTTGTTGCGGTGGAGAACTTGCAGGTCTTTGAGCACCTGGCTGAGGGTGACCAAATTACCGCTTTGCATCATGGGTGGAGCAGTGCGGTGCGCGGTGGTGTCTATGGCGGCTTCGTAGTTTGTTTTTCGATTCTTGGCCATCACTCCGTCTGCTATTTTTTTGAATACTGGGCAGCAGTGGATACCACCATAGGCTGGTGCTCCCTTTTCGATACAGACAATCATGGAGTATTGTGGGCGATCGGCTGGGAAATATCCAGCGAAGCTCACTAAATAGTTGGAGGCAAAGCCCCTCTTGCTCCAAATCTGTGCTGTTCCTGTCTTGCCTGCTACTGAGAAGTATTTGGAGTAAGCTAATTTACCCGTACCCGTGTTCTTGCCTACCACTCCTTCTAAGCAGATTTGGATATTGCGCAGTACATCTGGTTTGCACATGCGTTCGCGTAGTACTACGGTGGGATATTCTTGCATCACCTCCTCTCCACGGCGCACTTCTGTTACGAAGCGAGGCGCAACAAGCTTGCCACCATTGGCCACACCATTGTAGAAAGTAAGCGTGGAAATGGGAGGAATCTGTGTTTCATATCCGATGCTCATCCAAGGGAGTGTGGTTCCATACCAACGATCGGGGTTGTCTCTACGATAGCGAATGCGAGGCTTTTTGTAGCCTGGAATGGGGATATGAAGATCTTCCATGATACCGATGCGCTGCAGTCCAGACACAAACTGGTCGGGATTGCTGGCATAGGCATTGTCGATGAGAGTGCTCACTCCGACATTCGATGATTTTTAATAATCTCGGGTACTGTGAGCACACCATTACCGCCTTTTCTCCAGTCAGAGTCGCGCATTTTTCGACCGTGCATTTCTCGAATACCATTGCCTGTGTTGCAGGTGGTGTTCATGGTAATCTTGCCATCGTCCATGGCCACCATAAACGACATGGGTTTGAACACAGAGCCAGGTTCCATCATATTAGTAACAGCACGAGGGTCAATCTCTGCATAGTTGCCGTTCTCAAGACGTGAAAGGGACGAAATAGCCTTCACATTTCCTGTTTGCACCTCCATGAGAATGCACATACCTGCTCTTGCCCCAATAGAGCGGAGCTGATCTCCAAGCACTTTTTCTGTCAAATCTTGCATCCCCACATCAATGGTGGTGACCACATCGTAGCCATCCACGGCAGGGGTGTCCACCAGATTGATGTATCTGTTGGAGACTTTTTGTTTGTGATAGATGCCTGGCTTTCCACTCAATACCGAATCGTAAGCTAGTTCCAAACCATTGAGTGGTTCGTCATTCTCGCTACGTAGATTGCCAATAGTGCGAATGGCCAGACGTCCATAAGGATTTTTGCGACGGCGGAATTCCTCTGTGTAGAGTCCACTTTTGCCAACGGGGAGATTGAGCAGAGGCACTTTTTTTCAACTCCGTTAGTTGAATGTAAGTGACGCGTTTGGGATAGAGTGAAATCGAGTGACTTCGTTTGGCACGTCCTTTTAGTATGGCTTCTCGTGTCTTTGCCACATCTAAGTCTGGGATAATGTGTTTCATGCCAGTGAGCATGCTGTCCATCTTGGTGTGGAGGATGGAGTCACGCTTTATTTGGTCTTTTTCTCGTCGAGCAGAATCGGGTTCCCCAGGACATGGGATCGAGATAGATGCGATATTCTGGTAACGAAGTGGCTAATACCTGTCCGTCTGCCGATAGGATGTTTCCTCGGGTGGCAGGTAGTGGCTTGAAGCGGCTCTCAAACTTCGCGCCCACGGCAATCCAATAATCATGTTGTACAAACATGATGTAGGCCGTCTTACCCAGCACGATAAGACCTGCAATGATGAATAAAAGCCATGAGCAACGAGTAACGATGCACGGCCTTTTGATTGGAAGTATTGTTGGGTTGTTTAGCCATGAGAGTCAGAGCTCGCTATAAATCTGTTGGGGGAAGGGATGGGAGGCAGGGATAGCTACCCAAAGAGTTTGAAGACTGGATGCTATGAGATGTCTTATTCTTCTTCGGAAGTCACCGGCAATTCAAAAGGTGCATCCGTGGAAGTTTGGATAGTTGAATCTTGTAATTGATTTTTCGATTTTAGACCCTAATGTGCGTTCACGTAATTCGCTGGAGCGTGTCAATGCTTTGTAACGGCGATCTAGCAATTCTCTGCTGAGTTTGTCATTTTCTATCATCAAGTTGCGATGATGATAGCCCAAACTCACATGAGATCATCATGAAAATCATGAGCAAAGTCACAAAAAGCCAGTTTTGACGTAGGAAAGCCACTAACGAAATACCGTTGAGTAAGTTCATCATCATCTGTTTGTTGAACTTTACATCATCGTCAATGATCCACTGTCGCCATGTTTGCATACGTACCTCCTCTGGACGTTTCTCTCGAGAGCGTCCTTTGTTTTTATCTTTGGGTAGATCCTCCGATTCAGGCTTAGTAGAGTCAGCTTCGTTGGTAGCATCCTCGGCTTCCATCTCAGTTATCTCTGCTTCTTGGGGTGCTACTGAAGGTTCGTCTTCAGGGACAATGATATCAAAATCAACTTCTTTCATAGGGTCTTCATCGGGAGTGTGCGCTCCTAAGTTTTGTGGGTGGGTGTTTCGAGTGCGGTTACACTATAGTTTTTCAGCGATGCGGAGTTTTGCACTACGGCTACGAGGGTTGGCCAGTTGTTCTTCCTCAGAAGGAATGATAACTTTGTTGTTTACGGGGCGCAGCGGAGAAAGGCGGTTGCCATAGAAGTCTTGTTCCACTTTGCCTGAGATATTGCCCGAGCGCATGAAGTTTTTCACCATGCGGTCTTCAAGACTATGATAGGTGAGCACCGATAGTCGTCCACCAGGTCGCAATACGCGGAGGGCAGCTTGCAACATTTCTTCCAGTGCATCCATTTCGTGGTTCACTTCTATGCGCAAGGCTTGAAACACTTTTGCTAAATCTTTCTTTTCGCGATCGCGAGGCATGAGAGGTTGTACTACTTGCAGCAAGTCATTGATGGTGCTGAATGCTCTTTCTCCACGTTGTTTCACCACCGCAGCTGCGAGTCGGCGACCATTTTTTAGTTCACCATATATCTGAAACACCTTGGTCAGTTGCTCTTCACTAGCCGTGTTGAGCACCTGTGCTGCTGTATTGCCACCACGGACGTTCATGCGCATGTCGAGGGGAGCATCAAAACGAAACGAAAATCCACGTTCTTCTGCATCAAAGTGGTGACTTGACACACCGAGGTCTGCCAACACCCCATCCACTTTGCCCACTTGGTCGTAAAACCTCATCCATCGTGAGAGGAAACGGAAATTGCTAGCCACAAAAGTCAAGCGTTTTTCATGCTCTGGTACATTGGCCACAGCATCAGCATCCTGGTCGAAGCTAAATAGACGGCCATTTTCACCTAGTCGAGCGAGAATCTCGCGACTGTGTCCGCCACCCCCAAAGGTAGCATCGATGTACACGCCATCGGGGCGCATGTTGAGGCCATCGACAGTGGGGTGTAACAGCACCGGAATGTGATATGTGGGACAGATTGTATGCATTTCGTTGTGATAGTCTTATAGTAGCAAGCAAAGTTACTAATTTCTCTTCACTTTTATCCTCTATTTCTCGCTTTTTTTTGAGGATTTGAAAGATTACTTTAGGGAATGATTTGTAATATTTTGATAGTCAGGGGTGATTGTGGGTAGTTGGAAGTGGAAAAACATGTAGGTTTAGAGTGGCTGAATGCTCTGTTTGTCGTAAAGGGAACGACTGTGATGTTTATGGGGAAAAGAGAAGTGCGAATGTGGTTCTTAAAGCGTAAAAAATACAGGTAGAATTCAGGGTAGGAGGTATGTGTTTTAGTTGTACAATGAACAAGATTTAATCTAGGATGATAGACGTTGGTGATTCTTTATTGGCGAATGTAAGAATTTTAGAATAGTAGAAGGGTGATTTTTGTAGAAGTAGTGTGTTTAAATAGTCCCAAGAGTTATAGATAAGGCTCTATTCCTTTTGGGGAATCTCAAACTTTTTGGTGGTGAAATTTGGGAGGTTGAGCGTTTGTAGAGTGCTCTATAGAGATTGAAAACGATGGGAGGAGAGGAGGCAGTTTCGTCTGAACGATCGTGAGCAATATGAAGTAGTGGAAGTTGTGGTCTTGTTAATCATAATAGCAAAGACGAGCAAAGATTTTGTAAGGGTTCTTGAGGTGAGGTGTTAATTATTAGCTTTATAGGATGGGCTGGTTGTGGCGTTTTGGGGTTGACTGTGATACTTTCGTTGGTTTTCTATCACTATAATTATGAAGGCTCATGCAAGAAGCCAATCCATAATTTGTAACTTTGCGCCCATGTTGTTCGCCCTTCTAAGTCTATTCTCCCTTGTTGTTCCCGCTGTTCCTAATGATTGGCGGGATACTACCCGACAACTCCTGCCTGTGGAAGTGATTACTTCATCTCGAATGCAGCAACAGATGGCAACACATCAGCAGTGGAATATGGGTCAGCGCGATTGGCAACGACAAGGTGCTGTGCAATTTGCTGATGTTCTGCGCAGATTACCTGGTGTGCAACTGCGCGACTATGGTGGAGCGGGTGCACAGATAAGTCTGGCGTCGAGAGGACTAGGTGCTGCGCATACTGTGGTCAGTTTAGATGGATTTCCCGTGACGGATTTCTCTAGTGGAACTGTCGATTTGGGACGTTTTCGTTTGAGTGACTTCGGTAAAGTGCAGTGGACAATTGCTGACGCCCCTGTTTTGCTCACGAGTGTGCGCAGTCTAGGCACGGCGCATCTTGCTCCTTAGTTCGGCCTCATCCGTGCCGCGATTAGGCGTGGAATGGGGTAGCTTCGGGCAAATAGCTGTCGATGCTGCCGCACATCATTGCAGTGGAGCGCATACTCTCGGAGTACAAGGCAGTTATGCGCGAGCCGATAATGATTTTCCTTATCGAGTGGCCAATGGTGACACCTTTGAATATGCTCGCCGATCTCAAAGTCCGTGGCAACGATGGCAAGGTTCTGCGCATTGGCTCTGGCAAACCCCACAGCATAACACCCAAGTGTGGCTACACCATCAGCAGCACATGCAGCAGCTTCCAGGAGCAGTGACTCTCTATACCACTCTTGATGGCGAGGAGTTAAGAACTCACCGTTCGGCAGTTCAGGCTTCTCACGTTGTGCATGGCGAGCAATGGCAATGGCAGTGGGCTGGTCAATATGCTGCTCAGCGGCTGCAATACATTGATCGCGGAGAAGAATACCCTGATGCCATGCATGAGGAAGATTATCACCAGTATGAACTCTGGAATACGCTCGGAGCGCGTTATGATCTTTCTTCTTTCTGGCAAGTGGCTTATGCTGTTGATGCTTCGCATACTACTTTACGGAGCAATATAGGACGTTTTGAAAGGGTGGGGCGTGCAGCGTTGCAACAGAGTGTGTCGCTTCGTTTTTTGCTCCCCACCACGATGTTTACTTTGCGTGGGTTGCGCCATGACTTTTTTCATACGGTTCTTGGACATGCTACTGAGGCTTTGCCCTTGATGCCATGGGAGTCTACTGCTGTGGCTTCCGATGCACACGAATGGACCTGGAGTGTTTCGGCTGCTCAACAGCTGTGGCAGACTCGTGCTACGCGTGGTACGTTGCGTGGATTGGTACAAACCCTCTTCCGTATGCCAAGTTTCACCGAGAACTACTATCATCATTACGGAAATGCTGGATTGCGTCCAGAGCGCACTCAGCAGTTTTCTCTGGGGTTGTCGGTCGAAAGTATACGGCTGTCTTCTTCCTTTGAATGGAAAGGCAGTGTCGATGTCTATCACAACAGAGTGTTAGATCGCATCATGGGAGTTCCTGTGAATCAAACCGTTTGGCGCACCACCAATCTTGACCGCGTGCGAGCTTGGGGGGTAGATGTTGCTGCGCAATTGCAGTTCAAACTAGCCCCAGGCCATAGTTTGGAGGGTGCAGTCACGACTTCGTGGCAATCAGTTGTCGATGATAGTGAAAGAAAGTCTGCGACCTATGGTCTGCAACTACCTTATATCCCTGAGGCTACGGCACATGCGGTGGTCGTATGGAGCAATCCATGGTGTGACTTTTCCCTCACTGCCGATTACGCTTCCGAACGTCATGCCACTGCCAACCATTGGCCGTCGGCACGTCTAGAACCTTATGCCACGCTTCACGTTGCCGTGGGACGTAATCTTCGTTGGGGATGCTGCAACTGGCATACTCAGTTTGTAGTCAATAACTTGACCAATACCCACTATGAACTCGTGCGCGGCTATCCTCTACCTGGGCGTAGTGTGCTGTGGCGCAATACCTGGCTATTCTAGTGGCGCAATTCGTTGATTAGATTATGATTATAGAGCACGGATAATACGCTTTATTCTAGATATTACTTATAAAAAGTATCTCATTACAAACTTTGTTTTATGAAACAACTTAAGTTTTTTGCCACGCTTTTCGTGGCTGCTTTGAGTTTCGCTTCTGTGTGGATGACGAAACTCCTAAGTTTGATCCCCTCTCCCTCTACAGTGTTGGGAGAAGGTGCATTTGTACTCAATCAAGGTAACCAGCGCGCCAAAATTGGAGGCAGTTATTCGTTCTATGATTGGGAGAATAATGAGCTAAACAACAGTGTGTTTAGCACGGTGAATAATCGTTCGCTAGGTGATGGCCCACAGGATGGAGTGGTCTATGGCTCCAAGCTGTATGTGAGTTTATTTGGCTCAAATGCTGTTCAGGTGATTGATGCCAAAACACATAAGTTCATTCGTACGATTTCTACCCCACAGCCTCAAGGCATTGTAGCGCATGGTGGTCATGTCTATGTGGCTAATAACACAGGTCATGTTTCCAAGATTGATACCCTCAACCTCTCTGTGAAGCAGCGGGTAGAAGTTGGCCCAAATCCCGTGGGTTTGGTAGTGCGCGATGGTGTGCTCTATGTGAGCATCAGTGATGGCTATAATTACAACAAGGGCTATGCCAATGGTAAACGCCTCGATAAGATTGATCTCGTGCGCTTCCGCAAGGTGGGAGAGGTAAAACTCCTGTATGCTGAGCCTGTGCCTCTCGATAATGGTCGTGGAAGTGCTGAAGGCAATTGGGAAGGTGTGAATCCCACTCAAATGACCATGGATGAAGATGGTAATATTTTTGTCGTGTGCTTGGGTGACTATGCAAAGATTCCTGCTAAGGTGTGGAAGGTGACCAAAGAAGATAAAGCAAGCACCTTTGCATTGGGCAACATCGCTGCTGCACATCGCCATTCGCTCTATGTCATCAATAGTCAGACAGACTGGAAGACGGGTGCGGTGAGTGTGAAGTGGGATGTCCTTGACACGCGTACTGGTAAAGGTGCTTGTGGAGAAGTTTGCTCAAAATAATTTGCCTTTGGATCCTATTGCAATGAACGTACACCCTCGCACAGGGCGCGTGCTCGTGACCTCTCGTGGTTCACTCGATGCAAAGGTGAAGTACACCTCTCCTGGTTTGCTCTACACCTACACCAATAAGGGTGATTTGCTCAATCGTTCTACTGTAGGTATTGAGCCTTACGCAGTGGTGTTCCGTTAATCTGGAAATGTTTGCGTGAGGGTATCTGAAAAGTTTTATTCAGATGCTGTCCAAGAACTTATGAGACAAGGTGAAAAATGGTTTTTATATCCTTGTTAAACAGCACGTATCTTCGGAGATTTCTTGTTTTGAAATCCGAGATACGTGCTGTTATTTTTATTGCAAACTAAATGGCGAACCAGCTGAATTGACGTGCCGAAGTTACGCTTCCCCTTATAAAAAGATGAGTGAGGGAACAAAAAGCTTGTTTTTCTTGTAATATCTCACTATGTGGCGTAATTTTGCAGCAAATAAAATGCTATGCAAAAAGAATTTAGTCATAGTGGAAAGCCCCGCCAAGGCCAAAACCATTGAACGATTCCTCGGTGATGACTTCAAGGTCATGTCTAGTTTTGGGCATATCCGCGACTTAGATAAGAAGAACGATGGGGTGGATCCTGACACATTCCAGCCGCACTACGAGATTCCCTGCCGACAAACAGAAGGTGGTGAGCGAACTCCGTGCAGCGGCAAAGAAGGCGGAAACCGTTTGGTTGGCATCCGATGAGGACCGTGAGGGAGAAGCCATCTCATGGCACCTTGCGGAAGTCCTGAAATGGATCCAGCTACGGCACGACGCATCGTTTTTTCACGAAATCACCAAGCCTGCTATCCTTGATGCTATTGCCCATCCGCGCACGATCGATTTGAATCTTGTGGATGCGCAGCAAGCACGTCGCGTGCTCGACCGCGTACTTGGTTTCCGTCTTTCTCCAGTTTTGTGGAGAAAGGTACGCCGCAATCTCTCCGCAGGTCTGTGCAGAGCGTAACCGTGCGCCTAATCGTGAGCGCGAGCGCGAAATTGAGGCTTTTCAAGCAGAAAGTGCCTTCCGCGTTACAGCCTTCTTCGGTGTTCCTGGCGACAACGGACAGACGGTAGCTTTGAAAGCCGAATTAAACCATCGTTTTACTACGATTGATGAGGTGAATGCTTTCTTGAAAAACTGCAAAACAGCTGAATTCCGCATCGAAAGTCTTACGACAAAACCTGCGAAACGCACACCAGCTCCTCCGTTTACAACCTCGACACTTCAACAAGAAGCCGCACGCAAGTTTGGGTATGCCGTGGCTTTCAACCATGCGCATCGCACAAAATCTCTATGAATCGGGATTGATCACCTACATGCGTACCGACTCGATGAACCTTTCTACCCTCTGTCTAGACACGGCTGAGCCTGTGATTGCAGAGCGCATGGGAGCGAACTATCACAAACGGCGTAACTATCACACCAAATCCAAGGGAGCACAAGAGGCACACGAAGCGATTCGACCCACCGATATGTCCAGAGAAGACATTTCGGGTACGCCTCAAGAACGTAAACTCTACAATCTGATTTGGAAGCGCACCCTAGCTAGCCAGATGGCCGATGCACAGTTGGAGAAAACCACCGCAGTAATCAGCGTGAGCGGCTCAGAATATCAGTTTGCTGCTACTGGAGAAGTGGTGAAATTCGACGGTTTCTTGCGCCTTTATCGTGAGAGTGTGGAAGAAAATGAGGGCGATTCAGAAGAAAGTGGCCTGCTTCCTCCCATGAGCGAAGGACAGGTGCTTCAGCGACAAATCATCACTGCGCAAGAACGCTTCACGCAAGCTCCTGCACGTTACAGCGAAGCCTCCTTGGTGCACAAGTTAGAAGAATTGGGCATCGGACGCCCTTCCACGTATGCGCCTACCATCTCTACGATTCAAAAACGCGAATATGTGGCGAAGGGAGAAAGCGAAGGTAAAGCTCGTAGTTTTGTAATGGCGACTTTGGATGGAAATGATATCTCTACGAAACACGCACCGAAAACTTCGGCAGCAATCGCGGAAAACTGGTGCCTACCGACACGGGTATTGTGGTGAATGACTTCCTGCTCAGTCACTTCCCAGAGTTTATGGACTATAATTTCACTGCGAAGGTGGAACATGACTTCGACCGCGTGGCAGAAGGTGAAGAAGAATGGACGAATATCATCCGTTCGTTTTGTGAAACTTTCAATCCTCAAGTGGATCGTGTGATGGCAGAACGCAGCGAAACTCGCGTGGGTGAACGACACCTTGGCACAGAGCCTGAGAGTGGACGTCCTGTGAGTGTGAAAATTGGTCGTTTTGGCCCAATGGTGCAAATCGGTGGTGGTGAAGGCGATGAAGAAACACCCTAAATTTGCAAGTCTAAAAACAGGACAAAGCATCACGACCATTACTCTAGAGGACGCTCTCGAGTTGTTCAAACTCCCTCGCACTGTGGGAGAATTTGAAGGTACCACGGTGACGATTGGTGCAGGTCGCTTCGGTCCTTATGTGCTGCACGCGAAGAAGTACACCTCGATTCCTAAGGGTGAAGATCCAATGTCGGTGACTTTAGAACGCGCCATCGAACTGATCGAAGAAAAGCGTGCGAAAGATGCGAGCAACCACCTTCGTTCCTTTGAGGAAGAGCCCGAACTTGAGGTGCTCAACGGACGTTATGGTCCTTATATCAAATATAAGGGCAATAACTATCGCATTCCCAAAGATCGCCATGGAGAAGCGGCTTCACTCACGCTCGAAGAGTGCATGAAGCTAATAGAAGCTGAAGGCGAAAAAGCTCCCAAAAAGGTGGCAAAGACGTCAACGAAGACAGCCAAGTCTACAAGCAAGACTGCTTCTAAGCCCACAAAGTCTGCCACCAAAGCAAAAAAGTCTACTTCAACCACCAAGCAGACGACGAAAGCTCGAGCCACGAAGGCGAAAACAGAAGAATAAAAAGGTGTATCATGTCCAATAAATGTAGCTGCAAATGAAGTGTATCGTGCTCGTAGGTTATATGTGTGTGGGTAAAACCACCGTAGGCCGACAACTCGCTAAACGACTAAACTGCGGATTCTACGACTTGGATTGGTATATCGAGGAGCGATTCCACAAGAAGATCCCCGCTATCTTTGCCGAAGAAGGTGAAGAACGATTTCGCGATCTGGAGCGGCGTATGCTCCGGGAGGTCGCTCAGTTTGAAAACATCGTGCTAGCCTGCGGAGGAGGGACACCCACGCGCTTCGACAACATGGATTTTATGAACGAAGTGGCGGAAACCGTCTATCTCGAAGCACAGCCAGAGACTGTCCTCGCGCATCTGAAGGTGAGCAAAGGTACGCGTCCCCTCCTTCAAGGCTTGTCGCCTGAAGAGACTGACCGCTTCGTGCGACAGCAGCTCCAAGAGCGCAGCCCTTACTATCAGAAGGCAAACCACACGGTGAATGTAGATATACTCGATACGTTTGAGAAAATCAAAGATGTGGTGGAGATGATCCTCGAACAGCTCAATCTTCCAACCTAGTTTTTGCCTGAGTGCCGCTCCCATACATACAAATATAATAATAAGAATCCCATTTCCCCCATATAACACCTCTGACAGACGATGAGAAAATGGCGTATTGAAGACTCCGAAGAACTATATAATATAAAAAGGATGGGGCGTGAACTATTTCGGTATCAATGAGAAAGGTCACGCTTTTGTGCGTCCGCGCAAAGACAATGTAGAGATAGACCTCTGCGACATTGTCAATGATCTTACGGAACGTGATATCAGTGCTCCTGTACTTCTACGTTTTCCTGATATTTTGGACAATCGTATTGAGAAGACTGCGGCCTGCTTTGAACAAGCTGAGAAGGAATACGACTACAAAGGTGAGCATTTCATCGTCTATCCCATCAAGGTGAATCAGATGCGCCCCGTGGTAGAAGAGATTATCTCCCACGGTAAGAAGTACAATCTTGGATTGGAGTGCGGCTCAAAGCCCGAACTTCATGCTGTCCTTGCTACCAACATGGACTCGGACTCTGTGATTGTGTGCAATGGTCACAAAGACCAAAATTTCATTGAATTGGCATTGCTCGCTCAGAAGATGGGGAAGCGTGTGTTCTTGGTCATCGAGAAGCTCCACGAACTTGAGATTATCGCACAGGTGGCAGAGCGCATGGGCGTACGTCCCAATTTAGGTATCCGCATCAAACTTGCTAGCCGATCTACGGGTAAGTGGGAAAGCTCTGGTGGTGATGCTTCAAAGTTTGGCTTGAATAGTGCCGAATTGCTCACGGCATTGACCCGTTTGGAAGAAAAGGGATTGAAAGATTGCTTGCAACTCATTCACTTCCATATCGGTAGTCAGATTCCTAAAATTCGCTTGATTAGTACAGCCCTCCGCGAGATGGCACAATATTATGTGCAACTCCGCAAGATGGGCTTCAACATCGACTTCGTGGACTGCGGAGGAGGTCTTGGTGTGGACTATGATGGCACACGTTCGTCTAATTCAGAGAGTTCGGTGAACTATTCTGTGCAGGAGTATGTCAATGATATTGTCTACATCCTCCGCGAAGCGGCCAACGAGAATGAAGTGCCACATCCCAATATCATCACTGAAGGTGGTCGCTCTTTGACAGCTCACCACTCTGTGTTGATTTTGGAAGTGCTCGAAACCACCGAAGTGCCCCACATGTCAGAGGATTTCCAACCTTCAGAGAATGACCACAAGTTGGTGCACGATCTCACTGAGATTTGGGACAAGCTCTCCACACGCTCCATGCTTGAAGATTGGCATGATGCCGAAGATATTCGAGAAGAAGCACTAGGATTGTTTCGTCACGGTCTTTAGATCTTCGCACTCGTGCGCAGATCGAAAGCCTCTATTGGAGCATCTGTTCGGAGGTGGCAGAATTGGTGCACCACCAAAAGCACGCTCCCGATGAATTACGCAAGTTGGACAAGATGATGTCGGAAAAGTATTTCTGCAACTTCTCTTTGTTCCAGTCGCTTCCCGACCACTGGGCACTTGACCAGCTGTTTCCTATCATGCCGATTCATCGCTTAGACCAACGTCCTACGGTGAGTGCTTCGTTGCAAGACATCTCTTGCGATAGTGATGGTAAGATCTCGACCTATGTAAACTACAATCAGCAAACCAACTATATTCCGCTTCACCGCTTCAAGCAAGGCGAAAAGTATTATATTGGTGTGTTCTTGGTGGGTGCTTATCAAGAGATTTTGGGAAATATGCACAATCTCTTCGGAGACACTAATGCGGTGCACATCTCAGTCAATGCCGATGGCTACACCATTGACAAGACGATTGATGGCGAGACGGTGGCTGATGTGCTGGAATATGTGCAATACGATCCCAAAACGCTTGGTGCGCCGTCTCGAATCTTGGGTGACGCGTGCGGTAAATGAAGGTAAGATTTCTGTCGAAGAAGGCAAGGAATTTATTTCTACCTACCGCGCTGGCTTGTATGGTTACACCTATCTAGAGTAATCTCATTGAGCAATTGAATTGAAGACTCCGCACAAGCTCTGGTTTGCTGCGGAGTCCGCCTTATTTTCACCTTATATAAGTGGAGAAAGTAAGCAACGAATCTCCAACCATTATAGTCGTCGGCATGATTAAAATAGAAAAATCTTGGTATAACGCACTTTCGGACGAATTTGCTGCTCCATATTTTGAACAACTCACTGAGTTTGTGCGCCAAGAATATGCGCAAACGACTTGCTATCCCCCAGGAAGGCTAATCTTTGCTGCCTTCGATCTTTGTCCATTTGATCAGGTGAAAGTCGTCATCATAGGACAAGATCCTTATCATGGGCCTGGACAAGCCGAAGGACTCTGTTTTTCGGTAGCATCTGGAGTGCGAATCCCTCCCTCGTTGCGTAATATTTTTAAGGAAGTGTCCGACGATTTGCAACAACCCATTGCCACAGATGGTAGTTTGCGCCATTGGGCTGAGCAGGAGTGCTCTTGCTCAACAGTACCCTCACCGTGCGCGAGGGAAAACCTGGCTCTCACTTCGGTCGAGGCTGGGAACAATTTACTGATGCTGTCATCGACAGAGTGAATCGCGGTCGCGAAAATGTAGTCTTCCTCCTATGGGGGCGCAAAGCTCAAGAGAAGGCAAAAAATATCGACACGCATCGACATCTCGTGCTCACCGCAGCGCATCCCTCTCCTATGGCATTAAACCACGGTGGAGCTTTCTTCGGCTTGCATCATTTCTCGCGAACCAACGCTTATCTGGCTCAGCATGGTCTTACTCCCATCCAGTGGTAAATCCTGATTGCTGAAGATATAGGGCACTATCGTGGCTTTCTCTTCGTATTCGTCTTTAGAGGTGAGCTTCTACTCTTGCATATTCACAGGCTTACCCTCACTTTTACAGACTTTTTCCTTTCATTCATAGACTAACATACTCATGCTTCCGATTCTTCAAGTGGGGGACGTACTACTCTCGCCCGACATTTTCACTGAACATTTCTGCTGCGACCTCGAAGCCTGCGGCGGTGCCTGCTGCATCGAAGGAGAAGCTGGTGCTCCCATCACGCCTGCTGAGGTGAAAGATTTGGAGCGCGTGCTCCCTGCGGTGTGGATGGAACTCGATCCGAAGGCACGAAAGGTAATCAATAGTCAAGGAGTGGCCTATCGCGACGAAGATGGCGATTTAGTCACGAGCATCGTTAATGGCAAAGACTGTTGTTTCACCTGCTATGACGAGCGCGGCATCTGCCTCTGTGCTACTGACCGTGCTCATCGTGAAGGAAGAATAGATTGGGCAAAACCTATCAGTTGTTACCTCTATCCCATCCGTGAGCAACAGCTCGAATGGCAATGTTGCGCTCAACTACCATCGTTGGTCAGTGTGCAAGCCAGCTGTCAAACCAGGCCGAGAACTCAAATTGCCCATCTATAAGTTTCTGAAGAATCCGCTGATTCGCCGCTTTGGACAAGCATGGTATGACGAGCTTTTGGCGTTAGTTGAAGCCTTGAAAGCCGAAGGTATGTTGCCTAAGGATGAAGAATAAAAATGAAAGTTCTGAGTGTAGAATAAAAATCTCGGAGAAAATTGAAAAAACGTGGGAGATAATTTTGATTATCTCCCACGTTTTCTGTTGATATCTCCCAGTTTTAGTGACAAATCTCCCAGATTTCTCTTGTCTGTCCTTGAGAATAGGTATCTCACTTGAGATAGAAAGCACCGGCAAACCCTTTCCTCGTTAGTCTTCTTCTGTGGCGATAGGCACTTTGTGCGCGTTTTTCACTTCGCCAATGACGAAGATGCTATGCAGACTATTGATGCTATCAATCTTACCTAGCTTGTTGAGCACAAAAATCTTGGTAGTGTTCCATGTCGCGCACGTAAATCTTCATCATGAAGTCGTAGTCGCCCGAAGTGTTGTAGCATTCTGTCACCTCTTCGATACCACGCACGGCCTCCATGAAAGCCCGACTAAAATTGCTGGTGTGCTGCTTTAGCTTGATGTTGCAGAGGGCAATGATTGTGTTGCCCACTCGTTTCGGATTCACGACGGCCACGTAGTTCTCAATATATCCTTCTCGCTCCAAACGCTTCTGACGTTCGAAGGTGGGAGAAGCCGAAAGGTCACTTTATCTGCCAATTCTTTCACGGTGAGTTTGGCGTTGCGCTGGAGTTCTTTCAGTATCTGAATGTCAATATCGTCTAATTTTTCCATTTCGATAAGTGAGGTTTGGGTAGAATATTATTCTGCTGTTTGTGCTTATGTTCGGCAAAAATAGTATATTTTTCCGAACTGAACAAGAAATTTGTGTAGTTCGAAAGAACCTCATACCTTTGCATCATCCTATTACAAATGAGGTGAAATCTTGTGTGATATGAGCATCTTTGGGATTGTCCCTTTGGTTTGCTATACTGCACTGTCACTCACTTGTAGAATCCTTCTTTTTCCCTCACAGAACTTTACCTTGTGTCAGAGCTGTACAGAATGACTATCTCTCGCATCAGCATTGTTACTTGAGACAAGGGATGAAATTCTTTAAAAAGACTATCTTATGAGTAAGAAATTTGTTCCCACATCGTGCCGACATCGTCGGCAGTTTCCTTCTGTCCTGTTCGTTTTGCATGAAGCCCGTGCTCATTTTCAGCAAGGTGAAATCTCTGCAGAGGAACTCAAGAGAGTGGAAGACGAATGTATAACAGAACTTATTCAAAAACAACTGGATGCGGGCCTCAAGGTGATTACAGATGGTGAATTCCGTCGCAGCTATTGGCATCTTGACTTCACTTTGGGGACTTCAGGGGCGTGCGCCACATCGAGTTGGAACAAGGCTATCTATTCCATGAAACAGAAACCACCCGTGGTTCGTGTGAACTAACAGGGAAAAATCTCTGGTGAGCACCATCCCTTTGTCGAACATTTCAAGTTTGTAAAGCAGTTTGAACGTCCAGGAGTCGTGGCTCGTCAGACGATTCCTGCTCCAGCACAGTTTTATGCGGAGCTTTTCCGTGGCAAGAATGCAGAAAAATACGCTCAAGATCTATCCCAACCAAGAAGAGTTGATTCTGGACATCGCAGCAGCTTACCGCATTGTTATCAAAGATTTGGCAGAGGCAGGCTGTCGTAACATCCAGTTGGATGATTGCACTTGGGGGGCCTTCTGTGATCATTGTTATTTCGAGGAGAAAATTGGCAGCAATGCAGATCCCGAAGAACTTAAGGCTGTGAGTCTTCGCCTGAATAATTTGGCTTTAGAGAGACGTCCTGAAGGAGTGACCATAACCACCCACGTGTGTCGAGGTAATTACCATTCCGATTGGGCTTGTAGCGGCCCTTATGATGCTGTGTCAAAGACACTCTTTAGTCAAGAAAAAGTAGACGCCTTCTATCTCGAGTTTGATGATGATCGTTCAGGCGGTTTTGAGCCTTTGGCTGATGTGCCAGAAGGTGTGGACGTGGTGCTAGGATTGATTACTAGCAAATATCCACAACTTGAAGAAAAAGCAACAGTGATTCGCCGTATTCATGAAGCAGCGAAATATTTGCCCCTAGAACGACTCTATCTGAGCCCTCAATGTGGTTTTGCCTCCTGTGAAATAGGCAACAAAATAACAGAAGAGGACCAGTGGCGCAAGATAGCTTTGGTGCAAGAAATAGCCAAAGAGGTGTGGGGATAAACTGCACTTAGATTGTTGGGAATTTTTAGATAGACAGAGAGCCTAAAAGGGGGTTCTCTGTTATTTTTTGTGGATATGCTGAGCAGAAATGCCTTTGAGGAAGTGGGGAAGAAGAAAATATCACTAGATGCAGTGAGAAAAAGGTGCAATATTGGGCTATTTCAAATAAACTTCTTATATTTGCACCATAAAAATTCACTACATGCAGTGATTGTGGTTGCAAAGAAAATGTATTACCTTTGCTGCTGATATTAGTAACCTCTCAAAAACTTACGACAATGATCGGAATTTTCTATGGCAGCACTACTGGTAACACCGAAGCAGCTGCTCAAGACATCGCCGCAGCACTCGGCACAGACGCTGTTTTCAACGTAGGTGAAGTAGACGCAGCTTCTGTAGCTGACTACGATACCCTTCTTCTCGGTTCCTCTACTTGGGGTGCTGGTGATTTGCAAGACGACTGGTATGACTTTCTCGATGCTTTGAAGGCTCAAGACCTCAATGGCAAGAAGGTAGGTCTCTTCGGTTGCGGTGACTCTGACGGCTATGGTGATACTTTCTGCGGTGCTCTTCGTCAAATATACGATGCACTCCAAGACTGTGGTTGCACTTTCGTAGGTGCTTATGAGCCAGAAGGCTACCAAGTGACCGATAGCGAAGTGAATGTAGACGGCAAGTTCGTAGGTCTCTGCCTCGATGAAGCTGACGCTGACAACAATGCTGCCCGTATCGCTGCATGGGTAGAACTCGTGAAGTAATATCTTTTCGATACATACTCAATCTAAATTCACATACACACGATGAAAATTGAAAAAATCGTAGCACGCGAAGTCCTCGACTCTCGCGGTTTCCCCTCTGTAGAGGTTGACGTAACTCTTGAAAACGGTGTTCTCGGCCGTGCTTCTGTGCCCTCTGGTGCATCTACTGGTGAGAACGAAGCTCTCGAACTCCGTGACGGCGACAAGGCTCGCTATGGCGGTAAGGGTACGCTCAAGGCAGTTGAAAACGTGAACAAGGTGATTGCTCCTGCTCTCGTAGGTCACTGCGTGCTCGACCAACGTGGCATCGACAACCCTCATGCTCCAACTTGATGGCACAAAGACTAAGTCTAAGCTTGGTGCTAACGCCATCCTCGGTGTATCTCTCGCTGTGGCTAAGGCTGCTGCTGCTGGCCTCGGTCTTCCCCTCTACCGTTACATCGGTGGTACTAACACCTTCACGCTCCCCGTGCCCATGATGAACATCATCAACGGTGGTGCTCACTCTGATGCTCCTATCGCATTCCAAGAGTTCATGATTCGTCCCGTAGGTGCTCCTTCTTTCCGTGAAGGTCTCCGTTGGGGTGCTGAAGTGTTCCACGCTCTTAAGAAGGTGCTCCACGATCGCGGTCTCTCTACTGCTGTAGGTGACGAAGGTGGTTTCGCTCCTAGCCTCAATGGTACTGAAGATGCTCTCGATACTATCATCTCTGCTATCAAGGCTGCTGGTCTCGAACCTGGTAAGGACGTAATGATCGGTCTCGACTGCGCTTCTTCTGAGTTCTACGCTGATGGCGTTTACGACTACACTGAGAAGGAAGGTGCTAACGGTGCTAAGCGTAGCCGTGAAGAACAAGTGGCTTACCTCACTGAGCTCGTGACTAAGTACCCCATCGATTCTATCGAAGACGGTATGGCTGAAAACGACTGGGAAGGCTGGCAAAAGCTCACCGCTGCTATCGGTGATCGTTGCCAACTCGTAGGTGACGACCTCTTCGTTACTAACGTAGAATTCCTCAAGAAGGGTATCGAACTCGGTTGCGGTAACTCTATCCTCATCAAGGTGAACCAAATCGGTTCTCTCTCTGAAACCCTCGACGCTATTGAAATGGCTCACCGCGCTGGTTACACTTCAGTAACTTCTCACCGTTCTGGTGAAACTGAAGATGCTACTATCGCTGACATCGCAGTAGCTACCAACTCTGGTCAGATTAAGACTGGTTCTTTGAGCCGTTCTGACCGTATGGCGAAGTACAACCAACTCCTCCGTATCGAGGAAGAACTTGGTGACCTCGCTGTTTATGGTTACAAGCGCATCAAGAAGGCTTAATCCCTCTTGGTTCTAAAACCATTGCAACTCTGTTTCTTCCCTAACTCTCTCTCGGGGTTGCAATGTATAGCGCGACATTTTTTGCGCTTTCTACGCCAGCTATCTTCTTTTAGATAGCTGGCTTTTTTTGTAAACATATTTGGTGGTTTCGAGAGAAATCATTACCTTTGCTTATCGAAAAATGGTATTATCCTTTTTGGACTTGTAGCTCAGTTGGTTAGAGCAACAGACTCATAATCTGGAGGTCCTTGGTTCAAGCCCAAGCTGGTCCACAAAATACTAAACGCATCCGTCTCAAACAGATTGAGACAGATGCGTTTTTTTTGATAGAACATTGGGACCATAAAAGGGAGGCCCAATCTATAGCTATGGAAGAGTAGCTCCTCTTCTATAATCGTGCGGAAGAAGTTGAGGTAGATTAGGTTATATCAGAGCCTTTTCCCTACCCAACACCCATGGAGAGAGGTGCAGCGCGTCTAAAACTTTGCAGACTGCGAGAGCACCTAGCACGCAGAGGGGCAAGGATAAGGCAAGAAACAGCAATCGTGAAGAGTCAAATGCAAGATAAGGGATGAATATCTTACACACCATTGTGAAGATGGGAGAGAAGAGGAATAGAGCAAGCGAATTGCGCCCCAAGAAGAGTGCGGCTCTTTTAATGCTTGGGAGAAGATGCGGGAAAACCGCTAATGCTGCTGAGATGACCAAGTAGACCGTTATCAAACCACCCAAAGATCCTTTGTGGAAAGTTTCAGGATAACACCCCAACCATAGAAGGGCAATGAATGCCAACCACGAGGGATGAAAGACTTGTAGAAACGAGAGTTTACTTTGGCGAATAACAACACCCAGGAAGAAGTATAAACTCACATCCCATGCCACGAGTTGTACGAATGACAAGCCAGCAAAATAGAAGCCAAGCAGGATGAGGTGCGATATTGTGCTATAGTTTCTGCCTTTCCATACGATGAAATACCCTATGCCGCAGAGGATGAGGGTGTGTAAATACCAATATGGGCCAAGAGGGTGTAAGAAAAATTTGTCTGCAAAGGTAGACAAGGTGAGGTGTTCAATTCCATCGCGTACGGGCATGAAGGCAGAAAGCGTGATATAGCTTGATTCTAATATGAGATAAGGGACAGCAAGCCAAAGCAGCGTACGAGAGAATTGATGTAGAGTTTTATCTACGCGCATAAGATAACCAGAGATGAGTAGGAAACCTGGCATGTGAAAGGTGTAGACCCATTGTTTAAGTAGAGGGTATCCGTCGGCAAAGTAAGCAAGATGGAACGCCACCATGAGCAGCACGAAAAGGCATTTTAGGTAGTCCAAAGCCTCAATGCGAGTTGTAGATAGAGTAGTAGAATTTTTGTCTATAAATGGAGGTGTAGATGTGCTCATACTAGGATGTCAATCATGGATTTCTCTGCAAATGTAAGGATAAGTTTTGGTTTTTCATAAACTTGATTATGAGATTTTCTAAGCATGTTATTATAGCTAAATAAAAGGATGATGAGCAAATGATTTAGCTCTTTGATAATCTAATCGAGGAATAGCTATGATTTGAAAGTTTTTGCGTATCTTTGCTTTGCAGAAATTGCATTTTCTTGTGGTTTAATAGCCAGCTTACTGGCTGATTTGTTTAATCATGAGAATGGAGACCGCTAGATATGTGGTGCCTGAATTGCTTTCTGCCAACTTATCTCCCAACTCTTCAATATCCCCCACCCCATGACCGACATCGAAATTGCAAGATCAACACCTCTGTTGCCCATAGCAGAAGTGGCACAACAAATTGGTATCGAAGCTGAGCATCTCGAGCAATATGGCAAGCATATCGCCAAAGTGCCTCTCTCGCTCATTGATGAATCAAAGGTGAAACGCAACCATCTTATTCTTGTCACTTCGATTACGGCCACCAAAGCAGGGATTGGTAAAACAACTGTGAGTATTGGTCTGGCACTTGGACTAAATCACATTGGTAAACGTGCAGTTGTTGCACTTCGTGAGCCTTCTCTTGGTCCTTGTTTTGGTATGAAAGGTGGTGCTGCAGGTGGCGGTTATGCGCAGGTATTGCCCATGGAGAAAATTAATCTTCATTTTACGGGAGATTTCCATGCCATCACCTCTGCGCACAATATGATTGCTGCACTGCTCGACAACTATATTTATCAGCATCGTGCTGAGGGTTTTGGACTCAAAGAAGTGTTGTGGCGCCGTGTGCTTGATGTGAATGATCGTTCGCTTCGTCAGATTGTCACAGGTCTTGGCCCTGCCACCAACGGTGTTGAGGCGCAAGCTGGATTCGACATCACACCAGCTAGTGAATTGATGGCCATCCTCTGCTTGGCAACCGATGAGGCAGATCTTCGTCGTCGTATAGAGAATATCCTTCTCGGTTATCGCTACGATGGTTCACCTTTCCGCGTGAGTGACCTTGGCATTGCTGGTAGTATCATGGTGCTTTTGAAAGATGCTCTCCAACCCAATTTGGTGCAAACCACGGAGAATACCCCTGCCTTTTGTGCATGGCGGGCCATTTGCTAACATAGCCCATGGCTGCAACACCATCATTGCTACCAAGATGGCGTTGTCACATGCTGAATATACCGTCACCGAAGCAGGATTCGGTGCAGATTTAGGAGCTGAAAAGTTTTTCGATATCAAATGCCGTAAGTCAGGTTTGCAGCCTTCACTCACTGTTCTCGTTGCCACAGCACAAGGATTGAAGATGCACGGTGGAGTTGCCCTCGATGCTATAGCGCAGCCCAACTTGGAAGGCCTGATGAAGGATTCCTAATCTGGATAAGCACGTGCGCAACCTTCGCAGTTTCGGTCAAACTGTCGTAGTGGTTTTTAATCGTTATGCGGCAGATACAGACGAAGAAATGGCACTCTGCGCCAACATTGTGAAGAAGAGTTGAAGGCCCCGTTCGTGATCAATCACGCTTACATGGAAGGCGGTAAGGGAGCTGCTGAAATGGCCCCAAATCGTGGTAGATGCCATCGAGAAGAATCCTTCTCAACCGCTCACTTTCCCTTATGCAGATGAAGAAAGTTTGCAAGACAAGATTGTAGCAGTCGCTACCAAAATTTATGGTGCTGGACAAGTGACCTTTGCTCCTGCTGCCCTGCGCAAGCTTAAACAGGCCACAGACAACGGAATGTCGCGCTTCCCCGTTTGCATCGCCAAGACACAATTCTCTTTCTCTGCAGATGCTACTCAATACGGAGCTGCAGAAGGTTTCGATTTCCACATCCGGGACATCGTTATCAATGCCGGTTCTGAGATGATTGTGGCTTTAGCAGGCGACATCATTCGCATGCCTGGTCTGCCCAAATCCCCACAAGCTCTTAGAATCGACTACAAAGACGGTGAAATTACCGGATTAAGTTAATATAGATATCATTCGCTATGCGTATAGTCATCAACCCTAAATACCAATACCTTACAGAATACCTCTCGCACATCGATGAGCACTTTGAGAGAGACGGTCGCGAACTACATCGTGGTCGCAATATGCTTCGTACCCTTCAAGTTGATGGGCTAACCCTAGTTGTGAAGCGTTACGGGCGTATGCCACTTACCACACGACTCGCTACTCGTATTTACAAGAGCAACAAAGCCAAACGAGCTTATGTTTCGGCACTGATGTTAAAAGAAAGAAGTTTTGATGCACCCGAACCCGTTGCTTTTGTGAGTTATCGTCAGAACTGGCTCAATGCGACCTATTATTTTGTAAGTCTTCGCTCAGAATACCGCCATTCGATGGAAGAAATTCCATCTTTGGAGCCTGAGATGTTGGAAGAGGTGACAGCTGACTTTGCGCGCTATGCTGCAAGATTGCACACTAATGGTTTCTTGCATCGTGATTTCTCGGCGGGTAATATCCTTTTTGATCGTGTAGGAGACCGTTTTCACTTCACCTTGCTCGACACAAACTCCGTGAAATGGGGGAAAGCGGTGAGCATAGAGAAGGGATGTGCTAATTTTGCCCGTCTGATTGGAACTCCTGTTTTCTTTGAACGCCTAGCACATCATTATGCTGCCGTTCGGGGAGCTGATGCTACTCAGTGTTTAGAGATGATTATGGCTGCAGCAGAAGAGTATCGCCGTCGTCCGCATCCAAATCATAATAACGTTACAGGCATTGTAGAGGAAGCATAGTTTAAGCCTTTCCTTACTGCTTTTGAGAATCACAGATAGATACACTCCTCAATCATCGAGATTGAGGAGTTTTTTGTTGAGGTTATAGTTGTGGATGCTTAAGCATCGATAGTCGCATATTTCGCGTTTCGTTCAATGAAGTCGCGACGAGGTTCTACGTCATCGCCCATAAGCATAGAGAAGATATGGTCGGCTTCTGCAGCATTTTCAATCGTAACTAGCTTGAGCATGCGAGTTTCAGGATTCATAGTGGTATCCCATAATTGTGTAGGATTCATTTCACCAAGACCTTTATAACGCTGTAGGGTGATGGAGTTTTCACCCTTGGTGGGATCACCATATTTCTCGATGAAGGCATCTTTCTCACGATCGTTGTAGCAATACTCTTCCGTCTTACCTTTGCGGCAACGATAGAGAGGAGGCATCGCAATATACAGGTGATTTTCGCGAATCACTTGTGGGAAGTAGCGGTAGAAGAGCGTCATAATCAGCGTTGCAATGTGCTGACCGTCGACGTCAGCATCCGCCATAATCACAATCTTGTGGTAGCGGAGTTTGTCGATATTAGCTTCCTTAGAATCCACTTCGCCTGTTTCACCTTCTTTCTGAACTCCAAAACGGATGCCCAGTGCTTGGATGATGTTGTTGACTTCGTCGCTTTCAAAAGCCTTGTGCCACATTGCCTTCTCCACATTGAGGATCTTACCACGGAGGGAAGAATAGCTTGAGTAGCACGGCTACGTCCTTGTTTGGCAGAACCACCTGCCGAGTCACCCTCGACGAGGAACAATTCGCATTCTTCAGGCACTTTGCTAGAGCAGTCGGCGAGTTTACCAGGAAGTCCACCACCGCTCATAGGGTTCTTGCGTTGCACGGTCTCACGAGCCTTGCGAGCAGCCACACGCGCTGTAGCAGCGAGGATCACCTTGTCCACTATCAGCTTCGCTTCTTTGGGGTGTTCCTCAAGATAGTAGGTGAGTGCTTCACCCACAGCTTGATTCACAGCACCCATCACCTCACTGTTGCCGAGCTTAGTCTTAGTTTGCCCTTCAAACTGAGGTTCGGCCACCTTCACACTGATCACCGCAGTGAGACCTTCACGGAAGTCTTCACCCGTGATTTCGATTTTCGCCTTTTCAATCTGCTTTTGAGCAGTTTCTTCAGCATACTTTTTCAATACGCGAGTCACGGCAGAGCGGAAACCTGCAAGGTGAGTACCGCCTTCAATCGTGTTGATGTTGTTGACGTAAGAGTGGAGATTTTCCGAATAACTGGTGTTATAGACAATCGCCACTTCCACGGGAATACCTTCCTTCTCTGTGTTGATATAGATTACATCAGGGATGAGCGGATTGCGCATGGAGTCTTGGTAGCGCACAAACTCACGAAGACCTTGTTCTGAGTAGAATATCTCACTGAGAGGCTTGCCATTTTCGTCGATCTCTCGCTCATCTGTAAGCGTAATGGTCAATCCAGCGTTGAGGAACGCCAACTCACGCATACGATTCGCCAAAATATCGTAGCGATAAGTCGTAGTGGTGAAGATTTCAGGGTCAGGCCAGAACTGTTGTCGCGTACCACGACGATCGGTTTGGTCCACGACCTTCACTTCATAGAGGGGCTTACCTGCACTGTATTCTTGTTGGTAGATCTTGCCATCACGGAACACTTGTGATTTCATGTGAGTAGAGAGTGCATTCACGCAGGAAACACCCACACCGTGAAGACCACCAGAAACCTTGTACGATCCTTTGTCGAACTTACCACCGGCATGGAGCACCGTCATCACAACTTGCAGCGCACTCACCCCTTCTTTTTCGTGAATGTCCACGGGAATACCGCGACCATTGTCTTGTACTATGATCGAGTTGTCCTTGCAGATGGTCACTTCGATGTGGGTGCAGTAGCCAGCCAAAGCCTCGTCGATGGAGTTGTCCACCGTTTCGTAGACCAAATGGTGTAGACCTTTTTCGCTGATGTCGCCAATGTACATGGCAGGACGCTTACGAACGGCTTCAAGCCCTTCGAGCACCTGGATATTTGATGCGGAATACCCCGCTGGTTTTTGTTCTTTTTCTTCCATACAAATGTGTGGTTATAACGGAGCAAAGTTACAAAATAAATATGAGATGACCAATTCTAACCTCGTGTTTCTCATGGCTATAAATAGACACGCAAGGATTATTGAATTGTGTTTCTGAATCCGTTTCTGTAAATCCAAGATATTAAATGAATACTTCTTAGATTTCTCCGAGAAAATCAAGAACTTCATTTGGATATATCATTTCTGTTTGTTAAATTTGCCCTTGTACTATTGGGCGTTTGCCCAGATTTCTCCTGTGTGTCTTTTCCTTTTTAGTCCAAGCATGGGAGGGAAAACCTTTCTTCCAGCCATAAATCTATATATGACTATGCATAAGTTTCATTTATCTCTTTCTTCGACTGCTGTTTCCAAATCTTTGGGAGCAGGTCTACTCTTATTCAGCACACTTGTCACAAGCTGTGGTACTATTGATTTACCAGATGATCCTAGACCCAGTGGTAAACCTCATAAAGTTACGATTCACACTCGGGCGGTTACGCCTAATGCTGTGGCACTCCCTATCGAAGTCGTGGCGTTTGCAGAAGGTGGACAATTTGTCTCGCATCAACGATTGACTAAAGCAGAAGACAAACTCACCCTCTCGCTTCCAGAAGGTCGGTATCGTTTGGTGGCGTTCTCGGGAGTAGGCAATTATGTAGTGCCTACCGAAGGAGTCACTCCCAAAAGCACTATCAGTCAGAAAGTGCTGACGACATCATCATCCACTGCTACACGTGAAGCCTCCACCGCTACGCCCGGTTCAACGGCTACTGCCTTGATGCGTGGAGAAGCTGAAATAGAAGTAGGAAAGAAGCGTAATACGGTGGACATCCTTCTCGGACACACCATGAGTGCGGTCGAATTTCATCTTTCTCAAATACCACAAGATGTGGAGCAAGTGCGCGTGCGCCTATCCTCGGTCTATGGCGAAATTAATTGGGATGGCCATTATGCCCAGTCTACCACAGCCACCTTGTTGGCGCATCGCACCGATGATGGAGTGTGGGCAACCGAGGTGGGCTATCTTTTTCCTACAGTCAATGAAACGACCGTTGCCACGATATCCCTCGTCAATCACGATGAAGAACGAAATTATGCCTATACGCTTCGTCAACCACTGACGGCTGGAACTCCCTATCGCTTTTATGGTGCGTTCAAAGCCGAAGCCAAGCGTCTTGCTTTAGAGGGAAATCTTACCGCAGCCGAATGGCGACCCTGGGTAGAGCAAAACTTCTCCTTTGGCAACCTCTCTTCAGGTAATGGCTCTGGCAGTCCTTCTCCAGAACAGCCCTCTCCTCAGCCTGATAATCCTGCACAACCCCCTCAGGGAGATACTCCTCCATCTGGAGACTTGAAAGGATTTCCCCAAGTAGGCACGTTGTGGAAAGGAAAGTTTCTCGTTGCTTCCGTGCAGCGCATTACAGCCGATGAGGCCGATGTGATGTTGCTGGCCAAGGAACAATTGGAAGAAGCAGAATCCGCCCATTCCACGCAAGGAAATGCAGATGATGCAACCCGATATGCGCTTAGTTATAAGGAAGATGGCGAACAGAATTGGACAATTCCGACTAAAGAAGAAGCACAAATCTTAGCCAACAACTTCCATGGCGATCGACTCAAAGCAGTGAATGCCGTGCTCACTAGTGTGCGTGCCACAGAGATCTACGATGTAGTAGGTAAAAGCAAAATCCGCTATCTTTGCGATGAAGGGCGCACCTCCTTTATGTTTGCCGAGAATCCCCAATTTCGTAAAGGCACATCCAGTGGACACTCCTTTGTCGTTCGTCTGGTGAAGCACGTTCGGGTAAAGAAGTAGTAAGACAAGTGCTGTAGTGTATATAATAATCCAGGTGAAACTCAATAGCGTTGAGTTTCACCTGGATTATTTTTCTGACCTCTGTCAGCCTTCTATTTCTTTCTGAGTAACGCCCTTGCACGTTCTAGGATAGTATCCACTCCGCGTTGATAGTCTTTGCGCGTGATACTTACCCGTATGTCTGGTTCGATGCCAAACTCCGTGTGTTCCATCTTTGTGTTGTAGATGGGACTCGCCGAAAAGCGGATGCTCCAACCGCCAGGAAGTTCAGAGGAGAAAGGAAGTCCCGAACCGCCTCCTGTGTGATCGCCCATAAAGGTCACGTTGGGCAAGGCCTTCATATACATCACAAAGGCATTCGCTGCACTATACGTGCGACGATTCGCCAACACCACAATCGGTTTTTGCCATCGAAGACCTTTCCCTGGTTTCAGAATGATGGGTTGAGGCTGAGAGAAATCGGAGTGACCAGGCCCCTGTTTTGTGTGAGATGTATCCCACGGTCACCGTTTCATTGGTGAACACCGAAGCCAAAGTCTGTGCAGCGGTGAGCAAGCCCCCGCTATTGCTGCGCACATCCACGATCAAGCCATCGCAAGTGGCGAGGTAGCGCATAATCTCGTGGAGATTTCCAGCTCCGATTTCGTTGTTGAATGAGGCGCAACGCATATATCCCACATTGTCGTTAAAGACTTTATATTGCAGTCCAGAGGCGAGTCGATATTCTTCTGCAGTGCCGAGAGCACGACGGAGCAAACTATCACTGAAATTCACTGGATAAGCCTCATACCATCGAGTGTAGCGCGCCGTGTTTTGGGGTGACCAGAGATTGACATGTCCGTCACGCAACTCGTTACACATCTTGCCCAGCACCTGAAACAAGGCTTGTGGTGACATCGAATCCGACACCTGCGCTGCGTAGCGCTGGTGCACCTCGTTCCAGTCCAAACCATATTCTTGCTTCTTATAATCAAAGAAACAATAGTGGCGGTCGAAGATGCGCCACAATGCCTCAAAGTCATCTCGAGGAGCGGTGGTGAAACCTTCAGAGGTGACGCAAGAAGCGCTCATGAGCAGCGTGAAGCCGCAGCAAAGATAGGCGACTATTCGCTGGATACGTGCGGAGAGTAGAGTCATCGTTTCAGAAATTGCAGCGTTTTTGTGTAGCCAATGAGGAAGGTGTGGTGCCAAGCATGGCGATCGAGATGATGCACTGTGCTTTGTCGGATGTCGGCTTTGTATCCCAAAGTCAGACTACTTGTTCCGAAAGGTATGGAGATTGTCGAAAGCAATCGCACTGAGGGAGCATTGAAAGGATGCGAAAATACGATATTCCTATTGGCATGACCTAAGATGAAAATCTCGTAGTACGACTGTCCATAATTAGGCGTGAAGAATGTCCCCATCACAGGAATGTCGCATTGCGTGCGCCATGTCCAGCGTTTCTTCCACAAGGCAAATTGTCGAGCGGCTACTGCCGAAACTGCCAAATCAAGAGCCATGCGCATTTGTCCTGGGTTGTTGCCATTGCGCGTGTTGTACGTACCGCCCAAATGTGCTCCCAGCAAACCACCGAGAGCAACATTCCACTTCGGTTGCGCCATTAGGTGGTAGTGTTGGCCGTAGTTAAATTGCAGTTCTCCGTCCCAAGTGGTTGCATTCCCCACTGGATTGTGGAGTTGTGAAGCATTGAGGTCAAAATAGGTCATTTGGCTCCAGCGACCTTGCCCACGTTGCATCGTTCTTTCTCCTATTCGGGTAAATCCCAGCGTACTACCTGCGTAGTCTAATGGCGAAAGATAACTGTCATAGACGTGATTTTTACCCATTCCTAAGAGATAGGTGCGCTCCACCACCCCCGAAAGCGGCAGGTGTTCGAGAGAAGCTACAACTTGTGGAGTAGTTGCAGCTGTAGAAGCGGTGTTCGCCTCTGGTATGTTGGGTAAATCCTTATTTTCTGCTGCGAGCCACAGCGGAAGGCAAGCCCAAAAGGCGAGGAGTAGAAGGCGCATGGGGTTGATATTTAGGAAGAGGAGATTCGTTGCCATGGGCATCCATTGCCACGACAGCATAAGTGTCGTGCAGCAGGCTAGGCAATGCCGGGGCGTAGTCAAAATGGGTGCCGCGGAGATGGTGTGCCAGCAGTTGAGCCCCTTGTTCGGTGAGTCGATATAGGTTGTAGACCACAGGCGTGTTGTCTGCCACGGGCTGCCATGAGAAGCGTAAAGTTTGTCCCACAATTTGAGATTGCCACTTCGGACTCGCAGGAGCTATGCTGTCGAGCCACGTCATGGCAGGCGACAAGGCAGGTTGTCGATAAGCATCGGTCACAAAGTCCAGTAAACCTTTGATGTTATTGAGTAGGAAACGACTGCGGAAGTAAGCCTGACCGCTCATACCCAGTTGTCGGGTGAAGTTGATTTGGCGCATCACGCGCATCACGTCCCAGTCTTTTTCACGAGGATCTAAAAAATAGATGCCCAATCCAGGAATCACAGGGCGACCGCTCGATTGTTCGTGCCAGTTCACCGCAAAAGGGTAGAAGTGTTTCCCATCGAAATACATCATCGGGAAGAGCATGTCCATCCAGCCCTCGCGGAGCCATGCTTGCGCATCTTGGTTTACCGCATCGCGTGCGTTCCATCCATAGGAAAAGTGGAGGGGAAGATCAGCATATTTCCCAATGGGAGAGCAAGACATCTTCACCCAAGGGCGCACACTGCGCACAGCTTCGGCCACCTTGCGCACCGTCCTCGTCACATTGTCGCGCCGCCATTGCGCTTTCGGTTGACCGTGTCCGTAGTGCGCATAGGTTTTGTTGTCGTTAGCGATTTCCTTTTCGGGATATCGGATATAATCTAAGTGGATGCCGTCCACCTCATAGTTTTCCACAATCTCCTTTGCCATTGCTGCGATATGTTCTGCCGTACCTGGTCGCCCTGGGTCCATCATCCATTTGTCGCCAGCGCGCACACAGAGGTCGGGACGTCGCGCAGGGAGCGACTGTTTGCCTAGTTGTTTCGCCAAAGCTACCGAACAGATGGGGTAAGCCACTAAATAGGCGTGCAATTCCATGCCACGGCGGTGTGCTTCTTCCACGGCAAATGCCAAAACATCGTAGGGCGGAGCCACACCAGGCGTACCCGAAAAATGCTCCATCCCAAGGTTCGTAGCGCGAAGGGTAAGCCGTTGTAGAGCGCAGACGTGTTTGGAAGAGAATCGTGTTGATGCCCGCACGTTGCAACTGATCAAAGGTCTGGCACAAGAGTTGTTTTTGCAGTTCTGCTTTGTAAGCCGTTTGAGCATATTGATGTCCGGGCCAGTCCATCCCACCAAGGGTGCAAAACCATACGGCGCGCACTTCGCGCTGAGGAGAGGGAACGATGTAACTCTGCGCAGCAATCGGGAGTAGACAGCTGAACATGAGCAATATCGGGAGGATAAATCGAGAGAAAACTCGCATGTAGTAATGTAGGGTCTAGTCGTTTTATTTGAGTTTCTGCAACTGCACTGGCAATTCCTTATGAGGATAACCAGCGTGCAGCAACTTCTTCACCGCTTCTTTGGCTTTGGCTTTCATGCCCAACGCCAACAGCAGCTCTGCGTGCGCCACTTGGTAAGACAACTTTTGAGGGTTCTCCTTCATCAAAGTGTCCCAGTCAGCCAATGCAGCCTCTTCATTCCCCATTTCGTGGTGGAGTTTAGCGCGTGCTTCTAGCAGTTCTTCGTAATTTTCATATTGTAGCACAGCGTTGAGGTAGAGCAAGGCTTCATCGTCACGCTTCAGTGCGTGCAAAGCTTGTGTCAAGGGAAGTAGAGCTTCGCTGGCATTAGCTTCCATCTTCAGCGTATGCTTGTAAGCAGCGATGGCTGCTTCGTAATCTTTGAGTGCGAGGTGGCAATCTCCCAAGAGGGTATAAGCATCCATCTCTTCGTGGGGTGACAGTTCTGGGTTGTTCTGCAAGAATGCCTTTAGGCTGTCTGCCGTTGCTGGGTATTTTCCCAAACGATAGAGCGTGTTGCACTGCCAAATGTAAGTTTCGTTGATGAGCGATTGCAAATTACTTTTGGGAGCAGCCTCAAGGGTGGTCGTGACATTGCCTTTCTGTGCCAACTGCTGCATAAATTCAGCACGCACCTCACGCAGCGCGCGGTCGGCATCGCGCCATTGTTCACGCCAATAGTAAATCTTGGCAAGGTTCAAGCGCAACACTGCATTGGTTTCAGCCTTGGGCAGCAAGCGGAGCGCACGTTCAAGTTCGTGCTGTGCTTGTGGCAAAGAGTCGTGGCGCAACAAGAAGAAAGCCTTCTTCACTGCTTCATTATACGCCAATGAGTCTTGTGTAGCCAGCACGCGATCGCGCGCCATGATGCGCTGTTTGCTCATCGGGTTCTCGTTGGGAGCTGCGTTAGACACCCGTCCGGTGTGCATATCAATTGCCGTTTGTGACTTGGCAACGGTGGAGAATCCGCAGCTGAGTCCTAACAAAAGTAGGACAATGAGCGAAAGTCTGATTTTACACATGATATATAGGATGTTAGGGATAAAAATGGAATTCTCACCTATCCTAATGTAGTAATGATGAGGTAGATTATTCCTCTTCGAGGAAATCCTTAAGCACTTCGTCGATGGTCGAAAAATCAAATCCGCTTCAAATCCTCGTGAAGCAGCGTGTCGCACGAGCTTTTTGCGAAGCAGCAAACACCGCTTGTTTGTCGGAAGCATCGAAGCGAAGAGAGCGCAGTTTGCTCGCAATCACCGTATGGAGTGCCTCGCGATAGGCATCGGCTTCGATCATTTCAGAGAAAGCCTCGGTGATGTCACATTGTGGGATGCGTTTCAGTCGCAAGGCTTGTTGCATCTTGAGTCGTCCCCATCGGTCGTAGGCTAGTTTGTCGTGTACGAAAGAGCGCGCATAGCGTGCCGAATCTATGTATTTCTCATCCTCAAGGGCATCAAGCACAAGTTCGCGGTCAGTAGCAGAGAGAGGCGTCTCACGGAGCTTCTGTTCGACGTCGAAGCGGCAACATTCTCGCCGTGCACATCGGTCGGTAGCCCACGACCAAGCCGTGTCTTTGTCGGTAATCTTCATGCTGAGATAGGAGAGGGTCGGAGAAAATAGGGAAAGAGGGAGGTTTATCGTTTGAGCAGGGCGCGCACCACAAACCAGACATGTTGCGCTATTGTCTTGGAGGTGCCGAAATAGCGTTTCATGATGTGGAAACGCTCTAGGAGTGAGGCGCGGTGATTGCGTGTGGTCATCCCTTCCGACAAGTAGTCTGCCACAACGAGGTGCGTGTTGTGGAGGGGAAGTGCCAAGGCTTCGGCGCGCTGCATGATGCGAAGGCACCAGTCGTAGTCAGCCGAAAAACGATAAGACAAATCGTAGTTGATTTCACGTCCAAGGTCGGTGCGTACGAAGAAGGCTTGGTGACATACGAGCATCCCTTGTCGGAAATCCTGCCATCGCAACTGCTCGGGAGGAGAAAGTCGACGATGACGAAGGAATCTGCCTGCATCGTCCACCAAGTCGGTGTCGCCATAAAGCACAGCAGGAAGCTGGCTGTCTGGATATTGTGCGGATTGGATGCTCCGTGCGATGTCGCTGAGTGTAGTGGGGGAGTGGAAACAATCGCCTGCATTGAGAAACAGCACGTAATCTCCCGTTGCCAAGCGCAAAGCTTTGTTCATCGCATCATAAAGCCCTTTGTCGGGTTCGGACACCACCACCAATTTATGGGAAGTCGGTATCTCCTCTTGTTGCTTTTCCCAAAGGTGCAGGTGATTGAGGGTCGCATCTTTTGACGCGCCATCGATGATGAGATGCTCCACAAAGGGATATTCTTGTGCGCCCACAGAATGCAGGGTGCGCTCTATGGTGTCGGCTGCGTTGTAGCAAACCGTGGCAATGGTGAAGGAGATATTAGACATTAGACGTTAGAGAGTAGACGTTAGAGGGTCGCGAACCCTTTTTAGGCATTAGAGGGTCGCGGACCCTTTTTGCTCGCCACGACAAGCATGGCTCGGGGTAGTTAGACAAGTTAGACGTTAGACTTTAGAGGATAGACGTTAGTGCCTCCATACCTTTGGTCTTGGCTGTGCTGTGAGGAGGTTGGGTAAATTCCTATTTCCCCTCGTAGATGGCGAGATATTGTTGCGCCACACTCTGTTGAGAGTAGCAGCGGTGCACCTTGTCGAGGGCCGCTTGTTGGAGCCTTGAGGCATCCGACTGAAGCACCCAGTGCAATCCATCAGCCAAATCTTGCGTGTCTTGTGCGCGCGCCACATAGCCGTTGGAGTGATGATCGATCATCTCGGGAATGCCGCCTGCTGCAAAACCTACGCAGGGGAGTCCGCAAGCCAAAGCTTCCATGATGGTGTTGGGTAAATTGTCCGACACAGAGGGGATGACAAAGAGGTCGGCAGCGTTGAAGGTCTGCACGATACGTTCCACCTCTTCCGTATATCCCACTGGAAAAACAGGGACGTCAAAAGCCGAGGTGTATTGTTCGGCTGCACCACCGAGGATGAGCAGGGCCGTGTTGTGGTGATAGTCTGGATGCGCTGCCAAGAGTTTTTGGAACGCCTCGATGAGGTAAGGACCGCCTTTGCGCACATTGGTGATCTGTTGTGCCACGAAAAGCATGATTTTCAGATTCGGATCAGTGGGAAGTCCCAAGGCTTCGCGAGCTGCTCGACGGTCCATGGGGCGAAACACCTGCGTGTCGATGGCATTCGGGATGCTAACCACGCGATGTCCTTGCGAGAGGGAAGCCATTCGCGCTTGTGTCGCCAACCATTGGCTGCAAGCTACGAAGGTGATTTTTCCTTCTCGGTAAACTTTCTCTTTCTGTTTCCATACTTGGTGCGACAAGTCTTTGCTGCTGGGATGAGGCAGTTGGGGCAGTGTCCGCAAGCTCTGAGAAAACCGGTGCACTCTTCGGCATAGTGGCAAATGCTCGACACGGGCCAGAGGTCGTGCATCGTCCACACCACCCGTTTGCCACTCTGGAGAATGCGTTGCAAACTCTTGAGAGAGAGCCAACCTTGGTTGATCCAGTGTAGGTGAATCACATCGGCTGCCTTAAACTCAGGGCGCGCGGTGATGTCTGTGCCCACATTGGCGATGTCGATGGCAAAAAAAGTCCTTTGCGCGAGAAGTGGAGATGAATGAAGATGACGAGTCGTTCCCATAGGGAAGCACCATTTGAGCCACCATTTGCAGTGGGGCGCATGCACGAGCGTATCGCTGGTGCTGCGGTTGCGCACCAACATTTCTGCCTCCACACCATTGGCGTGGAGGGCATCCATAAGGCGGTGGGCAGCAACGGCTGCTCCGCCAGTGGATTCGCTAGTGTTGACGATGAGAACTTTCATCCAAGTGAGAATAGTATATCGGACAAAAATAACCAAAAAAGCGGATATGACCAAATCAAATGCGGTAATCATGTAAGTCAGTAGGTCAGAACGTGGGCACCGTGCCGTTGTCCTCCTACTTATGTATGGGAGGATATGGGAGCAAAGAGAGAAAAATCGGCAGAAAAGTGCAATTTTTTCTTTGGATATAGATGATATTGCTATGTGTGTATTGCAGAATCTGGTATTTCCGTTGTCATCTTGTCGAGCGTCCAGCACAATAGGGATAACCTTCCGATTCCGTGTAACGTCTAATGTCTAACATCCAACTTGTCTAAGTACCCCGAGCCATGCTTGTCATGGCGAGCAAGAAGGGTCTGAGACCCTCTAACGTCCGAAATAGAGATTAGAAATTAGACGTTAGACGTTAGAGTCCTGCGGCGAAGATGTCTCAACCTCTAACGTCTAATATTTTTCCTCGTACACGCGTGACGCGCGCGCCTTCCCTGGGATTTTTGATTTTTTGCTTTCACAACCTTCACCGAAGCGAGGAATTTCAACGGATCATGTGCTGAAAATGTGGGGTTGAAAAGTCTGCTTCTTGATGCCGATTTGACCTATATTTTTCTGGATAAAAAGATGATTTGTTAAAATATGTCCGAAAATCACACGTTATCTCTTGTTTTTGAGTGAGTTACAAAGATTTCTGTGAAGGTTGTGAAAGAGAAAAGTGTATAATCCCTGTTACGCGCGCGCGAGGAGGATTGAAAATCTTGATTTTTTGATGAGTTGTCGAAGAATGTTAACTGTTTCAGAGATACCCTCTGTAGTTCGTTCCTAAATCTCCCACATATTGAAAAATCTCTCCGACATCTTCTAGAAATACTCGGAGAGTTTTGGGAATATCTCCGACGAATTATAGAAAATATCTGAGGGGTTTGTCGTGCTCTCCAAGATTCCTTGGCACTTCTTGAATAAATTGCTACATTTGTCGTGAGTATATCAATGCCAAGTTTTATGTTAGTAACAACGCAATGTCTACTGAAAACCTACCGCAGGTGTATTCTGTGGAGCTTTTATACAATTCTTCTCGGATTATTGATGATGCCCTTATCGTCTAGGGCGATGGCTTTTCGTTATGTCAAGAATTTCATCGTGATGGAGAGTACTTTGTTTTATCAAGACAAAGTGGTGCCCCATGAAGTGGGCATCTCTTCTACCCTGACACATTGTCTGATGGATTCTACCTATGCCGTGAATGTGCTCAAGGTGGATGTTGCTCATCTAAAGTCGGCAGTAATGAATAAGAAAGAAGGAGGATACTATTCTTTGCAGTTAGACTCTTTGAATTTCTGCGGTGAAACTTATCGTAATGTCATGTTTGTGGTGATGGAAATGCAGCAAAAGTTCAAAGGAAAGGTGCCTGATCTCGTGCTGGGCAACAGCATTCTGAACCATCGCGCTTGGCATGTCGATTTGCAACGACACACTTTCACTCCATGCAGTCCTGATCGGTATTATGGGAAAATCCGTCTGAAATGCTCAATCGGTAAGGGGGTGGAATATGGTTACGTTTTTCTGAAAGCAAAGGTGGGAGGACGGAAGGTGCGCATGCAATTTTCGCTCAGTAAAGGGCAGCATATCCTACCTCATGGAGAGTATGACTTTCCTTCGCAGCCGTTGACCAGAGAAGGAGGGAGCTTTGATCGCCCTTTCTCGTTAGAGACCTTGCCTCTTTATAAGGACGTTCCAACACAAATTGGAGATTTCCCCTTCGTCGCGGACTACAAGCTAGGATATCCAGGCGAAGACAAGGTGGGTACATTATTTCTCGATGCTTTAGAAGGCAAATCCTTCGTGTTGAACTATAAGAAAAAAGTGATAGAAATTTTGGAATAGGGGCTATTGCTGTTGGCACTTTTGTGGGGTTTAATTTGCTATTTTGTTGCACTTCGGTTTTGAAAGTATAATAATAGACCCAGACAGATATTTAATTGTGAAACACCAAAAAATGAGTTCTACAAAAGAATATTGTAATTTTACACTTGCTGGTTGACTCTGCGACTATAAAATCTTTGACGTTTCCGAGAAAAGTTCTCACATCTTTTGACTAATATATTGAAGAAATCGCTACCTTTGTCGTGAGCATTTCATTCGCATCGTTTATGCACCCTAACACAATATCTTCAGATGATACACTACAGGTTTTTCCGCTGGTGTTTATACAGCGTTCTTGTCGCACTGTGGATGATGCCCCTAGCATCTAGTGCAATGGTTTTTCGTTATAGCAACAGTTTCATCACACTGGAGAGTACTTTGTTTCATCAAGACAAAGTGGTGCCCAGTGAAATGGGCATCTCTTCTACCCTGACGCACTGTCTGATGGATTCTACCTATGCCGTGAATGTGTTCAAGGTGGATATTGCTCAACTAAAGTCGGCAGAGGTGAATAAGAAAGAAGAAGGGTATTATTCATTGTGGTTGGACTCTCTGACTTTCTGCGGTGAAACTTATCGTAATGTCAAGTTTGTGGTAATGGAAATGCAGCAACGGTTCAACGGAAAGGTGCCTAATGTCGTGTTGGGTAACAGTATCCTGCGCCACCGCGCATGGCATATAGATTTGCAACGACACACTTTCACATCATGCAGTCCTGACCTGCACTACGGCAGAATCCGTCTGAAATGCTCAATGGGCAAGGGAATGGAAGACGGTTCTATTTTTCTCAAAGCTAAGGTGGGAGGACGGAAGGTACAAATGCTATTTTCGCTCAATAAAGGTCTCATATCTTACCGCATGGGGAGTATGATTTGCAACCTCAGACTAATATTCCGTGTCCTCTCGAGTTAGCGACCTTGCCTTTATATAAAAACGTTACTACCCAAATAGGAGATTTCAACTTCGTCTCCGACTACAAGCTCGGCTTTCCAGACGAAGGCAAGGTGGGCACATTATTTCTCGATGCTCTAGAAGGCAAATCCTTCGTGTTGAACTACCCCAAAAAGGTGATAGAAATTTTGGAATAGGGGCTATTGCTGTTGGCACTTTTGTGGTGTTTCATGGGCTGTTTTTATAGCACCACACGAGGTGTTTTGACTGAAACCAACAGCATCTCTGCAAGATCAAGGGTGACGCTGCAGAGATGCTGTTATTTTTGATGTGGCATGAGGGCTTTTTAGCCACCCATAATTCGATGTGGAACTATCGCTAGAAATATCCACCAAAGGAAACACCCATCATAAAGGCGTTGAAACCAGTGCGGCCTTCCATCTTGCGGAAGTTGAGGCCAACATACGAGTTCTTCGTGCAGAGATATTGCAGGCTAGCACCAAGGTTGAGAGTGGTGGTCAGATATTCTTTGTTTTCATTCGTGTGTCCTTGCACCAGTGCCAGACCGATGGAGGTGACCACGCGCACTCTGTCTTTAGAAAAAGAATAGCTCTGAAGGTCGAGCGACAAATAGCGTGGATTGTATTTCCATTCGTAACCGAAGGTCGCGCCAGAAAGTTCCAAACCCAGGCGTTTGTTGAAGGTGTATCCCAACATCAACGCAGTGGCAGATTTCGCATCTCGTCCATAGCGAGGATTGTTGTCGAAAAAGCACAAATTCATCTACAGAAGAATAGAATTTACCACCTTTCTGCACATCGGCGAAAGATTGTGCAAATCCGCTGAGGGAACATAGGGTGCAAAGCAAAGTAAGGACTAGTTGTTTCATTTGCGATAAGATTTAGTAGAATTTAGTTATAGAGATGTGGTTAATATCTCTTTTAATTACAGGGGGAATGTGAAAAAAACTCTACTGCAAACTTATCATTTCTTATTGAATCTACCAAGTGAAAACCTACTTTTTGTTGAAAAGTTTATTTTTTGTGCTTTTCTTCTGTTTTTGTGATGTTTTGATGATTTAGTCAAATGACTATTTGTATTTCTCTTTTCCAGGTTGATAAAAGTAGATGAATAGAAAGAGTAAGAAACTGCTAAAAGCGTTGCAAAGGAATAAAGGGGTATATGATGGGCGAAGTAGCAGGTCAAAGCTGTCATCCAGATGGTCGAGGAAGTATGGTATAACTTTTGGTAGGCATACTATAAAGTTCTGAAATGCAGGATATACGCTTTTAAGAAATCTGGCATGATGAGTAACAGATGACCTGGTTTACCCAAATATATACTCCTAGTTTAGTAACAAACGCAGAGATTATTCCTTCTGCCAAGACAGCGTATGCGATGATTTTCTGACGAAAACGTCGCAGAATATGCGACGTTTACTATCGTATTTTGTCGCACATAGAAACTTAAGCACTTTTTCGGACAATACCAATGAAAAGTGTTGTGATGTATAAACAGAGTATAAGCGAAAAATCCTCCCATTCTCAACAGGAGAGTGGGAGGATTTTGTATGCGTATGGCACAACTGCTCATGCTGGGATAAGCGGTGTGCAAGAACTATTTGAGGAAGTCATCAAAATAGCGGGTGATGCGCTCGTGGAGGTGGAGCATGTCGCGACCAGACATGTTGTGCCCTTGACCAGGGTAAACAAAATAGTCGGGTTGTGTGCCTGCATCTTCGGCAGCGCGGAGGAACATGAGAGAATGTTGCAAAACGCAAGTGGGGTCGTTGTAGCCTACGATGATTTGCAAACGACCTTTCAAGTCTTTGGCTCGAGCCACTAGGCTAGAAGCTGCGTAGCCTTCGGGATTGGACTGTGGCGTTTCCATATAGCGTTCGCCATACATCACTTCGTAGTATTTCCAGTCGAGGACGGGACCACCGGCTACACCGACTTTGAAGACGTCGGGGTGGGTGAGCATGAGGTTGGTGGTCATGAATCCACCGAAGCTCCAACCGTGGACACCCAGACGATTGGCATCGACATAGGGCAGCGAAGTGAGTTTTTTCCACACCCTTCATTTGGTCTTCCATCTCGATCTTGCCGAGATGGCGGTGGGTGCAGCTCTCGAAGTCGAAACCACGATCACCAGAACCGCGGTTGTCGAGGATGAAGAGGACATAGCCGCGATTCGCCATGTAGTATTCCCAAGGACGTGCTTGGTAGTTGAACGACTCCTTGACGTTGGTGGCATGAGGACCGCCATAAACATAGACCACAGCAGGATATTTCTTCGTGGGGTCGAAGTCTACGGGTTTCACCAAACGATAGTAGAGTGGGGTCTTACCATCGGCAGCGAGGATAGAACCATTTTCCACCCTCAGGCATGGTGAAGTTGCGCCATGGATTTTCGGCATTGAGGAGGCTGGAGAGGGTTTGTTTCTTCTCTGTGCTCTTGATGTCGATGTGGCGATAGTCGGTGGGAGTGCTCCAAGTGTCGCGAAGATAGCGGCCATTTTCGGAAAGGCTAGCGCGGTGCAAGCCTACGCCATTGTCCAACAAAGTGCGGCGACCGGTCTTGAAATCCACGGCATAGAGGTTTTCGCGAATGTGTCCACTCTCATTGGTGCGAACGATGATGCTGCGCTTTGCGGTGTTGAATCCGAGGAGGTCGAGCACTTCAAACTTGCCCTGCGTGAGTTGGCGGAGCATCTTGCCGTTGGTGTCGAAGAGATAGAGGTGGTTGAAACCATCGCGTTCGCTTTGGTAGATGAACTTGTGGTTATCCCAAGGGAGGAAGGTGAGGGGATTTTGAGGTTCTACGAAGCGGTCATTGGTTTCGGTGTAGAGTGTCTTTAAGCGTTTACCAGTGGTGGCATCATAAGCCACGAGGTCGCAACGCTTTTGGTTGCGTGGCACCTCCATGATGTAGAGGGTTTTGCCGTCAGGACTCCAAGAGAGGTTGGTGAAATAGCGGTCGGTGACGTCGCCCAATTCCAACCAAACGGTGCGGTCTGTGGCAGGAGAGAAGATGCCGACGGTTACTTTGTGCATAGCCATGCCTGCCATGGGATATTTTTCGGGAGCAGGTTGGGCAATGCGTACTTCTTGACTCACCAAAGTATTGACCAGTGGGAAGTCGGTAACCATGGATTGATCCATGCGATAGAACGCTAGTTGGTCGCCCTTGGGGCTCCAGAATGTACCTTTGTGGATGCCAAACTCATCGCGGTGAACAGAGGTGCCGTAGAGCAGTTCGCGCGAGCCATCGGTAGACACTTGATGAGTGCGACCGTCGGAGGTGGTGACAAAGAGGTTGTAGTCTTTGGTGAAAGCGAGGGAACGAGAAGCGTGGCAGAAGTCTTGATGGCCGATGCCCCTTTCGAGAGGTAGTGTCCAAACGATGGCTTTTTGCTTCCAGTCGTAGGCTACAATAGCCTTGGCAAGTGTGATCTTGGCTACGTTTTTTGTGCCTTCGGGGAAGGTGGTGCCGATGAGATTGCGTGCTTTGCCATAGTGTGCGGTGTCGAGGACACTATTGAGGGCTGCGAGATCGAAAAGCACTTGTCCGTCTGTGCCGAGCTTTTTGCCCTTAGCATCGAGGATAAGGCGCACATCATTGACATTGGTTTGCACTAAAGCATCCCCCCACCATGTGGTGTGAATGGATTGGGGTTGGAGATTCCAATAGTTGGTGCCGCCCCCATGAGATCATCGAGAGTGGGATGTTGTTTGGTTTGTGCCATAGCAGTGAGATATAGAAATGGCAGAAGCAGGAAGAAGAGAAATTTGTATTTCATGCCAATATGATAGTAGGTTTGCGTGAGGTGTGGGGAGAAAATTGTTCATTCCCACAAGCTGATTTTGCCAACTTGTGGGAATGATGTAGGGGGTGAATCTTTAGTCTTCGCGACGTTTGCGGAGATTGCCACCACGTGCGGGGCGAGAGAAGCCGCCCTCTTGACGGGGCTTGCGGTCGAAACCACCACGCTTGTCGTATCCTCCACGTCTTTCGCTGCGGTCACCGCGGTCACGATCACCGCGGGTGCGGTCGCCACGTCCTTCAAATCTGTCATCGCGATGCTTGAATTCGCGGTTACCGCGGAAGTCGTCACCTTCTCTGCGTGGAGAACGAGAGAATGAACGGCGGTCGTCACGCTGACCACGAGAGCGGTTGTCATCACTGCGTTCAAACTTGCCACGTTCACCGCGTGCTGCGCGCTCTTTGGCGGCACGTACGCCTTCGAATGCACTGTGACGAGCACGGAGGGTGCGGTAGGTGGCTGCGAGTTCGGGGTCATCGGAGAAGTCGAAACCAGAGCGGTAGTCGCTGTCTTCATAGCGTGGACGGCGATCTTCATAGCGGTCTTTGCGGTCGAAGGATTTGCGGTCTCTGTCGAAAGGCTTTCGGTCTCGATCAAACGATTTACGCTCTCTGTCAAATGGCTTGCGCTCTCTGTCGGAGCGTTCACCACGATTGGAAAAGTCGCGGTCGTCCTCGTCGTTGAAGCGTTTGCGAGAAAATTCACGCTTGCGACCATCGCGGAAGCGGCCTTTTTCACCCATGCGCTCACGTTCAGCATCGGTCTTCACTTCGTTGCCTTCTGCACGGAACTTGTCGAGCTTGCCATCGAAGGTGACATACTTGCGGAGTTCGCAGTCGAGAGAACCATTGTTGAGAGGCACGCGGAATGAGGGGCGCAGGCGCATATCATCGAACAATTCTTCCTTTGAAGAAATCACCCATGCATCGCAACCTTGGCAGTCTTTCTTGAGCTTGGTGCCAAGTGTACGGTAGATTTGTGAGAGATCCCTCAGGACGGAGACGCTCACCGTAGGGAGGATTGGTGACGATAATCGCCTTTTTCGCAGCCTTCGGGAAGGACGAAGTCGCGGATGTCGCGCTGCTCGAGGGTGATGAGGTCGGCGACGCGTGCCGCCTTTGCGTTGTCTTGCGCAGCTTCGATGGCACGAAGATTGAGGTCGTAGCCATAGAGCTTGTGGTTAAACTCACGTTCGTGGCTATCGTCGTCGAAGATGTGGCTGAGGAGTTCGGGATTGAAGTCCCTTTCCAGTTTTCAAAACCAAACTTGCGGCGGAAAAATACCAGGATAGATGTTACGTGCCATGAGGGCGGCTTCTACCAAAATCGTACCCGATCCGCAGAAAGGATCGATGAAATCACTGTTGAAGTCCCATCCACTCATCTTGACCAAAGCAGCAGCGAGCACCCTCGTTGATGGGGGCTTCTACCGTTGCCGTGCGATAGCCGCGGATGTGGAGGCTTTCTCCACTGGAGTCCAAAGAGAGGGTGCAACTATCTTCTGCTATGTGCATGTTGAGGCGGATGTCGGGATTGGCCACGCTGATGTTGGGGCGTTTGCCGGTAAGCTCCATGAAGTAGTCGACAATCGCATCTTTGACCTTGTAGGCAACAAACTTAGAATTGCGGAATTCGGTGCTATAAACGGTGGTGTCTACAGCGAAAGAAGTGTCGAGATCGAGGATTTCGTTCCATTCAATTCCCTTCACTGCCTTGTAAACAGCTTCCGCATCCTTGGCGCGGAAGTGGAGAATGGGCTTCAATACTCTGACTGCCGTGCGGAGGCAGAAGTTGGCACGGTACATCATTTCTTGATTACCCGAGAAAGAGACCATGCGGCGGCCGATTTGCACGTCGTCGGCACCGAGTTCGATGAGTTCCTGTGCCAAGACTTCTTCCAGACCTTGGAAGGTTTTGGCGATGAGTTCAAAAGTTTGTTGCATTAAATGGGGCGATTGTTGCAGATAGACTGGCAATATATAAGCTAGTAAGGAGCAAAATTACAATTTTGTGGCGACTACACCAAAGAATCAGCGTAATATACGTGCAAAGAGGGTGCAATCTCTAAGAATATAGAGATGGCACCCTCAAATTTCTTTCATCTTTAGGCTCAGGAAGGCAATTCATGTAGCACTGAGATGTTGAACGAATCAGCGATAGATTAGCCTTGTTGGAAGGCAGCAAAGATAGCAGCGGCTGTTTCAGCCATTTGTTCTGCAGGAACCTCCAACTTGGGTTTACGGAAATCCATGTCGCCTTCTTCCTTTAATGGAATGAGATGAATATGTGCATGAGGCACTTCCAAGCCTATCACGGCCATACCGACCTTGCGACATGGAAGTACGGACTGGATGGCGCGAGCAACTCGTTTGGCAAAGACATGATATTCGGCTAGGAGTTGGTCATCGAGGTCGAAGATATAGTCTGTTTCTTGGCGAGGAATCACCAACGTGTGGCCGAGAGCAACGGGGTTGATGTCGAGAAAAGCGTAGAACTTATCGCTTTCAGCACATTTATAAGAGGGGATTTCGCCAGCGGCGATTTGGGAAAAGATGCTCATATCAGATATAGATATAATGAGAGTTGGTGTATCTATGGAAGGGGTAAGTATGACTGCCCCATGAAAAGGTTTGACTATTTGCGGCCACCCACCACAGGAAGCAATGGAGCGTTGAGAGTATTTACGTTTTCAGCGGCTTCTCCTACTCTGCTTTGCACGCTACGCAGACCATTCCACGACCATTCATCGAAGGGGCTATCAAAGTCGTTGAGGGCATAGTTGCCCCAATAGCCATAATTCAACTTGCGGAGGCTAAAACGGAAGCGACTATCTCCAGCATAGCCCGTGAAATAGGTGTTGCTCAGCGCATAATCATAGATGGCTACGTTGAGGGCGGGTTCTCCAGGGTAGCTGAGGTAGAGCACTCCATTGCGCACTTCCCAAAAGGAAGCGGTGGTAGCGTTGGCGAAGAGGACCATAGTTGTAGAAATCAATTTGTTTTCCCGTGCCTCTTCGAGCATCTAGATACTCATTTTGAAAGAGAATGTAGGTGTGGCTAGCATCAAATTGTACGCCACGCTGTGTGTAAGGATTGACTGCAGTATAAAACATGCCGAAGTCGCCTTGCCATTCTCCTGCAATGACATTGGCACGTCCACGATCACCGCGGCCATTGGGGTAGTAAGGGTCGTATTCGTTGTCGATGTAGATGTCGCATGCAGAGAAACTCATAGCGGCAATGACGAGCATGACGAGAAATGCGGGGAAAGAGTAAATTTTCTTCATAAGATGCTTAGTCTAGATGCTACTCTTGTTGTTGCTCTCAGAAGGCTTCTTTTCGATAAACTATGATTTATCGCTTTTTTATGGAAGCTTTTTCTAGCGAATAGCAAGAGAAGCAGGTTTGTATAGGAGCAAATGTAAGCCATTCATGGCAGTCTACCAAACTTTGACCATAGAAAAAACGCTTTCTCCCTTCTTATTTTGCATTTAAGAGGAGAAAGCGTTGTGTTTAGTTGGTGAATTATTCACTATCCTATAAAGACATAGGGAAATCCAACTAGAGGGTTGCTTAGTAATAGCCCTTTGCTCTTAGTCTACTGAGATATTGAGAATCTCAAGTTGTATAACGCCGCGTGGGGTTTGGGCATCCACTACATCACCCACTTTGTGACCAAGCAAGGCTTGAGCGATGGGGGTGGTGCTGGAAATCTTACCAGCGCGGAGGTCTGCTTCACTTTCTGAAACGATGGTGTATTTCATCACTGCACCAACCTTCACATTTTTCATCTCCACGGTAGAAAGGATTTGCACTACATCGGTGCGAATCTTAGAAGTGTCGATGATTTTAGCGGTAGCAATGGTAGCTTTGAGTTCGTTGATTTTGGTTTCGAGAATAGATTGCGCCTCTTTTGCAGCATCATATTCAGCATTCTCGGAAAGGTCGCCCTTGTCGCGCGCTTCCGCAATGGCAGCGGAGGCCGCAGGACGATCGATTTGCTCCATGTGACGGAGCTGAGCTACGAGCTTATCGTAGCCTTCTTGGGTCATATAGGCCATGTTAGTGTGATATGTCTATCTTATCTGTTTCTAAAATATAGAAGTACTTCCCAGGGAAGGGAAGTAGCTTCTGTGATTTGTGTGAAGAATAAGGATTATCCTTCTTGAGAGGTGGAAGCAGAAGATGAGGCTGTGTTACCACCATCTTTGCTTTTCTCCTTGAGTAGCATTGGTGCGATTTCCGCCACGTCGGCGGTTGTTGCCTCCGCGACGTCCACCACGTGAGCGATTATTCTTGCGCTTTCTCTTCTTGCGCAGCAACATTTGTAGCTTCGTCAGCCTTAGTATGCAGAGGATTGTTGGTAGGAGTCGTTTCTACTACCATGAAATCATCAATGTCTCACATCGAGTTTGAAGGTTTCTGCAAGTTCCTGCTGCACCTTTTTACTTGACGTTGACGAGCTTCTTCCTTATGCTTCTCCGCTTGTTCTTGGAGTTTGCGCTCTGCCTTTTGAGGGCGGTGGCTCTGTTCAGCAGGAGGCAGCGTGGTGTTGGTAAATGCTGCAGCATTTTGTCGTTTATTCTGACGACGTGCACGCTTTTTCTCTTGCTCAGTACGCACTCGATTAACTTCCCCTTCCGCAGTGTTATTTGCTTCTTTGGGAGTTTCCGCAGTGTTTTCTTCCGTTTGTTCAGCTGGCATTTGAGGAGTAGCCACCTCTTCTGTAGCTTCTTCCACTACTGTCTCTTTCGTAGGGAGGGTATCTGCGGCTACCTCTGCCATTGCTACGGAGGGGGCCACCTTCTCGTCAGAGATTTGAGGAAGATCTTCTGCAATGATTATTGCAGTATCGGAAGGCTCAGAAATCTGTTGTTCCACTTGAGGAGTTTGCGCTGAAGTCGCAGACACTTTCTCCATCATTTGAGGTGCCTCCTGAGCAACTCCTACTACAACGGAAGTTTGATCAGCAACAAAAGAGGGCGTTTCCTCTGTGGCTACAGGCGCATCACTAGGCGTAAACTCACAGGCATGGTCGGCAGCTTCCGTCCATTGTTCGAGTTCATGTTGCAATTCTTCCATGGAAGCCTTAGGTGCTTCAGCAGCGTTTTTCACCACTTCATTTCGGGATTGTTGTGCGCGTTGCTTCTGCTGCTTTTTCTTCTGGAGATTCCACAAACTCTACTGTGATGATGGTGGGAGTTTTTTCCACAGGTTGGGCTTGTCTCTAGTTATCTCAATGGCAGGTGTTGCCACTTCTTCAGCAGGAACCCTCGATTCTAGTTTGAGAGGCTTTATTAGCGCGTGGCTGATTAGCAACCTTCTCTTCGCGAGAATGTTGAACTGGAGTCTGAGGCATCATTTTCGTTTCTGCCACAGCTGCTACCACTTTAGCCACTTCCTCAGTAGTTTTTTCTGAGGATTGTTGAGGCATTTCTGCCTTCACTTCTGGCTTCTCCGTTGCTACTTCCAGCTTCTGGGTTTCTGTGCATGAGTAGTAGAAGCCTTCTGTACACTACGTTCCTTACGTTCTTCTTTGGCTACCTGTTGAGCCGCGCGTTCCTCACGATCGCTCTTGCGTTCAATGCGATGATCATTTTGCTCTTCACGAGGACCCTTGCGTTCTTCGCGATTTTGCTTCGTGTTGTCCCGCTCATGCTTGCGCTCCTCTTTATCAGATTTGCGCTCATTGCGCTTCTCTTCACGAGCCGCATTTTCGTTCTTTCGCTGGTTGCGTTCTTCGCGCTCAGCGTTATCGTTGTTTTCTTTGCGCTCGTTGCGTTCCGCCTTTTCGTTTTTGCGTTCTTGCTTACGCTCATTGCGTTCGCCACGATTGTTGTTGCGCTCAGTCTTAGCAGCACCACGTTCTTTGGCAATCTGTTCGTCAATCTCTGAGATGTGAGGAAGCGCAAAGAACTCTTCTGCTCCCATAGCTGTGCGCTTCTCTTTGGCACGGAACATTGCATCCAAGAAGTCTGGATCACGACGCATCTGAGTGAGCGCGTCTTTAGCTGCTGCTTGGTGACTTTCTTTCTTAGAGAATCCCTTGCCTTCCCCAGCAGGGATACCTTCTATGACCACCGAAGTGTGGAAAGATGGGCTAGTGCTGTTGGAATTGTTGGAGATATTGTCTACAAAAATCGAGATGAATGCGATTCTTTTGTTTCCATTCCAAGAGTTTACTCTTGAAGTTCACCTCCTTGTTTGCCACCGTGTCGAGATCGAGCACTGCACCAATAATGCGTTTCTCGATGAATTGAAACGCATAGCGGAAGCCGCGGTCGAGATAGATAGCTCCCATGAGGGCTTCAAAGCTGTTGCCTTCGAGGTAGGAATTGTGTGTGCGACCGTGGGTTTGACTTTGGATGAGACGATCTATACCCAACTCCTTCGCCAGTTTGCCGAGCGATTCACGCGATACAATCTTGGAGCGCGTGTTAGTGAGAAAACCCTCACGCTTGTTGGGATATTGTCGATAAACGATGTGGCTCACGACCGTTTCGAGCACGGCATCACCGAGAAACTCCAAACGTTCGTTATTGAGGGGCTTGTTGCCCGTTTTCTTGGAGCGGTATTCGTGAGATTTATGGGCAAAGGCTGTGCGATACAAGTCAATGTTGTGCGGACAGAAGCCCATGATTTGATAGAGAGCGGAGCGAAACTCTTTGTCTTTACTGAAGAAGAGTCTAGCTCTGTCAAAAATATTTTTCATACGTTGTTGAAGTTGGACGACACAAAATAGTTTTGTACGCTTAGCCGATACAAGGTATCTGCCAAGCGTACAAATAAACTTATAAAATGTATGTGCGATGTGTCGCCCAGACTGAAATTAGTCTTGATACTTCTTCACGATGCAGCAGGCGTTGTGGCCACCAAATCCGAAGGTGTTGAGAGGGCAGCACGCACAGTGCGTTGTTGAGCCTTGTTGAACGTGAAGTTCATGTTGTAGTCGATGTCTTCATCGCGGTCGTCCTCATCGTGGTTGATGGTGGGAGGAATGATATCGTTTTGCACAGAGAGGCAGCAAACGATAGCTTCCACTGCACCAGCAGCACCGAGGAGGTGACCGGTCATAGACTTGGTGGAGGAGATGTTGAGCTTGTAAGCGTGTTCACCAAACACCTTGCTGATAGCCTTTACTTCTGAGGGGTCGCCCACAGGAGTAGAAGTGCCGTGCACATTGATGTAGTCGATGTCTTCGGGTTGGAGTTCAGCATCTTGGAGTGCGCGTTGCATCACGAGGCTTGCACCCAGACCTTCGGGGTGAGAAGCGGTGAGGTGGTGAGCGTCGGCACTCATGCCAGCACCTGCCAATTCGCAATAAATCTTAGCACCACGAGCCTTAGCGTGTTCGAGTTCTTCGAGGATGAGGATACCAGCACCTTCACCCATCACGAAACCATCGCGGCTGGCACTGAATGGGCGGCTAGCGCGTGTGGGATCATCATTGCGGGTAGAGAGGGCATGCATGGCATTGAAACCGCCAAGACCACCAGGGCTGATAGCTGCTTCCGCACCACCGGTTACCATCACGTTAGCTTTACCCAAACGAATGAGGTTGAAGGCATCAGCAATGGCATTGGTAGAAGAAGCACAAGCCGAGGTAGTGGTGTAGTTAGGTCCGTGGAATCCATATTGGATAGAGATGCGGCCCGAAGCTATGTCGGCAATCATCTTGGGGATGAAGAAGGGGCTGAAACGAGGTCCCTTTTCTTCGTGGGTAAGTGCGTATTCTCCGATTTGTTCTTCAAAAGTGTGAATACCACCGATGCCCACTCCGAGTACCACGCCGATGTTGTCCTTGTCGATAGTCTCGAGGTCCATACCGCTGTCCTTGACAGCTTCCATTGCTGCTACGAGTGCATATTGCTCATAGAGGTCCATTTTGCGGATCTCTTTGCGGTCAATGAAATCTGCTGCCACAAAATCTTTGATTTCGCAGGCAAAGTGCGTTTTGAACATAGAGGCGTCGAATCCTTTGATGGGGGCGGCACCGCTTACACCCTTGAGAAGGTTGTCCCAAGTAGATTGAATGTTGTTACCAACGGGGGTAATTGCACCAAGACCGGTGACTACTACTCGTTTGAGTTCCATTGTGAGTGTGAGTTGAGGTAGTGAAGAATGTGCTTCTCGGCTGTGAGAGCTTGAGAAGCCAGTCTGCGCTAGCGCAGTAAACTTAAATGTGCTAATATGTAGGCATCACAAGGAGCCTGGACACATTAGCACATTCAATCTGCAAGGAGGTCGTGCGTGGCGACCTTACCTTTTCGGCGCAGGCTAAGATTACTTGGCGTTAGCTTCGATGTATTCGATAGCCTGACCTACAGTAGCGATCTTTTCAGATACTTCTTCAGGAATAGTGATGTTGAATTCCTTTTCGAGATCCATCATGAGTTCTACTGTTTCGAGAGAGTCAGCACCGAGGTCGTTGGTGAAGCTTGCTTCGTCCTTAACGTCAGCTGCGTCAACGCTGAGCTTCTCAACGATGATAGCCTTTACTTTTTCTGCAATTTCAGACATGATTGTTGTTTTATTTTGGATGAGTAAAATTATCGATTTACGTAATTACGGCTGCAAAGGTAAGCCTTATTTTCAATACTCACAAATAATTAGCGAGGAAAATGTATGTTTTTTTGCTCAAATGACCCTTATTTGTGCATTTTTTATCCCCCTTTTGAGCAATTTCTCTGGTGTGAGAGTGGCTCATAAGGTGCACAAATTAGCTAAATGTGCCGTTTCGTCGGAAGTCTAGGGCTAGCGAACAGCGATGCACTCGATTTCTACACGCGCATTCTTGGGCAATGTCTTCACTGCCACCGCCGAACGTGCTGGGAAGGGAGCAGAAAAATAAGTGGCGTATACCTCATTCATTGCTGCGAAGTCAGCAAGGTCGGCCAAGAATACGGTGGTCTTCACCACGTTTGCCATAGTGAGTCCAGCTTCTTCAAGCACATGCTTGAGATTTGTGAGAGATTGGTGGGTGAGAGCTTGAATGTCGCCTTCGGCAAATTCGCCAGTCTTGGGGTCGATGGGCAGTTGTCCGCTCACGAATACCATGCCGCCTGCCTCGATGGCTTGTGAATAAGGACCGATAGCTGCTGGAGCTTGAAGGATTGGATAGGAGTCTTCATTGTAGTGATTTGTTGTGGAGGGTTTTCCTCCGTGTGATGAATGCAAAGGTAGGAAAAAGTTATCGTAAACACCGCGACTCTACCCTAAAAACAAGCATCTTCTCTTTCGACAAGTGATGGTAGTAGGTTTCACCTCCCTCATGTTAGTGCTCACTAGTGCGCTGCTCACGATGATTGGCAAGGATAGACTTTGTAATGATGGAGAAGGTCGAAGACTTGATGGAGAGTCTTGTAATAATGTCGGAGTTATAGGAAGAAATGTCCGAGTTAAACGGAAAAATATCGGAGATATTCCCAAAAACGTTGGAGATTCTCTGACAATTGTCGGAGTATCGTGCAGTATCTCAGGCACGCTGTTTGGTGGAGTGCTGCAAAGGTTGTTGAATCGTTTCCTCGCGCGCGCGTGTACTGCAATTTTGTACTTTTTGCTTTCACAACCTTCACAAATCTCTCTGTTATGATTTGTCTATCAGTGTGTTAGTGGCTTGGTTTTCGTGCAATTTTTCAAGTAATGTCTTTTCTCTGCTTTTCGCAGACTATTCGCAATTGTTAATAATTGTCCGAAAGATGCTCCTTATTCGCTGTGAACGAGTGAGTTACAGAGAAATCTGTGAAGGTTGTGAAAGCAAAAAGTCGAAAATACTGTATGCACGCGCGTGTACGCGTGCGCGAGAATGCCTGTTTTAAGGAATGTTTACTTTCACGTCTTCCCCTTGTGGAGCAGTAAGAATTGAGTTGAGGAAGATTTTTAAGAAATTTCCTCGAAGGGCTACCCAAAGAAGAGATAGCAAATGCCGATGGCAGAGATGATGCCTGCGAGGTCGGCGAGCAGTCCAGCCATGACAGCGTGGCGGGTGTGGCGAATGCCGACACTGCCGAAATAGACGGCAAGAATGTAGAAGGTGGTGTCGGTGCTGCCTTGGAAGATGCACGACAAACGACCCTACGAAAGAGTCAGCACCGTGGGTTTGCATCGCATCGACCATCATGCCGCGCGCGCCAGAACCTGAAAGAGGTTTCATCAAGGCTGTAGGAAGAGCACCCACCCATTGGGCGTCGAGTCCGCATTGAGCTACACACCATTGCACGCCGCCAATGAGGGCATCCATGGCACCACTGGCACGAAACACACCAATCGCAACGAGCATGGCGACCAAATAGGGGATGATGCGCACGGCTGTTTCAAAGCCCGACTTTGCACCTTCCACAAACGTTTCGTAGACGTTGATGCGGCGGCGCATCCCTGCGATGAGAAAGGCTATGATGATGGAAAACAGAATGACATTGGCAGAGGTGGTGCCTACGAGATTCATCATGGTTTCGTCGAGCGAAGCCATGCCGTAGATGATGCCAGTTACTACCACACTTGCGCCACCGAGGGTGAGGAGAAGAGTGCGGTTGAGCAGATTGATGCGCTGATAGAGAGCTGTAACGATGATGCCGGCCAGTGTGGAAAAGAAGGTGGCCAGGAGAATGGGGATAAAGACATCGGTGGGGTTGGCAGCACCTTGCTGAGCGCGATAGACCATGATGGAGATGGGGATGAGGGTGAGTCCGCTCGTGTTGAGCACCAAAACATGATCATAGCGTTGGTGGCGCGTGTTTTTTGTGGATTGAGTGCTTGCAGTCCTTCCATAGCTTTCAGACCAAGTGGAGTAGCCGCGTTGTCTAGTCCAAGCATGTTGGCCGAAAGATTCATAAAGATGTTGCCCACCACGGGATGTCCTTCTGGGATTTCTGGGAAGAGTCGTTTGAAAAGTGGCCCAAGCCAGCGCGCAAGCACCGCCACTACGCCTCCTTGTTCGCCGATGCGCATGATGCCCATCCACAACGATAGCACTCCTGTGAGACCGAGAGAGATTTCAAAGGCCGTCTTGGCAGTGTCGAAGGTGGAGGCCATGATGGCAGGAAAGACTTCTGTGTCGCCAAAGACGAGAAGTTTCACGATGGCGATGACAAAAGCGATGAGAAAGAATGCTAACCAAATATAGTTGAGTACCACTGGAAAGAAAGATTATAAAGTCGTGAGGTGGAATTTATGTCTTGTAGAAGAGGGCACCATCAAAATGGATGGTTTCTGCATCGAGTAGTTGTGCGATGGCTTCCTGCACGCGAGGTTCGTCTATGTGAGTAAACTGAAACTCACTGGCTGAGTGCCCTTGACCATCGCCTAAAAGGTGGAGGATGTGCGAACTCACCTCTTCACTGCTAAGGCTGGAGAGAGGATGCTGTTGGCAGACATCGCAGTGACCGCAGGGAATGGTGTGAGTTTCATCAAAATAAGCAAGGAGCAGTTGGCTGCGGCAGTTGGTGGAGTCCGTGCAATAGTTGACCATGCTGTTGATGCGATGCTCATATTGTGCCAGTCGTTCCTCGTAAACCTCGGGAGTGAGTGCCAACTTCTGAGTTTCTACTCGTGGAAAGAGGTAGGTGATGGTAGCGACACTTTTGCGGGGGATGTAGTGTATGATGCGTTCGGCATTGAGGGCTTTGAGCGCATGATAAACTTCGTTTTCGGTGAGGTCGCAATTTTGAGCTAGTGTGGCTTCTTCGATAAAGATGTAGTCTGAGAAGAGGCCGGTGTAGTGTCGCAACAGTGCGGTGAGGATTTTGTCACCTCCTCGCACGCGGTGATGAATGCGATAGAGTTCGTCGCGCTGCACAATCATCATGACACGCGACCTTGTGTCGTGCTTATCGCTGTAAGAGAGATAGCCTGCTCGTTCCAAAATGGTGAAAGCATTGACCACAGTGAGGGGAAATGCTTGAACTTGATACAGAACTTTTCTAAATCAAATTCGCGAACTTTACCCTCTGCCTCTCCCTCTCCTACTTGCAGATAGTAGGCAACATCGGCATAAATCTCTCGTACCTTGTCTTTGGCGGGGAAGGTCTGCCCGATGCGTTGGGCTAAACTTCGAGTGTCGCGAGCATTGAACAAGAGTATCGCGCGAGCAGGAGCACCATCTCTTCCCGCACGTCCTGCTTCTTGAAAGTAGGCTTCAATGGAATCGGGAGGATCGAGGTGAATGACGAGTCGCACATCAGGTTTGTCGATGCCCATGCCGAAAGCGTTGGTGGCGACCATCACGCGTGCTTCATCGCGTTGCCACGATTCCTGTCGGAAAGTCTTGTCGGCAGTGGGCAGTCCTGCATGATAGTAGAGGGCTGAGAGTCCTGCGGCTTGAAGGGCAAGGGCTGTGTCGCGAGTGCCTCCACGAGAACGGGTGTAGACGATGGCCGATCCTTCACTTTGCTCCAAAAGGTGGATGAGATCGCCCATTTTTATCGTCGCTCAACTGTACGAGGTAAGTGAGGTTGGGGCGTGCAAAGCTCATGCGGAAGACACGTTTTTTCTCGAAATCGAAGCTGCTCTTGGATGTCGTCTACGACGGTGTCAGTGGCTGTGGCCGTGAGCGCAAGGATGGGGGTGTGGGGAGGAGTTGGCGGATTCCCTTGAGTTGAAGATAAGAAGGGCGGAAATCGTAGTCCCCATTGTGAAATGCAGTGAGCCTCGTCCACAGCAATGAAGCTAATCTTCATGTAATTGAGCTTGAGCTGAAAGAGGTCGGTGTGCAACCGTTCGGGCGAAAGATAGAGAAACTTGTAGCGGCCAAGGATGACATTGTCAAGTTCTTGGTTGATTTCGTCGCGCGAAAGTCCAGAGTGTATGGCCGTGGCGCGGATGCCCTTCTTGCGTAGATGCTCCACTTGGTCTTTCATTAGTGCAATGAGCGGGGTGATGACCAAGCAGGTGCCTTCCATCATCATGGCGGGGACTTGGAAGGTGAGGCTCTTGCCACCTCCGGTGGGCATGAGGCCGAGGGTGTCGCGACCTTCCAATATGCTGTCGATGATGTCGCGTTGGATGCCTCGAAGTCGGGATATCCCCACACGCGTTGGAGCATGAGGCGTGGGTCTGTGGGAAGTTTGCCCGATTCGTCTGTGCCTAGAGGGGCCACAGAGGGAGGGCCGAAGATGGGGAACGTAGTCGGTGGGTATATCAATGGGCGCACCTAGTACCTCCTGCAGTTGTTGGTCAAGTGCAGAGAGAGAAAGATCATCGGGAGAGGGATGTCGCTCATGAGGTGGAGAGGTGGCTTGAGAGGCGGAGAAGGTGTGGCTAAGGCAAGCGAATGGGCTGAAGGATGTGGGGACTAGTAGCCAGACTTAGGCCAGAGCGGCTATTCGCAAGGGCGAATGTCTTCAATCTGCAGTTGCACTTCACCGCGCTTGTGGCTGTTTTCTTCGATGGCGTAGCAGATGTCGAAGGCACGACGCGTTTTGATGTAGCGGGCTTGCGAACTCTGTCCGAAGGCGATGCCGTTCATGATGGTGTTGGACTTGTTGTCTACTAACTCGAGTTTGATGTGCTCTTGTCCACGACCGACAACTTTGGAAGTGCCGTAGTCGTAAACGCGGTGGGTGCAGAAGAGGGGACGCTCATTGCCTGGACCGAAGGGAGCAAACTTGCGCAGCTGTTGATAGAAATCAAAGTTTACATCTTGGAAATCTAACACCGCGGTGATGTCTAAGCTGGCTTGCGTTTGTTCGTCAAGGATGTGATGGGTCACATACTCTTCAAATCTTCGCGTGAACTCTGCCACATTTTCTGCAGGGAGTGTGAGACCTGCGGCATAGGGGTGTCCCCCGAAATTCTCTAGCAAGTCAGCACAGCTGTGAATGGCTTTGTAGACGTCGAATCCTGTGACAGAACGTGCAGAACCTGTGGCCATGTTGCCCGTGCGTGTCAGCACCACGGCAGGGCGATAGTACTGTTCGGTGACACGAGAGGCAACAATGCCAATGATGCCTTTGTGCCACTCTTCATTGTAAACGACAATGGCTCGACGTTCGTCCAAACCTTCCATTTGGCTCACCTGGTTGGTGGCCTGCTCTGTCATTTGTCGGTCAAGGTCTTTGCGCGCTTCATTGTAGAGATTGATGTGGGAGGCTTGTTCGAGAGCTACTTGATAATCCTTTTCCACCAAAAGTTGCACGGCTTCTTTGGCATTCTGCATGCGGCCAGAAGCGTTGATGCGTGGCCCAATCTTGAAGATGATGTCATTCATCGTGAGTTCGCGATCGCGAAGCCCGCACACTTCGATGATGGCTTGAAGTCCGATGGAAGGATTGGAGTTGAGGCGGCGTAGACCATGGTGTGCCAAGATGCGATTCTCACCCATGATGGGGACGATGTCGGAAGCAATGGACACCGCACAGAGGTCGAGAAGCTCGTGGAGTCGATTGAACTCAATCCCATTGTTGGCCGCAAAGGCTTGCATGAACTTAAACCCAACGCCACAACCAGAGAGGTGGGTGTAGGGATAGCGGTTGTCGCGACGCTTGGGGTTGAGAATTGCTACTGCAGGAGGGAGGACTTCGTCCGGCACGTGGTGATCGCAGATGATAAAGTCGATGCCGAGTTCTTTGGCATAGGCTATTTCTTCGGTGGCTTTTGATGCCGCAGTCGAGTACGATGATGAGGCGCACGCCCATTTCTGCCGCTAACTCTACGCCTTTGCGTGACACACCGTAGCCTTCGTCGTAGCGATCGGGGATATAGTAGTCTATTTGGGAGTAGTGGTGGCTGATGAATTTGTAGACTAGTGCGACAGAGGTGACTCCGTCTACGTCGTAATCTCCATAGACCATGATGCGCTCCTTGCGTGCAATAGCCTCATTGAGACGATCCACAGCTACCTGCATGTCGTTCATGAGGAAGGGGTCGTGGAGGTCTGTGAGTTGGGGGCGGAAGAATCGCCGTGCTTCAAAAGGAGAATAGATGCCACGATCGCGCAGCATCTGACCAAAGACAGGGTGCACGCCTACTTGTGCAGCGAGGCGGGCGGCTTCGTTGGTTTCTTCTAAGGAAGGAGTGTGGTAGTTCCACTTATATATCATGGGGCAGGAGCTTTTGTGGAGAGCAGTTCTCCCAGGGTGGAGACAATCATCAGTTGGAGCGCTTCTTCACCTTGTCATTGAAAGAGGAGCTGCGAGATGTAGATGAATGATATCTTCATCTGTTGGCGATAAATATACTCTCAAACTATCGAGGTGAAGGACATCCGAGATGAACTGTTGGACGAAATGAGCCGTATTTCGGCACGCTAAGTTAGTGATTTTTCTGAGTTGTTGGTCGAAAGTCGGGAGGTTTTTTCTTGATAAACAGTAAAACCCACCCATGTAAATCTGAATACATGGGTGGGTTGTAGGGAGGGTGAGGAGAAATCCTCGTGAGTTGCGAAAGAGTTGCTGGTCAAGGTTAGCTCAATAGTTCTTTGACCTTGGTGCTAATGGCGCGACCATCAGCGCGACCTGCTAAGCGAGCTGAGGCTACGCCCATCACCCTTGCCCATCTCTTTGGGAGAAGTTGCGCCGACTTCAGCGATGATTTCGCGCAGTGCAGCGGCGAGTTCTTCCTCTGTGAGAGGTTTTGGGAGGTAAGTCTCGATGACAGCTACTTCAGCTAGTTCGCCTTCAGCCAAATCAGGGGCGGTTTTGCTCTGTATAAAGCTGAGCCGTGTCGCGGCCTTGTTTTTGCCAGTTTGGCGAGAATCTTCATGGCAGCTTCATCGGTGAGTTCGCCATTGCTGCCTGGCGCGGTTTTTGGCTTCGATAAAATATTTCTTGATGTTGCGCAGTGCTTGGGTGCGCACCTTGTCTTTGGCCTTCATAGCGGCCATAATGTCTGTGCTGATTTGATCGAAAAGCATAGCGTAATAGGTGTTGAGGGATGATTCAAAGAAGTAAAAGATACTCTTGGAGTTAACGAAGCAGATATAACTTGAGCATTATTCCGTTTCGTCAGCGAGAATCTCAATAGGATTACGGCTTCCTCCAATTTCGTGGAGCTGCGCTAGGTCGCTGTCAGTGCGACGCACCGTAGGACGTGCTTCTAACTGAAGTGTCAGTTCTTCATTGTCTAGCTCGTCATCTGCAAAGATATAGATGCGAGGGCGACGACGTGTTTTTCTCATTATTCGGGTCGTAGTAGCGTCCTCGGCGTTCGTCACGTATCTTCTCTTGTTCGCGCGACTGTGGTGTTTCTTCTTCTTCTGCAGGCTTCTTGTGGAAACCCGATGCGATGATGATGACTTTGATTTCTTCTGTGAGTCGAGGATCTTCCACAAACCCATGCTTGAAGTCGGGATTTGTCTCAAAGCCTTTCATGAAGTCATCGACTTCATTCAACTCTTCTACCATGAGAGCATGACCTGTGCCTTCTGGTGGACTGAAGATGGCTAGGCGTAGGGATTGACTCTTCTGAATATCCGTGTCGTTGAGTAGAGGAGAGTTGAGTGCACTTTGAATAGCTTCGCGCAATCTGTGTTCGCCTTTTCCAACTCCAGATGACATGATGGCTGCTCCTCCTCCACGAAGACAGGTGTCAATGTCTTGGAAGTCAAGATTCATGCCGAAGAGACCTTCACGACCGCGCATCTTGATGACTTCAACAATGGAGTTAACGGCGTTGGTGAGGGTCTGGTCTGCCTTGCGGAAGGCATTCAGTACCGAAAAGTCAGAGTAGATTTCAAGGAGTCGTTGATTGTTGATGACAAGTAGTGTGTCTACTTCTTTGGCAATGCGAGCTACCCCATCAAGAGCTTTGTCTATCTGCTTGGGCATCTCGAATTTGAAAGGGATGGTGACGATACCCACAGTGAGGATGCCCAACTTCATCGCTTCACGAGCAATGATAGGAGCAGCTCCAGTGCCTGTGCCACCTCCCATGCCTGCAGTGATAAAGAGCATGTTGGTGTCGGTGCCAAGAGCTTTGATAATTTCGTCCACATGCTTTTCGGCAAGTTCAGCTCCCTTTTCTGGACGTCCACCTGCTCCCAAACCAGGTCCGAGTTGCACTTGGTGGGCTATAGGAGAGTCTTCGAGTGCTTTGGAGTCGGTGTTGCACACGATGAAGTGTACGCCTTCAATACCCTCACGATACATGTTGGCCACGGCATTACCACCACCGCCACCTACACCGATGACCTTGATGTTGGCAGGTAGTGCCGGTGCTGTAGGAGGCAATTCTATTTCGAGAGAAGAGCTGCTGAATTGTTCTGACATATAGTGAGACGGCGTTAGGATAGATGAAGCCTTAAAGTGGAGTTGTCTGAAAGGCTGCAGAAGATGCGGAAGGCTTGTGAGAGTTGTCCAGTTAAGGCTTTGCCACAGCTAACAGAAGATTATACAATACATCAGATAGCTGTGGCAAGGGGAGATTAGTTATCTATAATCTCTATGCCTTGTGTCTTGCTGCGGATTTCGCTGAGTTGTTCCTTCGTGCGACGGCAAGTGGGGATTGCTTCTACGAGAGAAACTAGTTCTTCGTTCTCAAGATCTTCGGGTTCGAAGAGATAAATCTTGTAGAATCGGGGTTGTACGCCCTTAGGATTGTTGGTTTGATAGTAAAGACCACGACGTTCAGCGCGTTCGTTTTCCTCTTGTGCGTTGCGTTGTTCCTCTTCTGAGTTCTTGGCTGCAAGGTGCTCTTCCATGCCAGGGATAGAGTTAACATCGAAACCTGTGGCGAGGATGGTGACTTTAACCTTCTTGCCGAGTGTGCGGTCGATAGAAACACCCCATTTGGTCTCGACATCTTTACGGAACTCTGACATGAATTTGTCCACTTCGTTGATTTCTTCCATCATCAACTCTTGGGGTTCGTTGTCTTCGTCCGTGAGATCGTTGAACGAAATAGAAAGGAGTATCTTCGTCGAACTCTTGATGTCGCGGTTGTTGAGCAGTGGAGAATTGAGTGCATCTTCAATTGCTTCTCTTACACGATTCTCCCCTTCGCCATAGCCTGTGCTCATGAGGGCGATACCCCTTGGCGCAACACTGTGCAGACATCTTGGAAGTCAAGGTTGATGATGCCATGCATCGTGATGATCTCTGCGATAGATCGTGCAGCAGTAGAGAGCGTTGTATCAGCCTTTTCAAACGCCGAGCGGAAAGTGAGGTCGGGATATACCGTGCGCAACAATTCATTGTTGATCACCAGAAGCGCATCCACCTCTTTGGCAATAGCATCTACACCATCAAGTGCTTGGTCAATCTTTTTATTCCCCTCGAATTGGAAGGGAATAGTGACAATACCTACGGTGAGGATGCCACGTTCTTTGGCTTCATGTGCAATGACAGGCGCAGCACTGTGCCTGTGCCACCACCCATACCAGCAGTGATAAACACCATCTTGGTGTTGGCATCGAGCAAGGCACGGATTTGATCGATGCTTTCGTTGGCTGCCTGTCGGGCGCGTTCAGGGCGGTTGCCTGCACCAAGACCATCTTTACCAAGTTGCACCTTATAGGGTACTGGAGAATCGTGTAGTGCTTTGGAGTCTGTGTTGCAAACTGCGAAGTTTACCTCCTTGATACCAGTGCGATACATGTAGTTGACAGCGTTACCACCACCACCACCCACACCAATCACTTTGATGATGCTAGGGGTTGTCGCAGGATTGCCCATGTCTACAATCATATCTTCGTTGGAAGTTGTAGATGCTGTAGTAGCAGGTTCTGCCACGACTTCGGTAGTGTCGTTGGCATTATCTGAGAAAGAGACCATAGTGTCATCATCAAAGCTCATGTCGATGATGGGATCCTCTTGAAAGTTGTCGTTGTTCTCGCTCATAGGGAAGGGGGATTAGGGAGAAGAAACTATGATGAAGGGAAGAATGCGAGTTGTGGTGCAGCTCATTGTTCTATGATAATTGAGACTTTTCGCTTTTACCTAGCCTATATTAAAGTCCACTCTGAGCGTAAGCAAATCAGAGATAATATCATTCCCATGAAGGGGAGTTCTAGTTTCTAGGGAGAGAGACTTACTAATCAATGATGTTCGATTCTCTGTTTCTTACAGGTATTGTCTCTTTTTGAACAATTGCACCAATCTCAATTGCTGACTATTCGTTGTCGCTGACGAGAGAAGAGAGGTATTTTCCCACACGCTTAAAAAAATGTTTTCTTTTGCGGGTTTGGGAGTCTCTGGTTCTGCTGGTTCTTCAACAGCTGGAGCTACAACAGGAATCTCTGCGTTAGTTTCTGCTGCCTGCGAATGTTCTTCCGTGAATAACGTAGGTTCTTGCGGAATAATGCGTTCACCACCATTGCAGTCGATTTCTCCAGTCTCAATAATCGCCAATCCAACATTATAGGTGCCACTTTGATTAAAGCGATGATCATCTGCAATGACACTCAAACGAGGAGGAGTATTAACGATGCGAAGATTGAGATCTTTGAAATGTTGCTCAAAAGCTTTGCTGATGTTGCGTAGTTGTGCGGCTCCTCCTGTGACGATAACACCATTGACGAGTTTGTCGAAACTGATATTGGCACGTTTAGCTTGTTCTGCCACGTTTTGAATAATCTCTTCCACGCGAGCTTCGATGATTTCTGCTAAACTCTTTTGACTATATTTGCGACCGCCTTCGAGAACAATGTGATTTTTCTTCGCTGTCATCCAAGTTTTGGAAATCAGGATAGCCGTAGGTGCGCTTCAATTCCTCGGCTCGGTTTTCGTCACAATTGAACACTTTCACAATGTCCTGCGTGATGTTGTCGCTACCCAAAGGAATAACGGCTAGATGACGCAATAGGCGGCTCTTGTACACGGCGACAGTGGTGGTTTGGCTACCCATGTCCACAAATATACAACCAGAATTGCGCTCTTGCTCTGTGGGAATCACATTGCCCAAATCCGTAGTAGAAAGGGTGAGTTTTGCAATCGTGATGCCAGCACGACGGAAACATGTTTCGATGGTCTCAATCACCGTACTGTTGCAAGAGATGTTGAGGAAGTCGGCACGGATGTTATCGCTCTGCATCCCCACAGGTTCGTTGGTAATCATAGTTCCCACACGATACTCCAAAGGAATAGCTTCCAAATAGAGATGATCATTGCTGCGTGTTTCTTGGTTATGTTCAAGCACCATACGCACCACGTCAGGTGTAATCGTTTCCCGTGAGCTGAAAGGAATAGTCACGCTATTGGTTACAGAACGAATACCCATGCAGTTGACCGATACATAGAATTTCCCTATGTTGCAGTTTATTTGTTCCTCCAGATGTTCTTTGATGTTTTTCAGACAATTGGTCATTTTTTCCAGGTTGTAGACGCGACCTTTGCTGATGAACTCTGAAGAAAGTGCGGAGGTGAAGGAGAGCACCTTGATGCTTCCGTCAGTGGTCTTCTGACCTACGATACCAGTGGTCTGGAATGATCCGAGGACGATGGCTGCAATGAAGCTGTCTTGTGGCATAGGAAGATAGTTTTCTTGTTATCGGTTGGGGGAAGGAGGATTTATATTGAGGTTCAGTGTCGAAGCACTGAGAGATAGTAGCTGTGCTTTGGTCTTGAAAGTCAGGGTGCTCTTCAATGAGTTGTGGAAAAGCTAGGGATGCTGTTTGATGCCAATCACTTGATTCTCGTAGGCCACAGAAATGGCTTGATAGCGATTCCATCCAATGTTAGGCAACACTTTTTCGTAGAAAGCTCGGAGGTTGCAAAGTTTTTCGGTCGAAGTTCTCCGCTTTCCCTAAATGTACCAGAGCATTTCCTACGCGGAGCACCAAATCAATATCTTGATTGGGTTGCACATGGATTTGCATCACCTGATTGTTCCAAAAATCATCTTGACTCAACAACTCGCCTAAAGCGATGAGTCTTTTCTTTACGAAAATCATTTGTGACTTGTCCTGTCACTACGGGCAGGTCGGCTTCATAACCGCGAGCTGCCATGGGAAAACCTTTACCATCCACATAGTAATTGTCGCCATTGTCTGCGATGATACGTAGAAGTGGAAGACGTTGCACGACAAATACATTGACATTTTCGCCAGGTGTCTTCATGCAGATGGCTTCGCGGATAAAGGGATCGCTCTGCAATTTTTGCTGCATCTGCACTAAATCCACATCTTTCATACACTTGCCAATGGGGTAGAGGCCAGTCTTGCGCAACATTAGGTCAACATCTTTGCCTGTGATGAGGGTGGCTTGAGCACTATCTGCAATCACAATGTTGAGATTTCTGCACTGCGCAGTGTCTTCGCGCGTGATGAAAGTGAAAAACGCGAAGATTAAATAGGCAGTCATGCCAAAGAGCATCAGAAGTTTGAACAGTGGACGCATGAAATGTGAGCTGCAGAGGTAGGTGTGGGAGAGGCATTCACAAGGAGGTGAAGTGTTATCTCGAAGACAGGTACTCTCCATCTGATGTCTACGAGGTCTCTCTCGAGAGTTGGCTAAGCGTTAGCTTCTTGTTTTTTGAGGAGTATATCCGTGAGCTGAGGGCAGAAAGTATCGGCATCTCCAGCACCTAGAATTACCAACACATCGAAGTCACCTTCCGAAATGATTTGTGGCAATTCAGATAGATGCGCCATTCGCTTAGTCATATCAGGACGTAGACGATCAAATATGAGTTGTGAAGTAACACCTTCAATGGGCAACTCTCGAGCAGGGTAGATGTCGAGCAGAATCACTTCGTCGAGTAGTGAGAGGGAGTCTGCAAAATCAGAGTAGAAATCGCGTGTACGTGTGTAGAGGTGAGGCTGGAAGATTGCTGTAATTTTGCGACCGTCAAACACCTCACGTAGAGAAAGGATGCTCTGTCTGATCTCTGCTGGATGATGAGCATAGTCACTGAGGAAAACGCAGCGGTCGTTTTTAATCTTAAAATCAAAACGTCGATCCACCCCTCCAAAAGAGAGCATTGCTGCGCGAATCTCTTCGGCAGAAACCCCAGCCAGTTGTGCCAGTGCGCAAGCAGCAATACCATTGTCAATGTTGATGCTCACAGGCACACCGAGTTCAATGTCAGCGATGTTGCCTAAAGGAGACACCAAGTCGAAGACGATGCGGCCTCCACCGATGCGGATGCGTTCAGCGTGAAAAATCACCTTCTGTGCGACTATAATCGTAGCGACGAACTCCAGGCTGGAGTCGTTCTTCAAATCGCAAACCGCGATGCACAACCAATGCGCCACCAGGTTGGATGAGCGAAGTGTAGTGTGCAAAGCTCTCGAGGTAGGCCTCTTCCGTGCCGTAGATGTCCAAATGGTCAGCATCGGCAGAAGTTATTGCAGTGGCATAAGGGCGAAGATGGTGGAAAGAGCGATCAAATTCATCCGCTTCAATCACCACATACTCACTGGTCGGTGAGAGCAGATAATTAGTGCCATAGTTCTTCGTGATACCGCCTAAGAAAGCATTGCAGCCCACTTTACTTTGGTGTAGCAAATGAGCAGTCATGGCTGAGGTAGAAGTTTTTCCATGCGTACCCGCTACACAAAGCCCTTTCATGGACTGAGTGAGGGTGCCCAATACTTGCGCTCGCTTGTGAAGTTCAAATCCATTTTTGCGAAACCAAGCCATTTTCTTGATGGTCGGCAGGAATTGCAGGAGTGTAGACCACTAAGGTTTGTTTGGGATCACGGCAAGGAGCAGGAATCAACTCCGGATTATCTTCAAAATGAATCTCTATGCCTTCAGCTTCTAGGGTATCGGTGAGGGTAGAAGGGGTGCGATCGTATCCAGCCACAAAGAGACCTTGCTGGCGGAAATAGCGTTCGAGCGCACTCATGCCGATACCACCGGCACCTAAAAAATAGACAGCATTAAAATTCATGTATAGAGAAATATGTCGAGATTCGTAATGATAAGTTTGTAGTCAGCGTGCTTCGAGAATAAAGGGCAGCAATCCTGTTTTTTAGCTACTCCACCTTCTGTTGGGCTAGTGCAATGGCAAACTCTGCAATGTCACGTGCCGCATTTGGTTTTGCCAGTTTCAGTGCGTTAGCTGAGAGCTGTTGTAGTGTAGGCTCATCACGTACCGTAGCCACTGCTAATTCAAGCAATGCGCTGGGGGCATCCGCATCCGTGACATAGCGTGCAGCATCTTTGTTCACCAATGCTAGCGCGTTGTGTGTTTGGTGATCTTCTGCCACGTTAGGTGAGGGAACTAGGATAGAAGGCTTGCCCAGCAGGCAAATCTCACTGATGCTTGAAGCTCCTGCTCGACTCACCACCAAATCGGCCGCAGCATAGGCGGCACTCATGTCGCTCACAAACTCCGTGACGTGGAGTTGTTGAGGTTGAGTCGCTTGAGACAATCGTTCTTGGATATTCGCACTATAAAACTTGCCCGTTTGCCACAATATCTGCACATCCTCTTGTTGGGTCAGCCAGTCGAGGTGATTGAGCACACTCTCATTGAGCGTGCGTGCACCAAGGCTGCCGCCAATGATCAAAATAGTCTTCAAATCAGGGCGCAATCCTAGTTGCTGGCGCGCTTCTTGTGGGGAAAGACTATGGTGTAATAGGTTTTGGCGCACAGGATTTCCAGTCAGCACGATGCGGTCTTTAGGGAAAAAGCGTTCCATGCCTTCATAGGCCACGCAGATTTTTCTTAGCGCGCTTGGCAAGAAGTTTGTTCGTCACACCAGCATAAGAATTCTGTTCTTGCAGCAAGGTGGGGATCCCCATTTTACCACTCACATTGAGAGTAGGGCCACTGGCATATCCCCCTACGCCCACGGCAACCATGGGCTTGAACTCCTTGATAATGCGTTTCGCCTTGTTTTGAGAACGCCAGAGTTTGAGAAGAACACCAAAGTTGCGCCACAATTTTTTGCGGTCAAATCCCGCTACTGGTAATCCGACGATGCGATAACCTGCTGCGGGCACGCGCTGCATTTCCATGCGTCCTTCAGCACCGACGAAGAGTATTTCTGCTTCGGGACGTAAGGCTTTTATTTCGTTAGCAATAGCGATGGCTGGGAAGATGTGTCCACCTGTGCCTCCACCACTGATGATGACTCTCAATTCGTTCATGTTCAGAGACTTTTTCAGCAAAACATGCCTGTTAAGGGCAAGTTAGTGTCAATATCTGAGCAAAAGTAACAAATAAATTCCGAGTTTTGCCCTCTTTTACAGAAAAAAGTAGCAAAAAAAATTAGGAGTCATAACTTATGACTCCTAATTTGTTATTTTTCACATCGAAAAACCTCTATTTCGATTGTAGTGCCTTTGCTTTGAACTATTTCACAATAATGAGATAGTAGTTCTTTTTACCCTTTTGTGCCAAGAGATATTTGCCATCGAGCAGGTCGTCTTCTGTGAGTTCACGGTCGAAGGCTTCTAGTTTCTCTTTGTTGATGCTCACACCACCACCTTGAGTGAGTTTGCGCATCTCACCCTTAGAAGGGAATGCCTTGGTAGTTTCTGCCAAGAGGTCTACGACTTTTGCACCCACCACCTGGTCACGGCTCACCTCAAACTTCTGCACACCATCGAACACAGCCAAGAGTGTTGCTTCGTCGAGCTTGAGCAAGTTTTCCTTTGTCGCCTTGCCGAAGAGTATGTTGGTAGCTTCTACGGCCATTTCATAATCTTGCTGGCCATGAACAAGCACGGTTACTTCTTGACCGAGACGCTTTTGCAGACTGCGAAGACCTGGGTTTTGGCGATGCTCTTCGATGAGACCATCGATTTCCTCCTTGGTGAGATCGGTGAAAATCTTGATGTAGCGTTCTGCTTCCTCATCACCCACATTGAGCCAGAATTGGTAGAAAGCATAAGGGGTGGTGCGATTGCGATCGAGCCAGATATTGCCTTGTTCGGTCTTGCCAAACTTCTTCCCATCTGCTTTCGTGATGAGGGGACATGTGAGGGCAAAGGCTTCGTTGTCAGAACCCAGTTTGCGGCGAATCAACTCCGTACCAGTAGTGATGTTTCCCCATTGGTCGCTACCGCCCATCTGGAGTTTGCAGTTCTTTTCTTGATAGAGGTGGAGAAAATCGTAGCCTTGGAGCAATTGGTAGGTAAACTCAGTGAACGACATGCCTTCGGCAAACTCACCATTGAGACGACGCTTCACGCTATCTTTTGCCATCATGTAGTTTACGGTGATACACTTACCAATTTCGCGAGCGAAGTCGAGGAAGCTGTAATCCTTCATCCATTCGTAGTTGTTCACCAACTCAGCTGCGTTAGGAGCGTCACTTTCAAAATCAAGGAATCGTGACAGCTGCTCTTTGATGCACGCCACATTGTGACGGAGCGTTTCCTCATTAAGCAAATTGCGCTCTGCGCTCTTGCCTGAAGGGTCTCCGATCATGCCCGTTGCACCACCCACTAGGGCGAGAGGCTTGTGGCCTGCTTGTTGGAGATGGCGAAGCATCATCACACCACAGAGGTGACCAATGTGGAGCGAGTCGGCTGTGGGGTCGATGCCTACATAGGCCGTCACCATTTCTTTTTCAAAAAGTTCTTCGGTGCCTGGCATCATTTGGTGGAGCATGCCACGCCATTTGAGTTCATCTACGAAATTCATCGATGTATTATAGCTATTTGGAATTGTCGATTAGCAAATGCTCAAGGGGCACTAAAAAGTAGCAGCCCAGAGCGGAATATGTCATCTGCAAAATTACGATTTCTTGCGCGGTCTACCAAATTTTAAGCTTAAGTGTTGAAAAGAAGTTGGCCTCAGTCGCGAATGAAGCGGCGACATAGCGAAACTAGCGGTTGTGCCGCGTAGGCCACCCACACGCCTGCTATGAGATGATAGAGGAAGGCACATCAATGGGCAGAATAGCTGCTATAATCGCTATCTCTGTGTGTACCAAAGCCACTGCCTCTCGAGGAGTCACCTTGATGTTTAGAAATTCACTGCACCAGTTAGCTAAGGAGAGAAAGGCTGATTGTTCAGCTAGCCAGCTGATGAGAGAAAAACGAAGAATAGCCATGAAAAAAGTTGTTTTACGTGCCAAGTTCGGACTAACAGCGCGGAATGTAGAGGGAGCAATTATGGTGTGGTTCATGGTGTTGAAGTAGTTCTATGAGGGTTTGTTGATTGTTTGATGGTGCAAAGGTAGCCTTGTTTTGTGACGCTCAGTGTCAAAGTTATAGATGCTAGGTTAAATATTTAAGCCCTTTGAATAGAGAGGCCAGTCTGGAAAATAAGAAAACTCGAGGTGAAAATAGACGTGAAAAAGGATGCTTACTTTGTGCTTGAAATAGAATCATTTTTTTGATGCCCTCGCGCGTGATGCGCGTGCGCATCCCTAGAATTTTTGAACAAAAAAACTTCACAACCTTCACACTGAGTAGCTCTTTTTCTCCGACTTTTTGAGAAAACTTGGGAGAACTTTTAGCAGATCTCCCAGATTTTTCTACGCAGCTCCCACTTTTTTCAAAAAGTCTCGGACGAATGACTGAGTGTGAAGGTTGTGAAAGTAAAAATATCAAAATCCCTGTAATGCGCGCGCGTGTGAGAGGAGGTTGGAAATAGTGTGGGTAGGATTGGATGATGTTGTGTGTGTTTTTCTCTTCTTAGACCGTTCTGGTTCAATTTTAAACATTATCTAAGATATAAGATTGATTTGTAATGTCTGTATTTCAAAAATGGCAGCAGCTAAAGTTTCTTCGTCACTTTTTCTGTGTTTTTTCACTCTTTGTGCATTTTGCTATCCCTATACTTATTAGAGGGGGGAAGCTACTAAGGGGATAAAAAGCTTCCTCCCCCAAACTGATGACAGTTCGAGGGAGGAATGATAAAGTGTCAGGATTAGCATGTTATTTCACGATAACCTTGTGTCCGTTGATCACATAGATACCAGCAGGGAGGTTCTTCACGTCATCAACACGTACACCAGAGAGGGTGAATGTACCCTTTGTCTTGTGTGCAGGAGCAAGCACTCCAGTCTTGATGAGAGTGATGATTTGGTTAGCAGGAATCACGAGGTCACCATTTTCGGTAGTTTCGGGAAGCTTGCCGAAGTAGCCTGTGTTAGGTGCAGCCTTGTCTCCTTGTTCTGAGAGAACCACCTTACTACGGTCAGGACTAAACTGTCCGTTGTTTTCGGGAAGCTGAACGAAGTCAAATGTACCATAGAGACCGTTGACCGGATCAGTGGGCTTGTTGGTAGGCTTGAGGTTTTTGATGTCTTTAGTTGTAGTAAAGAGTGTTACAGTACCCTTGTTTTGAGTACCAGGTTTGAACACGTAACCTTGACCAGCTTTGAGTTTCTTGTCTTCTACAGCTTTAAGGACAACGTCCTTTGTGTCGGCCTTTTGACCAATGACGGTGTAGAAGTTGCCATTGTTTTCATCAGCATCAAACTCGGCATCAATGGGGAGAGTGATAAACTGGAATCCTTCTTTCGCAGCGAGTGTGTAAGAGAAACCATTCTCAAGAATTTCCTTGAGCTGATCCGCTTCTACTGGTTGGAAAGAGAATGCAGAGTTGTCGTTCTCCTTAGCAGCAAGCCAAGTAACGATGGTCTTTGATGAAGGATCCGCGTTGACATAGGGATAGTTGTCTTCTGTTGGGTCGGTAGACACGAAACGGAAGGCACCAGGGAAGTTGATGAACTCTACTTTGAAGACGTAAGGAGTTTCAGAGAGCATCATAGCACGCTGTTTCTTCTTGTCATCACGAGAGAGGTAGAGCCCGTTGAAGATATTGCGGAAAGTGTATCCACCATCTACCTTTTCTACTTGCCAGAAGTAATCGAGGTGCTGTTTGCGATCGGGTGCATCCTCAAATTCGCCTGTGGTAGTGGCAGAGGCTGGCGGCCAGCTATGCACACTTGGTCATTCGAGGTAGTTGAGGAGTTGCGCACAGCTAGCACATTGTGATATACTCTCTTATTAGATGATTCGCTTTGAATCATGTAGAGTCCAGTGTTAGGCATGCGTAACTTGCTCTCGAAGGTGGTGAGAGCAGCGTTGAGTTGTGCCACGATGTTGTTAATTTCTGCTACGGTAGCTGCTTTTACATCGGTGATAGCCTTGAGGTCGGCGATTGCTTTATCGTGAGCTGCTTGGAGTTCTGTCTTGGCACCATTTTGATAGTAACCGAGTCCATCTCCTTCTTGAGCTTTCTCGAGACGTCCCTTGATGATATTGGCAACATCAGTGATACGTGAAGCATCAGGATAGTTCTCGCGGAATTTATCGTAAACCTTCTTGAAATTCTCGATCGTAGCTTCAGTAGCGGCTTTAGCGGCGAGTTCTGTTTCTGCTGCCTTGATGGCCTGTTCTAGGGCTTGCATCACGTCTGCAGGAACACCAGAGTTAGGAGAATTGAGTTTATCATATTCTCCCTTATAAACACGGAGCTCATTTGCGTATACAAAACCACTCACATTATTGTCCATTCTGTTGACAATCTCAAGACGGAGATATTTTGTGGGGTTCCTTGAAAGCTAGAGTAGCGAAACCTACTTTACGACCGTTCTCTGTACCATCTACAGTGAGCATTTTGGTCTTGAAATCGAAAGTTCCAGTTGCTAGAGGTTCCCAGCCCTGCTTTTTCCAAGCATCATAGTCGTATTGATCAGCGATAGGTTGACCACTTTCGTCTACCTTCTGTTCTTTCCCCTTATTTAGGGCGTCTTCATCTTTAGCTCCCCAGAGAACAACCTGTTTAGGAGAACCAGAAGCGGCATTGCCCACGAGACGTTCACCCCATTTTTACGATGATGCTGTTGACAGCTTCATTAAGTTTGAAGTTGAAGAAGTGATGTGCATTCCAAGCGTGTTCACCTCCATGCCATGTAGTATGGAAGAAGCTACTGAGGTCTTTGTCAAACAAGACGTTGATATCCTTACCTTCCTCGGGGTCTGCCATGGGGCACGAAATCTGATCCTTGGAAGTTACTATACCATCCAGTTCGTTGAAGTCTCCCTTAAGAGCGGTTTCAGACTTCTTGCCATCAGCACCAAGTGGGTAATACACATTACCGTTCTTGATAGCGTCTTTAGCTTTCTCCACAAGGCCTGTGAGTTCTACGTTGCGCTTAGGCTGAGCGATGAGAGCCATGAGTTGCTTCACCTCTTCTGCGGTGATAGTGCGCGCGTGCCAAGAAGAAGCTTTCGCGTTGGCAGTCCAAACTACAGTGCTATAGCCACTGACTTGAGCGTGAATACCACCATTGCCGACAAGTTTATCGGAAGTGAAGGTGAGATAACCAGGTTCGTCAGCATTAGCTCCGATAGAGAAAGCCGCCTCTGGTTTCTCGGTCATGGTGATATTTCGGTAGTAGTTTGGTTGAGGACCGATGTAACGCCCTGTCTCGAGGTTGCGGAAATAGAACTTACCTTCTTGGTCAGTAGCTATAACCTCCCAAACGAATTTTGCCAAGTTATAGCTGATGGGATCATTGTGGTGGTATTCCACCTCATCCTTCTCTTTACCAGACCAACTCAGACCATTGGCACCAAACTTAACTGCACCTTGGTCGTAGAGTGCAGTGCCATCATATCCCGATTCGTTCTCACCACGCCAGTTGGTGATGATGTAATAGCCAGGTACAAGAGGATTGATAGCCGTTACAAATGCATTGTAAGTAGGCTTGAGTTCGTCGATTATTTTATAAATTTCAGCCTCTGGCAAGTTGCTGTTGCCATCAGTAACATCCTTAGCCTTCTTCCATAAATCTACCAAAGCCTTATGTTTTGTAGCATCATATTCACCAGAACCACTACCAATGCGATAGTTTTTGATGGTTTCTTCGAGAGTCTTGCCTTCTGGGACTATTTCGCGCATAGCGGCTTCAAGTGCTTCACGCGCCTCAAGTTTAATGGCGGGGCGAAGAATCCAAGCATTTGATTGTAGTCTGTGCCAATAGAAGCATTGTTTCCGCTCAGTAAGAACTGGTATTGTGAGTACTTGTTCTTAGCATCAATAGGGTATGCAGAAGCGATAATCAATTCACCTGGAGCTGCATTCGTAGGGATGTAGGAGGCTTTCTGAAGATCAAGGTCTTCATTATTAGCTTTTGCACGCCAAATGTAGGCATCGATTCCTTTGTATTTCACTGGATCTTTGCCATCTTCTACGTAGTCGTAGGATTCTTCTGGATTCTTTTCTTCTACTTCAACTACTACTACTTTCCATGCACGTTCTACTTGTTTAGTAAAGAAAGAAGCAGAACCAGGAAGTGCTACATATTCTCCAGTTTGGCACTTGATGTAGTACACTTCATTGCCATTCACTTGCTCGTTAGCTTTCTCAAATGAGAATACACCTTTGTCATTGAAGCCAGAAGTGGAAGTGATAAACTGATTGCCAAAGAGATAAGCTGCTGATCCAGCTTTAGCGGAGGCTGCACTTTGAAATACATATTGCTTGCCTGCCTCAATCTCTGTGGCTTCAACAGGGTCTTGGCTGACAGTTACTGACCAATAGTCAGCAGATGCACTAATAGCTCCCACAGTGGTGAGAACACATGCGGTCATCATGGTTTGGTAGACGTGTTTCATGATAGAATATTTGAATAATTATTTATTAAATTCGTGGATGAAATACCAACTATCTAGTATAGCATAACGGGAGCAAAGATACAAATGTTTTTTTGTAATTACAAAAAGAATTTTGTTACTTTCTATCTGTTTTTGTAATGTTTATATTTCAAATATAAATGCAGTTTTTGAGGGACGTGGCTGAACAATGGGATAAGAAAAGTCCACCTCTTTGTGAGAAGTGGACTTAAATATTAAGAATGTGCTTGCAATATGTATAATTTTACAAGCTGCTGGATTATTTTTGCATCACACCTTGGGGGAGCATAATGATTGTTGCACGATTGCGGTCACGAAGGATTACGCTATTGACGAAGGTTTTGATGTCCTCTGAGGTGACAGCATCGAGGGCTTCAAGGTAGCCTTTGCGACCATCCTTGCCCCAGTTGTTTTTGGCGGCAATCAGGCCTTGCCAGTAGCCATTGCGACGTTGGCTTTCTTCATATTCCTTGTGTTCGAATTGCTTCACTTCGTTCAATTCCTCGCTGGTGACACCATCTTTGGCGATTTCATTGAGGCCTTGATCCATGAGGAGGAGCACAGAGTCTACCTTCTCGGGAGTGAAAGGAGCAAAAACTTGAAGTGAATAGAGATCTTTCACTCCGTAGCTAAGGCTTGCATCGGCACCAACATTATAGGCCATACCACCATCTTCGCGGATAGACTTCAAATAACGCTTGGTCAAGATAGCACCAAACACGTTGGCCACTTGGGCTTCCTTTAGGCTATAAGGCTGGTTGCCTTGCCACACTTGGATGAGCATGGCTTGAGGCGTTTCCATCTTGCGCTCAAAGCGATTTTCAACAACACCCTTTGCGAGCATCGAGGTTGAGCTTGGTGTAAGCCTCGCGCTTCTTCACTGCGGGAAGAGAAGCGATGTATTGTTCGGTGAAGGTGCGGAGTGAATCTTCGTTGATGGCTCCAGTGAAGTAGAAGTCGAAGTCTCCACCCTTGTCGAAACGTTGAGCATAGAGTTGCTTGATTTTCTCGTAATCAGCTTTGCCGAGATCATCTAGAGAAAGCTGGGCCTTGCGAGGATTGTTGCCGTAGAGTGTGTGACGAATGGAGTCGCCAAATGCCTTTTGTGGATTCTTATCGGCGTTTTCCAAAGCTGTGCGGAGCGTGTTGAGGACGGTGCGGTAAGCATCTACATCGTTCATGGGCTTTTGGAAGCGGAGATAGATGAGTTCGAAAAGGGTGCGCAAGTCTTTGGGAGTGGCACTACCAGAGAGGCTTTCACTGTAGTTGCTCACATTGGCAGAGACAGATGCTTGTTTACCCGTGAGCTTCTTTTCTAGCTCGGTAGCGGTGAAGCCACCCCAGCCTACGCTCTCCATGACTGGCTCAATGAGACGAGCATTGGTGAGGTCTTTTTCTGCAAACTTACTAGATCCCCCGAAGCTGCTAGCTTGGAAGAGGACTTGGGCATCGTTGAAGTCGGTCTTCTTGAAGAACACGCGAGCACCATTGCTGAGAGTCCACTGCGTGTAGCCGAAGTCGGCAGAGCTAGTCTTCACGATTTTGCCCTTCTTAGGGAGTTTTTGCAACAAGAGGGCCTGCTTTCACATTGTCCACGTAGGCTTCTATCTTAGCGTTGACACCTGCTTCGATCGCAGCTTTCATTTCTTCGACAGTGGGCACTTTGGTGTTGTCATTCTCAGGATACATGCCCAAGAATACGAAGTTCTTTTGGGTGTCAGCCGTCAATTCTTGTATCACTCCATTCACAGCTTCAGCATTGATCATGGAGGCGAGCATCTTGTAGGTCTCAAATTCGTCCTCTACGCTGGGGATACCCTTCTTTTCCAAGAAGTGGCGCACGTATTGGGTAGTATAGAAGTTGTGCTTCTGCTTCGTGCGGTTGTTGTAGATAGCTTCAAGATTGCTTATGAGATTTTCTGAAGCACGCTTTACCTCAGAACTGCTGAGTCCAAACTTGGCAGCGCGTTGGATTTCTGCCATCACAGCAGTTACTGCTGCAGCATCTTGACCGGGTTTAGGAGTGAGGCTAACGGAGAAACAATCGGCAGTCTTAGAGAGCAAATAGTTCTCATAGTTCACACCTGCATTAAGGAAGGGGCAATTTTCCTTTTGAGCAAGTTCGCCAAGACGAGCATTGATGCCTTGTGTGATGATGGATAAGAGGTAGTTTTGCATGATTTCACCAAGCGTACCACGCATCTCCTCAGGCATTGGGTCGGTCTTGAACATGAACGAAAGGGGAGGTCATGGTCATTTCCTTGTCCTTGTCAATGACATAGATGGGTTGGTCATTGTTGGGTACTGGATATGTCTCGTATTTCGCTGCATTGGCAGGCATCACCACTGCACCCAAGATAGATTTTACCTTAGCTTCTACCTCATCCACGTTGATGTCACCCACAATAACAACACCTTGGAGGTCGGGGCGATACCACTTCTTGTAATAGGCGCGGAGGAAGTCGGGCTCGAAGTTGTCGATGATTTTCCATCAGCTCGATAGGCATGCGATGACCATACTTACTACCTGGATAGAGTTCGGGCAAGCGACGTTCGAGGATGCGCATCACTGCACTTGAACGCATACGCCATTCTTCGTGAATGACACCACGTTCTTTTTGAATTTCCTCTTTTTCTAGGAGTAGACCACCTGACCAGTCTGCAAGGATGAGGAGACATGAGTCGATGTTGCTACCTTTTACGGGCACGTTGTCAATGTTGTATACTGTTTTCGTCAGTAGAGGTGTAGGCGTTGAGGTTTTTCTCCGAACTTTACACCAATGCTTTCGCAGTATTTAATGAGTTGGCCGTCTTTGGGGAAATGTTTAGAACCATTGAAAGCCATGTGCTCGAGGAAGTGAGCCAAGCCACGCTGGTTGTCATCTTCTTGCACCGAACCCACCTTCTGGGCGATGTAGAAATTGACTTGTCCTTTAGGTTCTTCATTGTGGCGGATGTAGTAGGTCAATCCGTTGGGGAGCTTGCTGATGCGCACCTCCTTATCTATGGGGAGAGGAGGAAAGCATCCTGAGCTACCACAGGGGTGACTACTAGAGCCACTAGACTCAGTAGGAAGAGCTTGATTTTTCATATATACTCAGATTATAGAATGAATACGAAAGGGTAAGATTGAGAGAACTTGGAGTAGGTAAGCATTTGTCGCTAGTTTGCAAAGCTTCCTTATTGACAAATGCAAGAGATTCTATGGGAAATTTATAAATATGATTGTACCTCCAAAGGCAGAGAAGCCTTCCCAGAAAGAGGGAAGGCTTCTTGAATTATCAGTTTTGGGGTTCTTCGAGAGAATGCCTCTTTACTCTACATACATGCCTTCGATTTGTTCTGCATAGCGGTCGTAGACCACTCGGCGTTTAATCTTCAATGTATTGGTGATTTCACCATTCTCTATAGAGAGGGGTTCAGGCAGGAGTACGAAGCGTTTGATTTTTTCGTAGGCTGCGAGGTCTTGCTGCAGTGTGTCGATGTGTTGTGCCAAGAACTTTTTGACACGAGTGTCTGTGCAAAGGGCTTCACGAGAATCAAAATGTGATGCCTTGGGTAGCAGCCCAATCCTCGATAGCCTTGTAGTTAGGGACAATCAAAGCAGAGACGAATTTACGTTGGTCTGCGATTACCACTACTTGCTCGAAGTGGCGATCAATCGTGAGTTTGCCTTCTATAGCTTGAGGGGCTACATATTTTCCGTTACTCGTCTTGAAGAGATCTTTTATGCGCTCTGTGATATATAGCTCGCCATCTTTAATGTAACCAGCATCACCTGTGCGCAGCCAGCCATCCTCGGTGAAAGCCTTTCGGGTTTCTTCTTCTTTCTTGTAGTATCCTGGAGTGACTGTAACGCCACGTACCAGGATTTCGTTATTGGCTCCATCTATTTTGACCTCGACTCCTGGTAAAGGGCGACCAATGCTTCCCATAGATACGAGTTTGCCAGGGTGGTCGCAGGATACTGTAGCACAGGTCTCTGTGAGGCCATAGCCTGCTAGCATGTCGAAGCCTGCTGCATGCACGAAGCGTTCCACTTCTGGAGAAACAGTAGCACCTGCCACAGGGAAGATGTTGGGGCGTGTTAGTCCAAGAGTCTTGCGAAGCAATCGGAGTAACGTCTTGTCGTAGGCTGCATATTTCATGCGCAGACCGAGGGGTGGTTGCTTTCCTTTTTGAAGTGTATTTCTCCCAGACTTCACCACCTACTTTGAGAGCATCTTTAATGAGACTGCGTTGGAGTGCGCTGCCCGATTCCATTTTATCTAGTACACCTTGATATACTTTTTCCCAAAATCTAGGTACAGCACACATACAAGTGGGTTGTACCTCGCGCATGCTGCGCTGGATGTCGAGCGGTCGTAGATTGATGGCAAGGTGAGCTCCGCAACTGAGACAGAGTTTTGCCCAGGCTCCTTCAAAGACGTGGCTGAAAGGAAGGAAATTGATGATAACATCCTCGGGAGTGATGGTGAAAACCTTTGGTGTGTGCTTCTAGAGCAAAAACGATATTGCGAGTGAAGCAAGATGACTCCTTTGGATTGCCCTGTGGTGCCACTCGTGTATAGGATGTTGGCGATATCTGAGTCTTGGGCTTCGTTTACGCGGCGTTGCACCTCAGCTTGGTAGCGTGGTTCGTTGATTCCTAAACGTAGAAACTCATCGAAGCTCATGGAGATGTTGTCACTGGGGTGACGTTCAACCTTAGGGTCGAAGATGACAATGTGTTCTAGTGAGTGGCAGAGCCCTAATACACTCCAGGTTGCATCGTATTGCTGCTGTTCACCTACAAAGATAATACGAATCTGCGCATCATTCACCATATATTGCACCTGTGCTCCAGCAGTGGTGGCATAAAAAGGAATTAAAGCGGCACGGGAACGGAAGCATCCGAATTCTACAAATAGACTTTCTGGCTTGTTTTGTGAAAATACAGCTACATTGTCTTGGACTCCAATGCCCAAAGCTACTAGAGAGCGCGCAGATTGATCGACGCGACGTGCAAAGAGATTCCAGGAAATACCCATCCACTGCTCGCGATCGTAGTCGCGATAGCTGAGGGCTATCTTTTCACCGTATTTTTCGGCTGACTTCTCAATGAGTTGAGAAAGATGACAAAGGATTTGCATAACTAGTTGTGTGCGATAGGAAGGAGAGTGGCAAAGCCGCTATCTCATCAAACGAGGGAATGAGTATCTAAGTTATGACGTGTTGGAGATAGCGGAAGGCTCTCTTTGAAGCAGATGACCAAGCTGGCGTCTAAGCTTTATATAGTAAAAGCTCCTTAGATGGGGCAAAGTTAGTGCTTTATTTCGTATTATAGATTAAATCACTGCACAAATCTTGCAAATTTGAGCAAATGTGTTCTTCGCTTTTTCTGATGGTGTATTCTAAAAACACGGAAATAAGAAATTATTTTTTTAGGAATTTTTATCCTTAAAGAAACTCTTCCTGTTTCTGTGTTTTTAAGGGTGCATCGGATTAAAATCGGATGCCGCTGTTTGGATTGATCGTCATCTTCCTGAATTGTTATTGGAGCTTTGAGAGATTGCAAATCTCGGAGATGGCTTTATTGGCGATAATAACAGAAATGACAGCAGTTACTCTCTGATGGAGTAGTTGTTGTTAAGGGAGAGCATCAGTCTCTCGGTGACGACGCTCTGGGGAGCAATGTCGTAAGCCCCTTCGTTGTAGAGTGTTCCAAAACTCAAGTCAAACCCAGCATCGAGCAGTTGTTGAGCTAGTGCTGGTTTTCCTCGAAATCCGTGAATCGTCCACACTTGTAGAGGGCGCAGAATTTTTGCGAGCTTGAAGAATGACATCAAAGGCTCGGACGATGTGGAGAGTCATGGGGAGCTTTCGTTGCTCAGACTCTTCCACTTGTGCGCAAAACACCGACCATTGGATGTCAAGACTCAGCACCGCGTAAACGATCAAAAAGCCACATTCTCCTATTTGTACCACTTGAGGCAAAGCCCATAGTTGAGACAAACTAGCTTTGTATTCTTCAAGATTGAAATCATCGTCGAGTGTCCACCACGGATGGATGCCTGCAGCGTAGAGTCCTTGAGGCTGGAGTTGCTGAGAGCTTGGATAAGTTGCCCATACTTTGGGATTGCGCACTATATCTTGCGGCAAACTCACAATACCAGTGCCCGCAGGAATGTCAAGGCGATGGGTGTGAAAGTCGAAATCCATGGAAGAAATGGGGTAGATGATAAGTCGCTATTGTGAGATGGTATGAGTTCTTCTCGTTTCAGTTAGGGTTTGTAGATATAGCCCTAACTCGTTTTTTGATTGTTCTTCTTCTATATGTGACAATCGGTCTGCGAAGAACTTTAGGGTACGGGGTCGTAGCCATGTCCGCCCCAAGGATGACAGCGAAGTATACGACGAACAGCTAAATACATGCCTTTGAAAGGGCCGTGCTTGCGAAGAGCTTCACCGCATATTGTGAGCAAGTTGGGGTGAAACGACAAGAAGGAGGGGTAAGGGTGAGACAAAACGCTGGTAGAAACGGATGGGGAGAATGAGGAGTCCAGCTATAACACGGGAAAAAGTATGAAAAATCATAGTATGCAAAAGGATTATGAGTCTGCGTTTGAGACACTTGTGTTGTTTGTAGTAGTGGTTGTGGTGGAGGCACTAGCGCGTTCGTTAGGGGAAGTAGCATTGACTTTCTCCACAACGCGATGGAGCAGGTTCACCAGTCGTTTATGCACCAGCGCACTGTCTTGAGGTTGATCGGCCACCCATACGAATCCAAGGTGAAGTGCCATGTTTTCTGGAAGTTGTTCCCAAAGAATCTCTTTGTTGAGGCGATAGGCTTCACGAATCTGTCGTTTAGCTCGATTACGATCCACTGCATGTCTTAGTCTCCGCTTGGCAACAGAAATGAGTACCTGCACTCGTGGCCCTTTTTCCTCGTAGATATGGGTGCGCACAATGGCACGGAGAGGAAAGGATACAGCCGATCTTGCTCCAGCGGTGAAGAGTTGGTCTATATCACGTTGTAGACAGAGATGTTCGGCTTTGGGAAACTTGTGACGCATAACGAACGATTAGATTACGCCCTTAATGACGATGGTGGGATGGTATGTAGAAACAGCCTTGACTATTTAAAGATAATCAATCTACTGAACCGTTTAGGGGGGCATCCTTAGACTGTAAAAACAAAAGGTGGTCACTAACCCACTAGAGTGGGGCAGTGGCCACCGATATGTTAGGAAGCAAAAGCTTATTTGCTATTTTCTTCGCGGATGAAATTGCCAAGGCTTTCAGCAATAGAACCGCTAACTTTCAAGTCGACTCTCAGACCAGCCTCTTCAATGGCCTTAGCTGTGGCATCGCCAAAGCAGCCTAAGCGGATGTCGCCTTGATTGAAGTTGGGGAAATTGCTAAGCAGGCTCTGTACTCCTACAGGAGTGAAGATGAGAATCATGTCATAGTTCTTAAACGTATCCTCATCGAGATTAGCTTGCACGGTGCGGAACATTGCGCACTCAGTGTGTTTGATTTTCTTTTGGTCGAGCTGCCCTGCGATTTCGAGAGAAGTGCCTTCAGAGAGAGGGAAAAGATACTTCTCAGTCTTGTGTTTAGCCATCACGGTGAGGAGTTCTGGCCAGTGACCACTCGAACCGAAGAACACCTTGCGCTTGCGGTATTGCACAAACTTTTGGATATAGAGAATCACCTTCTCAGAAATGCCGAAGTATTTCATGTCTTCTGGCAGAGTGACACGGAGTTCTTTGCAAAGGTGGAAGAAGTGCTTGATAGCATTGCGTGAGTTGAACACAATAGCTGTGTGGTCGAGTATGTTCACCTTTTGGCTGCGAAATTCACGAGCTTCCAAGCCTTCGACCTTCACGAAGGGTTGAAAGGTGAACTCTACGCCTAAGTTCTGGGCTATGTCGTGATAGGGCGACTTCTCTGTGGTAGGTGCGGGTTGCGAAACAAGAACTTTCTTGATCATCGTGAAAGGTAAGAATGATATTTAGCGAAGGAGGCTATACGTTTTTGTTCTAGGAGCTTACAAAAGTGTGGCGTTTTGATAGGCCACAGCGAGTAGCGTTCCTCCGAGAAGTACGTAGGGTACAATTTCTAAGGCGCAAAAATACAAAATAATGTGCAAATAGCCTACCATACCCTTGAAAAATGTGTCGTAACACTTATAGAGTAGTAGCATTTTGACAATCGCCATAAGCAAAACGTAGGCGATTATTGCTTCCCGATACGATAAGTCAAAAAAGATGACCAAGAGAGTAAGGGGGAGCAGCAAAGGCACCTGTAGTGAGGATCGAGATTAGATAATAGTTATTCCAAGCACGATTACTTTCACTGGAGAAAAACACATGGTTTACCCATCGATAAAGCACTACTTTTGCTCCATAATATCCCAAAATGATGAGCGTAGAGAGGGAGAGTAGCAGGTAAGGCGAAAGACCTTCAAACACTTCCGGCAACATCGACTGAACGAAGCCGAAGAACAAGAGACCTTGTAAGAAACTCGTTTGCAACACCAGAAAGAAACGTCCTCTTAACACCGTGTCAGCACGGTCTATAAAGAGATTAGCGCGCGTGCGGTGGTAGAAAAAGTCTTTGATGGAGGTGCGGAGAAATCGCCATGAAGCAGCAATCACCCAAGCCATGATGACAAAACTGAGCAGCAGAATCGAAGTTACCACATCGTCGTTGCGCAATTCGTAATCAATCGGCATCCCCGAAACTCCTTGATGCGCTTTGGTCGTGTGGTAATGGTCTGCAATTAGTTTCCTAACGTCAGGCGTGAATAGTTGCCAGTACTGAGCATCATTTGCACTATCGGCAGGCATCGGAAACTGTGTGTCAATGTGCTTCTTCGGCTTTGGAGGAGGAGGGAGCAGAGAAAATCGCCCATTAAACTGAGCTTTCAGTGCAGAATCGGCAGGCTCCATCGTCAAACCAGGGGCATCATCAAGGTTGCGCACTCTAGCATAGGAAAGCGCGCTGGGAGAAATCGTAGAAAGACTGTCGATGGGCATGATGAAAACAATCAATGTTTGACGAAAGGAAATGCTGACTCAAGCAAAACTTCCTATGCTCGGTGTAGAAGTTTGGATGAAGCTATGTAGAACTACTCGTGGCAGATGGAGTTTCTGCTTTATAAAGCTGCAAATCGTCGAATAGAGGAGTCCCAAAGTGGAGTTTCTTCGCAGAGTTGCACAGCTTCTTCGGGAGTAGCAGCCACTTTCCAAATATCGCTATGAACGCGGCGCATGAACTGCTGGTCGATGCAACGCTCGAGTTGCAGAGCAACGGATCAAAATAGCCCTCCGTGTTGAGTACCACAATGGGTTTGAGGAAGAGACCAAGTTGTTTCAGGTAATCACTTCCAATAGTTCTTCGAGTGTGCCCACGCCACCAGGACAAGCGATGCAAGCATCTGCCCGATCCGCCATCATCGTTTTGCGCTCGTGCATGTTGGGGGTAATCACAAGTTCCGTCATTCCTTTGTGTTGCCATGATTCGTCAATCATGAATTGAGGAATGATGCCAATCGCCTTTCCTCCCTTTTCCACGCAAGCGTCGATGGTCGCGCCCATGAGTCCAGTGCGACCTGCACCATTGATGAGAATATGGCTACGCTCGGCTAGGATTTCTCCCAGCCGAGCGGCAGCTTGTGTGTAAACTTCAGGCACTTGTCCCGAAGAGGCAGCTATACAGTGATATTCACGTTTGTATGTCGGTTTTAGAGGGTTATACACCCTGGTTATTCGCAGCCTAAGGCGTTTTAACTCCAATCGGTCATTATGGGGCTAATCGTTAGCGAGTTGTTGTGAAACAGCTTTCTGCGACTTAGGCAAGTCCGAATTTTTTCTTAATATCGGCTACGCGGTCTAGCTTTTTCCCAGGTAAAGAGTTCCACATCTAGCGTACGAGCTTCCTCTCCCTTTGGGTTGGAAAGTCTTTGTAATTACGCGGTTGGAACGACCCATGTGGCCATAGCGCGCAGTTTCCTCATAGATAGGTTGGCGGAGCTTGAGGTTCTTCTCGATGTCGTGAGGACGAAGCGCAAAGAGTTTCTTCACGCGCTCTGCTATTTCTCCATCGCTGAGGCTTACATGGCTCTTGCCATAGGTGTCCACAAATACGCTCACAGGTTCTGCCACACCGATAGCATACGCCAGTTGCACGAGCATTTCGTCTGCGACTCCAGCGGCCACCATGTTCTTAGCGATATGGCGAGCAGCATAAGCCGCAGAGCGGTCTACCTTCGAGGGGTCTTTTCCAGAGAAAGCACCACCACCATGAGCACCCTTACCACCATAAGTGTCTACGATAATCTTACGTCCCGTAAGACCCGTGTCGCCATGGGGGCCGCCAATCACGAACTTACCTGTAGGATTCACGTGATAAGTGATTTCGCTTTGTTCAAAGAGAGCCTTCACTTCGGGAGTCGTCACACGCTGTTCGAGCACGCGAGGAATGAGAATCTCAATCACATCCTTGCGGATCTGCGCCAACATTTGTTGGTCAGCAGCAGCTTGACTGCCAGCTTCTTCGACAGAGATGAAATCGTCATGCTGCGTGCTCACCACAATAGTGTCGATGCGCACTGCACGGTCGTTGTCGTCATATTCCACCGTCACCTGACTTTTAGAGTCGGGACGGAGATACGTCATCACCTTGCCTTCACGGCGAATGTCAGCGAGCACAATGAGGATGTCGTGTGCCAACGAAAGGGGAAGCGGCATGTAGCGATCCGTCTCGTTATTAGCATAGCCAAACATCATGCCTTGGTCGCCTGCACCTTGCAATTCAGGAGCTTCGCGCTCAACGCCACGGTTGATGTCATCGCTTTGATCGTGGATGGCAGAGAAAATGCCACAGCTATTGGCATCAAACATATATTCTGCCTTCGTATAGCCAATGCGTTGGATGGTGCGGCGGATAGTGTCTTGCAAATCGACATAAGCCTCCGACTTCACTTCACCAGCCACCACCACTTGTCCGGTAGTAACGAGGGTTTCGCAAGCTACTTTAGAGGAGGGGTCGAGAGCTAAGAATTGATCTAAAAGTGCGTCTGAAATTTGGTCGGCCACTTTGTCGGGGTGTCCTTCCGACACCGATTCAGAAGTAAAGAGATATGACATGATTAATGTGTAGTAGTGAGGGATAAGTTAAAATAATAATACAGATTTGCGGTGGGTATATACAAAAACGTCTGCCCATCGCGGTAGCGAAAGCAGAACGAAACAAATCAGTGTGCGCGAGAGCAAGAATAAAATGTAAAGTGTATCCCGAAGCGTAGGCTTCTAATGTGGGGAGTGACTTATCGTTTTAGCATTTTTTCTTGAGGTTGCAAGCAGTCAAATCTGTCCTCGTTCGTGTTTCGACTGCAAAGTTACAATTTTCTTCGCATACGACCAAAGTGAATGGTCTATTTTCTTGTTCAATAGAATAGTTTTACCTTCTTTATACTGTGTGGTTTAGGTCATGTATTGTGTGAGGCAGTTGTCGAACTTTTCTTGTATTGGCAGGCTTCATAGAGGGGCAAGCTGTAAAATCGCATTTTCTGCTGAAGAAATTATCATTTTCTTTTGATGTGTCGAAAGACTGTCGTATATTTGCCTAAAATATATCCAATAACATCAACGTAAAAGAACGAAAACGATATGTTAGACGTAAAGCAACTACTTGCTGAATGCGAAGAACGCATGGAAATGAGCGTGATGCACCTCGATGAAACTCTTTCGCACATCCGTGCGGGCAAAGCGAATGTTCACATCCTTGACCAAGTGATGGTCAATTCTTATGGTTCTATGGTGCCTGTGAACAATGTAGCTGCAATCACTACGCCCGACTCTCGCACCATCGCCATTAAGCCTTGGGATAAGAGCATGTTTGCTCCCATCGAAAAGGCCATCATTGATTCTAATGTAGGCATCATGCCTGAGAACAATGGTGAGGTGATTCGTCTTGGCATTCCACCCCTCACCGAAGAGCGTCGTCGTGATCTCACCAAGCAATGCAATCAAGAAGGTGAAGATTCTAAAATCGCTATCCGCAACGTGCGCCGCGATGGTATCGACAAGCTCAAGAAGAGCACCAAAGATGGTGTGCCTGAAGACGTGGCTAAAGATGCTGAAAACGATCTTCAGAAACTCCACGATAAAATGATCAAGCGCATCGATGAACTTCTTGCCAACAAGGCTAAGGAAATCATGACGGTGTAAGTCTTTTCGGCTCGATCACTTTATTTCTATGATAATTTATCAGACCCTTCGAGCCTCTGTGCATCGAAGGGTCTGTTTTTAATCTCGCACAATTTGGCTCAAACATCTAAGTCCGCTTCCAAAAAGGCTAAAGCCGCTTCGAAGAAATCGCAAACGTCTGCTCATTCATCCATGTCTGCCTCTTCGACATCCCTTCTCAGACGAAAACTCCCTCGCTCAGCCACTTCACGGTATCGTGGTGCGCAACACGGGGAGTAGCTACATGGTGCGCACTGATGAGGGCAATGTCGTGGAATGTCGTGTGAAAGGCAACTTCCGCCTCAAAGGCATCCGCACCACTAATCCAGTTGCGGTGGGAGATGGTGTGACCGTTCGTCCTGCTGCCGAGGGAGAACTGGCTTTCATTGTCGCCATTGACGACCGCCGCAACTATATCATCCGCAAGGCCTCCAATCTTTCCAAACAGAGCCACATCTTGGCGGCGAATATCGACCGTGTGTTGTTGCTCATCACTGTGGCACGTCCCGAAACCACCACCACGTTCATCGACCGTTTCTTGGCTTCTGCTGAGGCTTATCGGGTGCCGGTGACATTGGTGTTCAATAAGGTCGACGATCTCAACGAGGAAGAGCGGGCCACGTTAGACTATCTCACGTGGATTTATCGTGATATTGGCTACAAAGTCCTGCAACTCTCTGCACTACATGGTCAAGGAGTCGAACAGCTTGCACCTTTGCTCACCGAAAAGATCACCCTTTTGGCAGGGCACTCTGGGGTCGGCAAAAGCACGCTCATCAATCGTCTGATCCCCAACGCCGGAGCACGCACTGCAGAGGTGAGCGAAGCCCACGGCACAGGTATGCACACCACCACGTTCAGCGAACTCTTTGATTTGCCTTCGGGTGGTGGACTCATTGACATCCCAGGCATCAAAGGATTTGGTACGTTCGACATGGAGCCTGAAGAAATAGCTCACTACTTTCGTGAAATCTTCCGCATCGGAGGTGGCTGTAAATTCAATAACTGCACGCACATCCACGAACCAGGTTGTGCGGTGCTCGATGCCATCGAGGCTCACCAGATTGCGCCCTCTCGCTACACCTCCTATCTCTCCATGCTCGAAGACAAAGAAGAAGGCAAGTATCGAGATTAGATATTAAGAGGTTAGACGTTAGAATTTAGACGTTAGAGTCTAGATGTCAGCACTTCAATATTCAACGTAAGACTTTAGACGCTAGACGCCAGAATCACGCGTAAACCATTGCGTGGTTTCGTCTAGCGTCTGATTGTATCTGAAAGTCTATGCCCTTCTAACGTCTATCTTCTACCTTCTACTATTCCTATAATCAATAAGCCCCGAGCCGCGCTTGTCCTGGCGAGCAAAACGGGTCTGCTCCCCTCTAACGTCTAATCTCTAACGTCTACTTTCTACTATTCCTATAACCAATAAGACCCGAGCCACGCTTGTCGTGGCGAGCAAAACGGGTCCACGACCCTCTAACGTCTAACTCGTATGCTCGACAAACAACTCCTCACCCAACTATATCTCAAAGACACCTCGTTTGTCAATCTTATGACACGGCGTATCTTCAATGTGCTCCTTATTGCCAATCCCTACGATGCCTTCATGCTCGAGGACGATGGGCGCATTGATGAGAAACTTTTCAATGAATATGCCGCCCTCTCTCTCCGCTATCCTCCGCGCTTCACGCAGGTGAGCACAGAGGCTGAGGCATGGGCAGAACTGCATCGCAATTCTTTTGATCTCATCATCGTGATGCCTGGCACAGACAATAGCGACACCTTCGACATCGCCCGAGGCATCAAGCATCGATTCCAGCACATCCCCCTCGTGGTGCTCACCCCTTTCAGTCACGGCATCACCGCGCGTATCGAGAACGAAGATCTCTCTGACTTTGAATACGTGTTCTGTTGGTTGGGAAACACCGATTTACTGCTGTCGATCATTAAGTTGATAGAAGACAAAATGAATCTCGATCACGACATCGAAGAAGGTGGCGTGCAACAAATCATTCTTGTCGAAGACAACATCCGTTTCTATTCCTCCGTCCTGCCCGAATTGTATAAATTCGTGTTGCAGCAAAGCATGGAGTTTGCCACCGAAGCCCTCAATGAGCACCAGCGCACCCTTCGCATGCGCGGACGTCCGAAAATCGTGCTCGCCCGCACCTATGAAGAAGCCATCGACCTCTACGACCGCCATCCCAACAACGTGTTGGGAGTCATCACTGATGCGCGCTATCCTCGCGCAGGTGTGGTGGATCCTCAAGCCGGTGTGCATCTGTTGGCGGAGTTGCGCAAGCGCGACCCCTTTCTTCCGCTCATTCTCGAGTCTGCCGAATCTGAAAATGCTGTGCAAGGCAAGGCGCACAATGCCGATTTCATCGACAAGAACTCCAAGAAGATGGCGGTAGACCTCCGTGAGGTCGTTAAGCAACACTTCGGTTTTGGCGATTTCATCTTCCGTGATCCCAAAACCTTCCAAGAAGTGATGCGTGCGCGCAATCTGAAAGAGATGCAATCTGCTGTGCTCAATGTGCCTGCCGAGTCGTTGCACTATCACATCACGCGCAATCACGTGTCGCGCTGGTTGCGCAGTCGCGCCATGTTTCCTGCTGCCGAGTTTGTCAAACAACTCTCGTGGCAGGAACTTCAAGATATCGACGCCCATCGTCGCGCCATCTTTGAAGCCATTGTGGACTATCGCCGCATGAAAAACCAAGGTGTCGTTGCCGTGTTCCGTCGCGATCGTTTCGACCGCTACTCCAATTTTGCACGCATCGGAGAAGGTTCGTTGGGAGGTAAGGGCCGTGGTCTTGCTTTCATCGACAATATCGTGAAGCATCACCCCGAACTCAATCAGTTTGACAATGCCACGGTGATGATTCCCAAGACGGTGGTACTTTGTACCGACCTCTTCGAGGAATTCATGGATCACAACAATCTCTACCAACTTGCGCTCTCCGATGCCGACGATGCTGTCATCCTCGATGCCTTCCGCCGTGCCACGCTTCCTGCAAGTTTAGAGGGAGACATCCTCACCTTCATTGAAGCTACCAGCAGTCCTATCGCGGTGCGCTCGAGCTCGTTGCTCGAAGATAGCCACTATCAACCCTTTGCAGGGATCTACAACACCTACATGGTGCCTCTGTTGGACAATCGCCACCGCATGCTCTCCATGCTCTGCGATGCCATCAAAGGGGTGTATGCTTCCGTCTTTTTTAAAGACTCCAAAGCCTACATGCAAGCCACGCGCAATGTCATCGACCAAGAAAAGATGGCGGTGATCTTGCAGGAAGTGGTTGGCCGACAATATGGCGATCGCTACTATCCCAGCATGTCCGGGGTGGGACGTTCGTTGAACTACTATCCCATCGGGGACGAGCGAGCCGAAGAGGGCATCGTGAGTCTAGCCCTCGGATTGGGAAAATATATAGTAGATGGTGGACAGACGTTACGCATTTGTCCCCATCATCCGGGAAAAAAGTGTTGCAGATGTCGGACACCGAAATGGCATTGCGCGAAACGCAAACTAGATTTTATGCCCTCGATCTGAAGAATATGGGTGAGAATTTCTCCGTAGACGATGCTTTCAATCTCTTGAAGCTCTCTGTGCGAGAAGCCGACAAAGACGGAGCTTTGCAACACCTCGCCTCGACCTACAATCCCACCGACCAAGTCATCTATCCAGGAGTTTATCCCGATGGACGAAAGATCATCAGTTTTGTAGGAGTGTTGGAGCACGATGTTGTGCCCCTTCCGCATCTCCTGCGCGAAGTCTTACGCCTCGGACAGAGGCGATGCGCCGCCCAGTCGAAATCGAATTTGCTGTGGAAATCGAGGCTGCCAGCCGCAGTTGTGTGTTCTATCTGCTGCAAATTCGCCCGATGGTCGACGTGAAAAGCGATGTGCATATCAATCTTTCTGAAATTCGTCCTGAAACCATTCTGCTGCAAAGCAATAATGCGCTGGGTCACGGACAAATGGACGGTATCACCGATGTCGTTTATGTCAAAACCGATGGCTACAATGCTGGTAATAACCCCTTGATAGCGGAAGAAATCTCGCGCATCAATGCCAAGTTTCTCGACCGAGGAGAGCACTATGTGTTGGTGGGTCCAGGACGTTGGGGATCGAGTGATTCGTGGTTGGGGATTCCGGTGAAGTGGCCCAACATCTCAGCCGCACGCATCATCGTTGAGGCTGGATTGACCAACTATCGCGTGGATCCTTCGCAAGGCACCCACTTTTTCCAGAACCTCACCTCCTTCGGCGTGGGCTATTTCACCATCAACGACTTCAATGGTGATGGAGTCTACAATCGTGCCGCCCTTGACGCCCTCCCTGCCGTGGAGGAAACGGCTCACGTGCGCCATGTGCGCTTCCCACAAGCACTCGCCATTAAAGTCGATGGCAAGAAGAAGTTGGGCTATGTGCTCACCGAAGAGTAGGATAGTAGTGTCGGTTGTGCAGCGTTCTTTTATCGGTGTCCCCCCTAATAATATATGGGAGGATAACTAGGCAAAGAGAGAAAAATCGCCGAAAAAGTGACATGAAAAATAATGTTGTACTCTATTTTGATAAGTGAACTTGTCAAAATACTGATATTGCTCTTCTTTGGTAGGGGAACGAGAAAAAGCACTTGAACTTTCATGTCAACATCCGACGGTGAGTCGTCCTACTCTTGCCCGAGGTGCTGTGGTGCGCAAGTCTGTCGATTGCTTCGCGTAGTGCAATTGTCTTGCAAATGGCTTGTTATTTGTCGCAATTACTGTGTAGAGTTTTCGCTTCTCATCTGTGCGTCCTTCACGCGCGCGCATCACAGCAATTTTGTACTTTTTGCTTTCACAACCTTCACCGAAAGGGCTAAATAAACGTCGGAGTTTTTCTAGGGAAAAGCTCCGACGTTTATCTTTTTCTCCGAGTTTTTCCGAAAATGTTGGACGTTTTTACGGGCATCTTCCCACGTTTTTGAGAGTTCGCTGCAGTTTGCAAACAAGGGTGCTCCGTGAAAGTTGTTTTTCCCCTTTTTTTCTTGTTGAAAAATCCCTCTTTTCAGCATTCTTGTGTGAAGGTTGTGAAAGCAAAAAGTGCAAATCCCAAGGAACGCGCGCGTGTGTCACGTGCGCGCGAGAAAAAGGTGTTTTTCTGAGCAAAATATGATGCCCTACAAGAGGGCTTCATCGACACGAAAATTCCCCTAATCTCTCTTTACCCTTTTGCGCTGTTTTAGCCATATAAAGGAACTGTGGGCTCTAGCAATGAAATTGGATGAAGAATTCCGCAGCCTTTACGTAGATAAAAAAGTATTTCCGACTTGTCCTGTAAGGCGTAGTTGTAAAAATCAATGGTAGTTGCAGGGAAAACTTCACTTTTTTGCCGTTTTTTCTCTCTTTGTCCCTCTTTTGACCCATATATAAATAGGGAGGGGCAACGAAAGGGTAAGGCAGAAAGTGGAAGATAGTGAGCAGAGATAATCAATATTGTGTTTTTGAGCCGTGTGTGTATGCTCACAAGTTCTGGCGTGATTAGAAAAAGTGCCCTAATCCTTTGCGATTAGGCACAAAAAAAGGAAAGCCTTTTGGGCTTTCTTGTCGTCTTCTGCGTTGTGCGTAACCATTTGTTACGACAACTGGTGAATAAAATTTCAATCCATCGCTCTCGGCTTCCCCGAATTGGGAAGACGGAGATGGAAAAATGAGAATCTATCTCTTGTAGATTTTTGAAGCTTTCCTTATTCGATTTCCGAATATTCTGTTGCTTCTGGTGAATCTCATTTTACTTGCGCATTGAGTGCACGAAGTTGTTGGTTGAGGGCTTGTGCCATAGCACCATTACCCATGGAGCGGTATCGGTCGATGCGATACATAAGCTCGTCGATCATTTTTTGTTGTTTCATATTGTTCTAATTTAGTTATACATTAGCTCATGTTGTCTACAACATATAGCTGTTATCTATCGAATGTTTTATTGTCTTGATTGACAATAACGTTTCGATTACATTTGCAAAAGTACAACTGAAACAAAGCACAAGCAAGTTTTTTGACAAAAAAGTATCGTTCAAGCCCTATCTCTGTAAGGATTTGATAGCCGAACTTGGCAGGAATCATGGACAACTCGCAAGGAAGGAGTGCTTAAGCAATGACAGTCTGAGAAAGGCCTTTTCTTGCCTACTCAAAAGGCTGCAATATCCACTTTGCAATCCAAAGAAACAACTGCGCCCCCATGGATATATTCGTTTGATTCCCTAGAATACTGCAATTACATACAAAATTTCCAAGATACTCTCTTATATATACTAACAGGGTAGTCGTGACCCTAAAAAGAAATCCAGTGTTTGAAATGCACTGTTTCAAACACTGGAAATAAAGTGGAGGCTCTTGAGGGGTAAGGAGCACTGAGGCTTAGAAGATTCTCCTCAGGACATCAAAGACGTCAGCTGCGTGAGTATGATGGAGCAAATCGTTAGAGGAAAATCTTTTCTCTATAACGAGTAGCACAATAGCGTTCTAATGACCTTTTGGGGTTAAAACATAGCTACCACACGTTGGAGAGCTTTGATGAAGCTGTCCACTTCCTCGCGCGTGTTGTAGAGACCAAAGGAGATGCGCGCCATGCTTTCCACACCGCAACGTGCCATGAGCGGTTGTGCACAATGATGCCCCGTGCGAATGGCGATGCCCAGACGATCCAGGAGTGTACCCTAAATCCATGGGATGTATGTCGCCGACATTGAACGATACGACTGAAGTCTTGGCAGCAGCTGTGCCGAAAAACTTCATGCCTTCTATCTCGCGCATTTGAGTCATTGCATATTGGGTAAGATCTTCCTCGTGTGCTGCTATTCTGTTCAAACCGATGGCAGAGATGTAGTCTAGCGCAGTGGCCAAAGCATGAGTGCCCACGTAGTCGGGGGTGCCAGCTTCAAACTTATAGGGAGACGCTCGAAAGTGGTGTGCTCAAAACTCACACGGGCTATCATCTCACCTCCACCTTGATAAGGAGGAAGTTGATCGAGCAAGTCTTCCTTACCATAAAGCACGCCAATTCCGGTAGGCCCGTAGATTTTGTGCCCGCTGAACACCATGAAATCACAGTCTAAGGCTTGCACGTCTACGGCAAAGTGAGGCACACTTTGCGCCCCATCTAGCAGCACTTTAGCCCCAGCTTCGTGAGCGATGCGGATAATCTCTTGCGCAGGGTTTATAGTCCCCAACACATTGCTCACATGACAGATACTTACAAGGCGAGTTTTAGGAGTAAAGAGTGCGCGATAAGCGTCCATATCCAACTCACCAGCCTCATTCATTGGCACCACTTTAATCACAATACCTTTTCGCTCACGTAGCAGCTGCCAAGGCACGATATTAGAATGGTGTTCCATCACAGAAAGGATCACTTCATCTCCCTCTTTGAGGAAGGCTTCTCCAAAGGAATAAGCCACAAGATTAATGCTCTCTGTGGTGCCACGCGTGAAAATTATTTCGCTCGTGCTGCGAGCATTGATAAACTTGCGCACAGTTTCGCGCGATGCCTCATGCAGCTCCGTAGCTTGTTGCGAAAGATAGTGAATCCCTCGGTGCACATTGGAGTTCACTTCCGCATATTCGCGCGCAATGGCATCAATCACGCACTGCGGTTTCTGCGTTGTAGCTGCATTGTCAAAGTAAACAAGCGGATGCTTGTAGACCTCTCTAGAAAGTATGGGAAAATCTTGACGATAGGTGTACATAGAAAAAATATATCATAGTGGTGCGCCATAAATCCACGTAGTCTTTGACCTCAACCCATAGTGTGCGCACACATCACGTCAAAAGAATTCCGCACCGCATCGGCTCAACCCGGTAGCAGTGCGGAAAATTATTTAGTTTATTTGAATTGCTGAACTCAGCAACGCCACCTTAGTGGTGACAATCTTGGCAATGATGCAACTCACCACGGAAGCGAAGCTCCACCAAATGCGACAAACGCTCACGAAGAGCCTCAATGGGGATGCGTTGCAGCACATCGTTGACGAAGGCATGTTGTAGCAACAACTTGGCTTCTGCGAGAGGAATACCGCGTTGACGCAAATACAGGAGTGCCCCTTCATCGAGTTTACCAATCGTAGCGCCATGGTTACAACGCACATCGTCAGCATAAATCTCCAGCATAGGAAGGGCATGCACGTGTGCCGTAGGCGACAAACAGATATTAGCACTGCTCTGTTGTGACAGTGTCTTCTGAGCATCAGGACGCACCATCACTTTTCCTGCGAACACAGCAGTGCTCTCACCATCGAGCACGTATTTGTACAGCATATCGGACGTACAATTCTCTGCCACGTGATCTACAAGGAGGGTATTGTCTACATGCTGCTTGCCATCGGTGATAGCCATACCGGCTGTTTGGCAGTCTGCACCTTCGCCCAACAAACGAGCGTTGGTCATGGTGCGAGAAATTCCAGTACTGAGGGCTAGATTGTTGAGAGAGAATCGACTCTCCTTCTGTTGTTCAACGTAGATGTTGGTAAATCGGCTGTGACCTTCGCGCGTCTCTTCGAGGTTGTAGATGGACACAGCGGCTTTCTCATCCAAATATACTTCAGTAACTTGCGTAGAAAGGCTGTCTTTTAATCCCTTTGCGTGTTCGCAAATTAAGATATCGCCAAAGCTATCGGCTTCTGCCACCACGAGGAGGCGGCGATTTGCCATGATTGGTTGCTTAGACTGCGTGTGGAAGACGATTTGCAAAGACTTATCGAGCTTTGCACCAGCTGCAAGATGCACCAAAATTCCATCTTGCACGAGCAAGGTGTTGAGCAAAGTCACTGCATCATATTCTGTGCGTTGCACATTCTTATGAGCATTAGCAGGTTCTTGTTGAGCGGCCTTATGATAATACTTTTGGAGCAATTCGGGGCACTGCGCAGCAGCTTGTGCAAAAGAGAGCACCGTTACTCCCTGAGGGAGTTGCTCTTCTTCAGACAGAGGCACTACCACATCATTCACCACATACATGGCATAAGTGGGGAGTCCTGGCACACTGCACTTGCAGAGCTTTTGAGCCTGAGCACCTCCTAAAAGGCGTTTAAGATTGATGCCAAAATCGGGAGCGAAAGCAGCATCAGCATTTGTATATTTGTAACGCTCCACCTTCGTATTGGGGAGCTGACGATCTTGCAAAAGTTGCGCAACCTCCTGGCGACGCTCATTGAGCACAGCACAACTATGCTGGGCGATGAGGTCGTGGGCATCGCGATAAAGATCGAGATATTGTTGAAGACTAGACATAAGAATCAGAAGAATTAGTTGAGGTGTGAAGCAAAAAAACTTTAGGTTATTAGGCATCAGCACAAATGAGGCACGGCGAGAGCTGTGCCTATTTTTGTCTTATTGCGCCAATTCTTCTTTGATCCAGTCAAAGCCACGCTTTTCGATTTCGTAGCCAAGCGTAGCATCACCTTCTTTCACTACCTTACCGTTGACAAGTACGTGTACAAAGTCAGGCTTGAGGTAGTCAAGCATGCGTTGGTAGTGAGTAATCACGAGAGCAGAAGTCTCAGATTTGCGGAGTTGGTTGAACCCTCAGCCACAATGCGGAGTGCATCAACGTCAAGACCAGAGTCTGTTTCGTCCAAGATGGAGAACTTAGGTTCAAGAACTGCCATTTGGAAGATTTCGTTGCGCTTGCGTTCACCGCCAGAGAAACCTTCATTAACACCACGGCTCATGAAGTGAGCATCGAGTCCCACGAGCTTGCGCTTTTCACGAAGCACCTTGAGGAAATCAGAAGCCGAGAGGGGTTCTTGACCGAAGTATTCACGCTTAGCATTGACGGCAGCGCGCATGAAGTTTGTCATCGAAACACCAGGAATTTCGATGGGTGCTTGGAACGACATGAAGATACCTTCGTGGCTACGCTCCTCGGGTTCAAGTTCGAGAAGATTCTTGCCATTGAAGATGATTTCACCTTCAGTCACGTCAAACTTAGGGTTGCCCACAAGCACATTAGAGAGAGTGGACTTACCAGAGCCATTAGGCCCCATGAGCACATGAACCTCACCGTCACGAATGGTGAGGTTGATGCCGCGAAGAATTTCTTTGCCTTCTACAGAAGCGTGGAGATTGCGTATTTCGAGCATGATTTTGTATAGCTGTTTAGTTTTTCAAGAAGAGAGCCTCGTGACCAGACCATTATTGGCAAGACACTTGTACTTTCTTCCCTGCCCCTTACCGATGATTTGAAGTTCAGCAAAGGGCATATTATTAGTTGTGTTGTTGATGTATCGTTTTGCTCCAAGTTCGCCTCAACGTCTTGTGAGACAACTTGGGTTAGGGGTGCCAAAACTTACGTAGCTGCAAGTCGAATATTAGCATAGAACCTGCAGGAATAGAAGCTTGGGCTGCATTGCCGTAGCCCGACTTTGCAGGAATAAAGATGCGCCAGCGATCTCCCACGTGCATTTGTTGGAGTGCCGTGGAGAAACCTACCACGACGTTGCTCACAGCAAATTGAGCATCAGTGCCGAGCGCAGTGTTAAAGACATCACTTTCCAGTCTAGAAGGACCACTAAAGTCAAAGACTTTCCCTGTTGGGTCGGCCGAAGTGGGCATCAAACGTCCCATATAGGCCACGCGCACTGTGTCGGTGTAGAGAGGACGTGGAGCTTTAAGAGCCTCGGCAGCTGAAAGCTGGCTACTCACCACACGCACCACCAAAGAGTCCTTAGCTGTAGGTTTGCCACCAGTGCCCAGTGTGTAATTGCCAAACACGCGCCAAGGCGTATGTTCTGCCCAGGCATCGCCATATTGTGCTTTAGCTTGGGCAATAGCAGTGCGCGCTACACGCAGTGTATCGGAAAAAGCTGCCATATTGCGTGCTGCCCAATTTTCGTAGACAGGATCGATGGTTTCTTCGCTTGAACAAGCTGTCACCGCCAATCCACACCCTACAAGAAGGAGCACAAAACAAGTGCGAAGTGTCTGAGCAAAATGTCCCCAGCTTCGTGCTTGTCCAGCAAGCAAAGCCGATATGAGAGTAAAGAGAGATGCGCGATTCATAGAGTTCTTTGACAAACAGAGCTGCCCCCACCTTATCACAATCGACAAGGTGGGAACAACGGGAGATTATTTAAGTTTCTTGAGCAAAGAGGTGATAGACACTTTGTCCTCAATCAAAGCACGGAGGTCTTCGATTTTCACACGTTCTTGCTTCATGGTGTCGCGTTCACGAATGGTCACGCAACCATCGTTGAGTGTTTCGTGGTCTACGGTGATGCAGAAAGGCGTACCGATGGCATCGTGACGACGATAACGCTTACCGATAGAATCCTTCTCTTCGTAAGCACACTTGAAGTGGAAACGCAATTCGTTCATGATTTCATGTGCCTTCTCAGGGAGTCCATCTTTCTTCACCAAGGGGAAGATGGCCAACTTCACAGGAGCAAGGGCAGCAGGCAAGCGGAGCACCACGCGGCTATCACCACCCTCGAGCTTCTCTTCTTCGTAGGCATGGCACATCACACTGAGAAACATGCGGTCTACACCAATAGAAGTCTCGATGACATAGGGAGTGTAGCTTTCGTTCAGTTCAGGATCGAAATATTCAATCTTCTTACCACTGAATTGAGCATGCTGTGAGAGGTCGAAGTTGGTGCGAGAGTGGATACCTTCTACTTCTTTGAATCCGAAAGGCATCTTGAACTCCACGTCACTTGCTGCATTAGCATAGTGCGCGAGCTTCTCGTGGTCGTGGAAACGATAGTTTTCTGCACCAAAACCGAGAGCTTGGTGCCAAGCCATACGTGTTTCCTTCCACTGGCTGAACCATTCGAGTTCGGTGCCAGGCTTTACAAAGAATTGCATCTCCATTTGTTCAAATTCACGCATGCGGAAGATGAACTGGCGAGCTACGATTTCATTACGGAAAGCCTTACCGATTTGTGCAATACCGAAAGGAATCTTCATGCGACCGGTCTTTTGCACATTGAGGTAGTTCACAAAGATACCTTGTGCCGTTTCAGGACGGAGGTAGATGGTAGATGCACCCTCAGAGGTAGAGCCCATTTCGGTCTTAAACATGAGGTTGAATTGGCGCACTTCAGTCCAGTTGCGTGTGCCGCTGATAGGGCAAACGATTTCCTCGTCTAAGATGATTTGGCGCAATTCTACGAGGTTGCTATCATTGAGAGCTGTTGCAAAACGCTCGTGCAAAGCAGCGCGCTTAGCAGCAATTTCAAGCACACGGCCGTTGGTAGCGCGGAATTCTTCTTCGTTGAAGGCTTCCTTGAAACGCTTACGACCCTTAGCCACTTCCTTCTCAATCTTCTCGTCATACTTTGCGAGTTGATCTTCGATGAGCACGTCAGCACGATAGCGTTTCTTAGAATCCTTGTTGTCAATCAAGGGGTCATTAAACGCATCTACGTGACCAGAAGCCTTCCAAATGGTGGGGTGCATGAAGATGGCAGAATCAATGCCCACGATGTTTTCGTGAAGCAAGGTCATAGATTGCCACCAGTATTGCTTGATATTATTTTTGAGTTCAACGCCGAGTTGACCGTAGTCATAGACTGCGCCCAATCCGTCATAGATTTCACTGGAGGGAAATACAAATCCATACTCCTTACAGTGGGAAACTATTTTCTTAAAAACGTCTTCTTGTGCCATGTGTTGTAATTATCATTTGACTATTTGGTGCAAAGGTAATGATTTTCTTTGAATTGCCCCCATTTTCTATGTGATTTTAGGCAGTGGCTCACCACTAGTCACTGCCGTTTGATTGATAAAGTGCAGTGTTCTCCATACAAATGTCGATTAGATTTTCTCACAATGCTCATTTTCCTACTTCGACTACTTCATTTCTTCTCTCTTTATAATAAGGGTTGATATAAGGGAGAAGAGTGAAAAAAGCGGTGAAAATGTGAAGGATTTTCTGTTGATGTTACTCTGTTAGTTCTCTCTATGTTGCTAAACAATTTTATAATACGCTCTTATCCTAAAGCCATGGTGAGAAATTATACTGTGAAATCAGAAAACCGATAATCTTAATCAAGGTGTTTTCATCTTGATGTTTCATTGCGATACCAATCGTTCTATTCTACTTCAGGGATGAGCATAATTAAAATGTCCTCACACTCCCAACGGAGTGTGAGGACAAATTGTATATTATCCTAGGTTGCAGAATGCAAGGTATAGACAATATGCAGCTAATAGGCTGCTAAAACTCAGCTTATAGGCTAAAGCAGCCTACTAGGTTAAAAAGCGCGAGATTAGTCGCGTTGTTCACGACGGGGACGGCGCTCACCATCTTCGCGGCGAGGACGACGTGCAGGACGTTCTTCCCAACCTTCGGGCTTCTCGGTCAAAACCTTGTGAGAAAGACGGAACTTGCCAGTCTTTTGGTCGATTTCGAGGAGCTTCACTTGGAGCTTGTCACCTTCCTTGATGCCAGCATCTTCAACGCTTTCGAGGCGATTCCAAGAGATCTCTGAGATATGGAGGAGACCTTCCTTAGAAGGCATGAACTCTACGAAGCAACCGTAAGGCATGATGCTGATGACCTTGGCATCGTACACTTCACCCACTTCGGGGATAGCTACGATAGCGCGGATCTTAGCAACGGCAGCATCAATACTGTCCTTGTTAGGAGCAGAAACTTGAATCTCACCTACGCCATCCACTTCTTCGATGGTGATGGTAGCACCAGTTTCTTCTTGCATACCTTGGATAATCTTACCACCAGGGCCGATAACGGCACCGATGAATTCCTTTAGGAATTTCGAAGGCTTCGATGCGAGGAACGTGAGGCTTTGTAGTCTTCACGTGGGTGATCCATGGTCTTCATCATCTCACCGAGGATGTGTTCACGGCCAGCCTTAGCTTGAGCAAGTGCCTTTTCGAGGATTTCGTAAGAAAGACCATCGCACTTGATATCCATTTGCGTAGCGGTCAAGCCCTTGAGCGTACCCGTGGTCTTGAAGTCCATGTCACCAAGGTGGTCTTCGTCACCGAGGATGTCGGAGAGGACAGCATACTTGTCTTCACCGGGGTTCTTGATCAAGCCCATTGCGATACCAGAAACAGGAGCCTTCAAGGGAACACCAGCATCCATGAGCGAAAGAGTACCCGCACAAACGGTAGCCATAGAAGAAGAACCGTTAGACTCGAGGATATCACTTACCACACGTACAGTGTAAGGGAAGTTAGCAGGGATTTGGCCCTTCAAACCGCGCCATGCCAAGTGACCGTGACCGATTTCACGACGACCTACACCGCGTTGAGCGCGAGCTTCACCGGTAGAGAAGGGAGGGAAGTTATAGTGAAGGAGGAAGCGCATGTAGCTCTTATCGAGTACATCGTCCACCATCTTTTCATCGAGCTTCGTACCGAGCGTTGTGGTAGAAAGACTTTGAGTTTCACCACGAGTGAAGATGGCGCTACCGTGAGGACCGGGGAGAGGATTCACCTCGCACCAGATAGGACGGATGTCAGTAGTCTTACGACCATCGAGACGCACACCTTCGTCGAGGATGCAACGACGCATAGCGTCCTTCTCAACATCGTGGTAGTAACGATCGATGAGGGCATTCTTTTCAGCCAATTCGTCTTCAGTGAGCTCGGTGTGAGCAGCAGCATAAGCCACCTTGAATTCTTCACGAACAGCTTCGAAAGCATCGAAACGATCGTGCTTTTCGAGTGCAGACTTCGTGATGTCGTAGCACTTTTGGTAGCAGTCGTTCTTCACTTGTGCACGGAGATCTTCGTCGTTCACTTCGTGGCAGTATTCGCGCTTCACATCCTTGCCCAATTCCTCAGAAAGTTCCTTTTTGGATTTGGCACATAGGTTTGATAGCAGCGTGAGCCACTTTGAGTGCTTCGAGGAGTGCGCTCGGGCACCTCATCCATTTCACCCTCCACCATCATGATGTTCTCTTCAGTAGCCGCAAACCATGAGATCCATGTCGGCACCCTTGAGTTGTTCGAAGGTAGGGTTGATCACAAACTCTCCGTTGATGCGAGCCACGCGCACTTCAGAGATAGGACCATCAAAAGGAATGTCGGTGTAAGCCAAAGCTGCAGAGGCAGCGAAACCAGCGAGAGCATCGGGCATATCCACGCCATCAGCACTGAAGAGTGTGATGTTCACAAATACTTCTGCGTGATAGTCAGAAGGGAAGAGAGGACGGAGGGCGCGGTCAACGAGACGAGAAGTCAAAATCTCGTAGTCGCCAGCACGACCTTCGCGTTTGGTGAATCCACCGGGAAGCGACCCACAGCGGAGTATTTTTTTCTTTATAGTCACATTGCAAGGGCATGAAATCGGTGCCGGGGGCAGCGTCTTTGGCACCGCAAACGGTAGCGAGAAGCATCGTGTTGTTCATGCGCAGCATCACCGCGCCGTCCGCTTGCTTCGCGAGCTTACCGGTCTCAATGCTGATGGTACGTCCATCAGGCAGGGAGACAGTCTTTGTAATAACGTTCATCTTATACTTTTATAATGGATAATTTCGTTGAGTATGGCCGCTTATTTGCGCCCCATGTGAATGTGCTGAATTTTTGTAGTCAGTTTATTTTACACGCACAAGCGCAAATTTACTAATTTAATTTGATTTTGAGGGCTTTCGGGTGCTGATATTTCGGGTAATACTTTTGTCTGCAATCCTGTTTATACTAAAAACTCCGATTTCATCGGAAAAATATTTTTCGTTACAACAGGTCGGTTTTAAACGCAATTAGTGATATATCAGTGTGTATCTCGCTTCTGGTCGATAAATCTCTTTGGCTAGCTGTTGGAGTTGCTCCGCAGATATGTTGCGAATCTTTTTATAGAGTCGTGAAATATTGCGATATGTGCCGAAATGTGCAAACTGTTTAGCCATTGCGAGTGCCGCGCTTTCAGAGTTTTTCGCCAGAGATACCAATCTGTCCACAGAGCTGCTCTTGAGCTGCATGAAGTTGTCGCGGGGTGAGTGGGTGTTGCGCTAGTTTAGCAAGCTCACGCTCCACCAGTTTGCAGCAGCGATTCACATCTTCCAGATCACAACCAAAATATACATTCCAGAATCCAGTGTCGGGATAAGTGTTGAGATAGGCATCGATGCTATAGACCAAACCACATTTTTCTCTCACGGCCATGTTTAAGCGAGAATTCATGGCAGGGCCTCCTAATATATTATTGAGTAAAAGAAGCGTGAAGCGACGTTCGTCATCACTTCCGAATGTGAGTCCTCCCATCATGACGTGTGCTTGGTGAGTGCCACGATTGACACGGCGCACAGTCGGTGATGCCGGGGTAATTGCGCCTTTTACCTCTTTAGTGGTTCCGGAATTGCCGATTTCATCGTTGTTTGTTTCTAATTCTTCCTTTGGGGCGATAGAGAAATGCTCTATGGGTTCGGTATTAAGAGTTTCAGAGTCTTCGATGGAACCGACCATTTTGCAGTTGTGCCATTTTTCGAGTTGGCGAATGATAGTGCGCAACTCTACTTCTCCATGCACATAAAACACCGCGTTTTTAGGGGTGTAGTGCTGTTTAGCAAATCGCATCGCATCGGCAGTAGTGTAAGTGCGCAGACGTTCGGGATCTCCCAAAATGTCGCGACCAAGAGGAGCGTCACCATAGACCAGTTGTTCAAACTCATCGAAAATCAATTCAGCGGGGCTGTCGCGATAACTGTCGATTTCATCGATAATCACCTCCACTTCTTTGTCGATTTCTACCTGCGGATAGGTGCTGTGGAAAACAATGTCGGTGAGCACATCTACTGCACGTGAGAAATCCTTGCGTAGCACCGTGGCAGAATACACCGTTTCTTGTTTGCTGGTGAAAGCATTGAGTTCTCCACCTACGCGCTCCAGATAGTCGTTCACTTGTCGTGAGCGGCGGCGAGATGTTCCCTTGAAAGTCATGTGTTCGATGAAGTGCGCCATGCCACTGTCGGCTGCATCTTCGTGGCGGGTGCCTGTGCAGAGCACATAGCCACAGTGGAGCACGTCAGAGGAGCGATAATGCACTACCACGCGGAGACCATTTTCTAAGCGGAAACTCTTCATGAATGTATGGGTGTGAAAAGGGATGAAACCGATGAAATCGAAGAAAAAATGAGATGTTAAGCGATGAATTCGCACATTTTTTGCACTCTTAGGAGGGTAGCCCCATAAAGGCAAGGGTGAAATAAGAACTCCTTACTTTTGCTGATAGAGGTTATCGTTTGCGGAAATACTTGCCCACTACGGGAAGCGAGGAAAGTGGAAAGTCAGTGCGCACAATATAGGTGAGAAATATTCCGATGAGAAGCGTGTTGAAGACTAAACGTAGAAAACTATTGTCGATAAAATCGGCAAAAATCACCATACCAATGTACAGTGCCGCGGTGAGTGCCACGTAGCGGAAAATACTTTTGAGCGGATAGTTGATAGGATAGTATTTTTGTCCCACGAAGTAGCTCAGCAGCATCGCTACGCTATAACCCGCCACGCCCGACCAGGCACAAGCCATGTAACCATATTGTGGAATGAAATAAAGATTGCAAGCCACCAACACCAGGCAACCAGCGGTAGAGAACCATGCTCCCCAAATGGTGCGGTCGGTGAGTTTATACCAGAAGGAAAGATTAAAATATATGCCTTTGATGATTTCGCCTACCATCACCACTGCCACTGTGAGGCAGTCCTTCCCAGTAGTCGCGCCCCATGAGGTATTTGAGCACGTCTATATACGCCATCACGAGGAGAAATGCAGCCAGCGTAAAGATGATGAAGTATTTCATCGTGGCTGCATAGGTGGCGCGGTTGTCGCATGAACTATCATTCTTTGCAGCTGCAAAAACAAAGGGTTCGTAGGCATAGCGGAAAGCTTGCGTGATGAGTGCCATAATCATGGCTATTTTCACTGCAGCTCCATAGATGCCGAGTTGTACACGTCCTTCTGCGCCAGGAACGAGCCATGGGAAGATGATTTTGTCGATTGTCTGATTCAAAATACCTGCAATGCCGAGCACCAGCATGGGCCAAGAGTAAGCTAACATTGGGCGGATGAGCTTGCGGTCAATACGCCAACGTACGCCAAAGAGCTCTTTCCAAAATCCGAGAGTGATGAGGCCTGTACAAATCAGATTGACAAAAAATACGTGTCCTACTTCGATTTGCCAACTCGGCACCAAACGTGGAAGCACCACAAAGTATAGCAGATTGAGTAGGATGTTGAGCGCGATAAAGCTCAGCTTGAGCGCTGCAAACCTGAGAGGTCGTTTCTGATAGCGCAAATAGCAGAAAGGCACAGCTTGAAAAGCATCTAGTGCCACCACTGCAGCCATCATCATCACGTAGTTGTGATGGTCGGGATAGCCCATTTGTGTTGCTATAGGATCGATATAAGCCCCAACTAGTGCCATAAAGAGTAATCCCACACTACCTACCATCGCTAAGACGGTGGTGTAAACACGCTCAGGGTCGTTTTCGCCATTCTTGTTGAGAAAACGAAAGAGCGTAGTCTCCATGCCAAAAGTGAGTATGACAAAGAGTAGTGCGGTGTAAGAGTAGACGTTTGTGATGACGCCATTAGCCCCCGTGCTTGCTGCAAATACGTGGGTGTAAAGTGGGAATAAGAGGTAGTTGAGAAAACGCCCCACAATGGAGCTCATACCGTAGATGGCTGTATCTTTGGCGAGCGATTGTAGTGATGCCATAGTCCGAGAAGGGAAAGAAAGGTGGAAGACTAACAAAAAAAGAAGTAGGGGTATATATACAAAAACGCGCTAATCGTCAGCGTCGATAACGCAGCCAATCAGCGCATTTTGTTGGGTCACCGGGATTCGAACCCAGAATGACAGAACCAAAACCTGTAGTGTTACCATTACACCATGACCCAATTGCGATGCAAAAGTACGAACTCTTTTTGAAACATGCAAGTCTTTCGGCGAAAAATGTGCAGAAAATGTCCGATTTTTGTCTTTTTGAGCCGAATTGAATGGGAATAAAGACCGGTTTTGGTGGAAAATGCGCAAAACTTTGCGATATATGATTCACAAAATTGTGAGTAGGAAGTAATGTTTTTGACTTCGGGGCGATGCTTGTCTTGCTTCTTCCCTGCCTTTTCATTTTGCCGACATGATTAGCAAGGAACTAGTTTCTGATATTTCATGTAGTTTGGCATAGCCCTACATGTATATATGGGTTGAAATTAGGGCAAAGAGAGAAAAATCCGGGAAAAAGTGAAGAATTTCTATTAGCCATATTGTGTTTTGCTATGTATACTTTGCATAATGGGTGGATTCTATCCTGGCAGCGTATTGTGGCTAACTGAGAGGTTGAGGCTTACCCGCACGTGTATGCGCGCATTACAGCGATTTCTTACTTTTTGCTTTCACAACCTTCACAGACTTCTTTTGTAATTGATTTATAATGAGCACTATAAATCGGTTTTTTCTTAGTCCTCTTGCTCTTCTGTTCTTTTACTCTTTGGTTAGAGTGTTAAAATATGTCCGAAACTCTCTTGTAACTCCTTGTTTTTCATCGTGTTCCAGCGATTTCTGTGAAGGTTGTGAAGGAAAAAATACGAAAATCGCTGTAGTGTGCGCGTGCGCGCACGCGTGAGAAGGACTATTTTAGAGTTGTTCACATTCACAGAGTTGAACTATTCCTTGTCGCCTTCGTCTCTTGCTTTTTACGCTTACAAGTTGCTCCATATTTCGTGCGACTTTTTCTCGAAATTCTCTGACATTCTCTCTAAAATGTGGGAGATATATAAAGAAATCTCCGAGATGTTTTTCAATACCTCGGAGATATTTAATCTATAGGATTCTTTTCTTCTGCTATCTAAGCGAGTTTGTCGTGCTCTTAATATCTAGCGTGCTCACCAATTAAGCTCTTTCTTATCAGGTTAAGATATAGCATCGGCAGTACCTAAAGCCCATCAACATGCCAACAGAAAGCTACGCTTATTTGTGGGTTATTTTATGCGCACGATCTCTTGCTAGTTTTTTTATATCAGGTGTGATGTAAGTAGTTAAACTCTTAATTAGATATGCTATTGCTCCGATGTCATCGGTCAGTCCACCCATGGGGATGAAATCAGGAATCGCATCTAAAGGGAGTATGAGATAGCCTAAGACACCTAATACCTTCATCTTTTCAGTAGTTGGTAGATCGGGGGATTTGGCCAGATAGAAAAGTAAGCAAATGTTGTAGATAACTTCTTCACCCAGTTTACTGCCCCACTTCTTTATGGTTTTCCAGAGCTTTCCGTCTGAATATTCTTTTCCATATTTGTTGAGTCTGCCATAGAATATTGGTATGAGATTGTAGTGATGATTCGGACATATAAATCAAACAGATTAGTATGTCCGAAAGAATTTATGATTTAGAGTCTTCATTTGAGAGTATTGTAGAGGGGTTTAGTAGATTTGCTTTGTAAGGTTTAGTCTTTTGATTCAGAGGCGAATTTACATAAAAAATGGGGTGAACAAATTTGCATCAGCAATAAATTGTTTTTAATCCAGCTACTCCTATATTAGCATGCGTCGAGGTAAGTAGGCTTTGGCTAATGATTTTATATTATGTGAATGATAGTTCTCTTGGGGTAGAGGGAGATGGAGTATGCAGTTTTACCGCCTTATATGGTAAGGGTTCCTATAGTGGCATCAGCAAAAATCGCGCCCAAGCAATGCTTGAGCGCGATTTGTAGTAAGATATCCTCTGAGATTAGAGGTTGGGGTTGATAGTGTTCCATTCAGATACGGGAGGAACGATGTTGAGCGTAACGAGTTCGTCGCGCATCTTGCAGAGGTGTTCGTAGCTAGCATCGAGAGCAGCCACTTCTTCAGCAGTACCTACAGGCATCTTGTAGCTGCAGCCGTTTGCATCGAGGACAGTGTCCATAGCCATCATGATGTTTTGATACTTTTCGTTCTTCACGTAAGTACCAGCAGGGTAGCGGAAAGTTTCGCCGCCCATCACGCTGCGGATCATTTCTACAGAGAGGTAAGAGGGGCTTTGGAAAGAAGAGCGACCGCGGAGCTTGATGATAGCAGCACCACCTTGAGTCACGTCCTTACGCATTTGTGCCCATTCTTCTTCGGGGAATTCAGCAGTGCCAACGATGTCGCTGAGCTTGCGGCCAGCGATTTCAACAGCAGAACCGAATACAGCCATTTGTTCGCCGTGGCCACCATAAGTAGCGCAACCCTTCACTTCGTTTTGCATCACGCCGAACTTCTTAGCGAGAGCGCTTTGAAGACGAGTAGAGTCGAGCGCAGCGAGCGTAGTCACTTGACCAGGCTTGAGGCCAGAGTAGAGGAGAGTCACGAGACCTGTGAGGTCGGCAGGGTTGAAGATGATCACCACGTGCTTCACGTCGGGGCAGTAAGTCTTGATGTTCTTACCGAGTTCTTCAGCGATTTTGCAGTTACCAGCGAGGAGGTCTTCACGAGTCATACCTTCCTTACGGGGAGCACCACCAGAAGAGATGATGTATTTGGCATCCTTGAAGGCTTCAGCTACATCAGTAGTAGCAGTGATGCGAGCATCGTTGAAGCCGCATTGGCGCATTTCTTCAGCCACACCTTCGGGAGAGAATACGTCGTAGAGGCAGATGTTGGAAGTGAGGCCCATCATGAGCGCACTTTGTACCATGTTGGAGCCGATCATGCCAGCTGCGCCAACGATTACCAATTTTTCGTCAGTTAAAAATGCCATTGTTGTTGGGGTTATATAGATGAATAGATGTTTATTCTATTGATATGTCGGTGAACTATGGAGCAAATTTACTCATTACTTTTGGAATCATGGAGTATTGTGGAAACTTTTTTCGGACGATTTCCTAAAAAATAAAGTAGGTGCAATAAAATAAATAGGTCTTTGCTTGCGCGTGTTTATGAAAAAGTGATAATTTTGCAGCGAAAAGAAAGTAATACTTCTGATTTTTCTCCTTCCTTTCAAAAATATCCCCTATGAACGCTTCAAAAGTTCTCGAAGACCTTAAACATCGTTTTCCTAACGAACCTGAGTATCATCAGGCCGTGGAAGAAGTACTCTCCACCATCGAAGAGGAATACAACAAGCATCCTGAGTTTGACAAGGTGAATCTCATCGAGCGTCTCTGCATCCCAGAGCGAGTCTATACCTTCCGAGTGACATGGATGGACGATCAGGGTAATATCCGCACCAACATGGGCTATCGGGTGCAGCACAACAACGCCATTGGCCCCTACAAAGGAGGATTGCGCTTCCATGCTTCGGTCAATCTCGGTATCTTGAAGTTCTTGGCTTTTGAGCAAGTGTTCAAGAATGCGCTCACCACGCTCCCCATGGGAGGAGCAAAAGGAGGTTCGGACTTCTCGCCCCGTGGCAAGAGTGCTGCTGAGGTGATGCGTTTCTGCCAAGCCTTCATGCTAGAGTTGCATCGCAACATTGGTGCAGACTGCGACGTTCCTGCTGGCGACATCGGTGTGGGCGGTCGCGAAGTGGGCTATATGTTTGGAGCTTACAAAAAATATACGCGCCAATTTGAAGGTGTATTCACTGGTAAAGGTAGAGAATTTGGCGGTAGCCTCATTCGTCCAGAAGCCACAGGATATGGCAATGTCTATTTCCTCCAACAGATGTTGGCCACTCGTGGTGAAACACTCGAAGGCAAGACAGTCCTCATCTCTGGCGCAGGCAATGTGGCGCAATACACTGCTGAGAAAGTGCTCCAACTCGGTGGTAAGGTGCTCACCCTCTCCGATAGTGACGGATTTATCTACGATCCCGATGGCATCGACCGCGAGAAACTAGACTATGTGATGGAGTTGAAAAACCTCTATCGTGGCCGCATCCGCGAATACGCCGAGGAATATCCCACTGCGCAATACTTTGAAGGGCAGAAGCCTTGGGGCATCAAGGCAGATATTGCACTTCCTTCAGCCACACAAAACGAACTCGATGGCGAACATGCCAAGACACTGGTGGCAAATGGTTGCATTGCAGTGAGTGAAGGGGCAAATATGCCTTCTACTCCTGAGGCTATCCATGTGTTCCAGGAAGCTAAAATCCTCTATGCACCGGGCAAGGCTGCCAACGCAGGCGGTGTTTCGGTGTCTGGTTTGGAGATGAGTCAAAACTCAGCGCGTCTGTCATGGACGGCAGAAGAAGTGGACGCGCGTTTGCACCAAATCATGGAGAGCATCCATGAGGCTTTGTGTTCAATATGGCACAGAGGCCGATGGCTATGTGAACTATGTGAAAGGAGCGAACATCGCTGGTTTCATGAAGGTGGCCAAAGCTATGATGGCGCAAGGTGTGATTTAATCCGGAATGCTGGCAATCATCAACTAATAATAGTAGATATGAAAATTCAGCCATAAAGTTAAAGAGGCTTTAGGGTATTATGTGTATGCCTTGGTTGATCCAAGAAATAGTAAAATATTCTACATAGGCAAAGGTAAGGAAAACAGGGTTTTCCAACATGCAAAGGGTGCTCTAGACGATATTCTAGAGGATGCTCTTTCTGAGAATGCTCCTAATTTGAAGCTTGACACCATTAGAAGCATCATATCAGAGGGAAAAAGGTTGCCCTATTACATTATTCGTCACAATCTTGAGGAAAAAGAAGCATATCTAGTAGAATCCACCTTGATAGATATGCTGACATATTCGCCATTCAATCATAATAACCAGTTGACAAACCTCATAGCCGGTCACCATCAATGGGATGAAGGTATTAAGACAATAGAAGAAATCAACGTCTTATATGATTGCGAAAAGATTGAAGTAAAGAAAGGAGATAATATTGAAGTAAAGAAAGGAGATAATATTCTTTTGGTAAATCTCAATCAAAGTTACAATCAGACCAAAGCAAAAGGAGTGTATAAGAGAAACGACATTTATGAGTCAACGCGAAAGTATTGGAAAATAAGCCGTGAAAAGGCTAAACAAATAGACTATGTACTTGGCGTGTATAAAGGTGTTGTGAGATGTGTTATTAAGGTTGACAACCATTCATTTGTTACGCAAGCTGAGGATGGAACCCTCTTTTCAAAACCTCGTTGCTGCTTTGAAGGGGAAAACTGTCTGGACTCTCCATATATGAATAAAGATGTCAGTGATTACCCTTTCGGTAGTGGTGGAGCTATTAGATATATTTAGCCTGACAAAAGGGAGAGAGAACAGAGAATCTTACAAGTTTTTTTCCGATAGTACCATTTGTTTCTTTTTTCACCACAATAATAAGAACTTTGGCGCTTACACACAACTTTAGAATACTATCGAAATGCTCCTACGATATTTAGCGTAGTTCAAGTTTATAGACAAAAATCCGTGGACGAATATCACATCGTCCACGGATTTTTTCATGTTGTGAGGAGTAGATCTTAGTGAGATGGAGGATTAGAACCAAAGGCTACCGCTTTCTTTGTCTACTTCACCCAAGATTTGCTCAAACCATTCGTTCAGAGCTTGAATGAGGTTGATGTTGTAGGCACGCGCTGTAGAAGTGACAAGGCGTTGTTCGTCAGCATTGAGTTTGTCGAAAGGCACACGGTCGGTTTTTTCCCAAAGGCCAGTCTCTTCGCGTGAAGCATAAACAATGAAAGGAATCTTGAATTGCACTTCTAAGTGGCTGAGATTGCGCTGTCCAGCGCGAGGCGCTACGAAACCACCAGGAGTGCCGTCGAGGAATTTTGCGTTGCCCTCAAAGTGGTAGAGACTGATGGTCATGTCAAATTGTTTGCGCTGGCGTTTGAATTGGAAGAAACCTTTCATGCCAATTGGATTTTTCAGGGTGAAAATCAAGTCATCGCCTTTTTGCCAACAACACGCGAGCCACGAAGTGTGGCAGCAGGAACAATTTTCCCATCGACGGTGGTCTGTTTCAATATGCCGTTGGTGGGGTTGGTGTCCATGTAAGTATAGTCCAGCAAAGAATCTGTGACGTTGTCATATTCTTGAGCTTTGCCATCGAAAGTGGGGCGCACATTGCTGGCTTGGAAGAAATGCTGATGGGCTTTGCTCTCGCCGTTTTCTGCGATGGTGCTCGTGATGTCCTTACCGTCTTTGTCGTAGTATTTGATCCACAAGCCATAAGGATAGCGATATTCGTTGGAACTCATCACGCGGAACACGGAATCACTGCCTTCTGCCAGCTTCCATTGGTTGCCTTCTCGCACATAGGTGATGTGCTGCACTGCTTTCTTATAGAGAATGCCCTTTGCATCGGCATCCTGGTGAAAGGCTACTCCGTGGAAGTGACCACCAGCCAGGGTGAGTTCAACTTTAGCTGGCGCATCTTCATCACCGTGTGGATTATCTGATTTTCCGTTATCAGGTTGGAGAGGTTTGTTCTGATTGGGGCGAATCCAAGTTTCATCCTTCTCACAGGCTGTGAAGGAGAAACCGCAGAGCAAAATAATGAGGAGAGAGAGAATCTTCTTGTTCATCTTGATATTGTGTTATAGAAGTTCGTGATTATTTTTGTGTGGTAGAAGCTGCGGATACTGATACTGGGAAACGCATGGTCACGTCCCAAGCATCTTCGCTGCGTTGTCCTGGTGTGGGAGCATAGAAGGGAGAAACCGTGTGGTCGCGGCGGCTGTATTTTGAGATGCGTGCGTGCATGAGACGCGTATTAATTTCAAAATTGCGCGCTTGTTTGAAACGGAAATATCCCTTAAAACCAATCGGATTGTCTTTGCCAATCCAGCGCACCCCGTTATTGCCCATTTCTTGTGACCATGGATCTGTGTCGCCATACACATAGTCAAACACAGCATTGGATCTGACTTCTTTATGCTCGAGCGTGCCGTCGGCGGTCTTCACATTTTCGGCTGTGAAGAAGTGTTGGTGAATTTTATCTTGTCCGTTTTCTACAAACTGATACGTAATATCTTTGTGTTCAAGATCGTAGTAGCGGATGTCGAGACGGTAGACTTGTGTGGGGTCTTCGCTAGCTTGATACACCTCAAAGCCTGCATTGCTGCCTGCCTTGGGAGCCCAACCAATCTCTTTTTGGAGGGAGTATTCGATGGTCTGACGACTACGTTGTGGCATCGTGGGATTGAGCTGTGGAGTGAACACTTGATTTACGAGAGTGCCGGGAGTGAGTGTCAATACCACACTGATAGGATCACCATGATCTTTGCTCTTTCGTTCGTCCACTGGTTCGCGGACGGTGGAGTTGCAGCTGACGAAGCCCATGAGAAGTGCAAACATCAGTGATAGGAGAGAGAAGGTTTTGTTCATATTATAGGCGATGTTAGAGAGGCTTTGCCTCGTTTTACTCAGAATTATAGTGATGTTAGAAATCCCACGTGAGCATCAATCGCACATCTCGTCCGAGGTCGTGGGCATAATAGCGGAAACGATTGGTGTATTCACGATAGGTGAGATTGAAAATGTTGTCGGCCGTGAGGAGAATGTGGGAGGTGATGTCCGTTGCGCATCACGAAGTTTGCACTCAACTCGGCACCCCAAAGTTGATAGGCAGGTGGGGTGTGGTCAATTAAGTCGGCTTTTGCATCAAATCGTGTTTGTTTGGCCACGAAGCGATGCGTCACTTTCGCGTGGATGTCGTGGAGATGTCCGAGGTGTCCGAAGTGATAAGCTAAACTTTGCGTGGCTCGGAAGGAGGGGATGTAGGGGAGAGGACGATTAGTCTTTGTTTCATTCGCCCATACCATGCTTCCACCTACGGTGTAATGGAGTTTTGGGGTGATTTTTGCAGAGAAATCAGCATCGATGCCTCGGAAGAAAGCATTGGCACTGCGATATTGAAACACGGGGTAGGCTCCCGACACCATGGTGATAACTTCCTTGGTAGGCTCATCGTAGATGTAGTGGTCTATCCATTGCAGATAAGCATCGACCGAAGCTGTTATGTGCTTAGAAGCATAGCGCAATGAGGTCACCCATTTTGCGCTCACTTCTGGGCGGAGTGTGGAGTCTCCTCGAGCAAATAGACCACTGGATTGTTCTACTCCATAGCTATACAACTCATGCACGTGAGGAGCACGCCAAGCCGTGCCGAAATTAGTGAGTACATCTAGTTGAGGTAGCACGTGATAGTGCGCGCCAGCAGAGTAGGTGAAATTGGTGTAGCGGGTCAAGTTTCCGTAGTTTTCACCAAAGATGTTTACCGCGTGCATCAATGGTTTGATGATCCGCACGTGCTCCAAGTTCTGCTCCCCAATCGTGGCCCGTGTATTTCTGAATGGCGTAGGCACCGAGGTTTTGTTGAGTGTAGTTGGGGATGATGGGCACAACTCCTGTGCCAGGCTCATTGTAATTGTCGATTGCGCCGTAGAAAGCACCGATTTCACTAGACCAGTTGTCAGCGTAAGTGTGTTTCCACTGAGCATCGGTCTGAAAGTTGTTGAGGCGCAAATCCAAGGTAGGCACCATGGAGCGATAGTTTCTGCGCTGATTGTATTCGCGGCGGTCGTCATGTTGCCAGGCTGTCTTCACAGACAATCGACTCTTGTTGGCAAAGGTGTAGCGACCTTCCAGCTTACCGACGTGGTGCACGACCTTTTGGTGCGGATAGTCGATGCTGCGTGTCCAAGGGTAGAAATTGACTGGCTGTCCTATCTTGATGCGTTCACGTAGCAATTCTTCATCACCCATCTGTGCACTGTAGAGTACACCCACTTGGGTGGAGTAAAAACTATAGAATCCTTGTAGTTCTAGACGTGAGTTGCGCCAACCCAACGCTGCGGATGCGGTGACTTCTGCATGCCAGTGTTGTTAAGGAGATAGCTACCAGTGCTGCGGTCGCCACCATTGACATAAGTGCCTTGTGCGCGCCAAGCCGCATCGCCGCCGAAGAGTGGAAAACTTTGACTCAAATGCTGGGTTACGGCATATTTTCGTCCATTGGTACCGTAGAGTCCACTTAGCTTACCCATGATCTTTCGTTGACCATAGGGCAAGGGCTGAGCATCCATCAAAACGACACCGCCAAGGGCTTCTGAACCATAGCGCACGGCTTCTGCACCTTTCACCACGGTGACGCGGCCTGCTGCACTGGCGTCGAGTTCGGGCGCATGATCCACGCCCCATTGTTGTCTCTTGCTGGCGCACTCCATTGTTCATAATCAACAAGCGGTTGCCATACATGCCATGTACCACGGGTTTGGCGATGGTCGATCCTGTCTGAATCATACTCACACCACTCACTTGTTCTAGCATGCCGGCAAAGGTATTTCCCAAGTTTTTTGCGATATCGGCTGTGGTGATGCTATTGGACACAGCATTTTGAGTGTGAAGCACGCGTTGTTCGCTGACCACAGCTTCGTTGAGCTGATTGCTCATCGGGCGCATTTGCACACGAAGAGGTTGGTGATGGCGCACTTCTGCACCGCTACTGCGAGAGGAAGGTAGCCGATGGCATGAAGGTGCAGACTATCTCCCTTAAGTAAGGAGGGGGGTATCTGCAATATCCCATCTCCTTTCGTTGGGGTGATGTCTTTGTGGCGCGATAGGCTAACTCCTATCACGGGAAGTCGGCTTTCTGCATCGAATACAATGATGCGAAAGGAATTAGAGTTTTGAGCAAATGCGGGCAGTGTGGTGGATAGTAGGCTAAGCACGACCATCGACCACAAGGCGAAATTCTTCGAGAAAAACCGCTTCATAGAGAAATTCTAAGTCATCATCTCACTCTTCGGCAGTAGCAGAGGAATGCACTTTTAGCGTTATTCCTAGTGCGAATGCCGAAGCCGCAGAAACACCTCGAAACAGGAGGGTATTTCCGTCATGAGAACACAAAAAGAAGAAAATAGAGGAAAAGATTTGCCGAAAAAGGGCAAATCAAAATTTAGACTAGTGAGTTTTGCCTATCAAAAAAAAGTAGATAAGAGCAATAGGAAACTAGTCTATCACAATAAATTAGGCCTGTGGAGGGCCACGGAGTTGGGGAGTGGTCACGGCAACCGAATACACCGCTTCGGCTTGATGCTGGTAGACAACACGCACCGTGGGAGCATAAAAAGAAAAGGCCGTGAAAGTGGGTGGCGTGAAGGGCGAAATCAAGAAGTGGCAGATGGCGCAATCATGTCCATCCGTGCTGTCGCTTTGTCCTTCATCTGGAGAGTTTTTCTGATGTTGAGCGAGCTGTTTACGCAGGTTATCATGCTGTTTTTGATTGGATTGAGCATTGCTGTCCTCAGCCGTCGAAGCAGAAGGGGCATGCAGGGTGCGTGCCACCAAAGTGCATTCCACTTTGTCCAACGAAGTTCCATGCTGGTGAAATCCCTTCACCAACACTTGAGGCAAAAATGACAATAGCATGATCCATGCCATCATCATAGCCTTGTATTTTCGTTTGAACATTCGTAGCATGATAAGGGCAAAGGTAGAACGAATTTTCGAAAGTGGCAAGCGGTGTAGCTAAAAGTAGGAGGAATTTTCTGTTTTTCTTGCACTCAGCAAAAGAGAAGTTTCTATATTCCTCCTCTCGATTGTGGAAGAGAAAAGCGATCCAGTCTCAAACCTTTTAGACTGGATCGACGTCAAAAGTAGATGGTTACGTTGCGAAATTGGGGTAGAGCGATGAGGCCCTCGCGATAAGCTACGTAGCATTTGGCGAACTTCTGTTGCGCTTCTCGATGAATCCACTTTCAAGAGTATTTTGCGGATGTGGAGCAGTTGCACGTATCCCATATGTGGTCGGTCGGGTCCGAGAAGATCTTCCCCAAATTGAGGTTGCAACCATGCAGCCATCTGGCGGGCTGCGCCCTGCCACCACACGTTCTTCTCGATGTTTCAGATAAATGGCGATGAGGCGCACGACAGGAGGAAAACGGAATTGTTGGCGGTTGCGCATCTCTTGTTGAAACATCGCACCATAGTCGCCATCCACAATCTGTTGTACCACCGGAAGTTTCGCTTGTCGTGTTTGGAGCACCACGCGGCCTTGTTTGCCACGTCGGCCAGCTCTGCCAGCTACCTGTGATAGCATTTGAAAAGCACGTTCGTGGGCGCGGAAATCACATTGGTTCAGCAGTTGATCAGCATTGAGGATGCCCACTACGCTCACTCCTCCGAAGTCTAATCCCTTGGTCACCATCTGCGTGCCTACCAAAAGATTCGTTTGTCCGTGTTGGAAATCGCGAATGATGCGTTCGTAGGCTGAGCGTGAGCGCGTGGTGTCGAGGTCCATTCGCCCTACTTTGGCTTGGGGAAAGCAGGTTTCTATAGCAGCCTCAATCTTTTCTGTTCCAGCTCCCATGTCGCGTAGGTCAGCTTGCTCACATTGTGGACAGTGGGTGGGCACATCGTAGTGGGTGCCGCAATAGTGACACACCATTTTGTTCATCTTCAAATGGAGGGTCAGCGGCACATCGCAGCGTGTGCAGTGAGGCGACCATCCACAACTGCGGCATTGAAGTACTGGACTGTAGCCGCGGCGATTGAGAAATAGGATAGCCTGCTGTCCTTGTTGGAGAGCAGCTTCTATCTCGTCGCGAAGTCGAGGGGAGAAGGGGGTAGGTATGAGGCGTTTTCTCCGTAGTTCTGCCACGTCTTCTACCACGATTTCTGGCATCGCCACGTCACCAAAGCGTTGATTCATGGCGACATAGCCATACTTCCCATCTTGGGCATGTGCATAAGTCTCTACGGCAGGTGTGGCAGTGCCGAGAAGTACTTTGCTCCTGCTTGATGCGCGCCATGAGAATGGCGGTGTCGCGTGCATGATAGCGCGGTGCAGGGTCTTGCTGTTTGTAGCTCGATTCGTGTTCTTCGTCGATAATCACCAAACCGAGGTTTTGGAAGGGGAGGAAGAGGGAAGAACGGACTCCGAGGATGAGAGGGAAAGGGGTTTTGGATAGTTGTTTCTTCCACAGTTCTACGCGCTCATTGTCTGGAAATTTGGAATGATAGACTCCTAGTTTCTCTCCAAATACACGTCCGAGACGGTCGGTGATTTGGGTGGTGAGGGCTACTTCGGGGAGGAGAAACAAGACTTGTTGTCCGCGCGCAATCGTTTCCTTTATTAATTGGATGTAGACTTCAGTCTTTCCACTAGAGGTGACACCATGCAACAACACTACATGCTGCTTTTCCCACAAAGCCACAATTTTATCGTGCGCATTTTGTTGCGCTTCGCTGAGAGGATGGTGCAGGGTTTCGGGAGAGCCTTGTGTAGTTTGAGCCGTCCAACTTCAACATGGTATGATTCGAGTACTCCACGCTTTATGAGCGCGGGAATCCCAGCCGTAGAATCTCCAAGCTGTTCTTGGAGAAGGCTTCGCTGTACGGGCTGAAGCAAAGAGAAATTTTTCAAAGCAGTGGCACTATCAATGCCTGCCATATCGAGGAAAGCTAGAGTGCTTCATGCTGGCGTTCTGCACGCTTTAACTGATTGTCAGTGCAAGGAGGGCTTCTTCCGAATGATAGGACTCGGAAGACGAAGCATCGTAGTTGTTTTACTTTTTGAAGCCTTGGCTCACTCGTTCTTCTACCTCAATCAATCCGTTTTCGATGAGCCCTTTTTAGCTGCCTCGGGTCAGTCCTGGAAGTGGCAGTGCCTTTTCGCACTTGGAGCAAACTCTGCGCTTTGGTGAGTGCACGAAGGAGGGCTTGTTCAGTCTTGCTTAGTAGTTCATCATGAGGGTCTGCATCGTTGGTGGCTACAAGGAGTGTTTCGCTCTCGAGCTTTAAGCCCGCAGGTAGAGCTGCTTTTCATGACCTCTCTGGACAGCAGAGATAGTATTGCGCCATCCAACGCCACAGTGCTATCTGTTGAGGTAAGAGTAGAGGCTGTTCATCCACCAACTCCTCTATATCCTTTATTTTTTCAGCTTCAACGGTGTTGTTCCCATCATGTAGACGGATAACAATCCCGGTGTAGCGTTTGGATTTTCCCAACGGTACCACTACGCGTGAGCCTACGACAAGACTATCCCCTAAGGTAGGGGGAACGCGATAGGTGTAGGCACCAGGAACAGCCAAGGGAAGTACGATGTCTGCGTAGTGGGGCATGGGAAGAGTGGTAAACTATTTGAAATCTAATTCGAGTTGCGCTCGATCGCCTAGGAGGTTGAAAGTCATGCGATGGTAGGGTGTGGTGCCATGTACGGCAATCCCAGCATGATGTTGGCGCGTTGGGTAACCTGCATTGCGATCCCAGCCATAGTGAGGGTGTTGTTGGTGGAGCTTCGTCATATAGTCATCGCGATAGGTCTTGGCTAAGATGGAAGCTGCTGCAATAGAGAGGTATTTTGCATCGCCTTTCACGATGGTCGTGTGAGGGATTATTGTAGCTTTTTTGGTGTTGGCTGGTTTCTTAACAGTTTGTTGCTCTCGTTTTTTTACATAAGGCTTGAACCGATTACCATCGACAATGATGTGTTCGGGGCAAATAGTGAGACCATCGAGAGCGCGGTGCATAGCGAGAATGGCAGCATTGAGGATATTGATGCGGTCTATCTCTTCGGGATCCACTTGTGCCACGCACCATGCCAGTGCATCTCGTTCAATGATCATACGAAGTTCTTCTCGTTTTTTAGCAGACAATTGTTTGGAGTCATTGAGAAGTGTATTCTCATAGTCTGCTGGAAAGACGACAGCTGCGGCGAAGACAGCCCCTGCTAGACAGCCGCGGCCAGCCTCGTCGCAACCGGCTTCGATGAGCCCTTCTGAGTTGAAATGAGATTGTAGCATAAGAATATCATGTTCTTCTTTGCAGACGCGCAGAACTAGTCTGAAATCTGCAAAGAAGAACGGTTGGTGTTGCGTGTCTATTTACAGCGAGAGGTCGTAAGAGAGGGACGTTAGATGATAACGGCTGTGCCTGTGGCTACTATCATGAGCATAGAACCATTAGCGCCTACGGTGTTGTAGTCGATGTCCACGCCTACAATAGCATTTGCCCCCATCATAGAGGCTTGATTTTGAAGTTCGCGGAGCACTGTCTCTTTACCTTCACGGAGTACCTTTTTCATAAGTGTTGGAGCGACCGCCAAAAAAATCTGTGAGGCTGGCTAGAATGTCTTTGAGAAAGTTGGCACCAATGATGCTTTCTGCACTGATGACGCCAAGATATTGTCGGATGGGCTGTCCATCCACCTGATAGGTCGTTGTGATGAGCATGGAACGTAGATTTTAAGTGGTGAATGAAAATGAATTGGAGTGCTAACTCCTTCTGCAAAGGTAATACATTTGGTGTAATCGAGCTTAGCTTTTTTTCTGTTTCCAAAAAAAAGAGTGACATTCCCTAAAGAATGTCACTCTAAATGGAAACCTCAGTTGAGGAATTGAAGCATCTATATTCTCTTACTTAAGCATGTAGTGGATACGTACTTTCACGCAACGGTTGAGTTTTGCGTTGAGGCTACGAGTGCTGTTGTCCTGAACATTACGAACGGCACCATCAAGGCTATTTACAAGGAAGATTTGAGAAGCCACTTGTTGCAAGCGATCTTTACCCTTCAACCATGTGATAACAGTGTTAGCACGATTTTGAGAAAGAGCATTGTTGCGTTGTAGGCCTACTTGTGCTGCATCAGCACCAGAGTAGTTATCTTGACTTGTAGCAAGACCTTCTGCTTGAATCATGGTGATAGTACCCTTCTCAAGGATGTTCTTGATGCGTGCAACAGTGGCTGCATCAGTATATTGAGAGATGTGACCTTCGTTGCTCATCATTGCAGCGTAGATGTCAGCAAAGCTTACGAGCTCATCACCATTTTCAACCTTGAGGTATTGGCGTACAGTGCCAAGACCTGCGTGAGCATTGAGTTGGTAAGAGTTTGTTTCTTTGTAATTCTCTTCTGTAGCAAGACGTTGTTTCCAAGTCTCGTTGTCGACACGATACTGCCATGCATTGTTGCCATCAAAGATAGGAGCATAGAAGTAGCCAGCATGACGTTGGAAGCTCACCATTTCATCAGCTTGGAGGCTGAGCGAAAGAGGCTTAGTAGACATTTCGTAACCACGGGGTACGTAGTTTACAGCGAAGTTGCGGTTAGCAGGTTCAGTGGGAATGTCTACAAATGCAAGACCATTAGTGTTGGCATTGCGATTCAACGTGCTGTAACAGCAGCGTTGTCTGTAAATTTCTTCTGGGTGTAAATACCGCCAGCAAGGTAGTCAATTGCGTTAACCTTTGAAGTAGCTACTAGTGGAGCGTCGTTGCGACCAGAGTAGTTATTAGGATAGAATACGTAGAAGGTCAAGGTGCTATAATTCACGGGGTTTACACCTTCGGGAACCTTAACAATCTCGATTTTACGTTCACGATAGTCTGTCTTGTAAATGGTTTGGCCAGCGGTTTGCCAAAGTATTACGCTTTGTGCCACCAAGATAGTAGGTGAATCCGACAGCTAGACCAATGTTGGCATCAAATTTAGTGGCAGAATAGTCGCGGTTACCATATTCTAGATCGAAATTAGTTTGGTAGACGAGTGCGCGGGCTTTAAGGTCAATAGAGAAGTTCTTCTTTTTATTGAAGAAGCGGCTATATTGGAATTCTGCATGTCCGCTCCATTCGTTGTCTGAACCTATGCCTGTTAAGCCCATGTGGTGGACTGCACCAAGACCTAGATTGAGCCAGAACTGATTCATGAGTCGGCTGCTGTTGTAGCCTTCGTAGCCTGCAATAAGGCGTGAAATGTTGAAAATACCATTGAGGCTGACATCCCACCAATGGGTTTTCATATTCTGATACTTTTCGCCCTTGCTATTGGTTAGTACGTCACCATAACGATAGCCATATCCAGGAAGAGTGTAACCCTTTGAGTTGCTACGAATGAATTCGGCTTTGAAACCGAAGCCAGGAGTTACCCACTTACCAATACCAAGGCTAAAGTCGGGAGAAAGGGTTCCAGAGAAACCACCGAGATGAGAGTGGTCGCCATAGAAACTGTGTGCTCCACCTGTAGCAAAGACAAACCAGTTGTCAAAGAAACCATTTGTCATGGTTTGCTTAGTTGAATAGACTGAATCTACGACAACACGAGTGGTGGATACGTTGTCTACTGTGTCACGAGACACTTCACGATAGTTTTTGTAATCGTCTGTTTGTGCCATAGCCGTTGTGCCATAAAAGGCAACGGCCGAAAGGGCTAGTACTGAAAAATAAGATTTCATCTGTTATTTATAAATACTTGGTTGTTTCTTGTTATGTAACAGTCTCATGACTGACAAAGTGTTTGATAGTCGGGATTCTGTGGGTTATATTCTGGAATGATAGCCTTAAGAGATTTAACTGTCATTGTTGCATCATATGTTTTGGCTGTTTCAACTAGATGGAGAATTTCATTTTCAATCTTATTGAAATCATACTCACGTACTCGTGCAATTTTGATACGTTCGTGGCTAGTAGGAACCACTGTCTCTAGATCGTTAAGAACTTCTTCATAGAGCTTTTCCCCAGGGCGAAGGCCAGTATAAACGATTTTAATATTTTGCTTACCACTAAGTTTGATCATGCGCTGTGCTAACTCCGCAATTTTTACTGAATGCCCCATGTCAAAAACATAAATGCAGCCTCCTTTTCCTATCGTGGCAGCTTGAAGCACCAGTTTGCAGGCTTCAGAAATGAGCATGAAATAGCGTACAATCTCTGGATGAGTCACATAAACTGGTCCCCCATTGCGAATTTGTTCACGGAAGGCGGGGACAACAGAACCGTTAGAGCCTAGAACATTGCCAAATCTTGTGGTGACAAAGTTACATTGAGAAGTGTTGCGTGGAGAGTTGTTGAGACTTTGGCAGTAAATCTCGCAGACTCTTTTTGAACATCCCATGATACTAGTGGGATTGACAGCTTTGTCTGTACTTACCATCACAAAGGTTTGTACTTCATACTTTACTGCAAGATTGGCTAACTTTATAGTACCATCGATGTTATTGAGTACACTCTCTGTAGGGTTGTCCTCCATCATAGGAACGTGCTTATAGGCCGCCGCATGAAAGATTATATCGGGACGGTTATGCTTGAAAAAATCTTCCAAACGGTGATGGTGACAGATGTTGCATACTACTGTTTTACAAGGAACATTGGCAAATTCTCGTTGCATCATTACGCGAACATCATGGAGAGGTGTCTCAGCCATGTCCAAGAGGAGTAGGCTCTTCGGGGAGAGTTGGGCTAAAAGACGTACTAATTCTTTTCCTATGCTACCTGCAGCACCTGTGACAAGAATGCATTTATTCTGCATCTTGTTACGTATAGTGATCATGTCCACCTCAATCTCTTTACGAGGAAGTAATGAGGATAATTCTATATCAAGTAGACTTCTATTCGACAGACCATAAAGTCCAGTGAGGTGATTTCTCTTTATATAACCTTCAAAATTGATGCGCACCATGATACGTAGACAAATCATGAGAGCTATGGATAATATGCACTGCAATAAAAGATCGCGCATCCTGACCATTTGTACGATGTTGTCAGTGTGGAAGAAGACCCTCAATAGCATAATGAGAATAAAACCTAAAAATAGTGCTCCGCTAATGCGAAGTATATCAATAGGGGCCATTCTCCGCGCAGGAGCAAGGTATGTGTGGAAGACTCGAAATCCCAGAAGATAGCATGGGAGGTAAGCTAGTAGAGCTAGTAAGACAGGACGTACGTTTACAGATTCTGCACTATGATTTGCATAGAATGCTACAATCCCTGCTAAGAAGATAAGTACACAATCTGCAATAAGTAAATACCAATAGGGCAGAGCATCATGTGATAAGTACCAACGGATAATTTTGGTTAGCATGAATTTTAGGTTTTAGTGCCCATTTCTTGGGTGGGGTGTGTAATGTTGTTAGTAATATCGTAGGCCTCTGTTTTCTATAAAATCTTACACTACTGCAAAAATAGTATATTAGCTTCAATTATCCAACTGTTATAATTGTAGTTTCTTATCTCTAGAGCTGTCCTATAGTTAAATATGACTATTAGAGGCTATTCTGATATGTCTATGTTCATTTTGAATGCTTTCTATACTGATAATGTTGATAAGCAAATATCTACGATTCTCTGAACATCTTTGTCTGATACCCAAGGGCCACTTGGGAGGCATAATCCATGTTGAAATATTTTTTCGCTTACACCATTTACGTACGCTGGAGCATTCTTAAAGACTGGTTGGAGGTGCATTGGCTTCCACAAAGGGCGACTTTCTATGTTTTCTTTTGCAAGTGCTTCACGTATGTCATCGGGAGAACAAGGAGCATTTTCTGAGAGGATGATAGTGTTGAGCCAATAGTTGCTATTAGAGATGGTGTCAGGATTAGTATGAAGAGTGATAAATGGATTACCAGCAAAGGCCTGAGCATAAAGTTCCGCAATGTGTTGATGATGGGCTATGTGCTGATCTAGCACCTCCATTTGACCGCGTCCTATGCCTGCACAGATGTTACTTAGGCGATAATTATAGCCTATGTATTCATGCTGGTAGTAAGGGAAACTCTCTCTCGCTTGAGTCGCATAGAACAGAGCTCGTTGTTTGGCCTCTTGAGTTTTGCAGACTATAGCACCTCCTCCACCTGTGGTGATCATCTTGTTACCATTGAAACTTAGGATGCCATATTCACCAAATGTGCCACAAAGTTGTCCATTGTAAGAAGAACCTAGAGCTTCTGCTGCATCTTCCACAATTGGAATATCGTAGTGTTCAGCTATTGCCTTGATTTCTTCCATCTTGGCTGGCATACCATAAAGGTGTACCACTATAATCGCTTTGGGTTTTTTACCCGTTTTTGATATGCGATCTTCAATAGCCTCTTGCAAGAGTTGAGGGGATATGTTCCATGTCTCGGTCTCGCTGTCTACGAAGACGGGAGTAGCTCCTTGATAGGTAACAGGATTGGCTGAGGCAGCAAAAGTGAAACTCTGGCATATCACTTCATCTCCAACTTTTATGCCTAAAAGTACCATGGCAAGGTGTAATGCGGCTGTGCCTGCGGACAATGCACAAACATGAGAGGCTGAAGTAGAAGTCGTGCCTGATTGTAGGAAGCGTTCTAAATCTTCTTCAAACCCATTGACATTGGGACCAAGAGGCACGACCCAATTAGTGTCGAAGGCTTCTTGAATGTAGCGTTGCTCGCTACCTCCCATATGGGCTAAGCAGAGGTATATAGGATTTTTCATAAGATTGTTTTTATGATGATGCAAAGATCTCCCCAAAAGGAATGATGATGAAGATAATCAAGGTTGATTTTTACTTTATCTGGAAAAATCACTTCGTTATTATAGCGTTGTGGATCTATTTGTTGAGCTAGTAGTTCCTCTTCATTGCGATATTTCAAAGTTGCTGGGCCTGTGATACCTGGCTTCAAACGTAAGATATCTTTATCTTCCCCTTTGAGCTGGTCTGCATAGCCAGGGACATCGGGACGAGGCCCCACAAAACTCATATCACCGATGAGCACATTCCACAATTCAGGGAGCTCATCTAGTTTATATTTCCTTAGCTTTGCTCCTAATGGTGTGATGCGTGATTCACCAGCTACACTAATGGAAGACCCATGGTGTGATACCGACATTGTGCGAAACTTGATTATGGTAAACAGTTTGCCATATTGTCCCACCCGTTTTTGACGAAATAATATGGGGCCGTCTGGCATTTTCCATTGTATTAAGAGGGCTACGACGAGCAAGATTGGCCAACATAATAATAGGCCGATGAGGGCAAATGTGAAATCAAATATTTTTTTGACCATGTGTGAAGAATAAATGCTTAAGAGGCAACAAATATTAGACTTTCTCAGTGGTGTAGAAACACGGAGCTAGGTTCGGAGTCCCAAGACTTTATATAGACGATAATCGTTGGCTAGTTGTCGCTGTTCTTTGAGAAAAGCACTTTTCTGAGCTGATTTTAAAGAAGCAATGTTTAAGTCAGAAATGGTGGCATATAAGTCAAGCTTTAGTGCCTCGGAGATTAGTATGGCTATGCGCCACATTTGTCCACCAATTCCTTGTCCGCCCATGCTAGGGTCAACGAGTAGCCCATGAAAGGCTCGACCGATGAAGAAACCTCTCAAAAAATGATACCCAACTATGTTACGAGGATCATTTGTCTTACAAACTTTGATAAAAAGAAAAGCTGGATTCTTCCATAGACGTTTCAGTTCTTCAGTCTCAAAACTATGAGGGTGAAAGAATTGCAAACTAGTCTTGGGTAGTTGTTGAAGCCATTGGGCTAGTAGTGGTAAATCGTCTGCCTCTACTATGGACCAATGTAAATCAAGGGGGACTTTTTCGCCCTCTGATTTCAAAATGTGATTTGTAGTAGACTGTAGAGATGGATACCGCCAGTTGAATATTAGTCCATTGAGTTCTTCTATTGTGTGCAAATCCAGTGGAAGTGGTGCTTGATGAAGAGTAGGATAGCAGTCATGATAGCAGTTGTTGATAGTAACACTTGAGTTTTTTCCACACCAAGGGTTGTGCAAAATGTTCCTGCACATGGTGGAGTGCGGCTATTCCCATCTCTTTTCTATAAGGATAAGATCTCATTTCTAGCATGGCTCGAGCAAGAGCGACATTATCGTGGGGCGGAACGATGAAACCATTCTCTCCTTGCGTGATAATCTCTCGCGAACCATTGATGTCAGTAACGATGCTAGGTAGAGAAAATGCCCCTGCTTCAAGCACGACATTTGGAAAACCCTCTCGATAGCTAGGAAAAACGAGGGCCTGTGCTGCTGCGTATATGGGACGAATATCGGTGAGGTGGGGTAACTGATATATGTTGGGCAGCGTTTTTATAAGTTGTTTTGTAGTGCAAGGAAGCGGGTCGAGATTTTTTTCTTCGTTTCCTACGAGTAGTAGTGCAGTTTTAGAGAAAGACTCAGCATCTCGTGACAAATTCTCGGAGAGTTTTTGGAAAGCCTCTATTAACTCTGTTATTCCCTTGTCACGGACAATGCGTCCAACGAAGAGAAAGAGAAAGGTATCGGAGGTGATGCCCAGTTTCTCGCGCAAAGCCTTAGCTGAATGCTTTATCTCTTGGGAGGGATAGTAGTAATTGAAGTCTATACCTCGTACATTACCGTGTCCCAATACCGTAAGAGGTTTAGTCGTGATTTTTTCTTCACGAAGATCGTCAGCGACACCTTTTCCCTCTGGATTAATATGGGTGGCACATGCACAAAGCAATTTATCCATTGTGATTAGGATTTTGCGTTTAATCCCTTTGGAGGTTGGCCAGATGAGCCCAGTAAAAGTGTGAAGGCGTACAGGAACTCTCGCTAACTTTGCTGCTGTCATAGCTAGCAGCCCAGCTTTTGGGGTAATACTGTGCACCATGTCGGGACGTTCTTTATAAAAGAGTTTTATAAGTTGCCATAAAGCAATCAAATCGCGAACAGGGGCTATTTGGCGATGCATAGGTACAGCTATCGTGCGTATCTTTTCGCGCGCTGCTATTTCATTTAGGGCTTCTCCTGGAGAAGAAACAGCTATAATTTCGTATTGGCTCGACAAATCGTATAGTAATCCTTACAAAATATATTGAGTGAGATGGGGACTGTTGAAATGCGAATGATTTTTCTTCATTTTATCTATGCATTATAGGCTCTGATATACTTGCCAATAAGCCTCAATCATCGTGGAGATGTCGTAATGATGAGCACGCTGCAAGCCCTTCTCAATGGTCTGTTGTCTAAGTTTGGAATGTTCTTCTAAGGCCAGTATAGTCTTGGCTAAGGCTTGAGCATCACCTTGTGGGAAGAGAATCCCTGCATTGCCCACAATTTCACGCAATCCAGGAACGTCACTTGCCACAACTGGGCGACCAGAAGCTAAACCTTCTAATGATGAGAGAGAGAGCCCCTCATATCGACTTGACATAACAATGATATCAGCCGCTTTAAGTACATTGGCAACATCATTTCGATTACCTAGAAAATGCACGCGCTGTGAAAGCTGCTCTTGTGCTCCGAACTCCTCAACTATTTTTCTGCGATTTCCATCTCCTGCGAGAAGGAGATGATAATCATCAGGAAGCAGATGTAGCGCACGAATAACTGTTTCGTGGTCTTTGGGGAATCTAAAGGCTGCAGACATTACAAGTCTTTTGTTTTGTCGAAAAGCTTCCATAATGTCTTGTGCTGCTGTTGCGTGATGAAAAGCTTCTACTGCTATCCCATTATTAATTGTTATAGGTTGTTGAAGGCCGTGTAGATAGTTGAGAAGTGAGAGTGTTGTGCTGTCACTTACTCCGATTATCTTGTTATAACGCCCATACATCCATTTATCTAAATGGCGAAATAGAAAGCTATTTCTTCTTCGATTCATGGTACTGTGCTCCGTTGTGACAAGTTTTGGGGCTAGTTTCATCCCCATGCTAGCAATTGCCACAAAGTATTGGCTAGGAGTGTTGTGTGTATGTACTATATCAAATTGACGCATCAAACGGCGCAAAGCAGGAATACAGCAAGGAGAATGCATCGCTCTGACCCCCATGCCTAGCGCGTGAATCGGAATTCCTTGAGCTTCTAAAGCAGAATAGAAGTCAGTGGCTGTGCCATCAAATACCGCCAGTTCCACTTGCAATCCTCGTTCTCGTAATCTAGGGAGTAAATCCACCATCAAACGCTCCGCACCACCGGTGCGAAGAGAGGTAATCACGTGAAGAACTTTTAGTTGTGATGGCATGTTGATACGAATTTTGGAGTTAAAGCTAAGAAGATTTTTTAAATTGATAAGGACGGAGTGCGATAAATTCAGGAGTATGTACGAATTGCCAGCCCTCTCAGTCCTTTTATCACCTGCGCAGGAAAATCCCACCTTCTCAAGAAAGGGACAGCCACCAGTATGAGCAGAAATTGATAAACCATTTTAAGCGAAAATCGCAAAAGCATTGTCGACTTTGAGAAGCGGTCTGTTTGCCAGAAGCATCTCCACCAGATGATGAATTGTGCCTTCGTGCGGAGTTGCAAGCGATTGGATTGTTGTTTATATCGAGCACTTGAAGTTTTGCCATCCATGTGTTCGATGTCTACACCATAGTGAATACCTAATTTGTATCCATTGACCACAAGCTTATAAAATTGAACGAGATCTTCTCCATATGGGAATCCAAGGTCGTCTAACCATAGTTCATCTTCCAAATGCAATTTGAGAAAAGTCTTCCTTTTCCACATTGCAGCAGGGCCAGCGCAACTATCAGAAAGATAAAATTCAGGCTGTGGATGGTTGTTATAGGAAAAGGCTCCTGTGGAGAGCACTCGAAAGGCATAGATGTCGTGCCATCTAGGATAGACTCCACCTAAGAGGAATGCCTTTACCTTCTGCGCCCAACTCATGTCTTGATTGCGAAAGGTGTCAGCCCCTACACAGTCTGCTTCTTGTATTGAAAGTGTTTGCACGAGATTTTCAGCTGCATTTTCTCCTAACCTTACATCATCATCTAAGAGTAGTATACAATCGCTAGAGATTTCTTGATAAGGAAGTATGCGCTGCTTAGCCATTCCCTTGGGGACAACTACATATTCTTCTTTGCCTATTCTGTAGTCCGGGATGTCGTATCCTTCAGCAATATACACTACCACTCGTTCGGGAACAAGAGTTTGTGTGGTGATGCTTTCTAGGAGAATGCGATATTTTTCTCCACCAGTCCCCAATGTGCGAATGGCTATAGAGTAGGTTAGTGGCGATTTTTCCATAAAATGAAGAGATAAAGTATAAAACCGAACGGAGCCATCAGAAGAGTAAGTAGGGGTTTGGGGGAATCCTTTAGCCAATGCTTATTGCGGGCAATAAGACAGCTAGAAACATAGTGTATATTTAGCCTAAGAAGGTTACGAAAAGTATTGCGCTGAAGGTTCATCTCCATCTTTCTCATTTTAATAAGACTATGAGGAGAGCGAACATATTGTTTGAATATGTTTGCTGCCATACCTGTTTTTTGGTAGTCTACCCAACAAAGGTTTTCGTTGATGACAAGTAGAGGGAGTGTCACATGCTTGAAGCAACATGTATATGGATTAAAGTCTTTCTCGTTGGGAAAACCTATTTGTGGAGCGATGTGACTCATCAAATCGGTTCGCATGACTTGTTTTGCATCACCTAGGTGAATGCGATATAAATATAAATCATGAAGATAGACCTCGTTTAAGTCTTTAGGGAAGTACCCGCCTATGGGTTGTTTCTTGTCAGCATAAAAGTCTAACCCTATGATACCTGCATACTGTTCTCCTCCACGTTCGTTCCAGGTTTGAAGGATAAGCTCTACGGCATTCTCTGGCATAAAGTCATCACTATCGATGCAAACATTGAGCGGAGAGGTGATGTTGGTATAAGCTGTGTTATACCCAGTATACAATCCCCCATTCTCTTTCCAGATGTAGCGGATAGCGATGCGCTGTTCTGCTATGTACTGTGCTATGACTTCACGCGTGTTGTCGGTAGACCCGTCGTCAATGACCAACCATTCGAAGTCTTGGCAAGTTTGTTTGCAAAGACTATCGTACACGCGCCCTATGAGATGAGCACGATTATAGGTCGGGGTGAAAACAGTGAGAGTGTGTGATGCCATATTTGAATAAGTACAGTGAAAGAGTGGCTACCAATACAGAAATTGCATAAAGGCAGTAAAACCTACATAAAGCATCATAATTAGCCCAATGTTCTTATCTTGGTTAGGCCAAATATTAAGAATGAATAAAGGATAGGCTATCATCACAGGATAAAGAAACCAAGAGAGATAAGCAAAGCGATTGGAAAACGCAGCTCGGATGAAAATCACCCAAAAAGCATTAGCAAAGCAGTAGGTCGAGAAGAATACTGAATACCAATTATCGGTAATTCTTCTCTTAATGATAGTGTAATAACCCAAGGCTATAGGTATTGCACTATAGAGCAAGAAGTCCCAGCGAAAGCCATAGCGAGAAAATGTAGTACCAAGCCCCCCTTGTTCTAAGGACGTATACTGTGATAAACGATCATCAGTGCTCAGCTGCTCAATGAAACCTGTGACACTGTTGCCCAAGAATAATGATGCTATGATGGATAGTAGCCAAATATATAATGCCCAATGTGGACGTTTGTAGATGAAGAGACTGGCCACAAAGGCTGCAATTGGAATGCCGACACTGTGGTGTGTGCCATAGGCCAGGAAGGCTAAAAGAACCCCCACTGATATCCTTCAAAAACAATGCAAAAAGCCAGCATGGAGATATGGCAGGCCAAACCATTGCGGAGACCATTGGTGGCGAAAGAAAAAAACATGAGTGAACCGCAAATTAAGACCAATGAAGTCAGCGATTTCTTTGGGATAAGAATACGAAGGGTAGCAAAAGCACATAAGGTGTAAATCAATGTTACAACAACGAAATACATCTGTGTGCTGAAATTTAAAATATGGCATATTGCGCCTAGATTATCCCATAGCCATTCTTTTTCAAGATTAACTCCTAAGGATTCAGGACTGAGGTTATTGTACATCCTAGCATAAGATGACATGTCTCCAAAATACCTTGCACTGATGGGGCGCATTCCTAGCCAGATAGCCACAAAAATAGAGAGCCCCCAACCCCACAATAGAGATTCTTGTTTTTGTATGAGTGCATAGCCATATGATACTCGGTATCTTAACGCAAGTAGTCCTCCCCATAGGCAGAAAAAACCAAAGAATAACGGGTGATAAAGTGAAGCGTCCATTGTAGACTCGGTGAAAGTTAAACTTTAATTAATTGGAGTAAACGGTAAATCCATGTGCGGTGCCATAGTCTTGAGAGCCAAACATAGGATCTGCTCTGACCGCTCCATGTGCGATTATAACGATGAATGGTGCGTGTGTTTGGGGTAAGGATAATGCATCCCGTGGCATTATCCATCGGGTCAAAATAATCTGCGGGATAGATAGTAATACCTGCAACTATTTGGTATAAATTCTTTCGTCTAAATCCATGTTGCAAAAGGTGTTCAGTTGTTCCAGGTACAACAAGTCCTGTTTTCTGTTTACCTTCTGAGTTATAGAAAGACTGTGTGTCATAATAATGACACATTTCTTTAAAAAAAGGATGGTGTGCTGGGCAGGCTATACCTAATCCGGGATTAACAGATACAGGGGTTCCCTGCTCTATGCCCATGAAGGCTCCATTTTTCAATACTCCATCTAAGGAGGCTATAACTTCAACGTCAGTATCAAAGTAGAGTCCACCATACTCCTCTAGTATTTTATAACGTGCGAAGTCGCTGACGTAGGCGTATTTCCCTGCTGCATAGGCATCACGGGTATAGGGATGGGCTTCGACATCAAAATTTTGTTCGTTCCATTCTCGAATCTCATAGCCTGGTAACCACTTTTTCCATGATGCAATGCATCGTAGAGCAGATTTGGGAAGAGGATGTCCTCCAAACCAACAATAATGTATGATGTGGAATCATATATAGAATATACTAATGTAGAAAATACTATATAAAAGATTGTATTTCTTTATTGACGAATAGCACCAATGAGATTGTGAATTTTCTCCACTTCTTCGGCATTGCCATAATCGTTAGCTTGAAGATAAGTAAGTATATGTTCTCGAAGTGGAGTGTTGCGCAGAGCTTTTGCCATAGCCTTGGCCGTGACTTCAGGAGAATCCATAGGCACGATGAGGCCGTCTTTGCCTTGTTTTATTTGAGAGGCGGCAGTAGGATAAGCTGTGACAATGACAGGTTTGCAAAGTATCTGTGCTTCAGTCACAGCAATTGATTTACCTTCATAGCGAGAAGGTTGGATGTACCAGTCGCAATGAGCTGTGTAGGGGTATGGATTAGTACGTTTTCCTAATAAATGGACATAACCTTCCATCTGCTCTAGCGAGAGTGCATTTTGAATCAGTGTGTCGTCTCCATAACCAATGACAAACCAGTGGATATTCAATCCCTGCTCTCGAAGTAAACGGCATAGAAGTGGGATACTTTCGATGTTTTTTGGGTAAGAGTATCGACCTATAGTGAGCAAATGAATAGCATCCTTATAGAGAGGCATATCTATAGGTCTCTCTCCTTGGGCACGTTGTCTTACAAAATCAGAGGTCAGTAGATTGTCTATGCGTAGCAATTTAGGTCTGAGACTCGGAAAAACAGTACTAAAAGTTTTGCTCACGTGGTCTGAAATACTGATGATGTGGTTGTAACTAGCCCAAATAGGGAGTTCCAGTTCTGCATTAACATCAATAGTACTATAGTCCGTATGAATCCATGCAATTTTTTTGCGTGCCTTCACTTTTTCCTTCACTATATTATGAGGCATGAGGTAAGATATAGCTAAATCATATTCTCCAAGGTAATATAGTGAGGGCAAAATAGGAGTGATACATTTGCCGATATATCCAAAGATGGCACTAGAATCTTTTGGATGCTTAACTCTTGTGTATTGTTGCATCTCCCATTTCGCTTTCAGTCTTGCTAAAGCTATCTTGAATTGTCCAGCAAGAAGAACTTCTTTGATTGGGCGTTCGATATAGTTGTAAGCTTTAGGGGCTTTGAGCAGATTTACCCTATTGGGGATAAACTCCATCATCTCTCCACGTGGATCATACACAAACAAGTCCACCTCGACACGTTCAGGATCGAGTGCTTGAAGTAGATTGATTAGGCTCGTTTCTACTCCTCCTATTTCTAGGTAGTGGATGGCGATGAAAATGCGCATATTTCAATAACCTCAGAATATGAATACCGAAGCATAGGATTAGGTGATAATCTTTGCTTCGCACGAAGGGCAAAATTGATGAGAGATAAGTGCTTAATTTGTGATTTTAGCCAAATATATGGAGCGTATGTCTTAAAGAGTGAGGCGTAGTGTTTTCTTGCTTCTTGAGCATATTGTTCAAAAGACCAAAGCAGTAGCTTTATCTTGGCTGCGTCTGGCTGCTGCTCGATGTAGAAAAATCTGATGAATATATTCTGGAACAACCTCTTTTAGCAAATGTTCTCGATGAGTCTGTTGGCAAAATTTGATACGAACTTCATAAGCCTCAAGTAAGTCTTTCCGTTTTACCGAGAAATGACCTGAAAGTCCGGTACTACGCTGACGGTAATACCACAACGGTTGTGGAGTCGTTACGAGTTTCTTGCATCGCGAAACAATTTCGTGCATTACAAAGGCATCTTGTGCCACTTTTTCCAGGAGGATTGGGGCAGTCTAGAGCGATGTCTCTACGAATGAGCTTTGCCCAAAGAAAATTGTTAAGCAGAGGTTGTTGTCGACATAGGGCTATCAATGCGTTTTCAGTGTTGAAGTATTGTTTTTCTCCACTAGGGTGTTGTCTACGACTATCGTAAAGTAGATGAGTATCATACGCATAGAAAAAACCACATTGCACTAAATCTGCTTGTGCTTGTGTCGCGATGTAGAGAAGAGTCTGTAAAGTCTGGGGCATTAACCAATCATCTCCATCTACATATACCACATAGTCACCTTTTGCTTGAGGGTTCCAACGTTTCTGGCCACGCTTACTCCCTTGACACTGTTGTGAGATGAGTTGCCATGTCGGATGTTGTAGGCAATAATGCTCTGCTATTTTGTGTGTGCCGTCAGTGCTCCCATCGTCCACCAGAATCACCTCAAAATCTCGAAGTGTCTGTCGGGCAATACTGTCTAAAGTGGTCTCAAGATAAGGGGCCACATTATACAGAGGGATGATTACAGAAAGAGAATTCATATCAGGGTTAGGCATCAGGGATAGAAGACCATCGCTCTTTTAGCAAGTCGATTGAAATGGGGAGTGGCTTGCAGCTAGGCATTAGCCACATTTTGAGCCAAACTTTGAAACGTAGAATCTTTCCTTTGGCCTCATAGGTGAGTGGTGCTGGATACTTGAGAGAATGATTAAAATCAATCCAAAGTTGGTGAAAAGGATGTTTTTGCCCATCAATGAACCATGGGGCTGTACGTGCGTAGTGAATGATGATTGGTGACCATAAACACTGTTGCAGCTCCTCTTTATATTGAGGTATGTATGGTTCTTGTCTACATAGAAAGACTGAATTTACATTATAGGCCTGGGGTAATGGATGGATACGGTCCTTATATAGGATATTGATAACGTTCTGATCGGGAAGAGCAAGTGTGTCATAATTAGTTTCCAAGAAGTTCCAAAATGATTCTGTAAACTGTTCTGCACGCAGTTGTGACAAATCCATAAGCATTACTCCCGCATTAAATATAGGCAATGTCAAGTAGGATGGAATGCTCCTATCTGTCCTATTGCGAAGGAATGCTTCTTCCACCATTGCCAAGGATTTACCTTCAAGGTTCATTTTAAAAAGAGGGCGTATGTCTCCAACGACCAAAGTGTCTGTGTCTAGATACAAAACTCTATCAACATTCGGTAGCAAGTTGGGGAGTTCCGCACGAATGTTCGTCCATAGGGTGAAAACGGGATGATCAAACTTCTTATATTTTAGGGGATCAATGAGGTGGGTTACCAGTTGGGCATTCTTATACGTGCCCAAAAACTCTCGAACGTCTTTCCTATGGTTTGTTCCCTTTTCTGTAATTAAATGGAAACAATAGGATTCGTCTGCTTGCTTAGGCTGATGTGCCATAATACTATGAATCGTAACCAGAGCATATGGTACGTAAGCAGTATTTGCAGCAAAGGCTATGTGATAAGTAGTCATAGAGTGCTAGTTTAGTGTGAGTGTTGGACTACCTATAATTCTGTATCTGTGGTTAGAGTTAATTGGATATAGGTAGGTGATTTTGATGATTCTTGTAAGTCCCTCTATTGCGCTGTTTAGAGGAGCTACAAGCTACATGAAGATTATCGCTGCAAAAGTCTCAGTTATTTTTTATTTCCTCCGAAATAGAAAAGTCCATAAATATCTATGGTTCTATGCTTGTGTCTAATCTTTGTTGGGGGCTAGTACAAGTGCTTTCAAGGAATTTTTCTTGTAGTTCTTGCAAGGATGGAGCTTTAGGGCGGCTTGCAGGAAACAGCCAAAATTTGATTTGGTGTTTTAATCTTAACCACCCTTTACAGCGATAAGTGATTTTAGCTGGTTTATCTAGAGTCTCATTTGTCGCGTGCCACAAGTGAGCAAAGGGATGTTGTACTTCATCTTGATACCAAGGAGCACCAGAAGCAAAGTGAACAATGGCAGGAGAGAAAAGGCAGTCTCTGATTTGTGGTAGTAAAGCACTAGTCTTAAATAATTGATAACTTAGAAAAATGGAGCAACATTATAGCGCATAGGTAGTTGGACCAAATCATCTTGTAGTACTACGTTCAGAGCATCCTGATCGGGATATCGTAAAATATGCTTGTGGTCGTGACACCACTGAATCAATCGTTGAGTATAGTTTCTCTCATTCCATAGGGGAATATTTATGAGTATCGGAGCTGCAATGAAATAATTATTCTTCTCTGATAGCCCTAACCGTCGTTTATTATCCTCATCAGTTGGTTTAGTGACAACTCCGATTGTTTTGTCTAAGGGTGTATTGAACAAACCGCTTAAATCATCTAGTACCAAACAGTCTGTGTCAATATAGAATACACGATTAGCATGAGGGATAACATCAGCTATGAAGAAACGAAAGTACGTGATGTGTGTGAATCGTTCTATCGGAAGTCCCTTTAATCTCTCTGCTTGAATCGTATGTATTGTTAGCTTAAAGTCATTGCGCAATGAGGAAACAGCTTCAAGTTGTTGTTTTGATTTCTTAGAGAGTCCGTCAGTGAGTATGTGGATTTCCCACGAGACATTGGTATGGCAAGGTTGACTATCACACAATGATTTCAAACTCACGGCAACGTATTGCGCATAAGGTTCATTGCAGGCATAGGCTATATAATGAGTTTGTATCATAAAAAGAGACGATTTTCTATATTCAAGGATGATTTGAGATAGCCATATCTATTTTTGAGAACCACGTATTTTTACACTGAACTGTAAAACATACTGCCGTATGATATCACGTTCGTGTTGCTCTAAAAGAAGCAAAAAGGCAGTGCTACCTAGTATGGTGATGTAAAGCAATGTTGTTATGACTAAATAGAGTATAGGATTTGTGATATAGTCCTTGAGGATAAAGGGGAAAATAGAAGCAAAGAGTACAAGAGATATCACTTTAGCATTTACCACAAATAAGGGTCGTAATGGCAATTGTGGGAGTTGTTTCTTGAGAATAGCGGCGCGCTGAAAAACTTCAATAAAGTTGCCCATAGCGATTACCATAAATGCGTGTAGGTAGTTGTGATAGTAACTATATAGCGCAAAGATAATAAAAAACTGGGCAAGTACATAGATGCCTCCTATAATAGAAATTAACTGCATTCTTCCAGTTGCATGGATAGCTAGCCCTAGAGGGCTAGTCATAAGTCCGAAAAAACTCGCTAATAAAATCCAGCGCAGGACGTCAGGAGCAGCAATCGGAACTGAATTTAACCACAATTGAAATAGTAATTCTGCGTTAAATGCTAAGGGAATAGCAATCATTGCATATACTATCAGGCTAAATCGTAGTGTTGTTTTCATTGCTCTTTGCATCTCCTTTAGATTGCCTTGAGCATATTGCTTGGTAATGGAGGGAGAAAATGCAGATTGTATGGGGCTTGTAAATCCATTGATAGACCCTGAAACAGTAGTAGCTACACTTGTTGAGCTATTGTAGGTAACTCCAAAGAAGACATTCACCAAATAGTTGCGTGATTGATTGTAAATTGCCAAACAGGAATTACCGAAAAGCTCCCATGCTGTATACACTAAAATTGGCTTTAGAATCGTCAAACGACTGCGACGATAAATGCGCGCTTCTTGATAATGGCGTAAACAATAGTAGCGTAAGAATAGGGTGCTGCCGACACTGTTGGTAAACCCTAGTATGACGTAGATTATAAGTTTGTCAAAGGTTGTATACTTGACGAGTAAAGCAGATAATAGACCATATAATGCACTTATCAATGACACATAGGCATAAATCTTAAATTGCTCTCTTGCTATAAGAATAGCATTGTATGGTGCCTGAGTAATATTAAAGAATACCCCAACAATAGCACATTGTAGAGCTATCATAGCGGCCTCTTCTCTTATCTCAGGGATGTTTAGCTTATGATGAAGCAAATAGACTCCTCCAAACTCACAGATGCATACTAGAATAACGGCTAACGCTAAATGAGCATAAAATGTCGCTGTGAATGTCTCTCGGATGAGTTGTTTGTTTCCTCTTCCAATCTCAAAAGTGAGGAAACGTGAAGTGGCTGTGGCCAAAATGCCTCCAACGAAAGTGAAAGCAGGAAGAATACCTGCAACTACGACATTAATACCATAATCTTCTATTCCTAGAGCATTAAAAATAATACGTGAAGTTATTAATCCAATGATAACAGTGATAACAGAGCGAAAGATGAGAAGAGCAGCATTTTTTGAAGCGCGGCGCGCATTAAATTCTTGATTATTTAATCTAGTTTCTGTCATATATATATGCTCTGATAGTTATTGATAAACTTACGAGATGCTATTTCTATCTAGTCGTGTCTATGTTGTTACAAGGATTCAGCCTAGTTCTTTACTACGCTATATAGAGGTCGGTCTTTGAATGTATAAATCCAACATCAACATAAACGATAATTCGCAATGAATAGAAGTGTCTTGTATAATCTATGCTTTAAAAGCCATGTATACAAAAAAGAGCCGAAGCCGACGCGTCGTTTAAAAAAACGGTACACTAGCATTGGGGCTGGGAGTTGTTTCAATAAGGCTATTTTTTGATTTGTTGTTCCTCTAGTTCTTACAATTTCTTTGAGAGTTTTTGCTATCATGGAAAATTGTAGTGAGAAAACTAGTACTGAATTGTGCCAATATGGGTGTTTAGCTGCTGTAATTAAAGCCGAAGAAACATTGAGGAGTTGTTTTACTGGGTAAGGGTTATATGATATATTATTTCCATGAACAATATAATGATAATCTGCATGAGGAGAAAAGCACACATTCTTCAAATGTGGGTACATTAGAAGAGTCATGATAACATCTTCGGCCAGATTTATATTGTCTGGGATTGCATCTAGATGGCTTTTCAAGAATGATGTACTCCAAAGCATACTCCAAATTGGCCTAGCATGGAATGGCTGCGCTATCGCCTCAGACGGAAGATAATTACTAATTTCTAATGCCCTGATTATGGTTGTTCTGCCTTTTTCGTGTCGACAGTAGCCTCCCTTGATACATTCTAAATTGGGGAAGATTTTTAGTGGCTCTAATAAATGCTCGAGATAATGAGGTTCAATGTAGTCGTCAGAGTCAACAAAGGTGATGCAGGCCCCTTTTGATAATCGTATGCCAATTTTTCGAGAGGTAGATGGGCCTTGGTTTTCTTGTGCATACAGATGGATACGCTCATCTTTTGAGATATAGTCTTGGACGATTTGCGAGGTTTCATCTGTGCTCCCATCATCTATAACCCATAGTTCCCAGTTGGTATAGCTTTGAGTTAAGATACTTTCAATGCACCGAGTAATATAGTGTGCCCTATTATAAGTTGGCATGACAATACTAATAAGTACGGAGCAGGTTGCGTGGTGTTTTTCAGTAGTTATAGTTTTCATTGATCTCTATTTAACCATATTCGACTGAGTGCAAAAAGGAAATATTGTTTCTTGTATAATAACCAATAGCGAAGGGTTTGGGCTTACTCTCGGATATACTAGCCCTAACAGGGAGATTGATAAGCCGATACAGTTTGTAGCGTTCAAAGGCTGTTTTTCTGTTGTTCAATGGTTTTTAAAAAGCCTATCCAAAAATCTTGCCAACCCAGAATGTATAGGGTAGTTTATGGGCAAGTAGAGGGTACTTGCTAATAAACTTTTCGCAAAGAGGAACAAGGGTATTCCATAAAGCCAATTCTTCTTGCAGCCCAAAAAACTGTTTGTGGAGGTGGCTTTTATCATCATTTCTTATGTGATACAAGTAGTTGGGTTGTGAGCATGCAGCGTAGCATTGGGTGTGAAGATAAAAACTCTAAAACAAAAATGATATCCTCCGCCCAGCGTATGTTAGTGTTAAAGCGGAGTTTATTGTCTCGAATGATATCCATTCGGAAGAGTTTAACAATGGTGACCAGATGGTCATGGTGCAAATACTCTAGCTGTGCATCTTTCGTGTGGCAGACAATGGCTTCTATAATGAAAGGAATTCTAGGTCCATTCTCATGAACCGTTTGTCTGCTTCCATTTACCAAGTCTGCGTTGTTCTTTTCACCCGTTTCGCAGAGCACTGCAAGGTATTCGGGTAGTAACTCATCATCACTGTCTACACAAGCAAGCCATTTACCTTTTGCGTGGTCTAATCCCAAATTGCGAGCAGCCGAAAGACCACGATTCTCCTGAGAATATAGACTAAAACGACTATCTCTTGCAACATAATTCTGAGCAATCTCAGAACTATTATCTGTACTGCCGTCATTAATTAAAATGCATTCCCAGTTTGTATATGTTTGTTTCAAGATGCTATCAAGACATCGAGGAAGGTAGGAGGCTGAATTGTATATGGGGACAACGATACTAACGAGAGGAATCTCATTGTTATGTTTATCAGTTGTTGCCATTATAATATATGAGTAAAATGTTATATCAACTGCACGACGTTAGCATCGAAGAATTTTTCGATTAACCACTTGAGTGGAGCTAGTAATCTCCATTTAATTTTGTAGGAGAGTGTATAGGAGAATCTGTCTCCGTAGTAGTCACGCCAACTGCCGAGCGCATGATGGTGTCCAAAACTATTTAGAGTGCTTTTTATTGCATCGAAATAGGTATTAGGAAAAACGATGAGAGTACTCTGTGAAATAGCATCGTTTGCCTGGATTTGCAGTGTCTGTATGGTCTTGCCTGCTAGAGCACTGGGATTGTAACCAAACTGCCGAGCTATCTCTGATAGGATATAAGGTAATATCGTTTGATCATACTTAAGTGTAGCAGGAAGATGCTTTGCACTAGTTAAGACAAAATGCCGATCATCATAGTAGCTCAAACAAAGCTTAAAGAAAGGATGATGGGGAATCGCACCAAAAGCGTGTGAAGTTAAAAAGCAATTGGTTCCAATTCTCCAACCTTCATAGTGGATGGAACGCTCTCTCCCAATAAAGGCATCATGATGAAGTAGTGGGTCTAGTGATTGATAGAGTTCCACATCCGTGTCTAAGTAGATGCCACCTTCATGATAGACTGCATAGAAGCGTATGAAGTCTGCTGCAAAAGCCCATTTTTTATGGTCAAGTGCTTCTTGAAGAAATACATTATCAATGGCTCTAGCATCAGCCATTGTCCAATGACGAATCTTATAATCTGGACAATGTTTTTTCCATGAGGCTATGCATTGTTGTACTAATGGTGGAAAGTCTCCTTCACTGCACCAAAAGAAATGGATAGTTTTTGTAATCATTAGATGAAAAGGATAAAGGTTATTACTACGATGTCACTAGTGCTATTTCTCAATGAGAAATCTCCCATGAATGTTTTTCCCAAAATCATGCATCAATAAGGATTTTGTTCTGATGTATCCTGGGATAGGCTATGGTTATTTCCCGTAGCCGTATCCACCATATCCATATCCGCCATAGCCCATCATTTGTGATAGCCATAACGCCCTAATGCATCCGTCGTACCATTGAGTAAGAGGGTGAGGTTGTGGAATTTCTTGTCGAGATACCAGCGTTCAATGTCGTTTAAGAATGAGCGTTCCATTAGTCCCGCGCGCACTACAAAGAGAGTGAGATCTGCCACAGGATTTATAATTTCAGCATCTGCAACGATTTCAACTGGAGGACAGTCGATGAAGATGAGGTCATACTCTTGTCGTACAGTTTCAATCAAATCACGAAAACGGCTTGTGGAAAGTAATTCAGCAGGATTTGGAGGGATAACTCCACTTGGTAGGCAATCTACTTGTCCAAGAGGTATGATAATCTTGTGCCAGTCATTGATTTGACCTGATAGATAGTTGGAGAGGCCAATTTGCGGATTGCCTACGTACTGTGAAAGTGAAGCCTTGCGTAAATCAAGATCCATCACAAGAACTCGCTTCCCCTTAAGAGCGTAAGCTGTAGATAGATTTGCGGTGATGAATGTCTTACCACTTCCTGGATTCATCGAGGTTACCATGATGACTTTGCATCCATTGTCAAAGCCCATGCTAAATTCTAGCTTCGTACGTACTGTGCGGAAAGCCTCGTTGATGATGTCACGTTGTTGATCGGCAACCACCATATTGGGTTGTGCTACAATTGTTTGTTTGCGCCAACGTTGCCATACAGGACGTTTCTTGCCTTTGAAGGGAAGTTCTCCCACCAAGGGTACACTCATATCTTCAAGGTCTTTACGGCCTCGTACAGTCGTGTTGAAACCTTCACGCGCAAAGATGAGTGCTGCTGGAATACCGAGACCAAGTAGTAAAGCAATTCCAAGAATCTTTTTTGACACGGGAGTGGCTGGGGTGCCGGTTACATGTGGGGTCTCAATGATTTGCGTATTGTAAGCGGTGAATGCTTGGGAGAGTTCATTTTCTTCACGCTTCTGGAGCAAGAAAATATATAGAGACTCTTTCACCTTCTGTTGACGTTCTACAGAAAGAAGGTAAGAGGCTTGACGAGGATTGGCAGAAATTCTGCTGGTTGCCTCACTATGACTAGCTTCTGTGGCGCGTTGTTGAGTCTTGAGCATGTCTAGCTCATTGTCCAGAGATTGGATGATACCACGGCGAATAGACCCAAGTTGCGTTTCCAAATCCATCACGGCTGGGTTTTGCGCAGAAGAAGTGGCAAGGAGACGATTACGTTCAAGTAGTTTGCTGTTGTAGTCGTTAATCTGCGCTTGAATGGATGGGTTGTTAATGCCAGAGTTAGAAGGTAATACTTGGTTTTCGTGACGTCCATCAGTGAGATATTCACGCACGTGGCGTGTCATATAGGTTTGAGTGGAGAGTTCACGAGCTTTAATCTCTGCATCATTGGCCTGAGCCATTGCCATAGATCCAGATTGCTCAACATCGGGCAAAAGGTTGGCTGATTTATAGCCAGCTATGTTTTTGATCTACATTGCCCAGTTCGCGCTGGATGACCGATAGACGTTCCTTAATGAACTCATTGGTACTCACTGAAATCTGGTTGCGATCCTTTACCCAGTTTTCATTATACACAGAGATAAGCATATCAATTGCATCTTTTGCACGCGCAGTGTTTACATCACTGTAGCGAATGTCGATGATTGTAGAGGCTTTTATCACTCAGTTGAACATCAAAACGTGAGCGAACAATAGCAGCTGTCGTAGAAATGGAAGAGCGTTTGATGTCATATTCATCGGTCATTCCTTTACGGTAGGCATTCGTCGGAGTGAGCTTTAAAAAGACCAATTGGTGTGGCGCATCTTTTACCTACTTGTGAGAGAACACTTCCTCCAAGGTTTTGTCCATCACGAACAAAGTTTTCGAGTAGCACACGGCCATCTGCCATAAGGGTTAGAGAGAGAGAGGCTGTCTGTTCCTCACTGATATTGAGAAACTCCGTCTTTACAGGTAATTCTGAACCATATATTACCTTAGGGTGAAACATACCTTTGTGCGTATTCTACATCCAGGTTGGAGGCGTTCAGCTACGGCACGTGTGATGGTTACGCTTTTAAGTGACAGCATTTCATTAGTCATCTGCGCATCCAGCCCACTTTCTACATTCATGCGACGAGCCAGCAATTCATCAGGGGTATTTCCTTTATTACTGTCGGGCTTGATAAGAATAGAAGCAGAAGCTACATACGTCTTTGGAGTGCGTAGCAAATAGTATGTGGCAGAACTCAAACACACTAATAGCGAAAGAACAAACCATTTCCAGTGTGCTAAACATAGATAAAAGCCATCGCGTACCATAAATAGCACACTGTCTGAGTGTACTTTTAGGTTGAGCGAAGAGTTGGTGTTGTTGTCTGAAGGATTGCGTTGCATGAACGGATAGTCTTATTTCTTGAGATACAGAAGTAATGTAGTAGCAAAGGTAATGGCGGAAAACCAGAAGGTTGGAGTGCGGAGAGTATTGGCATTATTAACTGATTCGTTGGCCTTCTTTGTGTTGGGTTCAACGTAAATGATATCATTTTGTTTTAGGTTGAACACTGGTGAAGAATAGACACTCTCTGTATTGGTTAGATCGATGCGATAAGCTGTTTGTTTTCCTTCCTCATTGCGCATGACAAGTACATTTTTGCGCTGACCATAGATGGTTAAATCGCCGGCTTGTGCTAATGCATCTAAAATTGTCATGTGGTCTCGGTCAATAGCTTTTCGACCAGGGGAAGTTACTTCTCCTAAAACTGAATAAGTCATTGTAGCAAAGTCAACTACAACTACTGGGTCGCGTACTACACCACTCGATACTAAACGATACTTAATCTGGTTGGCTAGCTCAGCACGTGTCATTCCTGCTACGTGGATTAAACCAAATTGCAACATATCAATTTGTCCGTTGGCATTTACCGTATAACTTGCTTTGGTAGAGCCTCCAGTGGCATTGGAGATGTTGGGCATGTTGTAAATTTCTACAACCTTCGGATCACGTCCATGAATACTGATGCTTAGCTGATCACCAGGTTCTAGGCGAATGTCTTGAGGCACTTGCAGAGTAATCGGTCTGTCGGTGGGGATCTCTTGTAGGTAGGCGATGTCCTTAATGGTGTTGCAGCTAGTAATGGCAAGTGTGAAGGCTGCTACAATCCACAGGTTAAAACAGAACAATGAGCGACTAAGCTTATGAAATGATATACAAGTCTTGCTAGTTTTGCTGAAAAGGCGTAGGGTTGATAATCTCGTCATATAGAAAAGTTATTCATCACACCATTTTGTGTGTGGGAGGTGTAAATGATAGAATTGAGGTGTTTTGATATGTTTCGTATAGTTCTGCTGAGCGATGTTTCAGCTCAGTGAATAGGTGCTAGTTTATTATCCCTTCGTTTTATGTAGTCATGGGCCGTCACAAAGAAGGTGTCGCATCTTGGTTGCTAAATCAAGCAAAACAAAAGGCTCAACATTAGCTAGACTAGGAACCACAGTGCCATATAGCACATTTTCGCAAAGGTATAATTTTTTGTTGGGATATACAAACAGCTTATTAAGAATTTGTGTATTATCAAACGGCCAATAAGAGATTTGAAAAGCGTATTTAGGATATCGGATGGAGATTATAAAGGAGAAGATATCTTGCAATGGGATATCTGACGATATATCTCGGAGTTTCCTAATAATATCTCGGAGAGTTATAAAAATATCTCGCAGAGTTTTTCTAAATTCTCCGAGAAGTTATTGAAAAGCACGGACATTTTGCTTGACGTTGCAAAGAATAGGCTTGAGTCTTGCCAAGATTTATCTTCTGAATATGCGTGGTTTTGGGCTGATTGGGGCAATCTTGATACAAGCTTCGCCTAAAAAGTGGTCGCACCGAAACCATAAGATTTCAATGCGACCAAAATTGCTTGCGCTAGAAGCACAAGATTGAACAAAATAAGGAATTAAGCCACCTTTTTCGAGCTTCTTCATTTGAGAGAAAATGAAGATGAAGGAGAGTAGGCAGAGAGCAGCAAGCACACCCCATACAACCACGAGGGGAACCTTACACCACAAGAGGGCAGGAATCACCGTGAGGAAGTTACCAATGGCTGTTGCTACGAACCAACCACCCATCATCATACCCTTGTACTTGGGAGGAGCCACCTTCGATACGAAGGAAATACCCATAGGTGAAAGGAGAAGCTCAGCAAAAGTGAGGATGAGATACGTGAGGATGAGCCAGTTGGGAGAAACACGCATACCAGATGCTTCAATCTTGGCTTCTACATTGGCTTTTTGCACCTTAGCCTCTGTGTCAGCTACAAGATTTTTTTCTTGCATAGATGCTTCGTAGGCTTTGATTTGAGCATCAGCTTCGTTGCGCAACTTTTGAATTTCTAGGTTCTTTAGAGCGTCTTGTTTGATTTTGGTCAGGTTCGAATTGAGTTTGATTTCAGCCTTCTGTTCTAGGTCTCTTGCTGTGCTCAAGGCTGAAACTTTACTTTGCTCTTCTTGTTTCTGAACCTTTTGTACTTCAGCTTCAATCTTCTCTTTCTGCTGTTTGAAATTGTCTTCTACTTTGGCTGTGAAGGCTTTGAACTCTTTATCATTTGCTTCTTTCTGCGCCTTCAGTTGTTCATCGATGTTGAACTTTTCAGTCACTTGATTTTTCTAAGGGACTGATGCCAGTAGAACTGAAAAATCATGATGCCGAAACCAATGGCTGCCACAATCATACCATAGGCGATTTTGCGTGGAGCTGTAGGTTCCTTTTTACGGGCAGCCAACCATCCAAAGAGAGCTACGCTCACGGGGGTGAGACCAACAACGAAGCAGGGGTTGAATTGTTGGAAAATGGGTGCGCTCACATCGACAGTGTGGTTGCCAGTGGTGATACCATTGTAGATGATACCAGCTGCACAGAGCAGTGTTACAACGGTAGCTATGATGCGACTCTTTGAAGTTTTGCTTTGCACTACGGCAAAAGAAGCATAGATGGCGATGATAACCATCACGAGGTTTTTGACATCAAAAAGCATTGATGAAATGCCCGTTGCAGACTGTTGAGTAAATTCAGCAGCAAAGTAGGTAAGTGTCAAGCCATTTTGGTGGAAAGCCATCCAGAAGAAGATAACCACTGCGAAGACGAGGCAGAGAGCCACGATGCGCGCTTTGGTGTCTTCCTTGCTTAATTCGGGTTCTGCAGTGACTGCGGCGCTATTGTCCTTTGCAGGAACTGCAGCGTGTCCACCTTCAACATGACGGAAGGTGCTGCAGTGGCAAAGTAAATCAAGATAGAGATGATGAGCGAAACGCATGCAACAGCAAAGGCGAAGTGGTAGCTATCTGCCTTGTTGAAGCCGAGTCCTTGAGCGTACTTCATAATTTCTACAGCCGCTGTGGGCGCAAAGAGTGCTCCAATGTTAATGGCCATGTAGAGAGAGAGAAAGCCGAGTCGCGCTTTCCTGCCATTTCGGGAGAAGCATAGAGCTCACCGACCATCACTTGCAGGTTTCCCTTGAAAAGGCCAGTGCCGATGCTGATGAGCGCAAGTGCACCAATGATGGCACTAACGGCAGCACCACCGTTGCCGAGGGGTACAGCCAAAAGAAGGTATCCAAGGAACATGATGCTGATACCGATTTTCACCATTTTGCCGTAGCCAAACTTGTCAGCGAGAATACCGCCAACGAATGGCAGGAAGTACACGAACATCAAGAAAGTTGAGTAGTAGGTGCCGGCAAGACCTGCACTCCACCCAAAGTTTTCTTGGAGGAACAGCACGAAAACGGCTAGCATGGTGTAGTAGCCGAAGCGTTCGCCAGTGTTGGCGAGGGCAAGGGCGAAGAGCCCTTTGGGTTGTCCTTCAAACATGGTAAGGGAGTTAGGGGATTATTAAATGATTGGATAGATTTTTATGGGAGTAGCAGGAAAACTGTGGGCCAGATGTTCGTTAGGCATTTGCATGACTTTCCTTGCTTTGACTACTTTTGCGCAGCTGCCAATTCCACTTGGAGGAAGGGGGCGGTAGGTCCTTGACCTTGTTGCACCACAGCTTCGGGAGTGCCTTCTGCGACGATGTAGCCACCACCACGGCCGCCTTCGGGACCCATGTCGATGATATAGTCTGCCACTTTGACCACGTCGAGGTTGTGCTCGATGACAATCACCGTATTGCCTTTGTCAACCAACTTGTTGAGAACGTCGATGAGCACACGGATGTCCTCAAAATGAAGACCTGTAGTAGGTTCGTCAAGAATATAAATCGTATTTCCTGTGTCGCGCTTGGAGAGTTCGGTCGCTAGTTTCACGCGCTGGCTTTCTCCTCCCGAGAGGGTGGTGCAGGATTGACCGAGTTTCAGATAGCCGAGACCGACTTCTTGCAATACTTTAATCTTGTGCAAGATGTTGGGCACGTTTTCAAAGAATTCCACCGCCTGATTGATGGTCATGTCGAGCACATCAGCGATGCTTTTTCCTTTGAAGCGCACTTCGAGTGTCTCGCGGTTGTAGCGTTTGCCGTGGCAGGTTTCGCAAGGCACATACACATCGGGGAGAAAGTTCATCTCGATGGTTTTGTAGCCATTGCCGCGGCAGGTTTCGCAGCGACCACCTTTGACATTGAAGGAGAAGCGACCGGGCTTGTAGGCACGTATCTTGGCTTCGGGAAGATTGACAAAGAGGGCGCGAATGTCGTTGAACACGCCAGTGTAGGTGGCTGGGTTGGAGCGTGGCGTGCGGCCGAGAGGACTTTGGTCCACTGCCACCACCTTGTCGATGTGTTCCAGACCTTCCACCTTGTCATCAAAAGGCAGCGGTTCGCGGAGAGAGTGATAGATGTGTTGCGAAAGAAGTGGTTGCAGGGTGTCGTTGATGAGGGTAGATTTTCCCGATCCTGACACTCCCGATACGCAAATCAATGTGCCGAGCGGGAAGGTAGCAGTGACATTGCGCAAGTTGTTGCCTTTTGCTCCGATGAGTCGGAGCTGTTTGCCGTTGCCTTTGCGACGTTGGGGTATCGAGATGAAGTTGTCGCCATTGAGATAGCCAGCGGTGAGGGTGTTGCTTTGAAGCATCTCGGCAGGTGTGCCTTGAAACACCACTTCGCCGCCTTTACGACCAGCTCGTGGACCGATGTCCACCACATAGTCCGCGGCGAGCATCATGTCTTTGTCGTGTTCTACCACCACCACCGTGTTACCAGTGTCGCGGAGCTGTCGGAGCGAATGAATGAGGCGCACGTTGTCGCGTTGGTGAAGTCCGATGGAGGGTTCGTCGAGGATGTAGAGCACATTGACCAACTGCGAACCTATCTGTGTGGCAAGACGAATACGTTGACTTTCACCACCGGAGAGTGTCATCGATGCGCGTGAGAGGGATAGATAGTCTAAACCTACATCGAGGAGGAAAGATAGTCGCGTACGAATCTCTTTGAGGATTTCCGTGGCTATCGCAAGCTGTTTTCCGCTCAGATTCACGGACACGGCATCGGCCCATTCTTTGAGTTGCGCCACATCCATTGCAGAAAGTTCAGCAATGGTCTTGTCGCCAAATTTGTAAGACAAGGCTTCGCGATTCAAGCGCGCGCCATGACATTCAGGGGCATTCTGCGGTGCGCGAGAATTGTTCAGCCCAGCGTTGTGATTCGGCAGACATTTCCGCATCTGCCATCTGCTGGATGTATTTCACCAACCCACCAAATTCGGTGTAGATGTCATCGGCAGTGCCAGTGATTTTCTTAGAAATGCGTAAGCGTTCGGTCGTGCCATTCAAAAATTTCATCCAATACTTCTTCCGAGAGTTCTTTGACGGGCGTATTGAGTGTTGCATCATGTTGCTCAAGAAGGGCAGCTATTGCCCAGAATATCATCGCGTTCTTGGCTTTTCCTAGAGGAACGAGTGCGCCTTGCTTGATGCTGAGTGAGGTATCTGGGCAAACTTTTTCCCAGTCGATGACGTTCACTTGACCTAAACCCTGCACTTGGGACAAGCCCCTTGTGCAGAGTTGAAAGAAAAATTGTGTGGGGCGGGTTCGCGATACGCTAATCCTGTGGAAGGACACATGAGCCGCTTAGAAAAATAGCGGATGCTGTTGTCCTCTGCATCGAGGATGAGCATTAGTCCTTCGCCTTGTTGCAAAAGATTGACGCACGCTTTGTTGCAATCGTTCTTCGTCTTTGGCTTGCACTTTCAAGCGGTCTATCACCACTTCGATGTCGTGATTCTTGTAGCGATCCACGCGCATACCAGATTCAACGGTGCGCAGTTCACCATCAACACGTACATTGAGAAAACCTTTCTTGCGGATGGACTCAAACAACTCTTTGTAGTGTCCTTTGCGCTGCTTGACGAGCGGAGCAAGAAGATAGATTTTTCGTCCCTCATACTGTTGGAGTATGAGTTCGAGAATCTGTTCTTCGTTGTATTTCACCATTTTTTCTCCACTCAGATAGGAATAAGCATCGCCTGCTCGAGCAAAGAGCAGGCGGAGGAAGTCGTAGATCTCCGTGACAGTGCCCACTGTAGACCGCGGATTCTTGTTGGTGGTCTTCTGCTCGATGCTGATTACCGGGGATAACCCTGTGATTTTATCTACGTCGGGTCGCTCGAGATTGTCGAGAAAGTTGCGTGCGTAGGCCGAAAAAGTCTCAATATATCTGCGTTGTCCTTCAGCGTATAGTGTGTCAAATGCTAAGGAAGACTTGCCACTCCCACTCAATCCCGTAATGACCGTCAAGGCGTTGCGCGGAATAGTGACATCTATGTTTTTAAGATTGTGCACACGTGCTCCCAATATCTCAATGTTGCCGTCCTCAAGTGTGGGAACGACAGGAGTAGAAGAGGGATTGAGGGAGGGAGAGGACTGCGTAAGGTTCATGCTTAAGTCTGTGTGCTTAGTCGTTTCGTGAGAAGAAAAATAAGTGGTGTGGTGTTGGTGCGAAAAACTCTCTATTATTACTTGCTATTTCGCAATGGCATCGAAGCGGCGCAAGAGGTTGATGGTCTTCTTTATATTATAATTCCTTCCATCTGCTCCGCGAGCTGTAACATTGAGATAATAAGCTCCTTCTGGGGCATCTGTGCCTCCTGACTTTCCATCCCATCCTTCTGATGGTTGATTCCAACGCGCCATTTGCTTGCCCCACCGGTTTACCACGGTAGCCTGAAAGCTGACGATGCTTTGATGTCCGTCTTTGGCTTTGAAAATATCATTGATGCCATCGCCATTGGGCGTGAAAGCATTGGGAAATTCCAGTTTGCTCTCAGCGATGTTGAGCACGAAAGGATCGTCTTGCGAGTAGCTGATGGTATCGTTGCCTAAGACAAAGGATACAAGTAGACGTACACGAAAGTTGCCACTTTCTATAAAATCATAGGTCGTGGTTTGTTCGTAACGTGTAAGAAAGGGCGTTGCACTGTTCTCTCGCGTAAACTGCCATTCATAGAGCGGCGTGTAATTGCCGAGGTCTTTAGGTGTGGCTTCAAAGACTACGCGAAGTGGGGCACCACCATTGTAGCTAGCTTCTTGCACTTGCTGTCCATCCGTGTTGGTATATGTCATTTGGGGAGTGACCGTAGGAGTGGCTGCAAGTTGCGCATACAAATTGTGGCCTACCATTGAGAGGAAGACCGCAATGCAACACCGCAAGGCGGTATCATGTAGAGAGAAAGCAAAGAAATTTTTGCATCATTTGAGCTAACTTGTTCATGCAAAAATACCAATTTGCAGCCGAAGAACAAAAAAAGTGCTCGATTTTCTTTGAGTTTTGCAGAATCTGCCGTAAATTTGCACCTAGAAAGTCGCGCCTGTGGCGAAATTGGTAGACGCGCCAGACTTAGGATCTGGTGTAGCGATACGTGTAGGTTCGAGTCCTATCAGGCGCACATTAACAACAGCCCTCTTCTGAAATAATTCAGAAGAGGGCTGTTGTTTGATATAGGCTGCGAGCGAGGTGCGCGCAAGTTATCAAGAATGACTATTTTTTCTCTCCAAAAGAAGAAGGCGGAGGAAGGGTACCTTACTGAGGATTCGGTAGACAGCCCAACAGAAGAGGACGAGTGAAAGTGCTGTCACGATTTGTAGCAGATAATTCGAGAAAAATCCTTTACTACTTCACGTATTATGAAAAATGCGTCTGCACCACGTAAATAGGCAAGGTGATTGTGCCTACCCAGGCCGTGCTTTTTACGAAAGGTTGCAAGGAGGCGAATCCTTCTAAACGAGCATAACTCCCTTCGATGAGTAAAAGTGTGGTGCAGATTCCTCCAAATCCATTGGCATAGAGTATGAGATAGTGTAGCATGTTGGTGAGTTTGGAAGGGGCATAAGGCAACATGTAGATGGAGTGTGAGAAGTCCCACAGGGGCAAGACGAACCACCAAAGTAGGCAGCCAGCAGCGAGGATACAAAGACGAATAGTGTGGGGTGGTTGGATTACTTTACGATAGAGATGTCCCAATAGAAAGAAGGGGAGCATGAACTTGGCATACATGCTGAGTGGATAGCAGTGCCAGAAAAAGACGAAAGCGTATGCAGCTATCCAGAGTAAAATGCGTAAGAAACGAAAGGGAAAACAGGCAACGATGCGAGCAAATACTAGAAATAGCCACAGGACATTGAGATACCACAAGGATTGTGCATCCCATTGGGTTAGTCGTGTACTAATGCCCCATGAAATGAGGATGAACAATAATGCAGAATAGATGAGACTATTGAACAGACTGGGAATCAAAAGTTGACGTGTTTTTTGCTTTTGCCATTTCCAAAATGCTATCTCTTGGAGGTTATTCCTTAAAAAATAGCCTGATATGAACATGAATAGCGGCATGTGAAAGGAATAGATTCCTTCAAAAAGAGGGTTGTGTTTCCAGTCTGCGTCCATCCATTGAATGGTGTGTCCGAGTATAACAAAATAGATGGCTATGCCACGCAAGAAATCCCACTTTTCCTCGCGAGATGCGTGAGAAGAAGTGGGATTTATGTTGTCTGTTTGTTGCATATCCTTAAGGGAGCATCAGGGGGTAATCGGATAAGTGCGTTTGTGCATTTCAAACCCAATGTATCTACGTCGGCTTATAATCTAGTGGTAGCTTTGATAAGCCATTCTTTATCTTTTTCGTCAGAAAGCAGTGGCAGCAACTCAGCACATACCATAGCATGATAGTCATTGAGCCATTCGCGCTCTGATGTGTCCAGCATTTCTACAATGATAGGCGAAACATCAAAGGGGCAGAGTGTAAGTGTCTCAAACTTTAGAAACTCACCAAAAGTTGTTTTTTGCGCAGGTTCAGCTACGAGTACATTTTCCAATCGCACCCCAAATTTGTTTGCTACGTAGATGCCAGGTTCGTTGCTCACAGTCATGCCAACACGGAAAGGCACTTCTGTTGCAGCACGTCGATCTTTGCGAATCTGATGAGGGCCTTCGTGCACGCACAAGTGGCTACCGATCCCATGACCAGTGCCGTGGCCGAAATCGTATCCCTCACGCCACATGGCTTGACGAGCTGCAAAATCGAGGGCAAGTCCAGTTGTGCCTGAGGGAAAGTGCGCCATAGAGAGTTGAATCATGCCTTTGAGTACAAGGGTATAGGCTTTTTTCTCCTCATCAGTTAGAGTTCCAAGAGGAATGGTACGCGTGATGTCGGTGGTGCCACTCACATAGTGTGCGCCACTATCCAAGAGCAAGAAACTTTTGTTGGCTAGTGGGGCATGGTCTTCGGCTGTGGCTTCATAGTGCACGATGGCACCATTACCTGCATATCCGGCAATAGTGGCAAAAGACAGACCGCGGTATTCAGGATGTTCCGTACGAATCTCTTCCAATCGTTCTGCGATGCTCCATTCTGTCTCCTGATTGATACTGCCGTCTGCAATCTTATCGTCTAGCTCTCGACGAAAACGCGTTAGGGCTACGCCATCGTGGCGCATCGCAAGTCGGAATCCCTGCAATTTCTGCCTCATTCTTGTGCGCGCCATGTCGTGATAGGAGAAACTCCATCTTCTGGAATCCAATTTCCACACCCTTCATTAATGAATAGTTCTGAAAAGGCAGCATTGATGGTAAAAGCATATAAGAAACTATCCTCTTGTTGTGCAGATTGTTGGATGAAATCCAGGACTCCGTCATAAGCATGATAAGTAACATTGGCACGTTTTAGATAGTCCTTTACTGAAGGAGTCAGATGGTCTTCGGTGATGAAGAAGTGTAGATCGTTGCGTCCAACTATGAGATAGGCTAAGAAGACTGGATTGTAGGCAATGTCCTCTCCACGCAAATTGAGTAACCATGCGATTTCAGAAGCATCATTGGTGATATAGTTGTGTGCATGGTGTTGCTCAATAAACGAGCGCAAACGTGTGATCTTTGACTCTAAGGTTTCTCCAACCCATTCTTCCGGTTGAATATAAATAGGGTGGGAGGGAAGTGCTGGACGATCTTCCCAGATTTCATTGAGCAAGTCTATATCGACCATGAAATCTGTGAGTTCATAGGCATATTCCACGTGTTGCATATATGAAACACTCATGAAATCGAAGCCAATGTGAGGAGTGACACTCCCTTGCTGAAAGGATAACTTTCCGCCCTCGTCTATAGTATAGCCTAGCACTTCTTTTATCCAATCATTCTCGCTAGGCACACCTGCTACCCCCATACGCATCAATTCGATGCCACTGCCCACAAGTTCTTTCTCAGCTTGCAAGAAATAGCGCGAATCAGTCCATAGGGCTGCTTTGTCGTGAGCTACGATGAGGGTACCTGCACTTCCCGTGAATCCGCTTAGCCACTCACGCCCTTTCCAGCGATCTGCCACATATTCGTTATTGTGTGGATCGGAAGTAGGGATTATATATACGTCAATGCTGTGAGCTTTCATTGCAGTGCGGAGGGCTGCAATGCGTTGGGCTGGAAGAGTGTGGGTGGTCATGGGAAGGAGATATATTAAGGATGACAGAATTATAAGATAACCTTCTTAAACGCTTAGAAAGGAAGCAAAAAGGAAAGTGAGAATATATTGAAGGATGGCTGGGACTATTAAAACGTAGGATGATTACTACACCCTGCCAGCTATTCCGAGAGATTGTCTGTGTGGAGCAGTGGGCGGATGCTTTCTAGTAGTTTAAACAATTCGTCCATTTTCTCGGTGCGCAACATTTGGATGCGGGTTTGTCGGAAGTTGGGAATTCCTTTGAACAAGGGTGTCGCGGCCAAGTGGCGACGTACGTGGAGAATGCCTCGGTACTCATCGATGCGCTCTACACTTTGGCGAACTTCCTCTTTGAGCACATCCAGTTGCCAGTCGGGCGACATAGGAGCGAAATCACTCTGCACAGCAGCAGAAACGTCAAAAGGAGCACCATCAAGCGTGTCGCGGATTTCCTTGAATATCCAAGGACGGCCGAAGGTGGCGCGCCCCACCATGACTGCATCTACACCATACTCTTCAAAACCGCGGAGTGCATCTGCACCAGAGGTGATGTCGCCATTGCCAATAATGGGGATGTGCATGCGAGGATTACGCTTCACTTCGCCAATCAGCGACCAATCAGCTCTCCTGTGTACATTTGGCAACGTGTGCGACCGTGAATGGTCAGAGCTTCTGCGCCACAATCTTGAATCCGCTCTGCCAAATCTACGATGATGCGGTGTTCGTGGTCCCAGCCTAAACGGGTCTTCACCGTGACTGGCACACGACTGCTCACGCGATCCACGACTGCGCGGATGATTTCTTGCATCAGTTCAGGAGTTTGCAGCATGCCCGAACCAGCTCCTTTGCCCGCTACTTTCTTCACTGGGCAAACCGAAGTTGAGATCTAAAATGTCGGGCTGTGCTTTCTCCACCACAATCTCTGCTGCCTCTGCCATGGCTCCTGGATCGCGACCGTAGATTTGAATCACCACAGGACGCTCATCATCGCAGACCGTGAGTTTTTGTAGAGATTTATTGACCATGCGCACAAGGGCGTCTGCGGCCTACAAACTCAGAATAGACCATTGATGCCCCGAGTCTGCGACAGAGCAGACGAAAACCGATGTCCGTCACGTCTTCCATAGGGGCTAGAAGCACAGGGCGATGGCCAAGGTTGAGATTTCTTATTTGCATTATTATAAAACGGCCAGCGGCCTTATAGACGTTAGAATGTAGATATAAGTCTTTAGATTCTGTTTGAGGTAAATAGCTAGATAATAGTGACTAGCTCTTAGTGCGACAGAAAACCTTTTTAAAGCGAGATCCTTTCATGAACACTGCTAGACCGCCTAGTAGTAACAATAGTGAGCCAATGCCGATTTGTTGTGCTAAGGGCCAATTCGTTCCAAAGTTTTCTAGGGGAGGGTAGCGTAGTGCAAGGAGAGCAAGGGCATTGTTGGCTAAGTGAGCTGACCAACAGAGACGTAAATCTTCAGTGCGAAGATACAGATATCCCATAATGATGCCAAGGAAGAAGGCTGGAATGGCTTGAAACAAGTTGCCATGAACGAGACCAAAGAGTAAAGCCGAGATGATAATGGCTCCAATGTTGCCGATGTGCTTGCGTGTCAAACGCAAAATGCCAGCTCGATAGGTTAGTTCTTCAGCCAGAGTACCTACCACAACGACAGATAGGATGCCCCAAATATTAGATGTAAGTTGTCGGAATAGTGCATTAGTGTTGCCATCGTCCAAGTGTAAAGGCTGGAGCAAAAGCTGAAGTCCCATGCTCATCACAAGAAATGCTCCTACAAAGTGAAAGACGGGCATTCCCGAAAAACCAAAGTTAGCAGACTTCCCACTGAAGAGTTTGATTCTTGCCCATCCCGTGAAGTGGAGTAGTAGTATATAGGCAAGTTGCACAGTGAAGAATGAGAAGGCCATCGCCGGGATGGTGATAGCTAGCAAAATCGCCCTGTATGCCTGGGATGGTGAACTGCGCCCCATGAAAGATTTGGGCTTGCGAAAGAGCTAAGGCAAGGATGGGGATAATCAGTTGCAACGAGAGAAACAAGCAAAATAAGCCTGTCGACTTCAGAAAATCTTTGGTGATTGGAGCCATATCAATGATAGGTTTATAAATGTGTCTACAATGTTTTTCTGAGCATCTCTCGTGTGTTCTGGGCATCTAGTGCCAGCTGAGCTTTGAGATACTCCAAACCCTCAAATCGTTTCTCATCGCGTAAGCGACCGATAAACTCAAGGGTTAGCGATTCGCCATACAAGTCATCTTTGAAATCAAGTAAATGTGTTTCAAGGCTGATTTGTGTGCCATTGTTGAGCGTTGGTCTTCTGCCAATATTCGTCATTCCCGCAAATCGTTGTCCGCGCCACTCCACCCACGTGGCATAACTACCGAGGTGAGGCACAAGTTTCTCCGAGTCGATTTCTAGGTTTGCTGTTGGATAGCCCAACTTGCGGCCATTTTGAAAACCATGAATCACAGTACCCGACACTCGGTATCGATATCCGAGGAGCAGGTTGGCTTCAGCTACGTTTCCCTGTTCGAGAAGCAAACGAATAGATGATGACGACAATTGTAGTTCCGCTTCCTCTTTGTCACAAAGAGCAACTTCAATATCCTCAGCTTCACCATAATGTACGTAGTCCGAAAAACCTTCATCTGCTCTAGGACGACCAAAGCGATGATCATAACCCATGAGCAAAAAGTCAGCACCGAATCCTTCACGCAACACAAATTTCATGAAATCTTGCGCTGTGAGTCGTGCCATCTCCGGAGTGAAGTTCAGCACAGCCACTGCATCAATGTGGCAATCTCCGATGAGTTCTATCTTCTCTTGGAGTGTGGTGAGTGAAGGAGGAGCAGCGACATTGCGCACCAATGAGCGTGGATGTTGCGCGAAGGTGACCACGAGTGTGGAAAGTCCTCTTTCGCAAGCTGCAGCGCGAAGCGATTGCAACACATGCTGATGTCCACGATGCACGCCATCGAAGAATCCTACTGTGCACGCCACTTTTTCAGAAGAAAAGGTACAATCTTGCTGCGATGTTTCTTTAGATAAAGTAGGAAAGGCCTCAGGATTCAGCACATAGATTTGTGCAATGGGAGAAGAAAAGTGGGGAGAATCAATCGCGTAAACGTCCATTTTCGTCAAAATACTTGAGCCATGCACCCTCAGCAGGTGCTAGGAGTGCTTGCCATCCGAATGCTTGTGCAGCCTCACAGTTGGTTTCGCTGTCATCGAAGAACAAAATCTTGCTGGGTGCGCAGTTCATCGCCTCAGTCACCTTTTTGGAAGATAGCTGCATCAGGTTTCTGTTCATGTAGTTCGTAGGAGAGAAATAGCCCATCAAAAAGTCATTGACGGTATGTCCTTCCCACGTGAAGAAATCGCGTAGACTCTGCGTCCAGTGTATCACGTTGGTGTTGGAAAGCGCATAGACTTCATAGTGCTGACGAATCTTGAGCAACATCTCCAAACGCTCTGCCGGAATGCCTTTGAGGTAAGCCTCCCACGCTGTGCGAATTTCGTCGTCGGTCAAGGCAGGATTGTTGGCTATTTTGCGCATCTCATCGTAGAAATCGCTCAGCGAGATGTCGCCATTTTCCAACAGAGCAAATACACCGCCTTGACGAAATGTGCCAATGTAAGGACGAATATCCACTCCCAAACGGTCAAAAGCAGCGATAGCATCCGATTTTTCCAAATCCACCAACACTGCGCCGAAGTCAAATACGAGTTTCATACACTTGATCAATTTCCTGTCTTCACTAGTTTATAGAGTTTGTCGCTAGGACGCACTTTTTCGCTCACGGGGAAAGCCACAGACATTCCCTTTGTGGCCTTTTCCACAGGACCGTTGTCGCCATGCATAGAGGTGACATCGATATACACTACGCCCGTAGTAGGACCAATCACCACGAGTTTGTCGCCCAAGTTGATTTCTCCTGCTTCCACCAAGAATTCGGCAACCCCGAGTTTGGAGAAATACTTCGTACCCTTCGCCACATATTCTTTCTTTTCTGTAGCGGAAGAACCATTCTTGTCTGTCCATTCGCCCAATTTCTTACCTTGGTAGTAACCATCCCAGAAACCGCGGTTGAAGACAGTTGCCAAGCGTTCGTCCCATTCTTTCACCTTCTCTTCTGAGTAAGTGCCGTCTTGCACCGCTTGAATCGCTTCTTTGTAGCACTGCACCACAGTGTAAACGTATTCGGCTGAGCGCGCGCGGCCCTCGATTTTGAATACAGACACACCAGCCGCCATCATCTTGTCGATGAAACCGATGGTTTTCAAGTCCTTTGGACTCATAATGTATTCATTGTCAATGTCGAGCTCTACACCGGTTTCCTTATCCTTGACCGTATATTTGCGGCGACATTGCTGCATGCACTGACCGCGGTTGGCAGAGCGTCCTTGGTTGTCGAGCGAGAGATAGCACTTTCCACTCACTGCCATGCAGAGTGCACCATGGCAGAACATCTCGATACGAATAAGTTCTCCGTTCGGGCTCTTAATTTGGTTTTCTTCGATGAAGTCAGCGATTTTGCGCACCTGCTCCATGTTCAATTCTCGTGCTAGTACCACCACATCTGCAAATGCCGAGTAGAAGCGCAAAGCCTCTTCGTTGGAAATGTTGAGTTGTGTGGAGAGATGCACCTCTTGATTGATGGTGCGGCAATAGCTAAGCACTGCCACGTCTGCAGCAATCACGGCAGAGATGTTCGCTTCTTTGGCAGCATCGCAAATTTTGCGCATGAGAGCAAGGTCTTCGCCGTAGATGATGGTGTTCACCGTAAGATAGCTCTTCACACCCTTCTCTTCACATTGTGCTGCGATGTCGTGCAAGTCCTCGATGGTAAACTTACTTGCAGAGTGTGAGCGCATGTTGAGCGATTCGATGCCAAAATAGATAGAGTCGGCACCAGCTTTGAGGGCAGCGGCAAATGCTTCGCGTGAACCCACGGGTGCCATTATTTCGTATGTCATAGTTGTTTTGTCTGTGTGAAATGGAGTTGTAGTCAATGTTGAGTTGTTGTGTTGTTCTTGCGGCAAATAAATGCGCAAGATATGACGAGCAAAGATACAGAAAAAAAGCGTGAGATGCTCGCCGTTTTTCGATTGAAAACCTCCCACGCGACTCAAAATCTCTTTGTGGTTGTGTGCTGTACTTTACGAATAACCTCCTAATTTATGTCTGGGTAGAATACAGCCTAAAAAAGAAAATGGGGCGAGAATCTGCTTATCTTTTTAGGAATTTCTCATCTTTGCTTTGTGTAGATGTCGGAACAACGCTAAAATATGCGTTTTAGCTCCTTCTCAGCTAGAGCTGTTCTTGATGTTATGCTATTATAAAAGCAATTATTGCTGTCCGGTGAGAGTTTTTTTCTGATGATAAAAATAAGGCTGAAACCCTCTTGCAGGATTTCAGCCTCTTTTGTTATTTTGCTTGTTGCAAAAAAAAACAGTAGTAACATGAGCTAAAGTACATATTTTACCGGACAGCTGGTCTATAGTCAGGTCATTAAATTGCTGGATAAAGCCCAAATTCAATAAATTAGTCATGAAACACTAGGGAGCGAGCGTTATGTTAAGCGTTTGACAGGTTGGAAATACCTCATCATTATGCTCTTTGGTGTTCTCAAACACTTTGATCCTTTACGTGAATTGGAGATTGGCATGAAAGCTGAGATCATGAACCTCTCCCACTTGGGGCTTGACTACGTTGTTCATTGCAGCATACTTGTAGAAGCCAACCAGCGGCGACCACAAGAGTTCTTTGCCAAAGTTTATACCTCCCTGCTGACACGCTACACTTCTAATGTCGAATGAACCATTAACTTAGCATTCAGCATAAAGGGTTATTGTCTTTATTACATAAATCCATGCTTGAAAAAATCATACCAAGCATCAATCTTTTCAGGAGTAGTGGCTTCCAAAAGGAAAAGCATTTCACGAGTAAACTCTAAGTGTCCAATACCATTTGCCGTAACAATGTTTCTATCACTTATAGCCTTTTCTTCCATGTATCCTTCTGTGTTTGTATAGTTTTCGCCACCCCATTGTTTGAGCTGGTCAAGACCGTTACCTGTATGTTTTACGTTGTTCAGAAAGCCGTGCGAACACAAGAATGACACCCCATTACATATCGCCCCAACAATACGACCTTTATTCAAAGCCTCTTCTACCAATGGTGCAACAAGTTCCGCTTCGGGGGAATCCCAACGGTTGCCACCAATTAGCACTAAGGCTGCATAATCTTTAGGCATGTTCTCGAAAGAATAATCGGGCAATGTTCTAAATCCTCCGATGGAGCAGACTGCATTTAAGGTTGGGGCTACGGTATATCCCCTATACTTAATCTCACCTCCCGGCACTACACCTACATGGAGGGCAGTAGAAAGGAATGCTCCCTCCCAATCTGTGTATTCATCTAATAGTAGGAATAATACTTTTTTTGTTTCTTCTGCCATTACTAATAGTATTACAGTTATTCTTAAATCACATTACAAAATTATAGACTCATTGCGAAACAGACAAAGAAAATAGCAAGAAAATGTCTCTTGTGAATGCTTTTTCTCCGTATGTTTATTTTCAGATTATTGCTGTCCGGTAAAAGTTTTTCTTTGTCTACTTTGTTGAGGATCATCTAGGAAAAGCTATTTTGTTTTCGATAGTTTGTGGGGTGATTCTCTTTGTGGTGCTTTGTCTTTTTAGTCTACAAATATATCCGTTTTACACGAGCGTAAGCATAACTTTGGAGAGAAAAGTCTTACTTCCATGCAAAGGGAGCCTAGCCGACAATTCAACTAGGCTCCCTTTGGAATAGAGAGGATGCGGATAAACCACATCAGAGATTTTCATAATCAGACCAAGTAGCACTTATCGCTTCTTGGCATTGGCCATCTTGGCCGAGTTTTTCACTCGATAGCGAGGAGAGGTCTTCTTAGCTACCAACTTTTGAGGTTGTTTAGCGGAAGAGTTCTTCGCCAATTCCTTGCGCTTTTCAGCGCGTTCTTGCCATTGCGTCATGGTGTAGTAACGTCCTGTAGTAGGATCGAGCAATTGCAATTCAGGAAGAGTGGGCATGGTTTTCTCCGTCTTGGTGGGTGCATTAGCATTCACCACTGGAGTCACTTCTACCGAAACCACACCAGCTTGCACCATGTCAATTTGTTGTGCAGCAGCTTTGGAGAGGTCGATAATGGTGTTGCGACGATAAGGGCCACGATCGGTGACTTTGACTACCACCACCTTGCCATTTTTCGGGTTGCGCACATGAAGGAGCGTTCCGAAGGGGAGCGTGCGGTGGGCACAGGTCATAGAATCTTTGTTGTAGGCCGAACCATCGGCTGTGCGACGACCGTGCCAGCGGTCGCCATAGTAGGTAGCGTTGCCCACTTTGGTGTGCTTCTCGTCGGTTTGACGCGCGGCGAAGGCACTGCTTGCTAGTGAAAGCGAAGCCAAAAGGGCTACGGCAAATGATTTAATATGCATTGTTTGTGATTTGCGACAAGGCACATCCTTCAAACTCCCAAGGAAGTCGAAACAATGCGGTCGCTCAAGTCGAAACTCGAGGAGCTAGAGGTTCCGTGGCAGGGGAACGGCTCCGCCATTTCGTGTGAAATGGTTGCTCGGCCTTGCCATATTAACTCCGCAAAGGTACAAAATAAGGTCGCCCTCCCAGAAATTTATGGGAAAAGCGACCTTGTGAATGTTAAAACTGCGGATTTTTGCTATTTCAGAAATGTCAAAAATCGGGTTAAAATCTCGGTGCTGTCGGTGGAAAACTGCTTTCGGATAAGTGCTTCCTCAGGCAGAGATTTCGGATGCACGAGAAGAAAACTCAAAGGAGAGTGGCTAATTTCTAGCGTTTTACCTCTACTTCCACAGCTGAAGAGTTTCCCACAAATTCAGGAGCGAAGGTGCATTGCACCGTTGCCACACCACCGCTGAAGGCTCCAGCGCGCATCACCACCATCTCATCGTAGAAGGTGTACTTGCCTTTTGCCAAATGCTCGAAGAAGTATTCGTTTTCTGCATCGCGCACCATGCGATAAGCGGACAGCCCATTCATCCAAGTCATCCCCGAGAAGGGATTCTTCGACTCTAGGGCAGCCGGGCGAGTGGATCTCAGTGCCACGTGGTCGAAGTCGCGCTCAGCTTTGAGGGTATAAACCCAGCGCACGTGATCTCCCACTTTGAGCGTGAAGAGAGTGTTCTTCTGTTTGCCCGAAAGTGTCTTCCACTTGCCATCGCGCAGCACTTGCAGGCTGCGTTGGAGCTTAAATCCGCTACCCTGTGCCGCAATCTCTTCTGGTGAAGCCGTATAAGTAGCCTCCACCGCTCCCCAAGTGGGGGATAGACCGAAAAATGTTCGAGTGGTGAGCAGTGAATACGCTGCATCTGTGGTGGCACGCGAATTATTCCACACTTGCGTGCGCTTCGACTGCAAGAGCCATAAATACATCTCATTGATGACTTCTTCTCGATCGAGTGACAAAGGTTTGAGCTCCTCCCCAGAAGTCTTTTGCAAAGCCTCGAGCGTCATCACTTGAGTGGGAATGCGATAGGAAGCATATCCACTGAGTGCACGCTGAGTGTCGAAGTAACGTCCCATTTCGGGCGATGCCACCGTGTGCTCAATGACACTTTGCAAGGCAGTCCTCGCAAGTTCTTTGTATTTCGTTTCTGCCAATATCTGTGCCTGCACCGCTTTGCCATACATCGTGTAGGCATACACATCATCTTTGCTCATCTGGTTGCGCCAATAACGAATGGTTGGCGTTTCTTTATTGTCAAGCAGGTGGCACAGATAGAGATAATTGATTTCAGTTTCTCCTACGTAAGGTTGCAATTTTTTTTGCTTACACTCTGCCATGCGATTCGTCATTTCTTTGTCAAGAAACTTCATCGCAGCTTGGAGCAGTGATCCGTCCAGAGGATAGGCGGTTGAGGGTCGATTCGCACGCGCTAAGAGAATGGCAATTTGTGAGGTGATGTAAGGCGAAGCCTTCATCCCTGGATACCAGCTCCATCCCCCTTCGCTCGTTTGTTCAGCTTTCAAACGGTCGTAAGCGGATTGACGATAAGCCTGTAGTTCACTATCGGAGAGTGACACCAAAGGACGAAGTGCATAGCTCATGGCATATTGGATGCCGTAAAGGTTCACCGCCTGATCATAGGCGGATCCATTGACCACTTGCATCCATTTCGGCACTAAATCTGCCACTTCTTTGTAGACATTTCTTTCCGCAGCCACCTCGATTTTGACATCCTTGTGTTTGCCCAAACGCGCCATCAGAGCAGTTTTTGCCTTCTCGGTCTTTGCTGTTATGTCTTCTCTGCCGCGCACCATGAAAGGTTCTGCCACAGTCATCGTGATGTCGCGAGAGAGAATGGGGATTTCGTGCTCCTCACCATCCGAGAAATCGTCTCCCTCTGCCATTACGCGCACATCTATGCCGGGACAGCCCATAGGCACTTCCCATTCCCATTGTTGGGTGAGCGATTTTCCAGCTTCCAATTCATAGGGTTGAGAGAAACTTTGGAGCGTTTCTCGAGTGCTTGCGTCGATGATGTCCAGATAGAGATTACCTTTTTGAGACTGCTCACTCCTATTATATAAGGATACGGGCCATTGCATCCGGTCGCCCTCTCGGAGGAAACGTGGAGTCGCCACTTGCGCATTGAGCTGCTTGCGTGCCACCACCTTGTCAGTCAGTGTGCCCGAATTGAGCGTGCGGTCGAAGGCAAAAGCATTAAACGTCCATTCGGTCAAACTACTGGGGAGGATAAAACTAATGCTCGCCTTACCCTCGGCATCTGTGTGAAGCGTTGGGTTGAAGTAAGCCGTTTCTGCGAAATTTTTGCGAACAGAGTTAGCAGCATCAGAACTGTCTCCATTTTGCCCCGCTTTTGCTGTCCTATTTGCTTTGAGCGGCATGGCTCGTGCCTCTTGCGCCCTACCACCATCCATGGTAGATTCTGCAACGGGCATGGCATAGTCAGCCATCATGACTGTAATACGATCACGGCGTAATTGGGTGTCCAAATAATAATCAAACAAACCATCGCGCCAAGTTACGCTAGGTTGCTCTTTATCGTAGGAGGGGTCGTAATAATAGCGCGGATAGAAGGAAGGCATTCCCACATTGGGATGGTACCAATCTCCAGAAGGCTTTTCGCGCGGAAAGAGATATTGGAATTTCCATGGGTCTTTCTCTGCTGTTCCATCTGGATTGAGGAAGGCATCGAGCGAAGCATCATACAATCGTGCGATGACATTGGCATCAGCGGGTTTGCCATCAGGGTGAGTGACGCTCAGTTGCCACTCTTCATATTGTCCAGGAGTGAGTTGCGAGCGAAAAGTGCTCCACGAAAGTTGCAAACGCTTGTCGGGACGTGGACGAGTCACGGTGATGGTTTTCGTGTGAAATTCGCCATCTTTCAAAAGATAGAGATAAGCCGTCACCGCATCACCCAGATTGTCTTTCTCCTTCCATTGGAAAGTGTGGGTGTATCCATCTTTGACTGCCAATGATTTGCGCTCAATTACACCGCGATTGGTGCTCACCAAGCGGAGGAAAAGGCGACCACTACCATTGATGGTGAGTTGGGCTTCGTCTTCAGCATCATTATATTTCACTTCAAAGAGCGGTTGCTTCTGTTGCTCCTCTTCAGTTTCGGTTCGTGGAGAAATCCACTGGTTGAAATTCGTGCTTTGCACCTCGCCATCAGGAGCCACCACCTCCACCGAAAAGTTGAGATTGAGAGCAGACTTATCTTCAAATGTCCAATCTACAGGGATAGAGAAACGTCCGTTTTCGTCCGTCTTTGTCTCACCACTGCGATTTTTCAACGAATGATCTACCCCTCCTTTGTTTCTGCCACGGTAGAATCCCCAACTGTTGAGGTTTAATTTCCACTTAAGCACTGCATTCGCAACAGGAATTTCCGCGAAAGTCTCTGCCACTCCCTCAAAATTCACGCTGTCTGTTAGCGCTAGTTTGCGAGTGAGGTCATCGAGTTTCACCGAGAAATTCGGACGCTTATATTCTTCCACGCGGAAACTCTTGGTGTTGCTTGCCGAATGTGGGTTGCCATTGGCATCCACCAAGGCAAATTCTACCTTGAAATGTCCAGGCTTGCAGTATTTTGGGAGCATAAATTTAGTGCTCACCACCCCCATCTCGTCCGAAATCAGCGTTTGTGCTTTCACCTCTTTGCCATCGGTGTCGAGCAGTCGTGCTTTTACTGGCGCATTGGGGAGCACCTGATAGATATCTTCTTCTTGCGTATAGATCAGAGCTGAGGCTTCCACCTTTTGGCTAGGACGATAGACTTCACGATCGGTGTACACCGTAATCGAGTGTTCCGCTTTCAAGTTCAGTTGAGTGTGCTTGCGTTGCATCCAGAAGGAAGTTCTCCTATTTCGGGAAGCGCATCCAAGTCGGCTTTGTTGTTGATTTCTTCGCCAGATTGTTGATCCACCACTAGATATTCCGGAGCATCTTTGTGTCGGCTCGCACTATTGAAGAGCAAGCGCTGACCGCGCGATACGTAGCAAGGCGCAAGTCTGTCGTACCATCCATCTACGGTGAGACGCATCATATAGAGTCCCGACTTCGGAGCTTGAAATGCAATCGAGTCTTCGCGTTCTTCGTAAGTCGGAGCAGGGGAGGGGCTCAGCTGTTTGGTGAAAAGTGGCACTTTCGCCCCACGCTTTTTCAAAATCTGTTGCAAACGCTCTTGCACGTGGTTGCTCGCATTGGCTTTCTCCAGTTCTGTGGCAGAAATGTTCGAGAGACGATAGAGTTGCAGGCTCGCTTTCTGTACATTGCGAAACTTCACAGGGAGCACCACCTCAGTTTCTGCAGAGCGCACGTCCTGCTTTCACTACTTTGTTGTTAGCCCACGCCACTTCAAATGTGGGTGGGTATGTTCGTTGATGAAATTCTTAAACTCGTGAGCGAAATCCTCATATTTTTTTGTGTATTCCTTTGCCAATGTAATCGCTTTAGGCAGTTGTTGCGCAAGATTCTCCTCATCACTAGCCATTAGTTGGCATTGCAGTGCTGCCACCTCGCCAGCTTCGGGAGGTGACCATAGCGCTGCCAGCACTTCTTCCACCGCTTCCAAAGTGGCAGCTTGTGAAGCAAAAGGTACATTTCCCCCCTACATCAGTATTTTCATCGTTATCCAAGGAAAGTGTTGCTGTGAAATTCTCCAGATAAGAGTCCCCTTTCGCCTGTAGGAGTAGAATCTCAGCCTGCAACGCAGCACGCTCTTCTTGATTCTTGAGGAACAGATCGCGCGATTTTTCGAGCAATGCGACAAATTCTGCAACACTGAAAGGAGGTTTTGAATGATAATTTTCAATCTCAAAGAGGTCTTGGAGTAGTGCCACCAGCAGTTTGTGGTCTATCCTTGTTGCAGCTTTGGGAGAAACATTGAAGAGCGCCTCGTAATCCTCTACCTTAGCAGTGGCCAAGGCTGGAATATCCTGAAAGGCAGCGCGAAAATGCTCCAGTGAACGTGTGAGCGGCGTTTTTGCCTGCTCGCCAGCTTCTTCGCCTCCTTCAAGTGCTTCATCGAGTACTTCTGCTTCGTGGTCTACCGATTCTTCACCAAAGATGTCCTCCATAGATGATTCTTGGTTCAGCACCTGAGCCAATACGAAATGCCACAAAGCACGAGACACAGGGCGCATCTCAGCAGCGCAAAATCGTTCCATTTCTTCTATCACCTTTTGAGTGCTATCGGGCGATATTTCTTTTTCCAGCTGATAAGTGGAGAGCATCGCTGCTATCAGTTGTGGAGTATCATGGGTTTCCAGAGCCTTTTGGCGAATCGTATGGACTGCTTTGAGGGCACTTTTGGGGAGGTCCTTTCTACGGTGTTGTTCCACATCCTTCCACAAGTCCTTGAAAGTTTGCGTAGTCGCGTCCTTCTGTGGAGGCGTATTTATAGTGCGCTGAGCTTGCACTTGAGAAGCCCCCAACAATGAGGAAAGCGCAAGAGCGATGATGTTCTTTTTATCCATAAAGCGGCGGAGTTATTTCAAGAGAACTTCAAGAGTTCTCGTGAGTTCATGGGAAAAATTGGCAAGGAGTGTCTTCATGGCAAGAGGGAATTATCCCAGAAATACAGACCATATAAGTTTAGAGAAACTCTCTTCGTCCCTATCGACAAAGTTAGCAGAAACCCACCAAAGTACCAAAGTGTTAGGTGGAAAAGTGAATCGTATTTTCTGAAAAAATATATTTTGTGCGCCAGCTACTTTGTGGACTGTCTAGAAATTAGTACATTTGCTGCACACAACAACAAACAATACAACAACAAACAACACGCATACTTAACTATGAATCATCAAATGCAAGCGCATCTTCCACAAATCGATTTGGACAAGATGCAAGCTGTTTTAGATATTGAGACACGCTATGTCACAGGAAAAATAACTCTCGAAGAAGGACGTAAAGAAGTGGCAGAGCGTGTGGGGAAAATCCGTCCTTTCCACCTCGCTTTCATCGAACAAACACTCATCGAACACACCGACGAAGAGTGCATTCGCGAAAACATGGCGCAAAAAATCCAACTCTTTGAAGGATACATGGACTATTCTCGTCCCAATGTCCCCGAAGATCATCCTCTCTCTCGCTATTATCAAGAGAACGAGGAGATGAAGCGCCTCCTCCTTGCCGTGGAAGACTTGGTGCAATATCCCGTCATCAAGAATCAGTGGTTGGAGCTTTTTGACCAAATTCGCAAATACCCCATCCACTATTCGCGCAAGCAAAACCAGCTTTATCCCCTTTTGGAGCAAAAAGGCTTCGACCGTCCCACCACCACGATGTGGACTTTTGACGACATGGTGCGCGACAACATCCGCGATGCCTATAATCTCCTCGAAGCAGGCAACGAAGAAGAGTTCATCAAGTCGTGCAACAAACTCATTTTCTATGGTCGCGATTTGATGGAGAAAGAAGAAACCATCCTCTATCCCACTTCTTATGCCATGATCACGGCAGAGGAATTTGAAGATATGAAAGAGGGTGATTTGGAAATCGGATACGCCTTCTTCACCCCTGCGGAGAAGCGTGTTAAAGGCACAACCGTTGCTGGAAAATCTACCGACACTTCTGCATCTTCCGCTCCCGAAACTGCTGGCTTTTGCCGCCGATTTGCAACAGCTTCTTGCAAAATATGGCTATTCTGCTGGAGGAAGCGAAAAGCTCGATGTCACCACTGGTAAACTTACCTTGGAGCAAATCAATCTCATCTATCAGCATCTGCCCTTCGACATCAGTTTTGTAGATGAAAACGAACTCGTTTGCTTCTATTCCGACACCGACCACCGCATCTTCCCACGCAGCAAAAATGTCATAGGTCGTCAGGTGATGAATTGCCATCCTCGTAAGAGTGCTCACGTGGTGCGTGAAGTCATCGACAAACTCCGCAGTGGAGAACAAGATAAAGCCGAGTTCTGGATCAACAAGCCTGACTTTCATCTACATCATTTATGTAGCGGTGCGCGATGCCGAAGGCAACTTCCGCGGAGTCATCGAAGTGATGCAAGACTGCACCCACATCCGTGCCCTCGAAGGCTCACAAACTCTCCTCAAATGGGCAAGTGATGAAAGGCATTCCCACGGAAGCTCCCACCGACAACGCAGCAGCTTCCACCGCGCAGCCCCTCATCCACTCCTGCTGCTGCCACTCAGGTCGAAGCAGAAGACACAGAAGAGGTTGTCAGTGAAGGTCTTCGCTACACCGCATCGGGAGAAGTAGAAATCACCCCACCACGCGTTTGATGGATTTGTTGAATCGTTTCCCTCGAACTGCGCAATCGTCTCACCGAAATCTCCTCCTCTTTGCCATGCTGCGCACACCTTTCGGCAAATTGATGGCAGCCGATGTGCAAAAGATGAGCGAACGTTCGGGGGTTTCTCTCGACAAACTTATTGCAGGCCTCCAGCGCATCACCAGCGAATTGCTCGCAAAAGAAAAGCAAGCGTAAATGCCAACTTGAAATTTTAGAGCACGCATTCCTTTGAAATATCGAGGAATGCGTGTTTATTTATTGTTAATTAGAAGGTTCTTACTGCTGATAAGTTGTAACTTCGCAAAATGTATGAATGGAAGGTGATTGACTAATCTCATAGCCTCTTCTTCTCTTGTTATATAAAATCAAAGTCTCCTTTTTCAATGATTAGAAAAATAGTCCATTTGATGGCGTTTTTCAAAAGATTCCGGCACGTTTATCCGCTCTATTGGCACGCATCGCCGATTTGCGCTGGGCTTTTGCTGCTGTTTTTGTCTCTCAGCTTCTACTTTCTGAGTGGTTCTTGTGGAATCTGCTCATGGTTAGTCAGAAGTACAGTATGCTGGATGTGCTTATTTCACAGCCTATTCTTTTTCTCGAGGCTGGTGGTTGGGCTTTTCTAATCGTGCTGTCAGCAGCTCTGTTTCCCTTGCGGTGGTTGCGTCATACGTTGGCAGCTCTAGGGGTCATTCTTTCTGGATCTCTAGCACTTGGAGAAGCACTTCTGCTCAAGGCGTACGATACCGTCTATAATCCTGAAATGTGCAAAAGTATTGTGGCTAGTGATTCGCGTGAAAGCGCAGAGTTCATCGCGAGCATTAGTCATTATTGGGGGCTCTTCTTGTTAATGATAGGCTTGTTGGTTCTTCTTTCTTGGGGGGTAATTCTGCGTCGCCTTCGTCCCATCACGTTTGCTGCTGTTGGAGTGGTTTGTTCTCGGTTTTTGGACTTTCCATCACGCGCTATCGCAACTGGCAGTGGGCTTATGCCCCAGCGCGCACCACGACCAACGACCGAATGGCGTGGGGACTCTTACGAGCTGTGCGCATGGGACAACAGCTAGACTCCCAGCGGCAGAGCATGCACTTGGCAGCTGAAGCCGCAGTCACAGACACTGTGGCGTCCCCTTTGGGTGAAGAGGTTAATGTCATCTTAGTCTTGGGAGAGAGTGCGCGAGCTGCCTCCATGCAGTGCTATGGTTATCCCTTGCCAACGACTCCACATCTTAGTCAACTTGCTCAAGCAGGTGAGCTTTGCATCTTCTCCAATGCCGTGAGTCCAGCCAATGCCACTATTGCTTCCACATAGGCCATGCTCACTTACTACACCAACGAACAGCCCTAAAGACCATTGGCACCAATACCCTGATCTCCTTTCTGTCCTCAAACGAGGAGGATATGCCACGGCTTGGATCACCAATCAAGAGAGCACCGGTGGACCATGGTCTGTGCAACAGCTCTTTGGGTCAGCTGCCGACACGCTCATGGGAAATGCCTATCGTTTGAACAAAACCAACGATTTGTTCTTGAGTGATTCCCTTTTCTACGATGAACAACTCCTGCCCCACTTACTCACCTTCGATGAGGTGGCGAAAAGCACAGCCACACAAGCGAGGACTCTTTGCGGTTGTTCACCTCATGGGCTCTCATGCTGGTTATGCTCATCGCTACCCTAAGCATTTTGCGCGCTTTGGGGCAAAAGATATAGCCCAAACTCTTTCTCCTGCTCAGAAAGAGGTAGTGGCGCAATATGACAACTCCATCCTCTACAACGATTATGTAGTGAGTCAAATCATGGAGCACTATAGCCATTCGCGTTCGTTGGTTATCTATGTTTCTGATCATGGCGAAGGTCTTTTTGATGATCCTAAAAATCCCGATTTTGTAGGTCATGCAGGCAATGCCCTTGCCCCCAACATCGTGAAAGTGCCCTTTATGGTCTATGCTTCTCCGAAGCTCCGAGAGGCAGCTCCCCAGTGGTGGAACAATTTGCAGCGCATCAAAGACCAACCCGTGATGACCGATGTGTTGTCGCGCAGCATCTCCCATCTTTTAGGCATCCGCACTCGCTATGATCAGCCAGCTTGCTATTTGTTTGAATCGCCCACTCCTCGAGTGCGCAAAGTGATTGCAGCCGATGGAGCGACAGCAGTGTTCTAGCGCGCCGTCCTTCCATCAATCGTCCCTAAGTTTAATAGGTGTGCATCAGAATCATAGCTCTGCTAGGCACATCCTGGTAGCTTCTTCATGCACGCATTTCCCACCCTGTTGAGGAAATGCGTGTTTTTTGCTTATGGTTTGTTGTTGTATCCGTTCAAAAAGCACGCAGAAAATGTTAAATCGGAAGAAAAAAAGTCCCATTTTCAGAGGGATAGTTCTCTAGATTTCCATGATTATTGTAACTTTGCACGTATGGAATTTATCATAGAAACCATTGATAGCATCAACACCACGGCACAAGAATTTGTTGCCGCGGTAGACCTTCGTAACAAGCGCCGCAATGTCTTTGCCTTTTATGGCAAGATGGGCGCGGGAAAAACTACATTCATCAAAGCTCTCTGTGATGCCCTCGGTGTGGACGATGTGGTGAACTCACCCACCTTTGCCATCGTCAATGAATATCATAGTGCAGTGTTGGAGGGGCCTGTTTACCACTTCGATTTCTATCGTATCAAGCACGTGGAAGAAGCCTTCGACATTGGCACCGATGATTACTTCTATTCTGGAGCACCTTGTTTTTATCGAGTGGCCTGAACTCATAGAGCCCTCTGCTGCCCGACAATGCGGTGCGTGTTGAAATTCAGAGATGCCCGATGGTCGTCGCAGAGGGTAACAATCGAAGACTAGTCTTTGTGTCTAGTCTTCTCTGTTTTTCTATTCATCATCTTACATTTTAGCCTAATCTATGCACCTACTTTCCCGTTGTTCTGCAGCATTGTTGTGCTGCCTTTTGGCACTACCTGTTGTCGCGCAAAGCCCATCCGACTCGAGTGCCCCTGTAGAAGCCTACACCTTAGACCTCAGTCAAGGACGTGCCACCACGTCCCAAGTACGTTTGCTCCCAGCTGAGCTCAAGGCTGGTCTTAGAATCCTTGTGCTCACAGGCACGCTGAGCAGTGATCGCAATGGCGATTTTCGTCAAATCCGTGATCTCTGCCCCAATGTCGAGGTGCTTGACCTCAGTGCAGCTACCTGCACGGAAATTCCCGATAATGCTTTCCTAGGCCACCGTGGACTGCGAAAAGTCGTGCTCCCACAAGGGGTGAAACGCATCGGTCGTCAAGCCTTTTTCCATTGCAAGAACTTGCAAGAGATTGCGCTTCCTAGCACTGTGACCATTGTAGAAGATGGCGCCTTCAATGGCTGCATCGCGCTCCGCCAGTTCGACATCTCTCGTGCCACATTGCTGCGAGTGGGCTTTGCCGCCTTTGAAGGCGTGCCCTCGGCCCATTTGCCCCAGCCCACCTTCGACCTTTGGGCAAAGGCTGCCACTGAGAAATATTCTCTCATCCCTTATCCTGCCCAGTTGGAAGTGCAGAAGGGCAAGCCCCTCATGGTGAACAAAATCGGGAAAATCGAAGCTGCGCCCGAGCTTGCAAACGAAGCTGCCCATGCCCGCCGCATCCTCCGCAATCGTTCAGGGCTCAATGTGTTGCGTGGTTGTGCCAAAGTGCAATTACTCCTCGATGCCACCGTGCAAAATGCTGAAGGCTACGAACTCACGGCCAACAAGAAAGGTATCGTCATCAGGGAAGCACCCCTGCTGGTGTATTCTATGGATTGACCACTCTCGAACAACTCCTCACGGCACAGCCCCAGATGCTTGAACCCGTGAAAATTGTAGATGCTCCTCGCACTCGTGTGCGTGAACTCATGGTCGATCCAGTGCGCACCTTCATTCCCTTTGCCGAACTTAAACGCATGGTCACTGAGATGGCGCGCTATAAATACAACGCCCTCCACCTCCACCTCGTGGACGACCAAGCCTGGCGCATCGAAATCAAGAAATATCCTCGTTTGGTAGCAGAAAGCAGCATGCGCCCTGCCATGGACGACATGCTATACACCAGTCGTGGTTTTTACACCCAAGACGAGATGCGCGAACTCGTGGACTTTGCTGCTCAGCACCACATCATGGTGATTCCCGAGATCGAGATGCCAGGTCACGAAGTAGCTGCCATTCACGCTTATCCTCAACTCACCGTGGGCAACAAGAAGGTGCCTGTGCGCACCACCAGCGGAGTGTCTAACAATCTGCTCAATCCTGCCTCTGAATTCACCTACCAGTTCCTCTTTGACGTCTTTGACGAACTCGCCAAGGTTTTCCCTGCACCTTACGTGCATCTTGGCGGTGACGAGGCAGGCAATCCTCCGCTCGACGACTGGACCACTGACTCTGCCTGCATCGCTCTCAAAGAGAAACTAGGCATCACTACCCGCGATCGTTCCGAAAACTGGAAGTTGCAGAAGTACATGTTTGACCGCGTGATTGCTCATCTCCGTGACAAGCTAGGTAAGACGCCCATGTTCTGGTACGAAACCGACTTCAAGGAAATCCAACCTGGTTGTATCACCTTCGCTTGGCGCAATGGCCTCACCAAAACCGCTATCGATGCTGCACGTGCCAACAAGGCACAAATCATGCTTTGCCCAGGAGAACACTGCTATTTTGATTATCCCATGGATCGCGACGATTTAGCCCGAAGTCAACTGGGGAATGCCTGTGACGAGTCTCAAGCGTGTCTACGATCTTGACCCTGCTTGGGGAGAAGGTGACGAATTTGAGCGCAACTATCTCTTTGGTGTGACTGGTACGCTCTGGAGCGAATGTATGCCTCAGCCCGAACGTATCTACTATCAAGCCTTCCCTCGCGCAATGGCGTTGGCAGAAGTGGTTTGGACTCCGCAAGCGCGTCGCAACTACGACCACTTCCTCCGCCGTCTGCAACTTGTGCAGGCCGATCAACTTCGTCGCGGTTACCCCTCTTCAAGTCGTTACGCTGGTTATGACCTTCTTCGTAAAGAGGTCGCTCCGGCTAGCAGCAAGTAAAGGTTTTCCTTTCGTATGGAAGTTTCTGTGCATCTCATACGATAAGCCGTAGCCTATCTTAATACTTTTGACACATTTGCCTCATTGCCATTTGGTGATGAGGCAGATGTTTTTAGGATGAGGGCTACTCTTGGGAGCAAGATTAGTAAGGTTGTGGTTGAAATATATTGTGTTGGCCTATAGCCGTGAAAGAGGATGGAAAAGGAATTAGGAAGTTTTCTCCATGTGGGGCAGAAATCTGGTTTTAAGGAGTTATCCCCCTATAAGTATATGGGAGGATATGGGCGCAAAGAGTGAAAAAAACGCAGATAACTGCACTTTTTTCTTTAGGTGTGGTCTGTTTTGTAATGTGTGAATGGCAATTCATGAGTGAATGTGTGTTCTCTGCTTTTCCTTGATGATGATATATTTTGGGGGAGTCATAAGCAGGATTACGGTTCGATGTTAAATCTTGTGACGGTAAGCATGGTCAGTAAGAAATTGTTTTTAGCCTTCGACCAAGGATGTTTTCTCGCGCGTGCGTGACACGCGCGCCTTCCCTGGCAATTTGATCTTTTTGCTTTCACAACCTTCACCAATCTAGGTAGCGTTTTCTAAGACTAGGCAGATTTTGGGCTTCACGACTCATCATTGTTCAAGGGTAGACATTACAGATTTCGCATCTTGATGAAGACTCATAACTAAACACTGTTCCTGATATGCTTGTATGTGTCTTATATTCAGTGTTCTACAGGGAATTCTGTGAAGGTTGTGAAGGTGAAAAGTGATAAACTCCTGTAATGCGTGCGCACGCGTGCGCGCGAGAGAATGCAATTTAGCTTTTTTACCCTACTCTGATGGAGGATGAATGCTTTCCGCAGCGGTGTGGAGAATAACTCCTACTTTTGTCCACAAGTCTCGGAGTTTTTACTGTAACGCTTCGACTTATTTAGTGCATGCTCTGAGATATTTTGTATTATCTCCCATTTGGGGGCTATCCTCCCGTTTCCAGTTCATTGCTTTGTCATCTTAACAGCTGAGAGGTCTAACTACACACGTTGTGACTAAGTTACTAAGGTGTAATCTAAAGCGTGCCTTAGATAAGGGAGAAAAAGCTCCGCTTTGCTATTGGTTTCTACATAAGAAATCGATTTGTTTTTTCAATTTTCTGCTTTCGGTCTGCGATTTCAGGCATCGTCTTTGGTGGTATAATTCTGGATAAAAATTTGATATGTATACTTAGTTTTCTAAATTGATGAACCGTTTTTTGGGGTAATTCTCTGGTTTATAGTGCTTCAGTGGCGGTGTGAACGCTGTCATTTCTGTGAGTGAGTGTTTATTGCGAGTGCAATGTGTAGGATTGAGTAGCTCTTCGTTTCTTAAGACGATGAGATGCCGAGAGAGCTGCAGATGGTAAGTCTGAAACCTGTAATTATAAAGTGGAGTTAGGAAATTTAACGATTATATTTGGGTTAAATGAACAGAATTAGCTTCCTTTGCAGCAAACTATTCAATAGAAAAACTAGAAAAACTATCGTTTTAGCCCTAGCCTAATTATTAGGTTGTAGAAGAAAACTTACTATCGTACGATTACTATCTAAAGTTATGAACAAATTATTCTTTATCCTTGTTCTGGCTGTTTGTGCCCCTATGTCTCTATTGGCACAGTCTGCCTCAAAGGTCGGTGTGAACACTCGCGAACCATCTGAGAATCTCCATGTCAAAGGTACTGTTCGTGTGGAGAAATTACCAGTTGATGGAGAAAGTGCTATTTATACTAATAGTGCAGGCCAAAATACTACTACTGCAAACAATACGTTTTCTGCAAAGAAGATGGTGGTGGCCAATGAACATGGTGTGTTAGGGTACCATTCGTGGTGTTGTGAACTGGTTTTTCATGCCCTCTATCACCATCAACACGGCTACAATGAACACTCCACAAACCATAGACCTCTATGCAAAGTTTCGTGAGCAGTTTCAAACTCCCCAAGTGAGAAGTGATAATGCTCCACTGTCTATTATGCCCACTTTGCCTACTAATACAGAATTGTATTATTACGTGACAGACTATGACAGGAATGTGCTCACTAATGTGAGTATCAATGCCAATGGAGTGATGACTTACACCGTGAGTAGCCAACCCTCTGAAGCATCGTATGTCAATATTGTCTTCGTTTTAAAGTAATCCTCCATGATGTCTTTAATTAATACTTGGGTTCGCTGGGGAAACGTGCATCGTCTCCTCTGCGTAATCTTCCTATTCTCCTGTGCCTTATGGATGTCAGGACAAGGAGGTGGTGTGACTGTCACTAATGTGACAAGTACGCCACAAACACAATGTCAGGCAAACGGAACAGTCACTGTGACCGTTGCTAATCCGCAGAATAAGCCATTGGGTTATCAGTTGTTGTGGGGGACAGGGCAAACACTGATCAATTACCAAGCAAGTAATAAGTTTACCAATGTGCCTGCTGGTGATTTTAAAGTGAATGTGGTAGATGCTAATAACCATGGCTTAATCTATGCTTCTAAATCGGTAACCGTGGCCAATCATTATGCTTCTATCAGCAAGGTAAATGTAAGTCTTGAAGGCTTGTGCGGAAGTTTTAAGCCGGGGGCTATCATTAAGGTGAATCGTAATTCCATTGTGGGAGGTACTGCTCCTTATACCTATTGCTTTGTGAAGGATGATAATCCCGAACTTCGCGGATGATCCTTCAAAGTATTCTTCAAATCCTCAATTTACTGCTCCTGATTTTGGTAAGTATCAAGTCCGTATTAAGGATAAGTGTGGAGCAACGAAGACGGTCACCATGGATGTGCAGCCTACATTGGCGCGTGTCAAGGTGCAAAACTATCCTAGAAACAACCGTACATGTCAGCATGACGGTAAGGCTGAACTTTTTAATATTGGATTGTTTAATCCCGAAACGAATGGTCGTGTAGACTTTGGTGAGTATACAAGACTTGGTGGTGTAAAGATTGAGTTGAGAGAGAATGATGAGCATGGGCAATTGCTGATGAGTGGTATTTTAAAAGATGGACACCACAGAGAGAATGCTAGCAAAGCTACTCAGGACTATCTTTTCAAAATTGCCCCTTCGCATAAGTATTGGGCGAAGATTACCACTCCATGTGGTCAAGAATACAAAGGCCCATTTGAGATGAAAAACTGAACCCATTTTTGGCCTAAAGCAATATCTTCGGGTTGTGAAGGCTCAGGAGCAGGTATGGTCATTGCAAATACGGGTATGGTTTTCTTTAGGTTACCCTGCTAAAGTCTACATTACCAAAGTAGGAGAAACCACTCCTAGGCAAGTTATTCCTATAAGGAACGATGACGAAGCATTATTCAAATCTAAGGTTCTGCCTTTTGGGGACTATAAAGTAGAGATAAAGAATGATTGCGGAGGCGTAGCCCCTCAACCACGAATGATTTACAATGTTAAAGGAGACCCTAATTTTAGAATCGTTTATGTTGATTATACGTTGAATAGATGTGATGGACAGGATCTTTTACTCGGGAAACCGGAACAGTAGACGTAGCTGTTGAGATTGGTGGATATATTCCTGACCAAGAACATATGGAAGCTAAAATCATTGCAGGTCCAAGTAATGTGGGAGTGAAAGCCCTTTATAAGAACTGGACACATCGTTGGTACAATATAAAGCCTGGTAAATATAAGATTCAATTTACTAGTTGCGGAGAAACCAGAGTACTGGAATATGAATTTAAACCCAATGAAGTACTTCGTCAGTCGCTTGTTTCTACGGCAACCTCGAAGTGTGTAGGAGGTGGTAGTATCCAAAGTGTACCTACTTATAATGGTGGCTTCTCTACAACAGTCGAACTGCTAGATGAAAGACTGAGACCAATACGTGAGAATGGAGAGATAAAAACGAGTACCAATGGTTCTTTCGCTAATATTCCTCCCGGTACTTACAATACGCGTATGGTCATCTATCCATGGTGTGGTGATCAAAAGCCATACTATGTGTATAACGAACGTCCCTTGGTGATTACGGATGGTCAAGCAGGAGCTCAGTTTAAGAGTCTCATAGGTGTGGTGTGTGAGAATACGCAAGTAGGGGGGCAACCGAAGGGTACACTCTACATGCAGCTTGCAGCTACCAATGATGCTACTTTATCTTATCGAAAGGTAGGAAGTCAGAATTGGATTAATCATCCTTATGCTAACTATGTGGAGATTCCTAACCTGGATATTGCCGCCTATGAGGTGCGTTTGGGTAGCTGTGGTAACTTTAAGACTCAGACGGTGACCATTAGTCCTATTACGCCTGCGCTGAGTGATGACCAAGCACATCCATGTTTGAATAACTCCTACAGACTGGCCATGCCCTATTATCATGGAGCTACCTATCTATGGACTAAGAATGGTCAAACATTATCTACTCATCGTTATGTGGATTTTGATAACTTCACAGAAGCCGACAACGGAGTGTATCAGTGTAAAATTCAGTGGGGTACTTGTGTGACTCGTATAGTAAATTATGCGCTGAATGCAAACCTCTGCGGAACGAATATTGGTAATGTTTCCCTCGAAGGTACAGTGTTTGATGACCAAAATGGTCTTTTCGGATGGTGCTGTGAATGGTAATCCGATTGGCTCAGTAGATGGACAACAACTTTATATCCATGTGCTAATGCTCAAGAATGGAAGCTATCAGCATGTGGGCATGCGTACGCTCTGTAGGGACTAATGGCAAATTTGCCATTCCCGGATTGAGTGCTAACTCGAAGTATCGTCTTATTTTGACTACTTCGAAGCACCTGTAACATCATCTACCCCCATCCAAAGATGGAATTTTTGTTGGTGAGTATTACCAAAATACTGGTAGTGATGGCACTCCAGATGGTGTGTTGGAATTGAATGTCGGCACAGGCAGCATGCTGGATTTGCGTTTTGGGCTTAGAAGAGCAGGTGTCCTCCGTACTAACCGTCACATCACCACTAAGTTGTAGACTTTATTCTTTTGATTAAATATAATCGGGAGCAGCCTATCTGGCTGCTCCTTTTCGTAGTGGTAGAGACTGATAATCGATGAGAATCTGTGACAAAATTAGGATTGGTGTATGACTTTGTAAGCGTTTTTACTTCCCTAATCTCCTATAACTCGTAAATTTTGTTTATCTTCGCAAGTTGGAAAGATGCACCGTTTGCTGTGGTCTGTGCCTTGTGTAAATATGAGCGGGGTGATGGCTGTGAATGGTGGACTTCAGTCGCGATGAGCGGACTGCGTCACAGAGAGCGCAGCTCAATGAGAAAGTGCTTATGGCACAGTAGTGCGTTCCAAAATCCTGATGTGGGATATGAAACAGATAAAACTAAGAAAAGGAATATACTCTTCTCCCCTTGCTTTTGTGTGCAACATGTTGATGATTTATGTGTGGTACATGGTGTGCCGTTTGGTGTTTCTTTGGAGCAATTGGGAGAGTTATGCTGCTGGTTTTGATAAGTTGGAGCTAAACCAGTTGATCACTGGTTCCCTCTTTTTCGACACTTCTGCTATACTTTACACAAATGCGCTCTACGCACTCCTCATGCTCTTGCCTCTTCACTATAAGGAGCGAAAACCTTGGAAGCGTGTGGCAAAGTGGGTGTTTGTAGTGGTTAATGGTTTGTGTCTATCGCTAAACTTAGTAGACGTGGTGTACTTCCGCTACACTAGTCGTCGCACCACGGCTAGTGTGTTTCAAGAGTTTAGTCACGAAGGCAATATCCTTTCAATTATCGGAAAGGAAGTGGTGCATCATCCCATTATCGTTTTGTTGGGGATTGCGCTCATCGCACTCTTGTGGATTTTATATATAGAGCCACGTACCTATCGCCCGCAGTTGCGCCCACGCTGGAAGTATTATGTGGTGCAGGTGCTTTCGTTGGGTGTCTTCGTGCCCCCCTTTGTGTGGCTGGTATGCGCGGAGGATTCACCACCGCGGTGCGCCCCATCACCTTGAGCAATGCCAACCAGTATGTCAATCAGCCAGCTGAGGCAGCCTTAGTGCTTAATACGCCTTTCTCTATCATCCGCACCATCAATAAGAAATCATTTGAGGATCCTAAATACTTCTCTCCTCAAGAATTGGATGCGCTCTATTCTCCACTCCATACGCCTAGAAAAGATCAAGGTGAGATGCTTCGCAAGAACGTGGTGGTGCTCATTTTGGAGAGCTTTGGACAAGAGTTTGTGGGAGCACTCAATACCCACCTTGATGATGGGAGGTACAGAGGTGCAACGCCTTTTCTGGACTCTCTTATCGCGGTGAGTACCACTTATGAGCAGTCGTTTGCCAATGGGCGCAAGAGTATTGATGGGATGCCTTCAGTGCTTTCGAGCATCCCGATGTTTGTAGAGCCCTTCTTCCTAACGCCTGCTTCGCTCAATCATCTGAGTGGGCTGGCAGGAGAACTTGCGAAAGAGAATTACTACACGGCTTTTCTTCCACGGAGCTGCCAATGGGTCGATGGGCTTTCAGGCCTTTGCTAAGTCCACAGGTTTCAAAGACTATTTCGGTCGCACAGAGTTTAATGAAGACAAGCGATTCCGCGGCGATGAAGATTTCGATGGTACTTGGGCAATTTGGGACGAACCCTTCTTGCAATACTATGCTACGAAGATGAATGAGATGCGCGAGCCTTTCATGACTGCTGTGTTCACTGCTTCTTCACATGCCCCCTTCAAAGTGCCTGAGCAATATGAAAACCAGTTCCCCGATGAAGGACCGACTGTGCTTCACCGCTGTGTGAAGTATAGTGACATGGCTTTGCGCAAGTTTTTCGCCAAAGCGCGCACAATGCCTTGGTATAAGAACACGATTTTCGTGCTGACGGCCGATCACACTCAGTCTTTCTAGTCATGCAGAATACAGTACTCCTGTTGGGCTTTTCCGAGTGCCGATTATCTTCTTTGATCCTTCAGGAAAGATGCCGGCAGGTCGCCACCCAGGTATTGCGAAACAAATCGATATTATGCCCACGATTTTGGGCTATCTGCGGTATCCACGCCCCTACATCGCTTTTGGTAATGACTTGACACAGATAGCGGCAACAGATAATTATGAGGTGGCTTACCTCAATGGGGTGTATATCTTCGTGCAAGGCGATGAAGTACTCCTCTTTGATGGCCAGAAAGTGACGGGTGTTTACGACTACAAGCATGATGTGATGCTGCAACACAATCTGGTGGGCAAGTCTCCTCGACAAGGAGGGATGGAGCGTAAGCTGAAAGCTATTATTCAGTCGTATATGTCGCGTATGATTAGCGACCAAGTGACCCTCCCAAAGCAATAAAAAAGCCCCTCTCTCGTTGTCGAAAGAGGAGCATCATGTAATAGTAGTGGTGCTAAAATGCGACTTTTCTGTTTAGGAAATGCGCTATATAGTCTCGATAAATGACATTAAAAAAGAAAATATCACTAGGTAGTTTAGCTGCCCTCTTGGTGGGACTCACCATTCTCACCATTGTACGCTGGGAAGTTTGGTTTGGCAATCCTCCCGAAGCCCCCATGTGCCGAAAGCAGCCCCCTACGCGTGTGTTGCTCACCTTCGGCAACGACGGAGAAATGTCGCGCAACGTGAGTTGGATGTGCGACACCGCAGTGCACAAATCGCATCTGGAACTCTTGCCCGAAGGGGGAGATCAACCCATTTGTGTGAAAGCAGATGGAGAGGTCTTTGAATCGCGCAGTGGAAAGGCGGCCTATTATGTGGCGCGCTTGACACAGTTGCAAGACGGGCGATGCTATTACTACCGAGCTGTGACCAATGGTAAGGCTTCACCATGGTATGAGTTTTCAGTGACCAATCCTGAAGTAAAGAAAGACGTGTCGTTTCTCTTCTTTGGTGATATTCAAGATAGCATCAATGGGGTGACCAACCGCTACATTCGTGAGGCTTGTCTGCAACATTATTCTTCGGACTTCGTGGTTTTTGGAGGAGATTTAGCAGAACGTCCCACCGATGCTTATTGGGCAGAGAGTTTCCGTAGTATAGACGGCATAGCACAATCGCTCCCTGTGCTGTGTGTGACTGGAAATCATGAGTATTTGAAGTATCCAATTCGCAAGTTGGAGCGACGTTTCTCACTGGTTTTCTCTTATTTCCTCAAATCTATGGTGGGGGAGAATCAAGTCTATACGCTGCGCTATGGAGATGTGCAATTGTTTTTGCTAGATTCCAACCGCGAATGGCCTTTTTTAGCCCAGCAAGCGCGATGGTTGAAGCAGCAATTGGGAGAGAGCACAGCGCGATGGAAAGTGGTCGTGCTACATCATCCCATCTATTCTGCGAAATCTAAATCAAACAATTTGTTCCAACGCTGGGCGTTTGCCGATCTCCTCAATACCAATGTAGACCTTGTGCTGCAAGGTCATGAACATGCCTATGCTCGCATGACACAATGGGAAGACGGAAAGCGCGTGCCTCCAGTTTATACGGTGAGTCATTGTTCTCCGAAGTTTTATCGGATACATTTTGATGAACGCTTCGACCGTTATGGCACCGGACGGCAGATCTATCAGCACATTGCAGTGCATGGCGACACGCTCTCGATGAATGCTTATGATGCACGCACCGGGAAGCTGTATGATCGCGTGGATGTGGTCAAAGGATTCCACGATAATCCCACCATCATAGACCGAGCAAAAGGCATCCCTGAGATATTAGATTTCACGCCTCAGCCAGGTAATAAGAAAGATGCTGCCTTTGCCGAACGCATTCGTGCGTATAAGGCGCAGAAAGGACTTAAACCCAAATCGGTCAATAGACCGTTATAGTACGACTCGTGATTGAGAAGATAACTTCCTGTCATCTTTCATTTTCTTGTTGGCATCATGTTTTTCGTTCGTTCTCGCCGTAGCCCGCTACGCCTTCGAACTCACGGTAAACAATCTGCTCAACAATCTAATAAAATCTGTTCAGGATCTAATGACCGATTTGGGTTAAAATAATACGACGATTTCACCATGAAGTGTCTGCATATCATCACTCCTGTCAAAGATAGCATCGACAGCACGATCGAAACCATGCGTGCTGTGCTAGATAGTGCTTTGACGATTCCGCATACCTATACTATCTACAACGATAACTCCACGCCTGAGAATACCGCGCGCCTCCATGCTGAGGCAGAGAAGATGGGCGTGAAGGTGGTGGATTTGTCGGATTTGACGGAGCATCCCTCTCCCAACTATCTTTTTGTCTTGCGACGTTGCCAACAGGAATGTTTGACAGCTGATGCGGGTTTGCTCATCGTGGAGAGCGACGTCACCGTGAAGCGCGACACTTTGCAAGGCTTGGCAGATGGAGCTTTGGCACGAGAGGATTGTGGCATCGCAGCTGCTGTGACGGTAGATGAAGCGGAACAGGTGAATTATCCCCTATCTTTTATGCTAAAGGTTGGAATGGGTGGTGGACTCTCGCAAGCACTGCTCGTTTTGCTGTTCACTGCTAACTCCAAAATTGTTGGCAGCCTTTTGATTTCCAGCAATTGGATGACACAAAAACTGGTTTGATGTGACGATTTTCGCATGAAAGTTTGGCGGCTAAGCTCCACAATTATCTCTTCTGCAACCTCACCGTTTTGCATCGCCCTCACGGCAGTCGTCCGTGGAAACAACTGAAGTATAAGAATCCACTTAAATACTATTGGATCAAATGGACGAAGGGATTCGACAAAATTTAAGTGCAACAGCCATGCCTTTGGTGTCGGTCGTTGTGCCCCTCTACAACATGGAAGAGTTTGTGGGCGATACTTTGCGGAGTGTGCTAGCTTCGACCTATCGCAACCTAGAAGTCATCGTGGTGGATGATGGTTCTTCTGATACCTCTCCTGCGATAGTGGCAAAAATTGCTCAGCAAGATTCGCGCGTGAAACTCTTACATCAAGCCAATGCTGGTCCTTGCCGCGCTCGCAACAATGCTGTGGCAGCTTCACAAGGTCGCTACATTCTCCCCGTAGATGCCGACAATCTGCTGGCTCCTGATTTCATTGCGCAGGCGGTGCCTATCTTTCGGAGGCGCAGCCTGCGGTAAAAGTGGTGTGCCCGACGATGGAATTCATCGGAGATAAGCAAAGGACCGTGGCGACTTCCCGAATTTTTCGCTCACTCCTCGCTCGTCGCAACCACATCGACACTTGCGCGCTCTATCGCCGCACAGATTTTGACCGCATCGGTGGATATTGTGAAAAAATCATTGCGCGTGAAGATTGGGATTTTGATTTCTATGCTGAAAGATGGTGGAGAGGTGGTGCGACTGCCCGAAGTGGGGTGTTATTACCGCGTGCAAGCAATCGAAACGGATAAGAGATCGCAAACTTAAAGCTCTTTGTCACTGCTGTGCTCAATGAGCGACATGGGGCTTTCTTTGAGGAACAACTCGGAGGGCCGTTGCGCAGAATGCGCTCATGGTCGCGCTGGATCAACTTTCTCACTCGCCCGTTGCGCTATCGCAAAGTTGTGATCGCTCCTATGTCGTCTGCCGCGGTGAAACGCTTCGTTAAGCAACTTCCTTGGAGGTTTGAACAAGAGGGTCGCGAGATTTTCAAGAATCGCAACGCCATTCGACAGTACGAACTCGGAGAAGACTCGGTGGTGGTGAAACAATTCACACTCCCCATCGCTTTTTAATCGTGTTGTCTATCGTTGGTGGCGCAAGAGTAAGGCGCAACGCTCCTACGAATATGCCATGCAGCTTCAGCAATCTTGGTGTCGGTTCGCCCGAACCTCTCGGTTTTTGCGACACAGGAACGTTTTGCAAAATAGGTTATTGCTATTATGTTTCACGCGCCTCAAAGCTACGCTACGATTTTTCGCGATGCCGTCAATGGTACTCAACCCTGATGAAACGAAAATTCTCCGCGCCATCGCAGAGACTACGGCACACATGCACGAAGGTGGCTTCTGGCACAAAGACTATTCAGGGGGTAACATCCTTTGGGACAGAATTGATGAAGATGGCAACATCGTGAATATTCCTGCGGATGCTCAGAAGATTTATGGCATCGCCATAGAACTCATCGATCTCAACCGTATGCGCTTGGGCAAGGTGTCCCTCGAATTAGGATGCGCTGCCTTCGATCGCTTAGAAGTGGATACTTCACAACAGCGTGTCCTTGCAGAAGTGTATGCTCAAATACGTGGCTTTGATGTTGAGGCGTGCTTTGAAAGCATCGTCGCAGCACGGAAAGCACACATAGCAAAAGGATAGTTTTCGCAAAAAAAGACCTTCTCCTGTCTTTCTTTTTGCAGAGTCGGGCGCAGCTTGCTCTCCCTTGTTTGCATACCAAAAAAGTGCCGACACCTTTGTTCAAAGTGTAGACACCAGATTCTAGACAACTCACTACTATACAGCCTATGCGTCTCATAAAAATGACCGGTGGTCTTGGCAACCAAATGTTCATCTATGCGCTCTACTTGCGCATGCGCCGCGACTTCCCCCATACACGCATCGACCTCTCTGATATGCAGCATTATCATGCCCATTATGGCTATGAGATGCACCGCGTTTTCGCGCTTCCCCAAACGGAGTTTTGCATTCCGCAATGGATGAAGAAAGTGATGGAGTTTGTGTTTTTCAAAACCATCCTTGAACGTCATCAGAAGGGAAGTCTCAAGGCTTATCGAGAAGCTCACTTCTGGCCGCTCATCTATTATAAAGGATTCTATCAGAGTGAGCGATATTTTGAGGACTTCAAGGACGAAATCCGTGAAGCCTTTACCTTTAACGCTGAGCTGTTGTCCGACAAAACGCGCCAACTCGCGCAAGAGATGCAGCAGTGCATGAGCATCTCGCTCCATGTGCGCCGTGGGGATTACCTCCTCCCTCAATTCTTTCAAAATTTAGGGAGTGTGCAGCAACCGAATACTACCAGCGTGCAGTGAACTTCATGCACGAGCAGTTCCCCGACGCTCGCTTCTTTGTCTTCTCAGATGACATTGCGTGGGTGAAAGAGCATGTGCAACTGCCCAATGCCACCTATGTGGAGCACAACCAAGGCGCAGATAGTTGGCAAGACATGTATTTAATGAGCCAATGTCGTCATAATATTGTGGCTAATAGTAGCTTTAGTTGGTGGGGCGCGTGGCTAAATGGTCATGCTGATAAAGTAGTTTGTTGCGCTTCCATTTGGACGCGCGCAGGAGGCGATGAAAATCTCTGTCCAGCTTCGTGGCACCGCATTGCAGTGGAATAACGAGCAACATTGCCTATTATCAATCTAAAGCCGCATCATTATGGCATTTTTCTCTCTTCTCTCTTTCATCTAGGGACAAAATTCGGTCGTGCACTGCTCGATATCCCGAGTTTGCTACGTCCTACTCGCCAACCGAAGCTCATCATGACATTGTTGGTGAAGAACGAAGCGGAACTTCTGGCGCAAAATCTTAGATTTCATCGCGCAATGGGGTAGATGCTTTTATTATCACTGACAATAACTCTACCGATGAAACTCCTGCGATTATTCAAGAATTCGTAGAGAAAGGTTGAATTGAGAGTATAAAAGAAACAGATACGGGCTATCAACAGAAGAAGTGGGTAGACCGCATGGTGCTTCTTGCTCGAAAGCATGGTGCCGATTGGGTTATCAATGCCGATGCCGATGAGTTTTGGTATACACCTTCTGGTAGTCTTAAACACGGATTGGACACGACCTCTGCTAGATGTGTTGCTGAGCTGAGGTACGCAATGTACTACCCGAAGAAAATCGTCCCTTCACGGTGGACTTCTGTGGTGTGTCCTGCTGCCGAATCCTCAAGATTACGATCTCTCCACCCTCAGCATTTATGGCAAAGACATGGTGAAAGTGATGCACCGCACGAAGGGATACTTGAAAATCTCAATGGGAAATCATAAGGTGTCGATGATTTTGCCTCGTCGCAAGAATAGTGATATTACCATCTTCCATTTCAACGTGCGCAGCCGTGCACAGTTCATTGAGAAGATGGAAAATGGAGGTAAAGAACTTGCGGCAAATCCTTCTAAACGTGGTGGTCGTCATTGGAGATATTTCTACGAACTCTACCAACAAGGACTCCTTTCTGCCGAATATGACCGAGTGGTTGGTTATTCTGTCCTTGACCGTCTCCGTGCTGATGGCTTTGTGCGCACAGACGATCGACTTGCCCATTTTTTCTCACTATTGCAACATTAAGCATGAAGCACGCCTATCTCATCCTTGCCCATCATGAACCAGAAGTTTTGCAGCTGCTGCTTACTTCTCTTGATGATGCGCGTAATGACATATTCCTGCATATTGATCGCCGCTCGAAGAGGCTTTTTGCACGCTTCGAGAAGTGGCAACCACAATCGGCTGGCTTTTTTCTTCTTGAGGAGAGAGAGGCTCCTGCTTGGGGGCATATCTCTATCGTACGTGCTGAGTTGCGACTCTTCTCTGCTGCTTTGGCTCAAGGTGAGGAGTATGCTTATTATCATTTACTTTCGGGAATGGACCTTCCTCTCAAGAGCCAAGATGAGATACATGATTTCTTTGATGCACATCAAGGCAATGAGTTTGTGCATTGCGATTTCGCTGAGTCAGCTATGCACATAGCCAATAAGCGTGTCAACCGTCATTATCTCTTTCTACGCTCCTTGTGCAAACGGACTGCACCAACCATGCACCTTCTCACCACTCCTGTTCGTAAAGTAGTGCTAGGTATAGAAAAGGTTACGCATTATAATCGTTTTTCATCAGAGCATACTTTCTATTATGGTTCACAATGGGTGAGCATCACCATGGCTTTTGTAAGTATTTGGTGGAGCATTCGTCAGAGATAGAAAAGATGTTCCGATATACACTATGCCCTGATGAACATTACAAACAAACCCTCATCATGGCATCGCCTTTTGCTGAGCATCTATATAGTAAAGATTGTTCTGCTGAATGTACGCAGCGTTTTATAGACTGGAAGCGCGGGAAGCATGGCCATCCTCACACCTTTGGATTAGCAGACTATGAGCAACTGGTGCAAAGCCCATATATGTTTGCGCGTAAGTTCTCAGCAAGTCACCCCCAACTCTTGACAACTCTGGTGTAAGAAATTAGGGATAAAGCAGCAGTAAAGCCAACACTCCCACGAGATGAAAAATATCTCGTGGGAGTGTTGGTTTTACTGCATGCGACTACTAAATCACCTTACCCTCACTCGCAGTTATGACTGAGGGAGCGAAGAGTCGCGAACCAGTTGTTTGATCAATACTTCATATTCTTCGGCTGCCGTTTCCAGAGAGAAACGTTTAGCTTGTTGGCGTACATTAAGACTCATCTGTTGTCTAAGTTCCTCATCTTGCGCAAGCTTGACGAGAGCATCAGCATAAGCTTCCAAGTCAAATGGGGGAATCAATACTCCATTCTCCCATTGCGGAAGCATCTGTTCTCTCACTCCAGCAGAGACATCAAAAGCTAGAGGGATAGTACCTAACATCTGCGCTTCTCCAATCACCAATCCCCAACCCTCAATAGAGGATGTGAGGCACAGCATAGAGGCCTCCGACACAGGTGTTACGACATCTTCTTGATATCCAGCAAACTGTACTCTAGGAAGTTGTAGGGCTTGAGCAGTTGCTTTGAGTCGATGCCCATAATTACCATCACCTATGAAATGCAGTTCCCAGTCTGGTAATTGAATGTGTACTTTCTCCCAAATCTTTAGCATTCTGTCTGGTCGCTTGTCAGGATATTCCCAGACGACCCACAAAGACTATCCTTTTTTTCTTTTGAGGGAGGGTAGAGAGGGTCGGTTCACTCCCATTGTGCAACACATATAATTTCTTCTCAGCTTCGTCATAGGATGCAAAGTGTGCGAGCAATTCTTGACGATATCCCTTACACAGCACCGTGAATGCATCCGTTTCTTGTAATCGTTGGAGATGGCGTCGATGTTGTTTTTCTGATAGGATTTTTAGGATATAGAATCTCCAAACATCATGAAAACATCCATTTCATCATGCGCCATGGATTCTCCATGCTCTAGCCTTTTTGCAGACTCATCTTTGGAGACGATTTCCAGAAAGGTTGGCTATGTAGACTAAAACTATTTTTACAACCTGTGGCTGCGCGCAGTTCTTTCGTGTAGCGATAGTAGAAGTGCGGCATAAAACAGATGTCTCACCTGCTGCTCCTAAAAAGATGCTATGAGTTTGGGAAGCATCTCTTTGTCACGAACTCTTCCCTTTGCCCTGCTATCCGAGGCATCTGAACACACTTTAATCCTTCGGGTAAGGGTGTTCGGGAAGATTATCAATCAGAGAATCACATGGTTTCCTCTATTGTGTAGTGTTTTAACAATGTCTTGACAAATTCTTCCAGTGCCTCCACCAGGAAATTCTATCAAAAGAGAAAGGCTATCGTAGTCATGATGGTGTAGTGAAAGGAGATGAGCTTTCGTGATTAGCTCTGCGTGCTTCCCACTCCTGTTTGGTGCGTTTCCAGCGGTTGTGTGTCCAGAGCCAGAGGTGAGGGTGGGCTTCTATGCTCGCTTCTAAGGCACGAACATAAGCATCCGTGATAGGGAAGCGCGAAGTCGTCACTTTTTGTTCTACCTCAGCTCCGTTTGTTTCAGAGCTATCTTGGATGTCAGGGTGCAGTTCTATGAGTTCTGCTCGATATTCTCCGCGGTGAGGACGAGTCACCTCGAGATAGTAGTAGCGTGTACCCACTTTTTTACCAATCTTTTCCGCTCCTGTAAAGAAAGAAGTCTCGTGATGCAAGAAATCGCACCAATGGTGCATCGCCTCCCACTTCGGAGATTGATCCGAAATAAAACCAATCATCCCCTTTTCTCCGTTTTTCTTCCACGACAAAATGGTACGAAGCGTCTCTTTCATCGCGATATTTGTAGCCCCCATTCTGCCGCGAACGTGCAAGAAAAGCTCGTCCATGAGCGGACTGTGGAGTGGATGGTAGATTTGTCCGAAATGGATGCCTCCATCGCTCCAAAGTGGAAGCGAGGAAACCCATTCCCAATTGCCAAAGTGTCCCAGGTAGAGGAATACAAATTGATGTTCTCCATCACGCAACCTCTAAGCTAACCTCATGAAGATTGACAAAATCCATGCGACGATAGAGTTCTTTGCGCGAAATCGACATCAGTTTGAGCGTTTCCACGATGTAGTCGGCAAACCAGTGGTAGAAATCGCGCTCTATCTCCGCTCGCTCCTCAGCAGAACGTGAAGGAAAAGCCTCAGCCAACTGACGTTGCACAAGTACGCGCCGATATTTCAACACATGAAACACCAGCGGAAAAATCAGCACATCGGCAAAGAAATAGTGCAGTCGAAGTGGCAAGATAGAGCAAAGCCACCAGAGCGCACGGTAGAAGGGAAGTAATCGTTGCACGAGTGCAAAGTTAAGCATTTTCTCCGAACCCCCTTTGTTTACATCCGCAATTTCCTGCATCATCAAGGGCTTATGCCCTGAATCCTCATGAAAAAGCGAAAAACTCATCGAGAAATCCCGAGCATCTCCCCAAAAATCAGTAACTTTGCCTAAGGGCAAAATGCCCTAATCTCCAACGACGAAACGATAATCACCAACGATGCAGGAAGAACAGCCCATTAACGACGCAATGCAAACCCCTAACGCTGAATCCAGCTCCGCAGCAGAAGACACCAACACTGCACTCCCGAACGGAGGTGCGGAAGATGCCGTAGATTACGATCCAGAAGAGATGAAGCAAGAAGAAATAGTCAATGTACACCCTCTCACGGGTATGTATCAAAACTGGTTTCTAGACTATGCTTCCTATGTGATTTTGGAGCGTGCTGTGCCGCATCTCTACGATGGACTAAAGCCAGTGCAACGTCGCATCCTTCACACGATGAAGCGTATGGACGATGGTCGCTACAACAAGGTGGCCAACATTGCAGGAGAAACTATGAAGTTTCACCCCCACGGTGATGCCTCTATCGTAGATGCTCTCACCCAAATGGGACGTCAAAATCTCCTCATTGATTGTCAAGGTTCGTGGGGAAATATCCTCACTGGAGATGAGGCAGCGGCTCCGCGTTACATCGAAGGACGGCTCACCAAGTTTGCCCTTGATGTCTTGTTCAATCCCAAAACCACAGAGTGGAAACTCTCCACGACGGTCGTAACAAAGAACCAGTGGCTCTGCCCGTGAAGTTCCCCCTTCTTTTGGCGCAAGGAGCAGAAGGTATTGCTGTGGGGCTGAGTGCAAAAATCTTGCCCCACAACTTTGGAGAACTCTGCCAAGCCGCTATCTCCTACCTGAAAGGCGAAGAGTTTACCCTCTATCCCGATTTCCAGACTGGTGGACTCATCGATGTGTCGCGCTATAACGACGGGCTTCGTGGTGGAGCTGTCAAAGTGCGCGCTCGTGTGGAGAAACGTGATAGCAAAACCATCGCCATCACCGAACTACCCTATGGTAAGACGGTCGATAGTCTTTGCGAGAGCATCAAAAAGCAGCCGACAAGGGCCGCATCAAAAATCCGTCAAATCCAGGATTTCACCGCAGAGAATGTGGAGATTCTCATCCACCTCTCTCCAGGTGTTTCGAGCGATAAAACTCTCGATGCGCTCTATGCCTTCACGGACTGTGAGGTGAGCATCTCGCCCAACTGCTGCATCATTGACAAAGACACACCGCGATTCGTCACGGTCAAAGAAGTGCTCAAGAGTAATGTGGAAAACACCAAAGCTCTCTTAAAGCGAGAACTTGAAATCCGCCGTGGTGAATTGCTTGAGAGCATGATGTTTGCTTCGCTTGAGCGCATCTTCATCGACGAACGCATCTATAAGGACAAAGCCTATGAGAATGCAGCCAACATAGACGTTGCTTTTAACGCATATCGACAGCCGTCTCGAACCCTTTAAGGCAGACTTTGTGCGCGAAGTTGTGCGCGAAGACTTGTTGCGCCTCTTGGAGATCAAGATGGCCCGCATCCTCAAGTTCAACAAAGCCAAGGCCGACGAACTCATAGCTCGCATCAAGGCTGAACTGGCGCAAATAGAGCATGACCTCGCGCATCTCACGGAGGTCACCATTGACTGGTTCACCACCATCTACGACCGCTATGCAGCTGAGCACCCACGCCGTACGGAGATTCGTTCGTTTGATACTATCGAAGCGGCCAAAGTGGTAGAAGCCAACGAAAAACTCTATGTGAACCGTGCCGACGGCTTCATGGGAACATCTTTAAAGAAAGATGAGTTTGTGGAGAATTGTTCCAACATCGACGACGTCATTATCTTCTATCGCGACGGAACTTATAAGGTGACGCGTGTGGCTGAGAAAGTGTACATCGGGGAGACAGAGCGTTCTAAAGCAGAGAAGAAGAAAGCCGAGATTGTGCACATCGCTGTCTTCAAGAAGAATGATCAGCGTACTGTTTATAATGTGGCTTATCGCGATGGAAAAGACGGTGCCTACTATGTCAAGCGATTTAATGTGACGAGCATCACCCACGATCGCGAGTATGATGTCACGCAAGGCACACCAGGTTCCAAAATCCATTATTTCACGGCCAATCCAAATGGAGAAGCCGAAGTTATCAAAGTGACTTTGAAGCCCAACCCCAGTTACGTCGCATCTTCTTTGAGAAGAGCTTCAGTGAATTGGCAGTGAAAGGTCGTGGTCTCGTGGTAACCTCCTCACGTCTTGACGTCCACAAAATCACGCTTAAATCTCATGGTGCTTCTACCTTAGGGAGGTCGCAAGGTGTGGTTTGATCACGATGTGCAACGTCTCAATTTCGATGAGCGAGGCGACTATCTTGGAGAATTCCACAGCGATGACATGGTGCTTGTGGTCTTGGATAATGGTGATTTCTACACCACCAACTTTGATCCCAATAATCACTACGAGAGCACAGGTCTCATGCGTGTAGAGAAGTTTGATGAAACCAAAGTGTGGACGGCTATACTCTATGATGCTGACAACGACAATAATCTCTACATCAAGCGATTCTGTTTTGAGCGAGCCTCGCAAACTCGTCACCAAAACTTCATGGGTGAGAATGAGCAATGCAAGTTTGTTGCGCTCACCGACCAGGCTTTCCCACGCTTCCAAGTGAGTTTTGCTGCTCCCGATGAATTCCGTGAGCCTCTTGTGATTGATGCAGAGGAATTTATCGGAGTGAAAGGCTTTAAAGCTAAGGGAAAGCGCATTACTACGCTCAATGTGGACAAGGTTGAAGAATTAGAACCCACGCGTTTCCCAGAACCATCTGAGGATATTTCCGATAGCTCTGAAGAAGAGGAGGATGCTCCAGCAAGATACACCCTCGCCTGCTCAAACGGAGTCTGACCTCATGGATGATTTGACCGGACAACTCAAGTTGGGATTCTAATCATTAGCATCTACTATCCAAAGTGGCCGCTGAAACACAAGAGTTTCAGCGGCCACTTTTTATTGTTGTGAGGAATGTATACTTTTCCCTCTGCTCAAAGCCGATGGCGAGAGCTAGCGTTGCGATGATTGTTTAGGAAGTAGTCTTAACCAAACTCCTGTCCAAGTCGGAGCTGAGCCGTATTGGCCAGTTGGCGCGTGTGTGCAGGCTCATCGGTGGGGGTGATCATAAGCATGTTGCCCTCAAGAGCTACCACATAGCCATCGAGTCCGCGAATCACCGCCCCAATGCCTTGGGGTAAGTGCACCAAAGTCGGCGAGTGCCTTGAAGATGACACCAGCACCGCCCACAGTGGCATTGCCGTCGGCATCTGTCTCGTGCACTTCTTTCATCACAGGCCAAGAGCCCACGTCGCGCCATCCAAATGAGCATTCCTGCACCACCGTCGGCCAGTCGCGATCGAGCAATACGGCATCTATGCTGTTGTATTCTGCAGCAGGGTAGTAGCGTTGGAGGGCCAGTTGCGCCTCTTCTTCTGAAAACTCCACGGCGCTAATCCCGATGCCAGGCAAAAGTTGAGGCACATAGCTGGCCATGGTCTGCACATACGCATAGGAAAAGCCCCGTGCTCCATAAGAACTCGCCGCCAGATACAAATGTTTTTGCAAACTCTATCGGAGGTTTCTGAAGGACTTTGCGCATGAAG
>BNJS01001557.1_pt1 | contig 287600 bp, 496 predicted proteins | sample 8540461 | NCBI WGS metagenome assembly BNJS01 (sample SAMD00202454, study PRJDB9452) | human saliva metagenome | isolation source: human saliva | place: Japan
CGGAATGCGGAATGCAGCTTCTAAACCTTGCTGACCTCAGGATCTTTTGACAAATTTATCAAAAGAATCCAACTGTAGATGGTTAATAAATAAGTGAAACATTTAAAACTTGCGGACGTTTGCATACTGAAATCTTTACGAGGTCGTCAGAATAGGAGTAACCCATTGGTCCTCTGCTAACTGTTCCAGTGACCCTGGCCACAAACTAACTGTGACGTGAATGACCGTTAAAATGACCGCACTCTGAACCTTGCTGTACGTGGTAGGTGACAAACTCAAATTACATAGGACGACAACCTGGCAAAACAGCGCACAAATAACGGTGAATCTGCCATTGCATGGATGTGCTCTATCAAAAACACGGTTAAATTCAAACAATAAAAGGAGTCAAAATTGATTAAAAATCAATCTAAATCTTTTACTAATTTTTAAAGTGATCGGTAACGTTTAAATGAATGCGGCTTTCTCGTCAAAGTTTAAAAACTTATGGAGAAATTTTATGAAAGTACCGCACTTTCAAAAGTGCGGTTTAAAATCTACCACCTCTTTAAATTATAAAGAAGCTTGATCAGCAGCAAACACCTGCACCCCATAGTGTGGTAGAGATGCTTACTTTCTTGGTGAGAGATACCTTTAGCAGTAGCTGGTTTTGCTTTGTTTAAAGCAGCCAATAGTAGCTTTGAAGGTTTCTCTTTTAATTGAGACTTCAGAGAAGTTTGCTTTACCTCGATAGTGGTGTGGATGATACGTTTTATCATTACGATAACGGATCCGACCAGATTTAGCATTTTAACTGCTTCAGCAACGTTTGGTGTTACAGTGGCTCAACTCTAGGAAGTTTGGCATTAAAACCACGTGGGCCTAGTACTTGACCCTAATTCGACCAACAGCTTACGCGGCCCGCGTCAGGAGAAGGCGACAACAACATCAAAGTTCATTTCGCCTGATTTGCCTTGCTAAATCTTTCCATACCTACTAAATCAGCACCAGCTGCTTTAGCTGCATCTGCGTCGCACCTCTTGAGTGAACACAGCTCACTCGTACTTCGACCAGTACCGTGGTGGTAACAGTTTGCACCACGAGACGTTTTGAGTCAGATTTCACGAGGATCGATGCCTAAAGTTTACCGTGGCGTCAGCACTTTCAACGAGGTTTAGCGGTTGCGAATTGTTTCTAATACTGCGATCGCTTCGTTGATTTCGTATCGCTAGTGGTGAATCTGCGCCAGCTTTCGAGTGCTTTCACTGAAGTCAGTTGTAGCCATCGTATTATTCCTCCACCACTAAGCCCATAAGAGCTGAGCAGTACCAGCAATTGATTTCATTTTGGTTTCCGATAGTCAGCATGATCCTTGTCATCTATCAAGCGTGGTTTCTGGCGTTGACGAGACTTGGATCTAAAAGTTACTTTGCCACTTTATCTTTGTTCGGTTTACCAGAACCAGATTTTGACTACCCGCAGCTTTTTCTCAATAATGCTGCTGCTGGTGGAGTTTAGTTAGCAATGGGCACGAACTTTGGTCTTAGCATATACAGTGATAAACCAGCGAATTGGTAGAACACTTTCTCTAGGCTCCTCAGTACGAGCGTTAAATGCGCTTTACAGAATTGCATGATGTTCACTGCCTTGTTGACCAGCCTGTCTGGGACCAACTGGTGGTGATGGGTTTGCCATACCAGCTGCAACTTGCAGCTTAACGTAGGCTTGACTGCCATTTTAGTTTTCCTCTAATTGGGTAATAACGCTATTAAATAGCTCCCCGATAATTTCTCAGTGCAACATTCATTGCACTACGACACAAAATATGAGCCGCAGAAGGGCTCATAATGAGCGCGGAGTTATATAAAAAGTACGGTTGTGTTTTCAAGCGCTTATTAAATCCACTATAAGAGTGTTGTGCTTACCACCCAATTATTACTGAATCCAATGCAGTTTCAATCCTTATCATTGAGATGTGTGTGGCGCTCTTCTGCCGTGGTTTGTTCGTGAGTGCGAATATGAGTCGGACACGCACAAATTGTTAGTGCTTTTGCACCCATATTCTGCAGCCACACCACTCGATTCCAGCCCGCTTCCATTTCCACGCCTAAATGCCGTATTTTTCCATTACATCGAGACATTTCAGCATCTGGGTGTATAAAATAAATCTGTTACAGAATAAAGTTACCATTTTGACACGAAACAGCTTTACCTTACGCTTTTTGCGTCGGAAACCAGACGGCGGCGCATGCTATATCAGAAGTCAGCACTAGCTGCCGAAAGTCGTTATCTTTCGAGAACGAATACGGTTTACTTGCGAGATCAGCGCATGCACCTAGGCCGATAATTACATCGCGCACTTTCCACGTCCATACGAACAGCGCCACGAGAACCTACACGGATAATCACACCGTATCTCAGTGATTAATTCTTTTCGCGTAAATAGAGCAAGATGGAGATTCCCATACCGTGGCCCATAATAGAAATCTTACGACCTTTGTGGGTACCGGGTATAACCAAAGCATAACCCCGAGACATTTGTTACGCCCTGCATCTTGCACACGTCCTGCAATGTATTTTGCACGAGGTCGGATCACCCGGCATTAAAACAAGCATCAGCAAAATGCACCTGCGCGCGCGTTAATATGTGGAGTCATAATTTTCCTTCCTTTTTCAAATACTCATAAAAGTGCGGTCTCACCGCGCTTATCCGAGGACTAAAGCGCTGCAGCTACCGAGTCCGACTGAACAAGGCCAGCAAATCGTTGCACTCGTGTTTGGCAAAGCACCTGCGATTACCGCTTGCCTAAACGTTACATCACGACGGTTTAAGCTATTCCACCCAAAGCGACTGATTAAGTGCAATTGAGCTGAGTTAGCCAAAACCACAAAGTGCAGAAAAGTAATAAATTGCTTTGGTTTTTCAGTTAATACAATCGCAGAATCTGGTTGCAAGTATTTTTGCAAATTCAGGTAACCTACGAGATTCACGTTAACCGCTAATTTCATCCCGATCATTTGTCCTGCGATACCTGCTTCGGTGCCGTCAGTTACACCGATTAAGTATGCCAATGGTTTGAAAAGCGACCAAAGATGTGTAAAGTTACGTCTCCATAGCGAGACCAGCCACCAGCGCCACTGCAAAATACCGTTAGTTAGTACGCAATTAAACCAGCGAGATGCAATTAACATCGCGCCTACGTTTAGCGCAGGTTGCCACCTGCACTCGCACCGCCCGCCATTTAGCTAAAGTACGTTAGTTGGTTTTTCTGGATCATTGTCTTCAGGTTGTTTATCAGAGAGTGTGTTCCTGTTTGTGGGAACATTAGTTTCGCAAACGTAAAACCCGCTGGCGCAGCCATAAGCCCGACGCTGCGATTAAGTAGTGTCAATGGCACGCCCATTCCAGCATAACCCGCCATTACTGGAATCTCGCGATGAGATTGCCGTACCACCCACCGCGGTGTGCGAAATAATTCGGATTGGGTCATATTTTTAGTATAGCGGCGAGACCACCAATGGTGCTTCAGTTTGACCATTAACGAAAACATTAGCCGCCGCTGACATGGATTCTGCTGCGCAGCGTACCCAATGCTTTTGATACGTACTGCTTAATACTCTTTAATTACCGCTTGCATAATGCCGAGATAGTAAAGCACAGAGTCAGCCAGAGAAGAACACAATAATTGGTAGTACTTTCACTGCCAAAATGAGAGCCTGAAGGTTTGCTTGGATCAGCTCAAACCCACCAGGCTACCGAGAGTAAATACCTTCGTTACCGTAAGCAGGCCAACGGCTGATACGGCATCAGCGGTTGCACCCGCTGCTTCGTTTACCTGCTGCTGTGCACATACTCACAAGCGGGCTGGCAAACCCAACTTGGATTGCTAGCTGCCCGCGTACATGATTCTGATACTCGTCGCTTTACGATTGGCGAGAAGTAACACGGCAATAGCGTCGTACGACCATTCCCAAAATGCTCGCTCTTTCAACACACTCCACTTTGATTCCCTAGATTGGTTAAGCAGATTAAAAGTCGGCTTATTCTGCTTGTTTTCTCACAAAAGTCGGTGAATTTTCACCGCACTGTAAAGCGACTTCTAAAATCGTCCATCTTGTTAATTCCACATTGGCGCGCATAAGTATTAGCCAATGCATTCGTTTCTTCCTGCACTTGGATGTGCGCTGATAACGCAGTTTCATCGCGCGCACCTTTACTATGCACGAATAGTAATGCCACATCAGGATAATTTCGTAGTCGGCAACTTTTGCCCACCATAGATGTTCAGCATCATTCACTAAAAACTAACCGCACTTCTTCCACTTTATTTAAACGGCAACAAGGCAGCGAGATTTTCGTAAATTTTCAGCTCCAGTTTATCGTATATGTAAACGTTCTGAGTGATCATCCTTGCTGTGGCACGATTCCTGTGCTTTGATTTTGTCGGTCAAAGCAGAGCGTTGCCAAACCCGCGCCCTCACCTGCTGCTAGATCGAGACAAAATTTATCAGTGACGTCGATTGACGCACGAGTACGATCAAACCCAGAAAAACGCTGCCACTATCCAAATAACAGGTTAATCCTTGTGAGTCGGGAAAGCCTCAAATGGCGGGACGAGTATGATGGATGAGTCGGTTCACCACCTGGAATTATTGCGCCGCGAATCAGTCGAGACTGCCCATAGCCTGTCTCGCCACAAATACTGCGACCAACCACTTTCGCATTTTCCGGACAACGAGGAGATAGTTTTCGGATTATGGCAATACAAGCAATTTAATCCTGCAACCTTGCAGAAAAATACTCGAGACGATTGCTCGCTCCTCTACATTTGAAAAAGGAGATAATCCGATGCAGCGGCACATCTCAGATCGTGCGGTCATTTTCCAATTATTTTTCGTGCGGTGATCTATCTTTTTCATCGCGCAATTGGCGCGATCAAAACACGTTGCGCACGCATCCATCCGGTAGCCCGAGCCCACTTACCAGGGATGTGTCGCCATCCGGCATGTTAAACTTCGCCCTTCTACGGTATTTTCAACCGGCGCTTTCTTCGCAAATAACTCCGTAACGCGAATTAAATCCACGTATTTTTCAAATAGGTGGTAAATGTAGCGATAGCCCTAAAGAGAGATGCACCGTCATTAACATTCACCACCGCATCACAGTGATTCACATAGGTTTGATCACGTGCAGATAAATCCCCTGTACCAGATGGAAATGCACCCATGCGGAGACAGGGCGGACTGTACTGTGCAAGTAACGTTGGTTCTTCTTCGCCTACACGAATACGGTGAGCCGGTGCGTTACGTTTGTCTTCTTCGTGGTTACTTGCGCCAACTTGCGCGTGTAATAAATAACGATTGCCAGTGCGTTCAGCATAAAGCCTTCCATGAGCACTCTTCGTGAGTTGCTAGTTTATCCATAATTGCTGTCGCAGTTTCATCACCGCGAGCACTCTTACCAGAGGTTTCGATCTAGGCAGCCTTCGACATTTGCAATACCAGTGGTTTGCTGCACCTGCCAGCCTACTAATTGCGAGCATCGTAAAATTAGTGCGTTTGATAAAGCCTCTCTTTTCGAGGAATGAACTGTTAAAGGGAAATTACTTTCTTCCACCACAAACTTGGCGGCGTTTTATCCATGGTTAGAGAGAGGCACATTTCGCCAACACGTGGTAATGATTCGTTTACCATTTCATCCGCACTTTTACACGCGCGAGCAATCGATATTCCCTAGACGTAAACGTAGCGTTAATGTGTAAGCACCGCCACATTCAGGCACGTGCGTTATAGCAACCTGCTGCACCATATTCTTCACCCTGGATCAGAAATATAGCGTGCATCGTTTGCAAAAGATGGCTTCGAAACTAATAAACAGGCTTTTGCTGCAAGTTCAGCGAAACCTACCAGGCTCGCCTGGATTTATCATAACGAATGAGTCGTATTCGGTGTTGGCGCTTCAAGCTCAATCACTGCACGTAAAATCAAGCGCCGCTCTCGTATCATAAGGCCCACATTGGCGGCATGCCAAAATGAATCTGTGCACAGTTTTGCTCGATACGAGTAAGAAACCGTTTAGATTTTATATAGTCTTTTCTTCGCGCATCAGTAATGAAAGGTTCGGGCAATACATCAAGACTGACCAGCATAAACAGGATGGGGTTGCAATGGATGGCGCGAGTAAAGAATCAATAATCCATCCAGTGCCTCATCAAGATCACTGGTGGCGGCGGCTCTAAAAATTCGCAGCCTTTTTAATATACACATTGCTGTAATCAAGGCGAGGATATGGCGAGGCGATAAATCGCGTAACCTTCACATAAATCACAAATCATCTGATCTCTGTGAAAGCCCCATTCTTCATCGGTATGGCCAAGCCAAATCGACGCGGATCAAATAAACGCTCAGCAAATATTGCCTAATGTCATTAATTTTGATGATCAGTCGATTATTGGCTTTAACCGTATCAGAGAGAATATCTTGAAGTGTTGCTAACACTTTCTCCCATTAAGAATTGGGCATGTTGTACGAGGTGGAGAGATATTAGACAATTTTCAAATGTGAGAGTAAGATCACGGTTTTAGAAATTAATATTGATACAAATGGTCATGTATTTCTATAAGATACAATTCTAAAAATAGAGACGATGATTGTTTCATCTACATTTCCTTTTATTATGGCAAGAATTAAAAGGATGCTATGAAGAAAAGTACGTGTTATTCATACATCTTGGGCGGCAACATCTCTTTGGTCGTGGACATCAAAACATTGTCAGTTTTGATCTTTTGCCTTATCAATCCTCGGCATCGGCGATGGATCCAGTAATCGTGCTTGAATTTGAGGTTTCAACTCCTTGGTACGGTGCTTTTCACAGGGCATTTGCCAATACAAACTAATACGAGGCATCGTTTGGGCATCATTTTATCAGTTGCTATATCGTAATGATGGCTTGGTTTCCACTAAAACTTCGATTAGCTGGGCACTCACTTAATATCGGTGTGTATTGCTCCTTGGTCTCACTAGTCAAAAATACTCGTCACACCAAGCTCGTTAGCGGAACAACTATTATATGTAGTGCGGTAGGCTTAGCCGCACTTTATAGCTTTAGGCACGGCCTTATATCTTACCCGCCATTTCCCAGGCGCCAGACCAAGGATGGATTAATGAGTGCTCTGTCAAAGATTTTATTTAAAAGTGAGCATCGTCAAGAACAAGCATTGAGAATCTCTTTGGCTTTGTATTCTCTAGGGTTTATCCTTGGTGGTACCATCGGTTTAGGGACAATTATTTTGCCGCCAGTATAGGATGGATAGTTCAGGATTTGCCTTAGGCCTCATTGCTCAAGTGCCCACATTTTCTCACAAAGGGGAAAATAGTTACTAAACGCTATTATTTGTGAGAGAAATTAAAAGCCTAGATTCATTTTGAGTCCCTCTCTTTTCCCGCGGGTGGACTAAAATGCAAGATGCTTATCGACTATCATTAAATCGGTTTCCAGCGTCCTCGGCTGAGAAGAACGACTTCTTTGGATAAAAATCCGATGAGTTGGAATATGAAAACGCACTACTCAAGATGCAGTATGGAATTCGGTAGATCCCGCAATAAATAACCGGCGATCCACGCACAAATAAGGAAGTGCGCAAAATCCACTAGACCTTTATTCTTATCGTAAATAACTACGCGTGAATCGTAGCTTCGATTAAGCTAACTCATGGGCCTTTTCACTTTCGCGGTCCTGCGGAAGTCAGCACAACGTGGCAATCAAACTCAGCCAATAAAACGCTGTAAATTAAAGTCCGCATATTGCGCTAAAGAAAGATTCGTGGCTGAACCACCCAGAACCGCTATGTACAAAGATCCATGTTTTCAGAAAGCTAAGCTCTCTTTGCAAGAAAACACGTTGATTTTCCACCGCACTTTTCTCAAAAGGTCTGCATCCGGGAGGTTTAGGGTTCAACAACTTCGCATATTATGCTAGTGCAGCTGGACGGCTAAATCTTGATTGTATTCCGCTTCCGATTTTTCTGTAGAACGAGGAACGACGTTGTATGTTAGACGGTGATTATAGAGAATTTGAATCCATTTAGTCGCAGGTGCAAGGCGATGGCATCTAATCCCGCTTTTCAGCAAAGCGAGGCTCTCATTCGGGTGGATTGAAAAGGTTCAAATCATTCCATCAAACTGCTGCGCTTTGATTTTCCTGCACAAGACGAGTGAAATCCGTTTTATCATGCTATCAATAATAACGCGATCAATAAACGGACAAACTTCCGCTAAAGGCGCAGTGTAACTCAGAACAAGTGCGGTTAATTTTAAAGAGAGGATTCGATAACTTCAGCATAGCAAAGAAGCAGGCCATGCTTGCGTCGTCGCCTCACTTTATCGTTACGAATAACTAAAAATCTTTTTCCATAATTTCTCCGGTAAAGTGCCAAAACCGCGCTGGAAAGTGCGGTCGTATTTTATGTTATTTTTGCTGGATTATAAAACATCAGCACAATTTTAAGTCTTCGAAGATTGCTCTAAGCGTTTGGTACGCCGATTCTTCAGATAGGCGATGCGAGTCGTACTAGATGGCACAGAAATTATTCGCCGAAAGCCAATTAATTATCTGAAGTATAAACTTTTACCTTATTTTTATTAAGATGTTTTACTAAAACTCTTTTCAAAAATCAGATTAATATTCTTCTGTTGATATAAGAATACATTTGAGGAATGTTACTTATTTGTCCGAGTAAACTGCGTTTAGGTGCTAATTCAAAATGCCAATCTCGTTTCCAAACTAATAAATTTAGAGAGATAAATATGCAAGTCTTTGCAGTTTCTTTTTATTAAAGGGAGAAATATCTAAATTACCTAATTTAGCAACATCTTTTATAATTTCGTTTTACTAAATGACGCGGCTATTTGTGAGAGATGTTCTCTTTCCACAGTCTTGCTCCCAACCCAAAACATGCACGTACCTTGCTTAGAGCCATATTGTCTCACTTTGTGTTTTCTTCATTTTATCCAGTCACCTCCAATAATATAGAAAAATTGTCGTGTGTTTCATGGCTGAAAAGGTCGAGGCTGAGTATGGCTGTGTTGGATGTCCATTAAGCTCTTTTTCAATAAAATAATGTTGTTTTTCAAATTCAGCAGAATAAAGCCAGTTGCCAATGTGGGGTTAAAGTAGAAAACTCATATTCAACTTGCACACCATTATTATTCCAGCGATAACGATGGTTGCCATACTCAACGGCGCTCATAAAAGGTTTCACTTTTTATTATAGGGAGATGCATTTTTATAGGCATAATAACCTAGTGCGGTTTAAAAATATCATCATATTCATGATTATCCCAATACTCTTTACCCCAAGCTCGATTGCCGAATAAAAATAGTGAGAATCGAATAAATTTCAAAATCTCGAGAAAACCGGAGAAAAATATCCAACTCCACGGGCTGATTGTCAACATTTTTTGGGATTTGGTCAGTACTGCACGATTAGACAATGGCACATAATTGACATTTTGCTGCATGGTTGACATTTTTATCTCGGATATAATGGGCTGCAAAATCTATCTCAGCTTTGTCTCTCATCTAATGCTTGCAGATAATTATTAATAACCATAACGAACCATCAGGCAGATCTTTTTCCACTTTTGCTCAAATTGAGTTCTTGCTGCACTATCTTGCCTTTGATGAAATAATGCAATAGCTAACTCGAATTCTAACTGGATTTAATTCTAGGGTTTTTTCCGATAAAACTTGTCGATAAAAGTCAAATTGCTTCGTAATAATTTGTTCTAAAAAGGCAATACGCCCTGATGCAAATTGAGCTAAAATGTTTATTGGAAATGAGGAGTATTGATACAGCTCTATTAATCGAGCATGTTCTTTTCAGATAAAGAATACATATTTTTCGGATAATAGTTTTTCAATCACTTTAGGATTACTTTGAAGATATATTTATATCTGGTAACGATAATGTGTGAGCAGTCGCAGAAAATGAAAAAGATGGCAGAATAGTAAAAATAACGCTTTTTCATGTACACTATATAAAATAGGGCAGAATAATCCGCCTATTAATATATAAAAATAAATTAACGATAGCCACAAAAGGAAGTATTTAATGCCGAATTATTATCAAAAGGTTACAATACCAGCAAACTTCTTCGGCATTTGCCCATATATTGCACCTGTATATTTACCACTGTCATTCAAGAATACACTGGCTTTACCCACTAAAAGCTCTTACCATTTCTAAACTAGTTTCATGCAGAGTAATATCACGAGCAAGTGGCATCTCAATTTTTCCATCAACTTTTTAGTATCAAAATTTATATTAAAAGAGTGGTTTTCCATTTTGCTTGTACGCCATTAATACTTTTGAGCAATGATACTATCTCTTGCACTGCATGCGATAAGTTACAGAGCCTTTTGGAATACTGAAGTTGGTGTTACATGTGCCTTGATAACGAATTTCTTGGCGAGGTTTTATCGTCATTCACGCACACGCATAAAATGAATGATGGTTATAACCAATTAATGTTCCATCTGTCGTCTTAGGGCACCTTTAGCTCCTTTGTCACTATTATCGATCCACTTTTGCGCCATCTGGTGTTTTGCGCAAATTACCAGAACCACCGCCTGAACCGCAAGCGACAGCTAAGGCTGACAATCCTAAAAATGGCGATATTGTAATTGTTTTAACATAACGATTTCCTTATTGATTTCTAGAAAAGATTCACTTTTCCATTCTACCCAGCAAACTAGATTTACTATATATCAACTAGACGGTTGATAATTTAGACTCATTTAGTGAATTTATTATTTGGGTTATCGTTATAATTGCCAAATGCAGAAAAATATTTGATGAAAAAAGCACTTTTTAGCCAACGGTTTGCGAGATTTGCTCTTGGAGCAGCTGCTTCTTATGGTACATTTAAAAGTATCAGAAATTGAGAGGGAATTTAACTTACGTTATGTTTCCAGGGTCTGTCACCCAAGCAATCTATAAATGGTTAAATGGCCAATCAATCCCTTCTTTTGACAAAATCAAAGTACTTACCGATTGGTTAAATGTTTCTGCAGAGTGGTTAAAAACAGGCAAGTAATACCACTTAAACGCACAATCACTTATTGAAAAACAAGGTTTAGAGAGTTTTCTTCAATTAAATAATGAGCATAAGTATTTAATTCTCAATTTGGTAAAGCAAAAGCTACTTAAAACCTACCCATAGCCTCATCTCCTTGTGTTAAGAAACTATATTTAAAAATAATCAATAAAATACTTGCTATAATCAAGCTATCTTCTAGGGATTCCATTAAATTTATTTTCTGTTAAACAATAAAAATAAAGACATGATAAAAATAACATTTTGTATTAGTTAGTAGAATTCAATATAGAAGCGTTAATCCATTACTGCTATTTAATAAATTCAAAGATTAATTTCCTAAATTAAAAGAAAAAGTGCATAAAATTAAAGTTACTTATTTTCACCTCTAATTTCAAGGCAAAAGGCTAAATTCTGTTAGAATTTAGCCTCAATAACTCTAATATAATTTCTACTAATTATAAAACATGCAAACACTATTTAAGTCTTCGAAAGATTGTTCTAAGCGTTTAACATCGATTCTTCCATTTTACGTGACCAAACACGTGGATCGTAGTATGTTTGGTGCATCTGGGCCTTCAGGGTTACCTAATTGACCTTGAAGATAAGCTTCATTTTGCTTTATAGAAGTTCGTAAATACCATTCAAAGATGCCCATTGAGTATCGGTATCAATGTTCGTAATTGCACCGTAGCTAATTGTGCGCGAGATTTCTTCACGGCTAGAACCAGAACCACCGTGGAAGACGAAAATTAATTGGTTTTGCAGGAAAGATTACGTTCTTTTCGCAACGAACTCTTGCGATGCACCTAAAATAGATGGTTTTAATTTTACGTTACCTGGTTTGTAAACACCGTGTACGTTACCGAATGCAGCAGCGACGGTAAAGTTAGGGCTTACTGGATTTAATTGGTCGTAAACATAAAGCACGTCAGATGGTTGAGTATATAAACGAGACTCGTCAACATCAGAATTATCTACGCCATCTTCTTCACCACCGGTAATACCGATTTCTATTTCAGGGTCATCATTTTATCCATTACGAGCGAGATATTCGGCAGATTGCCGTATTTTTCTTCCATTGGCTCTTCAGAAAAGGTCAAGCACGTGAGAAGAGAATAATGGACGGCAGTTTCTGCGAAGTGTTTTCACCCGCGTCAAGTAAACCATCGATCCATGGAAGTAATTTTTTCGCCGCGTGGTCAGTGTGAAGAATAACAGGAACACCGTATTCTTTAGCTAAAGTATGAACGTGTTTCGCTCCAGCAATCGCACCAAGCACATCAGGACGAGCACCGCTGCACGGGTTTTTAACGCCTTGCACCGCATAGAACGCTGCACCACCGTTAGAAAATTGAATAATAACTGGCGCTTTTTACGCGTGCAGCAGTTTCTAACACGGCATTAACTGAGTCAGAACCTACGCAGTTTACTGCTGGGATAGCAAAGTTATGCTCTTTTGCATAAGCAAAGATTTTGCACATCTTCACCTGTTACGACACCCAGGGTTTCACGATATCTAATAATTTAGCCATACTTGTGTTTCCTTTTATGTTTAGCGGGACAAACCCACAATTGAGAATGACTATTAGTGGCGATATTTTGTGATCGCCATCGATATATCACATGGGAAAAGTGCGGTTAGTCGCACGTTTTTCAAAATTTCTACTGCTGGTAATACTTTTGCCTTCTACGGTTCTGAACGACACCGCCGTTGAAATATAAGAGATCTGGTCTGCGTACCGGAATAAATCGATAGCCGCTAAAGTATCACCACCACCTGCGATAGAATGCATCACTAGCGCAATCGCGTAGAAATAATTTCAGTCCCTTTGCGGAAGTTAGAATTCAGACACGCCAACTGGGCCATTCCATAAAACAGTTTTTGCATTTTTGATGATTTAGCCAATTGTTCTGCAGATTTATCACCAATATCGAGATAGATTCCTCATCTTTCACTTCATTTACCGCTTTTCTGTTGCGGCTGCCGTTTCAGAGAATTCTAAACCTACACGCACATCAACTGGCTGAGGAATATCTGTGCTTTGGCTAATTCTTTCAACTGAAATTAAATCAGCTTCATATAAAGATTTACCTACATTTATGGCCTGCTGCCGCCACGAAATATTTACAATACCACGCGCCCACAATAATTTGGTCAGCGATTTTTGAAAGAGAATTTAATACTTCCTAATTTAGTGGAGCACTGAGAACCACCAACAATAGCCACCCATTGGACGAGCAGCTCTTTTAATGCTTTACCTAATGCATCTAACTCAGCGGCTAATAATGGCCTGCATGAAGCGATTGGGTGGAATTCTGCAACGCCGTAAGTTGATGCTTGCGCACGGTGAGCAGTACCGAATGCATCCATCACAAATACATCGCAAAGTGCAGACATTTTTACCTAATTTCTGGATCGTTTTTCTTTTCACCTTTGTTCACGCGTACGTTTTCCTAAAACAACTAATTTCGCCTTCTTTAACATCTACGCACGTTTAAATAGTCTTGTTCTAAAAGCGAACATTAAAGCTCTGCATCTTTTAAGTAATCAACAACTGGTTGTAAAGAATCTTCTGGTTTGAATTCACCTTCAGTTGGACGAGCCCTAAGTGAGAGAGTAACCATCACTTTCAGCGCCTTTTTCTAAGGCTAATTTTAAAGTAGGAATGGTCGCACGAATACGCGCATCTGAGGTCACTTTGCCATCTTTTACTGGCACATTAAAAGATCCGCACGGATAAATACACGTTACCGGCAAATCTAAATCGGTCATTTTGATTGCACATGAAATCTATCCTCTTGTTGAGTTAAAATTAAAATTGAAAACTTTCGTATTATACCTACTTCGCGCTAGGGTTGTAACATTTGAATCAAAGAAATTCTTATTTGCTTTGGCAACTCATTACCTGCCATTTTTCTATCATAACAAATAAATAATTCGTTTCTACTTGCGCCTAAATAAGCATTTTAATTTATGGATTATATTTGTTTCATCCAACGAAAAAGTTCGTTGGCAAATTTTGATTCGGAAATTTTAATGAGGCTAAACACTCCTGCTCATAGCAAAAATATTGCTGGGCAGAATCAAACGCACAGCTGCCATGTTTTTCCCATTCACCCTTGCAATAATTGTTCACCTGGTGAAATAGCCAAATATCGTGCTAATAAATCTTGTGGAAATGCGGGTAAATCGCCCTTGCAAAAACACGTAGATGATCCGGTCACTGAAAGGGCATTTTGCATTTTGAGGCCATAATCCATGAACGACCCAACCTAAATCAGCGGTTTCACATTGATATTGAGCGGAGGAAGGCAGCTGATTACCATATTTTTCACGTTAGAATATCACAAAATCCAGGCGACCAAGATAATGCCAACATAATAATCGACGGCCTTTGCATTTTGCCCGATAGGATCATCACGCATAATCACATCGCAGGTCGTAAAAACATCTCGGATTTTTCACCACACTCCACTATCCGTCCGCTTTTGTCTCAAATTGAGGCTCGAACTTAGGCTCAGATGATTTTTGTTTGCTTAGTCTGTTCGATACAGTAGAAGGTGATTGATTTTTAGTTTTGGTTGAATCGGTAAAATATTTACTAGAATTGCTAATACAACGAGGACAATAAGAAAGGGAGAGTGAGTTTTTTCATAAATTTTGTTTAGTTTTTGTCAATCAAGTTTTTGTCAGCTATAATTCGCCCTTTTCAACTTTCTATTAAGGATCACAGTGGCATTACTCATCACTAGCAAATGCTGCTGCGATATGTGCCTACCAGAATGCCCGAACGAAGCCATTTCCATTGGCGATAGGTTTACGTGTGATTGATCCTGTACATTTTGCGGAATGTGTCGGCCATTACGACACCTAACCTGCCAAAAAGTTTGCCCCAATCACTAACTGCATTAAGCCCGATCCTGAACATCAAGAAACCGAAGAACAGCTTTGGGAACGCTTTGTGATGATTCATCATTCGGATCAAGTTATAATTTTTAAAGCAACTGAAATATAACTTTATTATCTTCTAAAAGAGTGCGGTTAATTTTGAGCTTATTTTATTATCAAAAACTGAAATTTTCACCGCACTTATAGCTATCATTGAGTTACTTTTTCTTCACATTATCCCGCTGGCTAGTAAATATCCCATTGAATTTAAAAATGGAATGACCATAATCACCACTCCAACTAATAAATGCAAACACCAAAAGCAAAATTACCGCCAGCAGCACGATATGGCAATATTGGATTTTCAGCACGTGTACGCCATGCCAAAGCTAATTGGTAAAAATTAAGCAATAGAACACTATGACCTGCGCGTAACTTAATGCAGTAATATCGTTTCAGAGGATAAAACAATGCAAATACAAGTGGTGGTAAAATGCCGCAATGGGTTAATACAAAAGCGATTATTTGGCAAGTATAGCGTTTGAATAAATCATCTAAGCCTTCAAACACACCAAAACATCACGTCTAAAGAATGAAGTAATTAGCTAGTAGTGAGAACACGCGCACCACTTCCCATAAAATGGAACCTGTGATCCGTGCTGCATTCACTAAAGCCATTTAGCGTTGGATCGGCTTGTAAAATACGCACAAATTCACTTTGACTTAATACACCATGAGTTGCTAACTGCCATGCCAAGATAGCAGCTAATGGGATCAGGTACCAATCAAAATAGCATGACGGAATTTTTCACTTCCTCCTAAGTAGCTATTTACACTCGCCATAATGACGTGGAAACCAAAGAGGTGATATCAGCACAGAAACTACAAAAGCATAATCCAAAAGGCAATGCCATTAAATTATCTGTTGCCACTTTAGGAAGCATCATAAGAGCACAAAGCAAGGCGACTAACTTACCAATAAATAACACAGGAGTTCGACCATCTACGCCTTTCGTTCCTATAACGACAAAAGAGAACCTAATACCACAGTAAAGATAACAATCGCGGTTTTAAGCGACATCGCTTCCCATTCCAAAAGCGGTTGGCAAACCTAAGTAAAGATCCACCACCCGTAATATAAGCGGCTGAAAGTGCATAAAAGTAAAATTAACAAACTCAACGTTGCTAAAATACGTCCTGGAACGCCAAAAGTATTTTTCAGCTAGGTAGCCACACAGTCATCAACTGATCCGCTCGTTTGATACACTTCTGACAAACAATCCACTGTAAAACCAACAAAGCCCACAAGCCAACGAGCACAACACGGTGAACCAATTGCCCTTGCCTGCTGCTGATGTAAGTGGCATAGCAAGCGTTACCTGCTCCAATGGTTGTGCCTGCAATAATCAGTGCACTCCCCAAATGTTTTATTCTGTAACATAAAAAGTATCCTTATAGTGTTGTGTTTGAAAACTAATTTAAAGTTGACTGCACTTTTTCTTTATAGTATAAACGGCAAACCGAAAGAGTGAAGTCATTGCAACCTGAATTTGCACCTTCTTTAAGCCCTCACCTGTGATCATTTTAAGCGCAAAACAAAAAGATTAGCCTTACGGCCACAATAACAAATTGTTTTTAATTCTTCAGGTTGATCCACTGAAAGCGAGTAAATATTTACTTCCTTCAAAAAGTTCCGCTGAAAGTCTGTACAAGCCATAACAAAGCACAGGGAATCATTGAGGTTTATCAACAACATCCTCAACTGGTAAACTTGTTGTTTGCGAGAAATTGGGCTCATCCACCAACACAGCAATGCACTTTTTCTTTTTAAGTACTCATTGATTTCATCAAACAAATTGGTTTCCGAGCGAGAAATAAAAAGGCGTCTTGCGAAATACCAATACGCGATGACTTTCCCACGCCAAAACGATCATCAATCGCAGCCATACCGACTAATGTATGTTCATATCGCGCTCACGATAGTTATAGGAAGATTGTAGCAACGTTGATTGATTTTTCCAGCGTTCATTGTGGAGTAATAGAAGTAGAGTTTTGCCATTTTTCCTCCTAAATTGCTGTAATTCGGTCATTGCCCAACGAGGTTTACCATCAATAGCCAGCTCACTGCTGGCCTTGTTTGTCAAACGCAGGCCTGTGTACAATCATTAGCATTATCTGTACAAAATTGGGGTTGAGGATGCACAGCACCACCTAAATTTTCATTAAGTGCGCAAAGGGTTTTCTCAGGTTTTATTTGCGCTCACCCCTCCCGCAATCACTAAACGTTTATAGTGCAGTTTCCTTTTTAATGCGCTTACATTTTAATGGCAAGTGTATCCACCCACCGCGCATCTTGGAAAGCATGCAATATCCGATTTAAGTTTATTCTGTTAGTTCACCCTCGTTTTAATCGCTTGATTAATCGTATTCGCAGCAAATGTTTTTAAACCCGAAAAGCTAAAATCAAGGCCCTGCACGATCTGTCATTGGGCGTGGAAATGTGAAACGATTTGGAGTGCCTTTTCTGCTAAACGAGAAAGTGCGCACCACCTGGATAATCTAGTCCAAGTAATTTGCTGTTTTATCAAAGGCTACACAGCATCATCAATGGATTCGCCAATCACTTCATATTTTCCTACCACCATCTACACGCACTAATGTACTATGGCCACCGATACCAACAACAGCAACAAAAGGAAAGTGCGGTGAATTTTCTAAGCATTGGAGCAAGTAAATGCCCCTTCCATATGATGAACACCAATCACCGGAACATTTCCACGCATAAGCTAAAGAACGCGCAATCGTAGCGCCGACGAGCAATGCACGGCAAGCCCCCTGGGCCACTCATATAAGCCCACCATCAATATCAGCTCGCCGTTAAAGTAGCTTCTTCTAACACGGCTTTAATGGAGGAGAATGTTTTTTACGAATACTGATCGACGATAGTTCAGGAACCACACCACCATAATCTGCATGCAGGGGCAATTTGAGTATAAAGTTGATTAGCAATTCAACTTTTTCTTCATCATAAAATCGCCACCCCGTTTCATCACACGAGGTTTCAATACCTAAGATTTTCATTGATTTTTCTTAATTTATTACCTAAAATGTTGCTGCGATTTTACCCTGTGACTTTTTAACCAGTTGAAACCACAAATATATGAGTGAATTGGCATTCTTTCCTTTACTTTTTCCTAAAAGTAGATTAGAATTGCATCCTTTATTAAAATTTACCATTTGCACAGTGGTGCTGGTGAAAATAAAATTTTAAATTGCAATTAAATTAAACTCATTGAGGTGATTGGCTATGCCTGTAATTAAAGTGCGTGAAAACGAATCATTTTGACGTAGCTACGTCATTTTCAAACGCTCTTGCGAAGCGGGAATTTTAGCGAAGTACGCGCTCGCGAATTTGAAAACCAACTACAATTCGTAAACGTGAAAATCGCAACACTTGCAAAACGTCCGCAAAGGCAGCGCTCGCGAAAACGCGCGTATTATACCCATTTATACTAATTTTACTGTATTTTCTGACTCGGTTAAGACAAACCGTAGATCCTTTGGACTCACGGTTTTGTTACTAAGCACAACAAAAATCTACGCCAAAAACAGACCGCGCTTTCACCACGATCACGGGCTCGACACATGAAAGGTTCTGTTCCACGCCCCCTTGTTGATGGTTGCTGACAGAGTCCGATGTGTCGATGCGATTAATACCGCGTACTAGCTGGCCGCGATTATCAAAGCTGCTGCCCTTTCCGTCACGAAAAACACCATCCTTCACGGTTAGTCAAAAGAAATAGTCATTGCTTTTGGTTGTGGAGCACATGGTAATGCGATTTCCTTTCTAATGGATTATGACAAGCTTAGATTTGTTGAAGCTATTGAAGAACTTGCGGCGATGGCGGGGCTTGAGTACCTTACGAAAAACGTGCTAATAACAGCGAAACCTCAAGCGAATTTATCAAACCAAACGAAATCTCTATGAATTAATGCAAGAGATTGCCAAGCGTATCAAAAGTCAATTGCCATTAAATGCACGCAAGCGCAAGAATGTACAACAACGTGGGCTTTCGGCTGAAATTATTGAGCGTTTCAAATTGGGTTTTGTACCAATGCAATGGATACTGTATCTGCGTAAATTTGGTGTCAATCGCGAAGAACAACAAAACTCATTGAGTTAGGCATGCTTTCTCAGAATGATCGTGGCAATATTTACGATAAATTCCGAAATCGCATTATGCTTCCAATTCGACGATAAACGTGGGCGTGCAGTGGCTTTTTGGAGGCGGGTGTGCCAGATGAAAAACCGGAATATCTGAATTCGCCAGAACTATTACGCATCGCAAAGGTAACGAACTTTATGGTTTTGTATGAAGCCTTACAAACTACGTGAGCCCAAACAATTACTTGTTGTTGAAGGTTATATGGATGTAGTGGCATTAGCACAATTTGGCGTGGATTATGCGGTCGCTTCTTTAGGTACATCCACGACATCAGAACAAATTCAACTTATTTTTCGTTCAACCGAACAAGTTGTTTTGTTGTTACGATGGTGACTAGTGCAGGGCGTGATGCAGCGTATGAGCGTGCTAGAAAATGCATTGCCTTATTTAGAAGATGGCAGCAACTCAGAAATTTATTTTCTTACCAGAGAGAAGATCCTGATGCTTACATTCGCCAATATGGCAAAAGAAAATTTGAAGACTATATCGAAAGTGCGCAATCTTTAAGCGAGGTTTGTCACTCCCGCAGTCCCACAGTTGATTTTCGTTCTAGCAAAGAAGGGCGCGGAAAAATTAGTTGCTCTGGCTGCCACATTAATTCGCCAAATTCCAGGAGAAATGCTGCGCTTATCACTACCCAACATGCTTGCTCAGAAGCTAGGAATCTTTATGAGCCACAGTAGAAAATCTTATCCGAGACAATTCGAACAAGCAAACACACAACAAAATTCGCTAATAATGAGATCAAGAAGACACCAATGCGAATGGTCATTTCATTGCTCCTGCAAAATCCTGAATTTAGTAAAAGCGTATATCTGAAAAGCTGGCGTACGGCATACGTGCAGAAGCTGATTTTGAAATTCTGGAAAATTTGACCGCACTTTGTCGCCAACGAGAAGGTGATTGACGAGGGCTAAGATTTTAGAGTACTTCCGTAATACGCCTTACGCAATCCCCTTGAAATACTGGCTACTTGATCATTTATTAGCGACAGTCAGAAATGATCAATGCATTTTTCACAAAACTACCGTCGCAAATATTCAAGCCATTGGGCGAGACATTGGAAAATGCTTACGCTAAAGAGACGAGCAAAAGGACTTACTAACGAGGAAAAACAGTGCTCGTTCACCTTTTAGCTGGTAGAACAGCAGAAAAACAATTAGTTAATCCTCAATAACAATGATAAAATTCTAAGTTCATAACAAGAATTATATCTGCTACTCACATCAAAGCAAAACGGATATAAAAATGGATCAACAATCTACGGCATAGAACAATATTCAGAACAAATTGAACAACTGATGGAATTAGGGTCCATCCAAGGTTGTTAACTATGCGAAAATTAATGATTTATTACCAGAGATCATGGACCTGAATATTACGATAAATTGCTACAAACGCTGCAAAATGATGCGAGGATTCCAGTTTTGACGAGGCGTGACAAAGCGATGAGATGATGTTGAATGACACCATTCCCGGATGAAAGATGTAAGTAGAAGAGCACAAATTCTGATGTAGAATCTGAAATCGGTCGAATAACCGGATCCTGTCCGTATGTATATGTCGTAGAATGAGGGAACGGTTGAATCTTCTCACTCATGAAGATGAAATCAGCATTGCAAAACGTATTGAAGAAGGAATTGATGAAGTTCAAACCTCCATTGCAGCCTATCCTGGGAGCTTTAAATGGGTTGCTAAAAATTACATGATGATGTGGAAAGACTTTCCGTTTAGCTGAGCTTAATTACAGTTTTATCGATCCAAATGCCGAAATAGAAGAACATAATGTCATTGATGAGCTTTTCTGAAGACGGAGAAGAATCGAAAGTGCGGATGTTGAAGACAATGAAGATGAGGGCGAAAGCGAGCAGAGTCTACATCAGATTCCAGCGAATCTGATAATAGCATTGATCCCGAAGTCGCGAGAGAAAAATTCCAACAATTAAAGAGCAACACACCAAAAACACTTGCTGTTATTGAAAAACATGGTCGCTCAGGAAAACGCGCCCAGGATCAAATAGCACTGCTTTGTGAAATTTTTTAAACAATTCCGCTTAGTACCGAAAACAATTCGATTTACCTCGTTTTATCAATGAAAGAAATGATGAAACGTGTGCGCTACGAAGAACGTCAATTACTAAAAATATTAGTTGATACTGCAGGAATGCCAAAAGATGATTTTGAAAAACTCATTACGACTAATGGCAGCAATACTGAATGGGTACAAAAAGCCTTAAAATCACAAAACCATAGGCAACAAACGCTTACCAAAATATGAAGAACGTCTTTCGAGGCATTAAACAACTTAGCCACATCGAAGAAAATACAGAAACTTACCATTACCCAAATGCGTGATATTTGTGATGCAGTCGCTCGAGGTGAACAAAAGCTCGTCGTCAGAAATGGTAGAAGCTAACTTACGTTTAGTAATTTCCATCGCAAAAAATACACGAATCGCGGTTTACAATTCCTAGACTTAATTCAAGAAGGAAATATTGGTTTAATGAAAGCGGTAGATAAATTTGAGTATCGCCGTGGTTATAAATTTCATACATATACTACTTGCGGATTCGTCAAGCTATTACACGCTCTATTGCAGATCAAGCTCGTACAATCCGTGTTCCGGTACACATGATTGAAACAATCAATAAAAGCTAACCGCATTTCTCGCCAGTCATACAAGAAATGGGACGAGAAGCTAACACCAGAAGAATTAGCTAGAACGTATCGGGGAATGCCGGAAGATAAAAATCCGTAAAGTATTAAAAATTGCAAAAGAGCCACTCTATGGAAAACGCCTATCGGTGATGACGATTGACTCACATTTAGGTGATTTTATTGAAGATTCAACCTTAGAACTTCCTTTAGATTCAGCAACAGCACAAAGCTTAAGAGTTGCGACTCACGAAGTTCTTGAAGGCCCTAACACCACGAGAAGCAAAAAGTATTACGTATGCGTTTTGGTATCGATATGAATACCGACCATGCGCTTGAAGAAGTAGGTAAACAATTCGACGTTACACGCGAACGTATTCGTCAAATTGAAGCAAAAGCGTTACGTAAAATTACGTCATCCTAGCGCTCAGAAACATTAAGAAGTTTTCCTTGACGACTAAATCTATACAACAAACCCACACGTAAAACGTGCGGTTTTTAGGCTCCCCTATCAGGGCCTATGTACAAGCTCCCTCCAGGGCATGAGAACTGGACAACTGCGTCTAATTATTTCCTTGGATTACCCCTTTAAAAGGGGGTCAACCATGTTCTTCGTTGATAAATTATCTTGAACCATACTCTTTTTGCTTGGTTTCTTATATAGTCCTCTGCCACTCTGTATTTAACTCCACTGTGCTTACAAAAACTTTCGTCCAGAAAATGCCTATTTCCATATCTATATTTTAAGTTCACGAGCCTTTCAAAAATCATCAGCGCTGACTTCCCTTCAGATAGCTCATAAAACCTGATACTGATATTTTAGGTGGAATTTTTAAGAGCATATGGATAGGGCTGTTGCATACCTTCTCATATCCCCACATTTTGATAGTCACACTAACAGCCTCAATATTTGCCCTATATCTGCTCTTAACTTTTCCATAAATTGCCTTTTCTTCTATGCTTTCGGGATAAATACAATGTGATACTTACAGTTCCATTTGTGCTGTGATAGACTTGAATCGTCACTGGTTTTACTTGCCGCGGGCGTCCTCCTATGTGATTGAGTTTTGGTTGTCAGCCTTGTTCATTATATGGCAGAGTCTGTTCATCAACTTAAGCTATTTGGCTCCATACACATAGCGTATGGTTTTGCTCAGCCGGACTTTCGGCGTCTGACTATAATGAAAAGGTTGGAATATTTGCAACCTTTGACATAATTCAATTCGTATGTTCTTTAACAAATCACGAATTTCTGTGAAACCATCTTCTGATGTGGGACCTGCTTTTTCTCTTCTGGTTTTCTCACTTTATTAAGTGCCTTAATCATCATAAAGATTGCAAAAGCAATAATAATGAAAATCGATCACATTCTGAATAAACACACCGTAGTTTAAAAGTAACAGCTGGAACATCGCCTTGTGCTTGAGCTAATACAAATTTCATATCTTTGAAATCAATGCCACCCGTTAAAAATGCCAAGCACAGGCATAAAAATATCACTAACAAGTGAACTTACGATCTTACCAAACGCACCGCCGATAATCACACCGACAGCCATATCTACAACATTACCGCGCATTGCAAATTCGCGAAATTCTTTAATAAAACTCATAATAATTTTTTTCCTTTAGAGATTGAATAAAAGAGCGCCTATTATAATGAGTCGCTCTTAAAATAAATCAAATCGTTAAATGAAGAATGCACTTGGCTGGAACAATTTTTCAATTTCAGGCACATTCTTCTTATCACTCAAATAAATCACCACACGATCGCCTTCTTCAATCACAACTTGGCGTCGTGCAACAATTACATCATTTCCACGCAATAAAGCACCAATAATGGTCCCCATGAGGCAAACGCAACTCACCGATTTTTCGTCCCACCACGTTGGAGTGCTTTCATCACCATATGCGACAATTTCAATAGCCTCAGCAATACCATATCGTAATGTAGCCACATTTTTACATCCCCTTTACGAACATGCCCAAGCAGAGCAGAAATTGTCGCTTGCTGTGGTGAAACTACAATATCAATACTTCCACCTTGAATCAGGTTTATATAAGCAATTCGTTGAATCAGCACCATTGCCTTCTTGGCACCCTCAAACGTTTTTGCCAATAAAAGCGGACATAATATTCGCCTCATCATCACTACTCAATGAAAGGAACACATCGACATTTTCAATATGCTCTTCAAACAATAAATTGTGATCAGACGCATCGCCATAAAAAACCAAGGTTTTTGAAAGTTTTTCAGCTAGCAAATTAGCCCGTTCTTCATCACGCTCAATTAATTTTTACAGGTACAGACATTTTTCCAAACATTTCGCTACGCCCAGCGGCAACATTTCCGCCCCAACAATCATTACGCGTTTATAAGGTTTTCTAAGCGTTGAAGTTCACTCATTACCGCTTTTTATGTGCTCAGTTGCACAAATGAAAAGTAATTTCATCACCGAGCTTCAGCAATAGTAGAACCCTGCGGGCGAATCGGTTTGCCGTTACGCAAAATAGACATAATACGGCAATCAATATGTGGCATATGTTCACGAAATGCGGAAGTGCATATCCAACCAAGGACCACCATAATAAGCTCTTACCAACCATGCTAATACGATTATTAGCAAAATGGGCAACTTGTAATGCCCTGGATAAGCAATTAAAGCGTATAATTTCATCTGTCACAAGATTTTCAGGCGAAATCAAATGATCAATGGTACATTTTTCATCATTGAATAACTTATCTTTTTCACGCAAATATTCTGAATTACGAATACGGGCAATACGAGTTGGTGTATTAAATAATGTATAGCCCATTTTGGCAGGCTACCATATTGATTTCATCAGAGGCTGTTACGGCAACCATTAAATCGGCATCAGCGCACCTGCATCACGAAGCACTTTTGGGTGATGATGGCGAGGCCTTGCACACACGCAAATCATGCTTTTCTTGTAACGCTTGTAACTGTGGGGACTCGTTATCAACGAGTGTGATATCGTTATCTTCACTAACCAAATTTTCGGCAAGCGTTGTTTCCTACCTGACCTGCGCCCAAAATAATAATTTTTCATCGCTTACTCCGTTCGTTCTAATACAAGAGGACGAATGCCTATTTCTGATAATTTAGACCGCACTTTAATGCGTTAATTTGACGACAAATTTCATCTGTCACGCCCATTAGCCTGCGCCATTTGTTCTTCAGTAATCTCCTGCTGGCGCTTTTTGGAATAAAATCGCATCCAATAGCCGTTCTGCGTGCATTCCATCTCTGCAGTAATGAAGTACGCCAACATCGTTAAATAGCGTTGCAACTTTAGCTATCTTAGTTGTCGCAATACCAGCACCATCTTCACCGCCTAATTGACGAAAATAATTCATCTTGTGAAACCACCACATGCCAAGAAAAAGCTCGACGAAAAACCACGCTCCCACCACAGGTCATTCGCATATGTTGCCATGCAAACTCAAAATTAGGATGTTCAGCGTAACGCGCTGGGCAAATCAATCGGCTTTTAATGCTAAACGTACCACTGAGGTATCTGGTTGAAAATGAAAAGTCGCCGCGGCAACTTCTAATGCGCCCTGTTCATAAGCATCATCAGCGTCTAAAAAAGCAATAAATTCATTACTTGATTGCAAAAGCGCCCCAATTGCGCGCTTTCGCCACCCACTATTTCTCGACATAGACTCAACAACTATCTTTTCTGGATACTGCGTGCCCATTCTTGCGCTAAAGCTAACGTGCTATCTTTAGAAAGCATCATCAATCAACCAAATTTTTCCCCTAAATAAGTTTGAGACAATACGGATTGCACTGCGCGAGATAGCGTTTGTTCTGCATTATAGCAAAGGAATAATGACATCAATATTGGCAAACATTTTAGCCTCTAAGCACGTTTACATAACTTCGCATAATAGAACCCATCGCCACTATTTGGTTGCGGAATGAAATTGAAAAACCACCGCACTTTTTATCATCACCAAAAGGTAATGACAATAACTCCGCATCCGCGTGAGCATTTAAAAATGCTTGGATTTGTTCGCAATTTTCTTCTGGCAATACAGAACAAGTAGCATAAAGCAAAACACCGTTTGGCTTCAGTTTTTCCCCAAAGCGCACTCAGGATTTTCTTCTGTAATTCAACAAGCTGAGCGATATCGCTTTCTTTGCGTAACCATTTTATATCGGGGATGGCGTCAGAATCACCCCCTGTTGCGAGAACAAGGTGCATCAAGTAAAATTCGAGTCAAATTTCACCGCACTTTTGCCGATTTCCAGCTAAACCATTCGTCAGGTTGACTCGCATCACCCACACCACTATCGCTTGCTGATTTAAACGTTCAAGATTTTCTTCTACTCGTTTTAAGCGATGAGATTCAACATCTAATGCAATCACATTAGCTTGAGGTGCCAATTCCAAAATATGGGTCGTCTTACCACCTGGTGCCGCGCAAGCATCGAGGATCCATTCCTCATTTTGGCTCAAGCAACGTTGCCGCCCATTGAGCACTCAAATCTTGCACCGTAACCTGCCCCTTCTTCAAAGTGCGAGTAATTTTTGCTCGCAATCGGTATATCTAAACATAGCGCATTAGGATGGTGACTTGTTTTTGCAGAAACACCTTGTTCTTCAAGTAAAGTGCGGTAAGTTTCAAGGGCGTGTGAATTCACGTAGCCACATTGGTGGTTTCAGGTTGTTTGCCTCAATGATCTCACGCCAATTAGGATAGGCTTTTTTTAATTTATTCACGAACCATTCAGGGTGAAGCGTTTGCCAATTTTTATCGATAATGGCCAAGATCTCATCTTGCTCACGTAAAAATCTACGCAAAACCGCATTCACTAATCCTCTAAAACTATCAATTTTAATGATTTTTGTTGCATTCTACAACTTCATCAACTGCCGCATGAGCAGGCACTCCTGCATATCAAAGCAATTGGTATACCTACAAGTAACAGGCAATGAGAACAATGCGAGGTTTTTACCTTTTAAGCTGGCTTATCCACAAGACGTTTGATAATTTGCTCTAAAGCGAGGGCAATACGCGACACACACCAAAACAAATTTCTTGTAGTAAGGGCAAATCTTGAGCTTTTTACAGAAAGTTGCACTTCAGGGATTAACATCGACAAGGATTTGCCTTCATCTAATACTTGCAAAATTAAGTTTTGCAGCAATAGCTCTGGTCGAAAGTGCGGTCATTTTTACTGAGTACTTTGATAGTTTTTAGAAGAAAAATTTTTTTCATTATGCAAGCACCTTACCAATAGTAAACCATTCTGCACGACCATTTAATAAATCTTGTGCAGACACTAGGCTTTTTACCTGCAGGTTGTAATTGCAATAAGTTTAAAAGACGCCATCGACGAGTCGCAATTTGAATGCCATTTTTATCCGCACTTAAAATAGTTCCCGCTGGTTTATCTTGATGAGGCAACACTTCCGCTTGATACACTTTTAAAGTTTTGTGCATTGCCATCCTTATCTTCTGTTGAAAAATAAGCAATCGGCCAGGATTAAAAGCACGAATATTACGCTCAGTTGCATTGCAGGAAGTGACCAATCTAATTGTAGCCCTCTTCTTTAGAAAGTTTTTTCTGCATATTGCTTTGGCTGTCATCTTGTTTTTCAGTCTCTCGATTTACCGTTTTCAAGATTATCTAAAACATCGATTAATGCTGATGGAGCAAGCTCTGCCAGTTTTGTTATAAAGACTTGTTGGAAGTTTCAATCGGTAAAATATCACAATAAACTTTGTGTAACATATCACCTGTATCTAAACCTTCATCCATTTTGATATAATGGTTACACCCGTTTGTCATCAGCCCAAATTGGCAGCGCTGAATTGGTGCTGCTCCTCGCCAACGATGGGAAAGAATAGAACCATGCACATTCAAAACAACCTAAACGAGGGGCATCTAATACAGCTTTCGGTAAAATTAATCCATAAGCCACAACAACCATTACATCTGCATTTTAACGCTTTTTAATTCAGACTGCGCCTCTTCTTTACGTAAAGATTTAGGTTGATAAACGGGAATGTTATTTTGCTCAGCAAGTTTGCTTTGACTGACTTGCTTGCAGTTTTTACCGCGACCAGCTGGTTTATCGAGGTTGAGTATAAACAGCGATCACATTATGTTGAGAATTTAGAATGAGCTTGTAAATGCTGTGCAGCAAAATCTGGCGTACCAGCAAAAATAATATTAAAGTGATTTCACTTAATGTTCTACGTTATGAGTGATTGATAGGAAAAAGTGCGGTTAAAAATCAACCGCACTTTAATTAAGAATCAGAAACTTATTGTTTCGCAATTTGTTTTTATATTTCACCAATTTTTCTTTAATACGTTTGGCGTTTAAGTGGAGAAAGATAATCAACAAATAAAATTCCATTAAAAGTGATCGATCTCGTGTTGAATACGGATCACAAGCAAACCATCAGCATCTAAAGTAAATTCTTTACCATCACGATCTAACGCTCTCACTTTCACTTTTTCTTTACGAGGAACCAACGCTTTACGGAACCCTGGAATGGATAAACACCCCTCTTCAATTCCGTTTCGCCTTCAGAAGCTAAAATTTCAGGATTAATCAAGACAAGCTGATTTTGTTTATCGCCTTCAACATCAATAGTAATAATACGTTGCAAAATATCTACTTGAGGTGCAGCTAAACCAATACCTTCCTCTTGATACATCGTGTCAGACATATCATCAACAATTTTACGAATTGCATCATTAACTTCAGTAACAGGCTCACAGACAACCTTTAAGTGATCATCAGGATAAATTAATACATTAAGTGCGGTCATAATTTCTCTTGTTTTTAAGGGTAGAATTTTCAGCGAGATTGTAGCACAGCTAATAAAACATTTATAGGAAGTGACTTCGCATATGAGTTGAAAAATCACTTATTTATTGAAAATTAAAAATCAGACTCTTATTTGATTAAATAATGAGTAGAATTCAAAAACAAAAACCCTAGTTTTCAACTGAGGTTCTATCTGTTTTTATTTCCATCTAGCTTATTTATGTATTTGTGCCTGTGGTGCCCCTACTCTCACATAGGGAAGCCACACTACCATCGGCATTACAGCGTTTCACTTCTGAGTTCAGTATGGTGTCAGGTGGTTCCACCGCACTATCGCCGCCAGGATAATTCTTTGATAACTCGTCTTTTCTCTTTTATCTTTCGCTTCTCAGCTCTTACTCGACCTTTCACTCGTTCTTATTGGCTACAAGCTGAATCCGATTTTCTTTCTTATTGAGTCTTCTTTATAATTTGTTTGTCTAGTCTTCTTTTCGCTCTTTTCCAAAAACACTTGAGCGTTGTATAGTTAAAGCCTCTCGCAATTGGTACCAGAGTTAGCTCAATGGCTCACATCACTCCCACACACCTGCCTATCTCACGTCTTAGTCTTAAACAACCTCAATCTCTATGATTGGGAGAACTCATCTCTTGGCAAGTTTCGTGCTTAGATGCTTTCAGCACTTATCTCTTCCCCTTAGCTACCCGGCAATGCGTCTGGCGACCTGACGGGACACTCAGTGGTGCGTCCACTCCGGTCCTCTCGTACTGAGAGCAGCAACCAGTTCTCCAACGCCCACGGCGAATAGGACCGAACTGTCTCACGACGTTCGACCCAGCTCGCGTACCACTTTAAATGGCGAACAGCCATACCTTGGGACCTACTTCAGCCCCAGGATGCGATGAGCCGACATCGGTGCCAAACACCGCCGTCGATATGAACTCTTGAGGCGGTATCAGCCTGTTATCCCGGGTACGCTTTTATCCGTTGAGCGATGGCCCGCTTCCATTTCAGAACCACCGGATCACTACGAGCCTACTTTTTCGTGCCTGCTCGACTTGTCTGTCTCGCAGTTAAGCTTGCTATATACCATTCACTAACCTCACGATGTCCGACCGTGATTAGCAAACCTTCGTGCTCCTCCGTTACTCTTTGGAGGAGACCGCCCCGAGTCAAACTACCCACCAGACACTGTCCGAGACCGCGTTCCGCAATCTTCGTTAGAACATCAAACGTTAAAGGGTGGTATTTCAGTCGACTCCATAGAAACTGGCGTTCACTACTTCAGTCTCCCACCTATCCTCACATCAAAATTCAATGTTCAGTGTCAAGCTATAGTAAAGGTTCACGGGGTCTTTCCGTCTAGCCGCGGGTACACCGCATCTTCACGGCGATTTCAATTTCACTGAGTCTCGGGTGGAGACAGCCTGGCATCCATCATATGCCATTCGTGCAGGTCGGAACTTACCCGACAAAGGAATTTCGCTACCTTAGGACCGTTATAGTTACGGCCGCCGTTTACTGGGGCTTCGATCGAGCTTCTCTTTCGATTACACCATCAATTAACCTTCCAGCACCGGGCAGGCATCACACCTATACGTCCACTTTCGTGTTTTGCAGAGTGCTGTGTTTTTATAAACAGTTGCAGCCAGCTGGTATCTTCGACCGGTTCAACCTTCGCCGCAAGCGACTCACAATCTACGCCGGCGCACCTTCTCCCGAAGTTACGGTGCTAGTTTTGCCTAGTTCCTTCACCCGAGTTCTCTCAAGCGCCTGAGTATTCTCTACCCTGACCACCTGTGTCGGTTTTCAGTACGGTTTAGATAAACCTGAAGCTTAGTGGCTTTCCTGGAAGTGTGGTATCGGTTACTTCAGCTCCGTAGAGCCTCGTCATCATCTCTCAGTGTTAAGGAAGTCCGGATTTTTCGAAACTTCCCACCCTACCAACAAACGCACATATCCAACAGTTGCGATAACCTAACCTACTCCGTCCCCACATCGCAGTTTATCCAAGTACAGGAATATTAACCTGTTTCCCATCGACTACGCTCTTCAGCCTCGCCTTAGGGCCGACTCACCCTGCCCCGATTAACGTTGGACAGGAACCCTTGGTCTTCCGGCGAACAGGTTTTCACCCGTTTTATCGTTACTATGTCAGCATTCGCACTTGTGATACGTCCAGCATGCCCTCTCAACACACCTTCATCCGCTTACAGCGTCCCTACCCAACAGACTTACGTCTGATGCCGCAGCTTCGGTGCTATATTTCAGCCCATTACATCTTCCCGCGCAGGCCGACTCGACTAGTGAGCTATTACGCTTTCTTTTAAATGATGGCTGCTTCTAAGCCAACATCTAGCTGTCTAAGCCTTCCCACTTCGTTTCCCACTCAATATAGACTTTGGGACCTTAGCTGGCGGTCTGGGTTGCTTTCCCTCTCCACGACGGACGTTAGCACCCGCCGTGTGTCTCCTGAGTATCACTCTTTGGTGATTCGTGGTTTGCATCGGGTTGATGATCGGGATGGACCCCTAGCCAGAAACAGTGCTCTACCCCCAAAGGTGTCCGCTCAAGGCTCTACCTAAATAGATTTCGGGGAGAACCAGCTATCTCCCGGTTTGATTGGCCTTTCACCCTGGCCACCATGTCATCCGCTAATTTTTCCAGCATTAGTCGGTTCGGTCCTCAGTTAGTGTTATGCAACCTTCAACACTGCCCATGGCTGAGATCACCGGGTTTCGGGTCTATACCTTGCAACTATTCGCCCAGTTAAGACTCGGTTTCCCTTCGGCTCCCCTATTCCGGTTAACCTCCTTCCCACAAAATATAAGTCGCTTGACCCATTATACAAAAGGTACGCAGTCACCCTTTCAGGCTCCCACTGCTTGTACGTACAAGGTTTCAGGTTCTATTTCCTCCCTCACCGGGGTTCTTTTCGCCTTTCCTTACAGTACTGGTTCTACTATCGGTCAATCAGGGTATTTAGCCTTGGAGGATGGTCCCCCATCTTCAAACAGGATGTCACGTGTCCCGCCCTACTTCTCGTTAACTTAGTACCACAGCCTGGATGTCGAGTGCGGGCTATCACCCTATGTGTCGCTAAGCTTCCCAGCTTATTCCTCTATCTCTGCTGCTATCATTAGCAGGCTCTTTCGCGTTGCTCTTCGCTACTGACTGAAAATCTCGGTTGATTTCTTTTCCTCGGGGAGTATGAGATGTTTCAGTTCTCCCGGTTTGCCTCACTTACCTATGGATTCAGTAGTGATAGTAGATTCTTCATCTACGGTTTCCCCATTCGGACTATCTTGGATTAAACTCGCCTCTTATCGACTCATCCAAGCTTTTCGCAGATTAGACGTCCTTCCGCCTCTGATTGCCAAGGCATCCACCTTGTACGCTTAGTCACTTATGCTATACAACCTCAAATGTTTTTCAATCACTTTAAGTTTTTCACTTCAAAGTACGTCAATTTTGATGCGTATTTTCATTCAACTAAACACTTGATTGCTTTTGTTCAATCAAGATTTATCCTAAAACAGGTTTGCTTTCAGAGTTTCCTTCTCAGTTCCCTCTTTTTCACTTTCCCATTTTGCCTACTCAGACTTTCTCTCGAAAATCTCTTGTTTTCAGCTTGTTTCTGCATAAAGAACAGTTGATAGACCAGTTATCATCGTTAAATAAACTAAATCAGTCAATTTACTTAACGATGATAAGTGGTGAGATAAGGGATCGAACGCTGATTTCCTGCCGTGACCAAGGCAGAGCGCTCTCCCCAGCTGGGCTACTATCATTTCATCATAAATCATTGCTCCTTTTATCGCTCTCCTCAGAGTGGTGGGTCTGAGTGAACTACACCGACCTCACCCTTATCAGGGGTGCGCTCTAACCACCTGAGCTACAGACCCAAGGGTACTGTCTGCTCTGTATCTACAACTATCAGCCAATCTGTGGAGCACTCGCTGTCTCTCGTCTTTTGGTAAGGAGGTGATCAACCGCAGTTTTCCCCTACGGTTACCTTGTTACGACTTCACCCCAGTCATGAATCATCCACCGTGGTAAACGCCCCCTTGCGGTTAAGCTGTATCTACTTCTAGGTACAGCCCACTCCCATGGTGTGACAGGCGGGTGTACAAGGCCGGGAACGATGTCACCGCGACATTCTGATTCGCGATTACTAGCGATTCCGACTTCATGGAGTCGAGTTGCAGACTCAATCGGACTCAGACGCTGCTTTTCTGGATTCGCTCCACCTCGCGGTTTCGCCACCTCTGTATACGCCATTTGTGGCACGTGTAGCCCTACTCGTAAGGGCCATGATGACTTGACGTCATCCCCACCTTCCTCAGTTCTCATGGCGGTCTCCTTTGAGTTCCGACCCGAAATCGCTGGCAACAGGGATGAGGTTGCGCTCGTTGCGGGACTTAACCCAACATTTCACTAACACGAGCTGACGACAGCCATGCAGCACCCTGTCTCATGGTTCCCGAAGGCACTCCCGTACTCTACAGAATTCCATGGATGTCAAGAGTAGAGTGAGTTCTTCGCGTTGCATCGAATTAAACCACATGCTCCACCGCTTGTGCGGGCCCCGTCAATTCATTTGAGTTTTAACCTTGCGGCCGTACTCCCCAGGCGGTCGATTTATCACGTTAGCTTCTGGGCACCAAGCTTTAGCCCAATCCCCAAATCGACAGCGTTTACAGCGTGGACTACCAGGGTATCTAATCCTGTTTGCTCCCCACGCTTTTCGCACGCGAGCGTCATGTACATTCCCAAGGGCTGCCTTCGCCTTCGGTATTCCTCCACATCTCTACGCATTTCACCGCTACACGTGGAATTCTACCCTCCCTAAAAGTACTCTAGTTACCCAGTCTGAAATGCAATTTCCCCAGGTTAAGCGCAGGGACTTTCTCACTTAAATAACCGCCTGCGTGCCCCTTTACGCCCAGTTATTCCGATTAACGCTCGCACCCTCCGTATTACCGCGGCTGCTGGCACGGAGTTAGCCGGTCTGCTTCTGCATTTAACGTCAATAGCGTATGCTGATTACACCCCTTCCTCAATACCGAAAGAACTTTTTACAGCCCGAAGGCCTTCTTCATTCACGCGGCATGGCTGCGTCAGGGTTCCCATTGCTGCAGATATTCCCCACTGCTGCCTCCCGTAGAGTCTGGACCGTGTCCTCGGTTCCAGTGTGGCTGGCCATCCTCTCAGACCAGCTAGAGATCAGCGGGCTTGGTGAGCCTTGCCCCACCAACTCACCTAATCCCCACTTAGAGCTCGTCTCATGGCATGCGGCCTTACGGTCCCGCACTTTCGTCTCCTCGACTACTACGCGGTATTAGCGACAGTTTCCCGTCGTTATCCTCCATAAGCCAGATTCCCAAGCATTACTCACCCGTCCGCCACTCGTCAGCAGAAAGCAAGCTTTTCTCCTGCTGCCGTTCGACTTGCATGTGTTAAGCCTGCCGCCAGCGTTCAATCTGAGCCATGATCAAACTCTTCAATTCAAGTTCAATCGCTCAATAAACTGCTTAGCTATAAATAAAAACACTACTTAAAAAGTAATTATGAATTTTCAGTTAAGCACCTATTAAGACTTCAAAAATTAAAAATATTTTTAAAACAAGTCAATCAACAAGTGCCCACACAGATTGTCTGATATATTGTTAAAGAGCAAAAACAACGACGCACTTGGAAACTTAAAGACTTCACAACAGTGCGTCGTTGTGTCGGTGCGATTATAGGGATTTTCAAAACCCTTGCAAGTACTTTTTGTAAAAATATTTAAAAATGATCTTTGATTAAAGCGCAAACGATTAGAGGCAAAATATGAGATATTTTTGAGCTATTTTTAAGTCGTTTTAAAAATTCTGGGAAGATCAACGATAGAATCTAACACATAATCAGCTACTCTCTCGCCTTCCTCTGTTACTGGTTTACCTGTACGAACTAATACATTCATTTTCACCTTCGCGCAATTCCCGCTTTTTGGATCTTTCAACTTTATCTCCAACCATAATAGATTGCGTAGGATCGATCTTCTAATTCCTTTGATCGCTTGCAATAGCATGCCAGATTTAGGTTTCCGGCAATCACAGTCTTCTTTATATTCACCTTTTTCCCTCAGGATGATGTGGGCAATAGTAAATACCATCCAAATCCACATCTTGCTCAGCCAATGACCAATCCATCCATTCTGTTAACTGTAAAAACTGCTCCTCAGAAAAATAACCAGCGCAATTCCAGATTGATTGGTAAACCAACACCAACATATATCCCATTTTTCTTTAATTCTCGCAGATGCATCAATCGCACCATCAATAAACTTAAAGTTATCAATTTCGTGTACATAACCGTAATCAATATTTAACAGTACCATCGCGATCTAAAAATATAGCCTTATTCATTCTCTTACCTTTCATATGTGTCGAATTGACGAAAAATTATCTATTTAATCCAAGCAATTAGCAAATATAACTCATAACCAATCTGTCTCAAAAAGATAATCTGACATATTGACATAGCAATCTAGACGTCTAGAATACCGAAACAGATTTAAAAACAGTAAATAAAAAGGGCTTATATGATTAAGCTAAGCAATATAACAAAGATTTTTTTGAGCTGCCTAGCAAGAAATTGACTGCGCTTGATAATGTCTCATTAAACATCGAAAAAGGTCAAATTTGCGGAGTAATTGGTACATCTGGCGCAGGAAAAAGTACATTAATTCGCTGTGTGAATTTATTAGAAAAACCGACAAGCGGTTCCGTTATTGTTGATGGCGTAGAATTAACAGGACTTTTCTGATCGCGAGTTAGTTCGTGCTCGTCGTCAAATTGGAATGATTTTTCAGCATTTCAATTTACTAAGTTCTCGCACCGTATTTGAAAACGTGGCATTACCCTTAGAATTGGAAGGTGAGCCAAAAGCAAAAATCCAAGAAAAATTACCGCACTTTTTAGATCTTGTAGGTTTAAGTGAAAAACGTGATGCTTACCGAGTAATCTTTCTGGTGGGCAAAAACAACGTGTAGCCATTGCTCGCGCCTTAGCGAGCGATCCTAAAAAGTCTTATTATGTGATGAAGCAACTAGCGCATTAGATCCTGCAACGACACAATCTATTCTGAAATTATTAAAAGAAATTAACCGCACTTTAGGTATTACGATTTGTTGATTACCCATGAAATGGAAGTTGTTAAACAGATTTGTGATCAAGTTGCTGTCATTGATCAAGGTCGCCTCGTTGAACAAGGTACTGTCGGTGAAAATTTTTGCAAATCCTAAAACAGAATTAGCACAAGAATTTATTCGTTCGACCTTCCACATCAGTCTACCTGATGAATATTTGGAAAATCTTACTGATACGCCGAAGCATAGCAAAGCGTATCCAATTATCAAATTTGAGTTTACGGGTCGCTCAGTCGATGCTCCGTTACTTTCTCAAGCATCAAAAATTTGGCGTGGAGCTCAGTATTTTAACCTCACAAATTGATTATGCTGGAGGCGTGAAATTTGGTTACTACCATTGCTGAAGTAGAAGGCGATGAAGATGCTATTACGCAGACCAAAGTTTATTTAATGGAAAAACAACGTGCGCGTGGAGGTGCTTTGGTTATGTTCAATGATTTCTTGGCAACATTTAGCCAGCAATTAACACCTCAAATGTGAGGTGTTGTCGCAACCGCAACTTATGAAACAATTTATATCAGCTTTTGCATCTACTTTACTTGCCGTAGTAGTCGGCGTGCCTGTTGGTGTATGGACTTTCTTAACTGGAAAAAATGAGATTTTTACAAAACAACCGCACCCATTTTGTGTTAAAACACGATCATTAATATCGGGCGTTCTATTCCATTTATCATTTTGCTCTTAATCTTATTACCTGTAACACGTTTCATCGTAGGAACAGTATTAGGTACAACAGCAGCAATTATTCCATTAAGTATTTGTGCGATGCCATTCGTAGCTCGCTTAACTGCTAATGCACTAATGGAGATTCCAAATGGTTTTAACCGAAGCTGCTCAAGCAATGGGGGCTACCAAATGGCAAATTGTACGTAAATTCTATTTTGCCGAAGCACTACCGACACTAATTAATGGCATCACGCTCACGCTAGTCACTTTAGTTGGTTACTCTGCAATGGCGGGGACGCAAGGCGGCGGTGGCTTAGGTAGCCTCGCTATCAACTACGGCGTATATCGCAATATGCCTTATGTCACTTGGGTGGCAACCATTATTATTGTGCTATTCGTTATGATTAGCCAAAAACTCGGCGACACATGGCTAAAAAGTGGATCATCGTTAATTAAACACAACTCTAACTTAAACAGGAAGGAAAATCCTATGAAATTAAAAACAACTTTTTGCAATCACTGCAATCGCATCAGCTCTCGTTTTAACAGGCTGTAAAGAAGATAAAAACCTGAAGCTGCAGCTGCACCACTTAAAAATCAAAGTCAGCGTGATGTCTGGTCCTGAGCACCAAGTTGCAGAAATTGCAGCAAAAGTCGCTAAAGAAAAATATGGTTTAGACGTTCAATTCGTTGAATCTCAATGACTACGCATTACCAAATGAAGCGGTATCTAAAGGCGATTTAGATGCAAACGCAATGCAACATAAACCTTATTTAGATGAAGATGCAAAAGCGAAAAATTTAAATAACTTAGTCATCGTGGGTATACTTTCGTCTATCCATTAGCGGGGTTATTCTAAAAATCAAAAATGTAAATGAATTACAAGAAGGTGCTAAAGTTGTTGTTCCTAACGATCCAACAAAACCGTGGCCGTGCATTAATTCTTCTTGAAAAACAAGGTTTAATCAAATTAAAAGATGCAAAATAACCTGCTTTCAACTGTATTAGATATTGCTGAAAAATCCGAAAAATTAAACATCACTGAAGTAGACACTTCTGTTGCAGCACGCGCATTAGACGATGTTGATTTAGCTGTAGTAAACAATACTTATGCGGGTCAAGTAGGCTTAAATGCACAAGATAACGGTGTATTTGTAGAAGATAAAGATTCTCCATATGTGAACATTATCGTTTCTCGTACCGATAACAAAAGACAGCAAAGCTGTTCAAGATTTCGTAAAATCTTACCAAACAGAAGAAGTTTACCAAGAAGCTAAAAAAACACTTTAAAGATGGTGTTGTAAAAGGTTGGTAATTTCTACCGCACTTTAACGCATTACGAAATCCCTTGCTCTGCAAAGGGATTTTTCTTATCTAAGCTTGGGATATTTTTATGTCTTTTTACTTATTTCTATTTAGAAAACCGTATGTATTTTCAAGATTATTTTAAATACATCGCAATTTTTACTTCACTTGGGCGCTTCTGTTAGTCACAAGTTTATATCTGCGTCATCGTTTAGAAACCAAATACCGAGATCTCAGTATTATTTTTCTGCTCTTAATTATTCTCTTACTTGGTATTCAATATAATCAATATGAACAAAATCAAGTATATGCAAATGATACTTCTCGCATTGTTACATTTTTTGAACTCAGTAAAAACATCACAAAATTTACAATTTGAGGATCTACGAGTAAATAGCCAGAAAAATTACAAATGGTATGATCTTAAATATTAAGGATAAATACTATCAGATAAATTTTAATAATGATTTTTACTGCTTTATACACTCTCTGAAATCAATTTAGTCAACCCGAATATCAATATTATTGATAAGGAAAATAAATAATGGAAAGTTATTCATTTCTTTGCTATAAAACTACAATGGGCATTATTGGTCTTGTTTTTACAGATTAATTTAATGGGTAAGAGAAACCTTGCTCCAACATCAGCCATGGATCAAGTACAAAGATTATGTACTGGGCGGCATTATTGGCGCTGTCATTTATAATGACAATATTGGCATACTACAATTTTCCCTTGTTCTCATTTTATGGACATTATTAATTTTTACACTACGTTTTTATCAAAAATCATAAACCGATTTGTAAAAATATTATCGATGGGAGCCCAGTTTGGGTAATTTCAGATGGCAAAGTACAAACTAATGAATGTATGAAAAATGGTATTTCTGCTCATGATTTAATGTTTAAACTCCGTGCAGCAGGCGTATATGAAATCTCTGCTGTAAAAGCGAGCTGTACTTGAACAAAATGGGCAACTCTCAATCATTCAATACGGAGATGAAGATTTACGCTATCCATTAATTATTGATGGTCAAATTGATTACGATATTCTTGATATTATCAACCGAGATGAAAATTGGGTTCATGCTGAATTAGATACTAATAAACTCACTGTAAATCAGGTATATATTGGTGAATATTTGAATGGTCAATTAATTACACACCTTTTATGACCCAACCTAATCCACTAGATGAGTCACGACCAATAATTTAAGTTATTGGTCTTTTTCTAAAATTTCTGTCTCAATATTTGACTTTTTCCAGGCTAGCCCTACCAATGCTATAAAAATTTCGTTACAATGAAAGCTTAGACAAAAATAATAAAAGACCCGGAAACAAACACAATGACAGGTGCACAACTCATCATGGGTGCCTGAAAGCACACCATGTCACGACTCTTTCGGCTATCCAGGCGGCGCAATCATGCCAACCTACGATGCCCTTTCATGTGCAGGCTTAGATCACTTACTTTGTCGTAATGAACAAAGGGCTGCCATCGCAGCGATTGGTTATACTCGCTCCACTGGAAAAAGTGGGCGTCTGTATTGCAAACATCAGGCCCTGGCGCCACCAGTTTAATTACTGGATTAGGCGATGCCATGATGGACTCCATTCCAGTTGTAGCCATTACCGGTCAAGTTTCCTCGCCATTAATCGGCACGGATGCGTTCCAAGAAGCCGATGTTCTTGGCTTTCCTTGCTTTGCACCCAAAACACAGCTTTATCGTACAAAGTGCGGATGAATTAGCCGATGTTTTTGCGGAAGCCTTTGAAATTGCCCAGAAAGCGGACGTCCTGGCCCTGTTCTTATTGATGTGCCTCGTGATATCCAAATCGGTAAAGTGCCTGCGAATGTAAAAGCCTACGTTAAAACACAGAAAAACCGACCGCACTTTCAGCAGATAAACTCGCTGAAACAAAAGAATTATTAAAAATGCTAAAAACCGGTGCTTTATGTGGGTGGCGGCGTTGGTATGGCGAAGGCTGTTCCTGCCTTACGCGAATTTTTAGCCCAGACTCAAATACCATCAGTCTCAACTTTAAAAGGTTTAGGTGCAATTGATCCAAATGATGATGTGTATATGGGAATGATTGGTATGCATGGTACAAAAGCTGCTAATTTTTGCCCGTGCAAGAAAGCGATTTATTACTCGTATGCGGTGCTCGTTTTGACGATCGTCGTAACTGGTAAACTCGATACTTTTGCGCCTCATGCCAAAGTGATTCATTGTGATATTGATGCGGCAGAAATCCATAAATTACGCCGTGCAGATGTCTGACCTCACAAGGATTTAATCCAAGCACTTAATGCACTCAAACAAGAGCTTGATATTGAACCTTTGGCGTGAACAAATCAGAAACTTTCAAAGCAAAATTAGATTTTCACTTATATTTGAAAATCAAGGCAATCGCGATTGATCCTTGGGCATTACTCAACACCCTCTCTAATCGCAAACCAAATAATGCGGTAATTTGTACCGATGTAGGTCAGCATCAAATGTGGTCAGCGCAACATATGAAGCATTTTGCGCCAGAGAACTACATTACTTCAGCAGGTTTCGGTACAATGGGCTTTTGGCTTACCCGCCGCAGTGGGGGCAAAGCACGTCGCAAGATGAAGTCATTTTGGTTACGGTGATGGCTCAGCTCATGATGAATATCCAGAATTGGGTTCTATCAAACGTGGCAATGTACCAGTAAAAGATTTTGCTATTGGATAACCAACGCTTAGGTATGGTTCGTCAATGGCAGGATTTATTCTGGAATAAACGTCGCAGTGAAACCATTTTTAGATGACAAACCCAGATTTTGTGATGCTAGCTAACGCGTTCGGTATTCCCTGCAGAACGTATTGAGTCAGCCGATGATGTGGATGCAGCACTCAACCGATTATTAAAACAGCAAAACAGCCTATTTATTACAAGTATGTATTCCACCTGATGAGATGTGTATGGCCACTTGTGCCACCCAGGTGCATGTAACGCGGATATGGTAGAGGAGATGAACTAATGAGATGAATATAAACTTGAACTCGTCGCTCGCCATCGTCCTGAAGTACTAGAACGCATTTTTAGCGTAGCACGTCACCGCGGGTTTTACCGTTACAACAATGGAAATGACACTAATTGAAACCCAAAGTGCGGTTAAAAATCACCGTAAAATCTGACCGCACTTTTATGATCTATTAGTGAATCAGTTGAGTTAAGCTGCGGATGTTTTAATGGTTAATTAGAATATTTTTATCAAATAATTTCTTCGGCTTTTTCTTCTGTCAAATCTACTATTTGCTAAAGAGGGATTGAATTGAGATAAATTTAAGCATGTAGTGTTGAACTTTAACTAACACTAGAATGGAATGAGAACAATGGTTATCCACTTACTAAAAATTCTCCTCTTTAGCAGAGAGGAGGAGATTGATGAGTCTCAATTAACGAAGAAATTAATCATACAAACAGAAACCTAAAATTTTTACTCGGAGAGTTATTTTATGCAAAACTACGTTCAGCGACTAGTACACAAGGTCGTAATATGGCGAGCACACGTGCCTTATGGCGCAACAGGGATGAAAGAAATGACTTTGGTAAACCGATTATTGCGGTGGTGAACTCTTTTCACCAATCTGTACCTGGTCACGTGCATTTTAAAAAGATATGGGACAGCTTGTTGCCTAGAAATTGAAAAAGCGGGCGGCGTAGCAAAAAGTTTAACACTATTGCGGTGGATGATGGTATCGCGATGGGACACGGTGGAATGCTTTTATTCTTTACCAAGCCGTGATTTAATCGCTGATAGCGTAGAATATATGGTTAATGCGCACTGTGCTGATGCGATGGTAGTGTATTTCCAACTGTGACAAAATCACTCCAGGAATGTCATGGCGGCAATGCGCTTTGACATTCCGACAATTTTGTCTCAGGCGGCCCAATGGAAGCTGGGTAAAAACTAAACTTTCTGATCAATTAATTCGCTTAGACTTTGAGTTGATGCGATGAGTTGAGAGCAGCCGATCCAAATGTGTCAGATGAACGCATTGATGCCATTGAACGTAGCGCTTGCCCAACTTAGTGGTTCTTGCTCAGGGATGTTTACCGCAAACTCTATGAACTGCTTAACTGAAGCGTTAGGGTTTATCTTTACCAGGCAATGGTTCTATGTTGTCGACCCATGCTGACCGCAAAGAATTATTCTTAAAAGCAGGTCGTCAAATTGTTGAGCTTTGCAAACGTTATTACGAACAAGATGATGCAAGCGTATTGCCTCGTTCAATCGGTACCTTTGATGCCTTTTGAAAATGCAATGAGCCTCTGATATCGCAATGGGTGGTCAAGCAATACTGTTTTACACTTATTAGCGGCAGCCAAAGACGGGCGTAGATTTTAAAATGGAAGATATTGACCGTTTATCGCGCAAAGTACCTTGTTTGAGCAAAATTGTCCCCAAACACCAATAAATACCACATGGAAGACGTACACGTGCAGGCGGTATTATGGGATTGTTGGGTGAATTAGATCGCGCTGGATTAATTCATAAAAATACACAACCGTGCTTGGAATGAGCATGGAGAACAACTCAGACCAATACGATATTATTCGCAATCAAGATGAAGAATTACATAAATCTTCCGTGCGAGGCCCCTGCAGTGCATCCGCACAACTCAAGCATTCTCACAAGATTGCCGCTGGGATACCGTCGATAATGATCGTGTAAACAGGTTGTATTCGCAATAAAGAAAATGCAATTTCTCGCAAGAAGGTGGCTTAGCCGTATTATTCGGTAATCTCGCTGAAGACGGATGTATCGTTAAAACCGCTGGGCGTAGATGAATCTATTTGGAAATTCACCGGCACTACAATCGTATTTGAAAGCCAAGAAGATGCGGTTGCAGGCATTTTTGGGCGGCAAAGTCAAAGAAAGGTCATGTCGTTGTTATCCCGTTACGAAGGCCCTAAAGGCGGATCCTGGGTATGCAAGAAATGTTATACCCAACCAGTTACTTAAAATCTATGGGATTGTAGGCAAAATGCGCTTTATTAACGGATGGACGTTTCTCTGGTGGTACCTCAGGGATTATCTATTGGACATGCTTCACCAGAAGCTGCTTCTGGCGGTGCAATCGGCTTAGTACGCGATGGCGATATTATCAACATTGATATTCCAAACCGTGCAATTAACTTGGAAATCAGTAATAAAGAACCTCGCAGCGCAGAGACTGAACAAGATCGAAAGGTTTGGCAGCCTGCTCACCGTGAGCGTGAAGTCTCTTTCGCGTTGAAAGTATTTCGGCCACGCTTTGCCACCTCTGCGGACAAAGGTGCGGTACGCGATAAAACATTATTAAAATAATTTAACGGTTCCCTCCTTCATAAGGAGGGGATAAAACAAAAGGAAAAACTAACCGCACTTCTCATCAAAACAAACACTGAAAAACCTACTCACCAATCCTCAACCCTCTCAATCAGATTATATCAATGCCATTGTTAAACTTGGTTCACGCGTATATGAAGCCGCGCAAGTGACCCCTTTACAAAAATGGGAAAAACTTTCTGAACGACTGCACTAATAATATCTGGATCAACGAGAAGACCGTCAGCCAGTAAATAGTTTTTAAACTACGCGGTGCTTACGCAATGATTTTCCTAGCCTTTCAGCAGAACAAAAAGCAGCAGGCGTAATAGCGGCCTCTGCGGGTAACCATGCTCAAGGCGTGGCATTATCAGCGAAACAATTGAGGCTTAAAAGCATTGATCGTCATGCCACAAAACACGCCCAAGCATTAAAGTGGATGCAGTGCATGTGGTTTTTGGTGGTGAGGTGTTGTTGCATGGTGCTAATTTCGATGGAAGCCAAAGCAAAAAGCGATTGAACTTTCCCAGAGAAAAACATATGACATTTATTCCACCATTCGATCATCCATTAGTGATCGCAGGACAAGGCACGTTAGCGATGGAAATGCTAGCAACAAGTTGCAGATTTGGATTATGTGTTTGTACAGGTTGGCGGTGGTGGATTTAGCTGCAGGCGTGGCAATTTTTGCTTAAGCAATTTATGCCAGAAATTAAAAATCATCGGTGTAGAATCAAAGGATTCTGCATGCTTAAAAAGCCGTCTCGATAAAGGCGAACCAACAGATTTAACCCATGTTGGATTATTTGCGGATGGCGTTGCCGTAAAACGCATTGGTGACGAAACATTCCGTCTATGTCAGCAATATCTTGATGATATGGTATTGGTCGATAGTGACGAAGTGTGCGCAGCAATGAAAGATTTGTTTGAGAACGTTCGTGCTGTTGCAGAACCATCAGGTGCGTTAGGTTTAGCTGGTTTGAAAAATATGCAAAAACAAAACCATATCGAAGACAAAAATATAGCGGCAATTTTTGTCTGGCGCGAAACTTGAATTTCCACACGTTACGTTATGTATCTGAACGTTGTGAAATTGGTGAAAACCGAGAAGCTTTTATTAGCCGTGACCATGCCTGGAACAACCCGGTAGTTTCTTAAAATTTGCTTATGTATTAGGTAACCGAGCTGTAACCGAATTGAGTTATCGTTATGCAGATGATAAAGCGCTTGTGTGTTTGTTGGGGTAAGAACGACAAATGAGCAAGAAAAAGCAGATATTATTGCAGACCCTCACTAAAAATGGTTTTGATGTTGAGAATATGTCTGATGATGATATTGCGAAAACGCATGTTCGCTATTTAATGGGTGGTCGAGAGCCAATAATAATGAACGCTTATATACGTTCGAATTCCCTGAGCAAAAAGGTGCGTTATTGAAAAATTCTTGAAACATTACAAAATCGTTGGAATATTTCATTATTCCATATCGTGCCCACGGCGCGGACTATGGAAATATCCCTTGCTGGTTTCCAAATTGAAGAACGTGAATCAAGCAGAATTTGAACAGGCACTTGCCCAACTCAATTATGATTTTGAAGATGTAACAGAAAGCAAATCTTATCGTTATTTCTTACGTTAATCTTATAAAAAGGCGTGATATTTTTCACGCCTTTGGTATTATTCAAACTCTAATTCCACCGCACTTTCGCTCAAGTAAATTCCACTAATTCCGTCAGAATTTCATCTGTTGGAATGATCGGACCATTGCACTCTCAAACGTAACAGCACGACCTTTCGGACTTTGGTAATACACGTTAATGGGCAACGTTCCACCACTCACTGGCTCAAGTAATGCTTTTAGTTGTTTAATGAAACTTGGGTGTAATTTGATGCTCAGAAAGGCTGATAGCTAAGGATTTGACATAACGAGAACGAGCCTCATCTAAGGTCATTAACTCTCCTACCGTCATTTTTAAGCCACCTGAGAAATCATCAACACTGACCTGTCCAGAAGCAATCACTACTGTATCTTTTTGTAACTTTTTCACCAAATTGCTCTAAACTTTCACCAAATAAAAGTTAAATCTAAACGACCAGAACGATCATCTAATGTTGCAATACGAGTCGATTACCTTTTTAGTCATAGCTATACGAGACGAAACTAATAATCCTGCGGCAGTACTTATTTGCCCACGACGATTTGGAGTCAAAATCTTTTAAACGTATTGATGTGTAATGAGATAATTCTTTTAAATATCGGCTTACAGGATGACTACTTAAATAAAGCCCCTAGTGTTTCACGCTCACCATCAAGAATTTGTTTTTTTCTGAGTAAGGTGGGGTATTGGCATAGGCATTCTCACACTTCTTCGTGGGTTTCAGTCAGCACACCCAAACATATCCGTTTGTCCCCATTGCTTCATCTTTTAGCATGTTGATCAGATGCTTTAAGGGCATCTTCTAAATTCTTAGAAAGTGCGGCGCGATGTGGGACCTAATTTATCAAAGGCACCGGACATAATTAGGCTTTCAAAAGTCCGGCGGTTAATTTTCTTCAAATCTACTCGAGCACATAAATCAAATAAGTCTTTGAAAATTCCCCTTCATTTCTAGCGGTCACAAGTGCCTCAATCGGACCTTCCCCCACACCTTTAATTGCGCCAATACCATATACAATTTCACCTTGGTCATTAACACTAAAAATGATGCTTACCCACATTAATATCTGGTGGAGCAACCTTTAATCCCATACGTAAACATTCATCATATAAACCCACAATTTTATCCGTGTTATCCATTTCAGATGTCATTACCGCTGCCATAAATTCTGCAGGGAAATGGGTTTTTGAGCCAAAGGGTTTGGTAAGATACCAAGGCATAAGCAGCGGGTGAGATTTATTAAAACCATAGCCAGCAAATTTTTCCACCAAGTCGAAAATCTTCATGGAAAGCTCACCATCAACACCGTTTTTACCGCCCCATCTTTAAACACAGAACGCTGCTTTGCCATTTCCTCTGGTTTCTTTTTCCCCCATCGCTCGACGCAATAAGTCAGCCCCACCCAACGTATAACCTGCCAACACTTGCGCAATCTGCATAACTTGCTCTTGATACAAAATAATACCGTAAGTTGGCTCAAGAATGGGCTTCAAGCTTTCATGTTGATATTCTGCATCAGGGTAGGATGACTTCTTCTCGTCCATGTTTACGATCAATAAAATTATCCACCATTCCTGACTGCAAAGGACCAGGACGGAACAATGCTACCAACGCGATAATGTCTTCAAAACAGTCTGGTTGAAGGCGTTTGATCAAATCTTTCATACCACGAGATTCTAGCTGGAATACAGCTGTAGTTTCAGAACGTTTAAGCAGTTCAAAAGATTCGTGATCATTCAGAGGGATCGCAGCAATATCAACAAGTGGCTGACCTTCTCGAGCCATGCGAGCATTGATCATATCTAATGCCCACTTAATGATAGTCAGAGTACGTAATCCCTAAGAAATCAAACTTCACAAGCCCTGCATATTCCACATCGCTTTTTATCAAAATGAGTAACAGGGTGAAGCCCTTCATTATCGCAATAAAGCGGCGCAAAATCCGTAATTAAAGTTGGAGAAATTACTACGCCTCCGCATGTTTACCCGCATTACAGGGTTACACTCTTCCAACTTACGCGCCATATCTATTAAGGCTTGTACCTCTTCATCACTGTCATACGCCACTTGCAATTGTGGCTCAACTTCAAACGCTTTTGCGAGCGTCATTCCTGGATCTAGGAGGAATCAATTTCGAAATACGATCAACGAAAACCATAAGGATGTCCCAATACGCGCCCTACATCGCGAATCACCGCTTTTTGCCGCCATGGTACCAAAGGTGATAATTTGTGATACTGCACCGCGTCCGTAAGTTTCAGCAACATGCTCAATAACACGATCTCGACCATCCATACAAAAATCCACGTCAAAGTCAGGCATAGATACCCGTTCTAGGATTTAAAAACGCTCAAACAGCAAATCAAACTCAAGCGGATCTAAATCGGTAATTTTCAATGCATAGGCAACTAAAGAACCGGCCCCCTGAACCTCGTCCTGGTCCCACTGGAATATCGTTATCTTTTGACCACTGAATAAACTCCATCACAATCAAGAAATAACCAGGAATCCCATTTGGTTGATAACACCTAATTCCACTTCTAAACGTTCATCATATTCTGCCCGTCTTTCGGCCCTAATTTTCTCATCCGGAAATAGAAATGCTAAACGCTCCTCTAGTCCTTCCCTGGCTTTTTATTAAGAAATCTCCGTGCTCAATTCACCTGTTGGAAATTTTTGGTAAAAATATTGACCAAGACGAAGCGTTACACTACAACGCTGAGCAATTAAAAAGCGTATTTTTCTAAAGCTGAGGGAATATCTGCAAATAACTCACACATTTCTCTTCTGAACGGGAAATATTGTTCGGAGGTATAACGTTTTGGGCGTTTAGGGATCATCTAAAGTATAACCATCTCTAATCGCTACACGAATTTTCGTGGGCTTCAAAATCATCTTGCTTGAGGAATACCACATCATTTGTAGCAACTAACGGTAAATGGTAACGTTCAGCTAATTTTAGTGCTGCTTGGATATAACTTTCTTCATCCGCTCTTCCTGTGCGGCTAAGAGCAAGATAAAAATGCTCGGGAAAAAAATTCTTGATAAAATGCGACCGCACTTTCAATCTCATCAGCATTATCTTTTTAATAATTTCTTTCCCACATCTCCCTGTATACCACCAGATAAGATAATCACCCCTTCTCGATAATCAATAAACCAATCTTGATCAATATAAGGTAAGTCGTTATAACCTCGCTGGTAAGCCTTTTGATAACAATAAAGTAATATTTTTTATAGCCTTCATTATTTTTAGCCAACAAAGTCAGATCAAAAGTATTCATCGCCACATAATGTACTTTTTGACTTTTTACATCTGCCCCGATAATTGGCTTCATCCCTAAAGAAAGCATCTCGCCATAAAAACGCACCACACCGCAAAAATTAGTAAAATCCGTTAGTGCCATTGCAACCATTTCATTAGCAGCACAGGCTTTTACTAGCAGGTTTCACTTTGACGATACTGTCAATCATCGAAAAATCTGTGTGCGTGCGAAGATGGACGAAAACGAGGCTGGGATGACATTGAAAATCCTTAAAGTGCGGTTAAATTTTGCCGTAAATATTGAGGGCGGTATTATAGCGAATTTTTCAAATAAATGCCTATGCAACAAACGGCTTTCCTAATTCGCTCGGATAACCGATTGCGTGAACAAAAAAATGTTAAGTAGATCAAAATTTTGATAATTATCCGTTTCCCATTTTGGGTGATTTCGGCTAGTCTAGCAGCGATTTATTTATTTCAAGAGAATAAGGATGATCCTATGACAACTCTTTTTCATGTAGCGCAAAATTGGTTAAACCAAGATCCTGACGCAGAAACTCGTGCAGAATTAACCGCACTTTTTAGATGCAGCAAAGGCGGAGATAAAGCGGCAGAAGCAGAATTGCACGCACGTTTTGATGGTCGTTTACAATTTGGTACGGCAGGATTACGTGGCCGTTTACAAGCTGGCTCAATGGGGATGAACCGAGTTTTAGTTTCTCAAGCTGCTGGCGGTTTAGCGGAATATTTAAAAGGTTACGATAAAGAACCATCAATCGTAATTGGTTACGATGGCCGTAAAAACTCTGATGTTTTTGCCCGTGACACTGCTGAAATTATGGCGGGTGCAGGCGTAAAAGCTTATTTATTACCACGCAAATTACCTACTCCAGTTTTAGCTTATGCTATCCAATATTTTTGATACCACTGCAGGTGTAATGGTAACAGCAAAGCCATAATCCCACCGGAAGATAACGGCTATAAAAGTATATTTAGGGCAAAAGCAAATGGTGGCGGTCAAATCGTTTCACCGGCAGATAAAGACATCGCAGCATTAATTGATAAAGTTGCAGCAGGCAATATCCAAGATTTACCACGTAGCGATAATTATGTGGTGTTAAATGATGAAGTGGTAGATGCGTACATTGCAAAAACAGCATCATTAGCTAAAGAACCAGCTTACGACATTAACTATGTTTATACCGCTATGCACGGTGTTGGCTATGAAGTTTTAAGTAAAACGCTGGCAAAAGCAGGCTTACCACAACCTCACGTAGTAGCAGATCAAGTTTGGCCAGATGGCACATTTCCCAACGGTGAATTTCCCAAATCCAGAAGAAAAAGGCGCATTAGATTTAGCAATTAAAGTGGCAAAAAGAAAAAGAATGCTGAATTTATCATTGCTAATGACCCAGATGCAGACCGTTTAGCCGTTGCTGTGCCTGATGCGCAAAGGTAACTGGAAATCACTACACGGCAACGTAGTAGGCTGTTTCTTAGGTTGGTACTTAGCAAAACAATATCCAAGGCAAACAAGGCACATTGGCTTGCTCACTTGTTTCTTCTCCTGCGCTCGCTGAAATTGCGAAAAAATACGGTTTCCAATCAGAAGAAACCTTAACTGGTTTCAAATATATCGGTAAAGTATCTGGCTTATTGTTTGGTTTTGAAGAAGCATTGGGCTATTTAGTTGACCCAGACAAAGTACGCGATAAAAGACGGTATTTCTGCGGCAATCGTGTTCTTAGATCTTGTGCGTAACTTGAAAAACAAGGCAAAACTTTAGCAGATTATGCTGATGAATTTACCAAAGAATTTGGCGCTTATGTGAGTGGACAAATCTCTATTCGAGTAAGCGATCTTTCAGAAATCGGAAAATTAATGACCGCACTTCGTAACAATCCACCAGCAGAAATCGCTGGCGTGAAAGTGGCACAATTTATCGACCATACTAAAACAGATCGTCAAAGCGATATCCTTGTATTTAACTTGGAAAATGGCGGACGCTTAATTGCTCGTCCTTCAGGTACTGAACCAAAAATTAAATTCTACTTGGATGCGCGCGGTAAAGATCCAAAAGATGCAGATCGCGTATTAGCAGAATTTGATGAAGGTGTTCGTCACATTCTTCGCCAAGATGCTTATGGCAAACAAGATTGCTAATTAATCGCTTCTAAAAATAAAACGCACTTTGTAGAAAGTGCGTTTTTTTATATCTGAAACTCAATAAATACCAGCAGATAAAATTAGAATTACAAAAGGATGACTAATAGATTAATAAAAAAATTAGAATTTGAGATAGTTTGACTAATGGAATGGTTACATCGTTACAAACCCCATATAAACATTCCATTAGCCAACAACAACTAACAATATCGCACCTAACAACAAGGTTGGTGGACAAAGAAGCGGACTGAAGCCTCCATTTTGCCCCACATCCAGTTATGGATGTTGTCCTATCATCAATGGCCACTTCATAATAAAGGTGAGCGACTCACTCGTTATCATTTCACTGATTAGGATATCGTTCGGGAATGTCAGACAACAGTCCGCCAAAACCCAATAGGCAAGATGTACAGCTCTATGCCAAATGGCACAAACGTCCATTCTTGTGCCTAAATCTTGATTTATAGCTTGCGTCATTGACAACAAACTTACTGTGCAGATATATGGTATGACTTTTCACTTTTTAGAAACTGTGATCTCAGATCACAAAATTTGAAATACGATAAAATTCTTTTAGGCACGCTATCGCACTTACGATATATCATTATCAATATACTAACAATGCAACGGCCTCACAGGCGATGCCTTCACTTCGCCCTGTAAAACCTAATTTTTCCGTGGTCGTGGCCTTTACATTGACTTGCTCAATATCACATTGTAAATCCTCAGCAATTTTTACACGCATTGCATCAATATATGGGCGCATTTTTGGGTGACTGAGCAATAATAGTTACATCAACATTCCCAATTTTATATCCCTTTTCTTGAACCTGACGAAAAGCTTCACGTAATAAAACCACGACTATCTGCATTTTTTATATTGCATATCTGTATCAGGGAAAAGTTTGCCAATATCACCTAGTGCTGCCCGCGCCTAAAATTGCATCAGTCAAGGCATGTAAAGCCACATCGCCATCCGAATGTGCTATAAAACCAGTGTGATATGGTACTTCTACACCACCGATAATTAATGGGCGATTCTCCAAAAGCATGAACATCAAACCCATGTCCAATTCTCTATCATAATTTATTCCTTGTTAAATAAAAATTCAGCTAATGCCAAATCCTCAGGACGCGTGACTTTCAAATTATCACTACGACCAGCCACCAAGTGTGGTCGAAAACCCACATATTCCATTGCAGAAGCCTCATCCGTAATTTGAACCCCTTGCTGCAGGGCTGTAGAAAGTGCTCTTTTTCAAGCGATCCACTTGAAAAATTGTGGTGTTTGAGCCTGCCAAAGCTGACTACGATCTTCAGTCATAACTATACGTTGTTGATTGTCTGAACGCTTAATTGTGTCTGTTACGGGAATTGCTAAAATTGCCCCCTGTTCATCATCAATGGTTAATAATTTATCAATATCAGTATGCTGTAAACAAGGACGAGCCGCATCATGTACTAGTACCCAAGCATTTTTATCACAAATTGCATTCAAACCATTTAGCTACTGATTCAGCCCTCGTTTCACCACCTTCTACCAATTGAATTTTTAGGGTGAAAGTGATAAATTGGCTATATAAGGATCATCTTTACTCACGACTAATATAATCTTCAGAAATCGCTGTATGAGTTAGCATGATATCAAGCGTATGTTCCAACAACGTTTTTACCTAACAACGCTAGGTATTGTTTTGGTTTATCCGCTTGCATACGCGAGCCTACTCCAGCTGCAGGTAATACAACAACAATTGGACGATCCATTATTTATTCTCTTTCACAATGTGATAAAAACACTTCATTTTCTTTTACCATACCATGCTGCATCCTTGCTCGTTCTTCAATCGATTCAAACCCCTTTGTTAATCCTTGAATTTCCGCATTAATGCGTTGATTACGCTGGGAAAGTTTTTCATTTTCAGCATGATTTTTCACAATTTTTACCGCAGTTTCACGATAATCCCAAAATCCATTGCGTCCCAAAACCATAAATCATATTGAAACAGTGCCAATATGGCGAAAAGAATAAGAATCAAAAGTCGCATAATCTTTATGTTATACAAGAAAAATGCTGATAGTTTACCGTGAAAAAGAGGAAAGGCGATAGCATAAAAATGCTGTACATATTCGTCACAAAATGAAAAGAAAAATGTGATCAATATCACAAACTAAAGAGATATTCAGAGAAGATGAAGTAAAAACCAAAAGACTTGATATACTCCCCACAGTATTTAACTGCCTTAATATGGAGAATAATTTAACATGAAAACAACCTTAAAAATGACCGCACTTGCTGCAATTTCTGCTTTTGTTCTCGCTGGATGTAGTACTCATTCAATGGATTCAAAGGAACATGCTAATGCACAATTGCAACAACAAGCTGTTCTTGGATTAAACTGGATGCAAGATTCGGGTGAATACCAAGCATTAGCTTATCAAGCGTACAATGCAGCAAAAAGTTGCCTTTGATCACGCAAAAGTCGCTAAAGGAAAAGAAAAAGCGGTTGTTGTTGACTTTAGATGAAACCATGTTAGATAACAGCCTTTATGCTGGTTGGCAAGTAAAAACAATAAACCATTTGATGGAAAAAGATTGGACACGTTGGGTTGAAGCTCGCCAATCCCGAGCTATCCCTGGCGCAGTAGAATTTAATAATTATGTAAATTCACATAACGGTAAAATGTTTTTACGTGACTAACCGTAAAGATAGCACAGAAAAACCGGTACCATTGACGATATGAAACGTCTTGGCTTTAAAGGCTTAGATGATTCATCCTTTTACTTTAAAAAGATAAATCTGCTAAAGCTGCGCGTTTTGCCGAGATTGAAAAACAAGGCTATGAGATTGTTCTTTTACGCTGGCGATAACCTAGATGATTTCGGTGATACAGTCTACAGAAAAAGTAACAATCAACGTCGTTCATTTGTACAACAAAATCAGGCTAAATTTGGTAAAACCTTTATTGTATTACCAAATGCAAATTACGGTGGCTGGGAAGGTGGATTAGCTGACGGTTACTTTAAAAAGATACCCAAGGCAAAAATTAAAGCACGTCTAGATGCCGTACAAGCATGGGATGGTAAATAGTCTGCTTTATTAATAGTAGTTGATAAAAATCTCCATTAAATGTTATTTAATGAGATTTTTATTTAACTTCTTGTTCTTGCAAATGCTGCCGCTTTCTTCTATTAATTCATTACTTGGACGCTGATGCGTGTAAAGTTCAAATTGTTCAACCGCTTGTAAAACAATAACCTCAGCACCTGAAATAACCTTTTTCCCTTTAGATTCTCGCACTAACGGATAAAGGGGGTTTCAGCCGGAATAGCAACAACATCAAAAGCGATATTTGCAGCATTAATCATAGATTGTGGAAAAAGCCAACTCAGTTTCTTCTTTTTCCACCTTTCATGCCTATCGGGGTGACATTTACCAGAAATTTCTGCACACTGATTTACCAACGAATCAATATATTCATAACCATAAAGTGCGGCTAAATATCTGCCCTGTTTTTTGCATTGCGAGCATAAATTTTAACCTTCTCAAAGCCCTTATTTTTAAATGCAGCAACAACGGCCTTCGCCATCCCGCCACTGCCTTGTACAATCACGGAAGCATAATTATTTCAGTTGATATTTCTCAATTAATTTTACAATAGCAATATAATCTGTGTTATAAGCACGTAAGAAACCATCATCATTCACAATAGTGTTTACTGATTCTATCGCTTTTTGCTGAAGAATGGATTTCATCTAAAAAGGCATACAACTTTCTTTTAAACGGCATAGAAACAGCACAACCACGAACACCTAATGCTCGTACACCTTTCACTGCATGTTCAATATCTTGTGTCGTAAAGGCTTTATAAATGAAATTTAATCCTAACTTTTCATATAAATAATTATGAAATGCGGTTCCAAAATTACCTGGTCGTCCTGACAACGACATACAGAGTTGAGTATCTTTATTTATCATTTTACTTTTTCTAAATATTTAAATTCATACCATCATCAAGTCCAATAAAATATTGGTTCATATCAAATGCAGGTTTTGCAGCTTTATCTTGCCCAACAATTCGCGCCGGTACCCCAGCAGCTGTCGCGTATTCTGGTACAGGATGGAGCACGACTGAATTAGCCCCCAATTTTTGGCATATTTTCCCTACTTCGATATTACCTAAAAATTTTAGCACCAGCACCAATCATCACTGCCCTCGCGTACCTTTTGGATGACGATCACCAGATTCTTTACCTGTTCCGCCAAGTGTTACGCCTTGCAAAATAGACACATCATTCTCAATTATAGAGGTCTCCCTACGACAATTCCTGTGGCATGATCAAACATGATGCCATGACCAATTTTTAGCTGCAGGATGAATATCTACATCAAAGGCTACTGAAATCTGATTTTGCAGATAAAGCGCAAGCGCTTTTTCGATTCTGATTCCACAAATAATGTGTAATCCGATAACTCTGAATAGCATGGAAACCTTTTTAAATAAAGTAATGGCGTAGTCCACAATTCCACCGCTGGATCGCGCTGACGCACAGCTTTAATATCACTTGCTGCACAATCAATAATTGAAGGATTAGCTTGATAGGCTTTCTTCAATGATTTCTCGTAAAGAGATCGCTGGCATAATAGGATTCGCTAATTTATTAGCAAGTAAATAACTCAATGCACTACCAAGATTTTGATGTTTCAAAATAGTAGAGTGAAAGAAACTTGCTAACATAGGCTCATGCTCTGCGAGCATTTTGCCTCTTGACGGATGTACTGCCATACCTCTAATGTCATATTATATCCCCTTTCTCCGCCCATTTTATTGGCAAGCCTGGCCATATCTTAATTTATTCAACAAAAATTATAACGCAATATCAACTAAACATTAGCTAAACGAAATTGAAAAGGCACTATCACCCTTCCTTTTCACCATTTTGTAATTGATAAAATTGCGGATAATTACATTACGCAAAAATGATATTATAAGGATTATTATCTCCCTCGCTTAAAGCATTTTGGTAAAGTTGATTAATCTCACGCACTTTATCATCCTTTTTCACCATCACATCGGCGATAAATTTCAAGACTGATTAGGCTTTCATCTAAAATGTAAACATTGAAACTGTGATCCGATTATCTTCAAAGAAAAACTGTAAGAAACCTTCTCGAGCAGAAATGCATCCATTTCTGCTGGATAACAACGGCTCTCTTTGGCTCATTTCACTATCCTTAATAGGATTTTTGTAAAACTTCATCAGTAACCTACCGCACTTTTTATATCATCAAGCGCAGAATCACTCTGATTTCTTGTAAAGTGGATACCTACGCCTCTTCAAAGAAGAATTGCCAATTTTACCTGCAACACGTAAACGAGAGAATGACTTAATGACGCTCTCCAACCTGAATACTCACACAACGATTAATCATCCGCAACAAGCTGGCATAAATCTTGTCTATACGTTTGCTATAATAATGTACTTGAATCGAATCAGGTCGATTCACCCACGATAAATTTTTGTTAGAAAGCACTTTTAGAGCAAGCAAAATCGCATTTTGACCTTCAAAAATGAAGGGTACGAATTTCATTCCAAATATTACGATAAAGTAAAATCAATACTTCCTACAAGGCTTTTGCTCCATTGCACCAAAACTAAATAAATCTCTTTGATGAAATATCTGTTAATACTTCTTCTACATTCGCTGTTGATTCACCGTCAGATTAATTGCAGCAACAAACTACGAATTTCACACTGATTTAATAAATCGCTATTACTTGGTTGAGGCGTGACAGTACTTGGAAATGCCACTCGAAGATTATGTACAAAACGATGTAATGTTGCTGAACTCACTTTTTACTAAAAAATGAGATAAGTGCGTCTTCTCAGTTAAAAGACGATTAAAAACATGCCCATGCGACGAGTTTATTTATTTCTCTCACCATATTCAATCACTGCTTTTTAGAAAACATAATATGATTTGGCGTGACTGATTAATAAGATACCAGCCATCTTTGAAATGCTTTATTTCCTCGTACTTCTAAGAAGGTATCGATCATCTCCGACAAATTATGGAAATTTGCGTGTTGGAGTAAAGTGACCTTACCCGGAATTGCTTCAGGCCGTATCAAAGTTTTACGTGAAAGAATATTAATATCTTTGTGGTACAACACTTGAGTGAATTCGATGTTTTTCGAGCAAACTCAGCTAAGTTACGGTAACTCAACATCAAAAACTTCACCACATTATCGATTTTCTTTACTGCTTTGACTTTTCCAGAGTGAAGACAATTGTGAAATTGTAGTTTCATCAGACCATCCCCATTCCCGTGCCAAAATTTCCATATAACGGATATGCCAATTATCTGCGTGAAACGAGATCCTTCGTTGCTTTCACATAAAAAGCAACGACGTACAAAAATCAAGGTGCTTAAATTCAGAAAGTGCGGTTAAATATTTGAGTAACTTTTGAAAGGATAGCAATATAGGATCAAAAGTGATCTGGATTAGCACAACCTGAAAGTGCAAATCGCGCTTTAAAGGTGCGGCTAATTAAACAGGTATTAGGATACTCTTTAGAATAAGCTTCTAGTAGTAAAATTTTGAGTACTGATTTATAAGGAGGAATCTTTATCAAGCCGCTATAAGCTAGCCTTCCCAAAAGGTTCACTGCCGAGAATTGACCTAAACCGCCAAAATCAACCCAATCATTTTTGGATCGAGTTCCCCAGATTCAATCAGTCGTTCAACTTCCTTTTCATAATCCTTTTCGTTTTCAAACCCATGAAAATGTAGCACATAAAGGTTTACCTGCTAAACAAAACTGCTGACCGATAAAATTCATCCAACAGCAACATATACTGTGTGGATCCACTATTTTCGGCGGTGAGTGAATCAGCATAATGTTCGTGGCGAGCGTTGTTGATCTACTAAATAGAAATTAATTTTCACGATTAAACTGAGTCGCCCATTCAGAAATACGTTTAGCTGGTGAGCGACATTCATCTGAACTAAGGCCATCACGGACACAACCAAGTATCTAAATCAGAAGATGAAGTTTGCTAATAGAACCAAAACTCCCATCACATACACACACCAAATAGGAGTAAAACAGATTGAAAATTTACACGCACTTTGATGATTTATATATTTGACAATCAGTATACATACCGTATTCATTAACAAGCCATCGCTTTTGATAATCTAGGGAAATATGAAACGAAACCCCTGATGGAGCACTGAATGACATAGCCAGGAAGCTGTGGGTGATTACCTGTAAAAGTAAAGGAACTATTGATAACACATGTTGAAACGCAGGAACTCAGTAACGCCTCGTTCAAAACGACGTTTATCTAAAAGCCTTTTACCCATTGTTTCGCCTGTCTAAAGATTATATTCCAAGCAGCGTCTTACCAGAACAGCAAAATTTACTAGGTACTTACCACTTGAGGTGTAGGAAAGCAAAAGAATTAAACGAAATAAGCGGTACTATTCTATCATTCGATTTATTACACCTTAATCCAGAATATAGATGATTAAGTGTAACATTTTCTTAACTAAGCATCCATCGACATACAGAGGTAAGGTTAATGGGTGAATACAGGTCACGTTAGATGACATATCAATTTGCCATTATAGGTTTGGCATTCCGATATGACGTAATCAAACCCACCTTCGTTAATATTATCGAATAGATTTTTACCAATAGATTGTGAAATCTCATAGTTTCTGATTTAAAACTGTAAGTCCTAGCAATACCACAGCATTGGCTAGGTAACAATGATTTCTAAACCAGGAAATCAACACCCAAAGTACAGGGTGCCCAACCTGCTTTATCTACGTGACAAGCGGTGGATAAGCCACCGAAGTTTAAGTGGTTTCAACGGTAATGTTTTACCTCTTTGAAAAAGCTGGTATAAGAATCGGCGTCACCATATGAATATGCGGACGGACTTTAGCATTGTCGATACCTAAAATATGATGGTATTCATCACGCAGGTTGTGAACAACTCGATGCTTCACTGATCATCTAGTCCATTTTTCATCTACCATTTTTCCAATGTAATCGGTATTGAACCGTGCGATATTACGTGCACGTTCTGGAGAAAACTGTTCACCATTAATTGGTAAACCACAGCATTTTTCTTTTTCTAGTAACATCACCCTCGATGTTCATTGCGTTGAACACTTTTGAGGAATTCTTTACCAAGCTGTGGATTATTATAGTTCACATAGCAACCATGATAATATCGCGACTTTACGCTCAAATTTTTGCTGGTCTTGGTAATGCATTTTTCATATACCAGCTACGGAACGTGCCAAACGCATATTTAGGTAAAGTACGTTCTTACTAATTTTGCCGTTTTTTCCAACATAAATTTGGTCGCTTTTTAGGCTTTGGATGGTGTTTACAATCGGCGCTAGTGTAGTATTGATTTTTCCCCATTACATCCGTGTTACTTTAAACGCATCACGCAATTTATTCATTAACGGTTTTTGAGACTGCGCTATGATTGTTACGCGCACGCATCAATTAAATACCGATTTTCACATCAGACGGACGTTTCACTTCCACAACGTTTACAGTTAGTACAATATTTAAGTGCTTCATCGTAAAAGTTCAGCTGATTTTAAGCGTAAACGCCACCATCTGGACCAGATTGTTTTTGGACCAGGATAAAGCGGATTGTCGTGAAACCGACAAACAGCAGCATGAGCGTACATTTAATACAGCTTAAAACTTTCGTCGATATATTTATGGCTTTCAGGTGAATTAAGGGATTGTTTTGCATATCAATGAGTCGTTGATATTATCCATATTATTCCCCTATTTCGCCAAGATTTCATCAGCAACGCCAAGGGCAGTTAGCAACAGCCATCACCCGGAACCACAACCCAAGCTCAAACGCATTAAACCCACCAATCACAGTCTACGACGGCATCGTAACTGTTAAATATTGACTGCTCTTTTTGCACTAACATGATGCATTAATTGCCACCAGCAGATTGATAAGGTTGTGGATGAGCAAAACGATGAGCAGTCCAAGTGAAAACGATCTTTATCGATTAAACCCTTCAACACCGATAATATCGGATTCAAAACTGGCTCATAAATTTTATCGAATTCAGAAATGAGTCCTTTTATTGAAGAAAACTGCCTGAAGCCAGTACAAAAATTATCTGCAGTAATTCTTCATCTTCGAGCAAGCAGTGTTACTACAACGTACTTGATTTCTCAAATGTTGCGCTCAATGCACTATCTACCGTTAATCATTAAAACCACCAGAGATTCAAAATTTACGGCGTACTGAATACGCTGGCGCATACCGAGTAATGATGGTGGCAATGTAGGTAATTCAAATACTGAGTTTAGTTGCATCACGAAGTGCAGTCATAAATTCTTGGTTTTCTGAAACCAAAAACAAGCCGGTAAAAATGCTGCTTCTGCGCCTTTAGTGCTGATTCAATAATTTCTTTAACGAGATCAGTTGAACGCAAGTTTGTGCTCTAGAAGTTGAGAGATGTTTACACTACGGAACTCACGAGCATGCGAAGTTCGTCTAATTGCGGAATATTTAAGAAACCACTGTCACCTCACAATGCTCAAAATTGTGGGTTTAACATCAAATTTGCGGCTAAAAGTTGCGGCTGAAAATCGTGATAACCTTCGATACCAAGCACAGCAATACGTTTATGCGGAAAATGTCATTGCCTTTGCACAGTTGGCACACTATTTGGTGAAAGCCACTGCACCACGTAAACTGCCTAAGCCTGTTACACTGCAATGGTTCTTTTCCGTAGAACCAATTAAATCAAGATTTAATTCATTGCTAAATGTTCAAAATCTCAGCTTTTAGCAGCACTTTCTTTCCGCACCCAATAAACTCATAGGGTGATCAGGTAATTCATATGCGAAGTGCGGCGATATTTTCTTTAAATTTTCTACTGCGCGACCTTTCCCCATTTGGCGTTGATGGCATACGGCTTAATCAAATCTAAAAGAGCCAGATGCAAAATCAATGGCTGCTTGACCGTTGTTGATAATCACGCAACGTTTGCTCGCGTTGTTGAAGGGCGATGCCACAGGTTAAACCCGCCAAACCACCGCCAATAATGGCTACATCAAAATTCATTGCACTATCCGTCCCTTGTTGTGCTTGTTCATCAAGCGGTTTCACATCATTCAAACCTACTACGCTGCATACATCAAGATGTAAATTTCAGCCGCGAATAGCTCCCCGCCAATCGGCTCAATACGCCTTAGCGTTCTTCCACAAAGGCAGAAAGAGGTGGTTGAGTTGACTAAATGCGCTGCCAAAACGGTTCGTATTAAGCCTGCATTTGTGACGACATGCTCGTTCAACTGTACCGCATACCAACAGAGTACGGCGACGTAACCGCCATGCTATTGTACCGAGTTCATCAATCTGCGTAGCGCATCTTCGCCCGATCACCGCTTCATATCTGCAAACCATTGAACGATTCAAACGTTCTTTTTCAGCAAAACGAGTTGCGCGTGAACCGTGACGATACACAGCGGAATAACGAATAGTACTTGGTAATGAAATGACTTTTGGTTGGTCTCTTGACTTTCAGTAGAACCAGGCAGAGGTTAGCTCCGCAGTGACACAATGAGCTTATTGCAGTTTACAAACAAGGTCGTGTCGCCCATTCAGCCATTAAACGATAAGTCATTAACTTACCGCCAGTGATTGCATCAGCCGTCTAAAGCATCACGTTCTGCGTGGTCAAGTACTATTCGATACCACGGCTCGGCGGCCAGATGGATGCATCACGCGTAAATGGACTGTCACGCATACGCACGTAACACGCGAGTTACGCAAGCTAAGCGAAAGTTTTCACCTTCACGGAAAAGAATATCCACTCTTCTGGCGTTACTTGCACGTTATCGATCCGATCATAAGAACACACTGAGTTGTACCAATAACACAAATTGTATCGCCTGGAACTAGAAGTCCGCATCCGCTGGCTTTACGGCAGCGGTTAATTACAAGTTTATTAATGCGATGGCCCATTACAGAATGCACCCTCGCAGGAACATTTTGATTTTGAGATCGGCATATTCCGCAATCCCTGTCCCAAATACCACCAGCAGGCCACGGCGGTGCATTAGGTTCTCACACTAGCGATCGTACATTCGGCTACCAGTCACTTTTTCCACCTTCACGAATCAAATTTTTACTTCGCAGCAGTGCGAACATTTTGCGCCATCCATCGCATCCATGTATGAGAGCAGTTAAACGGAATAATAGAACCATCTGGCAACAACTGCGCCCACTACAGTCTGGTTGCAGAAGGGTTCCATAATTTTCATAAGTCAGGATTAATGGCTTTGCATCAATTCCAGATGCGTAACTCTCAAGGAAGTTTTTGATAGTCGAGAGAATCTTCAGCAAACGGTAAATAAGCCCTTCGCTCATCTACGCAATGACGCGCAATTTTGCGCAAAATGCGGTTTTCTTTAATACATTCTTCAGCAGATTCTTGGTCGTTCACGGCCTAACGCGCCCACTGTGTAATAATCCGTGGTTTGCGTCTGTCGCACCGGTCGCGATATCGCGGCGTTCAATAAAATACAATCAATGCCACGAAGGCGCACAGTCACGCAATACCGGCACCCGTTGCACCACCACCGATAATTATGACATCAGTAGCTGAGTGGCGAAAAATCTCCAGCATCTTTGTACATGCAGGGCGATAATCCCATGCTTTTACCCCCAATTCCCAAAATTTAACAAAAAGTAATATAAAAATACAGAGAGTATTGTATTTAAGTATGCTAAATTAACAACATTTTGAGCGGAAAGAGAAATGAATTTGTGAAGTTGATCACAATAATTTTCGCATTCGCTCAGACAAAGTAAAAATTTTGTGAAACACTTCATTTTTGCATTTTACTACTTTCTTATATTTTCTTTTATGATGCACCACATCACTACTATCTGAAGGGTAAATTTCAATAACACATAATTACAAAGTTGGAGAAAAATTATGTTTGGTCCATTTTAAACCCGCTCCGCATATTGCGGAACTTCCAGCGGATTGATTCCACGTATAAACGCTTACGTTGGAGTATTCGCAGGATCTTCTTTGGCTATGCCGCATACTATTTTCGTGCGTGCAAACTTTGACTTGGCACAACCTGGTTTAATTCAAGCTGGCCTTTATACAAAAGCTGAGCTTGGTGTGATCGAGTTCTGCAGCTGGTCTTGCTTACGGTTTATCATTCAGTCCTGGCTGGTATGTCTGACCGTTCAACCCTAGTATTCCTACCATTTGGTTTATTACTATCTGGTTTGTGTATGACCTTAATGGGTCTATTCCATAGGCAACCTCTGGCATCGCTGTCATGTGGGCGATGATCTTCTTAAATGGTTGGTTCCAAGGTATGGGATGGCCTCCATGCTGGTCGTACAATGGTGCACTCGGTGGTCTCAACCAGAACGCGGTACTATCGTATCTATCTGGAATACAGCACACAATATCGGTGGTATGATGCCTGGTGCAATGGTGCTATGAAAGTGCCGTCTTCTTCAGCACTCATGGTATCGAAGCACAAGCAGAACGATATGCAGCAATCCTATACTATCCGGGTATTGCAGCAATGATCTCTAGTGCAATTCCAGTTTACTTCGTGATGCGTGATACTCCACAATCCTGTGGTTTACCATCTATCGAAAAATGGCGTACTGACTACCCTGATGACTATAACTGAAAAACTTTACGAAAACGATTTAAGCACAAAAGAAATCTTCGTAACTTATGTATTGAAAAACAAATTGTTAGTGGTACATCGCACTTGCTAACGTGTTCGTATATTTAATCCGCTACGGCGTATTAAAATGGTCTCCGGTTTACTTGAGGTGGTAAAACACTTAACATCAAAGGTACTGCGCATGGGCATACACAATCTATGAATTAGCAGCGGTTCCAGGTACGCTATTATGTGGTTGGGTATCAGATAAAGTATTCAAAAGGTAAACGTGGTTTAACAGGTTTCATCTTCATGATCTTAACACTGCAGCGGTTAGTTGCGTACTGGATGAACCCAGCTACACCAGAAGCTGAATTAGCAAACTACAGCGCATGGTATCAAAACCCATACCAATTAACAGACTTCATTTTAATGACTTTAATCGGTTTCTTAATCTATGGTCCTGTAATGTTAATCGGTTTACATGCTCTTGAGTTAGCACCGAAAAGCAGCAGGTACTGCAGCAGGCTTCACCGGTTTGTCGGTTGCACTTAGGTGGTACAGTTTCGCATCAGCAGTAATCGGTTGGGCTGCTCAACATTACGGATGGGACGGTGGTTTCTACGTAATGATCGGCGGTGGCATATTAGCGAGTGTTATTACTGCCTAATCGTAATGGTTGAAGAGGAAAAACACAAAGCGAAATTAGGCGATGCTCACGGTACTAAATAATTAGTTTAAAAGGCGGCGAGCAAATGACTTAGCCGCCTGTCAACTAAAATCTAAAACCCATAAAAATTTACCGCACTCTTAAGGAGAAAATACTTATGAAACTTAAAACTTTAGCTCTTTCTTTATTAGCAGCTGGCATACTTGCTAGGTTGTAGCAGCCATTCATCAAGCATGGCAAATGCAAATGAAATCAGACAAAATTATTATTGTCTCACCGTGGTGCTAGCGGTTATTGTACAGAGACATACTTTTAGAATCTAAAGCACTTGCGTTTGCACAACATGCTGATTATTTAGAGCAAGATTTAGCAATGACTAAAGATGGCCGTTTAGTTGTTATTCACGATCACTTTTAGATGGTTTGACTGATGTAGCGATTCCCACATCGTCACCGTAAAGATGGTCGTTACTATGTCATCGACTTTACTTAAAAGAAATTCAAAGTTTAGAAATGACAGAAAACTTTGAAACTAAAGATGGCAAACAAGCACAAGTTTATCCTGGTCGTTTCCCCACTTTCGAAATCACACTTCAAAGAAATTTCCACACCTTGAAGATGAAATTGAATTTATCCAAGGCTTAGAAAAATCTACAGGCAAAAAGTAGGAATTTATCCAGAAATCAAAGCACCTTGGTTCCCACCATCAAAATGGCAAAGATATTGCAGCTGAAACGCTCAAAGTGTTGATATGGCTATATAAAGAAAAACCATGATATGGTTTACTTACAAACTTTCGACTTTAATGAGTTAAAACGTATCAAAACTGAATTACTTCCAAAAATGGGCATGGATTTGAAATTAGTTCAATTAATGGCTTTATACAGATTGGAAAGAAACGCAAGAAAAAGATGCGAAAGGTAAATGGCAAAACTATGATTACGATTGGATGTTTAAACCAGGTGCAATGGCAGAAGTAGTGAAATATGCTGATGGTGTTGGTCCGGGTTGGTATATGTAGTAGATAAAGAACAATCTAAACCAGACGTTGTATACACACCATTAGTAAAAGAGCTTGCTCAATACAAAGTAGAACTTCATCCATATACAGTGCGTAAAGATGCATTGCCAGAATTCTTCACAGACGTAAATCAAATGTACGATGCATTATTGAATAAATCAGGTGCAACAGGCATATTTACTGATTTCCCAGATACTGGCGTGGAATTCTAAAAGGGATAATATCCCTCACAACCGTGGGTAAATATACCCACAGTTAAATAGAGTTTCTATATCGCAGAAGCCAAAAGTCTACTCTAACAGAGTAACATCATAATCAATCTAGGCGTTCTAACCTAGAATTCAAATAAGGAGGCTATTTCAAAAACACTCCGCATTCTAATAAATTCTTCCCCTTTTATTTAGGAAAACACCCTTCATTTCAACCGCACTTCTAAGGAGTGATCTATGGATGAAACTCATTAAAAGCGAACTGTATTGGCGAGTTTTTAGGTACAGCCTTATTGATTTTCTTTGGTGTGGGCTGCGTTGCAGCACTAAAAGTAACAGGCGCTAGTTTTGGCTTGTGGAAATCAGCGTATGTGAGGGATGGGCGTTGCACTTGCAGTATATGCAACAGCTGGTTTATCTAGCGCATTTAAACCCAGCAGTAACCATTGCCCTTTGGAAATTTGCGCTTTTGACGGCAAAAAGTAATTCCTTATATCATTTCACAAATGCTCGGCGCATTCTTTGCTGCAGCGATTAGTTTATGCCTTATACCGCAATGTTTTTATTGATTATGAAACAGCCCACAACATTGTTCATGGTACTACAAGAAAGTTTAAAGCCTTGCGGGTACATTCTCCACTTATCCTCATCCAAGTTTAAGCATTGGTAGAGCCTTTTGCTGTGGAATTTGTGATTACTGCAATTCTTATGGCATTAATTATGGCATTAACTGACGATGGAAACGGTGTACCTCGTGGTCCACTTGCCCCATTACTAATTGAGTGTATTAATCGCGGTTCTTGGTGGTGCTATGGGCCCTTTAACAGGTTTGCCATGAATCCAGCACGTGACTTCGGACCAAAATTCTTTGCTTATCTCGCTGGCTGGGGTGAACTCTGCTTTAACTGGTGGACGAGAAATCCCTTATTTTATCGTTCAATGGTTGCACCTGTTTTTAGGCGCATTAGCTGGTGCATGGTTATACAAAAGTAATTGGCGGCAATTTACCTTGTAATTGCGGCTGCGAATAATTATTTGAAGGAGTAATACTATGACAGACAAAAAATACATCATTGCATTAGACCAAGGCACAACAAGCTCTCGCGCAGTATTATTAGATCATAATGCGAATGTGGTTGAAATTGCACAACGTGAATTTACCCAAATCTACCCTCGAGCAGGCTGGGTAGAACATAATCCAATGGAAATTTGGGCAACTCAAAGCTCAACTTTAAATGAAGTCGTTGCCAAAGCGGGCATTACATCTGATGAAATCGCCGCTATCGGTATCACCAACCAACGTGAAACCACCATTGTATGGGAAAAAGCAACTGGTACGCCTGTTTACAACGCTATCGTTTGGCAATGTCGCCGTACAGCAGACATTACCGATAAATTAAAAGCTGATGGTCATGAAGAATACATTCGTAACACCACAGGATTGGTGGTTGACTCATACTTCTCTGGTACAAAAAGTAAAAATGGATTTTGGATAACGTTGAAGAGTGCTAGAGAAAAAGCAGAACGAGGCGAATTATTATTTGGTACCGTTGATACTTGGCTTGTATGGAAACGACTCAAGGCCGAGTGCATGTAACAGATTATACCAATGCATCTCGTACCATGTTATTCAACATTCACACTAAAGCAATGGGACGACAAGATGCTTGAAATCTTGAATATTCCACGTTCAATGTTACCTGAAGTGCGCAACTCTTCTGAAATTTACGGCCAAACCAATATCGGTGGTAAAGGCGGTGTTCGTATTCCTGTTGCAGGGATTGCAGGTGACCAACAAGCCGCTCTTTACGGACATCTTTGCGTACATGCAGGCCAAGCCAAAAACACTTATGGCACAGGTTGCTTTATGTTGCTCCACACAGGTAACAAAAGCTATTACATCCCAAAAATGGACTTCTCACAACCATTGCTTGTAATGCAAAAGGCGAACCAGAATATGCCCTAGAAGGTTCTGTATTTATCGCTGGTGCATCAATCCAATGGCTCCGTGATGAACTCAAAATTGTTCATGATAGTTTTGACTCTGAATACTTCGCACAAAAAGTGACTGATAGTAATGGCGTATATGTTGTTCCTGCTTTCACGGGTTTAGGTGCACCATATTGGGATCCATATGCGCGCGGTGCAATTTTTGGTCTTTCTCGCGGTGCAAACCGTAATCATATTGTTCGTGCAACCCTAGAATCTATTGCTTACCAAACCCGTGATGTCTTTAGAGGTCTGCAATCAGATTCTGGTGAACGTTACTAATATCTCCGTGGATGGTGGCGCGACAAACAATAACTGCTTAATGCAATTCCAAGCTGATATTTTTAGATGTAAATGTTGAGCGTCCAGTCGTGAAAAAGAAGTGACCGCTCTAGGTGCTGCTTATCTTGCTGGTTTAGCAACAGGCTTCTGGAAAGATTTAGACGAGCTTCGCGATAAAGCCCGTGTAGAACGCACCTTTAGTCCAGACAGCGACAATGAAAAACGCGAACGTCGCTACAAAGGCTGGAAAAAGCCGTTAAACGCTCATTAGACTGGGCAAAAGAGGATGAGGAATAATTTTTTTATTGCCTATTTTTCAAATGTTCATTACTTCAAAACGATCGTAAGTGCGGTCGTTTTTTTATTGGTTTTTATCTCAAATCAGTAAACTAAAGATATTATTTTCTCAATGGAGAATCATCATGAAACCTTATCTCATTGCCCCCTCTATTCTGTCTGCCGATCTTGCTCGACTTGGAGATGATGTACAACGTGTGCTTAATGCTGGCGCAGATGTCATTCATTTCTGATGTGATGGATAACCATTATGTGCCTAATCTCACTTTTTGGTCCCGCAGTATGCCAGTCCTTACGTGATTATGAGGGATTACCGCGCCAATTGATGTACATTTAATGGTAAAAACCTGTGGATAGAATTATTCCTGACTTTGCTAAAGCTGGGGCAAACTATATTACATTTCATCCAGAATCTAGCGAACATATTGACCGCACTTTACAACTCATTCGTGATCACGGTTGTAAATCTGGTTTAGTTTTTAACCCCGCAACACCACTAAGTTATTTAGATTATGTGCTAGACAAAATTGACATTGTATTAGTAATGTCAGTAAACCCAGGTTTTGGTGGTCAATCCTTTATTCCTGCAACCTTACAAAAACTTCAACAAGCACGTAAAAATTATTGATAACAGTGGCTATGATATTCGTCTCGAAGTTGATGGTGGTGTTAAAGTCGATAATATTGCAGAAATTGCTGCTGCAGGTGCTGATATGTTTGTGGCGGGCTCAGCCATTTTTTGGAAAATCCGATTATAGACAAGTAATAGATCAAATGCGTACACAATTATCAAATGCAAAAGCCCAATAATATTTTTTAGAAGAGATAACAAATGAATACACAATTTAAAACTTATTGGATTTGATTTAGACGGAACCTTAGTAAATAGCCTTCGCCAGATTTAGCCTTATCAGTAAACTCTGCATTAACTGAATTTAGCTTACCTCAAGCATCCGAAAGAATTAGTACTCACTTGGATTGGCAACGGTGCACCTGTCTTAATTGCCCGAGCATTAGATTGGGCTTGTGCTCAAAGCGGTCGAGAATTAACAGCGTCTGAGATTGAAAAAGTAAAAGCGCGGTTTAATTTTTTTACTACGGTGAAAATTTATGCAATATCAGCCGTTTATATCCCAAATGTGAAGGAAACTTTTAGAAAAATTTAAAAAGAAAAAGGCTATACGCTTGCAGTCGTAACAAATAAGCCAACACATCATGTTCAACCTGTCTTGCCGCATTTAGTATTGATCATTTATTTAGTGAAATGCTTGCTGGGACAATCACTACCGCGATCAAACCCCATCCAGGGCCACTTTATTATTTATGTGGAAATTCGGTGTTGAACCACGCCAAATACTTTTTTGTTGGTGATTCTAAAAATGATATTCTTGCTGCACACGCAGGTTGCCCCGCTGTCGGATTAACCTATGGGTATAATCTATAACATGCCTATTAGCGATTCCAACCCAGATTGGGTATTCGATGATTTTTTCTCAGCTACTAACAATTTTGTAAGATATCTTTAAAATGGGCGGCAGTTTTCCGCCCTAACTCAATCTAAAAGATTCAACATTCCTTCCAACGTTTCCTGCGCAATCATCCAATCTGCTTCCACTATTTCTAACGACTTTTCACCCATCACTTGTTCATTCAAAAGTGCAGTTAATTTTTCTTTATTTTTCTGCATTATAAAGCTCTGAATCCGACAGCTGATTTTCGATTTCTACAAGTTGTTGAGAGTACTTATCCATTTTGTCTTCCAACTGAACAATTTTTTTACGAAATGGCGCGGTTTGTTGACGTAATTCCGCCTCACGGCGTTTTTGTTCTTTACGATTTTGGTTAGAAGTAGCATTTTCTGTAGCTTCAATTTCATCATTAGATTTGGATATCAATTGACTATTTTGTTCGGTTAACCATTTCTGATAATCGTCTAAGTCCCCCTTAAATTCTTCCACTTGTTTATCCTGTACTAAATAAAATTCTTCTACCGTATTACGTAGTAAATGACGATCGTGAGAGACAACAACTAGCGAACCTTCGTAATCAACCAAGGCTTCTGTTAAAAGCTTGGCGCATATCTAAATCCAAGTGGTTAGTTGGCTCATCCAATAACAGCAAATTTAGGGCGTTGCCATACAATCAATGCTAAAAACTAATCTCGCTTTTTCACCACCGGAAAAGGATTTCACCGCCTGATTTCACTTTATCACCGTGAAAAGCAAAACTACCAAGATAATCACGTACCTGTTGTTCAGTTTGTTCTGGTGCGATTTTTTTGCATATGCCAGCGCAGATTCGTCCGCACTGAAGCGTATCCAACTGATGTTGAGCAAAAATAACCAAGCTGTACACCTTTAGCAAGTTGAACATTGCCTGAAATTGCAGTCAGCTCTCCAGCTAAAAAGTTTAATCAAAGTTGATTTACCTGCCCCATTTTTCCCCAATAAAACCAATGCGTGAACCTGGCACAAGATTAAGTTTAATTTTACTCAAAATTTCAACCGCACTTTCCCCTTCTCCATAACCAGCACTAGCTTGTTCAATCATCACTAAAGGGCTTTGGCAAAAGTAGCAGGGAACGAAATGCAAAGGTAGAAAGGATTATCTGCATAAGCTGGTGCAATAAGTTCCATTCGTTCTAACGCTTTCACTCGACTTTTGCGCCTGTTTTGCCTTAGTTGCTTTTTGGCCTTAAAGCGATCAATATAACTTTGTAAATGAGCAATTTTTGTTGTTGCTGTCGATACATCGCAGCCTGTTGTGCAAGTTTAGTCGCGCGCTGCACCTCAAAAAGACGAATAATCACCGGTGTATTCATTCAGTTTTTGATATTCAATATGCAAAAATTTTATTCACGATCGGATCAAGAAAATCACGGTCGTAGAAATCAGAACCAATGTACCTTGATAATTCACTAACCAACGTTCCAATCCAAATCACCGCCTCCAAATCTAAGTGGTTCGTCGGCTCATCAAGTAACAATAAATCTGACGGACAAAGCAACGCCTGTAGCTAAATTCAATCTCATTCGCCAACCACCGGAGAAGGATTTCACAGCATGACTGGTTTCTACCTGAGTAAAGCCCAAACCATGTAAAAGTGTTTCCCGCACGAGAGCGAATTGTCCACGCATTAATAGCATCAAGTCTATCGTGAATGCGTGCAATCGCATTACCATCGTTTTGTTCATTCGCCCAAGCTAATTCTTGCTGTAAGCGGCAATATTCTCGATCACCTTGAATTACATAATCAATTGCAGAAACATCCAGCGCAGGCGTTTCTGATTCACCCAAGATACCGCCCAATTTGATGGATAAGTCACATCTCCGCCTTCTGGCTGAAGTTCTTTTTAACAACGCCAAAGAGAGGATTTACCATCAACCATTTTTACCCACTAAAACCAACTTTTGTTTAGGGGTAATCGTAGCTACTCGCATTGTCGAGTAATTCCGTTTTGTCCACGCTTTTAAGGAAAATATTATTAAATACAATCATTTTTCTAAAACACATCTTAATTTTTGCTTATTTTGCAAACATTATGTTCAATATGCAAAAACTTATTACAAAAATCAATTTCAATCAATAAGAAATAATTACTTACGGCAGATTTATTTTTGTTGTTACTAGGCAAATTAGGTAGAATAAGCTAAATTTTTATACTGAGATTATGAATGAAAAACAAGCAATTTCTAGCCGCACTTTTAGGTACATTCTTACTAACAGGATGTGCAAATAAACCTGATGGAGAACGTAATGACTCCTTGAAGGGTTCAATAGAACAATGTGGAAAGTTTAACTATAATGTGATGGATCATTATGTTCTTGAACCTGTAGCTAAGGGCTGGAATAATTACGTCCCTAAACGCGTTTCTTCAGGCCTTACAAGTATGGCGAACAATCTTGATGAGCCTGTAAGCGTTTGTAAACCGATTAATTGAAGGTGAACCGAAAGCCTTTGTACATTTTAACCGTTTTTGGATCAACACTATATTTGGTTTAGGTGGTTTTGTTGATTTTGCGAGTGCAAGTAAAGAATTACGTATTGATCACCAACGCGGATTTGGTGAAACACTTGAAGCTATGGCGTTGATGCTGGCACATATATTGTTTTACCTATCTATAATGCCACTACACCGCGCCAATTAACTGGTGCCGTAGTAGATGCCGCTTATATGTATCCTTTCTGGGAATGGATAGGCAGCATGGTCCCTCGTTAAATATGGTGTTCAAGCTGTAGATACCCGTGCTAAAATCTCGATAACGCAGAGCTATTACGTCAAGCCCAAGATCCATACGTAACATTTCGCGAGGCTTATTACCAAAATCTTCAATTCAAAAGTCAGTGATGGAAAATCTGAAGATCATCAAGAGACACTTCCTGATGATGTGCTAAAAGAAATTGATCAATAAACAAAAAGTGCGGTAATTTTTCTCCGCACTTTTATCAATTAAGGAGAAAAACCATGACAAACAAATTATTCATACCGAGCATGCCCCTGCAGCAATTGGCCCTTATGTTCAAGCCATTGATTTGGGCAATTTAGTGCTTACATCGGGTCAAATTCTGTCAATCCAACAACAGGGGATATACCAACAGATATCGTAGCACAAAGCACGCCAATCCTTTAGAAAAATATAAAGCAATCATTGAACAAGCAGGTTTAACTGTGGCAGATATTGTCAAAACAACTGTTTTTGTAAAAGATCTCAATGACTTCGCAGCAGTAAATGCTGAATATGAACGTTTTTTCAAAGAAAAATCATCATCCTCACTTTCCCGCACGCTCTTGCGTAGAAGTAGCGCGATTACCAAAAGATGTAGGGTTAGAAATCGAAGCCATTGCAATACGAAAACAATAACTTCTGCAAATCAATTATAAAAATGCGGTCATAAACTTGCGTGTTTTCTGACCGCATTTTTTTATATAAAATTTTTCTATTCTACCTTGAATTTTAATAACCCTTCCTCACTAAAAAGAGGAAGATTAATCCCTAACTTAGAGAGAACATATATATGATGCGTATTCTTCTTTTCCTTGCTACCAATATGGCCGTTATGTTGGTGTTGGGAATTATTTTTAAGTGTCACAGGCATAGCTGGAAACAGTAGCAGTGGTATTTTAATTATGGCCTTACTATTTGGTTTTGCCGGATCTTTAATTTCTTTATTTCTGTCAAAAACAATGGCATTGCGTTCAGTTGATGGAGAAGTTATTACTCAACCTCGTAACCAAACAGAACATTGGTTAATGGACACCGTTGCTCGACAAGCACAACTTGCGGAGATTCCAATGCCAGAAGTAGCAATTTACCATTCACCAGATGTCAATGCTTTTGCAACCGGTGCAACAAAAAGTAATTCATTAGTCGCAGTGAGTACTGGCTTATTGAATAACATGACAGAAGCAGAAGCGGAAGCCGTACTTGCTCGATGAGATTTCTCACATAGCAAAATGGTGATATGGTAACTATGGCTTTTATTACAAGGTGTGTTAAATACTTTTTGTAATTTTCTTATCACGTATTATTGCAACAGCAGTCGCAAGCTCACGTAATAATAACGGTGAGGAAACGCGTAGTTCTAGCTTATATTTTTTTAGTGTCAATGGTGTTAGAGATGGTATTTGGCGTACTTGCCAGCATTATTGCAATGTGGTTCTCACGTTATCGTGAATTTCGAGCAGATGTGGGTCTGCAAGCCTTGTCGGCAAAAGAAAAATGATTATGGCATTACAGCGTTTACAACAATTACATGAACCACAAAACCTTGAAGGTTCACTCAATGCTTTCATGATTAATGGCAAACGTAGTGAACTCTTTATGAGCCATCCACCGCTTGAAAAACGCATTGAAGCATTACGTAATCTTTTAAAAATAGATAAAAATCGGTCACCCTTTCATGATGACCGATTTTATTTTCCTCTTCACCCAATATTTGAATGGCGGTGTTCCTACTTCACTTTGCAACAACGTATGATCCATAAATTGACAAAAACTAGGAATATCACGCGTTGTGGCTGGATCATCAGCAATAATAAGTAATACCTCTCCCTCATTTAAATGACGAATATTTTTACGTACAAGCATGACAGGTTCTGGGCAACGAAGCCCCATGGTATCAAGGGTTTGAGTAATAATAATTTCAGACATTTTCTTTTTATCATTAGAAAATGCGCGGTAAAAACCACAGTATTTTTACCGCACTCTATAACTTAGCTTAACGTCTTGGTAAATAGCGAATAGGATCAACTGATTTACCTTTATAACGAATCTCAAAATGAAGTTTCACAGTATTTGTACCAGAGCTACCCATTTTTGCGATTTCTTGACCAGCTTTGACTTCTTGTTGATCGGTTACAAGAATTTTGTCGTTATGCGCATAAGCACTTAAGAAATCATCGTTATGTTTGATGATGATTAAATTACCGTAACCACGTAAAGCATTGCCAGCATACACGACGCGACCTGATGCAGCCGCTTTAACAGACTGTCCACGAGAACCACTAATATCAATTCCTTTATTTCCACCATCAGTATCTGAGAAACCTTGGATAATATTACCTGAAGTCGGCCATTGCCATGCAACATTCGATGCAATTGGTGCAACAACATGTGCATTAATCGGTGTGTCTATTGGTGTTATCTACTGGCGTAGTTGGTACTGATGGTGTTGTCGCAGGGGCAACTGGTGTTGTCGCAACCGGTACCATTGCTGGTGCGCTATTCGCTACACCTGCACCAGATTTAATTGGGCCAATGATTGTGCCATCTGATCCTATTTGCGTACCGTTTGCGCCTGGCGTATAGGTGACTACCGATTCTGCTGGTGCTGTCGGTACAGCCGCAGTAGTTGTTGTCGTTGCTGCCGCAGGTTGTTTTACAGGAACCGTTGTTGTCACTGGTTTTTGAACCACAATTAGAGATTTTTTAAAGTTTGTCCTAGGCTCAAAACTATAAGGCTCAGTCATGTTGTTCAATGCAGCTAATTCTTTTACATCAATGCCCGCCAAGTAAGCGATTAAGAACATGGTATCGCCTTTGTTCACTTTATAGGTATTGCCTTTGTAAGAGCCTTTTTCAATTTGGCTATAATCCGGTGCATTGGTATTTGGATTGCGTGGAACATTAATATGTTGCGAACCTACGCAATCAGAAACTGTTTTTAGTGATGGTTTTTGTTTGCACAGCTGGGGCAGCTGGTGTTGGCGCTGCTGGTTTTTGAACTGGCTGGAAACGCTGGCTGTGCAGGTTTAAATGCCGGTTGAGCAGGCGCGGCTGGCATAGCAGGCTGTTGATAGGTTGGTTGGAAATTTGGCTGTGGAGTTTGCACGCCTGTTGGTACACCGCCCATCGCTGGTACTCGTGTTTTTGAATTTCTAGGTTGCCAAGAACCGCCCGCACTTTCGCCATTGACTGGTTGCATGATGCCAGGGGAAAGATTGCCATCAGCATTGCTGATTGGGCTGGAGAATTAGAGGTACAAGCCGATAATACAACAAGACTCAAAAGGGAGTAAGAGAAATGATTTTTCATAGTAATTCCTTATTGTTCCTTTATTATTTCGTTTGCGCTGGCATTGTATTTTTGAATTTCTGGCATAAAGCTACCGCCAGCAACAGCGCCTGTGCCTTCTACTGGTTGCATGATGCCGTTTGGCAACGCATCTGGATCTTTTAGCTGTTCTGATGCACATCCAACTAATACGAATCCAGCCATTAAAATAAGACCTAATTTATTCATTTTTTATCCTAGTTTTTCAATATAAAGTAAGCAATGACAGCCAGCACAACGACTGACCAACCAATAATTTCAATAGATTTTCGCAATTTTGCTGCGAATTTTTCACCGCCCCATGCGGCTAATTTTGCCACCAGCAAGAAAACGCGCTAAACGTGAAACAAAATGCGGTGATGGCAAAAGGGAAAAATGCCATTTGCATTACGCCAGAGCAGAGAGTAAATACCTTGTAAGGAATTGGGCTAAAACCCGCCACAAACACAACTAATACGCCCCATTGCTCAAACCAATTTATGGCTTTTTGCCCAATGCGCACCCATATCCCCATTGTTGTACAATGCTTTTCCACCCAATCGGTTGCATAATAACCAATTGCATAACCGATAACCCCACCGATGACAGAAGCAATTGCCGTATAAAATGCAAATTTCACCGCACTTTTTGGCTTTGACATAGACATTGGGATCAACATCACATCAGGCGGAATAGGAAAAATATCGCTTCGATAAAACTAACAAAAAGAGAGCCAGAAAAGTCGCAAAACGGTGCGTTGACCATTGCATGGTTTTTATCGTACATCGTACCGAAAAATTTTCATATTTCTTCTCTATTTGGTAAAACGCGCCATTATTCCTGCTCTAACCAATCTTGTAAAGCCGAAAGTGAATGATGTGCTGTAAGATCTGCCTGAATTGGTGTGATAGACACATAACCATTTTTCACCGCATGGAAATCTCGTCCCTCGCTTTCATCTCTCGGGTAATGCTGAAGGGCCAATCCAATAAATCGGTTTCATCACGAGGATCCCTTTTGTTTAATGACTTCTGCAGACGACGCACGGTAACCCTAAGCGACACACCTTTGTAACCCTCTTTAATTCTCTCAAAAGGTAAATCTGGCACATTGATATTAATAATTTCACGAGGATTTAATAATTGATGATGTAATTTTGGAATGAGATCACACACCACTCGTGCTGCGGTTTCATAATGTTGACGACCATCTAACGAAACCGCAATAGCAGGCAAGCTCCAAATGACGCCCCTTCAAGAGCTGCCGCCAATGTGCCTGAATAAATCGTATCATCGCCCATATTACAACCCGCATTAATGCCCGATACCACTAAATCCACTTGGCCAGATAAAAATCCGTTTAACGCTAAATGTACACAATCTGCTGGTGTACCATTCACACAATAATCGCCATTGTCTAAATGGCGTGGGCGCAGTGGCTCTACTAATGTGAGCGAGCTTGATGCTGCACTTCGATTACGATCAGGTGCAACAACAATGACTTCTGCAATTTTTTCTTAATTCTGTTGCTAAAACTTGAATACCTTCCGCGTGAAAACCGTCATCATTACTGACTAAAAATTCGCATTGTACTTCCTTATGCTTCTGTAGTAATTTACTAACTCACGAACTAATGCCGTGGCATAACTGCCCGCTGGCAAATAAAATTTCAAACGCAAGCCTTCAGGCTCAAATTCCCAAGAAAACGAGTTTGCTTTTCATTAATAATGGACGACGTGCTGCCTTCATTCTTTCTTGTTTCATTAAAGAATCAAAAACTGAATGTTGATTTACGATTTCATTTTCAATATCGCTTGCGGCCAACACATCTTCGCTAATTAAAGGGGCGGTGAGTAAAAATATCTTGATTTTCTAACCGCACTTGCAAGGCATTTAAATCTTCTTTTTCATCCGCTTTGAACCAACTGTGCGAACCTGCTAATTGCACAATATCGTTTGCATAAACCTTGATTTGTTGCGCCCTTTTTCGATACGAGCTCGCAACAACTAAATTAAAAATTTTCACTGCGCGCGGCGGAAAGATAAAAACTACGTTTTTTTGCGATCTTTACCTTGATTTCCCTTGCGCCCAACGCAATGCTTGCGTGAGGTTATGACCATCTCGACCAAAACGTTGTTCCGTAAAATAATTGGGAAAACCCAAAATTTGCTACAAAATCCAACCGCGCTTTTAAGCTCATCTGACTCTTCTGCGCCGCGTAATAAAAATATCGAAATAATTTCCCTTCATAGGCTACCTGTGCGAAATTTTTCGGTTATGTCGAGTAACTGTTAAAATCTCTACGCCATCTAATCTCAAATTGACTGAAATCAGGGCGTTTCCATTCCTGGCATTTGTAAACAAAACCATTGTTCCGTTACTGCTCGACGATCTTTAACCCTGCATATCCCATATTGCGTTCAGAAACACCAGCAAATTTAGCTAATTTTTCGCCAACAAATAAGGTGTTGCAATCTGTTTTGCGTACATACAATGCAAACAAACTCCCCTTCACCTGACATTTCATAGCCTAAAATGCTCTTTTACAATAAAAATCCGCACATTCAGCTTTTTAAAAAGTGCGGTGGTTTTTGGCGGTGTTTTTAATGCCAAATAAGGGAGTTGTTCGAGCATGATTAGGGTTCTTTTTATAGAAAATAATTGCAGCGAAATTTTTATGCGACTTTTGGTGATTTATCCACTAAAATAACCGCACTTTTTATTCTTGTTGAAGGATTTTATTATGTCAAAAATTGGCTGAATTACAAGCAGAAACCCGTGAAATTATCACTGATTTACTTAACGATGGTAGTGACCCGGATGCGCTTTTACATTATTGAGCATCACATTGCTCATCACGATTTTTGATTTGTTAGAAAAATCGCTGTAGATGCTTTAAAGCCGGTTATGAAGTGTCCGAAGCGGAAGAATTTGAAGATGATGATGGCAAACCCTATTTTTCTGCTTTTGACATTATCAGTGAAGTAGAATTAAAAGCTGAAATTATTGATGCTCAACAAAAAGAAATCCTTCCGTTATTAGAAAAACATAAAGGTATTTATGATGGTTGGGGCACCTATTTTTGAAGACCCGAATGCCGATGACGATGAATACGGTGATGATGGGGAATTTTTGATGACGAGGACGTCGAAGAGCCTCGTGTGCATTAAGTATTCTTTTAACCGCACTTGATAAGTGCGGTTATTTATCAATGAAATTAAAATCTCTTTCCTTGGCATTATTGGCGTTGCCTTTTTGCTTTGCCTGCATTGGCGGATAATTCTCAAAAGTGCGGTGCAAAAATAATATTGTTTCTTTTCAATGCTGAAGTCGAAAAAGAAGTTTCACGAGATTTGTTACAGGTTACGCTTTTTATCAAGCAGAAGGCACCTCACTTTCTACCTTAAATAAAACAATCAATGAGAAATTAAGCAAAGCGCTTTCTATCGCGAAAAACGAAAGTGAGGTGGAAATTAAAGATCATTTTCGTCATACCAGTGTGCGTTATAACAATCAAGGCAAGCAATCTGGCTGGATTGATCGTGTAGAACTTGTATTAGAAAGAAAAGATTTCCAAGCCATCTCTAAAAGTGATTAGCGAGCTTGATGGTGTTATGGCGGTGGAAAGTACGAATGCACTTATTTTCATCTGAAAAAAATTAATGAGTTTAGAAAATGAATTAACTCAAGCTGCATTGGATAAATTTAAAAACAAAGCCACATTAATTCAAAATTCGTTGAATATGAAAGGCTATCAAATTTTAGATTTAGATGTGTCTTCCGTGAATGAACAAACCATGAGCCCACGACCTTATATGATGGCGATGGCAAAAATCTGCCGATATGAGTGCGATGGATTCTTCTAGCGATGCTTATCTGGAAAATGGTAAAGAGAAAATAAAAAGCACGCATTAGTGCACGAATTGCATTGCGCGCGGAATAATTTTCGCTACAATGGTACGACTTTTTAACCGATTTTTATAAGGAAAAACATAATGAAAGTAGCAAAAATGTAGTGGTGAGCATTGCTTACCAAGTTCGCACACAAGATGGCGTATTGGTAGATGAAGCGCCAGCGAATCAACCACTAGAATATTTACAGGGCCACAATAATTTAGTGATCGGTCTTGAAAAAGCGCTTGAAGGCAAAGAAGTAGGCAACAAATTTGAAGTACGTGTACAACCTGAAGAAGGTTACGGTGCATACAGCGAAAAATATGGTTCAACGTGTACCAAAGATGTATTTCCAAGGTGTTGATGAGCTTGAAGTCGGCATGCGTTTCTTAGCGGATACTGACATTGGTCCAGTTCCAGTGGTGATTACTGAAATCGATGGTGATGAAGTTGTCGTTGATGGAAATCATATGTTAGCGGGTCAAGAATTACACTTCACCGTTGAAGTTGTCTGCAACGCGTGAAGCAACGATTAGAAGAAATCGCACACGGCCACGTTCATGGCGCACATAGCCACCACCACGATGATGACGAAGAAGGTCACGGTTGTGGCTGTGGCGGTCATCACCACCATCACGACCATGATCACGAGCACAGCGGATGCTGCGGTGGTGGTCACGGGCACGGACATGGTCACGGCAGCTGTGGCTGCGGCGGTCAGTAATTAAAAACAGCTGAAAACATTACCGCACTTTAGCAATGAAGTCTGCTATTGCTTTCTGAAAATAAAAACACGATGAGAAAATCATCGTGTTTTTGTATCTTTGTATTAATACCCTATCTTATAAAAATATGGGCAAACTCTTCTAACATTTCTTTTGGCCATACGCTTGATTGCACTTCACCGATATGTTTTTACGAAGTAAAAGCATCGCTAAGCGAGATTGACCGATACCACCGCCGATAGTTAATGGTAATTTTTCCGTTTAATAAATCTTGGTGCCAATCCATTTTTAAACGGTCTTCATCACCCGTTATACCAACTTGTAAAACGTAATGCACTTTCATCTACGCGGATACCCATTGAGGAAAGTTCAAATGCTTTTGCCTAATTGATCATTCCATACCAAAAATATCACCGTTTAATCCTTTGTAGCCGTTTTCAGATTCAGTCTGTCCAGTCATCATAGTCTGGTGCACGACCATCATGCAGGTTTGCCATCTGAAAGTTTACCGCCAATCCCAATCAAGAACACTGCGCCGTATTCTTTTACAAATTGCGTTTTCACGCTCTTTACTGCTTAAATCTGGATAGCGTTTTACTAAATCTTCGCTATGCACAAAGGTAATGTGTTTTGGAAGAATTGAAGGGATATCAAAAGCGTGCTTCTACGGCTAATTCCGTTAAACGAATAGCACGATAAATAGAATTTACCGTTTCTTTTTAAATATTCAAAATTACGACGACCTTCAGGAATCACTTTTTTTCCCAGTCCCATTGATCCACATAAACAGAGTGAGTTGGATCAAGAGGTCTTCATCTGGACGTAATGCTTTCATATGAACAAACAAGCCTTCGCCTTCTTTAAAAATTGAAGCGAGCAAGGGTATGGCGTTTCCATTTTGCTAGGGGAATGCACTACTTCAAATACTGCATTTGGAATACATTTCACGTTAACCTGAACGGCTTTTTCAATACCAGATAAGTTATCTTGCATCTCCGTTACCCACTTGGCTCAAGATCGGACCTTGTACTTCAATAATGCCAAGTTGTTCAATAAGGTTTTGGGTGAAAGTATTCTTCACAAAGCTGATTTCTTGTTGTTGTAAAATAAATGTCTTTTTCATTTTTATAACCTTTTTAATCTGTTGTTTTAATTTGTTACGCATTATTTAATAAAATCGAGCATTATTTCAAGTATTTTATTTACTTTTCTTTTTATAAGTTAAATATTATCTAATCTAAGGTATAAAAATTAAATAAAATCTAAAGGAGATGATTTTATGCACAACATTGATAATTTAGATCAACAAATCTTACGTGTACTAACCAAAGATGCGAGAACTCCCTATGCCGAAATGGCTAAAAACTTTGGTGTAAGCCCAGGAACAATACATGTACGTGTAGAAAAAAATGCGCCAATCCGGGTATTATTGAAGGCACAAAAGGTGATTATTGATGAGCGTAAAATTAGGTTATGACGTATGCTGCTTTTATCGGCATTATTCTAAAAAGGCAAAAGACTATGAGAAAGTGATCAAAAAGCTTAGAAAGTTTTCGATGAAGTAGTGGAAGCCTATTATACAACGGGCAATTACTCGATTTTTCTTAAAGGTGATGACACACACTATTGCAGAATTACATTCTGTTTTGGCGACCAAGATTCAGTTAATAGATGAAATTCAGTCCACTGAAACACTTGATTTCAATGCAAAATCCAATTTTAAGAGATATTAAGCCATAAAATAAAAAGTGCGGTGAACGTTCACCACACTTTTGCTTGATAAGAAAAATTATGCCTTTCACATTCTCTTCTAAAAATGCCAATAACTCATCTTTTAGCAATCATTTTCTTTTCACCGGTACGACGGTTCTTATATTCAATTTCACCGTTGTCTAGGTTTTTCTCACCGATTACCACCATATGTGTACGCCAATCAATTCCATGTCTGCGAAACATCACGCCCTGGGCGTTCTTTACGATCATCAAAAAAATCACATCTACGCCTTGTGATTGTAAAGTGCGGTAAAGTTCTTCAGCGTATTTTTGCACGGCTTTCAGATTTGTGCATATTCATTGGCACAATCGCTACAGTGAAATGGGTGCAATTTCATCTGAAGGCCAAATAATACCGCGATCATCATGATGCTGTTCAATCGCTGAAGCCACCACGCGAGTTACGCCGATGCCGTAGCAGCCCATTGTCATCACAGAGGTTTACCATCTTCACCTTGAACAGTTGCTTTCATTGCTTCAGAGTATTTTTACCCAAGTTGGAAAATATGTCCCACTTCAATACCACGTTTGATTTGAAGCGTGCCTTTACCATCTGGACTTGGATCACCTTCCACTACATTACGTAAATCAAATACTTCTGGCATTGCTACATCGCGTTCCCAGTTCACATTGAAATAATGTTTTTCCATCGATATTCGCGCCACAACTAAAATCAGACATTAACGCTACACTGCGGTCAATGATTGCTGGAATATTTAAATTCACGGGGCCTAATGAACCGACTCCCGCACCAATTCTCGCTTTGATATCAGCTTCATCATGCAAACTCAAGAGGATCTGCCACTAATGGGTGTTTTTGTGCTTTGATTTCATTTAATTCATGGTCACCACGAATAATCAACGCAACAAGCGGTTGGTTTTCATCGGCACCTTTTACAATCAACGTTTTCACCGTTTTTAGTGATTGGTTGATTAAATTGTTCTACAAGCTCACTAATAGTTTTTCGCATTTGATGTATCAACCAATGTCATTTCTGCGGTTGGCGCTTGACGCTCACCGATAGCTACCGCTCCAGCAAGCTCAATATTCGCGGCAAAATCCGATTCTGTTGAGAATACAACATCATCTTCACCAGCTTGAAGCTAACACTTGGAATTCATGAGAAGCAGAACCACCGATAGATCCTGTATCTGCTTGTACTGCACGGAAATCTAAGCCTAAACGGTTAAAAATGTTACTGTACACTTGGTACATCACATCATAAGTTTCTTGTAAACTTTCTTGTGTAGTGTGAAATGAGTACGCATCTTTCATAATAAATTCACGCGAACGCATTACACCAAAACGAGGGACGTACTTCATCACGGAATTTAGTTTTGAATTTGGTATAAGTTCAGTGGAAGTTGTTTGTATGAAGAAACTTCTCGGCGCACTAAATCAGTAATCACTTCTTCGTGAGTTGGCCCAAGTACAAAGTTACGGTTTCCGCGATCTTCAAAACGAAGGAGCTCTGGACCATATTGATCCCAACGACCAGACTCTTTCCCATAATTCCGCAGGCTGCACCACAGGCATCAACACCTCGATAGCGCCACCCTTTGTTCATTTCTTCACGAATGATGTTTTCCACTTTCTTCAACACGCGAATACCCCGTCGGCAACCAGTTATATAAACCTGATGCCATTGGGCGAATCATACCTGCACGCAACATTAATTGGTGGCTCACTACCTGAGCATCATTTGGCGTTTCTTTAAGGGTGGAGAATAAATATTGACTTGTACGCATTGTTTAACCTTAGATTCTAAGAACTGATTAGCGCAAGTATAACAAAAACTGCGGTGATTTTTAACCGCACTTTCGATACTTTACTCATTATTTTTGCGCTTTTGCCAAAAATTACTTTATGTTCCTGAATCAATGCTATAAAAAGGCTGGCCAAACCGTTCTAATTTGATAGATCCCACGCCATTAATTTGGAAATATATCAATGAATTATTTATCTATATAAGTGTAATCCTTCATATCCTAACTTTTAAGTGACGTAATTCTCTTGAAATCATTAGTTCATGATAATTAAGTTGTTGATCTATTTTATCTGAGGTGTAATAGCTATAACGTAAAACCATTATGATTTCATACTCAAATAAGTTAAGTTATAAGCTATATAGATTTTCGTAAAGTGATATGATTTAGAAAGTGTAAACAAATTATATCTATTTTCTTTATGAAATACTTTTTATTAATTCAAGGGCAATTATGTATCAATCAGTCAAATATGAAAATTTTATTGTCCTATGCAACGGTCTTTCCTGCTTGCTAGGAAACATTGTAAAAATTCTGAGTTATCCATTTCACGCCCTTTTTCCCAAAAACGTTTCACCATTCCCGAATTTAGTGCTGCGAAGTTAAGTACAGGTCGCCAAGATAAAATCAACCGTACAATTTGGCAAACCAATTATTCAAATAAAGTAACTCTGCCAATGTATTGCAACTATTTGTTTAACCGCTTAATGTCTTTGAGCCACAATTACCTGCTATGTCAGCACAGAAGAGCGTGAGGAATACATTAAAGCCTACGCTGAACGGTACGTTTTTGACGCTTACAGCCAACTTACTGACAGTGCTGCAGCAAGCGGATTTCTGGCGTGTATTTATTCTCTGGCGTGAAGGTGGAATTTACATTGACATCGACGGACATTTGGTTTTCCCACTCTACAAATTATTGCCGAGCAAGATTCAGAAGTGCTAATCAAACGCCGCGATAAATACACCAACTTCTTCCTTGCGTGCGAAGCGGGACACCCAATTATGAAAGCTACGCCAGATTTAGTGTAGAGAATATCGAAAACCGCCGTATAGACGGAGGCGTTTTTTTGCAATGACAGGCCCTGAAACATTAAATGCAGTAATTAACCCTAAAAATGATAAATACTCGTCGGGATAAAGTCACGTGCGCTCAAGGCACATTTACCAACGAATACTTCCAATATATCGACAAGCCACACAGTAAGTGGAATTACATAAGGATCTGTTGAAATAGTTATGGGGGTAATCATTTTTGCTTTTAGATGGTCATTTTTAAATTGTTATCTGGTTTGTTATCTTTTTCTCGTATAAATAAATTTATCTTAATAAAATAACAAATGTAATTTTGCTACTATTATTCTATCCCTTTGCCAAAATTGCCTTATGTTCTTGAATAAGTTTAATAAAAGGCTGCCCAAACCGTTCTAATTTGATAGAGCCCACGCCATTAATTTGCAGCATTTCAATATTGCTTGTTGGCATATATTGTGACATTTCTTGCAACGTCGCATCATTAAAGACAATGTACGGCGGAATATTTTTCTTTATCGGCAATTTGTTTGCGTAAGAAAGCGCAAGCGTGCAAATAAATCTTATCGTAATTTGCAACACCTTGACGTTGTGGATTATGGGCAATCTTACTAATTGCAGAAATACGAGGCATTGCCAGTTCTAATGGTTCCTCACCTTTTCAGAATCGCTTTTTGCACTTTCAGTAAGTTGTAACGTTGTATTTAATTCGCTAATGACCTGTTGCACAAAAACCCAAATGAATAAGCTGACGAATGACAGACTGCCAATGCTCTTTTGCTTTTTATCTTTTCCAATGCCATATACCGAAAGTTTATCATGTTGGCGTTCAATAATTTTTTGATTGTGCATGCCACGCAGCACCGCAATCACATAATGTGCACCGAAACATTGTCCCACTCGATAAATAGTAGACATTACTTTTTTGTGCATCGACTAAACCATCATATTTTTAGGAGGATCGAGGCATATATCACAGTTATTGCATGGTGTTTGTCGATGTTCACCAAAATAATTGAGAAGAACTAAACGGCGACAAGTCTGGCTTTCCGCAAATTCACCAATAGCTTCTAATTTATGCTGCTCAATCTGACGCTGTGACGTTTCTGGTTTTTCTAAAAGAATTTTTTTGTAACCAAGCGTAATCCGCTGGCTCATAAAACAAAAACGGCCTCAGCTGGTAAATCATCACGTCCTGCTCGCCCTGTCTCCTGATAGTAAGATTCAATACTGCGAGGTAAATCAAAATGGGCAACAAAGCGCACATTGGATTTATTAATCCCCATTCCAAAAGCAATGGTTGCGACGACTACTTGAACATTATCACGCTGAAAATCCTGTTGTACGCGCTCACGCAGTGCTCGTTTCCATTCCCGCGTGATAAGCAGCAGCAGAGACGCTTTATTACGTAAAACTTTCCGCAATTCGCTCAACCTTATTTCGGCTGTTGCAATAAATAATCCCACTCTTGCCCTTTTGAGCTAACACAAAACGCGTCAGTTGCTCCATTGGTTTATATTTTTTTCTTCCAAGGTATAACGAATGTTTGGTCGATCAAAACTACCAATATATTTATGTGGATTTTCCAGATTGAGGTGAGTCAAAAATATCTTGGCGAGTGGCATAATCTGCTGATCGCGGTGAGCGCCATAATTGGCGCATGAGGGAAACTAGCTTTTAAACCGCCAAGCTGGGTATATCTCAGGGCGAAAAATCATGCCCCCATTGAGAAATGCAATGTGCTTCATCAATCGCAATAAAGCTGACTTTACTATAAGAAATAAGTTGAAAGAAACTGTTCGTCATCACTTTTTCTGGCGACACATAAAGCAGTTTAAGTTGCCCAGAAATAAGCTTATTTTGTACTTGTTGCTGCTGTTCTAAAGTCTGACTAGAATTAAGAAAAATCCGCCTCAATTCCATTAGCTTGAAGCTGATCCACTTGATCTTTCATCAAGGAAATCAGCGGAGAAATCACTAAAGTTAAAACCCTCAAAACAAAGTGCAGGAATTTGGTAACAAAGCGATTTGCCATTCCCTGTTGCCATTACCACCAAAAGCATCTTGTCCGTTTAATGCGGCATTGATGACTTCTTCCTGTCCTTTACGGAAAGATTGATAACCGAAAACCGATTTCAAAACAGAAAGTGCGGTCGGTTTTTCTATTATTTTTGGTGATAAAGGAGAATCAAGCATCTTAGAACTGCATGTTCTCGCCATGTGCAGCACAAGCTTCAACTAAACAATCCCAAAAACGTTTTTCCGTCATTAGAAACCCAGTCGCCATTTTTTTAAAAAGCAAAATGAAAACCACCTAATTTACTCGCAATCCAAAGCTCAGTAATGATTCTTGCTTGTTAATCACTATTTGTGCGATTATCAAAGGTGATGGTAAATACTGAACCTTGCGTTTCACAATCTACATCCGCACCTTGCTCTTCTAATTTCTTTCTTCAATTTTTGCCAAACTTGTTCTAATATTTTTGGTGAAATTCTGCAATATTCATAAAATGTTCCTGTTTTAAATCTGATAGAGATGCAGCAAATTATAAAGCCTTTCTCAAGCTTGTGAAAGGCGGATTTACTCGATAAGTAAGAGAGAAAAATGAAAAACTACTATCAATTTTAGTGCTTAGTGCAATTTGCATTGTGGCAACAGGATGCGGCGTAAAAGGTCCTTTATATTTCCCAGAAAAAGAACAAGCACAACAAACCAAATAAGCGATTATCCAATTACAATCCCCAAAAAAACAGGAACACAACATGAATTTCTTCCAATATAAAAATAATAAGCTTTATGCTGAAGATATTCCGGTTCAACAACTTGCTGAACAATTCGGTACACCTCTTTATGTATATTCTCGCGCAACACTTGAACGCCATTGGCATGCTTTTTGACTCAGCCTTCGGTAAGCGTCCCTCACTTAATTTGCTTTGCCGTAAAAATCTTGCTCGAATATCGGCGTATTAAATATCATGGCAAAAACTAGGTTCAGGTTTCGATATTGTCTCGCAAGGCGAACTTGAGCGTATACTTGCAGCAGGTGGCGATGCATCAAAAGTAGTTTTTCGGGCGTATGCTAAATCCCGAGAAGAAATTATGAGTGGCACTAGAAGTTGGAATCCGTTGCTTTAATGTGGAATCAGTTTCTGAACTCAAAAACATTAACCAGATCGCAGGCGAGATGGGGAAAATAGCGCCAATATCTTTACGAGTGAATCCAGATGTTGATGCGCATACACACCCTATATCTCAACAGGATTAAAAGAAAATAAATTTGGTGTAAGCGTAAATGAAGCTAGAGAGGTATATAAATTAGCCTCAACGCTGCAAACATAAAAATAACAGGGATGGATTGCCACATAGGCTCACAGCTCACGGAATTACAACCATTTCTTTAGATGCAACAGATCGCTTTAATTGTCCTAATGGAACAATTAAAGAAGATGGAATTATATTAAAAACATCTCGATCTGGGCGGTGGTTTAGGCGTGACTTATGCGGATGAAACACCACCGCATCCAAGCGATTACGCAAATGCATTGTTAGAAAAACTAAAAATTATCCAGAACTTGAAATTATTCTTGAACCAGGCAGAGCAATTTCTGCAAATGCAGGAATTTCTAGTAGCAAAAGTACAATACCTCAAAAAATAATGAAAGTCGTAATTTCGCGATTACCGACACAGGAATGAACGATATGATCCGTCCCTGCATTGTATAGGAGGCTTATATGAACATCGTAGAAATTGACCGCACTTTTAGCAAGAGAAAAAGCCATTTTATGATGTTGTGGGGCCAGTTTGCGAAACGTCTGATTTCTTGGGCAAACAACGGAACTTTCTATTGCTGAAGGTGATTATATTGCTCAATGCTCAGCTGGCGCCTATGGAGCAAGTATGTCATCAAACTATAACTCTAGACCCCCGTACTGCAGAAGTTTTAGTAGATGGCGATCAATCCTATTTAATTCGTCGTCGAGAAAATTTACAAGAGCTATGGGCATTAGAATCAACCATTTAATCACTTTTTGATTAAATTTTCAATCTAACCATATGATTTATTCACTTATGATATACCTAAAAACAGTAACTTTATGCGTAAAATCAAAATTTCTATCGGTTCGTCGTTGGAACTAATAGAAATTATTTATAAAATGGCACGTTTATCGTCACTAAGGGGAATTTATGCAAGAAAAACTAAGCGTTTTTATTAATTGACGATCATCCATTAATGCGTCGTGGCATTAAACAACTTATAGAATTAGACGATAACTTTGAAGTGGTGGCTGACGTAGGCAGCGGTACAGAAAGGGATTTCTGTGGCATTACAAACATCACCTGATGTGATCATTTTGAGATCTCAACATGAAAGGACTTTTCAGGGGTTAGATACGCTCAAAGGATTACGAGCAGAAGGCGTTGATGCGCGAATCTTAATTTTTAACTGTCTCTGATGCTAAAAATGATATTTATACGTTAATTGACGCCGGTGCTGATGGCTAGTTGCTAAAGGATACAGAACCCGAAACCTTACTAGAACAAATTAAGCAAAATAGCGCAAGGTGAAGTGATCTTAAGTGATTCTATTAAAGATTTATTACTTGAACGAAGACATGAGCAAAAATCCATTAGATAGCTTAACAGATCGTGAAATGGATGTACTTCGTCAAATTGCGACAGGATTATCAAACAAACAAATTGCAGCTCAACTGTTTATTTCAGAAGAAACCGTGAAAGTACATATTCGTAATTTATTACGTAAAACTCAATGTGCACTCTCGTGTAGCCGCAACTGTACTCTTTTTTGAACAAAATAATAAATAGTTTACAAAAATGCGCAAGGTTAAAAACCAAGCGCATTTTTCTACTGAGCATTTTCTACTTGGATAAAAGAATCTTTATCATTCAAAATAACGCTGTAATCTGTTTGATAACTTTTTCCATCCGTCACTACTAAAAGCATGGCAGCTTCTAATGCCTTTTTGTGGATAAAATTGCGTTTCTCTTGCTTGAAGAATTTGTTTCACCATCATGCTGGTTTTCGTTGCATCTCCTTGCTGCTAAATGCATCAGATAGACACTTTTGACACAGAAAAAAATCATTACACTGTGGCACGATCACCGGCTTATAAACTGATTTCTCCTTTGCTGTTTTTCATGTTTTGTTGAAACAACTGTTGTCGGCTTTTTCTCAATAGATGTCTTAGGTTTCGAGCTAATTTCCTTTACCAAAGCTTTAGGCTTTTTTTGTCTGTCAATTTCACAGCTTGTTTTTATTTTTAGTACTCATTTTCTTGGTTAGAAACTAATTTAGTTTCTTTCGTTTTTAGTTTGTTGTTTTTATCTAAAGATTTGGTTACTACAATTTTTTTATTTGTTTGATTTTTATGTACTGGTGCTGCAGTAACTGATGTTGTAAAAATGGCAACAATACCAAAATGAACGTTATCAATTTTTCTCATTCATGTCTCCTTAAACATAAAGTGCGGTTAAAATTAACCGCACTTTGAATGTTAAATTAAAAAAGTAAAGCGATAAATTAAAGGTAGTAATGTTCTACGTAATTTAATTTATCATCTAGTTTTTAATACTAAAGGTTGACCTGTTGGAATTTCAAAATCCATAATTTCAGCATCAGAAATACCGATAATATGTTTTGCCAACGCACGGAGTGAGTTACCGTGAGCAACAACTAAAACACGTTTACCAGAAAGCATTGCTGGTGCAATTTGATCTTCCCAGAATGGAAGTGCACGCTCTAAAGTAATTTTTAAGTTTTCTGCATTTCGGCACTACGTCAGATGGAATATTTGCGTAACGACGGTCATTGTGTGCAGAATTTGGATCTTGTGGATCTAAATCTGGTGGAGAAATGTCATAAGAACGACGCCAAATATGAACTTGTTCGTCACCGTATTGTTCCGCAGTCGCTTTTTTTATCTAAACCTTGTAAAGCACCATAATGACGTTCATTTTAAACGCCAGTTTTTCACTTGAGGAATCCATAATTGATGGGATTCTTCTAACACGATATTACAAGTTTTGATTGCACGAGTTAGCTACAGATGTAAATGCGATATCAAACTCATAGCCAGCATCTAATAATTTTTGCCCGCTGCTTTTCTGCTTCTTCTACGCCCGCGTTCTGTTAAATTTACATCACGCCAGCCAGTGAACAAGTTTTTCGCATTCCATTCACTAAAAACCGTGACGGATAAATACTAATTCCATAAGAATCTCCTAAAATTTAAGTAAAAGATAACTCGCACTTTATAGCAAAAAAATTGAGTATGTTTAAAAGCAAAAAGGCGAGTTTTTCCTGATCTTTAGCAAAAAAATAGGAGGCTAAACTTTTTCGCCTTTTTAACAAATATGATAAGATTTGTGCGATTTTTAAGAATTTAGGAAAAAAATTATGCTGTATTCGGGATTAAACAAAAATATCACCATTTTTCACCGCACTTTTTTTGGCTGCGGTTTGTTGATTTTTCCCCAATAAGCCATGCCTCCGATCTTAACCAGATTCAAAAAGCAAATTAAGCAACAAGAATCTAAAATTGCTGAACAAAAAAACGCGAGCAAGCTAAGTTACAAGCTAATTTGAAAAAAACCATGAAAGTAAAATTAATGCTGTCGTGGGTGAGTTACATGAAACAGAAATGAGCTTGAAAGAAATTCGTAAGCAAATTTCTGATTCAGATAAACAACTCAAACAATTGGAAAAACAAGAATCTGAACAAAAAAATCACGCTTAGCGAAACAAATGGATATGATTTATCGCTCAGGTTTAAATCCTTCCGTCATTGAAAGAATGTTTTTCTAAAAAAATGCGGAAAAAAAGCAGAACGCATGAAAGTGTACTATCAACATTTAAACCAAGTTCGAATAGAAATAATTGATAGTTTAAAAAGCAACACAAGCTCAAATTGTATCCCAAAAAGAATCCATTTTAGGTCAGCAAAAATCATCGAGATCAACTTTTAACGCAAAAAAACAGCAACAAGAATTACAAAAATCACAACAAGAACGTCAATCTACACTAAATGAACTTAATAAAAATTTAGCGAGAGATCAAAATAAATTGGATAGCCCTAAAGGCTAATGAACAAGCGCTCCGTCAAGAAATTCAACGTGCAGAAAAAGCGGCCTTTAGAACAAGAAAAAAAGAGCGAGAAGCGCTTTCACAACGACAAAAAAAGCTGAAGAAAAAACGGACTTCAAAACCTTATCAACCGACAGCACAAGAACGTCAATTGCTTAACAGCACAAGTGGTTTAGGGATTGCCAAAAAAACAATATTCAGCACCAGTTTCAGGGCCAACTTTACATAATTTTGGAACGATTCAGGCTGGTGAAGTTCGTTGGAAAGGTATGGTTATTGGTGCCTCAGCTGGAACTGCAGTCAAAGCGATTGCGGCTGGACGTGTCATTTTAGCTGGGTATTTGAATGGCTACGGTTATATGGTCATCGTCAAACATGGAGAAACCGACTTAAGTTTGTATGGTTTTCAATCAAGCCGTATTGGTAAAAAGTTGGTCAACTTGTTTCTGCTGGACAAACTATTGCTCAAGTGGGCAATACTGGTGAAATCTCTCGTTCCGCACTCTATTTTGGAATTAGCCGAAAAGGCACACCAGTGAATCCAACTGGATGGATTCGTTAATGAAACTTCTCATAAAAAGTGCGGTGAAAAATTTCATCATTTTTTCTACCGCACTTTATACTTCCATCTCCCTTGCGCAAAATAAACTTGCTATTGTTATTGATGATGTCGGCTATCATCTCAAAGAAGATGCAGCTATTTTTGCAATGCCGCGTGAAATTTCCGTCGCAATTATTCCTGCTGCACCTCATGCTCGAGCACGTAATCAAGAAGCAAAATCTCAAGGTCGAGACATTTTAATTCATATGCCGATGCAACCAGTAAGTGCGGTGAAAATAGAAGATGGAGGACTACATTTAGGGAATGTCTTCAGCGCAGGTCAATGATCGGGTAAATACAGCCAAAAATATCGTGAATTATGCAATTGGCATGAATAATCACATGGGCAGTGCGGCTACGGCCGATCCCCAATTAATGACTTATTTAATGACCGCACTTCAAGAAAAAAACATTTATTCTTTTTAGATAGTCGAACAATAGGAAAATCTGTAGCAGGGAAAAATAGCAAAAGAACAAGGTGTTCGTTCCTTAGATCGCCATATTTTTTTAGATGACAGTAACGAACTAGCTGACGTTCAACATCAGTTTCAAAGCTGCAATTCAATATGCAAGGAAACATGGTACAGCGATTGCGATAGGACATCCTCGTCCCAAATACAATAGCAGTGTTACAAGCAGGAATTAACAATTTACCTGAAAGATATCCAACTTGTTGGAATGGGCAACTTATGGCGTAATGAAAAAGTAATCCCCGCCTAAACCATTTATTTTATTATTTACAGAAATGCCTGCGCCAACCTCAATGGAACCTTTTGAACCCGTTGGATTACTACGTGGAATTCCAAAAATAAAAACCTGATTTTTACAATCAGGTTTTTTGTCTTATTTAGAAAGTGCATTTCTTAATTTACCTTGATGTCTTTCTAATAATGCCTTCGCCTCTAATTTTGATAAATTACTCAAAAATCATCATAATTGCAAGCTTGGCATTTTGCTCTGCTTCAATTAATGTCTGCTCAGCGAGCACTTTATCACAATCCGTTGCTTGCATCACGATACGCACAGCGCGTGCTTTAAGCTTTTCATTACTGGCTTGTACATCGACCATCAAATTTTCGTAACATTTACCCAATAAAATCATACTTGCCGTAGTCAGCATATTCAGTACCATTTTTTGTGCGGTACCAGATTTTTAAGCGACTAGATCCCCGTCAATATTTCAGGGCCAACAATAGTCTCTATCGCAATATCGGCTATCTCAGCCATCGCAGATTTTGGATTACTCGCAATAGAAATTGTCAAAGCACCGAGAGATTTAGCGTATTGAAGACCTGCAATAACATAAGGTGTGCGGCCACTTGCAGCGATTCCTACTAATACATCATTTTTTGAGAAATTTATACTTTGTAGATCCTCAAGTACAGCTTTCGTATTGTCTTCGCCCTTCTACGGGATGACGGATAGCATGTTCGCCACCCGCAATAATTCCTTTGACCATTTCCGAAGATACACCAAATGTAGGGAGGACATTCTGATGCATCCAATACGCCAAGACGACCGCTCGTCCCAGCCCCAATATATACTAGACGCCCGCCCTGTTGAAAAGCATGAACGATTTTATCTACCGCTAACGAAATCTCTGGCAAACATGCTTCAATAGCTAAAAGGAACTTGTTTATCTTCCTTATTCATTAATCGAACAATATCTAAAAGCACTTTGACGATCAATATCAACTGAATTCGGATTTCTCTGTTCCGTAATTAACGTGGATAAACTTTTTAATATAATGTCATTCATATTTTTGACCTTAGTCTTTAGGAAAAATAGCCCCCAAACTAACTGCACTTTTTGCGCTAGTTACGCTAGGCAGGTTTGCTGGTAAATTGTTCATTCGACAATAAGCTAACCAAGCAAAAAGCAGCGGCTTCTACATAATCAATATCAAAACCTTGCTCTGTCGTTGTACCAACCTGCCAATCGAGTAAATTATCATGCAATCCACGCATAATTAAGCTATTCTTTGCACCGCCGCCACATACTAGTAAACGTTTTTGGTAAATCTGTTTGGAGCTGATTTAGTGCATTAACAATGCTTGTTACCGTCAATTCAACAAGAGTCGCTTGCACATCTTCTGGGGCTAATGTCATTTTAGATGAAAGAGCGGTAAGTTTTTCAGATGCTTTTTCTACTTTTGCCAATTAACCAATCAAGATTAAATAACTCTCTCCCTGTACTTTTTGGGGGCTGGTAAAAGAAAAAGGTTCATTTAATAATTCATCAAGCAGAACTTGATTCACGTTGCCTTTGAAGCCCACTCACCATTTTTGTCATAGCGAAGGCCTTGGTGTTTTTCTATCCATTGATCTAATAATGTATTACCTGGGCCCCTGTATCAAACCCAATTACAGGTTGATTAGGAAACAATATAGAAACATTACTAATCCCACCAATATTTAAAACAACTGTAGCAAAATTAGCATTTGAGAATACAGCTTTATGGAAAGCAGGTACAAGAGGAGCCCCTTGTCCACTCTAAAGCCATATCTTTACGACGAAAATCACCAATAACCGATATTCCTCGTTTTTCGCTGCCAATAAATTCATATCACCTAGTTGCATCGTGAAAGAAATACATGAAGCAGGAGAGATGCCATACTGTCTGTCCATGACAACCACAAAGCTTAATTTGACTTGGGATAAGATTATATTTTTGTAGAAAAGCTATTTACACAATCACAATACAGTAAAAGCAAGCTCATGATCGAGTTCGCCTAAATTTTTGTAGAGTTGTTTCACCAGTTTGAATGAGTTTGGTTAATTTCTGACGTAAATTTTTCTGGCATAGGGAAAAATCAGATAAGATAAGTCGAGGCTCTAGAGAAAAATCAACGAGAACAACATCCACTCCATCTAGACTAGTTCCAGACATCATGCCAAGATAATATTGAGGTTTCATACTAATTATTTTTATATTTAAAATTTGATAATTATATATCTAATTCAAAAGAAAAATAAAAAGAATTATTAAATAATATGAAAAAGGTATGAGTATAAAAGATATTTTTATGATTAATTGAAAAGAATATTTTAATGGCAGGGGCGGAGGCTCGAACTCCCAACACCCGGTTTTGGAGACCGGTGCTCTACCAATTGAACTACGCCCCTATTGGTATGAATAAATTGGCGGAATGGACGGGACTCGAACCCGCGACCCCCTGCGTGACAGGCAGGTATTCTAACCAGCTGAACTACCACTCCGCTAAATGTGGTAATTGGCAGTGCCTTACTCTCACATGGGGATACCCCACACTACCATCAGCGTTACAACATTTCACTTCTGAGTTCGGTATGGTATCAGGTGGATCTATTGCACTATCTCTGCCAAAAATTTTTTTATTTTTAATTTTACTCAATGAATAAACTAAAAATAAACCTGGCGGTGCCCTACTCTCACATAGGGGATGCCCCACACTACCATCGGCATTACAGCGTTTCACTTCTGAGTTCGGTATGGTGTCAGGTGGTTCCACCGCACTATCGCCGCCAGGATAATTCTTTGATAACTCGTTTTTTTCTCTTTTATCTTTCGCTACTCAGCTCTTACTCGACCTTTCACTCGTTCTTATTGGCTACAAGCTGAATCGACTTTCTAGTTAAGTCTTCTTTTTTAATCTGTCTACTCTGCTCTTTTCCAAAAAAACACTTGAGCGTTGTATAGTTAAGCCTCTCGGGCAATTAGTACAGGTTAGCTCAATGACTCACATCACTTACACACCGCACCTATCTACGTCTTAGTCTTAAACAACCCTTACACACTTGATGTGTGGGAGAACTCATCTCTTGGCAAGTTTCGTGCTTAGATGCTTTCAGCACTTATCTCTTCCGCACTTAGCTACCCGGCAATGCGTCTGGCGACACAACCGGAACACCAGTGGTGCGTCCACTCCGGTCCTCTCGTACTAGGAGCAGCCCCAACCAATTCTCCAACGCCCACGGCAGATAGGGACCGAACTGTCTCACGACGTTCTAAACCCAGCTCGCGTACCACTTTAAATGGCGAACAGCCATACCCTTGGGACCTACTTCAGCCCCAGGATGTGATGAGCCGACATCGAGGTGCCAAACACCGCCGTCGATATGAACTCTTGGGCGGTATCAGCCTGTTATCCCCGGAGTACCTTTTATCCGTTGAGCGATGGCCCTTCCATTCAGAACCACCGGATCACTATGACCTACTTTTCGTACCTGCTCGACTTGTCTGTCTCGCAGTTAAGCTTGCTTATACCATTGCACTAACCTCACGATGTCCGACCGTGATTAGCAAAACCTTCGTGCTCCTCCGTTACTCTTTGGGAGGAGACCGCCCCAGTCAAACTACCCACCAGACACTGTCCGAGACCGCGTTCCGCAATCTTCGTTAGAACATCAAACGTTAAAGGGTGGTATTTCAAGGTCGACTCCATAATCACTGGCGTGACTACTTCTAAGTCTCCCACCTATCCTACACATCAAAAATTCAATGTTCAGTGTCAAGCTATAGTAAAGGTTCACGGGGTCTTTCCGTCTAGCCGCGGGTACACCGCATCTTCACGGCGATTTCAATTTCACTGAGTCTCGGGTGGAGACAGCCTGGCCATCATTATGCCATTCGTGCAGGTCGGAACTTACCCGACAAGGAATTTCGCTACCTTAGGACCGTTATAGTTACGGCCGCCGTTTACTGGGGCTTCGATCAGGAGCTTCTCTTTCGATTACACCATCAATTAACCTTCCAGCACCGGGCAGGGCATCACACCCTATACGTCCACTTTCGTGTTTGCAGAGTGCTGTGTTTTTTTAATAAACAGTTGCAGCCAGCTGGTATCTTCGACCGGTTCAACCTTCAGGGGCAAGCCCTTACAATCTACGCCGGCGCACCTTCTCCCGAAGTTACGGTGCTATTTTGCCTAGTTCCTTCACCCGAGTTCTCTCAAGCGCCTGAGTATTCTCTACCTGACCACCTGTGTCGGTTTTCAGTACGGTTTAGATAAACCTTTGCAGCTTAGTGGCTTTTCCTGGAAGTGTGGTATCAGTTACTTCAGCTCCGTAGAGCCTCGTCATCATCTCTCAGTGTTAAGGAAGTCCGGATTTGCCTAAACTTCCCACCTACCAACTTAAACGCACATATCCAACAGTGCGATAACCTAACCTACTCCGTCCCCACATCGCAGCTTTACCAAGTACAGGAATATTAACCTGTTTCCCATCGACTACGCTCTTCAGCCTCGCCTTAGGGGCCGACTCACCCTGCCCCGATTAACGTTGGACAGGAACCCTTGGTCTTCCGGCGAACGGGTTTTTCACCCGTTTTATCGTTACTTATGTCAGCATTCGCACTTGTGATACGTCCAGCAGCCCTCTCGACACACCTTCATCCGCTTACACAACGCTCCCCTACCCAACAGACTTACGTCTGATGCCGCAGCTTCGGTGCTATATTTGAGCCCGTTACATCTTCCGCGCAGGCCGACTCGACTAGTGAGCTATTACGCTTTCTTTAAATGATGGCTGCTTCTAAGCCAACATCCTAGCTGTCTAAGCCTTCCCACTTCGTTTCCCACTTAATATAGACTTTGGGACCTTAGCTGGCGGTCTGGGTTGTTTCCCTCTCCACGACGGACGTTAGCACCCGCCGTGTGTCTCCTGAGTATCACTCTTTGGTATTCGTAGTTTGCATCGGGTTGGTAATCCGGGATGGACCCCTAGCCGAAAACAGTGCTCTACCCCCAAAGGTGTCCGCTCAAGGCTCTACCTAAATAGATTTCGGGGAGAACCAGCTATCTCCCGGTTTTGATTGGCCTTTCACCCCCAGCCACAAGTCATCCGCTAATTTTTTTCAACATTAGTCGGTTCGGTCCTCCAGTTAGTGTTACCCAACCTTCAACCTGCCCATGGCTGAGATCACCGGGTTTCGGGTCTATACCTTGCAACTAGTCGCCCAGTTAAGACTCGGTTTCCCTTCGGCTCCCCTATTCGGTTAACCTCGCTACAAAATATAAGTCGCTGACCCATTATACAAAAGGTACGCAGTCACCCTTTCAGGCTCCCACTGCTTGTACGTACAAGGTTTCAGGTTCTATTTCACTCCCCTCACCGGGGTTCTTTTTCGCCTTTCCTTCACAGTACTGGTTCACTATCGGTCAATCAGGAGTATTTAGCCTTGGAGGATGGTCCCCCATCTTCAAACAGGATATCACGTGTCCCGCCCTACTTCTCGTTAACTTAGTACCACAGCCTGGATGTCGAGTACGGGGCTATCACCCTGTGTCGCTAAGCTTCCCAGCTTATTCCTCTATCTCTGCTGCTATCATTAACAGGCTCTTTCGCTTTCGCTCGCCGCTACTGACGAAATCTCGGTTGATTTCTTTTTCCTCGGGGTACTTAGATGTTTCAGTTCTCCCGGTTTGCCTCACTTACCTATGGATTCAGTAAGTGATAGTAGATTCTTCATCTACTGGGTTTCCCCATTCGGATATCTTGGATTAAACGCCTCTTATCGACTCATCCAAGCTTTTCGCAGATTAGCACGTCCTTCTTCGCCTCTGATTGCCAAGGCATCCACCTTGTACGCTTAGTCACTTAACTATACAACCTCAAATGTTTTTCAATCACTTTAAGTTTTTCACTTCAAAGTGCGGTCAATTTGATGCGTATTTTCATTCAACTAAACACTTGATTGCTTTTGTTCAATCAAGATTTTTATACAAAACAGGTTTTGCTTTCAGAGTTTTCCTTCTCAGTTCCCTCTTTTTCACTTTCCCTATTTTGCCTACTCAGACTTTCTCTCGAAAAATCTCTTGTTTTTCAGCTTGTTTCCAATTTTTAAAGAACAGTAAGATAATCTAACAAAGTTATCTTTAATTGGCGTCCCCACGGGATTCAGAACCCCGGTTACCGCCGTGAAAGGGCGATGTCCTAGGGCCTCTAGACGATGGGGACATCAATTAAAGATACTCTATCTTATTCTTATCTTTCAACGTTGCTTTCGCTTCGTATTTCAATCTTGTCTACAATTATCAGCCAATCTGTGTGAGCACTCGCTGTCTCTCGTCTTTGGTAAGGAGGTGATCCAACCGCAGGTTCCCCTACGGTTACCTTGTTACGACTTCACCCCAGTCATGAATCATACCGTGGTAAACGCCCTCCCGCAGGTTAAGCTATCTACTTCTGGTACAACCCACTCCCATGGTGTGACGGGCGGTGTGTACAAGGCCCGGGAACGTATTCACCGCGACATTCTGATTCGCGATTACTAGCGATTCCGACTTCATGGAGTCGAGTTGCAGACTCCAATCCGGACTTAGACGTACTTTCTGAGATTCGCTCCACCTCGCAGTTTCGCCACCCTCTGTATACGCCATTGTAGCACGTGTGTAGCCCTACTCGTAAGGGGCCATGATGACTTGACGTCATCCCCACCTTCCTCCAGTTTATCACTGGCAGTCTCCTTTGAGTTCCCGACCGAAATCGCTGGCAACAAAGGATAAGGGTTGCGCTCGTTGCGGGACTTAACCCAACATTTCACAACACGAGCTGACGACAGCCATGCAGCACCTGTCTCATGGTTCCCGAAGGCACTCCATCTCTACAGGATTCCATGGATGTCAAGAGTAGGTAAGGTTCTTCGCGTTGCATCGAATTAAACCACATGCTCCACCGCTTGTGCGGGCCCCCGTCAATTCATTTGAGTTTTTAACCTTGCGGCCGTACTCCCCAGGCGGTCGATTTATCACGTTAGCTACGGGCACCAAGCTTAAAGCTCAATCCCCAAATCGACAGCGTTTACAGCGTGGACTACCAGGGTATCTAATCCTGTTTGCTCCCCACGCTTTCGCACATGAGCGTCAGTACATTCCCAAGGGGCTGCCTTCGCCTTCGGTATTCCTCCACATCTCTACGCATTTCACCGCTACACGTGGAATTCTACCCCTCCCTAAAGTACTCTAGTTACCCAGTCTGAAATGCAATTCCCAGGTTAAGCCCGGGGCTTTCACACCTCACTTAAATAACCGCCTGCGTGCCCTTTACGCCCAGTTATTCCGATTAACGCTCGCACCCTCCGTATTACCGCGGCTGCTGGCACGGAGTTAGCCGGTGCTTCTTCTGTATTTAACGTCAATAATGTATGCTATTAACATACACTCCTTCCTCAATACCGAAAGAACTTTACAACCCGAAGGCCTTCTTCATTCACGCGGCATGGCTGCGTCAGGGTTCCCCCCATTGCGCAATATTCCCCACTGCTGCCTCCCGTAGGAGTCTGGACCGTGTCTCAGTTCCAGTGTGGCTGGCCATCCTCTCAGACCAGCTAGAGATCGCAGGCTTGGTAGGCCTTTACCCCACCAACTACCTAATCCCACTTGGGCTCATCTCATGGCATGCGGCCTTACGGTCCCGCACTTTCGTCTCTCGACACTACGCGGTATTAGCTACAGTTTCCCGTAGTTATCCCCCTCCATAAGCCAGATTCCCAAGCATTACTCACCCGTCCGCCACTCGTCAGCAAGAAAGCAAGCTTTCTCCTGCTACCGTTCGACTTGCATGTGTTAAGCCTGCCGCCAGCGTTCAATCTGAGCCATGATCAAACTCTTCAATTCAAGTTCAATCGCTCAATAAACTGCTTAGCTATAAATAAAAACACTACTTAAAAAAAGTAATTATGAATTTTCAGTTAAGCACCTATTAAGACTTCAAAATTAAAAAAATATTTTTAAAAACAAGTCAATCAACAAGTGCCCACACAGATTGTCTGATACATTGTTAAAGAGCAAAAACAACGACGCACGTGGAAACTTAAATACTTCACAACAGTGCGTCGTTGTGTGTGGTGCATTATAGGGATTTTTCAAATCCCTTTGCAAGTACTTTTTAAGAAAAATTATTTGAATGAACAAATTTTTATTCGTCATCTAATTTTTCTATAGCCCTTTCAAGCCATTCTTTCTCAAAATTTCGTTTAATTTCTTTAATAAACGCTCTTTTTCAGATTGACTTAAAAATTGGCTATTTTTATTTTGCAAAGCACATACTAACTTCCAATAGAAAATCTAAAGTTGCTCCGCTGTCGCTTTTTCTTTAATTCCACCAATGCATTTTCTGCACCAATTTCTCTTAGCATAGCAACATCAGTAATGCCAACTTTTATTAGCGCCCTTTCATGCTTGATAGTTAAATTGGGTAAAATCCTTTAATCTATTTAGCTTTTTTTCAAAGTACGATCTAACTTCTGATTGCGGATTTGCTGAATAGAAAGAATAATCAACTTTTCTACACAACATATTATTGCACATCACCTGATCTGAAAGCGCATAATATTGAGAAAGCACAAATCTCTTATTTCAACTCATTTGTTGTAAAACGGTTCACAACCTAATTTACTTAATTGAGATTGCAAGCTCATCCTCACCACGTAGATAAAGTTTTTTATTCTGCCAAATGGCAAACATTGTCTCTTCCTTTATGAAACAAACCGTAACCTGTAAAAAGATTTCTGAAAGGTAACATTTCCTACTAACTGATCTAATATGAGAGCAAACATTATCTATATGCTCGTCTTTTTATATTCATATAAATCTCCATATGAATAACAATTTTTAAAGATGGTCAGTAGAAGTACTTCTGATTTGATTTTATATCATGAAGTTTTTCATCTTACTAAGAATAAATTTCAGATTTGTGAAGCTGATCGTAAATTTGAAAATTTATTTTTATGTAAACAATTGGTTTATATATAAATATACTATATTTAAAAAAATTTTTCTTACCATTATATATTTGTATATAATTTAACCTAAAAATTTCAATTAACAAGCTTTTTATCACAACTCCCTCATTTTTAAGATTTAGCTCTGCTTTTTTGGAATACAGATCCATATTTTTTTCAAAATATGAATATTTTTTTCTTGACCTGTACATCAATACAGATATAATCACAAAAACTTGAACATTCAAACAGGACTTCACTTATGGCGACTAAAGAAGAAAACAAAAAAAGCACTAGCTGCAGCATTGGGACAAATCGAAAAACAATTTGGTAAAGGGCTCAATTATGAAGTTAAGCGATACCAAAACGTTAGATGTAGAATCAATTTCTACTGGATCACTTGGCTTAGATGTTGCACTAGGAATTGGTGGTTTACCCTATGGGACGAATTGTAGAAATTTTCGGGACCTGAATCATCTGGCAAAACAACATTAACTCTTTCCGTCATTGCTCAAGCGCAAAAAGCAGGGAAAAACCTGTGCATTTATTGATGCAGAACATGCCCTTGATCCTATTTATGCAGCAAAAACTTGGGGTAGATGTAAAAGAACTTTTTGTTTCTCAACCAGATAATGGTGAACAAGCACTTGAAATCTGTGATGCATTAGTTCGCTCTGGCGCAATTGATGTAATTATAGTGGACTCCGTTGCTGCACTGACACCAAAAAGCTGAAATTGAAGGGGATATGGGTGATTCCCATATGGGGCTACAAGCTCGTTTAATGTCACAAGCTTTTGCGTAAACTTACTGTCAAATTAAAAATGCAAACTGTTTAGTTGTATTTATTAACCAAATCCGAATGAAAATAGGTGTGATGTTTGGTAACCCTGAAACCACCACTGGCGGTAATGCATTAAAATTCTATTCTTCTGTTCGCTTAGATATTCGTCGCACTGGTTCTGTAAAAGATGGCGAAAATATTATTGGAAATGAAACCCGCGTAAAAGTAGTAAAAAAACAAACTAGCGGCACCATTCCGTCAAGTAGATTTCCAAATTCTTTATGGTGAAGGTATTTCAAAAAGCAGGGTGAGTTATTAGAACTTGGTGTAAAACATAAGCTTGTAGAGAAATCAGGTGCATGGTATGCCTATAATGAGAAAAAAATTGGCCAAGGTAAAACTAACTCAATGAAATGGCTCAATGAAAATCCAGAAAAAGCAGATGAATTAGAAGCTCGTTTACGCGCAGAATTAGTGGCTAATCCAGAACAAGCTTTAATGGCTGACATTGAACAATCTGAAAATAGTTCCGAATCAGAAAGTGATTTTGAATAAATCAAATTATCAACTCCAAAAGTGCGGTTATTTTTTTAACCGTACTTTATATCAACTCAATAAAAAAATAAAGGAATCATTCCTTGTCATCTCTTGCTTTTTAATTACATCGTTAATCTTCTTTCTCGCAGAGAATATAGTGAATTCGAGCTCCGCAATAAAAATGCAGGAAAAATAACTTTTTCGGAAGAAGAAATTGATGATGCATTATCTTTATGCCAGGGCAAAAAAATTGGCAAAGTGATCGTCGTTTTTTTCAGAAAAATTATGTGAATTCACGCGCACAAAAAGGTTATGGTGTAGGAAGAATTCGGCAAGAATTACTCCAATTAAAAAGGTGTGTCTTCTGATATTATTGATGAAGTTTTAATGGAATCAGAAATTGATTGGTATGAAATGGCTGAGAACTTGTTACGTAAAAAAATTCCCCAAATTACAACGAACAGCAAACGCCTAAAATGAAAACAAAAAAATTTGGCAATATATGCTATCACATGGATTTCGTAGCGATGAATTTGCTGATTTAATTGGGAAAAACCAAAGTGAATGGGATTAATGTAAAAAGTTGAGAACAAATTTTATATATCCCAAATTCCCAACACAGTCATAGCTAAACACCCGAATAAATGCATCATCAAATACACAAAATCCCATTTAACCACTTGTCATTAAAAATAATTCTACAACTTCGGAAGAAAAAGAAGAAAATGTGGTTAGCGATCCTAAAAAAAACCAGTAATTAAAAAAATAACCGCCATTCAGAACTAATTTGTGGAAATTGCCAAAAAAAGCCCAAGTAAAATACCAATAATTAAACAACCAAGCAAATTAGCGATTAAAGTTCCAAAAAGCAAACGAGGAAAATAAAGGATTAAATAACAATCCTATAGTCCCAACGCAATGACGCACCTAATATTGCACCACAACTTATGAATAATAATGCCTGCATTAATAATCTAATCCAAATTGGGTTCGCAAAATAACGAGCGACTGATTCTTCTTTATTTGAGCCAATAATTTCTAACTCTGGACAAGCTTTTTTTAAACGAATATCTGCATCTTGCATGATACAGCCTTTACCAGACCAAGAAAGCATTTCTACATCATTCATTCCATCACCAAAAGCAATACAGTCCTTTTAACTCATACTCTCGTGATTCGAGTAAATGTTTTAATGCATCCCCTTTTGAAACATTCTTATTCATTACTTCCAAACAAGCTAATGCTGAATAAACAATTGTTGTTACGTCACCAAACTTATCTCGTAAATAAATTTCTACTTCAACTAAATCCTCTGGAGTTTTACCAATAAAAAAGACTTTTTCTGTCCCACGTCCATGATGTTTGGAAAAATCGACAACGTTATAATCAAATCCAGATTCTTTATGGAACTGACGCATTGCAGGAATATCTTTATTAGTAAACCAACCTTCATCTTGATAGCTATTCACGCATACTTTGGAAGTATCAAATGGCGTTTTGTAAAGCTCTAGAACTAATTCTTCAGGCAAGCTGTTGCTATAAAGCAAATTACCCTGTAAATCCCGTACACGAGCACCATTTGATGTAATCATAACCGCACGTTCCGCACCAATTTTTCCAAGAATGGATGACACATCAGTATGGTTACGCCCCGTTGCTAAAATGATATCCACACCGTTTTGCTCTAATGCTCTCAGCGTATCAATGGTAAGATCACCGACTAAATGTTCAGGAGTTAAAAGCGTGCCATCTAAATCAGACACCATTGCTCGAAAAGGTAAATTCATAAAAACCTCAAAAAATAATTTGCGGTTATCATATCACTAAATATACAAATTGCCCTTTGTCCAAGATCAATGTATAAAAAAACCGTAATAAAAATAACCGCACTTTATTAAGGATTAAGGCATTAAATCAACTGATATATTTCCTTTCATTTGACAGCAGCACGCTAAAACATAACCTTGTTTAATTTCGTCTTCTGTTAGTGGTCCGTTTGAACTCACTTCATAATCACCACTCACCACTAAAGTTTTACAAGAACCACAAATACCTTCTCTACAGGCGGCAATAATCGGTGCTTTATGTTCTTCCAAAGCAGCTAACAATGTTTTTTCCAACAGGTACAGAAAAAAAGTTTGAGGTACTGGATTAGTAATAGAAAGCGTCACTTGTTTACTATTATCTAACATACAATTTTCTGCTGAAGAATGAAATTGCTCTAAAAAGAAACGCTCAGATGGGATACCAAGGGATTCTGTCATCGCACGTAAATCACTCATATAACTTTCAGGGCCACAAGTCAGCACTGTATAATCAGCTATATTAGGGTACAAGGTCAGATAACATTTGACTATTTAAACGTCCAGCGATAAAGTCATCGTCCGCATCAACAGAAGCATTAATAAATAATTTTAACTGTGGAAATTGTTCTTTCAGTAACGCCCATTCTCGTTTAAAAATAACATCTTTAGTCGAATGGACACTATAGAATACAACCACATCTACACCTGGTTTATTTTTTAATAACCAGCGAGTCATAGACATGATTGGCGTAACGCCACATCCACCAGCCACAAGTAAATATCGATCACTTACAATGCGGGTACAGGTAAATTTACCCATTGGATCAGATAGCCAAATTTGATCACCTTCTTTAATTTCGGATGTAATCCAATTAGAACCAACTCCATTTTTAATACGACGAACGGTTAAAGTAACAAAACGGCTCATTCCTGGCGTAGACGATAGCGTATAAGCTCGCACAATATTTGGTGTATTACGAATACTTACTAAAAGCATACTGGCCAGGCTCATAAGGGTAAAAAAATCTTGTGCTATTAATTCAATTGTATAAACATCATCAGTTTCCTGATGAATAGCATGTACCTGCATTTCGTTATAACACAACGGATTCTGATTATTTGACATAGAATTTTCTCTTTGAAGATAGAAAAAGTGCGGTGGATTTTTAAAATGTTTATAAAACTAATACTACAAATTAAAAAAATCGACCGCACTTTTCTATGAAAATGTTATTTAGCTAAAAGCTTCTGCCATATCTTGTTCAGGCGTAGTCAAACCGCGCAAACCGAATTTTTTTCATTTAATAATGCCATCACATTATCATTTAAAAACGCTGGAGCAGTCGGTCCTGTATAGATATTTTTTTAACACCTAACGCCAATAAGGTAAGCAAAATAACAATAGCTTTTTGCTCAAACCAAGAAAGCACAAGTGTTAATGGCAATTCGTTAACGCCAATACCCAGTTTTTGTGAAAGATTTACAGCAAGCATTATCGCAGAATACGCATCATTACATTGCCCAACATCTAACAAGCGAGGTAACCCATCAATAGCGCCAAAATCTAATTTATTAAAACGATATTTACCACAACCTAAAGTTAAAATCGCACAATCTTCTGGTACTTGACGAGCGAAAATCAGTGTAATAGCTACGTTCACCTTTTGCTACCATCACAACCGCCCACTAAGAAAACATGACGTAATTTTTCCACCAGCAACAAGATTAATCACCGCATCTGAAGCATCTAATAAAGTTTGACGACCAAACCCAACGGTAATTTTGTGTTCTAATTCATCATAAGGGAATGCCTGCCATTTCTTGTGCTTTCGCGATAACTTGACTGAAATCACGATCTTCAATGTGCGTTACACCTGGCCATCCCACAATGCTACGGGTATAAATACGATCTGCGTAATTACCAACATTAGGATCAATAATACAGTTAGAGGTCATAATTACAGGACCAGGGAATTTAGCAAATTCTTTCTGCTGATTTTGCCAACCACTTCCATAGTTACCAACCAAATGATTGTATTTTTTCAATTCTGGATAACCATGCGCAGGCAACATTTCACCATGAGTATAAATATTTATCCCTGTGCCTTCCGTTTGTTCTAAAAGTGCTTTTAAATCTTTTAAATCATGACCAGAAATTAAAATACATTTTCCTGCTACAGGCTTCACATTTACCGTTGCTGGAACAGGATGACCAAATGCTTCTGTTTCACCCGCATCTAATAAACTCATTACTTGAAAATTCATATTACCGATGCCAAGCGCCTTTTTCTAACAATTCATTTAGATCACTTGGATTCGTTCCTAGCCACGCCATAAACTCATGGAATTGACGATATACCTCATTATCAAATTTACCTAAAACATGGGCATGTTCCATATAAGCAGCCGCACCTTTTAAACCGTATAAACAAAGCATACGCACGCCATGTACTTCTTCCCCAATCAAAGTGCGGTCAGAATTTAGGGCAAAATTTGCAGCTTGTTTTGTTAAATCAGAAATCGTTGCACCTTCAAGCTGTAAATGAGCTAACGGATGGTTTACATCAATACTTGGATTTAGTGTTCGGCAACGTTTCATTAAATTATCGCGATAAGCGATGGCTTGTTGCGCATATTCAACTATACGTTGAGAATCAAAGTTTACGTTAGTCAAGGTAGAGAAAAATGCTTGTGCTGTAAAAGCATCAATTTCATTATCGATAATAGCTAAATCTCTCGCTTGAATAGCCCAAGCAGATAAGCTTTGCAGAGTTGCAATAAGAAGATCTTGTAAATCAGAAGTTTCCGCAGTTTTACCGCACATTCCTTGAGAGTAACTACAACCGTTACCCACAGGTGTACGCATGGTTTGTTCACATTGTACACAGTACATAATTAAGTCCTTTTGTTAGAATAGAAAGTTTCGTTATAAAACCCGATAAAATCACTCAGATTTATAAATAAAATGATAAAACCTTTTTTTCTACTAGATACAAAAAGGAAATTTTTGATTAATTAGAATTTGTTTGATCTAGATTAAAATACCAATAACGAGTTAATCTATTTTTTTATTTAAAAGAACATAAATTCTAACAATACTAAAAAAACCTCGCAATAAAATTTTATATATTGGCATTACCAGTTGAAAAACGATAACAAATTTCATTTTATTTCTCTTATAATGCAACTGTTCGAACGACAAGCAGTATCTCGAATGATGTATGTTTATTCCCCAATGGATAGTCAAAACACAAGGAGATTATTATGGCTTTTCAATATGAAAAAAACAGACATTTACTTAGTCTTGTTCATCACACAGAACATGAAATTAAATATCTCTTAGATCTCTCCCGAGATTTGAAACGAGCCAAATATGCAGGCACAGAACAACAAAAATTAAAAGGCAAAAATATCGCGCTCATCTTTGAAAAAAACCTCCACCCGCACACGCTGTGCATTCGAAGTCGCCGCTTATGACCAAGGCGCACAAGTCACCTACATCGACCCTAACTCCTCCCAAATTGGCCACAAAGAAAGTATGAAAGATACCGCCCGCGTATTAGGGCAGAATGTATGATGGCATTGAATATCGTGGCTTTAAACAAAAGTATCGTTCAAGAACTTGCTGATTATGCTGGTGTGCCAGTATTCAATGGTCTAACCGATGAATTCCACCCAACACAAATGCTTGCCGACGTACTTACCATGATTGAACATTGCGACAAACCATTAAGCGAAATTAGCTATGTATATATTGGGGATGCTCGCAATAACATGGGTAATTCACTTTTATTAATTGGTGCAAAATTAGGTATGGATGTTCGTATTTGTGGACCTAAAAGCATTATTACCAGAAGCAAGTCTTGTGGAAATGTGCGAAAAAAATTTGCTAAAAGAAAGTGGCGCTCGCATTACCGTAACTGAAGATATCGACAAAGCTGTGAAAAGGTGTAGATTTTGTTCATACTGATGTGTGGGTTTCAATGGGTGAACCATTAGAAACTTGGGGCGAACGCATTAAATTATTACTTCCTTATCAAGTCACACCAGAATTAATGAAACGCACTGGTAATCCAAAAGTGAAATTTATGCACTGCTTACCAGCCTTCCATAACAGTGAAACCAAAGTTGGTCGTCAAATTGCTGAAAAATATCCTGAATTAGCTAATGGTATTGAAGTAACTGAAGACGTATTTGAATCTCCAATGAACATTGCATTTGAACAAGCAGAAAACCGTATGCACACAATTAAAGCAGTAATGGTTGCAAGTTTGGCATAAGGAGAAGGTATGAGAATAGTGATTGCATTAGGCGGTAATGCGTTATTACGACGCGAGAGCCGCTGACAGCCGAAAATCAACGACAAAATGTTCGCATTGCTTGTGAGCAAATTGCTAAAGATTTGGCCAAATAATGAATTAGTAATTGCGCACGGTAATGGCCCACAAGTGGGTTTGCTCGCCTTACAAGGTGCTGCCTATACTGATGTGCCAACCTATCCTTTAGATGTATTAGGTGCAGAATCAGTAGGAATGATTGGTTATATGATTCAACAAGAACTCGGTAATTTAGTTCCATTTGAAGTGCCATTTGCAACTTTATTATCTCAAGTAGAAGTTGATATCAACGACCCAGCTTTCAAAAAAATCCAACTAAACCAATTGGCCCTGTTTATACGAAAGAAGAAGCTGAACGTTTGGCAAAAAGAAAAAAATTGGTCTATCGCACAAGATGGTGATAAATATCGTCGCGTTGTGCCAAGTCCATTGCCAAAACGTATTTTTTGAAATTCGTCCGGTCAAAATGGTTGCTTGAAAAAGGCAGTATCGTAATTTGTGCGGGTGGCGGTGGTATTCCGACCTATTATGATGAACACCATAATTTACAAGGCGTTGAAGCCGTTATCGACAAAGATCTATGTTCGGCTTTACTTGCAGAAAAATCTTGACGCTGATTTATTCATCATCGCAACTGACGTTTCCGCAACCTTCGTAGATTGGGGTAAACCAACTCAAAAAGCAATTTCTGTCGCATCACCTGAAGCCATTTTCAGAACTTGGTTTCGCTGCAGGTTCCATGGGGCCGAAAGTACAAGCCGCGATCAACTTTTGCGAAACAAACTGGAAAAGATGCCGTAATAGGCTCTTTATCTGATATTGTGGACATTGTGAAAGGAAAAGCTGGTACTCGTATTACGAAAAAAAGCTGAAGGCATATCCTATTATGCTTAAATAATAAAAAGAACTTTGAGAAGTCATTCTCAAAGTAAAAAAAGTGCAGTCGGTTTAACCGATGTTTTTACCAACCGCACTTTAAACGTTACACATAAGGAGCTCGCTATGGATGCGTCCAAAAAGAAGAAAAACGTTTAATTTCCCATCAGCGTTTACCATTTTATTTGCAATCTTAATTCTCGCTGTTGGATTGACCTGGGTAATTCCATCCGGTTCATATTCAAAATTAACATATAACTCCACTGATAATGTTTTTGTGGTCAAAAGCTTACGGCGTTGACGATAAAACTTATCCCGCCACAACAGACACTCTTGATAATCTCAAATATCAAAAATTGAAACTCTCCAACTTCACCGAAGGCGTGATCAAAAACCAATCGCTATTCCTGGTACCTATCAACGTGTAGAACAACACCACAAAGGCATTGAAGACATCACCAAAAGTATGGTGGAAGGCACCATTGAAGCTGTTGATGTCATGGTCTTTATCTTTCGTGTTAGGTGGTATGATTGGTGTCATCAACCGCACTGGTTCTTTTAATGCTGGTTTGATGGCTCTCGCAGAAAAAAACCAAAAGGTAATGAGTTTTTTTATTGTATTCAGCGTATCCGTCTTAATGGTGTTAGGCGGAACAACATGCGGTATTGAAGAAGAGGCCGTGGCATTCTATCCAATTCTAGTGCCAGTATTCTTAGCTCTGGGATATGATGCGATAGTCTGCGTAGGGGCAATATTCCTTGCTTTCATCTATGGGAACTGCATTCTCTACAATTAACCCATTCTCCGTTGTTATCGCATCAAATGCAGCTGGTATTCAATTTACTGAAGGTATTGGTTTCCGTGCTCTAGGTTTTAGTTTTTAGGGGCAACTTGCGTAATCGCATATCTTTATTGGTACTGTAAAAAAATCAAAGCTGACCCAAGTTTTTCTTATACTTACGACGATCGCGAAGAATTCCGTCAACGTTATATGAAAAACTTTGATCCGAACACAACTATCCCATTCTCAGCTCGTCGCAAATTAATCTTAACGCTTTTCTGCATCGCATTCCCTATTATGATTTGGGGTGTAATGGTTGGCGGATGGTGGTTCCCTCAAATGGCTGCTTCTTTCCTTGCCATTACCATCATCATTATGTTTATCAGTGGCTTGTCTGAAAAAGATATTGTGGAATCCTTCACAGAAGGTGCATCAGAATTAGTAGGCGTATCGTTAATCATCGGTCTTGCTCGTGGCGTAAACTTAGTGCTCGAACAAGGTATGATTTCTGACACTATCCTTGATTATATGTCTAATGTAGTTAGTGGTATGCCAGGGTAGCGTATTCATCTTAGGTCAATTAGTCGTATTTATTTTCCTAGGTTTAATCGTACCGTCTTCTTCTGGTTTAGCTGTACTTTCAATGCCAATTATGGCACCACTTGCTGATTCAGTAGGCATTCCACGCGATATCGTGGTTTCCGCTTACAACTGGGGACAATATGCAATGCTATTCTTAGCACCGACAGGATTAGTATTAGTGACACTCCAAATGTTGCATATTCCATTTGATAGATGGGTTAAATTCGTCATGCCAATGATTGGATGCTTATTGTTAATTGGTTCCATTTTATTGGTAGTACAAGTATCTTTTATATAGTGTTTAACTAATTAGTCAAATTGCCGCCTGAGATCACAGTTTTTTCTAGGCGGTTTCTTTTTTATAATAAGTTATCTTTTTTTGTTAGTATAAAAAAAGGATTTTACTATGCTTAAAAAAATGTTTCGATAATATCGATACTCGTATTCTTAAAGCATTACAACGAAATGGTCGATTACAAAATAATGAATTGGCCAACGAAATAGGCCTCTCTAATTCAGCTTGTTTACGTCGAGTGAATCAATTAGAAGAAAAGTGGTGTAATTGATAACTATGTAGCCTTATTAAATCCCTAAAAAGTAAACTGTAATCTCATCGTTTATGCATTAGGCTCTTTTCTTTGAAGAAGACCCTGAATTAAAAGAGCGGTTTATTTTTTTGAAGTGAAATTAATCCCTCAAATTACCGAATGCCATTTTATGGCTGGTAGCTTTGATTTCTTATTGAAACTCAATGTATCCGATCTTGATCAATTTAATTACATCAAAAACACCTATCTCAATTCTAGGCTTGGCATTAAAACCTTAAAATCAGAAGTTACTCTAAAAACGGTTAAGTCAACAACTGAATTGCCTTTTATAAAAAACTCGTATTATTATTACGAGTTTTTTATAACAATTAACAAACTTCAGCCTGTTCTAATATAACTTTTTTTGTAAAACTTTAATTCCTGCTTCTATATCTTTCCAATCAGTAAATTCAAGAGGGTTATGACTAATTCCCAAATGAGATGGAACAAAAATCATACCTGTCGGACAAAGTGTTGCCATATGCATTGCATCATGTCCAGCACCACTTGGCATTATTTCGTAAGAATAACCAAGGGAATGTGCAGTTTCAGCTATTTGGTTTTACCATATTTTCAGGTAATACTATTGGATTATCTTTTGAAATAAGTTGCAACTCAATTAATAATCCTCTTTTTTCTGAAACTTTACTAACTTCCTCTTGTAATAATTCAAATACAGAATCTCTAGCTTGTATATGTGTACCTCGAATATCTACTAATAATTCACAATATCCTGGCACGACATTCATTACTCCTGGTTTAGCTGTAATATTACCTACCTGTGGCTACTGTAGAATGTCCAGCTTGAATAGCCGCTTGCTCAATAGAAAGTGATAATTCAGCTCCTCCTAACAATGCATCATGACGATAATGCATTGCTGTTGCTCCTGAATGATCTGCTTGTCCTTTAATTTTTAACAATTGCACGAATCAGAGCAGCAATACCTGTCACAACACCTATTGTTTTTCCTTCATTCTCTAAACGAGGGCCTTGTTCTATATGAAGTTCAAAAAACATTTAAATTCCTTTTGCATCACGTTTTTGCTTGATTAACCAAATTAAAATTCATTCCTACTTCAGCCATAGCTCCTGATAAACCCTTTCCTTGTTTATCACATAACGAACTTAATTTTTCTTGATTTACTATGCCGCACATAACTTTACTACCCAATGTAGCAAAAATTAAATCTACTTGATTCTTCACAAGTAAAAATGATCAATTCTAAAGGATAACGAGTCTGAATATTCTGTTCACATAATTGGAAAAGAATTTCCAACCCAGCAACAGATCCCAAAGGACCATCAAATTTACCAGCATTAACAACAGTATCAATATGATCCGAATGCAACTGCAGGTAAAAATCTTCTTTACCTGCCTTACGAATAAAAAGATTTTCAATTGAATCTCGACGAATAGATAAATCATATTCTTTACATAATTCAATAATCATATTATGGGCCTTTTTCATCCTCCTCTGTAAAAAGCTAAGCGAGTCAGCTCGTTTGGTACTGATGAAATAAAAAGCCAGTTTTTCAATTAAATTTTTAACACGATTAAGATTAATTGACATAGTTTTCTCCTTATACGGTTTATTTTTTTGATATTCGTCAAACAATAATAATTTTTTTCGTTGAAAATTAACCTTTTCTAAGCGTAATATCGGTATTTGCTAAATGCCTCTAAAAAGGAGTAGAAAATGAAAAACATGTTACTGCTCAGTAGCTCAAAAATACAAGAACACAGGTTATCTTGAACACACTGTACCTTGGTTACAAAATTTCTTGGCTGATTATCATGGTAAAACAATTGCTTTTTGTGCCTTATGCTGGGGTACGCCGCACTTTTGATGAATATGAAAAACTGTGCAAAATGCACTTTCTGATTTAGGGATGAATATTGTTTCCGTTCATCATGGTAAACAGCATCGAGATATCATTGAACAAGCAGATGTCATTGCTATTGGCGGCGGGAATACATTTTGTTTGTTAAAACAGCTTTTATGAACACAATTTGATTGATATCATTCGTGAAAAAGTAAATAACGGTACACCTTATTTTGGTTGGAGTGCTGGCGCCAATGTAGCTGGGCGCATCTATTATGACAACTAATGATATGCCGATTACTTATCCTCCTTCATTTCAAGCATTACAGCTTTTTCCTCATCAAATTAATCCGCACTTTATTTCAGGTAAAATGCAAGGCCACAATGGTGAAAGCCGAGAAGAACGTTTGGCAGAATTTTTTTACTCGTTAATCCAACTGCATTTGTATATGCCTTACCTGAAGGTTCTGCAGCTTCATATACAAAATGAAATGGCAACTGTATTGGGTGAAAATCCTATTTTTGTGCTTCAGTGAAAAATATGGAATGTGGCACATTTGACATCAATACAACTTTTTCTTATTAACTTAAAAAGGGAACATATAATGGAATTATTTCAAATCCATCGTTGCAGTGATTGGCATTATTGCCACAATTTATTTTCTGATTAAAAAAAGCCGAAACCCGAACCGTTTTGATTGGTGTCGGCTTTAATTATGTCCATTCTGACGCTTAATCCAATGGGCGCATTAGATGCTTTTTGCCAAAAAGCATGACATCTGGCGGATTAATTATGGCTATCTGTTCCAGTATGGGTTTTGCTTATGTAATGAAATACACTCAATGTGATACTCATCTGGTACATTTACTTACCAAACCATTAAGCGGATTAAAATTCTTCTTAATTCCGATTGCAACAGTCATCACCTTTTTCATCAATATTGCTATTCCTTCTGCTGCTGGTTGTGCAGCTGCAGTTGAGCAACATTAATTCCTGTTTTAAAAAGTGCGGGTGTTCGACCAGCTACTGCTGGCGCAGCTATTTTAGCAGGGACTTTTGGATCAATGATGAGCCCAGGTTCTTCTCACTCAGCAATGATTAGTGAAATGTCAGGCTTAACTATCGCTCAAGTAAACCTTTCTCATGCGCCATATAATATGATTGCGGGAGCAATAGGTGCTGTTGTTTTAACAATTCTTGCGCTTGTTTTTAAAGATTATGGTGAACAACATCGCCAAGCTTATCTTGCAGAACAAAAAGAAAGTGAAATAAAAGTTGTTGAAGGCGTCAATGTACTTTATGCCCTTGCACCATTAATACCATTAGTTATTTTAGTGATTGGTGGAACATCATTACAACAAGTACCGGGTCTTGAATGGACTAAAATGGGTGTGCCTCAAGCGATGCTGATTGGTGCAATTTACGGCATTATCGTCACTCGTATTTCCCCAGTAAAAAAATCACTGAAGAATTTTTTTCAATGGTATGGGAAATTCTTATGCAAACGTACTTGGTATCATCATTGCAGCCAGCGTATTTGTAGCAGGATTAAAATCTACGGGCGCAGTTGATGCTGCAATTTCTTTCTTAAAAGAATCCAACGAATTTGTACGTTGGGGTGCAACAATTGGACCATTCTTAATGGGATTAATTACAGGCTCTGGCGATGCTGCAGCGATTGCCTTTAACAGTGCTGTCACACCACATGCTGTAGAACTCGGCTACACTCATGTAAATCTTGGTATGGCAGCAGCTATTGCTGGTGCAATCGGTCGTACAGCTTCACCAATTGCAGGTGTAACCATTGTTTGTGCAGGCCTTGCGATGGTAAGCCCAGTAGAAATGGTAAAACGTACCGCACCAGGCATGATACTTGCTGTTTTATTCTTAGCATTATTTATGTTGTAGAAATAGTAAAAAATTGACCGCACTTTATTTAAGTGCGGTCTGTTTTTATAGACTTTAAAGGAGAAAAATGAACTTAGATTTAAATCAACTTGTTAAATGGCGTCGTGAATTTCATCGTTTTTCCAGAAATTGGTTGGAGTGAATTTTGGACAACTTCTCGCATTGCGGATTACTTGGAAGACTTAGGTTGTTTTGAAATTTTTCTTGGCAAACAAATTATAAATCCTGACTTTGTTCGTGGACGAAAACAAGCCGTAGTAGATAAAGGTTTAGCTAATGCAAAAGCCTATGGAGCCAATGAAAAAAATGGCTCGAAAAATGGAAGGGATATACTGGTTGTGTGGCATTATTTGATTCAGGTAAACCAGGAAAAAAACCATCGCATTACGTTTTTGATATCGACTGTGTGAATGTAACGGAAACTCGCTCATCCCGAGCATATTCCAAATAAAGAAGGTTTTTGCCTCAATTAACGATGGTTTTATGCATGCTTGTGGGACATGATTCACATATTACAATAGGTTTAGGTGTTGCATTATGGATCGCTCAGAACAAAGATAAACTCACTGGAAAAGTAAAAATTGTATTCCAACCAGCAGAAGAAGGTGTTCGAGGTGCAGCAGCCATTGCACAAAGTGGCATAATTGATGATGCAGATTATTTTGCTTCTTCACACATTAGTTTTTGCGCGAATACAGGCACAGTTATTGCTAATCCAAGAAATTTTCTTTCCACTACAAAAATTGATATTCGCTATAAAGGTAAACCTGCACATGCAGGTGCTGCCCCCCATTTAGGTCGTAATGCTTTATTAGCTGCAGCGCATACAGTCACTCAACTTCATGGTATTGCACGCCATGGTGAAGGCATGACAAGAATTAATGTGGGTGTGCTAAAAGCGGGTGAAGGACGAAATGTCATTCCATCCTCTGCTGAATTACAATTAGAAGTGCGGGGAGAAAATAAAGCAATTAATGAATACATGACTGAACAAGTCATGCAAATAGCCAAAGGTATCTCCATAAGTTTTGATGTCGCATATGAAACTGAAATTGTAGGTGAAGCAGTGGATATGAATAACGATGTTGAACTTATAAAACTCATCGAAGAAATATCTCTTGAACAACCACAAATAAATAACGTAAATTCAGATTATGCTTTCAATGCGAGTGAAGATGCGACTATTTTAGGTAGACGTGTACAAGAACATGGGGGCAAAGCTATTTACTTCATTCTTGGTGCAGATCGCACGGCAGGTCATCATGAAGCTGAATTTGATTTTGATGAAAATCAATTGCTTACTGGGGTTAATATTTATACTTCTTTAGTACAAAAGATTATTAGCTTAATTAAATAAAAAAATATTTTTTTACTCCTTTCTTTTTAAGAATCCTCTATTTTTTCTTAGAATAAAGGCAATATCTACTCACCTTATAAGGAAAACTCAATGATTAATAGACGTCATTTTATTCAAATCGGTGCAAGCAGTATTCTTGCATTAAGTGCAAGCCGTTTTGCGACAGCAAAAGGTAAACATGATGTAGATTTACGTATTGTTGCTACTACTGACGTTCACAGTTTCTTAACAGACTTTGATTATTATAAAGACGCACCAACCGAGAAATTCGGTTTTTACTCGTGCAGCAAGCCTTATTCGTCAAGCACGTGCTGAAGTAAAAATAGCGTATTGGTTGATAACGGGGATTTAATTCAAGGTAACCCTATTGCTGATTATCAAGCTGCTCAAGGCTATAAAGAAGGCAAATCTAACCCTGCGGTGGATTGCTTAAATGCAATGCACTATGAAGTAGGAACATTAGGTAACCACGAATTTAACTATGGTTTAGATTATTTAGCTGATGCAATCAAACAAGCTAAAATTCCCTATTATCAATGCTAACGTAGTAAAAGTCGGAACTGAAGAACCTTATTTCACACCTTATGTCATTCAAGACATCAGTTGTTGATAATCAAGGTAAAAACACATAAATTAAAAACATTGGTTATATCGGTTTTGTGCCACCGCAAATTATGGTTTGGGATAAAGCGAACTTACAAAGGCAAAGTAGAAACCCGTGATATTGTGAAAAACAGCTCAAAAAAATATGTGCCCTGAAATGAAGAAAAAAGGGCAGATATTGTCGTTGCACTTTAGCTCACACTGGCCCATCTGATGAACCTTATCAAGAAGGTGCTGAAAACTCAGCATTCTATCTAGCGGATGTTCCACATATTGATGCAGTTATTTTTTTGGTCACTCACACCGTTTATTCCCAAATAAAGAATTTTGCGAAATCACCAAATGCAGACATCGTAAATGGTACAGTAAAAGGCGTACCAGAAAGTATGGCTGGTTACTGGGCAAATAATATCAGCGTGGTGGATTTAGGATTAACAGAACACAAAAGGTAAATGGATTGTTACCTCTGGAAAAGCGGTTCTTCGTCCAATCTATGATGCAGAAAATAAAAAAAGCACTTGCAGAAAATGACCCAGAAATTACCGCACTTTTTAAAACCAGTTCACGAAGCGACACGTAAATTTGTTTCTCAACCTATTGGTAAAGCAACAGATAATATGTACAGCTATCTTGCATTAGTACAAGATGACCCAACGATTCAAATTGTGAACCAAGCACAAAAAGCCTATGTAGAAAAAGTTGCACCAAGTGTTGCTGCAATGGCTGGCTTACCTATTTTTAAGTGCAGGCGCACCATTTAAAAGCAGGGTGGTCGTAAAAATGACCCAACAGGTTATACCGAAGTAAATAAAGGTGAATTAACTTTCCGTAATGCGGCAGACTTATATCTCTATCCAAATACATTAGTGGTTGTTAAAGCAACAGGCGAACAATTAAAAGAATGGTTAGAATGTAGTGCTGGTATGTTTAAACAAATTGACCCTACAAAGTGATAAAACCACAATCATTAATCGACTGGGAAGGTTTTCCGCACTTATAACTTTGATGTGATTGATGGTGTTAATTATGAATACGATCTAACCAAACCTGCTCGTTACGATGGTGAATGTAAATTAATTAACCCAGAATCGCATCGTGTAGTAAATCTAACCTATCAAGGCAAAACCAGTTGATCCAAAAAGCAGAATTTCTTTGATTGCAACGAATAACTATCGTGCTTACGGTAATAAATTCCCAGGCACTGGCGATCAACATATTGTTTACGCATCACCAGATGAAAACCGTCAAATTTTAGCTGATTACATTAAAGTAACCAGTGAAAAAGAAGGTTCTGTAAACCCTAGTGCGGATAAAAACTGGCGCTTTACGCCAATCACAGGCAACGATAAATTAGATGTCCGTTTTGAAACCTCACCAAGCGAACAAGCAGCTCAATTCATCAAAGAAAAAAAGCACAGTATCCAATGAAACAAGTGGGTACAGATGAAGTAGGATTTGCTGTATATCAAATTGATTTATCTAAATAATAATTAGAAAAATAAAATGCCGTCTGAATACCAAAATTTAGGCGGCATTTTTTTCTTCTAAAAGTGCAGTTAAATTTTTGAGTATTTTTTTGCTTAATTTTAATTCATTCTCTTTTATATTTACGGGTAATATACTGACCACATTCCCAAATTTATCATTCAAACCCTATTACTTTTTATACAAAGAGATTAAATAATGAAAAATTATTAACCACTATCCTTTCTGCTACAGCTATTCTTTTCCTTTAACAACATCTGCAAATACTACGCATAAAGTAGAACAAAAGTGCGGTACAACCAGAAAAAGCAAAAAGGATTTGGATTGATGTACGTTCTGCGGAAGAATTTAATAGTGGTCATTTGCAAAATGCGGTTAACATTCCACACGATCAAATTATTGAAGGTATTAAAGCTGTTAGCTCAGATAAAAATGGCCCTATCAATCTTTATTGCCGTAGTGGTCGACGTGCAGAGAGTTGCATTAAATGAGTTGAAAAAGCTGGTTACACTAACGTTACTAATCATGGTGGTTATGACGATTTAATTAAAAAAAGGTTTGAAATAATACCTTATCATTCCCCTAAATTTCTTACTAAAAGCATTTAGGGGATTTTTTATTCAAAAATAAAATCAAATAAAAAACACCCTGTGGATAACTCATAAATAATCTGTCATAAAACTGTTTTTACTCACTTGATAACTTTGAGAAAAATAAAGTTGTTAATAACTTTCCATTTTTACACACAAGATTTTTTTAAAGAAAATGATCGCATTTTCACAAGATCTTTAGATCCTATAACACCTGTTTCCATAAGGATCGAAATAAGGTTACTCACAACCACAAAGGATCTTAATAGTAACAATAATAAGATCTTTATATATAAAAAGAGATCTTATTTACTAATACAAACGTGATCTTTCAAAAGGATCAATAGATCCATTCTTTTTTTGTCAGGTGTTTTTAAATTTCTGTAAAATAACGCCAATTTTTTTGATCCGAATAAATAGAGATAGATATGTTTTTACACTGAAACTTATGATGTGATTGTGATCGGTGGTGGTCATGCGGGTACAGAAGCTGCGCTTGCACCAGCTCGAATGGGATTAAAAACCCTTTTTATTAACACATAATGTAGATACTTTAGGGCAAATGTCTTGTAACCCTGCAATTGGTGGGATCGGTAAAGGTCATTTAGTAAAAGAAGTAGATGCAATGGGCGGTTTAATGGCGCATGCTGCAGATAAAGCAGGGATTCAATTTCGTACTTTAAATAGCAGTAAAGGTCCCAGCAGTGCGTGCTACTCGAGCTCAAGCTGACAGAGTTTTTATATCGTCAAGCTGTTCGTACTAGCATTAGAAAATCAACCCTAATTTAGATATTTTTCCAACAAGAAGCCACCGATATTCTAATTGAGCAAGATCGAGTTACAGGCGTTAGCACAAAAATGGGATTAACTTTTTCGTGCTAAATCAGTGGTATTAACTGCAGGTACTTTCTTAGCTGGTAAAATTCATATTGGTTTGGAAAATTATGAAGGTGGTCGTGCAGGATCCTGCTTCTGTAAATCTTTCACATCGATTAAGAGATCTCGGATTACGTGTAGATCGCCTTAAAAACAGGTACACCACCACGTATTGATGCGCGTACAATCAATTTTTGATGCTTTTAGCTAAACAGCATGGTGATGCGGTGTTTACCTGTATTCTCTTTTATGGGGTCAGTAGATGATCACCCACAACAAATTCCTTGCTATATCACGCACACAAACGAACAAACTCATGAAGTGATCCGTAATAATTTGGATCGCAGTCCAATGTATACCGGTGTGATTGAAGGAATCGGTCCACGTTATTGCCCATCCATTGAAGATAAAGTGATGCGCTTTGCGGATCGTAATTCACATCAAATTTATTTGGAACCGGAAGGCTTAACCAGTAATGAAGTGTATCCAAACGGGATCTCGACCAGTTTGCCGTTTGATGTACAAATGGGCATTGTGAATTCCATGAAAGGTTTGGAAAAAGCTCGCATCATTAAACCAGGTTATGCCATTGAATATGATTATTTTGATCCACGTGACTTAAAACCAACGTTAGAAACTAAATCGATTTCGGGTTTATTCTTTGCGGGTCAAATTAACGGTACAACAGGTTATGAAGAAGCGGCGGCACAAGGCTTATTGGCGGGGATTAACGCAGGTCTTTACGTACAAGAAAAAGAGGCATGGTATCCACGTCGCGATCAATCTTATACAGGCGTATTGGTGGATGACCTTTGCACACTTGGTACCAAAGAACCGTATCGCGTATTTACTTCTCGTGCAGAATACCGTTTGTTATTACGTGAAGACAATGCAGACATTCGTTTAACGCCAATTGCCCATGAATTAGGTCTAATCGATGAGGCTCGCTGGGCACGCTTTAATCAAAAAATGGAAAATATTGAACAGGAACGCCAACGCTTACGCAGCATTTGGTTGCATCCGCGTTCTGAATATTTAGAAGAAGCGAATAAAGTGCTTGGCAGCCCGCTTGTGCGTGAAGCCAACGGTGAAGATTTATTGCGCCGTCCAGAAATGACCTACGATATTTTGACTTCTTTAACGCCATACAAACCAGCAATGGAAGATAGAAAGCCGTAGAACAAGTGGAAATTGCCATTAAGTATCAAGGCTATATTGAGCATCAACAAGAAGAAATTGAAAAACAAAAACGCCACGAAAATACGGCTATTCCAGCTAACTTTGATTACAGCAAAGTGTCTGGTTTATCTAATGAAGTACGTGCGAAGTTGGAACAGCATCGTCCTGTTTCCATTGGCCAAGCGAGCCGAATTTCAGGTATCACCCCTGCAGCAATTTCAATTATTCTGGTTAATTTGAAAAAACAAGGGATGTTAAAGCGTGAGGAATAATGTTTAGAATGAAAAAGTGCGGTTTATTTTGACCGCACTTTTTGATTAAGTGTGGTTTTACAAATCAAATTTTATAAATGGAAAGAAATCTTTAAATTTTTGACTAAGTTAGGATTTTTCTTAATGCATCTAATGCTTTCTTTTTAGAAATAGGTTCAAATATATCCATATTTCTTTTTATAGCAATACCAGTCAATGCATCAGATAAACGCCCTTCAATTCCACAAGGTGTAAAACCTATATATTTAGAAATGTTATATTTTCCATCCCAATCAACAATTTCCCAGATGTATGATGGTAAATCTTCAACTTTGCTATTTAAAATGACATAGTCAATCCAGGATTTAAATTCATCTAGAGTAATAGCTTGAGAATACATACAAGATATAGCAAATCCTATATCCTCACCATTATCTTCTCTAGTTAATTTAAAATTTTTTTATTATTCATTTTTTTATTTTTATCTAACATTTATTTAATCAAACTCATTATGCACATAAAGAATAAATAACTGCAACAAATTAATACATAAAAGCCATTTAAAAAGGTGCGATTATTATCGCACCTTGTTTTTAGTCAAATGTTATTAGTGGGATAAAGCTTGTTTTTACTGGTGCATCCAATCTTGCTGTTGGACGTGCCAAAAGCAATTTCTCAAGAGTTTTATCTTCTGAGAATAATGCGCCATTTGGAAGCATCTACATCACATTCTGCAATAAACCCTGCAAGACCTTCGTCTAAACCTGCTTTCTACAAGTGCGGTGGTATAATCTTCTACTGAAATATCTACATATGGGATCTCTTTGCCTGTTTGTTTGCTTATTTCTGCAGCAAGGTCAGATAACGTCCAGCTGGTTGAACCCGCAAGCTCGTAAGTTCTATTTTCATGACCTTCACCCTAGTGTTACATTTACTGCAGCTCAGCAAGTTCTGCACGAAGTGCGGATGAAATTTTTTTCCGTTTTTGCTGAACCATAGAAAGCATTGTTTGCTAATGCTGCTGGGATGGACGCGGTATAGTTCTCTGTGTACCAGCCATTGCGTAAAATGGTGTAAATGATACCGGAGGCTTTTAATGCGGCTCCGGTTTCAACGTATTCACCGGCAAGGGATTTTACCGTATTGTCGTTAGTGGCACCGAGTAAGCTGGTGTAAATAATGTGTTTTCACGCCTGCTTTTTGCCACTTCAATCACGTTGTTGTGCTGTACAAAACGCTGACCGATTTCATTGCTTGACACCAAAATTAACGTATCCACGCCTTGTAATGCCTCATCTTGTCCATCTCGCCAAATTTTGCAGCATTTAACCAGCCGTTGGGGTGCATTGGTATTAGTAAGTTTACATTCGGGCACCAAGCGTTTTAGTGAACTTCGCCGTGCGATTGATGGCGTAAGCGAACGTATGTTGACTAAAACCCTGCAGGAATTGGAAGCTCGATGAGATGTTAATCCATAAATCCTATAATACCGTGCCACCGCAAGTGGATTACACATTAACAGAATTTGGAGCAGAGGCTTCTAATAAGATATTTGAGTTGGTGGATTGGTTGGAAACAAATTTGACAGGAATTTTGGCTGCAACAAAAACATTAAGGAAATCTACCGCACTTTTAAGTAAAATAGCGCAATTTTTCCAAAGAGATAATAAATATGAAAGCCAAATTAGTCAGTTTACTTGCGCAAGCAAATATAAAAATAAGTGATAAACAAATTCAGCAGTTGATTGATCTTGTCAATTTACTCAATAAATGGAATAAAGCTTATAATTTGACGTCAGTTCGTGATCCACAAGAAATGTTAGTCAAAACATATTTTTAGATAGTCTTGTATTAAGTCCTTATTTACAGGGTGATCGTTTTATTGATGTCGGTACTGGCCCTGGCTTGCCTGGTTTACCTTTGGCAATTATTAATCCTTCCAAACAATTTGTCCTCCTTGATAGCTTAGGCAAGCGTATTAGTTTTATTAGAAATGCTATACGTGAGCTTGGACTAACTAATGTAATCCCTGTTTTAAGTCGAGTAGAAGAATATCAACCTGAAGATAAATTTGATGGTGTATTAAGTCGTGCTTTTTGCTTCGTTAAAAAGATATGACAGATTGGTGTCATCATTTACCAAAAGAAAATGGATATTTTTATGCATTAAAAGGTATTTATCAGGAAGATGAAATTAATGAATTGAATGAAAAATATACTATTCAAGAAGTGATTGAATTACATGTTCCAGAACTTATAGGTGAGCGACATTTAATCGTTTTTGCGTTAAATAGTTACAATTTTGTAAAAAAATTTTTCTAAAAAGTGTGATTTATATAACACTTTTTATGTGTTTTAAGTTGAATCTAAAGCCAGCAAAGGTATAATCGGCGAGCTAAAAATTATTTTTGTAAAAAGTGATGTCACGCATTTTATCTCACGCTAAAAAACTACAGAAAAGCTATTGTTATTGAGAGTCTTTTGCTTGTAGTTTTTTTATTTGCTTTATTTATGGATGGCAACGCCAAAGTGCGGTAGATTTTTGGCTACGGTTTTTAAGTGCCTTTTTGCCTTTTTGTACATTCATATTTATCATTTTTTACAGAAAACAAAATTTTTTTCAACAAAACTGACCGCACTTTTATCGTGCTGAAGCTAATAAAGTTCATTCTAACGATGGTTTTTATCATTATTGCCATCAAATGGTTATTCGTTATCAATTTTATTGCATTTTTTTGTTGGTTTTTTTATTGGCATTAGTGCTGAATAATATTATTCCACTTATTCTCAATAAAATTTAACTTTGGGTTATTCTTCTTCAGAACAAAGGATCTATTATGTCTGGACAAACTTCAATTGAATATATCCAACACCATTTAACTTATCTTACAACAGGTGAAGGTTTTTGGACGTTTAATCTTGATACGTTTTTTTCTTCTCTGTGTTGTGCGGTTTCCTTTTTCTTAGCTATTTTTCGCAAGGTGGCTAAAAAAAGCAACAACAGGTGTACCGAGTAAACTACAATGTGCTGTTGAAATGGCTGTAGAATGGATTGATGGTGTGGTAAAAGAAAATTATCACGGTAAACGAGATGTGATAGCGCCGTTGGCTTTTAACTATTTTTCGTATGGGTGATGATTATGAATACTATTGATTTGGTACCTGTGGATTATATTCCCCAGTTGTTTGCTATTATTACAGGAGATCATCATATTCCTGTACGAGCCGTGCCGACTACGGATATGAATATGACATTTGCAATGTCGATTTCAGTATTTGTATTAATTCTTTTTATACGATTAAATCTAAGGGTATTAAAGGTCTCGCAAAAGAATACACTTTACACCCTTTTAATCATTGGGCATTTATCCCTGTTAATCTTCTTCTTGAATCCGTGACGTTGATCTCAAAGCCTGTTTCATTAGCACTTCGTTTATTCGGAAATATGTATGCTGGTGAGCTGATCTTTATTTTGATTGCCGTGATGTATTCAGCCAATGCGTTTGTGGCTGCACTGGGTGTGCCATTGCAGTTGGTGTGGGCGATTTTCCATATTTTGGTTATCGCATTACAAGCCTTCGTCTTTATGATGCTTACTGTGGTTTACCTGAGTATTGCATATAATAAAGCGGAACATTAATTTTTATTTTTTTATTTAACAACTCAACTCTCAACAACGGAGAAAATTTATGGAAACTGTAATTAGTGCAACAATCATTGCTTCTGCGATTATGCTTGCTTTTTGCTGCGTTAGGTACTGCGATTGGCTTTTGGTCTTCTTGGCGGTAAATACCTTGAGTCTGCCGCTCGTCAGCCTGAATTAGCTAATTCACTACTTACTAAGATGTTTATTGTTGCAGGTCTTCTTGATGCGATTGCGATGATCGCGGTAGGTATCGGTTTATATTTCGCATTCGCAAATCCATTTGCTGCATTATTAGGTTAATAAACAACAAATTTCCTAATTAACGAAGGAGGTATGTTGTGAATATTAATGCAACATTAATTGGTCAAACCATCGCCTTTATTATTTTTGTATGGTTCTGTGTGAAATTTGTTTTGGCCACCAATTATTAATGCGATTGAAACACGTCAAAGTCAAATTGCGAACGCTTTAGCGTCAGCTGAAAGCAGCTAAAAAGAGCAAGCAGATACGAAAAATCTTGTTGAACAAGAACTTTCAGCTGCAAAAGTACAAGCTCAAGAAATTTTAGATGCAGCGAATAAACGTCGCAATGAAGTATTAGACGAAGTGAAGGTAGAAAGCTCGAAGAACTAAAAAGCAAAAATTATTGCTCAAGGTTATGCAGAAGTAGAAGCAGAACGTAAACGTGTTCAAGAAGAATTACGTCTTAAAGTGGCTTCATTGGCAGTGGCTGGTGCTGAGAAAATTGTGGGTCGTTCTATTGATGAAGTCGGCAAACAATGACATTATTGATAAATTAGTTGCAGAGTTATAAGAGGCTTAGCTTATGTCAGAATTAACTACAATAGCTCGCCCTTATGCAAAAGCTGCATTCGACTTTTGCCATTGAACAAAAGTGCGGTCGATAAAATGGACTGAAATGTTAGGTTTTGCTGCAGCCGTAGCTGAAGATGAAAACGGTAAAAGCTTACTTAAGTAGTTCTTTCTGCACAGAAATTAGCTGATACAGTAATTTCTATTTGTAGCGAACAATTGGATCAATATGGGCAAAAATCTTATTCGGTTAATGGCTGAAAATAAGCGTTTGAGTGCTATTCCTGCGGTGTTTGAAGAATTTAAACATCACGTAGAGGAGCACCCAGCTATTGCAGAAGTTGAAGTAACATCTGCGCAACCATTGAATGCAACACAAATCGAAAAATTGCAGCTGCAATGGAAAAAGATTAGCTCGCAAAGTGAAATTAAATTGCAACGTGGATAACGCACTTATTGCTGGTGTGATTATTCGTACAGAAGACTTTGTGATTGACGGGAAGCAGCCGTGGGCAACTTACTCGTCTCGCAAACGAGTTGCAATTATAAGAGGAATACAAGATGCAACTAAATTCAACTGAAATTAGTGAATTGATTAAAAACGCATCGCTCAATTCGACGTGGTTAGTGAAGTCGCGTAATACAGGGACAATTGTTTCTGTAAGCGATGGTATTATTCGCATCCACGGTTTAAGCGATGTGATGCAAGGTGAAATGATCGCCTTACCAGGTAATCGTTATGCGATGGCACTTAACCTTGAACGCGATTCTGTTGGTGCTGTAGTTATGGGACCTTACGCAGATTTAGCGGAAGGTATGGAAGTTCAATGTACAGGTCGTATTCTTGAAGTACCAGTTGGTCGTGGTTTATTAGGTCGTGTAGTTAATACGCTTGGTCAACCAATCGATGGTAAAGGCGAAATTGAAAATGATGGTTTTTCACCAGTAGAAGTAATTGCACCAGGTGTTATCGATCGTCGTTCTGTTGATCAACCTGTTCAAACCGGTTACAAAGCCGTTGACTCAATGGTGCCAATCGGTCGTGGTCAACGTGAATTAATCATCGGTGACCGTCAAACTGGTAAAACTGCGTTAGCAATTGACGCTATTATTAACCAACGTAATTCTGGTATTAAATGTATATATGTTGCGATTGGTCAAAAAGCCTCTACTATCGCAAAACGTCGTGCGTAAATTAGAAGAACATGGTGCGCTTGCAAATACTATCGTGGTAGCCGCATCTGCATCTGAATCAGCAGCGTTACAATATTTAGCACCTTATGCTGGTTGTGCGATGGGTGAATATTTCCGTGATCGCGGTGAAGATGCGTTAATTGTTTATGATGATTTATCAAAACAAGCCGTAGCTTATCGTCAAATTTCATTATTATTACGTCGTCCACCAGGTCGTGAGCTCTATCCAGGTGATGTGCTTCTATTTACATTCTCGTTTACTAGAACGTGCTTCTCGTGTAAACGAAGATTACGTAGAAAAATTCACTAAAGGTGAAGTGAAAGGAAAAACAGGTTCTTTAACCGCACTTCCTATTATTGAAACCCAAGCTGGTGACGTATCTGCGTTTGTTCCAACCAACGTAATTTCTGTACCGACGGTCAGATCTTCTTAGAATCTAACTTGTTTAACTCAGGTATTCGTCCTGCGGTAAACCCAGGTATTTCGGTATCTCGTGTTGGTGGTTCAGCACAAACTAAAGTTATTAAGAAATTAGCGGGTGGTATTCGTACCGCGCTAGCTCAATATCGTGAATTAGCAGCGTTTGCACAGTTTGCATCAGATCTTGATGATGCGACTCGTAAGCAACTTTCTCACGGTGAAAAAGTAACTGAATTATTAAAAACAAAACAATTTGCTCCATTATCTGTTGCAGAACAAGCGGTTGTATTGTTTGCTGTTGAATTTGGTTATTTGGATGACGTGGAATTATCAAAAATTGCAAGTTTTGAGACCGCACTTTTTAGATTATTCTAACCGTAATCACGCAGAGTTTATGCAAGAGCTTACTAAAACCGGTAACTATAATGACGAAATCAAAGATACATTAAAAAGGTATTTTTAGATAGTTTTAAAGCGAATAGTGCTTGGTAGTAACGGAGAGATAAGATGGCAGGTGCAAAAGAGATAAAAACCAAAATTGCCAGTGTACAAAGTACACAAAAAATTACTAAGGCAATGGAAATGGTGGCGACCTCGAAAATGCGTAAAACGCAGGATCGTATGGCTGCATCTCGTCCGTATTCTGAAACTATCCGTAACGTTATTAGTCATGTGTCTAAAGCAAGTGTCGGTTATAAACATCCGTTCTTAGTTGAGCGTGAAGTGAAGAAAATCGGTATCTTGGTTATTTCAACAGATCGTGGTATGTGTGGTGGATTAAATGTTAATTTATTCAAAACCACACTTAACCAAATCAAAAATTGGAAAGAACAAAATATCTCTACAGATTTGGGCTTAATAGGTTCAAAAGGGATTAGTTTTTTCCGTTCCTTTGGATTTAATATCAAAGGTCAACTTTCTGGTTTAGGCGATACGCCTGCTCTAGAAGAATTAATTGGTGTCGCAAAATACAATGTTTGATGCTTATCGTAATGGTGAAATTGATGCGGTTTATATTGCATATAATAAATTTGTTAATACGATGTCGCAAAAACCTGTTGTACAACAATTAGTTCCTTTACCAGAATCTAAAGACGATCATTTAAAATGAAAGACAACAGACTTGGGATTATCTTTTATGAGCCAGAACCAAAAGTACTATTAGATAGTCTTTTTAGTTCGTTATTTAGAATCCCAAATTTATCAAGCGGTTGTAGATAATTTAGCTTCCAGAACAAGCGGCTCGAATGGTAGCAATGAAAGCAGCAACTGATAATGCAGGTAATTTAATTAATGATCTGCGGTTGGTGTATAACAAAAGCTCGTCAAGCAAGTATCACAAATGAATTGAATGAAATCGTAGCCGGTGCGGCAGCGATTTAAGAAAAGAGGAACGGTAATGTCAGCAGGAAAAATTGTACAAATCATCGGTGCGGTGATTGACGTTGAATTTCCACAAGATGCAGTGCCAAAAGTTTACGATGCATTAAAAAGTTGAATCAGGTTTAACACTTGAGGTGCAACAACAATTAGGTGGCGGTGTGGTACGTTGTATCGCATTAGGTGCTTCTGACGGCTTTTAAAAACGTGGTTTAAAAAGTAGAAAACACGAATGATCCGATTCAAGTACCGGTAGGCACAAAAACCCTTGGCCGTATTATGAATGTATTGGGTGAACCAATTGACGAACAAGGTCCAATCGGTGAAGAAGAGCGTTGGGCTATCCACCGTTCTGCACCAAGCTATGAAGAACAATCAAATAGTACGGAATTATTAGAAACTGGTATCAAAGTTATCGACTTAATTTGTCCATTTGCTAAAGGTGGTAAAGTTGGTTTATTCGGTGGTGCGGGTGTAGGTAAAACCGTAAACATGATGGAATTAATTCGTAACATCGCGATCGAACACTCAGGTTACTCCGTATTTTGCGGGTGTATGGTGAACGTACTCGTGAAGGTAACGACTTCTATCATGAAATGAAAGATTCTAACGTATTAGATAAAAGTATCTTTTGGTTTATGGTCAGATGAATGAGCCACCAGGTAACCGTTTACGTGTTGCGTTAACCGGTTTAACCATGGCAGAAAAATTCCGTGATGAAGGTCGAGATGTATTATTCTTTGTGGATAATATCTATCGTTATACCCTTGCTGGTACGGAAGTATCTGCGTTATTAGGTCGTATGCCATCAGCGGTAGGTTACCAACCAACCTTAGCTGAAGAAATGGGTGTACTACAAGAACGTATTACTTCAACCAAAACAGGTTCTATTACCTCTGTACAAGCGCGGTATATGTACCTGCGGATGACTTAACTGACCCATCTCCGGCAACAACCTTTGCTCACTTAGACTCAACCGTTGTATTAAGTCGTCAAATTGCATCTTTAGGTATCTACCCAGCGGTTGATCCATTAGATTCAACTTCACGCCAATTAGATCCACTTGTTGTTGGTCAAGAGCATTATGATATTGCTCGTGGTGTACAAGGTATTTTTACAACGTTATAAAGAATTGAAAGATATTATCGCAATTCTTGGTATGGACGAATTATCTGAAGAAGATAAATTAGTGGTAGAGCGTGCACGTAAAAATTGAACGTTTCTTATCACAAACCGTTCTTCGTTGCTGAAGTATTTAACAGTACTCCGGGTAAATATGTTCCATTAAAAAGAAACCATTCGCGGCTTTAAAGGTATTTTTAAGCGGTGATTACGACATATCCCAGAACAAGCGTTCTATATGGTAGGTTCAATCGACGAAAGCGCTAGAAAAAGCCAAAAATATGTAATCACTTCAAGTCATTTGAAGGAGAACAAAAATGGCGACATTTAATTTAACAATAGTAAGCGCAGAGCGAAAAATCTTTGAAGGTGAAGTAAAACAAATCCAAGCAACAGGTGTTGAGGGGGACTAGGCATTCTCCCTGGACACACACCATTGCTAACGGCAATTAAGCCAGGGATTGTTAAATTTATCCTTCAAGATGGAAATGAAGACGTTATCTATGTTTCCGGTGGTTTTTAGAGGTTCAACCAAATATTGTTACGGTACTAGCAGATGTTGCTATCCGTGGTAGTGAATTAGATGCTGATCGTATTCGCGAAGAAACGTAAAGCTGAAGAAAACATTGTATCTCATGCATCAGATGTAGATCGCGATTTACTGGTTGCGAAACTTTCTAAAGAGTTAGCAAAACTTCGAGCTTATGAATTGACTGAAAAACTCTTGAAAACAAGACGGTAATAAAAAGTGCGGTGAATTTTTCACCGCACTTTTTGTTTCTTTAAAGAAGTTTTACATAGTTATTTCGCTTAAATTCAGGTCTAAATAATTCTTCTAGTTGCCCAAAATAGAGCAACAAGTCCTGCTCTCCTGCTGCGTAAGGAGCAATTTCATAGACATCATAAATAAAATGTACACCTTTTGAATCTAAGTAAATATTGTTCGATAAATTAAAACTATCGACTCCAATAACAGGTTCATATTCCTTATTGCTATTATTATATTGCTCCCCATAAAAGCGTTTTACTTTCGGTAAATCTTTTTCATTAAATAAATCGTTTAATGTCAAAATATGGCGTGTAGTTAGATCAATCGTGAAATAGCGATTACCTTCTATCCCATGAGCACCACCTTCATAGTCATAAAAACTAATAGCAAAAGTTGCAAGTCTTTTTGTGCAATAAAATCTGTCCACATGGAATGAGAAATACCAAGAGATGGTGTTTCTTTTTACTTCTTTTGTCTTCCTCAAAAGCTGTTTGATAACGTGCTATAAATTGTTCACGAGAAATATTTTTCGTTTCTTCGTTTTTCAGTCAATTTTTCCATAATAGATCATTAAGCCAATCAATATTAGTTTTTATTGTTGAAATTGAATACTCAATTTTGGTTTCTTCAGGCTGGTAATCTTCTTTTGATTTAGGATGTTTAATAATTTCAGATTGATTAAATATTTCATCATTTTCCACAAAAATTGCTGGGACTGTTTTTCTATTTGCTCTTTTAATTTGGTATTTTCAGTAGTGGGTTGTGCTACTGTTTGATTTAGTTGTTTTATTTTTGCTTCCAGTATCTTTATCTTGGCAGCCTGTAGAGTAATATGACAGAACTAATTAATGTAGCAACGAGCGTTTTTTTCATACTCTTTTTCCTTTTTAAATCATAAATCAAAAACATTCTTATCGCGCAGAATATGGTCATTGCCTTTGCGACGCAAAAACCCATTCGGTCGAAATATTCCATCAGTTGAACGGTAAGTTTGCGCCCGAAATTCAATTTATCACGTACTTCATTTTACGGATACTTTTCCCTTTTTCTTCTGCGATTTGTTTGATGAGTCTTGCATAAGCATAGATGGTTTCCAGTTAAGAAAAATCTATCTTTCACGATTGGCGTGAGGGTAACCCAGTTTTCCCGCTTTATACATAAAATTACGCATAATTGATTCATCAATAGAGAGCACATTTGCCATATCTCGTACCCAAATTGCTTGACCGTTTGCTTTTTCAAACTCGTTTAATACATCTGTCCAACGTGATTTTTCTTCAGTATTAAACTGAATTTTATGCTCTGGTAGATGAATCCAGCCACGTGTTTGTTGTAATCGTCCATCATCAAGCATTTCATCGATAAAAATGATGAATCAGATTTTTCTGGCTGATTCAATGTCGCCATTCGATATAATCTGGCTTTGCTTACACCAAGTTGATCATTATGTTGCTCGTGATAGGTATTAAGTGCGGTTAAAAATTTGCTGTGTTTTTCTTGTACATAATTATTATTAAAGCACCAATCTTGATAGCGTACGGAGTCCCGCTCGGTGAGTGCTTTATCTAATTGTGAGGATGTCAGTTGTTCTGTCCACATTAGTGGCGTGCTGTTGTCGCATTATGTTGAAGGGTAAGAGCAATACGTTGCAGAGCATTCTCTGCCAATGCTAAATTCGCTAAGAAATTTAACCGCACTTCAGTTCGTTTATGACGTTTTGGCGAGTTAATTTCCAATACTCGTGCACCGGCAATTAAGGTTTTTATGCATCGCCACTGCGTAAAATAAGTTTGTCTCCGAAAGCCAAGAATAATGGCGAATCTAATATGATTTCAGCCAAAAGTACAGTCATTTTTGCGGCATTTTTCCCTGTAATAAGGTGAGCTTACCCGTAGTGCGACTCGCGCCGTGATAAATATGCACTGGTTGGTTTTCATTTAATGGTACTTCAGCCAAAATTTGTACACTGATGCGATCTGTTGGTGGAAGTGGCTCATTCTGCAACAACCAATCGCCTCGTTTCATTGGCATGCGGTCTAAATCAACATTTAAATTTAACGCTAAACGTTGCCCAGCAATACCTTGTTCGCTTTGATGTATTTTTGTGCGTGAATCGCTTTTTACACGAACTTTCTGTCCAGTTGAAAAGGTAAAGTTCATCGTTGACTTTCACTGTTCCTGAAAAGACTGTGCCTGTCACGACGGTACCGGCTCCTTTTACGCTGAATACTCGGTCTATTGCGTATCGGAAAGAGCTCCTGGGTATCAGATAATTCAGGTAGATTAGCTAAAGTAATGACGTAATTCATTAATTCCTTGTCCCGTTTCTGCAGAGGTAACGAAGTAGTTAGCATCGCGTAAAAACTATAATCTTGTTTAATTGTTTGGATTAACGATTCAATTTGCTCTGAATTTATACGATCTGCTTTTGTAATGACAACAATAATTTTCATGGAATTGAGCCTGGCGTAATATCGCTAAATGTTCTTTTGTTTGCGCTGCAACACCTTCATCCGCAGCCACAATTAGCATTGCATAATGCACACCGCCTAAACCCGCCAGCATATTTGACAAGAATTTTTTTCGTGCCCTGGCACATCAATAAAGACAAGTACTTTGTTTTCTAAAGGCAGATAGGCATACCCCAAATCAATGGTCATTCCGCGTTTTCTTCTGGTAAATGCGCGGTACTTGTGCCAGTTAATGCTTTTTAATAATGCTGTTTTGCCGTGATCAACGTGACCTGAAGTAACAATAATCATAGTTCATCCAATGTATTTAATAATGTTTCAATATCTGCGAGGCTACGTAAGTCTAGCCAAATTTTTCCGTTTTTCCATTCGCCCAATAATAGGTTGAGAAAGTTGTTTAAAACGAGCTAAAAAGTGCGGAAAGTTTTTATGTTTGTTTTTCTCTGCAATAGTAACAGCCACGGAAGGGATTCTTTCCATTGGTTTGTGATCCGCTACCGATTTGTGCTTGGCTATCTTCAACTTGAATCTCAAATTGTGAATTTAAGCGAGATTCTAACCGCTCTTTTAGACGCATAGCATTTATTTTGAGTTGTTCTAATGGCTGCGTGAGTAAGCGCAGAGTTGGTAATTTTTCAGTTAATTTTTCAGGATTTAAATATAAACGTAATGTGGCTCTAAGCCGGCTAAAATGACTTTATCGCAGCGTAATACACGCTTGAGAGGATGTGCTTGTAATTGTTCGATCCATTCTTTTTACCCACAATAATGCCTGCTTGCACGCCACCAAGCAATTTATCGCCAGAGAAAGAGACCAAATCTACACCTTGAGCGACTCTTGCACGGTTGGTCTCTTTTTGGTAAGCCATACTGGCTTAAATCAACTAATGCACCGCTGCCTAAATCAGTTACTACGGGTACATTCATTTCTCGGCCTAGTTCTGCGAGTTCTTCTTCTGAAACTGAAGAGGTAAAACCACAAATTTGATAATTGCTGCTATGCACTTTCATTAAAAAAGCCGTATTTTCAGTGATAACATTACGATAATCTTTCAGATGGGTGCGATTAGTGGTACCCACTTCCACTAAATGGCATCCAGTTTGTTCTATTATATCTGGAATACGAAACGCACCGCCAATTTCAATTAATCTGCACACGAGAATGATAACCTCTTTGCACTTGAGCAAAGGTTGCCAGCATTAACAATACCGCAGCGGCGTTGTTATTCACTATACAGGCTGCTCAGCGCCAGTGAGTTTACATAATAATTCACTGATGTAATTATCGCGATGACTACGCTTACCTTCATCTAAATCATATTCAAGCGAAACATTTTTCTGCATCGCAGAGAGCGCTGCCTGTTGTGCTGCTTCAGACCAAAGTGCTCGTCCAAGATTTGTGTGCAACACCGTACCAGTCAGATTATGCACCGCTTTGATTTGTACTTGGTTTTGTTTTTGTTGGCGAGAATGAATTTCTATAAAAGTGCGGTCAAAATTAGAAAAATATTCAGGAAGTTGATTATTTTTGAATAAATTGACGAGCTTGCGTTAATAATTCTCGACACGTTGCCACGACTGCAGTGTGCCCAAATTCGGTAATGAGTTGTAAGCCTTGAGGTGTTTTGAGAATTTTGTCAACGGAAGGAAGTTGTTGAAAAAGTGCGGTCATTTTTGAATCCGTTTAAAATAACGTTGAATTGCCGATTAATTTACGCTAAAGTAATTGCAATTTCAACCACGGAGGGCGTCATCTCCGGTGAGGTGGCAGGATTTCAAATCCTGTTGAGGACGCCAGCGTTCTTGGGTGGGTTCGACTCATTCCCTCCGCCAATTCTGTATATTTCTTCAATATTTCATTTTTTTATCATTTCTATTTTTATAGAAAATAAATAGCGGTCAAAACCGTTTTTTTAATTTTGACCGCTCTTTTCGATTAAAACTAGATTACTTTGCGGAATGTCCGCTAATACTCTTGTCAATAAATCCCAATAGGTTTGCACTGCTGCAATTTCACTTTCTCATCTGGTGAGTGAGCATTTCGGATTGTTGGCCCGATAGAAATCATTTCTATGTGTGGATAATGTTCTTTTAGAAGACCACATTCTAATCCTGCGTGAATGACTTTCACTACAGGTTGCTCGCCCAGCACTTCAGCATAATGTTTGCGAGTAACGTCTAAGATAGTTGAGTCATTTACTGGTTGCCAGCCTGGATACGGCGCAGAAAACTCAACTTTTGTATTTGCTAAGATTGCAAGTGAGCTAAGCATTTCTGTTACGTAATATTTACCGCTTTCAATTAATGAACGAACTAAAATGGTACTTTTTACAACGTTACCTTCTGTTTTCAATACACCAACGCTTAAGGAGCTTTCTACAACATTTTAACTACATCACTATTGTGATTACGCCGTTTGGCAATACGTTGAGTGCGTTAATTACCGTTTGAGTGCTTTGTGCGGTGAATACGGTAGGGCTTTTTCTGCCGATTCTATAAAAAGTGAGAAATTAGGTTCTGCAATTGCTAATTCTTCTTTAAGAACAACCGCTAGATTTTCTACCGTACTCTTTCTATGGCTTTTTACATCGCCATTAAAGGCTAATATAGCCACAGCTTCTCGAGGAATTGCATTACGAATTGAGCCACCACGAATTTCAGAGAGAGCAAAGTGCGGTTCATTTTTGAGAGTTTTGCTAATACTCGCGCTAATACTTTGATTGCATTTGCTCGCCCTGTGTGAATATCGCCACCAGAATGGCCGCCACGTAAACCTTTAAGGGTGATTTGTACGTTGTGCTCAAACGTATTGATTTCATATTGAACTGGAATTTCAAAGTTTGCGTTAATGCCACCCGCACAACCAATGTAAATTTCGCCGATTTCTTCGGTATCTGTATTGATTAAAATCTCAGATTGTAACCAGTTATGACGTAAGCCTTTTGCGCCATCCATCCCCGTTTCTTCTGTCATTGTTAAAAAAGTACTTCAAGAGGTGGATGAGCTAAATCATTGTTTTCTAACACCGCTAAAGTAGAAGCTAAAAACCGACACCATTGTCGAGATCCTAGTGTTGTGTCTCGTAGCTTTTCACCCATTCCCGTCAATATAAGGTTGAATAGGATCTTTGGTAAAATCATGTGGATTGCTCTTCATTAGCCTGTGGCACCATATCTAAGTGCGCTTGTAGAACAACAGGTGTATGATTTTTCCATTCCTTTTTGTTGCGGGTTTACGAATGAGGACATTTCCCCACTTCATCGCGTTCAACAAAAAATTTTTTTCTTTTCGCCCAGATTTACAATAAAGTTAGCATAACGCATCTTCATGATGAGAAGGGTGAGGGATTGCATAGATTTGATCGAGACCATTTCCACAGTAATGCTGGTTTAAGTGTTGTAATTTCAGACATAGTCACCCTTTTTTTACTGAAAAAAATTTCATGAAATAATAGCATAAAACGCCATTTCAGGGTTATCCTTACGCAATTTTTATTTATCGATAAATTTCTAAAGGTGCAATTATGAGCGAAAAATATGTGGTGACTTGGGATATGTTCCAAAATGCATGCCCGCAAATTATCTGAACGTTTACTTCCTGCTTCTCAATGGAAAGGTATTATTGCGGTGAGCCGTGGTGGTTTATTTCAGCAGCTGTTTTGGCTCGTGAGTTAGGTATTCGCCATATGTGAGACTGTTTTGTATCGCAGTTATCACGATCATAACAATCAAGGTGAATTACAAGTTCTTCATGCTGCTCAGGTGCCAAATGGCGGTGAAGGATTTATCGTGGTAGATGATTTAGTTGATACGGGTAATACAGCGTGCGATTCGTCAAATGTACCCTAATGCAAAATTTGTGACTGTATTTGCAAAAACCTGCAGGTGCAGAATTAGTGGATGATTACGTGATTGATATTCCACAAAATACTTGGATTGAGCAACCTTGGGATTTAGGTTTAACCTTTGTTCCACCTCTCTAGAAAATAATTGTTATACAGATACAGAATAAAGAGCGGTCAAAATAAAAGAAGTTTTGACCGCTCTTTGTATGAGAATTATAAATTATTCTTCATCTTCTTTTGCCCATTCTAATGAGCGTTTAACTGCTTTTTTCCAGCCTTTGTAGCGACGTTCGCGTTTGTCATTGTCGCTGTCTGGACCGAATGTGCGTTCTACACGGGCTTTATCGCGAAGCTCGTCTAAATCTTTCCAGAAGCCTGTTGCTAAACCAGCAAGATAAGCGGCACCTAGAGCGGTCACTTCTTTTACAACAGGGCGCTCAACATTTACATCTAAAATATCAGCTTGGAATTGCATTAAGAAGTTATTGTTTGTCGCGCCACCATCTACACGGAGATATTGTAAGCGTTCACCAGAATCTGATTGCATAGCCTCTAAGACATCACGGGTTTGGTAAGCAATAGATTCTAGGTTGCACGAACGATATGATTACGGTTTGCTCCTCGAGAAAGACCAAAAATTGCACCGCGCGCATATGGATCCCAACATGGTGCACCCAACCCGTGAAAGCAGGGAACAACATATACGCCATTACTATCAGTCACTTTTGTGCAAAGTATTCAGAGTCAAAACTATCGTGAACAATTTTGAGTTCATCACGGAGCCATTGGATTGATGCACCCGCGATAAATACAGAACCTTCTAAGGCATATTCTGGTTCGCCTTTTGCATTACAAGCAATGGTTGTGAGAAGTCCATTTTTGGATGTAATGGCTTTTGTTACCTGTGTGGATAAACATAAAGCAACCTGTGCTCGTAAGTGTTTTGGCTTGGCCCGCATGTACGCAAAGATGTCCGTAAAGCGCGCGGCTTGTTGGTCCCTGCAATCCCCGCAACAGGAATACGAACACCGCCTTTACCACCGATATTGGTTTGGCCGTAAATTTCAGAAGAGTTGCGTACTTCAGGTAACATTGAACGTGGAATATTCAAGATTTCAAGCATCTTGTCATCCCATTGTTTGGTATGAATGTTGAATAACATGGTACGAGATGCATTGGTATAATCGGTTACGTGCACTCGGCCTTGAGTTAGTTTCCAGACAAGCCAGAGTATCAACGGTACCAAATAATAATTCGCCCTGTTCTGCTTTTTCTCGAGCACCTTCAACGTTATCCAAAATCCATTTTACTTTTGTACCAGAGAAGTAAGGGTCAACCACTAAGCCAGTGGTATTACGAATGTATTCTTCATGACCATCAGCTTTTAATTTATCGGTAACGTCTGCTGTACGGCGACATTGCCAAACGATAGCGTTGTAAACAGGCGTACTAGTTGCTTTTTCCCAGCACAATGGTGGTTTCACGTTGGTTGGTGATACCGATAGCAGCAATTTCATCAGATGTATGCCCGCTTTGGCAACGACTTCGTTTAAGGTTGAGCTTTGAGTTGCCCAAATTTCATAGGGTTATGTCTCACCAGCCTGCTCGAGGGTAGATTTGGGTAGTCATTGTGCAATTTCAACCACATCTCGCATTATGATCTAATAATACTGCGCGAGAGCTTGTTGTGCCTTGGTCTAATGCAATGATGTATTTTTGTCTGTCATAGTATTACTCCTTCAAATACATTATTCGCAGCCGCAATTACAAGGTAAATTGCCGCCAATTGCTTTTTGTATAACCATGCACCAGCTAATGCGCCTAAAACAGGTGCAACCATTGGAACGATAAAATATGGGATTTCGCGTCCGCCAGTTAAAAGCGAGTTCGCCCCAGCCAGCGAGATAAGCAAAGAATTTTGGTCCGAAGTCACGTGCTGGATTCATGGCAAAACCTGTTAAAGGGCCCATAGCACCACCAAGAACTGCGATTAATACGCAATTAGTAATGGAGCAAGTGGACCACGAGGTACATTTCTCGTTTCCATCGTCAGTTAATGCCATAATTAATGCCATAAGAATTGCAGTAATCACAAATTCCACAGCAAAAGGCTCCACCAATACTTAAACTTGATGAGGATAAGTGGAGAATGTACCCGCAAAGGCTTAAACTTTCTTGTGTACCACGAACAATGTTGTGGGCTGTTTCATAATCGATAAAAACATTGCGGTATAAGGCATAAAACTAATGCTGCAGCAAAGAATGCGCCGAGCATTTGTGAAATGATGTAAGGAATTACTGCCGTCAAAGCAAGCAAATTTCCAAAGGGCAATGGTTACTGCTGGGTTTAAATGAGTGCCAGATAAACCAGCTGTTGCATATACTGCAAGTGCAACGCCCATCCCCCACATAATGCTGATTTCCCACAAGCCAAAACTAGCGCCTGTTACTTTTAGTGCTGCAACGCAGCCCACACCAAAGAAAAATCAATAAGGCTGTACCTCAAAAACTCGCCAATACAGTTCGCTTTTAATGATTTATCCACAGATCACTCCTTAGAAGTGCGGTTGAAATGAAGGGTTTTCCTAAATAAAAAGGGAAGAATAATTTATTAAAAAGAATACGGAGTTTTTGAAATAGCCTCCTATTTGAATTCTAGGTTAGAACGCCCTAGATTGATTATGATGTTACTCTGTTAGAGTAGATTTAGCTTTCTATGATATAGAAAACTATTTAACCGTGGGTATGTTTACCCACGGTTATGAGGATATTATTTTTCCTTTTAAGAATTCTACGCCAGTATCTGGGAAATCAGTAAATACACCTGTTGCACCTGATTTATTCAATAATGCATCATCATTTGATTTACATCTGTGAAGAATTCTGGCAATGCGTCTTACGCACTGTATAGGGTGAAGTTCAACTTTGTATTGAGCAAGCTCTTTTACTAATGGTGTGTATACAATGTTGCCTGGTTTAGATTGTTCTTTATCTACTAACATATACCAACCTGGACCAACACCATCCAGAGTATTTCATCACTTTCTGCCATTGCACTCTGGTTTAAACATCCAATCGTAATCGTAGTTTACCCATTTACCTTTCGCATCTTTTCTTGCGTTTCTTTCCAATCTGTATAAGCTTCACTAGATTGAACTAATTTCAAAATCCATGCCCATTTTTGGAAAGTAATTCTGTTTTGATACGTTTTAACTCATTAAAGTCGAAAGTTTGTAAAGTAAACCATATCGGTTTTCTTATCATAGCCATATTTTTCAATACTTTGAGCGTTTCCAGCTGCAATATCTTTGACCATTTTGATGGTGGAACCAAGGTGCTTTGATTTCTGGATAAATCCTCACTTTTTGCCAGTCGATTTTTCTAATCCCTGGATAAATTCAATTTCATCTTCAAAGGTGTGAATTCTAAAGTGTGATTTCCAAAGTGAGACTGACCAGGATAAACTTGTGCTTGTTTGCCATCTTTTGTTTCAAAGTCTTTCTGTCATTTCTAAACTTTGAATTTCTTTTAAGGTAAAGTCGATGACATAGTAACGACCATCTTTACGGTGACGATGTGGGAATTTTTCGCTACATCAGTCGAAAGCCATCTAAAAAGTGATCGAATAACCACTAAACGGCCATCTTTAGTCATTGCTAAATCTTTGCTCTAAATAATCAGCGTGTTGTGCAAACGCAAGTGCTTAGATTCTAAAGTATGCTCTGGTAACAACCGCTAGCACCACGGTGAGCAATAATGATTTTGTCTGATTTCATTTGGGTGTTTGCCATGCTGATGAATGGCTGGTACAACCTGCAAGTACGCCAGCTGCTAATAAAGAAAGTGCTAAAGTTTTAAGTTTCATGTATTTCCTTAAGAGGTGTAAATTTTTATGGGTTTTTAGATTTTGATGAAAAAGGCGACTAAGCAATTTGCCCGTCGCCTTTTTAAGCTAATTATTTAGTACCGTAGGTATCGCCTAATTTCGCTTTGTGTTTTTCCTTCTTCAACCATTACATGATTAAGAGTAATAATACCGCTAATACACCACCGCCGATCATTACGTAGAAACCACCGTCCCATCCGTAATGTTGAGCAGCCCAACCGATAACTGCAGATGCAGAAACGCTGTACCACCTAGCAACCGAATAAAACCGGTGAAACCTGCTGCAGTACCTGCTGCTTTTTCGGGATGCTAACTCAAGAGCATGTAAACCGATTAACATTACAGGACCATAGATTAAGAAACCGATTAAAGTCATTAAAATGAAGTGCAGTTAATTGGTATGGGTTTTGATACCATGCGCTGTAGTTTGCTAATTCAGCTCTGGTGTAGCTGGGTTCATCCAGTACGCAACAACCGCTGCAGTGGTTAAGATCATGAAAGATGAAACCAGTTAAACCACGTTTTACCTTTGAATACTTTATCTGATACCCAACCACATAATAATGTACTCTGAACTGCTGCTAATTCATAGATTGTATACGCCCATGCGGTACCTTTTGATGTTGAAGTGTTTTTACTTCGCTCAAAATAAACCGAGACCATTTAATACACCGTAGCGGATTAAATATACGAACACGTTAGCAAGTGCGATGTACCATCAACAATTTATTTTTAGTACGCGTTACGAAGATTTCTTTTGTGCTTAAATCATTTTCGTAAGTTTTTCGTTATAGTCATCAGGTAGTCATTACGCCATTTTTCGATTGATGGTAAACCCGCAAGATTGTGCATATCACGCATCACGAAGTAAACTGAATTGCACAGATCATTGCTGCAATACCCGGATAGTAGAGGGATTGTTGCCAAATGTCTTTGTTTGCTGTCTCCAATGCCGTGGAGTGCTGAAGAATACGGCACTTGCTAATAACACCATTGCACCTGGCATCATACCACCGATATTGTGCGCAGTATTCCAGATAGATACGATAGTACCGCGTTCTGATTTAGACCACCAGTGCGACCATTGTACGACCACATGGAGGCCATCCCATACCTTGGAACCAACCATTTAAGAAGATCATCGCTCACATGATAGCGATGCAGAGGTTGCTCATGGAATAGACCCATTAAGGTCACTACATAAAACCAGATAGTAATAAACCAAATGGTAGGAATACACGTGGGTTAGAACGGTCAGACATACCAGCCATTACGAATTTTTGATAATCCGTAAAGCAAGGCCAGCTGCAGAACCGATTACACCAAGCTCGAGCTTTGTATAAAGACCAGCTTGAATTAAACCAGGTTGTGCTAAGTCAAAGTTTGCACGCACGAAATAGTATGCAGCATAACCAAAGAAGATCCTGATGTACTTGCCAACGTAGCGTCTATACGTGGAATCAATTTTTCCGCTGGAAGTTCCGCAATATGCGGAGCGGGTTTGAATGGTCCAAACATAATCTCCAACTTTTAATTATGTGTAAGTTTTATTCACCTCTTATTAGACAGTAAGGATGGGCGCATGATAAAAGAAAATAAAAATAAGGAAGTAGTAAAAATGTGAGGTATTTCACAAAATTTTTACACCATTTGAGCGAATGCGAAAATTGATTGTGATCGGTATCATCAAAATTGTTTTCTTTTGCGCAAAATATGTTGTTAATTTGGCCGCACTTCTCTACAATGCTTGTGATTTTTATATTACTTTTTGTTAAATTTTGGGAATTGAGTAAACATGGGATTATCGCCTCAGCATGTACAAAGATGTTGGAGATTTTTCGCCACCAGTACTGATGTTATGATTATCGGTGGTGGCGCAACGGTGCTGGTATTGCGCGTGACTGTGCACTTCGTGGCATTGATTGTAGTTTATTGGAACGTAGAGACATCGCAACGGGGGCGACAGGGACGTAACCACGGATTATTACACAGTGGCGCACGTTATGCCGTGAACGACCAAGAATCTGCTGAAGAATGTATTAAAGAAAAACTCGTATTTTGCGCAAAATTGCGCGTCATTGCGTAGATGAAACGGAAGGCTTATTTATCACGTTGCCCTGAAGATTCTCGACTATCAAAAACCTTCCTCGAGAGTTGTGCAAAATCTGGAATTGATGCGCAAGCCATTGATCCTGACTTAGCTAAAATTATGGAGCCTTCTGTAAATCCCAGATTTAGTGGGCGCTGTTGTTGTGCCAGATGGTTCTGATTGACCCATTCCGTTTAACTGCCTCTAATATGATGGATGCGACAGAAAACGGCGCAAAAATGTTCACTTATTGCGAAGTAAAAATTTGATTCGTGAAGGTGGAAAAGTGATTGGTGCGAATGTGTTCGATCACAAAAAATCGTGAGAACGCCAGTTTTTGCACCGCTTTGTTGTGAATGCTGGTGGTATTTGGGGACAAGGGATTGCGGAATATGCCGATCTCAAAATCAAAATGTTCCCAGCGAAAGGTGCATTGCTCGTAATGGGCCATCGTATTAATAAACTTGTAATTAACCGCTGCCGTAAACCAGCTGATGCGGATATTCTAGTTCCAGGCGATACAATTTGTGTTATTGGTACAACGTCAAGTCGTGTTCCTTATGATCAAATCGATAACATGCAAGTGACGCCAGAGGAAGTGGATATTCTTTTCCGTGAAGGTGAAAAACTTGCACCGAGCTTGCGTCATACTCGCGTATTACGTGCTTATGCTGGGGTGCGTCCATTAGTTGCAAGTGATGATGATCCATCAGGTCGTAATGTGAGCCGTGGTATCGTTTTACTTGACCACGCAGAACGTGATGGCTTAGACGGCTTTATTACAATCACTGGTGGTAAGTTAATGACTTATCGTTTAATGGCTGAATGGGCGACCGACCTTGTTTGTAAAAAACTCAATAAAACGGCTCGTTGTGTCACTGCGGAGCAACCTTTGCCAGGCTCTACCGAAAGCCGTCAAGAGACCAATCAAAAAGTCATTTCATTACCAAGTACTATTCGTTATTCCGCAGTGTATCGTCACGGTTCACGCGCGACCTCGTTTGCTTGAAAAAGAACGTTTAGATCGTTCAATGGTTTGTGAATGTGAAGCGGTGACTGCAGGTGAAGTGCGTTACGCGATTGATGAACTCGGTGTAAACTAACATGTGTGATTTACGCCGCCGTACACGTGTTGGTATGGGGACTTGCACGCTGAATCTGTGTGCATGTCGTGCTGCAGGCTTTAATGAACCGTTTTGAAGTGGCAACACCAACTCAATCAACCACTCAACTTTCTGCCTTTATGGAAGAACGCTGGCGCGGTATTGAGCCGATTGCTTGGGGTGAAGCTATTCGCGAAGCCGAATTTACATCTTGGATGTATGGTAGCGTATTAGGTTTGAATGATGTGAAACCGCTTGATGAACAAGCACAACAAGGGACGGATAGCAATGAATTTTTGATGTAGCTCATTATTGGCGGTGGTTTGGCGAGGTTACACTGTGGCATCGCCCTTCAACAACGCGGCAAACGTTGCGTGATTATCAACAACGGTCAAGCAGCCATTGATTTTGCATCCGGCTCTTTAGATTTATTAAGCCGTATGCCATCAACTCCAAATGGAGAAGGTCGCGCGGTAGAAAATTTAAAAGAAAATATCACCGCACTTCGCAATGAATTACCTGCTCACCCTTATAGTTTATTGGGCACAGAGAAAGTGCTTGCTAAAGCGCAAGATTTTGAATGTTTAGCTAATGAATTAAATCTTGATTTAATTGGTTCTACGGAAAAGAACCATTGGCGTGTAACTGGCTTAGGCAGTTTGCGTGGTGCGTGGCTTTCACCAAATAGTGTGCCAACTGTACAAGGCAATGAACGTTTTCCGCATAAACGTATTGCTGTACTTGGTATCGAAGGTTATCACGATTTTCAACCTCAACTTTTAGCGGCGAATTTGGTGTTAAACCCACAATTTGAGCATTGTGAGGTGACCAGTGGTTTCTTAAATATTCCACAATTAGACGAGCTTCGCAAAAATGCCCGAGAGTTCCGTAGTGTAAATATTTCTCAACTTCTAGAGCACAAACTTGCGTTCAATGATCTTGTTAAAGAAATTATTGAATCAGCCCAAGGTGCAGACGCCGTATTTTTACCGGCTTGTTTTGCTTAGAGAACCAAGAATTTATGACCGCACTTCGTGATGCAACTAAGCTCGCATTATTTGAATTGCCAACGTTGCCACCATCATTACTCGGTATGCGTCAACGTATTCAATTACGCCGTAAATTTGAATCCCTTTGGTGGTTTAATGATTAACGGTGATAGTGCATTGAGTGCAACATTTGAAGAAAATCAAGTACGTTGTATTAATACTCGCTTGCTCGAAGATGAAGAAATTGCTGCAGATAATTTCGTACTAGCTTCAGGAAGTTTCTTCAGTAAAGGACTCATTTCGAATTCGATAAAATTTATGAGCCAGTTTTTGAAATCCGATATTATCGGTGTTGAAGGGTTTAACGATAAAGATCGTTTCACTTGACTGCTCATCGTTTTGCTCATCCACAACCTTATCAATCTGCTGGTGTGGCACCAATGCGCAATGCCAGAGTGCAAAAAGAGCGGTCAATATTTAACGAATTTATATGCCGTCGGTAATGTAATTGAGTGGTTTTAATGCCCTTGAGCTTGGTTTGTCAGTTCGGTGTAGCTGTTGTAACTGTCCTTGGCTGTTGCTGATGAAATCTTTGGCTAAATAAGGGGAATAATATGGATAATAATATTCAACGACTCATTGATAGTGCAAAAACAATCCCTTAACTCACCTGAAAGCCATAAATATATCGACGAAAGTTTTGAAAGCTGTATTAAATGTACGGCTTTGTACTGCTGTTTGCCCGGTTTCACGCAACAACTCCGCTTTATCCTGGACCAAAACAATCTGGCCCAGATGGTGAGCGTTTACGCTTAAAAATCAGCTGAACTTTACGATGGAAGTCGCTTAAATATTGTACTAACTGTAAACGCTGTGAAGTGGCTTGCCCATCTGATGTGAAAATCGGTGATTTAATTGTGCGTGCGCGTAATAATCACTTAGCACAATCTAAAAACCGTTAATGAATAAATTGCGTGATGCGATTTTGAGCAACACGGATGTAATGGGGAAAAATCAATACTCCATTAGCGCCGATTGTAAACACCATCACAAGCTCTAAAAGCGACCAAATTTATGTTGGAAAAACGCTTGTAATTAGTAAAGAAACGTACTTTACCTAAATATGCGTTTGGTACGTTCCGCAGTTGGTATATGAAAAATGCGTTACAAGACCAACAAAAATTTGAGCGTAAAGTCGCGTATTATCATGGTTGCTATGTGAACTACAATAATCCGCAGCTTGGTAAAGAATTCTAAAAAGTGTTCAATGCGATGAACATTGGGGTGATGCTATTAGAAAAAGAAAAATGCTGTGGTTTACCATTAATGGTGAACGGTTTCCCAGAACGTGCACGTAATATCGCACAGTTCAATACTGATTACATTGGAAAAATGGTAGATGAAAAATGGATCAGATGTGATCAGTGAAGATCAAGCTGTTCACTTAATCTGCGTGACGAATACCATCATATTTTAGGGCATCGACAATGCTAAAGTCCGTCCACATATTCACATGGTGACGCCGTTCTTATACCAACTTTTCAAAGAAGGTAAAACATTACCGTTGAAACCACTTAAACTTCGAGTGGCTTATCACACCGCTTGTCACGTAGATAAAGCAGGCTGGGCACCTTATACTTTGGAAGTGTTGATTCCTGGTTTAGAAATCATTATGTTACCTCAGCCAATGCTGTGGTATTGCTGGGACTTACGGTTTTAAATCAGAAAACTATGAGGTTTCACAATCTATTGGTAAAAATCTATTCGATAATATTAACGAAGGTGGGTTTGATTACGTCATATCGGAATGCCAAACCTGTAAATGGCAAATTGATATGTCATCTAACGTGACCTGTATTCACCCATTAACCTTACTCTGTATGTCGATGGATGCTTAGAATAAGAAAAAATGCACTTTGTAATGAAAGTGCATTTTTGTTTTTATAGTAGAGTGCGGTAAATTTTTACCGCACTTTTTGGTTTTAGATATGATTAGAATTCAAATTGAACTGACATTCTATAGTTTCTACCTGAGTGCGTAGAAAGCTGCTGATACCTAATCCTGTTGATTGTTCTATAACATTACTTGTTCCGAATGAACGAATTGAACGCGCAGATTCCCAGGTAATGTATTTACGATTTGTGAGATTATATACACCAGCTCTATGGTTAAGTTTTCTTAATTGGTTGAACATATCCAATAAAATCAAGGATTGTATAAGATTTACTACGCCATTTTATGGTCGTATCACTTTCACCACGTTCTTAGTACATAGATATTATAAGTATCTTGTGGATTTTTACTGTTACATGTGTTGTATAGAAATCGAAACCAAATTTATGATCTCGATGATCATATCCTAGTCCATACACTCATCGTTTTAGGCTGAATTGCATTCATAGGAATATTGCCATTCATTCTTCCTTTTTGATAGGTATATTTATAGCTAAGTTAAACCCATTCATAAATTTTGCCATCTTACCAAGGAATAGTTTTTGAATTACTCTCACACTTTTACAGACGCATTATCTCTATTTTATATTTTGATAAAGAGAAAATGGTAATGAGCTACCTCGCTACCTAAAGTAAAATCTTTTTCCCCTTTAAATATTAGGTCGATAAAGCTTTTTATGTTAGTTTTAAATATACTTGTAGAGATAAATCCCTCAATCATCATGATGTAAAGTTAATGAACGATTTCTTTTTGTTTTTGCTATTTCTGGTTTTTAAATCAGTATTTGGCAAAATAGTAAAATCAGGATGTTTAAAGGTGAAATACATTTCATCTGAAGTTGGTGCTCTAAAACCTTTAGGTATCTAAGTTGTAAACGAAGATAATTTGTTGGATCCATGGTTGATGTTAAGCTATAAGAATGCGCTTTATATTTTTTTCTTTTGATTCGCAATATAATTCGATGTTATCAATTGCATTTTGTTTAATTTGCTCTTCTGTTGGATCAGAATAATGACCTGGATTCCACTAAATCTCAGGGCCTTTTAGGCAATGGAACATATAATCCTTTTTACTATACTCGTCTGGTAATTTTGGCGTTGAACCAGCTATGTAATGTGGTTTATAACCAATGTTGTCATAACGATAGCCTCAAATCAAAATGATAAATAATCATTGATAATGATATTATCAAAAGAAATAAGCGGATTTACCTGTCGTTGTCACAGGTACAAGAATGAATACTCTGGATCAACTCGAGGACAAAGAAAGGCATTCCAGGTAGATGATTCTTCACAGGTTTCTGGAATGTGCGAGTCTGTTTTAGCGCCTAAAGTACGTTCAGCCCACCATTTTACATCATAAGCATCATTACCTCGCTCTATTTACCATTTGCTTCGTTGTTTTATTATACGAAACACCATATTGGAGATTATGCTCAGTATTCAATTTTTGTAAACGATTTTGTTAGATCCAAGTTAGTTTGCTGGGTATTGGTATCAAGATCCCGTTCTTGCCATAGGCGTTCTAAATAGCCTTTACTTGGCAAGACTATATTATCTCTCCAGGTTGTTTCACGTGATTTAGCGAAAGTTTTTCCATTCTGTTTAAATGTCTCATTTAACATCAAAGGCATTTTTTCAACAGCTCCAGACCAACCTACAGATCTCCAGTAAGTTACAGGTTTTGTACAGTCATAAAGAGAGCAATCAAACCAATATTCATCTCCTTTTTAGAGTAAAACCGTTAGTCAGAATTATCTGTATCAATATAGGTGTCTTTTATTTTTAATTGATATCAGTCCATCTCGTCGAGTAATTTTTCCATCTTGTGCCTTTTATTCCATGTGGATTGGTCTGTTTCAAGACAATTACTACCATCACAGTATTCGTCAGTTCTGCTGCTCGTTTTTATTTTTGTTTTGAAAAAGTACTTTTTAACGTATCCCAAAATAAGTTCGTTGAAAAATTTTTCGTAAGAAAATGAGAAATTACTTCGTTGAGTTTTTATCATTTGTATGTTCTAGATTCAACTTCAGGGTTTCATTACCACTCACGTTGATATTTTAGTGTATAGGATAAATTCGCCTCACGAGAACGATGTTTATATAAATCGAGCTGATGCCGTAAAACGATGGTTTCTCAGTAGGATTAAAAGATAATTTTAATAATGTACTGCCTTCGCTCAATTTTTGTATGGGTCTCGTTTTTCTCTACGTTTACCTGGACGAGACTATCCGCATTTTTATAATCATAGTTTTCAAGTTCATGACCATTTCTTCTGTCGCAACCACTAACGCATCGAACTTTTTATAACGTCCAGCAAGAGTAAGTGTATTGAATGATTGATTATTTTCTGTAGCGTATCCCGTTTTTGTAACTTACATAGTAGTCCTTGTTAAGGAGATAATCTCTAGCATCTTTTTGTTTTATAAATTACAGATCCACCTAAGGAACCACTACCATTCTTAATAGAATCAGCCCCTTGGTAATATTTACTTCTTTTAATGTTTCAATTTCTGCACCATTACGAGTGTTATTGAAGTTACCATAACCTTCAAAAAGCTCTTTAAAGCCTTGAGAAGATAATGTTTCAGCTTGAGCTAATCCATCAATATTAATAGAAACTCTATTTTTCATCAACACCACGAATGGTAAAACCACTGTTGCCAAAACGCCCTGCTTCAACAACAGTGACACCTGTTTCATATTTAACGATATCTTTGATATTTTGAGCCTGCTGTTTTTCTAAGCTTTTCGCTGTTTTTACAGTTTCGGCAATTTTTGGGAGGTGTTTTCGGATCACTATGTTCGGTAGAACCAGATACATTAATTTCCTCAAGCTGCTGTTGAGTTGGTTCATTAGCATAAGCAACACTTGCCGTTAGCCCAAGCATAACGGAATACGCAAGCAGATTTAATCTAAAATTGGTCATTTTTTCCTCGTTAAAGACAATATGTAAAATTAAATTATGTATTTAAAATTAACCGCACATTTACTATAACTATTATTATGTGCGGTTTAGATAAGAGTACACCTAAAATTCTAATTGAATAGATGCTCTATAATTTCTACCTGGTGCGTAAAAACGATTTAAGCCTATACCTGTTTCAGTATCTATTCGGTTGATTGTACCGATAGTTCGAATAGATCGGGCTGATTCCCAAAGTAAGATATTTTTTTGATTTGTTAAATTATAAACACCAGCTGTAAATGTAAGGTTTTTAATTGGTTTCCAGTAAGCAATAGCATCTATCACAGTGTAATGCTTATTGCGCCATAATGCTCTTCTATCAATAACTTTTTTCGTTACCATTTACTGTTTTTGCTGGAACTGTTTCAATTGCACCGGTATTAATATTTTCTGCTTGACGTTCAATCATGCTATGCCATTGAGGGTTAAAAGCTGTCTTTTGCCTTTTTGGCTGAGACGTCGGTAATATAAAAATCTAATCCCCATATTTTTATTAGGTGAATCATAACCCTAAATTATATACAGATGTGGTTGGTTGCAAAAGCGTTCATTGGCTGGTCTTGCAAGGCCATATTCATATATTTAGGGTTATGTTCTAATAATTTTTATATCCCTCTAATGGCTTACTATCTTTTATTCGACCTTTTTGATAAGTCAACTTATAACCCAAATGGAATCCTTCTAATTTTTCAATAAGGTCTCCTATTTCTAGGTGAGTAGAAATTTCAATTCCGTTTACTTTTGCCTTATCACGATTCAAACTCTGATAGAATGGATAATAAGACGATTTACTTTGATCAATTGGACGTTCACCTAAATATGCCAAATCAATAAAATTCTTATAATCGGTTTTGGAATAGATTAGTAGTGAAATAACTACGTTCTCTATAAAAAGTAAAGGCGATTTCTTTTGTTTTAGCTTTTTCTTCTTTTTAAATTAGTATTTGGTAAAAGTGAAAATTGAGGATGTTTAAATGTTATATACATTTCATCAGGCGTTGGCGCTCTAAAACCATTAGAATATTTAAACTGTATTCTTAACCAATCTGTTGGATCCAAGTTTAATCCTAAATTATAGGAATGGTGCTTAAAATGCTGTTGATTTTTTGAATTGCATTTAAATTGTCTTGTACATTTTTTTATAATCGGCATGATTATAATTATACCAGCCATTGCCTCCAGTTAATGCACTATCTGGAATAGGGATCATTGTACCAGCTAATAATCCACGTGGAATTTCAGGATCTTGTCCCTTAAGCGATAATGCGGTAAATGTCTGACATTGTCATATCTATAATTTAAATCAAAACCAAGCCAATTTGTTACTGTAAAATTATCACCTAAATAAAATGCATGGTTTTTAGTTTTAACAGGGATTAGGTAACTAGAACTTCCTGCAGCACTTTCTTTAGGTTGGCAAACCAGGCCATTTATTTGGATATGGAGTATATTGAACTGGGAATGTTCCAGAAATAGGCTCATTGCATATGAAATTATCCGCCCACCATTGAACATTAGCTCCTTTATATCCCTCTTTATTGACCATATTTTTTTCTGTTTCAGAATATAGTCCACCATATTGCACTGAATGATTAGTTTTTACCTAAAGAAAATGACTTATCAAAATCAAAGTTCAGTTGTTTTTGTATCCGTATTTAAATCACGATCATTGTAGTAGTTATTACTATATCCTCGACTATGAGGGAGTACATAAAAGATCTCTTCTGACTGAACGCCCCCATGAGTTTTGGAATTGATTTTGTCGGAATGTAACCATATGTTTTTCCCATTTAGTAGACTTAGTTTGGATATCTCTAGGTTCAAATAAATATTTTTCAGTATAGTTCTCATCATTTTTTGACAAAAAACTTGATATGAACAATCTAATTTACTACAGTCTAATAGCAAATGTTCTGTACTCACTTCACGATAATCAAAACCACTTATCTTATTACCGTGGGAATCTGTGTATTCAGATTCAGTACTCCAACCAGCTTCAACTCCTTTCCCAGTGATATATCCACCCCATTTATCTTTTATTTTTATAAGTGCCATCAGAACTATCTAATTTCAATCCTTGCTTATTATCAACATCAATACAATTTGTATTGTTACAATATTCATCACTACGAGCTTTATTTTTTTAATTTTTGAGATGAATAAGTTGGTTTAAAGTGATCCCAAAATGGAGTTTGTGTAAAGTTTTCATAAGAAAATTGGATATTTTTCTCGTTTAGATTTATCGTGAATAAGGCGTTCTCCCTTGACTGGTTTCAGTATTAACATAAGAACTAGGGCGTAATGAATAAGATAAATCTTGTCCATCAGTTTTTAATGTTGATTTATCAACAGCTACACTAAATCGATGATTTTCTGTTGGTTCAAACCCTAATTTCACTAAAGTACTATTACGGGAAATGGAATAAGGATCTGTTTTTTCTCTTTTAATTCCGACAACCTTATCATCATAACTTTCATAACCATAATTCTTCATTTCATTGCTATTACGTTCAGTATGAACAATTAATGCATCAAACCCTTTATATCGGCCAGCAGCAGTAAGAGACATCGTATCTTGACTATTCATACTTTGAGTAGCACGTTTAATACTAAAGTAATGATCTTTTCCTATTAGATAATCTCTAGCATCTTTTGTATCAAAGATAACCGAACCACCCAATGCCCCACTACCTGATTTTAAAGAGTCAGCACCTTTGGTAATGGTCGCTGTTTTAACATTCTCTATTTCTATATCATTACGAGTATTATTAAAATTTCCATAGCCTTCAAATAGCTCTTTTAAATGCTTGTGAACTTAAAGTTTCAGCTTGACGAAGTCCATCAACCATAATACCTACACGGTTTTCATCAACGCCTCGAACAGCATAACCGCTTGCTCCTGTTCTTCCTGTTTCAACAACGGTAATACCAGTTTCATAACGTACCAAATCTCGAGAATCTGAGCCTGTTGTTTAGATAATTTTTTAGCCGTGATTTGGGTTTCACCAACTTTTTTTCTTTTACATTTACTGTTTCTGTATTACCTGAAACATTAATTTCCTGCAGTTGTTCAAGTTCGTTGGCGTAAACTGCTCCTGTTGTCAGCCCAAGCATAACGGAATACGCAAGCAGATTTAATCTAAAAATTGGTCATGTTTAACTCCATGGAAAGATAAATAACAATAATTCTCAAACATATTACAAGGAAAAAAATATTTTCTCACAATCAGAAAATTTTTGTTTTTGATCAAAATCAAACAATAAAAATTATTCTCATTATGCTCTATATTTAAATGCGCTTGTTCTCTATAATACAAGCCATCGATTGTTCATGTTAGAAAGCATGCGCAATCGTTTTAAATTTCACCATTAAATGAAAAGTGCGCATTGATTGCGTACTTCTTTTTTAGGAGCAATCATTATGATGATAGATAAACGCCTAATTAACACGGTGGCCGATAGTAAAAAATGGATTGGCGTCACTGTGTTGTGGAATTGGGTGGCGTTAGTTGGCGGGATTATTAGCGCCGTCGTGTTTTTCTTATATTTTACAGGCCGCTTATTTTTAAAGAGTTGACGATGTCAAGTGCGGTGGGTTTAGGTGTAATTTTAATTGCAGCATTGGCACTGCGTGCTTTTGCGGGTAAAAAATCAGTGCAGGCGTCTTATTTTGCCAGCACAAAAGTAAAGCATGAATTGCGTAGCCTTATTTATCGTAAATTGGCTTCAATGCCGCTTAACCAAGTGAATCAACAATCCACTTCAAGCATTATTCAAGTGGCATCAGAAGGTGTAGAACAGCTTGAAATCTACTTTGGGCGTTATTTGCCGCAGCTTTTTATAGCTTGCTTGCTCCCCTAACCCTCTTTGCTTTCTTGATTTTTTCAGCTTTTAAAACAGCCATTATTTTATTAATTTGCGTGCCGCTTATCCCTATGTCGATTATTGCGGTGAATAAAATTGCGAAAAACTCTTGGCAAAATATTGGTCGATTTATGTTGGATTAGGCAGCAGCTTTTTAGATAATTTACAGGGTTTAATTACGCTAAAAATCTATCAAGATGATGCTTATAAAGCGGAAAGCGATGGATAAAGAGGCTGAGCATTTCCGCAAAATTACCATGAAAGTGCTTACTATGCAGCTTAACTCGGTTTCTCTTATGGATTTACTCGCTTATGGTGGCGCGGCAATTGGGATTTTAACCGCATTATTGCAATTCCAAGATGCACAACTCAGCGTGTTAGGCGTGATTTTATTTATTCTCCTTTCCTCCGAGTTCTTTATTCCGCTTCGTTTGCTTGGTTCATTCTTCCATGTGGCTATGAATGGTAAAGCGGCTTCAGATAAGATTTTCACATTACTTGATACGCCTGTGGAAACCCAACAAAGTGCGGTAAATTTTGAAGCCAAAAATAACGTTCAAGTGGAAATTAAAGATTTACATTTTGCGTATTCTGCAGAAAAACCGGCAATTCAAGGTTTAACTTTAACGATTCAACCAAACCAACTTTCGGTGTTTGTGGGTAAAAAGTGGTTGCGGTAAATCAACCTTAGTTTCGTTGTTGATGGGCTTTAATAAAGCGCAACAAGGTGAGATTTTGTTTAATGGACAAAACGCCTCTGAAATAGACCGCACTTTTTTCTATCAAAAAGTATCCTTGGTGAGCCATAGTAGCTACGTGTTTAAAGGCACACTGCGTGAAAATATGACAATGGCGAAAATTGATGCCACAGACGAGCAAATTTATGCGTGTTTAGAACAAGTGAATCTCGCCCAATTTGTACGCGAAAATGGCGGCTTAAATATGCAATTATTAAGCCGTGGCGCAAATTTATCGGGCGGTCAGATTCAACGTTTAGCCTTAGCGCGTGCTTTATTACACAATGCTGAGCTTTATATTTTTTTGACGAAGCGACCAGTAATATTGATGTGGAAAGCGAAGAAATTATTTTTGCAGTTCATTCAACAATTTTAAACAACAAAAACCATTGTGATGATTTCTCACCGCTTGGCAAATGCGGTAAATGCGGACTGTATTAATGTACTTGACCAAGGCAAATTGATTGAGCAAGGCACACATAAAGAGCTAATGGAAAAACAAAAGGTGCGTATGCTGAAATGTTCCAACAACAAAAAGATTTAGAACAAATTAGAGAGGTGGCAAATGCGTAAAAATGGTTTTTGTTGTAATGGGGCATTTGTTGAAATTAGTGACCCCACTTGCGCACATTATGGCGTTTACTATCACCATGGGAACGCTCGGTTTCCTGGCGGCCATCTTTATTATGGTACTGGGGGCGATGGGGTTAGTGAATCTTTTAAACTTTGATACCCATTTAAGTTTCTCTGGAATTTTGACCGCACTTATCGTATTGGCGGTGGCTCGTGGCGCATTGCGTTATTTAGAGCAAATGTCTGGGCATTATATTGCTTTCAAATTACTCGCATTATTGCGTGACAAAGTGTTTTCTTCTTTACGCCGTTTGGCTTTTGTGAAGTTGCAAGACAAACAAGCTGGGCAATTAGTGTCATTGGTGACCAATGATATCGAATTACTTGAAGTATTCTATGCGCACACCATCGCACCAATTATGATCGCATTCTTTACCTCTGCGATTTTTATTGCTGGTCTTTTGCGCATCTTTCAGGCTGGTTTGTACTTGTGGCATTGGCTGCTTATTTAACAGTAGGCGTGATTTTTACCGATTATCACTACCAAATTGGCGCGTGAAGATGGCAGACGCTATCGTGAATTAGTGGGCGAAATGAATGACTTCTTCCTCGACAGCGTGCGTGGTATGAAAGAAATTCAGCTTTTCGGCTATGCACAACAACGTTTAGTAGAAATCCAACAACGCAGCCAAAAATCGATACGGCTTTTGAGCGTATTAAAGACCAAGAGCGAAAGTCCGTGTTTATACTGAAGTGGCGGTATCTGTTTTCAACATTATTATGCTATTTACTGGTTTAATTTTATTTAGCTTAGATAAAATTGATTTCTCAGACTTTTTAGTTGGTGTGATTTTTATTGATGTCGAGCTATGGCCCAGTTATTGCGTTAAGTAACCTTTCAAGCAACTTATTACAAACTTTAGCTTCAGGTGAGCGAGTATTGAGCTTTGCTGGCAGAAGAGCCAGAGTTAAAAAGACGTAGAAAGTGCGGTCGATTTGAAGGACGTTTCTCGCATTGATGTTGAGAATGTAAACTTCGCTTACGGTGAAGAACAAATTTTATCGGATGTCAGCTTATCTGTGAAAAAGGTGAAATCTTGGGTATTCACGGCAGAAGCGGCAGCGGTAAAAAGTACCTTGTTAAAACTGCTTATGCGTTTTTACGATCCAAAATCAGGTAGCATTAAAATTAACGGCGAAACCTTACCGAACATCAACACCCGTAGCTTGCGTGACAATATGGCATACATTACTCAGCAAACCTATATTTTCAACGAAACCATTGAGGGAAAAATATTCGCCTTGCTCGCCGTGATGCAACGTTAGAAGAAATTATGGAAGCCGCGAAGAAAGCGTCAATTCATGATTTCATTTTAAGCTTGCCACAAGGTTATCAAACAAAAATGACAGAATTGGGCGGCAATCTCTCTGATGGTGAAAAACAACGTATCGGTATTGCCCTGAGCATTTCTTTACACAATGCACCGATTATCTTGCTTGATGAGCCAACCAGTAATTTGGATAGCTTTAAAACGAAGCAATGATTTTTGAAATCATTACTCGATGTGAAAGCTGAAAAAAATTGATTATTCTCGTTAGCCATCGCCAATCCACGATGGCAATTTGTAATCAGGTGATTGGTATAGAAAACGGCAGAATGTCCTAAATTAATATAAGAAAAAAATCGCACTGTTAAAGGTGCGATGTTAGAGGAAAAAGTGCGGTGAAAAATTTCTTTTTAGATTTTATAGCTCAGGTTCATTTAATACGTTAAGTAACGCTAAACGCTTGCGATAAGTTTTTCAGTACACAATCAATATGTGCCTGCGGCATAAACGATTGTGAATAAATCCGCTCCACATTTTTCCTTTTCTTGTGTAATTTCAGGAATTAATTTTTTTGAATAATCACATTTCTTTATTTAATCCAATATTTTCCCCAAACTCGACAAAATCATCGCCGATATATTCACCGTATTGAGTATTAAATCCTTTAGCGAGTGTCGCATTACCCTCTTCTCGCGCTAATAATGGCAAGGCAAGTAGTGTTGAATTAAATACTTTCAGGATAAGGGCGACACCGACACAAAAATCATAAATTGGTAGCAAGTTTTGGATGACTGTGGGATAAATAAATGAAAAAAATTGCGTAAGTGAAGATCATTATTTGCCCTAATAAATAAGCGTAAACAATTCGACGAAAAATCTCTCGTTGCTGAGCTAAATGAGTTTTTCAGTGTGTTGCAAAAATAAACTTAGCAATTTGTTCATAACTCACATATTGCTCATTATCAGCACCCTATTTTTCCATACTTGTCTCGAATATTCATTGCACCATCAAGTTGTTCTTGGTGCATTGGTTTTTTGCTGTTCATCACGATCAAAACGCTTTTATAACGAAAAGCAAAATTCCTTCTGATTTTTCTTCACCAGCAAAAGAAACTAAACCATTTTTCTGGCACTTCAAACCCTAATTCTTTCATAATGCGCATGGTGGCATGTTCATTTCTCAGCTAAAAAGGATACTCTTCTAGGAGGGCTTTAAAAATATAATTTCCCTTTGTTGATTTACGCTGTCAAAGTGCTCCTCTTTCGATAATAAGCTGTAATTTTGGGTTGAAAAGCCTGAAATGCTCATCCCTTGCTGTTTTTGGGCTTTCACTGTGATAAATTCTTGGCGAGAAAAAGGGCAATTCAGGGTTAAAACTTTTTATTACCTGTAAGGTAATGCAAACCTTCAGTGCTGTAACCCTGAAAGTACTTCATTTTTCAACGGTTTTAATAAAATACGACAGAAACTCATTGTTTTTTTCCTCCTGAATTTGCATGCACCTCAACATATTTCTCACCCATTGTTAAGTAAAAAGCGAAACATATCGCCTTCATCAATTCGTTGGTGAAAGGCATATTTATGTTTTAGCCAGCCTTCTGGGACGAGTGATGCAAAATAAGGGAATAAGGTGTCCGAATGAAAAAGGGCTTTGATTAATGGGAAAGCTGAGAGAGAGCGGTATTCCTTGATAATCCGGATTATACGCAAAATGAAAACCACGATGATCTTCTCGAAGTAAGCCGATAAATTCACCGTAGAGAAAGACTTTTTCCCGAGCGGACTAAATTGCGCATAGCGACACTCCCTAATGTTTGAGCAACAAGAAAACACGGTGGTAAATCGAACTTGGCTTGGATCTTGAAATAAGCGGTTTAGACGTAGAAATAGACACGCCGGTTTGTAACTCCAACATACTCAAGCTCAATACCAAGTGATTTCCGCTTGTCATTTGAGCATTTTTTCCAAATGCTTTTGAGATCGGTAATTTTCCCAGCATAAAGCTGTTGCCTTTGTGCTTGCTCATGAGGCAATCACAGCTTGTTGAAGCTTTTTCAACTCATCAATTTGATTTCTCTAATTGCGCACTAATGTTGTCTCATATCTGATATATGTCAATTACACTGAACTAATCATATATGAATAAATTTTATTTCAAAACATCTTTTTGATGCAAAAATTGTAATTTTTGTTTAAAAATGATATTTTTCTTTTTCGGAAACAGGCGCATGAGATAAGTGCGGTGAATTTTCACCGCACTTTTAGATTTATTCATGATGGGAAAATCCCATCATAAACGCATTACGCTAGCTACCATTGGTAACTACGCCAACTCCGGCACCCATCACCACTGGTGTTTGCGTTACCTTGAAGTTTTTAAGATTGCTTTTACCGTTATCACTAATACGAGATAACCTCACAGCTAAAAGCGTTTTGACCTTTGAAGGTACCTGCTGCTGCTGCCACCATCGCTTTACCCGCAGTATGCTTGGTAGATGCTGCCGCCATTCGCACCCGCAATACCAGCACGTGCTCTTTGCCATATTTATTAACTTTTCTGTCTAGGCGGCTAAGTTCACCTGCATGGTTGTTAATAGCTCGACTACGATTATTAACCCCTGCCTTCAACGCGCTTAATATTCTGTATTTTTATCCACTTGAACATTAGTTGCATATAATTGGCTCACCATTTATTGCATCTTAGACGTTGCTGAAATTTCACCTGGAGCCACACCTGTACTTTTAGTAGGTGTTTTTACCATCTGGACCACTTACGTTGATATTTCCAGCATTATTAGTGATCTTAGGACCCCGTAACACCCCCAAACTGTACGCTATTAAACGACACATCATCTTTGGTCGAATAGGTCACTTTACCGTTCGCTTCTTCTGTTTCACGGTTAAGCTTACCCGCCACCATTTCCCAACGGCTTTGCCCGCTGATAACTTCATCACCAGTAGATGTAGCATCTTTTTCTCCGCCTCAACGTTAGAGGTTTTCAGCGTAAAGCCGGATGCGTTAATCATATCCGCAACGTTTTGGGCGGTTGCCACTTTGTTTAACGGAGCTACTCGCAGCTTGGGCATCTTTTCAATGCTTTTTGTGCTTCTGCTTTCTTATCTTCAGTCGCATCCGCAGGCAAATCTTTACCGCCTGTTCGGCTTTTCTTCAGATCGTCTCGCCAGTTTCTTCGCTTCATCTGCAGCAACAGGGCCTTTACCATACCAGGTTTGGTTGTGTCCGGCAGTAATTTCACCCGCATCCACATCAAACTTCACATAAGTATCAGTCACTTTCTTGCCAAACTCATCAACACGCTCAACAGTTGCAACAGCCGCTTTTGTGCCTTTACCATCTGCAAAACGAACATTGTCATTTGGATTGACTTTCTCAAGTTTATCTGCTGATGCTTTATCTTTATCACTAAATGCTGCATTAGCTTTTGGATGCGTCAGCCAAACCAACATTCCAACCAGATTCTTGGATTGCCGTTGCCACGGTATTACCTGTTACGACTTTATTACCTTCATTCGTAATAGTCGCACCTGCCACATCAATTGGTTTATTATTTGCTGTCGGTTTATTCTTTTTCATCTACTTCGTAGCCAACTGGTTTACCATTTTTATCTACTTCATAGTAGTTATCACCAATCTTAACTGCAGGAATATCTTTTTACCATCTTTGGTAATTGTTACCTTATCAGTCACTTTACCATCAGCAATTGCAACAGTAATTTCACTGAGTAACAGTACCATCTTTTTGAGTGACATCTTTACCTGTTACAGAGATACCTTTATCACCTTTGAATTCCACTTTGTTCGCGTTTTTCACGGTATTGGTGTAGTTGTTATCTTTTGCAGATACCACCCAACCCATATTCGCTAAATCACGAACGGTTGCTGCAGAATTTAATGTCTCTTCGCTTTAAAGGTTTATCATCTTTTTCAGGTTAGTGCCTAAGTTAACTAGTTTGTCTTTTCGCTCTTAGCCGGTGTTGTTCACATTGCCATTAGCATCACGTTGATCACCTGTTGAAGTATTAACATCTGCAGTATTCAACACAGAGCCCACACCTGTAATCTGGGTCGGTTTGCCGTCTGAAGAAGAAACATTCAACGCGGTTGTCGGTTTATTTGCTGGATCGTTGTTAGAGGCATCTGTTGCTTTCACTGTTGTGAAGTTAACCGGTTTTTACCGTCTTTGTCTTCGCCGACTTTCACAGAAGTGAACTCAACATCGTCTTTCATCGAATAGGTCACTTTACCGTTCGCTCTTGTTTCACGGTTAAAGTTTTTACCCTGCAATCATTTCAACGGTTTTTACCCGGGTTGATGATTTCATCGTCGCCGGATTCTTTCTTCACCGTCGGCAGTTGCAGAAGTCTTCAGCGTAAAGCCGGATGAGTTAATCATATCCGCAACGTTTTGGGCGTTAGCAACTTTATTGCGCAGCTTTATTCACTGCATCTTGCGCAGCTTCTAATGCTTTCGCTCCCTCATCATTAGGATTTTTTCAACTTCTTTCTTGAGCTTTATCTAATGCATCTAACAAGTTTTGAGGAACTGGACCGTTTACCGAACCATCACTGTCTGGCGTTATTTCTGCCATATCAACATTGAACGTTACGTTACTTGCTGAAGCCTTTATCATTTGTTTTCAACAACTGCCACAGTTCCTATGCCGTTTATACAGTTTTACGGTGTCATACGGTTTCATAAAGTCACGGGCTCTGCTGTTGTTTTTGGCGGTTCCAACCCGCATTCAACACGTCGGAAACCGTTGCCGCATTGTTGCCGGCTTTCGGCGATAGCGGCAGCTTTCTGTCGGCAGTAATCGGAGCAGACTTGTTGTCTTTACCGGCTTTAGGGTGTTGTGCTGTTCGGGTCGAAATGCCCTGTTTGTTGGTATCGTTCACCGTCGGCAGGTTGCTGCCGATGTTTGCCAACTGCATAGGTTTGTTTGTGTTGTTGTCGCCATTGTTCATGGAGGCAATCACATCACCCTTCGGTACTTCTGGGCATTGTCTTTCGGTTTGCTGTTTACAACATCACCGGCTTTATAGAATTTATCGCCGACTTTAACCAGCTTGTTACCTTCCTTATTGGTATAAACCACCGGAGTTTGAGCCGTTTCAACAGTTTTTGTGCATCCACGTTCACAGTAATGGTGCGGATACCGTCTTTAGTTTCACCTGTAACGGTAGCCAGACCTGTGCCTTTGAAGTCCACCTGGTTGGCGTTCTTCACAACATCGGTATAGCCGTTACCGTCTTTCGTTGATACCACCCAACCCATATTTTGTAGGTCGCCTACGGTTGCAGCAGCGTTTTTGTTCACCGGTGCGGCGTCTGTACCTACTAAGTCAACCAGTTTAGGTTTGTCTGCATCGGCTGTCGGCGTACCGTTTGTGTTGGTATCCACAGGTTTCACGTTCAGGGTAGAACCCACACCCGTAATCTGGGTCGGTTTTGCCGTCTGAAGAAGAAACATTCAACGCGGTTGTCGGTTTATTTGCCGGATCGTTGTTAGAGGCATCTGTTGCTTTCTCTGTTGTGAAGTTAACCGGTTTTTTACCGTCTTTGTCTTCGCCGACTTTCACAGAAGTGAACTCAACATCGTCTTTCATCGAATAGGTCACTTTACCGTTCGCTTCTTGTTTCACGGTTAAGTTTTTACCTGCCACCATTTCAACGGTTTTACCCGGGTTGATGATTTCATCGTCGCCGGATTCTTTCTTTCTTACCGTCGGCAGTTGCAGAAGTCTTCAGCGTAAAGCCGGATGAGTTAATCATATCCGCAACGTTTTGGGCATTAGCAACTTTATTGCCGCCAGCTTTATTCACTGCATCTTGCGCAGCTTCTAATGCTTTTTCTTCGCTCATCATCGGGATTTTCATCAACTTTTTGCTTGAGCTGCATCTAATGCATCTAACAAATCTTGAGAAAACCGGACCGTTTACCGAACCATCAGTTTCCGGCGTTATTTCTGCCATATCGACATTGAACGTTACGTTTGTGGTATCCACGCCGTTAGCATCACGTGTAGTTACTGCTTTAATCACGGTACCGTTGCCGTTTACAGTTAACTACATCGTTTGGCGTTACTTTTTCGGTGTCTGATACCTTATCAGAGTCGGTTTTAGCATCTAAAGTAGACTTACCATTTTGCTGAACATAGAAACCTGATTTATTCACGGTTTGATCTAACTGATCTTTATTTTACAGCTTGATCTGGTTGTGTAGCCCAGCCCACGTTATTTAATTGAACACCATTTTTCCCTGCGGTAATCTCATCCTTAGATTCTGGTTTAGTTTTTATCATAACCAGTGGCAGTAATATTGCCGTCCTTATCATAGGTATAGGAATTACCTTTCTCATACGGATTATTCTCCGTATCAGAGTCTGTTAATTTAGCGCCTTTCTTCAGTATTTCTGATGATGGAATTGGTGCAGCGCCCTCTTTAGGATTATTGTCTTCATCCACTTTATCTTTTGGATACCATTTACCATCATTCGCTTTAACTACATCAACTTCCTTGCCATCTACTTCGGCTTTTGTGGTTGCGTAGTCAATAGGCGAGTCAGACGAAATGTTTATAGTGCGTACGCCATTTTTCTTCATTAACACCATCTACATCTACATTACCTAAACCAACAAAGTTAACAGTGTGTCCAACTGACACATTATTCTTATAGTCATTACCAGATGCAGTAACGTTCCAACCAGCATTAACATAATTATTTAAATTAGTAAGCGCAGTTTTTACATCTCCTGCAGCAGCAGGTGCAGTATAATTGCTACCTTCAGCAGTAGTTAATGGTTGTGAGAATTTATTTTCTACAGTTCCATCTTCATTCAAACCTACACCTAAAGTATCAGCAAGTCCTTCTGCTGCATTACCTAAAGTTTTAGCCACTTGGTAAAGTTGTGAGCCATTTAACGCATCAGTTGAGTCTGCTGTTATTCGGCCAGCAGCAACATGCTTAATTTGGCGCTCATTATCCTCTGAACCAATAGAAACAAAGTTACCTTGCTTATCTTTTTGCAGCAGGGTTATTTTTCCCTTTGTTATTTGTTCCGCCCAAATCACCAGCGAAACCAGTATAAGTTAACTTTGATTGATCGCCAATTTTTGCAGAGTGTACCGCAATAACATCTGTATCCTTACCAGCATCACTGCCATGGCCTAACACAACTGCGCCATCACGACCTGCGGGCACTGTTATATTAGAACCAAGAGTCGATACATTTTTACTTGATACATTTGTATTACTACCAACAGCGACTGTTCCAGCTCCATTTACTTTAGTTTGTGTACCAATACCGATAGCATTTTCGCCTGAAACAACAGCCTCTTTACCAATTGAAGTTGATGAACGGGAATTAGCTTTAGAATTTACACCAATTGATGTTGCATAAAAACCCAAAGCTTGGGCTGTATTACCCAACGCTGTACCTTGCACACCAGCCGTTGTATTCGTACCAACTGCTGTTGCGCCATCATTATTTGCTTTTTGCTATTTTACCTAAAAGCAGTTGAATTTAATCCATCGGCAATCGAATGAGCCCCTATAGCTGTACCACCTGACCTGTTGCTAATGAATAAGCACCCTAATGCAACAGCCGCATTCTGACCATTTGCGCCACCGGCACTTGCCTGCGCCATTAAAACCAATCGCAACATGACCATTCCCACCTGTACCACTTGACGAACCAGAAACGGCCCCATTACCAATTGCAATACCATCATAAGCATTTACCGTTGCCCCTGCGACATTTTGACTTAAACCAGTTTCTTTTGTATATCTAGCATTTCCATAAAAATTGATTAGTTACTTTATTTGTTGCAATTGATAACTGCCCCACCTCACCTGCTTTACTTACTACATCCGCAGCCTCAACGCCAGTAGCTGCCATTAAAAAGAGCGGTAGAAATTGCGGCTAATTTTACAGATTTTTGATTTACCTTTTGCGGACTGCTAATTCACCCACAGCAGTCCAAGTTTGGGTTGTATGATTCCAAATTACTTTTGAAAATGTTGTTCATTCAGGTTTTCTCCTAGTATTGAAATAGATAACAGCAGTTTTTCGCTGCCGAGCATAACAAATAGATAAACAGCTCTTGTTTATCAGATTAACGTCTTTTATAACAAATCTGTCTATAAAAAGACGCCATTTAAATCTAGTGCGGATTCTACAAGCAATAACAAATAAATGAAAAAGCATCTTTACCAAACCTTTACAATCTTTACATTGTAAATTATTGACTTTACATTCAATCTCTGTGAATAACTGATAACTTTATAATATAAGTGCGGTAAAATCTGCTCCGACCACACTTTTTATAACACGAGAGAAAAATATGCTATCAAAAGAACGTTTATCCCAACTTGCCGAAATGGAAAGTATTTTAGATGAAGCTGAATAGTTTTCTTGCCGAGGCAGAACAGTTTTTGGAAAAATGGCAGGCGTTTTTGCCCAAAATGAAACGCTTAGAACATTATTACTTCGAAGGCGATTGGCGAGAAGATTTTCGAGGCTTACGAAAATGGCGAAGTACCAAAAAGATCAACCTTGCGGTGTACTCTTCCGAAGATTTAGTTTTTAACGCCAGTGTTGCGCAACAGGGCTTGGCGGTTGAGTATTTGAAAATAGTGACAAAAATTCTCGATCAAAACGAATGGGCAGTAATTGGCGATGCAGTGAATTATAAAGAAAGTGCGGTGAAAATTCACCGCACTTTTTGTTATTCTAATTAACTAAAAATTAATTTTTCGCTGCTGCCGCTGCTTTTTACTATTACTGCAAATGCTGGGGCTTTTTAATGATGCGCCACCTACTAATGCACCGTCGATGTCTGGCTGAGTAAATAATTCAGCTGCATTTGCATCATTTACAGAACCACCGTATTGGATAATCACTTGGTCTGCCACGGCTTGAGATTTGGCAGCGATGTGACTGCGGATAAATGCATGAACAGCTTGTGCTTGTGCTGGGGTCGCAGATTTACCCGTACCAATCGCCCAGATTGGTTCATATGCGATCACTGCACCGTTGAATGCTTCTACACCCTAATGCGTTGATTACCGCATCAATTTGACGCACACACTTCTTCTGTTTTGCCTGTTTCGTTTTCAGCTTCAGTTTCACCGATACATAATACTGGCACTAAGCCTGCTTCTTTTAATGCACCAAATTTTTTCGCTACGAATTCGTCGCTTTCTTTGTGGTAAGTACGACGCTCAGAATGGCCAATAATGATATATTTTGCGCCGAAATCTTTTAACATTTCGCCAGAAATATCACCAGTAAATGCACCTTTCACATTGATATCTACGTTTTGTGCACCCTAATTGAATTATACTTTTTACCGCCACAGCTGCAACCACAACCAGAAAGTGCTGCTTCCAGCCGTACCTAAATACATAACAGGTGGGGCAATTGCCACATCACAACCTGTTACATCATGTAATTCTGCTTTTTAATCCTTCGATTAATTCTTTTGGTGAACGCTTTTGGAACCGTTTAATTTCCAGTTACCCATAACTAAAGGACGACGTGCCATTTTTGTTTCTCCATAGTTGATAAAAATTAACTCGCTTACTATACCAAAAATTTCGCCACGATTCTTTTGCAGAAGATCATAAAATTAAAAATTCTCACAGAAAGATGATTATCTTATAGCTAAAAAGCTACAATTGCCTGTATGGGAAACCAATAAAAATAACCAATTATGAAACTTTTCAAAAGCTGAACAATGGAATATTGACGTACTTCTTCTCTTTTGAAGCCCTATCGCCGCCTATGGACAAGCAGAGAATCCAGAACGCACCTTGGCTTTTTAACCAATCGCATGCGTTTTTAATGAAAGTCTGTTTTTATTGCGGTGGACGAAAATGAAAAGGCTATTGGCTTTTGTGCAGCTTTTCCTCGCTCTTTCTTTGCAAATTACAACGCTATTGGCAAATCACCGATATTTTTGTGTTGGAACATGCTCAACAAACAGAAATTTATGCAGGCGTTGATTTCTAAAGCAAAAGACTTTGTGCATTTCACGCAATCAAATCGTTTAGTCGCGGAATTAGCGCAAAATCAATATTCAATGTTGGAATCGGAAGGGTTTAAATTGAACCCGAAAGAACGTTTATTTGAATTGAGTTTGTAATGCTAACCGCGTTAAATCGTTATTGGGATTATTTGCGGATTGAACGCCAAATGAGCCCTCACACGCTTACCAATTATCAACATCAACTTGATGCCATCATCAAAATCTTAGCGCAACAAGATATTCATGCTTGGGCACAAGTAACACCCAGCGTGGTGCGGTTTATTTTGGCGGAAAGCAAAAACAAGGTTTAAAAAGAAAAAGCTTTGGCTTTACGTTTATCGGCATTGCGTCGTTTTCTTAGTTTTTTTGGGCAACAAGGCGAATTGAAAGTGAATCCCGCCACAGGTATTTCTGCACCGAAACAAGGCAAGCATTTACCGAAAAATATGGATGGCGAGCAAGTTCAACAGTTGCTTTCCAACGATAGCAAAGAGCCGATTGATATTCGTGATCGTGCTATTTTTGGAATTAATGTATAGTTCCAGGTTTACGTTTATCTGAATTACAAGGCTTAGATTTAAACAGCATTAATACTCGTGTGCGGGAAGTGCTAAAAGTTATCGGGAAAGGCAACAAAGAGCGTGTGGTAGCCATTTAGGGCGTTATGCTTCACACGCCATTCAAGAATGGTTAAAAAGTGCGGGCATTATTTAACCCAAAAGATGAGGCATTATTTGTTAGCCAACCTGGAAATCGTATTTCATCGGGCCATTCAAAACGCTTGGAAACTTGGGGTATTCGTCAAGGCTTAAATAGCCATCTTAATCCACACAAACTACGTCATTCCTTTGCGACGCATATGTTGGAAGTCAGTTCTGATTTACGCGCCGTGCAAGAATTGCTTGGGCATAGCAACCTTTCCACCACACAAATTTATACTCACTTAAATTTTCAACATCTTTCGAAGTGTACGATCAGGCTCATCCCAAGAGCGAAACGTAAAAAGTAAAAATGCGGTGAAATTTCACCGCACTTTTTGTAAGATTTATCCCACCATTTTCTTTTAACTGATACAAATATGCCAAGGCTTGTTTAGGCTTAAAATCATCGGGATCCAGTTTTTCAATAGCTTCTTAGTACATCCGTTTCTTGTTCAAACAATAATTCACCTTGAGTGTGATTGGCTCACGTAATGCCTGAATTTGCTGATCGGCTGAATGGCCTGATGTTTTTTTCTAATTGTGTCAATTTCTGTTTTGCCAGTTTAATAACAGATTGTGGCACACCCGCCAAAGCCGCGACCGCCAAACCATAACTTTTACTTGCGGCGCCATCTTGTACGGCGTGCATAAAGGCGATGGTGTTGTTATGCCTCAAGGGCATCTAAATGAATATTCGCGATACCTTCTAGCTGTTCTGGCAATGCGGTTAATTCAAAATAATGGGTAGCAAAATAATGTAAGCGAGCGGATTTTTGGCTAACCATTCTGCACAAGCCCAAGCTAAGGATAAAACCATCATAAGTGGATGTGCCGCGACCGATTTCATCAATAAGCACGAGGCTTTGCGCAGTGGCTTGATGAAGAATATTTGCCATTTCAGTCATTTCCACCATAAAGGTTGAACGCCCCTGAGGCTAAATCATCAGAAGCACCAATTCGAGTAAAAATACGATCAATCGGCCCAATTTCGCGCGCTGTCTGCCGGCACAAAGCTGCCGATATACGCCAGCAATGTAATTAATGCGGTCTGGCGCATATAAGTACTTTTTACCGCTCCATATTTGGCCCAGTGATAACTAACAAATGACGGTTGTGATTGAGCTCCACTGGGTTGGCGATGAAAGGATCTTTCAATACTTGTTCCACGACAGGATGGCGACCATTTTCACTTTTTACGCTCACTTCATCACAGAATGTTGGCATCACGTAATTGAGGGTGTCTGCAGCGCTCGGCGAGATTGACCAATACATCCAATTCAGAAAGTGCGAGGCTAGCCAGCTGTAACGCGCCCTAAGTGCGGTAATAATAAATCAAACAATTCATCATAAAGCTGCTTTTTCTAATGCTAACGCTGCGCCTTTCGATTTCAGCACTTTGTCTTCATATTCTTTGAGTTCAGGAATAATGTAACGTTCTGCATTTTTCAGGGTTTGACGGCGAACATAATGAATTGGCGCTTTATGCGCTTGGCCTTGCTAATTTGAATGTAATAACCATGCACTGCATTAAAACCGATTTTTAGCGTGTCAATGCCCGTGCTTTCACGCTCCCGTTTTTCGAGGTTTTCCAAATATTGGGTTGCGCCATCAGACAGCATACGCCATTCGTCCAATCTCGGCATGGTAACCTTCAGCAATTACACCACCATCCCGAATTAAAAAGCGGAGGCGTTTCAATCAATGCACGTTGCACAAATCGCATTGCTCGCTGAAATCGGCAATCTGACTGAAAAGTGCGGTTAAAAATTGCGGTGTTTTTTTGTTGAACAATCGTGCGTAATGCAGGAATTTGTTCTAATGCCGTGCGTAAGCGAGTGAGATCTCGAGGGCGAGCTGAACGCAGCGCCACGCGCGCTAAAAATACGTTCCATATCACCGACTAATTGCAAATAAGGCTGAAGTTCATCGACTAAATCAAAAATTCAGAATTTCCGCAATCGCTTGTTGGCGTTGTTTTAATTTTTCCACATTACGAACAGGCTGGTGAATCCAACGTTTCAACAAGCGGCTGCCCATTGGCGTGACGCATTTATCCAGTACAGACGCCAGCGTATTTTCTGTGCCACCTGCAAGATTTTGCGTCAATTCAAGATTTCTGCGCGTGGCGGCATCTAACTGAATGCAGTCTTGATTTTTGAATTAGCTAATACTTTGAATATGTGGCAATGCAGTACGTTGGGTTTCTTTTGCATATTGCAATAAACAACCTGCCGCACTTAAGCCAAGAGGGATTTTTCCACACCAAAGGCGCGTAAATCTTTTGTGCCAAATTGGCGATTCAGTAACGTAATGGCAGTGCTAAGTTCAAACTCCCAAATCAGGGGCGGCGCAATCCCCTTGCAATGTTCTATGGCTGCCATTGCGTTAAATTCTTCAATACAGCAATTCAACTGGGGCAATACATTTGCATTTCAGCACGCAATGTTTCTTTATCTGCAGGTTCACAAAGCTGAAAACGGCCAGAGGTCATATCTAAAGTGGCTAATCCAAATTTTTCTTTCTCTTGATATACCGCAGCAATCAGATTGTCTTGGCGCTCTGGCAAAAGTGCTTCATCACTCACCGTACCAGGTGTAACTATTCGCACAATTTGGCGCTCCACTGGCCCCTTTGCTTGTGGCAGGATCACCAATCTGTTCGCAATCGCCACAGGTTCACCCAACTGAACCAATTTTGCTAAATAACCTTCCACCGCATGATAGGCACTCCTGCCATTGGAATAGGCTGTCCTGCAGATTGACCTCGTTTCGTCAAAGAAATATCCAACAATGCAGCCGCTTTTCGCATCGTCATAAAAACAACTCGTAAAAATCCCCATGCGATAAAAACAACAAAATATCTGGATTCTCTGCTTTGAGTTTTAGATATTGTTGCATCATTGGCGTATGTTGTTGGAAATTTTCTGCGAAATCATCTAATTACCTGCTTTGAAACTGAATAAAGATAGGTTTTGTGGCGGCTATTTTAGGTGCCGAAAAGGGGAAAAAGCTAGATAAAAAGAGCGGTGAAAAATTTGCGGTATTATGTAGCAGTTGCACAAAGACCCTAACTGCTTGAGAAATACTAAAAATCTCCATTGAAAATTTAACTCAATGGAGATTTTTATTATGGCAGAATCCCAACTTTATTTCTCAACTTACCAAATTAATCGAAAAGTAACTATAAAGAAAAAGCGATTCTTGAACATCAACTTGATCAGTTAAAACAACAGAAATCAGATTTAGAGGATAAAATACTTTTGTTTTCGAGAATACCTTGATATACATTGAACCCAATTTCGATTTAAGGCAAAATCAAAACACAATTTAATGTTTCAAGGCTAATAAAACCTCGATTGTTTAAGCAAAATCTTCAATTGTTGGTTGCAAGAGTATTAAAAGCAAAGTGATAGTTGGAAAACATTATACTTTTATTACAGAGGCGGCGTTGGAATTAGACACTGGCAAAAGATTATCCTCTACCCCAAAAAGAACATGAATTAGCTGTTGCTCGCGTATTGAAAGAACTGTATAAGAAAGGAATTATTGAACGGAAAGAAGTTGAATTACATAAACGGACACTAAAGCGAAGATTTTTTTCAGGCGTTCTGAATGGCGATTAAAAACCTCTTGAGTAAGAATGAAGAAAATAGAGGTAGAATTACCTCTATTTTTATTATAAACTTTGGAATTTTTATTTTGTAGATAAACTATCTCTATCAATATTTTGGGGTGACACGATAGAAAAAGTATTGAAGTTAAATGATTTTACCATCAAAAGATATTCTTGCAAAATCTATTATCAGAATCACCATTAGTATAATACATATCAAAAAGCATTTCTGTAGGTGCTGAATTATGGGTACGAACCCACTCTTCCTTAATTTCTTTTTAATAAAGAAAAAGGATTCAGGTAATCTGTTCCAGTACATACAACAAGGTTATTCCCTAATTGAGTAGTATAAATATCTATTGTAAATAACATTTTAATAAAGATTCTCTATTAGTGCATAAACTTTATCGCCCTATATTTAACGCTTCCTGCAATGAATTTACTTTTGGCAGTTGCCCTCAGTAAATCCTCCATGTGAAATAAAGAATGCCTCCGCTGTCTATAATAAGTATAAGCTTGTTCAAGACTTGAGCGTATACCATTTAACTTAGCATGCTTAATTAAAATATCTGTATTTAAAGTAATAGGGGTAGCTGTACAGTTAAATAATTCTCCAATATTATTTTGGTATTTCCACTATTCCATTTTTCAAGAAATTTTTGCTTTGATGACACCTTCTAAAAGCTTTTTAATTCACAATATGTAAGCATTGAATATTCAAGTAAGTGGGGCGAGGCAGCCTTAACACAATAGCTTGATACTAGAAGATTTCTAATCAGGTCTGGTAACTTATCGTATGATTTACATAACTTAATTCTTAGTAAATCTTCAGAAATTTCTGTTCTTACTATAACTTTATCGAGTTCATCTTTTTTTATAAAGAATTTTAGCTAGAGTATCAGTATCTATTTCCGTAGAAAGAGCATAAGCTACTATTTTATAGCAAGACAAAGGTCTACCCTGAATTAGTAATCGATTCTTTGATGGATAAAAAGAAATATTAAGTTGATCGTTAAATGTTAAGGATTTTTAATTGGTATAACGTACCGCCATCTATTTGTTTTTGACTCAACTATAACATCGTTTTTTCTCTAATAGACTCTATCTCATCTAATATTAAATCAATGATGCTATCATTAATACCTGAAATAGACATATTTAGACTAGATATTTCATTTTGACATAAATGTAATCTAATATATTCAGCAACTTCTATATTTAACTCTTTATTCTTACCTTCAGTGACTTGAATAGTCGTCGTTCCATTAGTTTTTAGATGAAAAAAACTATGCGAGCTGGCTCGATACCTGCTTTAATGATTTTTATAAATAATTTTTTTGATGATGATTCATTATCTACTAACTCTGGTGTAGCTTGTCTAGACTGACAAAATTGTCTTAAAACAGCTTTCTAATTGCTCTCGGTCTAAATTTAGATCCTTGAATTGATTTCTATCACACATTATATATTGCAACTAATTACATAATAATATCAAGTAAAATTATCTAGTCATTATCTTCGATTTTTGCACACAAAAACAACAAAAATAAAGGTTGCTTTCTTAAATACTTTATATAACCTAGATTAATACTATCAAAAATAGCGGTAAAGATACCGCTATTTTTGATTTTCCATTGCCAGTGAACCTCATTTCGACTAATTTGAACTCTATTAATCCATTCCCTTTTATAAAACTCATTCAGTTGTTTACGAACGGAATCAAGATGCTTTTCAGACGGTGTATCAGGATTTTGTTCAATATCGAAAATGCGCTGCGTGAGTTCTGCAATTGTAAAGGCTTTTATTGGGTCTTCTCGCATCATTTGTACGATGTATTTACGAATTTTTCCCTTTAAAGAGCTTATATTTGGAACGGTACACAAAGTTGTCCGTATTATAAAGGGCTACATCACTTTCCTGTTGAGTAAGCTCAATAGCACGTTTTAATGTGGCAATGTTCGCATCAAGTAAGGCTAGATGATGTAATACCTGTTTACGTTCAAACTCAAATTCTTTGAGCTTCTTATCTAGGTTGTATGCCATATATCTACTGCCAAATCACTTCTTGATGAATAATTTTTTTCGTTGCCAATAACCGCACCATTCATTGTTATTGTTGGTGGTTTTCAAACATCGGCTTAATACATCAATAAACTGCGCTTTATTTGAGGTACGGCGATTGTCCTCACGGTACGCAATTTCATTAGCATAGTTAAGTAGGTATTCGTTGCTGATACGATGAACTTGCCCGTAATACATACGTTTGAAACGACTGAACAAACTTTCTGCCTGATTGTTTGTTACACCTAAGTCACTACGATATTCTTCCTTATGGTTTTACAGTTCTCAAATCATAGTAAGGTAACAAGACATCATAAGCCGTGCTTTCATCGGTATTGATTTGCGTATGAGGTTTAATGAATTTGTCAGCAAAACTTTTTATCACCGATTGAGATTCTGTATGCGCTACAAAAAACGTGAGAGCGTTTTTGCCCCACAATGCAACGCATTACTGACTTTTTCTTCTGGCGAATAATGCTCACGCGCAACCATGACACAACGTTTATCAGGATTCTGATTTTCCTTTAAACGATAGTCAATGCGGTCAGATTTCTTATTTGCTTTTACGTGGTGCAGGATGAACATAAGTACCGTCCATATCCACTACACCTGAAAAGGGGTTTCATATCACGACTTTCCAATAATGCCTTGCGGAATTTATGTGATAAAACAAATGCCGTGCGAGGATTAAGTTTTTGCATTACGAGCTAACTGAAGGGAAGATAAGCCTTTGACGGCATTTACCCATTCCATTAAAAGCATAGAGATAAACCTTAATCGGTTTCTTTGCGATTAGCAAAAAAATAGTGCCAGAAGTGACGCTAAAAGTGTGAGTACAATGTTTGCAGCGCCATTGTTTACGTGTAGAAATATAATAAGGCTTGTGTTGTACCCCTACATTTAGGACAAGTGATAAACTCTTTGCCACCCCATCTTAATTCACTAAAGCAAATCATACAGCTTCTTCTTCCGAGAGTTGTGCAATCTCGTAGGAAGAAAGCGTGCGAGCTTTTGCTTGAGAGAAGAAAGTGTTGAGCCATTGTAGAATCTTAAGCCTTAAAATTATAATTTGTTAGAATATACCTAAAGATGTATAATTGTCCTATTTATGTATATAAATATACACAAACGAATACAGAAAGTCAATATAGGGATACACAAATGAGTGCAAGTGAAAGACTAAAACAAGTGATGGAAGTGAAAGGTTTTAATCTAAAAACCTTTTCTGAGCAAACTGATATACCTTATCGAACTTTGCAAAATTACATTTTAACTAATCGTGAACCCAGTGCCGAATCCTTAGCTAAACTACATTCACAATTAGGTATTAATTTGAATTGGTTAATGAGTGGTAAGGGTGAGATGTTTGGTAATGAAATAGGACCCTTTAATCTTAGTCAAAAAGAACAAGATCTTATTAATCATTATCAAAATATGCCAGAAAATACCCAGATTGCTTTTGATAACCTGTTTAAAACTCTCTCAGAAAATTCATAAAATAGCGGTTTTTAGACGGAAAAAAATTTTTATTTTTGCGATCTCAGATCGAAAAAAATTGAAACGTATTTCTCGACAGAAAGTGCCTGACTAGTAAAAGTATCCTCAGTTATTCATTAATCAATTTAACTGGAGAACATTATGAACAGCACAAAAAGATTTAAATTTGAAAGCTCAATTTAAGAAATGACTTGAAGAAGAACAGAAAACCGATGATATGATCGCATTTGCCACTATACCGCACATTTTAGGACGGTTTGATAAGCGATTGGCGATTATTAAAAGGAAATCGGTTTGAGAAACGTTATCTTAGTGAATGGAGAAAGCTATTCAGGATAGATAGAAATTTTTGAAAAATAACATCTCTAAATGAAGTTACTTAGTATTATATAATTGAGAGTCTAATTTGAAAAAAATCACATTATAGGAATAATAGAAAAATATCTGTTTTTCAACCAATAAAGCCGATGCATTGACATTAAAACAATTGCATGAACTTTGTACTAACCTGAAAGGTTTGGAGTGCAGGTTAACCACCTCTCTTAAAAACAAGTTATGATGATATTCAGAGATATCTACAATCTGCAAATGAAAAACAATCCGTTCGAAAAAGCGAGGTGTTTATTATACCCCAAAAGATGTTGTAGATTTTATTGTTACAACTGCGTTAAAGTTGGATTTTTCCCACATTCACGGTCATACATTAACCAACACCCTTGATTCTGTAAAAATGCAAGAAGCACTAGATTTTTTTGCTTTACAAAAACTTTTCTAGAACCGACTTGTGGTACAGGTGAGTTTTTATTATCCGTATTGGATATCAAAGTAAAAACTATTGAGTGTCATTAGAGCTGTCACTTCAGATGATTTGGAAAAAAATATTAAGAACATTACATGGCAAATGATATTAATCCAGAATCCACGGCTATTGCCAAATTGAGAATATGGCTTTATATCAAGCACTATTTTCATACATCCTTGCTCTGCAAATATTATTGATATTCTAAATTCAAATTTTTAAAGAGTATGATTTTGTTGACCTTAACTCTATCTTGAAAAATGAAAAAAATGTCAGTATGACTATACATTAGGAAACCCACCTTATGTTGAAGATAGCAAAAGTGGATTAAAAATTAGTAAGAAATATGGCAATATTTATGCGAATATTCTGATGAATAGTTTAATGTTACTCAAAGAAAATGGGGTTATGGGGTTTATTATTCCTATCTCTTTCGTATCAACCCCTAGAATGAAGAAATTGCGAGATGATCTCCTAAAAACATATTGATAAATTTTTATTTTAAGTTACTCCGACCGTCCAGATTGTTTTGTTTGCAGGCGTGCATCAAAAACTCTGTGTAGTGATTGGTCGAAAGAAAGAAAATGCCACGAATCGGGCTATTTATACTAGTAACTATCAATATTGGTACAAATCCGAGCGAGAACGCTTGTTTTCAGTAATCGATATTATTGCAAATCCTTTTAATGATCAGGGATTCATCCCTCAAACTAGGTACGAACAATGATCAAAAATTTATAAAAAGATTTTTGCAAAAATAGTGACAACTTATTCAACTATTTGACGATGGAATCAAAAACTGACTCATTCTCAGTTTCGCTCAACATGCGTGCTACATTCTGGATTAAGGCTTTTTAAAGCCGCACCTCGGAGGTGAGTATAAGCAGTTTAATTTTGTAAACCGGGAGTTAGCAGCATTCGCTACATGCCTTCTAAACTCTTCTCTGTTTTGGTGGTTTTGGGTGGTTGTGTCTGATTGTTGGCATATTACTCGGAAGGAATTTAAAAATTTCTATATTCCTCAAATTTCACAAGATAATTTAGATTTATTCTCAGTTTTAGCCCAAAAGCTCGAAGATAAACTTGAAAAACTACAATATGTTGGCACAAAGCAGGTTGACTATGAGTATAAACACAAACTCTGTCTAGAAGAAATCTATCAAATTGATGACGCCATTGGTCGTCTATATGGTTTTAGAACTGAGTGAAATATCATATATCAAAAATTTCGCATTACAATATAGGGTAGGAATAGATGTCGCTAAAAAGTAATTGATTTATTTGCAGGTGTGGTGGTTTTTTTCTATTGGTTTTCTTCAAAATGGGTTTGATATTGTTAAAAGCCGTTGAGTTTGATGAAAGTATCGCGGAGACATACAAACATAATCATCCTAAAAACAAAACTGATCGTCGATGATATTAAAAATGTTGATAATACTATGTTTTTTTCAGTATAGCGAGGCTGATATTATTATTGGTGGCCCACCTTGCCAAGGCTTTTTCTATGGCTGGAGCGAGGATTCGGAAAGGTTTTATTGATGATCCTAGAAATCAATTATTCAGACATTATTTTAATATCGTCAAAACTGTCAAACCTAAAATATTCATTATGGAAAATGTGAAAGGTTTGCTCACCATGCAGAATGGGAAAATATTCAAAGAAATTATTGATGCTTTTTTTCTGATAAAAAGTCTCTTGGATGGTTATCAGTATTTCTTGTATCATAAAGTTTTAAAAAGCATCAGATTTTTGGAGTGCCGCAAGGTCGAGAAAGACTGTTTATCGTCGGTGTTTTGAATCATGAAATTGACTTTGAGAATGAATTGCTAAGAACTAAATCTAGCATTGCCGATAAAAACCGTATTTCTTCAATCAGGTAACTGTGTATGATGCAATAGGGAATTTGGGCGATACGGTCCTAGACGGAGTGGTAAAACGTCCGATCGCTGTAACCCAATATCAACAATACCTAAGCTCTCAGCAGCCATACTTAGCCAATCATAATACACCAAACCATTCCCAAATTGCTATTGAAAGAATGCGCAAAATTGGCAATGGTGAAAATTTTAACGTACTGAATGAAGATATTAAATCAGTGCATAGTGGTGCGTATGGCAGACTATCGTGGGAAGAAATAGCCCCAACAATTACTACTCGATTTGATACGCCAAGTGGCGGGCGTTTTATTCATCCGACAGAGCATAGAACACTAACACCAAGAGAAGCTGGCAAGAATACAGTCATTTTCCAGATGATTTTTATCTTTTATGGTAGCAAATCATCAATTTGCCGTCAGATAGGTAACGCTGTGCCACCAAAATTGGGATTCTTTTTGGTCGGAGTTTGTTAAGTTAATTATGGATTAGTTTTAATCGGGTATCTTCATCCTACTTTTGAAAATACCCGAAATAATGGCTTAATCGTTGTGTGATTCCTTTGTTTCTTATTCACTTCATTAATGAGTACTTCTTTATAGCAATTCAGAAACAACATGACTTTTTCAATATGATGTTCGATTAGTTGAGAAAGCTCAATCGTCTCATCTAGTGAGTTTTTGCGCTGCACGCATAAGGTGTTTTTGTATCAATCAAAAAGCGTGTGAATTTTTGTGTAATCTTGCCCATCTACGATAGATAGATCTGAGTCAGCATATCCAATATAAAAAGTAGGCAGAATCGTCTTTGAATTTCAGATGGTCGCAAAGGTAGAAGAAATATATTCCTAATTTTTACTTGAAGAAATCCCTTAGTTCATCTCCTTTTTCTTGCAATGTATTGAGCATACACTGACTTGCTTTAGCAATAGAGGACATTTCAGGGAGATGTTTAGGATTTTGAGTTTCTCCATACCTATAATATTTGGCATCTATAATATAAAGGAAACCATCTGCCGTTTCCATAATTGTGTCGGGATATAGATTATTTGATAATACTAGAGGATGAGAGTTCAAATGCCATGTCGCTTTTTGGAAAATAACGTTTTTTTATTTTCACCAGTTTTTGGTGCCATAGACTTTATCAATAAGCAACTCCCAAACCTGCTCAAAACGATTTGTCCCAAAGCGAAACTCTTGAAATTGTTCGCTTTTTGCTCTAAATTCTGTAACACTTGTAGCATACTTTTGAAATAATAGCTTATCTGAATCTTTATTTGTTTTATGTAAACGCTCTCGAAGTGTTGTAATAAACAGCTCTTTATAAAAAGGCATATTGGGTTTTTGAGGCATTAATATGCCATAATACCATCCCATTTTAACCAAACTTTCATACACACAATATTTACTAATCTGTGTAATTAGTAGCTCATCATTCGTCTGATGTACCCGAGTTTGCATTTTGAGATAAACCGCACCATTGTTTTGGATAATCGGCTTTTCTTTTTTAACAGTACGCCCCCAATTTACCTTACCCGATGTTCTGCTTACATAATAAACTTCGCGATCATGGTAATATCCATTTCGTAAATAATCCTCAATGACAATCATATAAGATTTTAATGGAAACCCAGATATTTTATCGCTGTTGGCATAAAATACTCCAAGATCTTCAACTTGTTTTTGGAATCTTGAAAGCGTTTGGATAAGCAAAAGCACATCTTTTTCATCAGCATTAGCAAGATTGTAACCATATGGAAAAGTGATTCGGGGTTTTGCTAGGCATGTTTTATCATCCCATGTAAATGAGATACCAATAAAGTCCTCTCTGCTTGATGCATTTGAGCAATACTTAGGGAGTTCCTGAGCCATAATCCCTACTCATTTTTCTGCTAAGGTATCAGGCTGAGGGTTAATTTCTTTTGCATCTTCATTGTAGAGACTCTTGGATATCTGTCAAACGCTGATAAACACTCTCAATAAAAAAATTGCAAACTTCTCATTGCCTTTGCCGTTATTAAACTCAATCAAGACTTGGTCTAGGCTATCAAGATTATCTCTAAACAATTCTGATTTTTTAAATTTGAATACATCATCCCATAAGTATTTAATGACTTTTTCGGCAAATAAACAAGTGCTATCAGATTGTTTCATAAGCTCATGAGGTTTGACAAAGTACGCACCGAGTCGCTTATCTTCAGAAGATAGAGTGTTTTTGTTTGATTGTAAAATAAGGTCATTAAACACTTTGTTGAATATACCCCAAGTAACACCTGTATCGCTAATCATATGATCTTTGAAACTACATTCATCAATGTTGTTTTCCATAATCTGCATTGTCCATCGTCTTTGGAATGCTGTATCAAGCGTAAAAACATTTTGGTCGGCAGTATTCATTGTTGCATAAATGGATAGGTTATTAGGAATATAAATCATGTTGTTGTGAATTTTAAGATTTTTCATTAGGTATTTGTTCTCCATCGTTTGATTCCTTGTTTAAAGTATTATTAATATAACCTGCAATCAAAATCATGTGAAATTTTAGTATTCACTTTCGCCTGTACTTTTGCGATCAAGTAACTGGAAAAATCTCTCCAAAAATAGCAGGCGTTGCCATGATTAATTTCTTCAATCACCAAATAATAGTGATTGCCGGGATTGTCGAAAGCCTTTTTAGAATGCGTGTGAATGGACCTGCCTTAAACTCATAAGTAATCCCACTTTCCTTTTTAACTGTGGGTAGGATCTGACCAATAAAGTCTGCATTTAGATAGTCAGGATGAAAAACCACTCGTTCAATGTAATGCTCATTTTCACCATCTAGATTACCTAATAGTTTGTTAATTTTTATAGCTTTTTACCAACGCCGGCAACACCGTACAGAAGAAGGTTTTTGGGCCTTTTGTTTGGTTGGGTAAAATAATTAGTGGTTTGTCTGAGAGCAGAAATTGACTATACTTTCCTTATTAAAAATTACTTGGATTCTGTTCAAAGAGTGTAACTTCTCAGCTACTTCTTTGATTTTTATCACTCTTAGTTTTATAAAAACCAGTTTCACTAAAATCTAAAGTGTCTAGTTGTTTTAGAGCCTGTATTAGGCGATTATCTACTTTTACTCTGTACGGGTGAATTGTTCTTCCACTGAATTGACATCATTTTCTTTGACGTAGCGACTGAATTAATAGAAGTGTATCAAGAAAATCTTTGAATATTTTAGTCGTTGCTACAAAATATTTATATTCAAACTCAGAAATTCTAGAGTCTTGCCCTGATAAATATAACTCTAAGAGTATTTTGTATAAAAGCATTACAGGATATAGTCTATAATCAGATCGTGTATCTTGGTATTGTTCATCAATGTCAGAACTGATGAACATTTTTCAATCTGCCGCTTGATAATATCCTGATAGGTATAAGTATCTTCAAACTTCCCATTGCATCGTTGTTTAATTTCACTTGTAAACAGACGTAACATGGGCTTGTTCGTATGTATTTGTATTTGTTATTAACCCACAAAATACAGCCACTCTTAATGCTCTGTGAGTAGTTGTAATGTTTAAAATTTAATGTTCGATTTAATTGTTCAGCTTTTGTTTCTAATAAATTGTTCTAGATTATTACTATTTGATAGATTATTTTGATATTCTTGTAAGAAATCAACCAAATAGCACAAATCTACAAATGAAGTTTCTTGTTTTACGATATACCAACATGCACCATTGTCCATGTTTTTGTATTTCTTCTAATTTTTCTCTAAAAATTATTCATGGTCTACCCTCATTAATTTTTAATTGATTTAATAATTGAATACCAACCGCTACCTTGAATTGGTGGTATAGGTTTTGGATTTAATTCTTTGTGGTTATCAGAGATTTGAGCTTGTTGAAGTATGTTGAAAAATCGGGACAGAAACCGTCATAAGGTTCGTAGGTGACTTCATTTATGGTAAGTTTATTTACGAATGACATAATCTATATCCTTTTCATACACTTAAAACGGATTTTTAGATTATAAATGATCTTATATGCTAAGTGCCAATTATTTATATAGTTTGACGGTGTTTTATATATTTAACAAGATTATTTTTGAGATAACAATTTAACGGGGGTACTTCAAAAATTTATTGCAAATAGATTCAAGTTTTTGATCTCAAAATCCTCCTGTTTTTGAGCAAATCTTCTCGTTTGCTTTTTCTGGGTTTCCCATTTTTATTTTTAGTTCAACCAATTTAGCAAGAGAAACATGACTTATTGACTACAAAACAATAAGTTGAAAGTTGATTATGCACGTTGAACAAAAAAATGAAAAACAACAAGAAAACATCACCACTTTTTACTTTCTGCACTTCGCAATCTCTCTGCGTTCGCTATTTACGATTTATCTGATACCGAAATACTCATTCTTCTTAAAAATGCTCGTTGGGGAAATTCTCATTGTTTTCATACTGTTCAATGTCCTCGTTGCCAGATTGAGCATAAAGCCTATTTTTATTTCTTCTCGTAAGCAATGGCAGTGCAAAGCATTGCCAACATCGTTTTTTTCTGTAAAAAGTGGTACGATTTTTCAACACACTAAACTTTCCCTAAAAAGCTACTGTTATCGGTTTATTATTTCACTATCAATAGTAAAGGTATTTCTGCGCTTAACTTATCTCGTCATATTGGCGTGCAATATAAAACGTCATGGGCATTACTACATAACTCCGTGAAGCAGTCGAAAAAACTCAAGATTACACACCACTCACGGGTATTATTCATATTGATGGTTGTTATGTGAATAACTACCTTCGCCCAAAAAATTTTAAACATAAGCGAATTGATAGACGTAAGAGATGTCACCAACGTAAAGATAAATCCTGCGTTATGGTTTTCCGTCAACAAGCTGCAAATCAGGAAATAATAAAAGGAGCCGACCGCACACTCGTTGCGTTAGTTAAAGAGGAAAATGCTGATGATATGTTTGCTTTAACACATCGCTTAGTCGCACAAAAATCTACAATTTGTGCTGATGAAAATCCTGCTTATGATGGCTTGGCATTTCACTATGACTTATGTCGCGTAAATCATTCGCAAGAATATTGCTCGATTGACGGCACCACCAACAACCTAGCAGAATCCTTCTTTGCAAGATTTAGAAGAATGATTATGGGTGTGTATCATAAGATGGGAAATAATTACATGATGCACTATGCGAATGAAACCGCATGGCGTGAGGATTTTCGTTACCAGTCAGATAAAGACAAATTCGACAACGTACTAAAACGCTGTTTGAAAGCCAGACCTTCACGAGATTTAACTGGCTACTGGCAGGGAAATAAGAAACCTGTGGCAAAATTCGGATTGGAAAGTTTATGTTTGAAAGCCTCAAACGATAACCAATATTTAGCCGTAGCCTAAATAATTTAAAACAACATAAGGAACAATGATGGAAACTATGACACACACTCACTTAATGTGGATTTAAAAAGATGGACTATGAAACCTTCAAAACTTTTATGCGTGAACTTGCTCAGATGTATTCAAACGTAAAAGATGATGCCTATCTGTTGTTCTATCACAATTTACGAGACCTTGCAAAAGAGGTCAGTACTTTACCCCGTAATCCACTGATATTTTACGGAGCTTATGAAATCGCCAATAATCAGGTGGTCGTGGCGATATTTGAAATGCAATTTACCGATGAAGTGTTTGAAACCGAAGAAGGGGAAAACCTTATCAGATGCTTTCTATTATTAGTAGTTTTGCGGAAGATAAAATCTATCTACGTTGCCCGACCAAAAATTAGAGAACACCTCACTCAATCTGAATACGTTGCTCTCTGCGAACAGGCTTATCCCTGCAATGATGGAACAAATGCTGCTAGAGGAGCAACGAGAAAGACTATTTAGAAGAAAACGGAAAAGTGAGTAATAGAAAAATAAGTAAAATTCTGTAAAATACATTTATAAACAATAATGCCCTTATCTAAATAAGGGCATTTTTGTATAATTTTGTTTAAATTTTGGTCTTTGTGCAACTGCTACATAATACCGAAAATTTGTTGAGATTTTTCACCGCTCTTTCAGTTGATATTTATCCTTTAAAGACAGGCAAGTAGTCAAACATTGCTAGAAAATGGAAAAATAGCCACAAACACACCAAATAATGCAATAAAGATGATTAAGCCATTTCCACCACAAACTCGGAATGTTGCTGCTGCATTTTATTTTGCGGGATTTATACGCAAGTAGTTGCTGGAATTATGCAAGTCCAAATTGTCGCTACTGCTCGGCATATCCAATGGCTTTTTAAGAAAACCCAATGGAAATAAAATTGACATAATTAGTGGAGGTAGGAAAGTCACAGCCCATGACTTTGTCCGTCCAATTTTGCAATTATCAAATTTAAAAGAAATCAGCCAAATAATCAAATACGCCTAATCCTACTCCAATAAAAGATGACAAAATTGCGGCAATAGAAAAGGCATTAATCATTTGTTTAACCGTGTTAGATTCGATTACTCCCCCAAAGCATTAAGCAATATATCTAGATTGCCATCACTAGCTATTACTGGTGCAAATTGATCGCGAGGCAAATTTCCAAAAAATTGAAAAATCCAAAGTAAATAAAGCGTAAGAGCAATTGCTGTTCCGCCTAAAATAGCGTATTTAGCTTTTTCTCTTCCCCATAGTAGGCTCTGCATCGTACAAAACAGAATGATGGTAACCGAAAGATGTTAACGCAACAGGAAACATCCCTACCGCATATTTTTGCATAGTTTGTATCTTTTCCACCAATATCTAATAAAGTATCTAAACTAATATTAGTTGCTAATCCATAAGTACTAAAAAAATAAAAGTAAACCCCTATGAATACAATCAATAAAACAGATATTCTGTCTACAATGCGAGTGGAATGCCAAACAAAGAAGGAAAAAGACTAATACAAATACAGTGGAACAAATTACAATGTAGATGAACCAAAAATCAATCCACGGTTTAATCAGGTTTTCTAGTATACCTCCAGATGCAGTGGTATAAGCATAAAGTAAAAATACCCCCGACAAAATACACCGCAAGATTATTAATAGAATTGATAGTTGAACCGAGCATATCTTTAGTTACGGTACTAAATGATGCTCTTAAATCATAAGTGGAATAGGCCTCAAGTAATAACCAGCCAGATAATGTCATGACTATCATGGTTAAGCAAATTGCTAATGCTGACCATAATGTCCAAGCTCCAGCACCAGATGTTGGTAAACCAAGCATTCCAGCTCCAACGCAAACACTAGCAATAATACAGGCGCCACCAAAAATGGAAGGTTGTTTTTTCATAGAACATCCTTATCAATAACAAATTATTGAGTTAGCTGTTGATAAAAAAATGCAGTTCAAAATGAACTGCATTTTTCGTGATATTATTCAACTTCTTTTAAACGTGCCGTAAAGTGGCGGAGAACTTTTGGTTCATAAGTAAAAAGTTAAACCTTTAATATTCTCTGCATTTTCTTTCACTTTTTGGAACGCCTCAATAATGAAATCCATATGGGTTTTGCGTATAAGTTGCACGTGGTACAGTTAACCGTAAAAGCTCAGCTGGACATGGTAGTTGTTTACCCGTCTTCGGATCTCGTCCTAATAAAAATGAGCCTATTTCTACCGCTCTTATACCTGCAACTTTATAAAGTTCGCAAGAAAGTGCTTGTGCTGGGAATTGGTCGGCTGGAATATGTGGTAATAATTTACCTGCATCTACGAACGCTGCGTGGCCACCTGGTTGTTGACACGGCACACCAATTTTTTTCTAAACCTGCAACCAAATATTCAATTTGCGCGATACGATAAGCTAGCCATTCTTGGCGCATACCATCATGCAAGCCAACAGCTAAGCGTTCCATTGCCCCCCCTTCTAAAACCACCATAAGTAGGGAAGCCTTCTTGCACAACACAAAGCGTTCTACATTCGTGATAGACATCCTCCATTGATTTATCTTTTAAACGCTAAAATACCGCCCATTGGTACCATAGCATCTTTTTGGCGGACATCGCTAAACCATCAGCATAGCGATAACTTTCGTAAGTAATTTGTTCAATAGTCCAGTCTTTATAAGCTTCTTCACGTTGTTGAACAAAATAGGCGTTTTCTGCAAAACGAGCTGAATCCATGATGACTGGAATGTCGTATTTACGCGCAATTTCATACATGCCTTTTTAAGTTTGCAATAGAAACTGGCTGACCACCCGCAGAGTTACAAGTAATGGTACATACAATGTAAGGTACATTATGTGCTCCCGCCTCTTGGATGCCTTTTTTTCTAATTTTTTTCTAAATCGAAATTACCCTTAAATGGATGTTTTGCTGTTGTATCAAATGCCTCTTTGATATAAAACATTGCGAACCGTTGCCCCATTAATTTGGCTATGTCCTTGTGTGGTATCAAAGAAATAGTTAGAGAAAACCACCATTTTGCTGCGATCTAAACCTTTCTCACGTTCACGTTTAGCAATCAATACCGGAATATAAATTTGTTCAGCACCACGGCCTTGGTGAGTAGGGATTGTATATTCATAACCAAAAAAATATCTTTCACTGCTTTAGCTAGCGCATAATAACTGCGACTGCCGCTATAGGCCCTCATCGCCTCGTAACATTGCAGCTTGCATATCTTGTGTAACAGCACCAGTACCGCTATCTGTGAGTAAGTCAATGAAAATATCTTCACTATCCAATAAAAATGGATTCATGCCTGATTTTTAAGATCGCTTGTTCACGATACTCACGAGTAGTTCTTTTTACTGGTTCAATAACACGAATGCGGAAAGGTTCAGGTAAATGTTTAAAATTTTCCATAGCAAAAATCCCCCAAAAAAATTAATTTGCTTAGTTTTAAATAAAAAAATTATTTTCTAAAAATGAAAACACGTTGATGGTTAATAAGAAAAGGATTAATAAATTATGGGAAAAATAAAAAGATAATCTTGGATCAACAAGAACCCAAGTTTGGTTAGGAGAGAGCAAGTTGAGCATATTAAACTCCTTTTTAAGAGAAGATATACTTAATAAAAACTTAACACTGACTTCTAACTACGAAGCATTATCAGAATAATATAAAATTTAACATTGTCATCTATTATTTTTATTTTGTGATGCTCCTCACAGAATATTTTTTATAAAAAAAGAGCGGTGAAAAATTTGTTGGGATTTTTTTCACCGCTCTTTTTAGAGGAAGATTAATGTCTTGGGAGGTAACGTACAGGATCCACTGATTTGCCTTTGTAGCGAATTTCAAAGTGGAGTTTCACGTTATTTGTACCAGAGCTACCCATTTTTTGCGATTTCTTGACCAGCTTTGACTTCTTGTTGGTCGGTTACAAGAATTTTTGTCGTTATGCGCATAAGCACTTAAGAAATCATCATTATGTTTGATGATGATTAAATTACCGTAACCACGTAAAGCATTGCCAGCATACACGACGCGACCTGATGCAGCAGCTTTTAACAGCCTGTCCACGAGAACCGCTAATATCAATCCCTTTATTTCCGCCATCAGTATTGGAGAAACCCTGAATGATATTACCTGAAGTTGGCCATTGCCATGAAACATTTGATGCGATTGGAGCAACAACATTGGCATTAATCGGTGTGCTATTGGTGTTCTCTACTGGTGTTGTTGGTACTGATGGTGTTGTCGCAGGGGTAACTGGTGTTGTTGCAACCGGTGCCATTGCTGGTGTGCTACTCGCTACACCTGAGCCAGATTTAATTGGCCCAATGATTGTGCCATCAGATCCCATTTGTGTGCCGTTTGCACCTGGCGTATAGGTGACTGCTGATTCTGCAGGTGCTGTCGGTGCAGCCGCAGTAGTTGTTGTCGTTGCTGCCGAAGGTTGTTTTACTGGAACCGTTGTTGTCACTGTTTTTTTGTACCACAATTAGAGATTTTTAAAGTTTGACCTAAGCTCAAACTATAAGGCTCAGTCATGTTGTTCAATGCTGCTAATTCTTTTTACATCAATCCCCGCCAAGTAAGCGATTAAGAACATCGTATCGCCTTTGTTTACTTTATAGGTATTGCCTTTTGTAAGAGCCTTTTTTTCAATTTGGCTATAATCTGGTGCATTAGTATTTGGGTTGCGTGGAACATTAATATGTTGTGAACCTACGCAATCAGAAACAGTTTTAGTGATGGTTTTTGTTTGCACAGCTGGAGCTGGTGTTGGCGCTACTGGTTTTTGAGCCGGCTGAAATGCTGGCTGAGCAGGTTTGAATGCCGGTTGAGCAGGAGCTGCTGGCATGGCTGGCTGTTGATAGGTTGGTTGGAAATTTGGCTGTGGAGTTTGCACGCCTGTTGGTACACCGCCCATCGCTGGTACAGTGTTTTTTTGAATTTCAGGTTGCCAAGAACCGCCCGCACTTTCACCATTGACTGGTTGCATGATGCCTGGGGAAAGATTGCCATCAGCATTGCTGATTGGAGCGGGAGAATTAGAGGTACAAGCCGATAATACAACAAGACTCAAAGGGAGTAAGAGAAATGATTTTTTCATAGTAATTCCTTATTGTTCCTTTATTATTTCGTTTGCGCTGGCATTGTATTTTTTGAATTTCTGGCATAAAGCTACCGCCAGCAACAGCGCCTGTGCCTTCTACTGGTTGCATGATGCCGTTTGGCAACGCATCTGGATCTTTTGCTTGTTCTGATGCACATCCAGCTAATACTAATCCAGTCATTAAAATAAGACCTAATTTATTCATTTTTTATCCTAGTTTTTTTCAATATAAAGTAGCTATGACAGCCAGTGCCACCACTGACCAACCAATAATTTCAATAGATTTTCGCAATTTTGCTGCGAATTTTTCACCGCCCCATGAGGCTAATTTTGCCACCAGCAAGAAACGCGCTAAACGTGAAACAAATGCGGTAATGGCAAAAGGGAAAAATGCCATTTGCATTACTCCAGAGCAGAGAGTAAACACCTTGTAAGGAATTGGGCTAAAACCCGCCACAAACACAACTAATACTCCCCATTGCTCAAACCAATTTATGGCTTTTTGCCCAATGCGCACCATATCCCCATTGTTGCACAATGTTTTCTACCCAATCCGTTGCATAATAACCAATTGCATAACCAATCACCCCACCGATGACAGAAGCAATCGCCGTATAAAATGCAAATTTCACCGCACTTTTTGGCTTTTGACATAGACATTGGGATCAACATCACATCAGGTGGAATAGGAAAAAATATAGCCTCGATAAAACTAACAAAAGAGAGCCAGAAAGTCGCAAAACGGTGCGTTGACCATTGCATGGTTTTATCGTACATCGTACCGAATATTTTCATATTTCTTCTCTATTTGGTAAAACGCGCCATTATTCCTGCTCTAACCAATCTTGTAAAGCCGAAAGTGAATGATGAGCAGTAAGATCCGCCTGAATTGGCGTGATAGACACATAACCATTTTTCACCGCATGGAAATCTGTTCCCTCGCTTTCATCCTCAGGTAATGCTGAAGGGCCAATCCAATAAATGGTTTCATCACGAGGATCCCTTTGTTTAATGACTTCTGCAGACGACGCACGGTAACCCAAGCGACACACCTTGTAACCCTTTTAATTCTTCAAAAGGTAAATCCGGCACATTAATATTAATAATTTCACGAGGATTTAATAATTGATGATGTAATTTTGGAATGAGATCACACACCACACGTGCTGCAGTTTCATAATGTTGACGACCATCTAATGACACTGCAATAGCAGGCAAACCTAAAATGGCGGCCTTCAAGGGCTGCGGCTAATGTGCCTGAATAAATCGTATCATCGCCCATATTACAACCCGCATTAATGCCCGATACCACTAAATCTACTTGGCCAGATAAAAATCCGTTTAACGCTAAATGTACACAATCTGCTGGTGTACCATTCACACAATAATCGCCACTGTCTAAATGGCGTGGGCGAAGTGGCTCCACTAATGTGAGCGAGCTTGATGCCGCACTTCGATTACGATCAGGTGCAACAACAATGACTTCTGCAATTTTTTTCTTAATTCTGTTGCTAAAACTTGAATGCCTTCCGCGTGAAAACCGTCATCATTACTGACTAAAATTCGCATTGTACTTCCTTATGCTTCTGTATAATTTACTAACTCACGAACTAATGCCGTGGCATAACTGCCCGCAGGCAAATAAAAATTTCAAACGTAAGCCTTCTGGCTCAAATGCCCAAGAAAAACGCTTTTGCTTTCATTAATAATGGACGACGCGCTGCCTTCATTCTCTCTTGTTTCATTAAAGGATCGAAAACTGAATGTTTACTTACAATTTCATTTTCAATATCGCTTGCCACTAAAGCATCTTCACCAATTAAAGGGGCGGTGAGTAAAAATATCTTGATTTTTCTAACCGCACTTGTAGGGCATTTAAGTCTTCTTTTTCCTCCGCTTTGAACCAACTGTGCGAACCGGCTAATTGCACAATATCGTTTGGCAAAACTTCATTTGTTGCGTCCTTTGCAATACGAGCTGCCACAACTAAATTAAAAAAATTTCACTGCGCGCGGCGGAAAGATAAAAACTGCGTTTTTTGCGATCTTTTACCTTGATTTCCCCTTGCGCCCAACGCAATGCTTGCGTGAGGTTATGGCCATCCCGACCAAAAACGTTGTTCCGTAAAAATAATTTGGGAAACCAAAATTTGCCACAAAATCTAACCGCTCTTTAAGCTCATCAGATTCTTCTGCGCCACGTAATAAAATATCGAAAATAATTTCCCTCAAGGCTACCCGTGCGAATTTTTTTCGGTTATGTCGAGTAACTGTTAAAAATCTCTACGCCATCTAATTCAAATTGACTGAAATCAGGGCGTTTCCATTCCAGGCATTTGTAAACAAAACCATTGTTCTGTCACCGCTCGACGATCTTTCAACCCCGCATATCCCATATTGCGTTCAGAAACACCAGCAAATTTAGCTAATTTTTTTCGCCAACAAATAAGGTGTTGCAATCTGTTTTTGCGTACATACAACGCAACAAACTCCCCTTCGCCTGACATTTCATAGCCTAAATACTCTTTTTACAATAAAATCCGCGCATTCAGCCTTTAAAAAGTGCGGTGGTTTTTGGCGGTGTTTTTAATGCCAAATAAAGGGAGTTGTTCGAGCATGATTAAGGGTTCTTTTTTTATAGAAAATAATTGCGCGAAATTTTATGCGACTTTTGGTGATTTATCCACTAAAATAACCGCACTTTTGTTCTTGTTGAAGGATTTTATTATGTCAAAATTGGCTGAATTACAAGCAGAAACCCGTGAAATTATCACTGATTTACTTAACGATGGTAGTGACCCGGATGCGCTTTTACATTATTGAACATCACATTGCTCACCACGATTTTGATTTGTTAGAAAAAATCGCCGTAGATGCTTTTAAAGCCGGTTATGAAGTTTCCAAAGCAGAAGAATTTGAAGATGATGATGGCAAACCAATTTTCTGTTTTGACATTATCAGTGAAGTAGAATTAAAAGCTGAAATTATTGATGCGCAACAAAAAGAAATCCTTCCGTTATTAGAAAAACATAAAGGCATTTATGATGGTTGGGGCACCTATTTTGAAGACCCGAATGCCGATGACGATGAATACGGCGATGATGGGGAATTTTTTGATGATGAGGATGTCGAAGAGCCTCGTGTGCATTAATCATTCTTTTTAACCGCACTTAATAAGTGCGGTTATTTTTTTAGGAGTTTCAATATGAAATTAAAATCTCTTTCTTTAGCGTTATTGGTGTTGCCTTTTTGCTGTGCCTGCCTTGGCGGATAATCCGCAAAAGTGCGGTGCAAAAATAATATTGTTTCTTTTCAATGCTGAAGTCGAAAAAGAAGTTTCACGAGATTTGTTACAGGTTACGCTTTTTTTATCAAGCGGAAGGCACTTCTCTTTCAACCTTAAATAAAACGATCAATGAGAAATTAAGCAAAGCACTTTCTATCGCGAAAAACGAAAGTGCGGTAGAAATTAAAGATCATTTTCGTCATACCAGTGTGCGTTATAACAATCAAGGCAAACAATCTGGCTGGATTGACCGTGTAGAACTTGTATTAGAGAGCAAAGATTTCCAAGCCATCTCTAAAGTGATCAGTGAGCTTGATGGCGTTATGGCGGTGGAAAGTACGAATGCACTTATTTCATCAGAAAAAAATTAATGAGTTTAGAAAATGAATTAACTCAAGCCGCATTGGATAAATTTAAAAACAAAAGCCACATTAATTCAAAAATTCGTTGAATATGAAAGGCTATAAAATTTTAGATTTAGATGTGTCTTCCGTGAATGAACAAAACCATGAGCCCAAGGCCTTATATGATGGCGATGGCGAAAATCTGCCGATATGAGTGCGGTGGATTCTTCTGGCGATGGTTATCTGGAAAATGGTAAAGAGAAAATAAAAGCACGCATTAGTGCGCGAATTGCATTGCGCGCGGAATAATTTTCGCTACAATGGTACAACTTTTTTTAACCGATTTTTTTATAAGGAAAACATAATGAAAGTAGCAAAAATGTAGTGGTGAGCATTGCTTACCAAGTTCGCACACAAGATGGCGTATTGGTAGATGAAGCTCCAGCGAATCAACCACTAGAATATTTACAGGGCCACAATAATTTAGTGATCGGTCTTGAAAAAGCGCTTGAAGGTAAAAAAGTAGGCGACAAATTTGAAGTACGTGTACAACCTGAAGAAGGTTACGGCGCATACAGCGAAAATATGGTTCAACGTGTACCAAAAGATGTATTCCAAGGTGTTGATGAGCTTGAAGTCGGCATGCGTTTCTTAGCGGATACTGACATTGGTCCAGTTCCAGTGGTGATTACTGAAATTGATGGCGACGAAGTTGTGGTTGATGGAAATCATATGTTAGCAGGTCAAGAATTACACTTCACCGTTGAAGTTGTCGCAACTCGTGAAGCAACGTTAGAAGAAATCGCACACGGCCACGTTCACGGTGCGCATAGTCACCACCATGATGATGACGAAGAAGGTCACGGTTGTGGCTGTGGCGGTCATCACCACCATCACGACCACGACCATGATCACGATCACAGCGGATGCTGCGGCGGTGGTCACGGGCACGGACATGGTCACGGCAGCTGTGGCTGCGGCGGTCATTAATTAAAAACAGCCGAAAAACATTACCGCACTTTAGCAATGAAGTGCGGTATTTTTTTATGAAAATAACCGACAAAATGCGCTGAAAATATTGGATCCTAACGAACTTCTCGGTAGACTATAGCGCAATTTATTTAAAAATTTTAGCCCCTCAAAATGAAGAAAAAAATCGCTAAAACTCACCGCACTTTTTTTGGCATTAAGTTGCTTTCCTGCATTTGCGGAACAAACCGTTGATATTGAAGTTCAAGGTATCCGTGGTTTCCGTGCTGTTCGTAATACGGATCTCAATGTTCATCTGATTAATAAAGAAGAAATGGACGGCTCCGAACGCTATCAACATTTAGTCACTCAAGCGGTGGATCGTGGTTTGCGTGTGTTTGGTTATTATGAATCTTCCGTGCGTTTTGAACGAAAAACAGCGTCAAGGCAAACGCGATTTGTTGATTGCCCATGTTACACCAGGAGAGCCAACAAAAATTGCGGGCACTGATGTGCAAATTGAAGGGGAAGCCGCACAAGATGAAAATTTTGATGCGCTACGTAAAAAATTACCTAAAGAAGGGGTGTTAGTCGAACACCAAACTTACGATGATTACAAAACAGCGATTTCACGTTTAGCATTAAATCGTGGATATTTTGATGGGGAATTTAAGATTTCACGTTTAGAAATCAGCCCTGAAACCCACCAAGCATGGTGGCGAATGTTATTTGATAGCGGCGTTCGTTATCATTATGGCAATATTACTTTTAGCCATTCACAAATTCGGGATGATTACTTAAATAATATTCTTAACATCAAATCTGGTGATCCGTATTTAATGAATAACTTATCGGATTTAACCAGCGATTTTTCATCTTCAAATTGGTTTAGCTCAGTATTAGTTCAACCTAATGTTAATCATAAAAGCAAAACTGTGGATGTGGAGATTATTCTTTATCCACGTATGCGATGGAACTAGGGGTGGGCTTTTGCAACTGATGGTGGCGTGCATACTCAAATTGGTTGGACAAAACCGTGGATTAATAGCCGTGGACATAGTTTCCGCACTAATCTTTATCTCTCTGCCCCAAAACAAACTTTAGAGGCAACTTATCGAATGCCTCTACTTAAAAAAATCCATTAAATTATTACTATGATTACTCTGTCGGTTGGGAAGGTGAAAAAGAGAATGATAGCAATACAAGAGCGCTTACGTTGTCCGCGTTACGTTATTGGAACAACGCCCATGGCTGGCAATATTTTGGCGGACTTCGTGCACGATACGACAGTTTTACACAAGCCGATATAACTGATAAAACTTTCCTCCTTTATCCAACGGTCGGATTTACTCGCACCCGATTACGTGGCGGTTCTTTTGCAACTTGGGGCGACGTACAAAAAATCACGTTTGATGTGGGTAACAAAGTTTGGTTATCGGAAGCGTCTTTCGTAAAAGTGCAAGCCTCTAGTGCATGGATTCGTACTTATGCGGAAAATCACCGTATCGTTGCTCGTGCTGAAGTTGGGTATTTACATACAAAGGATATTGAAAAAATTCCGCCCGCGCTTCGTTTCTTTGCTGGTGGCGATCGTAGTGTACGCGGTTACGGCTATAAAAAAATTGCGCCTAAAAATAAAAATGGAAAATTGGTTGGTGGCTCTCGATTACTTGCGGGTTCTTTAGAATATCAATATCAAGTTTATCCGAATTGGTGGGCGGCGACCTTCGCAGATAGCGGATTAGCAGCTAATGATTACACGACTAAAGAATTGCGTTATGGCGCAGGCGTTGGTGTCCGTTGGGCATCACCAGTTGGGCGCAATTAAATTTGATATTGCCACCCCGATTCGTGATAAAGATAACAGCAAAAATATTCAATTTTACATCGGACTTGGTACAGAAATTTAAGGTGAATTTATGACAGAACAAATACAACCATCAGAAACTTCACCAAAATCCCCTGAACAACCTAATAAAAAACATTGGGTGCGCAAGGCTGTTTGTATCGGAAGTGCGGTCATTTTGGTGCCTGTTTTAGGTGTTGCTGGGGCACTTTCTTTCGATGCGGGGCAAAGAGGTTTAATTCAACTTGCCGATAAAATGCTTGATAGTTTTTCCGTTGAGCAAATTGAAGGCGGACTACAAAATGGCTTAGTGCTAAATAATGTTCGTTATCAAACCGCTGGGATTGATACTCATATTGCACAAGCACGTTTACAGCTTGATTTCGGTTGTTTGCTTTCACGTGAGGTTTGTTTACGTGATTTCACTTTAAATAAACCGACGATTGCGATTAATACAGCATTACTGCCTCCATCTACGCCTGATGATTCAAAAGTCTGGCACGATGAAACGCATTTCCTTGCCAATTGGTATCAATGCAGAAAAATTTGGTGGTGCAAGATTTATCTGTAAATGTTGATCAGACTAATCTTACTCTCAGTCATTTTTAAAAAGTGCGGTAAGTTTAAATAATGAAAAAGGCTTAACTATCGCGCCGACTGAAATTAACGATATTTCAGTTATTTCAAAAATTGCCTGAAGTTAAATCAGAGCCAAAAAGCCGAGCAGCCGAATAAGCCTGTAGATTGGGATGCGATTGAGCAATCTTTAACGCCTGCTTTTTAGGCAAATGTATCAGAAATAATTCTTCCTTTTGATTTACACATCCCCGCGATTAAAGGCAAAAACTGGCATTATCAAGCGATGAATGAAAAAGGTGAAACACTTCAATCTATTGAAATCCCAAGCCTGATTGCACAGGCGGATACCGTCGATAACCAACTGCAATTACAAAAATTAGCGGTAGAAAGTTCGTTGGGTAATCTTTATTCGCAAGGTAAATTACAACTTGATGGCGATATGCCACTAGATTTAACTTTAAAATCCCATTTGGAGCCGTTGAAATCCGATGGAAAAGAAATTCTGCCAGCGAGTGATGTCGATCTTACGCTTTCGGGATCATTGAAAAAATCCATCGCACTTTTCTTTAAAAACAAAAAGGCGTATTAGATGCTGAACTGAAATGGCGAAGTGCAATTAGCACAAGACAAAATGCCCTATAAACCTCGCATTAAATGTGGCAAAAGGACAATACGCTTTTTGTAAACACAATGGCGCCACTCAAAATTAATGATGTAACACTTAAGCTCACAGGGGATTTACTGAATTATCATGCTGAACTTAAGGGTGGCGTAGATGGAATGGATTATATTCCTGCGTCTCAAGTGGACCTTAATGCTGACGGCAAACTTTATGAAGTAACCGTCAATAAATTAGGGATAGCTTCGTTAGACGGTAAAAGTGAATTTGTGGGGACTGCAAACTGGAAAGAGGGCGCAAACTGGGATGTACAAGCCGATTTAGAAAAAATGAATATCGGTTTTTATATACCTGTAATGCCTGCAACACTATCTGGCAAATTGCATTCACGTGGTTTTGCAGGCTCTCAAGGTTGGCAAGTGGAAGTGCCAGTAGCTGATTTAAATGGGACACTGTCTTCAAACCCCATTAGTTTAAAAGGCTCCGCAACACTTAATCAAAATGTACTTCTAACAGTACCTGATTTGCAGGTGAGATATGGTGAAAATCATCTTAACGCAAGAGGGGTATTAGATGACCATTCTGATTTTTGTATTAGATGTCGATGCACCGAATTTGCGTGGTTTATGGTCTGATTTAAGCGGCAATGTGAAAGGGCATGCGGCTATTTCTGGTCAGTTTCACCACTCCAAACCTTGATCTTGATTTAACCTCGTCTAATTTACACTTGCAAGGTTTCCAATTATCTAAAGCGAGCGCGAAAGGGAATATCAAAAGCGATCCTTTAGCTAAAGGGCAATTCAATATTAAGGCTGAGCAACTTCATTATGGTGAAAGTGTTAAACTCCGTTTACTTGATCTCGCCTTTATCTGGCGATGAACAAAATCATCTGTTAACGCTTAAATCCCAAGGTGAGCCTGTTGCTGCAAATTTACAAATTAACGGTCATTTTGACCGCACTTTGGAGCATGTGGAAAGGCACACTTTCCCAAGCAAAATTCGATACACCTATTGGCGATGTAAAATCTAACCAAGCTATTGCGGTGTCTTACGATCACAAACAAACACAAGCCAATATTGCCGCACATTGTTGGCAAAATACAGATGTAGAGTTATGTTTTCCACAATCTTTCAATGTGGGCAAGCAAGGAATATTCCTTTCCAATTTAAACGTGTTAATTTGGATTTAGTGAATAAACTTATCGAACAAGACAGCCTCAAAGGAAACTTTACAGGCACAAGGTAATGTTGCTTGGTTTACGGATAAACCATTCCAATTTACCGCCAAAGTAGATGGCAATCACTTAGCTTTCTCTCAAAAATTGGATTACCGTACGTTTAAATTGGATATTCCAAAATTAACACTTAACGCCGACATTCAAAATAACAATTTGGTTTTAAAAACAGACATCAATGTGCATAACCAAGGCAGAGTTGTTGGCGATATTCATTTAAATGATCTTGCTAAAAATCGTCAACTTGGCGGAACCCTTGCAATAGAAAGATTAAGCTTGTCGATTGCAAATCAGCTACTTACTAGCGGTGAATCAGTAAATGGTGAGGTAGTCTCGAAGTTGAGTTTCGGCGGGAATTTAGAGAAACCATTATTAAATGGCAACTTTAATATTCGTAATATTCGTACCAACTTAAAATCTATGCCAGTCAATATTACTGATGGCGATATTGCCGTACATTTCCACGGTAATAATTCCACTTTACAGGGCAAAATTGAAACTAGCGATAGTCGTTTAAATTTAACTGGCCGAGCAAACTGGGCAAATATTGAACATTGGACAACAGAATTAAATGCTCAGGCAAATAATTTCAACGTGGATATTCCTTCTATGGCGAAACTACGTTTCAGTCCAAATATCACGGTGAAAGCGAATCCTAAAGAATTGAATTTAAGCGGAACGGTGGATATTCCTTGGGCGCGAATTAGAATTGATAGCTTACCAGATACTGCTGAACCAGTGAGCGAAGATGAAGTTATTTTTAAATGGCCCTCATAAGAGCAAAGAAGAACTGATTAAACGTGAATTTGCGGCAAAAACAAAATCAGGCATGGATATTCGTTCTGATTTACGCATCAATATTGGTAAAGACGTCAGCCTTGATGCCTATGGTTTGAAAACCAATCTTGATGGTTTACTTTCTGTGAAACAAGACAAAGGCAAATTTAGGTTTATTTCGGGCAAATTAATTTAACTAAAGGACGTTATGCATCTTTTTGGACAAGATTTATTAATTCGAAAAGGACAAATTAACTTTTTCAGGCCAACCGTCACAACCGATGTTAAACATTGAAGCGATTCGCAATCCAGAAGCAATGGAAGACAGCAAAATTACTGCTGGTGTTAGAGTAATAGGTACGGCTGATAGACCTGATGTCACCATCTTTAGCGAACCAAGTAAACCACAAGATCAAGCACTTTCCTATTTGTTAACGGGTCGTTCATTAGAAAATAGTGGTGAGGCGGGATCTAGTGGATCCGTAGGGGCTGCATTACTTGGTCTAGGGCTTTCAAAGAGCGGTAAATTAGTGGGAAGTATTGGCGAGGCTTTTTGGTATCCAAGATTTAAACCTTGGCACATCGGGTGTGGGTGATAAATCCAAAGTGACCGTCAGCGGAAACCTCACCAACCGCTTACAAATAAAATATGGTGTAGGCTTATTTGATGGCTTGGCAGAAGTAACCCTACGTTACCGATTAATGCCACAACTTTATTTTTCAATCCGTTTCTAGTACAAACCAAGTGTTTTGACTTACTTTATCAATTTGAATTTTAGGAATTTTTATGAATCACCCTATTTTAGAACCCTCCCAGCACCGCAACGATGTACGTGAAATCGCGGCGATTGATCTCGGGTCAAACAGCTTTCACATGATTGTTGCGCGTATTGTGAACGGCTCAATCCAAGTGCTTTCTCGCTTAAAACAAAAAGTTAAACTCGCGGAAGGCTTAGATGAAAATGCGGTGCTTAATCAAGAGGCGATCACACGTGGTGTAAATTGCTTTAGCCTTATTTGCTGAACGTTTACAAGGATTTCCTGTTGAAAATGTCAATGTAGTTGGTACTTATACGTTACGAAGAGCGGTGAATAATGACGAATTTTTTTACGTCAAGCAGCCAAAGTTTTTCCCCTATCCCATTAATATTATTAGTGGGCAAACTGAGGCTAAAAACCATCTACGCTGGCGTATGCCACACGCAGCCAGAAAAAGGCCGTAAACTTGTTGTGGATATTGGTGGTGGCTCGACAGAAATGATCATCGGTGATGATTTCACGCCGCTTGTGGCTGAAAGCCGCCATATGGGGTGTGTGAGTTTTGCGACTCAATTTTTTTACCGATGGCGTCATTTCTCCCAGAAAAACTTTCAACGAGCGCGCCAAAGTGCGGTCAATAAAATCGAAGATTTAGGCTTTGAATATCGCAAATTAGGGTTGGCAATCTGTGCTCGGATCATCGGGGACGATTAAAACTGTAGCGCAAGTCATTGCGACTAATCTTGATCCAAATGGAACCATTACAGCTGAGCGATTAAATGCTTTAATTGAGCAAACGCTACAAGCCAAACATTTTACCGAGCTAAATATTAACGGTTTAAACCAAGACCGCGTGGATGTTTTTTTGTTCCCGGTTTAGCGATTTTAAGTGCGGTGTTTGAAGTTTTTCATATTCAACAAATGCGCTATTCTGACGGCGCATTGCGCGAAGGCGTCATTTATAGCCTAGAGAAAAACTTCCAAGTTGCAGATATTCGAGCGCGCACAGCTTGGGGATTAAGCGAACAATTCAATATTGACCAAGCTCAAGCTCACCGTGTTGCGGATAGTGCTAATTTACTCAGTGCACAATATCAAGATTGGCAATCGACAGAATTTATTGAAGAAATGCGCGAAATCCTGCTGTGGGCAGCGCGCTTGCATGAAGTTGGCATTGTGATTAATCACAAAGGTTTACAAAAACATTCAGCTTATATCTTACAAAATATGGAATTACCTGGGTTTGATCGTGAACAGCAACGTTTGCTTACCGCGTTAGTGCGTTGGCATATTGGCATGCTTAAACCTGCTGAATTTTAAATTTTGCACGTTATAGCGAGCAAGATGTGATGGCTTTAATGCGATTGCTTCGTCTTGCAGTTATTCTCAATAAATCCCTGTCAAGCAACAGAAACTGCAAAAATTTCACCCTTGAAATGCACCGCACTTTGAATGATTGGACATTGAATTTTGAAAGCGGATACTTAGATCGCAACCCATTAATTTGGAATGAATTGCGAGCTGAAAGTAATCTTCTGAAAGAGTTTGAAAGCAGTTTAGTTTTTTTATTAATCATCTTTCTGCTCAATATTTATGGGAGAAAGATTTAGGGCAAGCGAAATTCTTGCCCTATTTTTTTATAATTTGACGGTATGAAATAACGCTTTTTATTTCATCCAATGATAATAATCTAAATGAGCCATTTTCTAACCCATTAATAGATAATGAGCTCATACTACTCTCACCAATCGTAAAGTGGGGAAACCAATATGCGCAGTCATTCTCCGCACTTGACGGTTGCGCCCTTCACTAATTTTAATTTCTAACCAGCTTGTGGGAATATTTTTTCGCTCTCGGATAGGTGGATTGCGTTCCCATAAATTTGGCTCTGAAATTAACCGCACTTGAGCAGGGTTTAGTCACGCCATCTTTGAGTTCTACGCCTTTTTCTCAGTTGTGCTAAATCGGTTTGTTCAGGGATGCCTTCCACTTGCACCCAATAGGTTTTTCTGTTTTTAAATTTGGGATCGGCCAAACGATGTTGTAATTCGCCATTATTAGTTAAAATCAGTAATCCTTCACTGTCTCTATCTAATCGACCTGCCGCATAAATATTTGGGAATTGAGATAAAAATCTTTTAAAGGTAGCACGCCCTTGTTCATCGGTAAATTGCGTGAGCACATCAAAAGGTTTATTGAATAACACAACTGTGGTTTCATCCAATGACAGCGTTTTAGGTTTTGATTTTGACTTTAAAAGTGCGGTGAAAATTAACCGCACTTTTTCCTTTAGATGGCAATTTTTCCTGCCGAAAAAATTTTTCTTCATTAACTTATGATTTCTATTTTGAAAAGCTTGCAACATCATAGCAAAACTTCAAGCTGTAGTAATGATGATTACTTGAGTTAATCTAAAAAACTAAAAAGGCTAAGCCAGTAAAAACTGAACTTAGCCCCCAAACTAAATTTTTAGAATCGATATTTAAATCGATTTTTTAATGGAAAATTATTTACCATCCCAAGCTTGTACTGCATCTAAAACGAGCTTTGATTTTTGCCTTGTGTATCTTTTTGAAATACCAGTTAGCTAAGCCACCTTCCCAGCCACCGTAGTTTGCGTTAGGGTAACATGATGAAAGTTTTACCAAATTTGCCTTGGTTTTGATCAACGAATGCACGACGGTCTGCGTTTAATTTGCCATATACGGTATCACCGAAGTCATCTAAGTTATCGCCTACATAAAGTACGATTTCATAGCCTTGTTTTTTTCAATTTCTGCAAAAACGAGCTGCTTTTAGCTGATTTGTCTTTTTTTCAAATAAAATGCAGATTCTTCCACGCCATTGAAACCTAAACGTTTCATATCATCGATAGTGCCTGCTTTTTCAGAGCTATCTTTTGCGGTTTGTTACGTAGAACATTTTACCTTTGTGGCTGTTTACGTAATTATTAAATTCTACCGCACCCGGAACGGCACGAGATTGACGCGCGTCTACCCAACGAGTCCAATCTTTACCATCGAATGGTTTGTTATTTTGAACTTGCCAGCCAGCATAAGGGCTGTTATCTAACATAGTTTCATCTAAATCAACCACAACCGCTTTTTCTTACCTTTTTGCCACTTTTGCGTGATCAAATGCTACTTTTTGCCGCATTGTAGGCTTGATAAGCTAATGCTTTATATTCACCGGAATCTTGCATCCAGTTTAAGCCAAGAACAGCTTGTTGTTGTAATTGCATATTTGCGTGTTCTTCTGACTTCATTTTTGTGTGCGCTACAGCCAGATAAAACAAGAGCAGAAAGTGCTGCAAGTGCGGTCATTTTTTTAACGTTGTTTTTCATGTTATATTCCTTTTAACTTTAGGGTTAGTAAAAATGGGGAGAGTATAGCAAGCCTTTTTATTTTTTGGGGCGATTTTCTTGGTAATTCTATTAAATTTGTGATGTTCGTCACATTTTTAACACGAGATTTAGATGTAAAAACTTACCGCACTTTCTTTTTTTATCCTATCGCCTTTCCCCCTTTTTCACGGTAAACTAACCGCAATTTTTATTCATCACCAACATTTTTTTATGCGACTTCTTATTCTCATTCTTTTTGCCGTATTAGCTTTGTTTCAATATGACTTATGGTTTTGGCCGTAATGGTTTCTTCGATTACCGCGACACTGCCGCAAAGATTGTAGAAAACCAAGCGGAAAAATGAAAAACTGTCTCAACGCAACCAACGTATCAATGCGGAGATTCAGGACTAACCAAAGGCTTTTGAGGCCATTGAAGAACGTGCACGAATGCAACATGGCATGGTGAAAAGAAAACGAAGTGTTTTATCACATTGTGAAAGAGAATAAATAATGGCTCGTTCAATTATTGCGGTATTGCCAGCAGCTGGCGTGGGACTCGCGAATGCAAGCGGATAAACCGAAACAATATTTAACGCTACTTGGCAAAACACTGCTCGAACACACACTTGATGTTATGCTTTCTCATCCTGCCGTCTCTAAAATTATTTTGGCGGTGAGCAAAGATGATCCTTATATTGCTAAGCTATCACTCCCTAGTAAAATTCAGTTAGTAGAAGGTGGCGCAACACGAGCTGAATCCGTATTAAATGGTTTAAACGCAATTGAGGAAAAATGCGTGGGTGCTTGTTCATGATGCTGCTCGTCCTTGTTTGCAACACGCCGACATTGATAAATTGCTAGCCATTGAAGATGAACATGGTGCTATTTTGGCAATTCCAGCGACGGATACGATTAAACGAGCGGATAATCAGCAATGTATTGTGAAAACAGAAGATCGTCGTCAACTTTGGCAAGCGATGACACCACAGTTTTTCCCAGTAGATATATTAAGAAATGCGCTTTCCACAGGGATTCAACAAGGTGCGAATATAACGGATGAAGCATCAGCAATGGAACTCGCAGGATTTCGACCGCACTTGGTGGCTGGGCGTAGTGATAATTTAAAAGTGACTCGTCCAGAAGATTTAGCATTAGCAGAATTTTTATTTAACAAGGAATAAATTATGATCAGAATTGGACACGGTTTTGATGTTCATGCGTTTGGTGAAAATCGCCCATTAATTATTGGCGGTATAGAGGTGCCTTATCATACTGGGTTTATTGCGCACTCTGATGGTGATGTAGCATTACATGCCTTAACCGATGCAATCTTGGGAGCCGCCGCTCTAGGTGATATTGGAAAGCTTTTCCCTGACACCGATATGCAATATAAAAATGCTGATAGTCGAGGACTATTGCGTGAAGCATTTCGTCAAGTGCAAGAAAAAGGGATATAAAATAGGTATGTCGATGTCACTATCATCGCGCAAGCACCCTAAAAATGCGTCCACATATTGATGCCATGCGTGCCAAAATAGCTGAAGACCTACAATGCGATATTGAGCAAGTCAATGTGAAAGCAACGACTACTGAAAAACTAGGCTTTTACAGGAAGACAAGAAGGATTGCTTGTAGCTCGTTGCCCTTTTAATTCGACAATAATTGTTTATTCTAAGCGCGGTGAAATTTTTTTAAAAAGAATTTCACCGCATTTTTTATTTTTGTGATCTCAGATCACAGTTTTAAACCTAGAAAAAGGCATACCATACTCTTGTACAGTGAGTTTGTAGCTGATAACACAGACTATAAATGAAAAATATTTAGGCGCAAGAATGGATGTTTGTGCTATTTGGCATTGCGCTGTGCACTTTGCCTATTGGGTTTGGCGGGCTGTTGTCTGACATTCCCGACTGTCCCTAATCAGTGATAATGGCAGTGGGTGATAATTCACCTTTGTTATTAAAGTGGCCATTGGTGAGAGGAAACGTCCATTTATGGACGAGGGAGCAATGGAGGGCTCTCAGTTCGCCTTTTTGCTCACCAACCTTGTTGTTAGGTGCTATGTTGTTAGTTGACGTTGACTAATGGAATATGTACGTTCTAACGCAGATATTCCATTAGTTAAGCTTATTTAGCGTGCTTAATTTTCTAAAAAGTCTTAAGAATCTTATTACTAAATCAACCGTTCTATTTATACATTCAACCAAAACGTAACAGGGCCATCGTTTGTTAAACTCACTTGCATATCCGCTGCAAATTGCCCTGTTGAAACAGGTAATTTCTCACCGCACTTTTGGATAAAGTATTCATATAATTCATTAGCTAATGCTGGGGCTGCCCCTTTGAAAAACTTGGACGCAAACCTTTTTGTGTATCCGCAGCTAATGTAAATTGAGAAACAATAAGTAATTCACCTTGTGCTTGTTGAACATTTAAGTTCATTTTTTGTCATTTTCATCACTGAAAAATTCGATAGTTAAGCACTTTTTCAGCAAGTTTATCCGCTTTCTCTTGGTTATCTTCTTTTTCTACACCAAGCAAAAACCAGTAAACCTTTTGCCAATTTGTCCTATTGTTTTCACCGTTTACATCAACTTTCGCTTGGGTACACGCTGGATTAAGGCAATCATTTTAATCCCTCAATAAAAGCTCGGTAACCATGCTTCGGCATAGCCTTCTTGATCATCCACGTTTAACACGTCAATTTTTAAAGTCTCGCAAATTTTTGACCGCACTTTTTTTCTTGGAGAGTTTGCTCCACTTTGTCCGCTGCATAGCAAAAAGTATCATAATCAGAATTACCTAACCCAACGACGGCAAAACGAACATCTGAAAAATCGCTTTGATTTTTCGCTAATTCATCAAATAGCGGTTTTAAATTATCCGGCAACTCGCCTGCGCCCATGAGTTGAAGTCACAACAAAGTCAAATTTTTTTCATTTTTGATGTCGGATAGACTTGGTCCGTGAAAAAGAGCGGTGGAAAAACCTTGAGTTTCTAAAACATCGTTTAAATGTTCGGCAACATATTCTGCGCCACCTAAAGTACTGCCAGAGAGAATGCAAATGTGCATTTGATTATCCTGTATTTATTTTTATTCCCTAACACAGGGAAAAAGTAAAAGAATATTTTTTGAAATGATTAAAATAAAAAGGCTTAGATTTTTCTAAGCCTTTTTATTACGATTAAACGTTATCGAATTTGCCAAGCAATGAACGAATATGTTCTTGCCAGTTGCGGTGTTCGTTTTTCAGTTGTTCGTTTTCAGTTTGTAAACTTTCGATATTTCTGTGAGATTCTGCGTTTTTCTCTTTTAATTCTTCAACTTCTAATTGAAGTAATTGGATAGTTTCTACCGCTTGTTTAATTTTTCTTCAAGCTGGTTCTAAAATTTCTAAAGACATAATGATTTCCTTTTAAATATGGGTAAGTTTGAGAGTATTTTTACCCAGTAAATTTTGCCTTTTTAAAGCGTTGGAGAAAAATTATTATGCAAACGATTACGTGGTGATAGAAATAAGGCCGTTTTTGCCATGATCTAGAAAAAGTAAGCAGAAGGAGAATAATGATGAATCGTGCATTGGCTATTGAATTTTCACGTGTGACTGAGGCGGCTGCGTTAGCGGCTCATATGTGGCTGGGTCGAGGGGATAAAAAAATGCAGCTGACGATGCAGCAGTGAAAGCCATGCGTTATATGCTGAACTTAATTCATATGGATGCTGAAATCGTGATTGGTGAAGGAGAAATTGATGAAGCGCCAATGCTTTATATTGGTGAAAAAGTCGGTTCTGGTATGGGAGAATTAGTTTCTATCGCTGTTGATCCTATTGATGGCACGCGTATGACCGCAATGGGTCAGTCTAATGCTATTTCTGTCTTGGCTGCTGGCGGTAGAAATACCTTTTTAAAAGCACCAGATATGTATATGGAAAAATTGGTTGTCGGTCCCGATGTTAAAGGCATGATTGATTTAACTTTACCACTAGAACAAAATCTTCGCCGTGTCGCATCTAAGCTAGGAAAAATCCCTTTCTGATCTCACCGTAATGGTATTGGCAAAAACCACGTCATGATGCGGTAATTAAACAAATGCATAACTTGGGCGTGAGGGTGATGGCGATTCCCTGATGGTGATGTGGCAGGTTCCGTATTGTGCTGTTTGCCTGATGCCGAAGTCGATCTTCTTTACGGAATCGGTGGGCACCAGAAGGTGTGGCTGCTGCAGCTGCAATTCGTGCATTAGGTGGCGATATGCAAGCTCGTTTACTTCCTCGTAACGAAGTAAAAGGTGATACGGAAGAAAAATAAAAATTGCTGCCGATGAAATTCAGCGTTGTGAAGCATTAGGCGTAAAAATCAATGAAGTGTTAAAACTTGAAGATCTTGTGCGTGATGACAATCTAGTGTTTACCGCAACAGGGTATCACCAATGGCGATTTGCTTTAAAAGGTATCTCTAGAAAAGGGCAATTTAGCCAGCACTGAAACAATTTTAATTCGTGGAAAATCTCGCACAATTCGTAAAAATCCAATCTATCCATTATCTAGATCGTAAAGATTCTGAAATTTATAAGATTTTGAATATTTAGTTTAGGGATAAACAAAAAGTGCGGTGAATTTTCACCGCACTTTTTAAGAGGTATGTTTAGCAAGATACTACCAGCTATAATGATAAATCGCTTGAATTGCATAAGGTTTATCGAAGTTTTTTTACCATCAGCACGGCTTACTTCTAAACCAAAACGATGATTTGCAAATCCAGCATTTAAACCGACCGCACTTTCAAAACGTCCACGGCTGCTTGCGACATCAAGCGCGCTGTTTGTGTAATGAATTTTGCTGCTACGGTTTTTTTGCTAGTAATCGCATTTACTTCTGCATAAGGTTGTAAATTCCAACCATTACTTAATGCAAAGCCTTTTGGCTACACGTAAACCAATTCGAGAATAAACAGAAGATAAGCTATCTTCATTCTCTTGTGATGAAATATGTGTCCACGCTAATTGTGCTTGTGGGAGTAATTGTCCAATCATTCGCAAGGCTAAAAGCGTTTGCCTAATTCACTCGAAATAGTATAAGCGTTGTAATGGCGTTTTTCAGTGTGATTTGAGTTAGCGTGTAAACGGCTGTATTTCACGATGTTATCTACATAAATACCGTTATCTGCAAGGTAAGCTGCATATAAGCCCACGCTGTTGCTTCTTACTTTGCCATCACCGTAATGACCATTAAAATCAACGTTAGCTTGGCTGCGGCCAACAAATCCACCAACACGGAGGTTATCAGTTACAGCAGCATCAGCGCCCACTTGTACGCGATGTACGTTTTGTTTAAAGCCAGAAGTTTCACTCTCACCTGTCGAAAGTGCGGCTAATTTTTGGCGAGAATTCACATTACGAACCCACACATTGCCTTTTTCACCATTTTTCACTTCACCTAGACGTTGATGGATGCCACTTAAATCATCTTCCACTAAAAGCAATTGTGCTTGACGAAGAGAAACTTGTGCATTTGCTAAGTCTGAAAGTAACGGTGCGCTTGGTAGAACTGCAGGTGGTACTACTGGATTACTTGGGGTTACTACTGGGGTGCTAGGCGTTACCGCAGGTTTGCTTGGAGTTACCACTGGATTACTTGGAGTCACCACAGGTTTGCTTGGAGTCACCACAGGTTTGCTTGGAGTCACCACAGGATTGCTTGGAGTCACCACAGGATTGCTTGGAGTCACCATAGGGATTTGCTTGGAGTCACCACAGGATTGCTTGGAGTCACCACAGGTTTACTTGGTGTAACTGGTGCAACAGGTGGAGTTGGAGTGACCGCATTTTTAGAATTCGCTAATACCCAATTATTTCCCTCTTTTGTTAGGAAGTATTGATAAGCCCCTAAATCTACACGATTATTCGGGTTCGTTAAGCTAAATGCAGCATTACCGCCATTGGTTTCGACAAGTGTCACTTTTCCGTTAGCAACATTCTGCGCCTTGGTTAGTTACACCAATTTTATGATTACCTTCGGCAGTACCTTTTAACAACGATTTTATCGCTTTTATTTTCAGCAATATTGGTATTGAGGTTAAATGTGCTAGAACCTGTGAGGTTATCTTTAATTGTTAATGTTTTATATTCAAGTTGGAGTAAATGTAATGTCAGAACTGTTAGCATCTAAGTTATTCAATGTGCTTGATTTATTGAAAGCTCCATTGACTATTAGACATAGATAAATTGATTTTCATTTTTACTGGCCGATCTGGGTTTTCAAGAATTGCACCTGTTAGTTTGGAATTCTTACTAGCTGTAAGGTTTAGATGATAGACACTGCAGCTTGTGAGGATTAGATGCATCATCCTCTCTTCTGCTTCAAGAGGGAAGTTTTTATCATTAAGCGAGATTAATGCTTGAGTAGCATTTAATGTTGTATTTTCTAAATTAATTTTTAACTAACTGCTCCTCGCCCAATGGGAATGCGAGCAACCCATAACCTGTATTACTTTCTGAATTTGTTAGTGTTATTGTTTGCGATCCGCTATCTGATGTGGTGAATAAACCACTTTTATCATTAAGAGTCGCTTTTAAATTTATTAGCTTTAATGGTTTGAAGTTCATCATCAGTACCAATATTGAAAAAGCAAATTGTATATCTTGATTTCCTGTAATTTGTACATTATCAATATTGACTACATCATTACCGAATATTGCATAGGCAATATTATTCTTTCCATTCATCTTGATACTATGATTGGATGAATTGATAACTGAGGTCTCTTGAGATTCAATTGCGCTAGAACCATCGTTATTTATTTCAATATCAGCTTCTGTATTAATTTTGCCACCACGAGATTCAATCGCTGAGTTGCCACTTGAATCACCATAAGCATCAGTTATATTGTGAATTTGTGCGTAATTTTTCTCAAGAATGAGTTTTGAGCCTTTTTCTAACGTGGCAGTTCCACCCACATATTTAAAGAGTGAGCTTGATGGATAGTCTTCTTTGAGTGTGGCATTTACACCAGATTTAAGAGTAATGCGATTATTTCTGATCAGTAAGGTCAAAAATACCAAATAGTGAATCACTAGAGGCTAGTGGTTGTCCTCCATGGGTCGTACTAGTTCCAACATCGGTTTTAGCTGTATTTTGGTAGTTTCCTGGAGTAATAGTTACATTAATTGCATCACTAATTGATGTTTGTTGGTTTTTGTTGAAAAGTCCAAAATTAGGTGATGCACCCCAAGAATACTGACATCCTGTTGCGTTTGAACTAAGTGAGATCTGTTGCCCATGCCGAATTAACTAATCCTAACGCCATAGCCACCAAACTTACTTTTAAAAGTGCGGTTAAAAATTTTTATTGTTTTTCATATTAATTCCTTTGGATTATAAAAAGCCAACTTATTGAATAAGTTGGCTTGAAATTTTACTGGTTTAATAATTAACCCGCAACTGCGATACGTTTCATATCTGTCATATAACCGCGTAATTCTTGACCGATTAATTCAACAGGGTGGTTACGAATTGCATCGTTTACATCGCGTAAGGTGATGTTATCGATTTCACTGCTGGAGTAGGGTTCGCCCTAAGTCACCTTTTTGAAGGTTAGGGATAATTTCTTTTGCAAGAATTGGGGTCGCTACGTTAGAGAATAAGTAGTTACCATATTCTGCAGTATCAGAAATTACCACGTTCATTTCGTATAAGCGTTTACGTGCGATGGTGTTCGCAATTAATGGTAATTCGTGAAGTGATTCGTAGTAAGCTGATTCTTCATAAATACCGCTTGCAACCATTGCTTCAAAAGCTAATTCTACGCCCAGCTTTCACCATTGCGATCATTAATACGCCGTTATCAAAGTATTCTTGTTCGCTAATTTTGCCATCATATTTTTGGTGCATTTTTCAAAGGCTGTTTTACCTGTAGCTTCACGCCATGCGAATAAGTCTTTATCGCCATTTGCCCAGTCAGCCATCATTGTTGCAGAGAAGTGACCGCTGATGATGTCATCCATGTGTTTTGTAATATAAGAAACCAAGGCTTTCTTTGATTTGTTCAGCTAGTTCAAATGCACGTAATTTTTGCGCTGTTTGATAGGCGATCCATCATTAATGTGATACCGCCTTGTTTTAACGCTTCGGTAATCGTTTCCCCAACCGTATTGGATTAATTTACCTGCGTATGCTGGATCTTTACCGTCTGCCACTAATTTGTCATAACATACGATAGAACCTGCTTGTAACATACCGCAAAGGATAGTTTGCTCACCCATTAAGTCAGATTTTACTTCTGCCACGAATGAAGATTCTAAAACACCCGCTTTATGACCGCCTGTTGCAGCAGCCCATGCTTTTGCGATCGCCATGCCTTCGCCTTTCGGGTCATTTTCAGGGTGAACTGCGATTAATGTTGGCACACCGAAACCACGTTTGTATTCTTCACGTACTTCAGTACCCGGACATTTTTGGCGCAACCATCACAACCGTAATGTCTTTACGGATTTCTTCGCCAACTTCAACAATGTTGAAACCGTGTGAATAACCAAATGCAGAGTCTTTTTTCATTAAAGGCATCACATCAGCAACCACTTTAGAGTGTTGTTTGTCTGGTGTTAAGTTTACGACTCAAATCTGCAGTTGGAATTAATTCTTCATAAGTACCAACTTTAAAACCATTTTCAGTTGCGCGTTGGAATGACGCACGTTTTTTCTGCAATCGCTTCAGGGCGTAAGGCATAGCTAATATCTAAGCCAGAATCACGCATATTTCAAACCTTGGTTTAAACCTTGTGCACCACAGCCCACGATAACGATTTTTGCCTTTTTAAGAAGTTTGCTTCATCTGCAAATTCTTCACGATCCATAAAACGACAACGACCTAATTGGTCTAATTTTTGACGTAAATTTAATAGTGTTGAAATAGTTAGCCATTTTGTTGTCCTTAATTGTGTAAGGTGAATAATTGTATGATGTTGTGTTTGCATATGTTGTGGTTTGATTATAGGATTTTTTGTTGTTGCGTAAAGTGATATTATGGGAATGTAATGTTGCATTTTTAGCAATTATTGGGGTTAAAAATACGGATTGGTCTTTTTTATTAATGAGTTTCTTCGTTTTTATACTGCCGATCTCCCCTACCCTCTTTGCTAAAGAGGGAATTTCTATTTAATTGCTAGAGTGACTCATTCATATTTTTAATTTTTGCATTTATTGCATATTTAGTTACTTTAAAGCTCAAAAAGATTAGTTATTCTAAAATAAAAGAACTGAATAATTACTGAGATAAAATGCAGATCTGTGTTATGCAAAGAAACAACCCATCTTTGCTAAAGATGGAGCTCTTTTTAATTGTTAGGAACTGGTTTATGTATGTTTAACCACAGTTGTTATTTGATTTTGATTATGTAAAAATCAAACGAAGAATAAATTTTTCTTTAATATAAACGAAACTTTAGTCAATGATGATAACTGATTCCGTTATATTATTTATCACCCTCATTAGCATATTTAATGTTAATTACTGTAAAGATAAAACGCAGATCTTTGTGTTCTGTAATGAACAAACCCCTCTTTAGCAAAGAGGGGTAGGGGAGATTTGGCACTACAAAAAACGAAGAAATTAATTTTTACTATAGATAAAAAGTTATGAATTTAACGACCTACAAATATTCATCCACCTTAGTGACACAAAAAAACTTCGCTAAAACCGCCACCCAAAAACCACATGTCCCCTTCCACCCTTTTCCCGTCAAATTCAACGGTTGGAAGACGAGTTAGGGAAAACACTTTTTATCCGTGATAATCGGCAAGTCAAACTCACTGAATATGGCGAGAAATTTTTACAATTTGCTAAAAACAGAATGGCAAAACTGGCAACAATTTAAACAACAACTCAAAGATGAATCAGATGAACTTTGCGGTGAAATTAAACTTTTTTGCTCTGTAACCGCATCTTATAGCCATCTTCCGCACGTACTTAAAGAATTTCGCCAGCGTTATCCTAAAGTGGAAATTCAGCTGACGACGGGTGATCCAGCTCTTGCTTTAGAGTTGATTCAAACGCAACAAGTTGACCTCGCTATTGCGGGTAAGCCGAATAATCTGCCATCGAGTGTGGCATTTCATAAAATTGATGATATCAGTTTGTCTTTAATTGCTCCGCGTGTGGCTTGTCTGGCGACACAATTACTGCAGGAAAAACCAATTAATTGGCAGCAAATGCCTTTTATTTTCCCTGTTGAAGGGCATGCTCGGCAGAGGATTGAACAATGGCTGCGGGAGAAACATATTAAACACCCGAAAATTTATGCTACCGTTGCGGGGCATGAAGGGATTGTTCCAATGGTGGGATTGGGGTTCGGATTAGCGATGTTGCCTGACGCGGTAATTGACAATAGCCCAATGAATAATCAAATTTCCAGACTTAATCTCGATAAACCCTATTGAGCCTTTTTGAATTGGTTATTTGTACCCAAAAAGGAATCTAGAACAGCCCTTAATCCGTGCATTTTGGGCGATGTTAGAATAGAATGATTGGCTGTTTAGAATAAGGATTTCTTATGTTTAAAGGTGTTCTCGTTTCATTACTTGCCCTCATTTTTATTTGGCTATATGTATTATTTTTCTACGCTACTCAAAACCTTTAAGTGCACTGGATATTTTTCGGTTATCGGATGATTTTTACGTTTCCCTTTGTTGTCCTTTCCGTGTTTATGTTTAAGCAGAAAAATGCGTTGATTCATCGCTTAAAACTCATCAAAAACAACCGCACTTGGCATTGCCCTATCTATTTTGCGGCTTATTGATGGGGTTTCAAATGTGGCTTTTTCTTTGGGCGCCGAATAATGGCAGTTCGTTGAGCGTGTCTTTTGGTTATTTGCTTTTTGCCTATTGTGATGGTGGCAGCAGGTCGCTTAATTTTTAAAGAACGCATTTCAACGTTCAAATTTATTGCAGTCGTGATTGCCGCATTGGGCGTAATTTCTAATATCGTGCTAAAAGGCGGGCTTTCCTGGGAAGCCATTGTGATTTGTGTTGGCTATACCACTTATTTTTTCCGTTCGAAAAGCATTAAAAAAATAGTGATCTCGCCTCTTTTTTTGTTTAGAGATGTTAAGTCTAATCCCAATTAGCATTTATTTTTGCGTTACAAACAGATTTCGTTGTGGTTGAACAAAGTAATCCCTAATATTTGGGGGCTGCTTGTGTTGCTTGGATTAATTAGCGGCACCGCATTGATAGCTTATGTGATCGCCAGCAACATGTTACCGATGAATTTGCTTGGCTTACTTGGCTATGTGGAAACCATTATGATGGTTTTTGTATCGTTTTTATCGGTGAACAAATTGACGCCGAAAGTTACCCGCTTTTTTTATTTGTTTAGTGCTCGCTATGATTCTTGTTGTGATTGATGGTGTGTACAAACAGCACGCAAAAGGAAGTTTATAAATGTCATTTAAAGAAATTACACCACAACAAGCTTGGGAAATGGTTCAACAAGGGGCGGTGTTAGCTGATATTCGCGATGATGTTCGCTTTACCCACTCGCATCCTAAAGGTGCTTTTTCATTTAACGAATCAAAGTTTTTTTGCAATTTGAAGAGTTAGTAGATTTTTGACTCCTCCATTATTGTGAGTTGCTATCATGGCGTGAGCAGTAAAAAAATGTAGCGACCTTTCTAGTGGAACAAGGCTATGAAAATGTGTTTAGTATTATTGGTGGATTTAATGGATGGTGTCGAGCAGAATTACCAATTGATACGGCTTATTAAGGTGTTTTTAAATAAAAGTTGATTTGATAGTGCGGTGAAATTTCACCGCACTTGTTGTTTCTTAGCTTACCATTCGTAGCCTACGCCAACGGAGCTCACCACATCGCCTTGGGTATTTGTGCTTCCACCTAGGCGGAATAATACTTTACCGTTGTCACTAGAGCGGCTATATCCCACGGCGATAGCATTTTGTCCTTTGAAGTTTCCTGCGCCCGCAGAAACCATAGACTTACCATTACCTCGTACTTGTGGTAATCCAGCTATTGCAGCAGAACCAGCAATCCCCGCTTTCAGCATTTTATTATGTTGGGTGACTTTTTGATTAATAGCCTCGACAACAGAATAAAGTTGAGAGCCGTTAATTGCATCCGTTGATGTACTGGTAATACGACCTGCTGCAACGTGCGTAATTTGACGCTCTTTACCTTCGGCACCTACGCTGACAGTTGATGTTGGATTTGTACCAGCAAATCGATAAGTGGTGCCCTGAATAGTGATGCTTTCTACAGGCATTGGTTTACTTGGCGCAGATTCGTTACCTAATACTACAGCACCATCAAACCCTGCATCAACAGTAACATTATTGCCTCAACACCATCACATTATGTGATACAACTTTTATTCCCCGCACCAATCGCTACAGAATTATTACCCTGTTACCTCATTTTTGGTACCGATAGCAATTGAGTTTGTACCGCTCGCAAAGGATTCTTTCCCAGCGGCAATTGAGTTTTCACCAATGTTAGAAAAATGACGTGTTAGTTTTTCCTCTAACTCTTTTTAATGCTTTTTTTCCTTTTTGGCTCGCTCTTTTCAAGCTCTTCTTTTTCTGCTTGTTTTTTGCAAGTTCTTCTTGTTTTTTGTTTTTAACTCATTTGAATTATTTGAATCTGAGTTGATTGTAGTTTGTCAATTTGAGATTTGAGATCCTTAATTTCCCGTTCCTTATCCTCAAATTTTTATTTTAGCTTCATTTAAGGCATTTTGGGCTTTTTCAGATTCCTCTGTTATTCCCTTTAACAACTTCATTGTATGGGTCATAAAGTTTCAATTTTTAGCCCAATCAGTTAATTCTGTTGCTGTCTTTTTCAGCATATTTATTCCATAAATTTTTGGTTGATTCCTTAAATTTAAATTCAATATTTTTCATAATAATTTTTAGAATCGTTTTTAGCTTAGAGATCTCTTCATATAAACTGTTTCGTTTCGCTCTATTTTCTGGAGTAGGAGATTTGTTCGCCTCGTCATAAACAGCTATATAATCTGAAATTTTTCTTAGCGAAACTTTCCACATCTTTAAGTTGATTAAGAAAGTCCTGTTTATCAAAAAGCCATTTTTCCTCAGGTGCTTCACGATCAATTAGATTATCAAAGTCATTATAAAAATCTATTTACCCATTCTCTTAAACGCTTCACATCCTGAGGGAGTGTTAGTTTTTCTCCGTCAAAAATTCATCAAAAATCTTTGCGTTTTGACCATAGTAAAGGTAGTGTTTTGCCTTATCTTTATCCTCAAAGCGAAATTCGACTTTCTTATTATTCTCATCATAACCCAGGTAATCGAAATCGCCTGAATGGTACTTGTGACTAGTTAATAAAAAAATCACTGTGATTTATTTGATCATCACTAGCTTTTTATTGGCGGAAGATAAAATACAGTATTTGCTACGTAATTTGGTTTTGTAATAATTCTGAGAATTTATTTTTTATCAAGCTTATAAGCTTTTACTTAAATCACTTATGACATTATTTTTCACTTATCATTTTCAGTAGGGTAGAAAATTGCACATAACGCTCTTGTTTTTGGGATGAAAAGTCATCTGTAATTCGGCTTTGGTATGTTATCGATGCTTGTAATTTTTTACAGGATCTACAGAAGTTACATTTTTTAGTAAATCTGTAATGCCATCATGATCAGATGCGTATGAACTTAGAATCTCTTCCAGCTCCTGTGTAAAATAAGTATTGTTTATTTCTAGATTCTAATAGTATCTTTTATCTTTTCTTCGTTATATTTAAATGATCCTCTAGCGTTATCATATCCATTAACTATAATTTCATATTTATCTATACCAAATTTTTTTAATTTCAGAAACATTAGGGATAATCAGCCTCAACTCGCTCTTTTAGGTCTTTTGCTAGTTTTTGTACTCCAGTTGTTCCTGCAGAATTGTCCGAAAGTTTATTCCAATCAAGTTCTTTTAAGTTGTTTTCAGGAATTTTATCGAAACACTTTCATTCTCTGAATAGATTGAAGGATAATGACTAGCGTATTCTTTAGCCTCTTCCCGCTCTTTTTGTCTAATTTGGCTAATTCTTTTTGTTTATTAGCCAAATCATTATTCAGTGAAGTAACAACTTGATTTTTTTATCGTTAGATTGTTTGATTAAATCTGTTATTTCATTAATTCTTTTTGTTCAGATCTTCAGCAGTTTTATTGCTGGCTCAATTTTTATTTATATCGGAAAGTTCATTTTTCGGCTTTGTTTTTATCAGCAAACCGTTTGCTTTTCTTTCGTTTGATTTTTCATCAAATTCTTTATGAGAAATATTTCCACCTGTCGCAACTGAATTATTACCTTGAGCTAAACCGTATTTAGCTGTTACAGCATTGTTATAGCCAGTTGCAACGCCATGATCGCCTGTGACAATATTCCCTTCACCCGTTGTGGACGGGGCAGAATAGGCAAGGGTAGAAGATAAAGGCAATGTAAAAGAGTAATAAGGCTACTGAGCTTTTTGCAGTAGTTAAAGCAGTACGTTTTTCAAAATATCCCCCAGGATGATAATGTTAGGTTACATGTATAATTGATTCGAAAATTATATGATTTTTAAAATTAAAATATCGACAAAATTATCTGTTTTGTGATCTTGCTTGTGTTTTTATATTTTGAGTAGAATGTAACCAAATAGATGTAAATTAAGATGTATTTAAAACAATGATTGTATTTAGTAATCTGTCCTTAAAACGAGGACAAACAGAACTTCTCGAAAATGCTTCTGCTACGATTAATCCCAAAGCAAAAAGTCGGCTTGGTGGGGAAGAATGGTTGCGGTAAATCGTCTCTTTTTGCTTTATTAAAAAGAATTAACGCCAGAGGGCGGCGAGGTAAATTACCCATCAAATTGGCGAGTATCTTGGGTGAATCAAGAAACGCCCGCATTGGATATTTCTGCGATTGATTATGTAATTCAAGGGATCGTGAATATTGCCGCTTGCAACAAGAGCTTAAGCAGCAAATGAACGCAATGACGGTAACGCCATTGCGCGTATTCATGGGCAATTAGAAACCTTGGATGCGTGGACAATTCAATCTCGTGCTGCGTCTTTATTGCATGGTTTAGGATTCAGTCAAGAAGAAACGACCCAGCCTGTGAAGGCTTTTTCGGGCGGTTGGCGAATGCGCTTGAATTTGGCGCAAGCATTGCTTTTGTCCGTCAGATTTATTGTTACTTGATGAACCGACGAACCATTTGGATTTGGATGCGGTTATTTGGTTAGAGCGTTGGCTAGTACAATATCAAGGTACCTTTGGTATTAATTTCTCACGACCGTGATTTTCTCGACCCGATTGTGACAAAAAAATCCTCCATATCGAAAAATCAGAAGTCTCAACGAATATACGGGCGATTATTCTTCCTTTGAGGTGCAACGAGCTACTAAATTGGCTCAACAAACAGCGATGTATCGTCAGCAACAGCAAAAAGATTTCCCATTTACAAAAATATATCGACCGCTTTTAAAGCCAAAAGCAACCAAAGCCAAACAGGCGCAAAGTCGTATGAAAGCCTTAGAGCGCATGGAGCTGATTGCCCCTGCTTATGTGGATAATCCTTTTACTTTTTGAATTTCGTCCACCGAAATCCTTGCCGAATCCGTTGGTGATGATTGAGCAAGCTAGCGCGGGTTATGGTAGTGGAGAAAGTGCGGTAGAAATTTTTAGGTAAAATTAAACTGAATTTGGTGCCAGGCTCGCGAATTGGTTTTACTCGGTAAAAATGGTGCGGGAAAATCAACCTTGATTAAACTTTTTAGCGGGAGAACTGACCGCACTTTTCAGGTACAGTGCAGTTGGCAAAAGGCGTGCAACTTGGCTATTTTGCTCAGCATCAATTAGATACTTTGCGCGCAGACGAATCCGCTCTCTGGCATATGCAGAAACTTGCTCCCGAGCAAACGGAGCAACAGGTTCGAGATTATTTGGGCAGTTTTGCGTTCCACGGTGATAAAGTAAATCAAGCAGTGAAATCATTTTTCAGGAGGAGAAAAAGCCCGCTTGGTGTTGGCTTTTGATTGTTTGGCAACGACCGAATTTGCTATTACTTGATGAACCAACCAACCATTTGGATTTGGATATGCGTCAAGCATTAACGGAAGCTCTGGTGGATTACGAAGGTTCTTTGGTGGTGGTGTCGCATGATCGTCATTTATTACGCAATACCGTGGAAGAGTTTTACTTAGTTCACGATAAAAAAAGTGAAAAGAATTTAAAGGCGATTTAGAAGACTATCAAAAATGGCTGAGTGAGCAAAATAGCACACCTGAAACTAAAGTTTCGGAAAAAGTTGGCGATAATGAAAATTCGGTTCAAAAATCGTAAGGAACAAAAAAACGCCGTGAAGCAGAGTTACGCCAACAAACTGCGCCATTGCGTAAAAATCACACAATTAGAAGAAAAAATGAATAAATTTTCTTCTGAGCTTACGCGCATAGAAAATCAACTGGCAGATGCCGAATTATATAATGCCGAAAATAAAGAAAAATTGACCGCACTTTTTGACACAACAAGTGGATGTGAAGAAAGCATTGGATGATGTAGAAACGGAATGGATGACTGCTCAGGAAGAATTGGAAGAAATGCTTTCAGGCATAAGGACAGATTATGAATCAAAGCCTTTTTCATCATAGCAAACAACAGGAATATTGTCCTCAATGTGGTGCGCATTTGCAAATTAAACAAGGCAAAAAAAGGGCTGTTTTTAGGTTGCTCTGCTTATCCTGAATGTGATTATTTGCGTCCTTTGCAACGAGCGGAACATAAAGTATTAAAAAAACACTTGATGAAATTTGTCCGAAGTGCGGTAATTTATTGCAGTTGAAACAAGGCAGTTTTGGGATGTTTATTGGTTGTAGCCATTATCCTGAATGCGATTTTGTGGTGCGGGAAGAATCTGAGTCTGAGGAAAAAATTGCTTGTCCTGAATGTAAAACAGGGGCATTTGATTTCTCGTCGAGGGTCGCCAAGGAAAAAAATTTTTTTACGGCTGTGATAATTTCCCTAAATGTAAATTTTCTTTGCCTGCCAAGCCTTATACCGTGCCTTGCCCAACGTGCCATTTTCCACTTTCCTTGTTAAAAAGCGACGATGGGGAAAAACAAATTTTCCAGTGTGTAAATAAAACTTGCCGTCATATTTTTGAGCAATAAAAGTAAAAGAGTGAAATGAATAGAGAACAAATCGCCGAGGCTCTTCGACAAAATCAAGTGGTTGCTTATCCCACTGAAGCTGTATTTTGGCTTGGGCTGTAATCCCCAAAGTGAAAGTGCGGTAAAAATTACTTGATTTAAAAGCAACGTCCAGTGGAAAAAGGGTTGATTTTAGTGGCACCTAGCTTGGATTTTTTCCGTCCTTTTGTTGATTTTTGAGCAGATTAATGATGAGCAGCTTTCTCGCCTGCAAGGTAAATATGAACGTCCAACAACTTGGATTGTGCCAGCAAAATCAACAATCCCGCATTTTCTCACAGGCAAATTTGATAGCATCGCAGTACGTTTGTGCGATCATCCTTTCTGTGAAAGTCTTATGTGAACTCACAGGGGTTTGCATTAACTTCGACTAGCGCAAATCTGACTGGTGAGCCACCTTGCCGCACCGCCGATGAAGTGCGGTCACAATTCGGTGCAGATTTTTCCTGTATTGGATGAAAACTGTGGCGGCGCACTCAATCCATCCGAAATTCGAGACTTGCGCACAAATCAACTTTTTAGACAGGGATAATTTATGGATCTTTATGCTGTGGGGCAAATCCAATTGCGCAAAGTAAATCGCCATTAATTCAAACGTCAGTTAGCCGCGCAAACGCATCAAACTATGGAATACATTGCAAAAATTAGGTGATCTTGATGCTTTTTGAACAACAGCTTTTGGCATTTTTTGAGGATGGTGCGAAAAGGTTGCAATATTACTTCACCTTTTAAAGAACGCGCCTACCAGCTGGCAGATGAATATAGCCAACGAGCAAAAATTGGCGGAAGCCTGCAATACGCTAAAAAACTCGATGATGGAAAACTTTATGCGGATAACACCGATGGGATTGGCTTAGTGACGGATTTACAACGTTTGAAATTGGCTTTCATCCAAATCAACGCATATTAATTCTAGGAGCAGGCGGTGCGACAAAAGGCGTATTATTGCCACTTTTAGAAGCTCAACAAAATATTGTCCTTGCCAACCGCACTTTTTCCGAAAGCAAAAGAATTAGCTGAAAGATTTCAGCCTTACGGCAATATTCAAGCCGCCTCAATGGATTCTATTCCGCTACAAACTTATGATTTGGTGATTAATGCGACTTCAGCTGGATTAGTGGTGGAACTGCTCCAGTTGATGCTGAAATTTTTAAAAATTAGGTTCAGCTTTTTACGATATGCAATATGCGAAAGGCACAGACACGCCATTTATCGCATTATGCAAAAGTTTAGGCTTTAACCAACGTTAGCGATGGCTTTGGAATGTTGGTCGCGCAAGCAGCACATTCTTTCCATTTTATGGCGAGGCGTAATGCCAGATTTTTGTCGCGGTTTATGAGCAGCTTAAAAAGGAGATGTTATGATTACTCGATGCCCTTGGGTGGGCGAACAACCTATTTATGTTGATTATCATGACAAGGAATGAGGGAAAGCCTGAATTCGACAGTCAAAAAGCTATTTGAAAAAAATTTGTCTGGAAGGGCAGCAAGCGGGGCTTTCGTGGATTACAGTTTTGAAAAACGTGAATCTTACCGTGCCGCCTTTCATCAATTTGATCCGAAAAAAATCGCAAAATGACCGCACTTGATATTGATGATTGTATGAAAAATGCGGAATTAATTCGCCATCGAGCCAAGTTAGAGGCCATTGTCAAAAATGCTAAAAAGCTTATTTAGCGATGGAAAAGTGCGGTGAAAATTTCAGTGATTTTATTTGGTCATTTGTGAATCATAAACCGATTGTGAATGATGTGCCTGATTTTGACGATCTGTGCCAGCTAAAACAGAAAGCATCTAAAGCACTTTCTAAAAGCCTTTAAAAAAACGTGGTTTCGTCTTTGTTGGCGAAACCACATGCTATGCGTTTATTCAGTCTATGGGGCTGGTGGACGATCATTTAAATAATTGTCCTTGCAAAAACTCGCTAGTGTTTATGCTGATCGCGCTCCCATAAATCGGCGTATTTTTACAAAGGTTGAATGCGCCGATAACACCGCTAATAAAAATCCTTGTTTGCCATCTAAAAACCCGCTTTTTAACAAATACATCTTCACAAAACAAACTGAGCGCATGCGTGATTCCTTGCCAAAGTGTGGCTTTTTCCTTTAGCTTGGCGTTGATCTGCCCACGCTTTTTGCATAACCCGCGGATTTCACTAAATAATGATGAATGCTTTTTATAAGTGAAATGTTCTAAATCCCCCTGTCAATTTTTCTACTTTTTGTCCCAGCTGGAAATTCAACTTTTTCATGCACAAGCGAATCGTTATATTGCGCATAGTTTGTGCGATAGAGACGAACCACATAATCGGGATACCAGCCTGAATGGCGAATTTCACGTCCAAAGACTTCACTAACTCGTGGAATTTCATAAACGGTATTTTCTCGATCATTTTTAACCGCACTTAAGATAGCCTGTTGTAGCTTGGGCGTAACGCGTTCGTCTGCATCTAACCAGAGTACATAATCACTGGTTACATATTGTTGGGCTAATTGGCGTTGTTTACCAAAAGCCAGGCCACTGGCTATTTTCATAGAATTTCGCCCCATAACTGAGCGGCAATTTCTTTAGTGTTATCTGTGCTGCCTGAATCTAGAATGATAATCTCATCCACCCAATCTTTTTACGGTGTCTAAGCAATTGGCGAGGTCTTGTCTTCATTTTTACAATCATCGCAACGCTAATTGTAGGCATATTTTTCAATCCTTTTTTGCTATACTAGCCGAAATTTTTTTAAGTATAACCGAATTTCATTTATGTGGCGTTTTTTATACGAGCTTGATGTATCTGATCCAACCGTTAGTGCTGCTCTTTTATGTGGCTACGCGGATTTAAGGCACCGAATTACCGAAAAAGGCTTGGTGAGCGTTATGGTTTTTATGTCTCACTGACACCGCCCTAAGGCTGATGGTATCGTTATTCATGCGGCATCAGTGGGCGAGGTTATTGCTGCTACACCACTCGTGCAAAAACTCCAACAAAATTACCCGCACTTACCTATTACTTTCACTACGGTCACCCCTACGGGTTCTGATCGTGTCAAAGCGGCTTTTGGTGATAGCGTTTTTCCATTGTTATTTGCCTTATGACATACCTTGCGCCATTAATCGTTTTATTGACTTTGTTCAGCCAAAACTTTGTATTGTTATTGAAACAGAACTTTAGCCAAATTTAATCCAACAATTTTCTCGCCGTGGCATCCCTTTTGTGGTGGCAAATGCACGCTTATCTGCTCGTTCAGCGCGCCGTTATGGAAAAATTAAACCGCGTTTGCAAAATATGTTTTCACAAATTGATTTAATTGCACCTCAAGACAAAATTAGCAGTAATCGTTATTTGGATTTAGGTTATCGCAAAGATAAATTGAAGGTGACGGGCAATATTAAATATGATCTCTCCATCACTGATGAGTTACGTGAAAAAGATTGATGCTTTTACGAAGACTTTGGGTCAAAAATCGTCTGATTTGGATTGCCGCGAGTACCCATGAAGGCGAAGAGCAAATTATCTTACAAGCACATCGCCAATTATTGGAAAAGTACCCCAATTTATTGTTATTGCTCGTTCCGCGCCATCCAGAGCGTTTTCATGTCGTGGCTGATTTACTCAAAAAGGAGAAATTTCCCAATTTATTTGTCGTTCGACAAATGAGTTACCAAAATGAGAATACTCAAGTGATTTTTGGGTGACAGTATGGGCGAACTGATGTTGATGTATGGAGTTTCTGATATTGCTTTTTGTGGGCGGAAGCCTTGTGAAACATGGTGGACACAATCCACTGGAACCTCTTGCATTTAAAATGCCAGTGATTACCGGCAAGCATACTTTCAATTTCCCTGATATATTCCGAATGCTGGTGGAAGTACAAGGTGTGCTGGAAGTTAATTCCACAGCAGATGCCTTGGAACGTGCAGTGAAGCCTTATTAAATTCAAAAAGAGCGAAGTGAGCGTTTAGGCAATGCTGGCTATGAAGTGCTGATGGAAAACCGAGGGCGCATTACAGCGTTTATTAGATTTATTAAAACCTTATTTGGAGCGTAATGTATGACGAGCGTGATTTATCCCTGGTACTTTTGACCCGATTACGAACGGTCATTTAGACATTATTGAAAGAAGTGCGGTGATTTTTTTCCTCGTGTTTTAGTGGCGGTGGCGAATAGTCCAAGCAAAAAGCCGCTATTTTCGTTGGATGAACGCGTAGAACTTGTGCGTCAATCTGTTGCGCATTTATCCAATGTGGAGGTGTTTGGTTTCTCTGATTTGTTGGCCAATGTGATTAAACAGCACAATATTTCCGCCATTATTCGCGGCGTACGCACGACAACAGATTTTGAATATGAACTTCAATTAGCTGCCCTTAATCGTTTACTAACAAAAAGGCGTAGATAGTCTGTTTTTTTCCCTCCAGCAGAAAAAAATGGGCGTTTGTTTCTTCCACTCATTGTGCGTGAAATTTATTTTGCATGGCGGTGATGTCGCTGAGCTAGTTCCTGTGCTCAGTGTTCAATGCGTTAAAAGCACGATGATAAAAACCTTTTATTTTTAACCGCACTTATCGCTTTATCTGGTTGTGGTTCCGTGGTTAAACTTATCGATCCAACAGAAAAATATACTGCCTATGCAGGGCTGCTTATGATCTTGAAATGGCCCAACAATGGGGATTGCCAATCTTAGATTTGCTCTCTCATTTTTATTAGATACCGTATTACTGCCCTATGCGTGGGCCCAATAATTCTTATGAAACTCAATTCTCAACAACAACAAGCCGTTGAATATGTGACAGGCCCTTGTCTTGTGCTTGCTGGCGCAGGCTCTGGCAAAACTCGCGTAATCATTAATAAAATTGCCCATTTAATTGAAAAGTGCGGTTATTCTCCGAAACAAATTGCCGCTAGTGACTTTCACTAACAAAGCCGCACGCGAGATGAAAGAGCGCGTAGCACATTCCATTGGCAAAGAACAATCCAAAGGCTTGCTTGTATCCACTTTTTCATACGCTCGGTTTTTGACATTATTAAGCGTGAATATAAAGCGTTGGGCTTTTAAATCGAATATGACCTTTGTTTGATGAACATGATCAATTTGCGTTGTTAAAAGAGCTAACCGCTGATGTGTTAAAAAGAAGATAAGGATTTATTGAGTGAGTTAATTTCCGTGATTTCTAACTGGAAAAACGATTTGATTTCGCCAAAACAGGCATTTTGCGTTGGCGCGTGATGCAAAATATCAAACTTTTGCAAAATGTTATGAGCGTTACGCCACACAAATTCGAGCTTACAATGCCCTTGATTTTTGATGATTTAATTATGTTGCCGACGTTGTTGTTCAAGCAAAATGAAGAAGTGCGGTCAAAAATGGCAGGCAAAAAAATTCGTTATTTGTTGGTGGATGAATATCAAGACACCAATACCAGTCAATATGAACTGATTAAACTGTTTAGTGGGTGATCGTGCTTGTTTCACTGTGGTGGGCGATGATGACCAATCTATTTATTCGTGGCGTGGCGCACGACCAGAAAAATATGGTGCGTTTACGCGATGATTTCCCTCGTTTGAACGTGATTAAGCTAGAGCAAAAATTACCGTTCAACCCAGCGTATTTTTGCATTGCGCTAATATTTTTGATTGATAACAATGAGCATGTGTTTGATAAGAAACTTTTTCAACCATTGGAGAAGGGGAGAAATTGCTTGTTATCGAAGCAAAAATGAAGAACACGAAGCCGAGCGGATTGTCGCCGAGTTGATCGCCCATCGTTTTAGCCGTAAAACTAAATATAAAGATTATGCGATTTTGTATCGAGGCAATCATCAATCCCGATTACTCGAAAAAGTACTGATGCAAAACCGTATTCCCTACAAAATTTCGGGCGGTACTTCTTTTTCTCTCGTGCAGAAATCAAAGATATGATGGCGTATTTGCGCTTGGTGGTGAATCAAGATGATGACGCCGCATTCCTGCGTATTGTGAATACACCGAAACGTGAAATTGGCACCGCAACGTTACAAAAACTTGGTGAGTTGGCTCAAGAAAAACACATCAGTTTGTTTGATGCTATTTTTGAGTTTGAACTTATTCAACGCATCACGCCAAAAGCCTATGATTCATTGCAAAAATTTGGTCGATGGATTGTAGAACTTAATAATGAAATTCAACGTTCTGAACCAGAACGTGCGCTACGTTCTATGTTATCTACAATTCATTATGAAGAATATTTGTACGAATACGCAACAAGCCCTAAAGCCGCAGAAATGCAAAGTAAGAATGTCGCCACGCTATTTGACTGGGTTGCGGATATGTTAAAAGGCGATGAAACCAATGAGCCGATGAACCTTAATCAAGTAGTAACTCGCCTGACATTGCGCGATATGTTGGAGCGAGGTGAAGACGATGACGAGAGCGATCAAGTTCAACTGATGACATTACACGCATCTAAAGGGATTGGAATTTCCTTATGTTTATTTGATCGGTATGGAAGAGGGCATTTTGCCCCACCAAACCAGCATTGATGAAGACAACGTGGAAGAAGAACGCCGCTTGGCTTATGTGGGTATCACAAGAGCGCAAAAAGAACTCACTTTTTCCTTATGTCGGGAGCGCCGTCAATATGGTGAATTAGTTCGCCTGAACCGAGCCGATTTTTTAGCTGAATTACCCAATGATGATGTGTTATGGGAACGCGATAAACCAAAACTCACCACCGAGCAAAAACAAGAAAAAAACACAAAACCAACTTGATCGATTGAGGGCGATTTTGAAAGGAGGCTAGAAAATCTAGCTCGGAATGAAAAGACAAGAGTAGGGCATAATCTGCATCTTAAATTAGGTGTCCAGGTTTTCGGATGCAGATCACTTTCGCATAAAAAAGGCCGTCTGAAATTTCAGACGGCTTTTACTAACGCATCCACAATCAGCTTAAACACATTGGAATGTCCCGCGGCGGCTGGGGTAATAGAGGTAAAAGCGGGTTCGTAAGTCATAGCATACTCAGGCAACAGCTCGACCAGGTGCCCCGAATTGAGTGCATCCGCCACGCTCATGTGTGCTATCCATGCAATGCCAAGGCCGTCTGAAACAGCTTGCTGACGCAGATGATTGTTGATGGAAAATTGCGATTTTGGGTGTGAACGTAATCAGTTCTTTTTGTATTTGAATTCCCACTGCATTTCCGCGCCGTGTTCGGCGGAGAGTTTTATGCCGATAAGGCGGTGTTGTTGCAGATCATCAATATTTTTTTCGGTGAACCATGTTGCGCCAAAATAATCGGGCGAGGGCAACCAATGCCATTTTTGAGCGGTGCGGAAATTGGCACCGCAATCATCTCTTTCGCTACCTTGTTACCTAACCGAACGCCCATATCAAATCCTTCTTTCACAATATCTGCCCAACGATCGTCCACCACGATTTCCAAGCGGATTTTTCGGGTATTGGTTCAAAATCGGCTTTAATTTTGGATACAACACGGCTTCCGCTGCCATCGCCGGGGCGTTGATGCGAATCAATCCCGATGGCGTATTCAAAAAAATCATTTAATGCATCGACTTCTTGGTTTATGGCTTGATAAAGTGGGAAAAGTTGGTCGAAAAGCTGTTGCCCGGCTTCGGTCAGCGACACATTGCGTGTAGTGCGGTTGAAACAGACGCAGGTTCAGCCGCGTTTCTAAATTTTTCATGCTATGGCTCAACGCCGAAGAAGAAATCCCCAAAAAGTTGCCCCTGCTTTTCACAAAAACTCTGTGTTTGCGCCAACGTCAAAAATAATTCAGTTCGTTAAAGTTCTGCATTTTCTCTTTAAACTCTCTTTTATTAGTGAATTTAATTCATTACATAATAAAGCTAAACCCTATTTATCTCAATAAAAACAAATCATAAAATGACTGCACTTTCATGAGGGTAAACAGAAGACAATATCCGTAAACATCACATCCTTTTTATAAATTATTTATTCTAGGAGTAAAATGAACATTTTATTATTAAACGGTGGTAAAGAATTCGGCCATTCGCATGGTGAGTTAAACAACACGCTTCACAAAAAAAGCAAAAGAAGTTTTGACCACACTTGGACACAATGTAAAAAGAAACTGTGATTGATGCTGGCTATGATGTTGAGGCAGAAATCGAAAAAATTCTTGTGGATGGATGCTGTGATTTGGCAAATGCCCAGGTTGGTGGATGCACGAACCTTGGACAGTGAAAAATACATAGATGAAGTATTTATCGCCGGACATGGCAAAAGCTTTACCACAGTGATGGCCGCCATCGTGTCAGCCCTGACCGAAGGATTTGGCACAGGTGGTTTGTTGCATGGCAAAAACACATGCTTTTCGCTTACTGGAATGCTCCGATTGAAGCATTCACCCGTGAAGGCGATTTTTGAAGGAAAAAGCGTGGATGACTTGTACATGCACTTTCATAAACTCAACGAATTCCTCGGTATGAGCCGTTTACCGACATTTATAGTAACGATGTAATTAAAAATCCACAAGTAGAACAATACTTAGCAGACTATCAAGTACACTTGAAAAAGTGTTCGGTTAATGATAAAACATCAACTTGAAGCGGTAGGCTTTTTGCCCACCATTTTGTCAGTCGCTAATTGGTACGAAATATGGCAAATCCGTGGCGCAGGTGATTACTCGCTGGCTGGTGGAACGCGACATCATCGTGGTGGCAAAATCCACCAAACCCGGAACGTATGGCGGAAAACCTGAACGTCTTTGACTTTTGCTCTCAGCGATGAAGACAAAGCCGAAATTGCCAAACTGGACGGCACGTTCGCCGCCATCGTCAATCACGACACGGTGGATAATTTGAAACGCATCTCCGCGTGGAAAATGGGTGCGCAAGTGTAGCGAGGTAGTAGAGAAAATCTAAACGGCTCAAACTGCTTTCTTGTTTTCATTTCGTTGAAAAGCCCTTTTCTGGACAACTAGAAACGTGCTTAATCGCTCAAAGGAGTACATGACATGCAACAACTGCACACTCTGAAAGACATCGAACAGGCCATCGCCACACACCCTTTAGTATCACTGTACATCAAAGCTCCCAATCTGCGGTGTTTGTACGGTCGTCGCCGCCCAGCTTGACTCAGCTTTGGCGGTGGAAGGAAATGTGTATGCCGTAAAAAGCCGATATTGCTGAAATACCCTGAAATGGCTGGACGTTTCCACGTGCTGACCGCACCTGCATGGCTGCTGTTTTATCAAGGCAAGGAAGTTGAATCGGATGGCCCGCTTCATCCCTCAGGCACAAATGAAGGGCAGACATTGGCAAAATGGACAAAAAGTAGCAGAAAGCGGGCATCAGTAACCGGTCTATCAATGTTTCAGACGGCTGCGGTCTTGATAATGATGCAAGTGGTCAAGTTTTTAAGATGATTTGCAAAAACACTTAAAATTTTGACCGCTCTTTTTTACGAAAAGGTCGTCTGAAACGGCTTGCAGACTGAGATAATGATTGATGAAACGCTGTGATTTGTACACTAAAACCATCTTCTGAAAAATTCCCCTTTGATTATTACCGGCGGCTTCCGTTCACAAAGCGCCATGGAAGATGCTTTATCCAGCGGCCATTTTGGATTTTGGTCGGCGTCACTCGCCCGTTTGCTTTGGTGCCCGATTTTGCAAACCAAATGCAAAACGGCACTTACCAAACCGTTCAGACCGACCGCATCCAAACAGGCGTGGCGTTTGTTGATAAAAAGCGGGCGCGATGCTGGAAATGAATTGGTATATGACGCAAATGGACTTGATCGGGCAAGGCAAAGCAGCCCTGATCCTCAAATTGTCGGCGTGGAAAGTATTGCTGAAAACCTTGTGGGAAAACGGCAAAGCAGGTTTAAGTACCGGCAGATCTTGATGGGGTAAGCGGTCTAATTGTGAATTGAATTTGTAAAAACATCTAAAAATCTGACCGTACTTTAAAAATCAAAAAGATCTAAATATCCTCAATTTGAAATTGCTTACGCCAGCGATTCGGTGAAATTTTATGTTTTTTCAAGAAGTGCTGACGCAAGGTGGTATCGCTATGAAAATCCCACTTTGTTATGCAATATTAGTAATAGATAAATCTGTGCTTTCAAAAAGCTCTCTTGCTCGCTGTAGCTTTTCTTCAATTAACCATTTAACCATTGATCTAATGACATTCCGGTTGCTTTACAAAAATGTTGGGTGAAAAGTGCTACGGCTCATTTGACAAACGTTCTGCAAGACTATCAGTCGAATGAAGTGCGGTCAGGTTTTTTAAAAGTATTTTGCAAATTGATTTTAAAATTTGATGTTTATGAATTTTTAATTATCCCCTCAGCTCTTCTGCTAAAAAAAGTCTAAAAACACACGTAGGCGAAGGTTGACAGCTTTATCACTGTAATAAACAGCGTTGAAAGGGAGTGTTTCATCGGTGATGTGATTAGAAAGTAGGGGAATTAATTTTCCTTCAGCGATGTCATTGTCACCAAAAATCTGATAAGCAAGCGATACCACAACCTGAAAGGCACAATGACCGTAAGATTTCACCGCTGCTGGCGGTAAAAGTGCGGTGAGATTTTATAGGGATTTCCTTGAGCATCTAAAACCGCCCATGTATTTAGAGAACTAGGTTCAGTGAAGCCTAAACATTGATGATTGGCTAGATCTTCAGTTGATTGTGGTGTGCCGTGTTTTGCCAAGTATTCTGGACTGGCGACTACGCGGAAGTAGCTATCAAACAGATGACGAGCACGCAACCCAGAATCATTCAATTCTCCAGCTCGTAAGGCAATATCGACCTTGCGTTCTATCAGATTGATATAGCCTTCGGAAGAAACTAGCGAAAGCTGGATATGTGGATAGCGTTCGTTGAATTTCGCTGCCAGTGGCACAAGCAGATGTAACACCATTGGCATAGCAGAATCTACTCGTAATACGCCTTGTGGAACTTCGTGCACAGCCAGCATTTCGGCTTCTGCCGCGGCCATTTCTTGTAGAATTTTCTGTACGCGACGAAAATATTGTAAGCCTTCTTCTGTTAGTCTTAGCTGTCTCGTGGTACGGTTGATTAGGTTCACACCCAATTTTTCTTCTAGCCTTTTTCACCACACGACTTACCGCAGAATTTGCCATCGCTAGCTGCTTGGCTGCTCGGCTGAAACTGCCATTTTCGACTACTTGTACAAATACCGTTAATTCTTCGAGTTGTTTTCATTTTATTATTCTTTTTAACGCAAAAGAGTTTTTATTTTTGTACTTTTTAAGTATAAAGTAAAAACAGCATAATAAAGTCCTCTTTGGATTATTGTTTTAGGAGCAAAAGATGAATATTTTATTATTAGATGGTGGTAAAAATTTCGGACATTCGCATGGTGAGTTAAACCACACACTTCACAAAAAAGCGAAAGAAGTTTTGACCGCACTTGGACACAATGTAAAAAGAAACTGTGATCGATGCTGGCTATGATGTTGAAGCAGAAATCGAAAAATTCTTGTGGATGGATGCCGTGATTTGGCAGATGCCAGGCTGGTGGATGCACGAACCTTGGACAGTGAAAAAATACATAGACGAAGTATTAACCGCTGGACACGGCAAGCTTTACCACAGTGATGGCCGTCATCGTGTCAATCCGACAGAAGGTTACGGCACAGGTGGCTTTGTTGCAAGGCAAAAACACATGCTTTCGCTTACTTGGAATGCGCCGATTGAAGCGTTCACCCGTGAAGGCGATTTCTTCGAAGGCAAAGGCGTAGATGCTGTGTACATGCCTTTCCACAAACTTAACGAGTTCATCGGCTTGACCCTGTCTGCCAACATTCTTATGTAACGATGTGATTAAAAATCCACAAGTAGAACAATACTTAGCAGACTACCAAGCACATTTGGAAAAAGTGTTCGGATAATTACAAAATATTAGTTTAGAAGGTGAGCATTTTAGCTCACCTTTTTTATTTTTATCTAATCAAATTTCCTAACGGGGAGAGGGAAGAGGAATAGACTGGCTTTTATATCAAACAAGCGGTCTAATTTTTGAATTTGTAAAAACATCTAAAAATCTGACCGCACTTTAAAATAAAAAGATTTAAATATCCTCAATTTGAAACTGCTTACGCCAGCGATTCGGTGAAATTTTATGTTTCTTCAAGAAGTGCTGACGTAAGGCGGTATCGCTATGAAAATCCACTTTTGTTCTGCAATGTCAGTAATAGATAAATCTGTGCTTTCAAAAGCTCTCTTGCTCGCTGTAGCCTTGCTTCAATTAACCATTGATTTAATGACATTCCGGTTGCTTTGCGAAAAATGTCGGGTGAAAGTGCTACGGCTCATTGACAAACGTTCTGCAAGACTATCAGTCGAATGAAGTGCGGTCAGATTTTTCATTTAAATAAGCAAGCAACGCATTGATATTATGATTAGGTGTGGAACGAGAAATAGGTCGTTCGATAAATTGTGCTTTGTCCGCCTTCACGATGAGGGGGATAACCAGTATTCGGGCAATATGATTGGCAATTTTTCACACCATATAATTTACGGACAATGGAAAGGCAACAATCCATGGAAGCTGCCGTTCCTGCTGAGGTAATCAGTCGATCTTGTTCTAAATAAATAGGATTTAAATCCCATTTCACCTGCGGAAAGCGACTAGTAAAATCACTATCTCCTAGCCAATGTGTGGTTGCTTTTTGCCGTTAAAGTGAGCCACTGCACGCCAACACATAGGCGCCATAACATAAACCTACTACTGTCGCACCACGTTGATATGCTTGCCGTAACGCCGTTAATAAAGCCTCACTCGGTATCACTTGAGTATCATGCCATCCAGTCATCACAACAATATCAGCACTTTCTCCAACCATTCTAAACCTCCATCTAAATGTATGTGAAATAGCGAGTTTGTCAGGTTGTCCGAATCGCTAACAATTTTACACTCAAATAACGGCTTGCCGTTTAAATCCGACATAGAAAAACGGAATATGCCATCGCAAAATGAATGGGCATCATTTGTTCATACACAATTAAAGCTACTGTGGGTGTATTCATTTTATTTCTCCTATTTGATATGAGCATAACATAGAAATGACCCGATTATTACGTTTATTGATTTTTTATCTATTTTTGCGCAAATTTGTTCTCACTATAATATGTTTATTCATTCAATAACGTATATAAAAAGGAAAAACAATGAACTTAAAAACCTTAATTAGCACTACAGCATTGGCTATTAGCGCAAATACTTTCGCTGTAGATCTTGCCTCTAAAAACACTGATAGCTACCAACATATCCGCAATGCCACGGGTCGTCTGAACTACGCAGGAAAACTTTTTAATTGATCCGATGCTTGCAGAAAAAGGACGTTATGCAGGCTTTGAAGGGACATTAAATAGCCATTTGCGTAATCCACTTGTGGAATTGCCGATGAAAGCAGAAGATACTTTCAAAGATGTTGATGCCATTATTTTGACTCATACACATGAAGATCATTGGGATGAGGTTGCACAAAAAATTTTACCTAAATCCATCAAAATTTTTGTGCAACATGAACGGGATGGCAACCTACTCAAAGCGCAAGGTTTTACTAATATAACCAGTTTATCGTTGGAAAAATCGGTGGAGTTTGAAGGTATTATTTTAAATAAAACCGGCGGTTCTCACGGCACAACGGAAATGTACGCTGTACCACAATTAGCTGAGATTTTGGAGATGAGGCGATGGGCGCTAACATTTCCAAGCGAAAGGTCATCCAACGGTTTACTTGGTTGGTGACACAATTTGGACTGCCGAAGTAAACAAAGCCATTAATCGTTATAAACCAGATGTAATGATTATGAACACAGGTGATGACGCGTACCTTAGCTTTTCCGAATGACGGCATTATTGTAGGGGTTACAAGATGTTTGCTCATGCTCGCCAAATGCTACCGAATACAAAACTTATCACGGTGCACATGGATGCAGTAAACCATATGTCTGTTTACCGTGAGGATTTACGCCAATTTGTCAAAAGCAAATAAGCTTAAAAATGTAGCAATTCAGAAGATGGTGAAACAGTGAAGTTTTTGAAAAACAAGCGGTCAAGTTTTTGATGGAGATTTGCAAAACACCTAAAAATTTGACCGCACTTTGTTATAAAAAACCGTCTGAAATTTCAGATGGCTTTTATTTCGAAATTAATTATTATGCTAATTTTATTACAAATCAAACGATTGAATAACATTCACATGTAAGCGTACATCGACATTGCCACGAGTAGCGTTAGAGTGAGGGCAAACTTCATGAGCACGAGTAATCAATTTGCGCGCCTCATCTTCAGTCAAACCTGCTACGGTGATCATTGATATCTAAATCTAAACCAAATGCACCATCGGCTTTTTGACCGATACCTACACCGACAGTAGTGGAAGATTTCGTCGGTTTCAAGCCGAGTGTCGGTGCTACATGGTTCATCGCGCTATCAAAGCAGGCGCGTAACCCATAGCTGAAAAAGCTGCTCGGGGTTTTTGTACCGTGCTTACCGCTTTCGTTTTGGAATGAAACCAAATCAAAGCTAATTGAACCGTCGTCTACTTGGGTACGACCATCACGTCCGCCGGTTGCTGTTGCTGATGTTTTGTAGAAAATTTTCATAATGTTTTCCTCATTTAATGTTAGTTAATATGTTTTGGCGTACCGCCGTTGAAAGTGAGTTTATTATATTGAACGGCAATATGAAGTGTTATATGATTTATCCAAATTACTTGCCTATTCCTCAAAATTATGTTCTCAAATGAAACGATAGAACGCTTATTAAAAGTTATTCCACATAACGAATTCTATTCATCACTGATTAAAGGCTTATTTCTTCGCCATTCGGATCAACCATTTTTGTTACGAAGGTATTATTCAAGAGCCGAGCATTTGCATCGTGTTAAGCGGAGAACGTGAAGTGCAGCTAGGCGAACAATGCTACCGATTTGATAATCAACATTCAGGGCCGAGCGGCTGTGGCAAGACGACGGTTTTGCGTTTGATTGCGGGCTTGGAAACGCCGAAATCGGGCACGATACGCAATACTTTCCGCAAAACGGGTTTTCTGTTTCAGGAAAACCGCCTGCCGGAAAAACTTGACCACGATGCAGAATATCGCTATTTTTGATGGACAAACCCGATGAAGGCGAAATCATCGCGCTGGCGGCGAAAGTCGGGCTGACTGCGGGCGATTTGAACAAATATCCGACCGAATTGTCCGGCGGCATGGCGAAACAGGGTAGCATTTTGCGCCTGCTGCTGTGCGGCTGCGACCTTGCCTTGCTGGACGAGCCGTTCGTCGGTTTCTGGACCGCGATTTTGCGCGATATTTTGGTCGCCATGCTGGTGGAAAAATCTAGCGGCGGGGCATGGCGTGTATGCTGGTAACGCACGACCGGCTCTGGAAGCCGCATGCCTGAGCCATGAAATAATGCTGCTTTCCACTAAGGGCATGAACGTGCAAAAACGTGATTACCCAGCCTACGCCGCTGTCCGAACGCGATTCGGCTTTTTGAAGAAACCGTGGTGGCAAAGAGAGTTTCAGGGATTCATTATTATGAGTGATAGAATTTAAATTTCTGACAAACCTTGCGGTTCGTTGCCCTCTCCCTACCCCTCTCCCACGGGGAAAGGGGATCAGGTTTCTCAAAATCAGAGAGACCGTAGAATTGGGAATCAGATGTCAGGTAAACCTGAAAATGTTCAGGCTCGACAGCCCAATTCCCTCTCCCCGTGGAGAGAGGGTAGGAGAAGGTAAGCAAGTCCTGCAGGCTTGCCTCTTTGTGAAAGATACGAATCTGTTATCCGAACGCGATTCGGTTTTTGAAAAGCCGTGGTGCCAAGGGGCAGGGGATTCATTATGAGGTGCTTTATGTTTTCGACTGTGATTACTGCTGCTGTTTTATATATTGCTACAGCAGTAGATTTGTTAGTAATACTATTAATATTTTTGCTAGAGCAAATACTAGAAAAGAATATCAGAGATATTTATATCGGACAATATTTAGGTTCTGTAATTTTTAATATTAGTTAGTTTATTTCTAGCTTTTGTTTTGAATTATGTTCCGGAAAAATGGGTGTTGGGTTTTATGGGTTTTAATACCGATTTACTTAGGTATTAAAGTTGCTATTTACGACGATTGTGAGGGCGAAAAAAGAGCTAAAAAAGAATTGGATGAAAAAGGGTTGTCAAAAAGTTTAGTCGGTATTGTTGCTTTGGTTACAGTTGCTAGTTGTGGTGCAGATAATATGGACTTTTGTTCCTTACTTTGTGACTTTTAGATCTTGTCGACTTATTAGTTACTCTTCTTGTATTTTTAATATTGATTTTTGTTTTAGTATATACAGCACAAAGATTGGCTAATATTTCAGGTGTTGGTGAAATTGTAGAGAAGTTTAGTCGTTGGATAATGGCTGTTATTTATATTGGTTTAGGGTTATTTATTATTATTGAAAATAATACAATTCAAACAATATATCAATAATATGAATGATATGAGCATTTGAGTATCGACAAACCTTCGGCTTCTTCTTCAATACAAGATACAACCCTGTCCGCCCAATAAATCCATATCTGAAAGCATCTTCATGCAGAATTAAGCCAAACCATGAATAAGTTTTTCACCCACCCCATGCGGCCGTTTTTCGTCGGTGCGGCGGTGCTTGCCATACTCGGCGCGTTGGTGTTTTTCATCAGCTCCGGTGCCGTCATTTTGAAATGAGACCGAAATCAAAAGCCGAGTTGAACCGTCGTCCACTTGGGTACGACCATCACGTCCGCCGGTTGCTGTTGCTGAAGTTTTGTAGAAAATTTTCATAATGTTTTCCTCAGTTTAATATTGGTTAATATGTTTTGGCGTACCGCCGTTGAAAGTGAGTTCATTATATTGAACGGCAATATGAAGTGTTATATGATTTATCAAATTACTTGCCTATTTCTACAAAGATTATGTTTTTCAACTGAAACGATAGGGGACGCCTATTAAAAGTTATTCCACATAACGAAACCTATTCATCTCCAATTAAAGGCTTGGTGATTCGCCATGCCGATCAGCCGTTTCTATGAAGGTATTATTCAAGAACTAGCATTTGCATCGTGTTAAGTGGCGAACGTGAAATACAACTAGGTGAACAATGCTATCGATTTGACAATCAACACTTTATGTTTCTGCCCAGTCAATGTACCGATGCGTGGTGAGATTAAATGTGCAGAGCCGCAAAAGCCGTTTTTAGTGATGTCGATGAAAATTGATATTGAGAGCGTTAGCAAGATTTTGATAGCAAATCCAAACCTTGCAGATGATGTTCAAAAGGGTGACGAAGGTTTTGCACAATGGCATCTGGATGAATCTCTCAAAAAATGCTGTTGAACGTCTATTTCTGTGCACGAAAATCCAAAAAGATATTGGATTTCTTGCACCACTTATCCAACAAGAAATCTACTATCGGTTTGCTTACTGGTGAGCAAGGATATAAACTTAAAGCGATGGTAAGCATTGGATCTCATACGCAAAAAATTGCCCAATCCACCCACTATCTACAACAGCATTTCAGTGAAACCATTACCGTGGAAACCTTGGCAAATCTGAGTGGCATGTCATTATCTGGTTTCACAGCCATTTTTAAGAAGATAACCAGCCTTTTCACCGCTGCAATATCAAAAATCCTTACGTCTAATGGAAGCCAGACGACTGATCTCATAAGAAGGGAGAGGCATTACCGAAGCCGCTTACCAAGTCGGCTACGAATCGCCTAGCCAATTCAGCCGTGAATACAAACGCTATTTCGGGCATGCGCCAAAGGGGGATATTAAATAGATGAGGCTTAAAAGATAGGTTCAAAAACACTTAAAAATTTGACCGCTCTTAGTCATAAAAATCCATCTTCAATACGAAGATGGATTTTTGTTTACTTTCGTTGAGATTGTTATTGTTTAACAACTTCCCCTACAAATCATATTCATCAGAATTTGTGATGGTTACTTTAATCACGTCGCCGACTTTGACATTGATTCCGCTTAAATTATCTACATAAACTAATCCATCAACTTCAGGGGCATCGGCTTTGGGCGGCCAATAATGCCTTCTTCGTCAATTTCATCCACTAATACATCAAAGAGTTTTTACCGATTTTTGTTTTAAACGGTTTGCAGAAATTTCTTGTTGTAATTGCATGAAACGATGGAAACGTTCTTCTTTCACATCTTCTGGTACTTGGTCAGCCATCTCTGTTGCAGGAGCTCCTTCAACTGGGACTGAATTTAGAAGCAGCCTACGCGATCAAGTTGAGGCTTCTTTTAAGAAATCGAGCAATAATTGGAAAATCTTCTTCTGTTTCACCTGGAAACCAAACAATAAAGGTGGAGCGTAATGTTAAATCTGGGCAAATTTCACGCCATTGTTTAATGCGTTTCTAAAGTGCAGTCAATACTGCCCGGTCTTTTCATTGCTTTTTAAGATTTTTCAGGCTCGCGTGTTGTAATGGATGTCTAAATACGGCAAGAGAGTGCCATCAGCCATTAATGGAATTAAATCATCCACATGAGGATAGGGATACACATAATGTAAAGCGAACCCAAATGCCAAGTTTGCCAAGCTGTTTACAAAGCGTCATTAAATCATTTTTAATTGGCATGCCATTCCAGAAAGCCGTTTTACACCGCCCTCTTGGCGTTTTAAAGTCCATGGAATAAGCGGAAGTGTCTTGTGATACCACAAGCAATTCTTTTTACGCCTCGCTTCAGCTAAACGTTTTCTTCATCCAAAACTTGCGTAATAGAACAGCTTTCTAAATCACCACGCATAGATGGAATAATACAGAACGTACAACGGTGATCACAGCCTTCGAGATTTTCAAATAGGCATAATGTTTTTGGTGTCAGTTTCACGCCTTGTTTTGGCACTAAGCTGGTGTAAGGGTTATGTGTCGGTTTTGGCACGTATGTTGTGAACTTGAGCCATCACTGTTTCATAACTATGTGGGCCGCTGACTTCCAAAACTTTAGGATGCACTTCACGAATTTGGTCTTCTTTTGCCCCCAAACAGCCAGTTACAATGACGCGTCCATTTTCTTCTAATGCTTCCTCTAATCGCTTTAGTGATTCCTGTACCGCACTATCAATAAAAAGCCTAAGTGTTCACAATCACTAAATCGACATTTTCATAGCTTGGCACAATGTTGTAACCGTCGTGCGTCAGCTCCGTTAAGATTCGTTCAGAATCTACTAAGTTTTTGGGCAACCAAGGCTTACAGCCAATGCTTGAGGGTTGAATTTTTGCATAAAAATAACCGTTCTTTCGCTCTATAAAATTTCAAACGCAAGATTTTACTCAATTTTCATAAGAAAGGCGATAAATTAAAGGCTTGGAAGGGTAAAGATTTTTAAGCTAAGTGATGTAGAATAGATGATTATGTCGGGCTTATTTTTATCATTATGGAAAATTCATCTTTACTTTTAACCGCACTTTTTCGATCCTTATCACTTAATTATTTTTAGCAAAATGCTCTTGGCAATGGTGCTTGGTAGTGTTATTGGCTTAGAACGTGAGCTTAAGCGTAAACCTGTGGGCGTGAAAACTTGCGCCATTATTGCTGTCACCACTTGTGTGCTAACCATTGTTTCGATTCAAAGCCGCAGAGCATTATGCGCAAGTTTCAGAAAAATATTCGTACCGGATCCAATGCGTCTTGCGGCTCAAGTGATTAGTGGCATCGGTTTTTAGGTGCAGGTGTGATTTTTGCATAAGAAAAATGATGCGATTTCAGGTTTAACCACTGCGGCGATTATTTGGGCTTCTGCGGGGATCGGTATTGCTGCTGGAGCGGGTTTCGTATTTGATGCGGTTATCGCCACTGTGATGATTTTAGTGTCTATTCGATTAAGTCCGTTGGTTCAACGTTGGGTTCATCGTAAATCACAACGTCGTCGGACAAAATTCAATATTCTTGTCAATGGTGCGGAGAAGTATTGGAAAAGTTACTCAATTGTTAGTAAACAATCAGTATCGTATTGAACATATACAGGTGAAAGATCAAAGTAGTGGTGAAGTGCGGTTACAAATTCGCTGTTTTTCCATTGATTCCACAATGTTGAAAGATGCGTATGCATTGTTGAGAAAACGGAAGAAGGCAGTGATAAGTGTCGAAGTAGATAACTAGAAAAAGCGCGAGTCAAAGTTAAATTTTCTTTTAAATTTGACCGCTCTATTCTTATTTAATTTCTTTCGCAAAATGTAAATTTCCATGAAAAATACTTGATTTTGACTAACGCTATCTTGTAATTAATAATTCCATTCAAACACAACAAACTAAAGGAAACAATAATGAAAAATGTAGGCTTTATCGGCTGGCGCAGGATGGTGGGTTCCGTATTAATGGATCGTATGTCGCAGGAAAATGATTTTTGCGAATCTTAATCCCGTATTTTTACAACTTCACAAAGCAGGTCAAAAAGCTCCTGTATTTGGTGGTAAGGATGCAGGCGAGACTTAAAAATGCATTCGATATTGAAGAACTCAAAAATTAGACATTATCGTGACTTGCCAAGGAGGCGATTACACCAATGAAGTCTATCCAAAATTAAAAGCAACAGGTTGGGATGGTTATTGGGTTGATGCTGCTTCTGCACTACGCATGAAAGATGATGCAATTATCGTGCTTGATCCGGTAAACCAACACGTGATTTCTGAAGGCTTGAAAAAAGGTATTAAAACTTTCGTAGGTGGTAACTGTACCGTGAGCTTAATGCTTGATGGCTATCGGCGGTCTATTTGAAAAAGATTTGGTGGAATGGATTTCTGTCGCGACTTATCAAGCGGCTTTCAGGTGCTGGCGCAAAAATATGCGTGAATTACTTTTCACAAATGGGTTTATTAGAACAAGCGGTTTCTAGTGAATTAAAAGAGCCCATGCTTCTGTCAATTTTAGATATTGAACGTAGTGAGCTGCAGAAATGCGTTCTGATCAGTTTCCCAACCGATAACTTCGGTGCAGCATTAAGCGGTAGCTTAATTCCTTGGATTGACAAACTTCTCCCTGAAACAGGACAAACTAAAGAAGAATGGAAAGGCTATGCAGAAACCAACAAAATTTTAGGTTTAAGCGACAATCCAATTCCTGTGGATGGTTTGTAGTGTGCGTATCGGTGCCTTACGTTGCACATAGCCAAGCGTTTCACCATTAAATTGAAAAAGATTTGCCATTAGAAGAAAGTGAACAAATTATTGCATCACGATAATGAATGGGTGAAAGTGATTCCAAACGACAAAGAAACCACATTGCGTGAATTAACGCCAGCTAAAGTAACGGGTACATTAAGCGTACCGGTTGGTCGTTTACGTAAATTGGCTATGGGCCCTGAATATTTGGCAGCCCTTTACTGTGGGTGACCAATTATTATGAGGGTGCGGCAGAGCCAGTTCGCCGTATCTTAAAACAATTGGTGGCATAATTTGTAGAGTGCGTGAGTAAAATCTCACTTTTTCTTTCTTTGCATGCGTTGATGTGTCCCATCTACAAAACTTATGAATCGAGAATCTAACTTTACTCAATTTGCCTTTACCGAACTGTTACCTTTTTTTAATCAATTTCCAACGCAATATTTCACTGGCAAAAATAATGTTCAAATCGCTTATCGTCATTTAGTCCACGATAAAAGTGCGGATAGAAAATTGATGATTTTGGTGAATAGTCGTGCTGAAAATATGTTGAAATGGTCAGAGCCAACTATGATTTTTATCATCAAGGCTATGATGTGTCTAGTTTGATCACCGAGGTCAGGCTATTCAACCCGATTTATTGAGGTTCTGAAAAAGGGGCATTTTAGACGAATTTCGTTTCTATGTCGATGATATGGCGAAAATCGTCGAAAAAGTGACCGCACTTTTCAGCTATTCAACGCAGCATTTGCTTGCTCATTCGATGGGCGCATTGATTGCAACGTATTATGTTGTCAAAATTGTGATCATCGCATTAATAAAGCCGTGCTTTCTTCGCCTTTTTATGGCATTCGCTTTAAAACACCCTATTAGAGATGAACTGATTATTGCCCTGATGAATATGTTGAGGGCTAGAGGCGAGCGTTATGTTTTTTGGTAAAGGACCTTATCAACAGCCCGACTTGAATACAATGAACTAAGTTTCTGTAAAAACCAGAATGAAATGGATGAATCGTGTAAATCGTAAGAATCCAGCAATTCATCTTGGCGGACCAACGTTCCGTTGGGTACATTTGTGTTTGAATGCAATTAAACGTTTGTCGCAAGTTATTCCTAAGATTGAAATTCCAACCTAATTTTGCAAGCCGAAAAAGATCGTGAGATAACAAAAACTCTTGATAAAATTAACCGCACTTTTTCCGAGATGCTCAATGTAAAGTTGTATTCAACGCTAAAACATGAGTTGTTATTTGAGCAAGATGAATTAAGACAGGAAACAATATCTAAGATTTTAGTATTTTTGAGATGATGGTAGATTTTTATTCAATAATATATTTAATGTGTAGATAAAATATTCAGAACAGGTATGTTTTTCAAAAATGGTTTGATATATTTTCTAAAAACGTATTATACCGCTCACACCGATTGTGGTAGATGAGCCGAATCAGGCTGAGCGCTCCCCTGCTAAAGGGGTATGGGTTAAAAGCTCCATCGAGGGTTCGAATCCTCTCTCACCGCCATTGTTTGTTTTATTTATTCTGCACCCGTAGCTCAGCTGGATGAGTACTCGACTACGAACCGAGGCGGTCAGAGGTTCAGATCTCTCAGGTGCGCCATTTTTAAAGCAGCTCTATCTTATAAAGTGGTTATGGATAATTAAAGCATCATCTACGCACCCGTAAACTCAAGCTGGATAGAGTACTCGGCTACGAACCGAGGCGGTCAAAGGTTCGAATCCTCAGTGCGCCATTTCATTTTCATTCAAGTCTATTGATTTCTACTTGCTTTCTAATAATCACAGTATTTGTTATATTGTAATTATCTTTATTTGTAAAAATTTTTAAATTATGACAAGACAATCTTTGCCTCGTGGTTTTAGTTGTATTTACCTGGGAGTTAGCTATCTGTGCCCCTGTATTTGTTATGTCCGATGGCTCTGTTGCTTTCACTACATTTTGAGAAAAATTCAAAACTTAGAAACTTTGGCAAGTTAATTTATTCTCAATATTTTTGGATTTATCCTATTATTCTTGCGGTGGTAGCTCGTTTCTCCTTATCGCACATCAGAAAGCCCATAAATTGGCTTTTTAAATTATTGGTATTAAGTGCGGTCATTTTTATGTAGCTTTTAATTACGATTTGTAAAATCGGTTTATAAAATCCTACGATAAAAATCGCAGGAGTTTTATGTCTTTATCTTTTGTTGGTCGTTGCCAATCTTGAATATGACGTCGAGGAACTCGTGTAATCACTAATTCATTTTCACTAACATCGCGTGTACATTGTTGTCCCAGCACCAATAGTTGCGCCATTGGCGACTTCCTGGCGCGACTAGTATGTATCAGATCCACAAATACATCATCACCGATGATCGTTTTAAATTTATTTGCGCCATCGTAGTTACAGGTGATGACACCGCACCAATATTACAATTTGAGCCGATTTCTGAATCGCATAACATAGGTTAGGTGATTTGCTAGAACTTTACCAACGGTGATTTTTAATTTCTACAAGGTTACCGACATGCGTTTCAGCTGCAGAGTTCTGCACCTGGGCGTAAACGAGAAAATGGACCAGTGCGGCTTTTTCTCACCGCAGAATCCTCTAGCACTGAATAGGGTTTTTATTTCACATCATTGCCAATAACAACATTTTTCAATACGCAACCTGCGCCAATTTTTACACGATCGCCGGTTTAACACTACCTGTCGAGTAATAACATTAACGTCGAGTTTCCACATCTTTTCCATGCTCTAATGTTCCCGTAGGTCAAAAGCGAGCTGGATCGTGAATCATTACGCCTTCAGTAATAATTTTTGAGGCTTGTTTATTTTGGAAATAACGTTCAAGTGCGGCTAATTGCTAAGCGATTATTTGCGCCTTCAACTTCCATGATATCTGCTGCTTTGTACCGCAACAACTTGGCGAATATCCTGGTTTGCGAGAGCAGTCAGATCCGTTAAGTAATATTCGCCTTGAGACATGTGTAGCCTCACGAGCTAGCCATTTTTGAAACTTGACCATCGGATACCATAACGCCAGTATTTACTTCTTTAATATTTGTAGTTGATCAGCATTTGCATCTTTTTGTTCTGAATTGCTACAACGTTCCCATTTTGACGAGATAATTCGTCCATAGCCTGTTGGGTTATCTAAATTTACGGTAAGCAATGCAATGCCATTTTTCTGGTTTCAGCTTCAATTAATTTTTCTAGTGTGTCTTTAGTTATTAATGGTGCATCGCCGTAAAGTACAACAATAGCTTTTCGTTATCTTTAAAGAAAGGTGCCATGTTTCGAACTGCATGTGCTGTACGTAAGTTGTTCTGTTTATAATACTCAATTTACTTGTTCATTTGCGAGATGGGTATGCCATTAAGTCCCCACCGTGGCCCATGAATCAAATGAATATTTTCTGCCTAGTGATGAGCAGTATCAATACATGTTTACCATTGGTTTACCAGCGATGTGTATGTAGTACTTTGGTAAATCGGAATACATGCGCGTTCCTTTTCCTACTGCTAAAATTACTGCACTTAATGCTTTTCAGTTGTCGCAGATTTTTCTCTTTATTTATCAATAATAATGGGAGATATTTCTATCGTAGAAAAGGAGAGATGATAATAAGTTTTTAAATGAAGGAATTTGTGGCTTTTTAGATAGGAAAAACCGATGGTTTCCCATCGGTTTTCTGAATTTAGTGGTTATAGAAATTGTTACTTCTACTTGTGCACCAACCTTCTAATTCTTTTCTTATAGCTTCAAGCTTCTTCTTCAGAAACACCTTCTTTCTAATGCTACTGGAGCAGATTCAACTAAATCTTTAGCTATTTTACAAAGCCTAAACCAGTTGCACCACGTGCTGCTTTGATTTGCTGCTACTTTGTATAGCACTCAGCTGCTGCAAGATTACGTCGAATTCAGTTTTTCTTCTGCTGCCGCTGCTGCTACTGCTGGAGCTGCTGCTACTGCTGCCGCTGCTGAAACACCGAATTTTCTTCCCATCGCTGCGATTAATTCAACGATTTCAGTTTAGCAGTTTTTGAAGCAATCGCTTCAATGATTTGTTCGTTAGTTAATGACATAACAATCAATTCCTACAAATAAATAAAGTTAGATGAAGTAAGAAACGCTTAATGAGTTAAGCTGCCTTCTGTAATTTTGTCGTAATGCCGCAGAAGGTGCGAGACAAGTTTGCCTGCTGCTCGCTTTCATTGTGCCCATTAAACGTGCAATCGCTTCTTTCGATAAGTTGGTAATGTTGCAAGAATTCAACATCTTGGATTTTACCTTCAAAGGCTGCACCTTTTAATTTCAAACTTATCGTTTGCTTTAGCAAACTCTTTTGAACAAACGAGCAGCTGCGTACGGGTGTTCGTTAGAGAACGCGATAAGTGTTGGACCTACAAACGCTATCTTTAAGCATTCGTAATCTGTGCCTTCAACTGCGACGTAATAAAGTATTACGAACTACGCGATTGTAACGCCAGCTTCACGTGCTGATTTACGTAATTCAGTCATTTTCTCAACGGTTACACCGCGAAAATCCGCGATTACTGCTCGAAAAGTGCACCTTTGGCTGTACTTCATTTACTTCAGCAACAGTGCTTGTTTGTCTTGAAAGATTTAATGCCATTGGCTTTTTAGCTCCTGAATACACCCGATTACTCGGAATTAATTTACCTAATCCTAAGACTAGGATGACTTCGCCGCCTGAAGCAGAAAAATTCTTATTCTGTTCACCATCTACGTGGGATAATTAGAGATTACTCTACGGTCTTGGATGGGGCTTGAATAGGTCAAGCACCAACCAGAAATTTGTTAGATTGACTAACACAGGCGCAAGATTATAGATAAAAGCTATGTTCTTGTAAAGAATATTGTTGGAAAAAGGAGCCAAATTCCTATGATAGCTTTCTCTACTAATTCCACCGCTGCTCCAATATAAGTAGCGGGTGTTAATTTTTCAAACGTAATTTTTCTTCTTGTGGAATATCCAACTTATCAACAAATTCACACTGTCCCTGTTCTGTCACTCGTTTACCTCGCATCAATTCTTTTAATTTTCATAAGGTTTTCTATTCCATAGCGCATTGCGGTTTGATCGGTTCGGTTAAAAACTTCCCAGTTTTGATTGGGTTCTTCTAATAAAGGTGCGGTTGGTTACTTCAAGTTTTACTAATGCCTTTGCGTGTTGAGAGCATAAACGATCAAACAATAACCTAATCCTACGCCTAAAATTACGTGAAATACAGTTTGAATCTGTTAAGTCACGCTGCCAGCAGGGGTAACACGGCCTAAGTAGGTCTTACATCGTTCCCTTCAGCCCTGGGTGCCTCTGAGTTTTCAAAATCAATTGGATTGACTGTAGCACTGGCATGGTAGAAGAACCAATTTCGCCTGCAATAGTTCGTTGTTTAAAGTGATTTAATGCAATGTACCCCCATAAATCGCGATCAAAATCAATGATAATGGTGACAAAACGTACTACTGCATCAAAAATTCCAGCGATGTAATCGTGCGGCTCAATTGCGTGGTATAAAGGATTCCATTGAATACCTAATGAGTGACAAATTCTTCATGAGTTTATAAATCAATATTAGGGATATGCTGATAAACGTGCGCATTGTGATTTACCTGCGCCATTGATTTTCCTAGATCTCCGCATTCTGAAGTTGTTTAAATTGACATTTGAGGCGGTAAACGACATTCGCCATTTCTTTGCCCACTGTAGCTGGCGGAAGCTGGCTGGCCATGTGTACGAAAAGTAATGGAATCGTTTTGATATTCTTCTGCAAGACAGGATTTCAGTCAATCAGTTTTTGCCATTCTGGTAAAATCACTTCGATCACGAGCGATTGCTTAACATTAATGCGTGAGAAGGTTGTTACAATGTCTTCTGAGGTTGCAAGCCGAGTGAATAATTCGGATACTTTTCACTGGTTCACTTCATTTTGGTTTCTCTCTTTCGAAAATACTCAACGGCTTTTACATCGTGATTAGTTGTGCGTTCAGTTTCTTTAATAGCGCAGCATCTGTCTCATTCAAAATTAGTCACAATTCCATCTAAAAAGCATTTTGCTTGCGTGAAAATGGCGGTACTTTCGGTAATTTCTGCCGTTGAGAGCTAATTTTGTAACCAACGAACTACAGCTACACGGAATTTCATTAGCGAATTCGCTAAAAATGGCGCGTAGTGGGTTGCTGTCTATGATAACGACCATCAAAAGAGGAAAGTGCGGTCAGTGTGAGAGTTGCTAAATGTTTACTCAGGGTATTAATAAATGAAGAATATCTCTGTTTGCCTGTGGCAAGTAATTTTCTGGAAAAATGCTGCCATTTATTCCCTCCATTTGTTTCCACAGCACGGCAAACGATGCCTGCAAGTAAAACTCACGAATTTTATTTTTGCAGTTCTTGTCGCAAATAATCAGGCGAAGCCCTAGAATGTGAATGCCCAATGGACTAATAACGTCGCTGTAAATATTTGCCATAATAGATAGCATTGTTTCACTATCGCGAGCGTAATGAGATTTCCTGTTCTTTTAGGCGAGAAATTCGATTGCTTAATGTTTGTTGTCAGATGTTTTCGATAATTTACCTTCTAATGTCAAAAAGCTAGTAATAGCGAGTTACATTTTGATCGCATCTTGCGCATTGAGCTGAGTGAATTAAAGGTTTCTAGACCTAATTTTAAATGACGAACTATCACCAAAAACATCTTCGATTCGTTGTAGTTTGGGTAATGAAAAAGGCTATTAAGTGCGGTTAAAAATATATCTGAATCTGCTCAGCTTTCTGATTTTTGCAAGTTGATGAACCAATTTGCTGATTGGCACACACAGCAAGAGCAGAGTACCTATCGTGGTAGTTTTTCATTTAGGAAAATATTAGGGAAAAACGTTTCCGTTAAATATAGCATTTTAACCTAGCTTTTGAGCTCGAACATTAAAAAGCCTAGAGTTTCTGGTATGATGTGCGAACAGTTTTACAGGTATTAAGGTTGATTATGCAAAACCAATTGTTTTTAGTGGCGTGCAGCCTTCTGGTGAATTAACTATCGGATTATTTGGGCGCGTTGCGCCAACTGGGTGAAAAATACGAGAAGGATTATGAATGTATTTTCTGCGTGGTTGATTGCAGCCGATCACTGTTCGTCAGATCCTGTTGCCCTTCGTAAGCAACGCTTGATGTACTTGCACTTTATTTGGCGTGGAATTAGTCAAATAAAAGTACTATTCGTTTCAATCTCACGTTCCGAGCACACGCAATTAAGCTGGGTGTTGAACTGCTACACCTATTTCGGTGAAATAGGCCGAAATGACCAATTCAAAAGATAAATCAGCGCGTTATGCAAAATACTAACGTGGGTTTGTTTGATTATCACTGTGTTATTATGGCGGCGGATATTTTGCTATCAAGCTAAAAAAGCGTGCCTGTTGGCGATGACCAAAAACAACGCTTTCACAGAAATTACGCGTGATATTTGCAAATCGCTTTAATGCGCTATGGCAAAGTATTTTTACCATTCCTGAAATTTTCATTTGAAAGGCGCGTATTATGTCATTTTGCAAGATCCACAAGAAGTAAAATGTCAAAAATCAGATGATAACACCCAACAATGTAGGTGACTCTTTTGGAAGATCCAAAATCTGTGGCGAAAATTAAACGTGCCGTAACAGTTCAGATGAGCCGCCTGTTGTTCGTTACGATGATGCAAAATAAAGCGGGTGTATCAATCTTTTTAGATATTCTTTCTGCGGTTACGGATAAGCCAATTAGTGCGATCTTGAAAAGAATTTGAAGGTAAAAATGTGCAGACATTTAGCTGCAGTGGCGGATGAAGTCTCAACTACTTGCTGGTTTACAAGAACATTCCATCAATATCGTAATGATGAGCTTTATAGATAATATCTTACGACAAAGGTGCGGAAAAAGCGCGTGCAAAAGCGCAAAAACCTTGGCGAAAGTGTACAAACAGTGGAGTTTTCGTTGCTGCAAAATAATCTGAATAGAAAGGATAATATTATGGCAATTCAAACTGAAAAACCGATTGAATATTGTAGGTTTGTAATACTTTTGATATGAAATCACTTTTCGATAATCGTGATTGTAGTCAGGTTATTGAATATATTTATGATAGTGAAGAACAAGCGCAGAAAGGGCACTCGCATTTTTACTCAGAAAAGCGCGTGATGTAAAGTGAACTACAGAAATTCAATCTGAAATTACAAAAGTGGATGATGGTTATTTATTAAAGGCAGATTTCTTTTGTTGCCAAAGCTAGATTGGTGATTTTTCAAATGCGTATTGCGTAAGAAAAACCGCTAAAAATAAGCCGCACTGCGGCTTATTTTTGTTACAAGATTGATTTTCTACAAAATCTTGAAAGGCGGTTTCAACTACTTCTCCCTGTACCTTGTTTAAACACATTTTCCGCTTAAATAAGCGTCGCCATTGTGAAACACCTTTGCAATTTTGGAATACTCCTAACATATGACGGACGATATGATTAAGGTGTATGCCTTAGCTCAAGTTGTTGTTCAATATAAAGGAAGCATTGACTGTACGCTTCACAGTGACGGTAACAATTAGTGACTTTAGGATCAAATAAAGGCGAGTCAATTTGCCCAAGTAAACTTGGATTTTTGATAGGCCTCTCCTTAACCATCACGCCGTCCACATATTGCAAATGTTGTTTCATTTCTTCAATGGTTTTATGCCACCATTAATTGCGATAGTTAGTTGTGAAAAATCACGCTTTTAGTTGATAAACCCGAGGCATAATCTAATGGCGGAATTTCTCGATTTTTCTTTGGGAGCCAACCTGAAAGCCAGCTTTTCGTGCGTGGATAATAAACTCTTAACCTTTTTTCGTGAACCTTTTCAATAAAATCACATAAAAATTCATAGCGTCTGATTCATCAATGCCAATACGCGTTTTCACGGTGACTGGAATTTCGCTGCACTTTGCATTTGTTCTACACAGTTTGCTACCAGATCCTGCTGTCAGCCATTAAACAAGCCTAAACATTCCATTTTGTACGCGATCAGAAGGGCATCCTACATTGAGATTAATTTCGTGATAACCTCGTTCCTCAGCAAGTTTTGACAATATCCCTGAGTTATTTCAGGATCGCTTCCTCCCAGCTGCACGCAACTGTGGGGTTTCTTGTAAATCAAAATCAAAGTGATCATATTTTGCGTGGATAATCGCAGGTGCTGTGACCATTTTCAGTGTAAAGTAACGCGTGCTTTGAAAATTGGCGATGAAAAATAACGACAATGGCGTGTTGTCCAATCTAGCATTAGCGCAACACAGAAAAACAGCCGCATGTAAAGAGTGCGGTAGATTTTTGAGAGACATGCTTTCTTATTCGGTTTTGCTGCGTAATTCTTCGACATAGCGAGCTTGCATTTGCTGGCGAAAACGAGCCTGCAGCAAAGTGGTAAAAATGGTTTGGGCTAAATTGGCGCGAGATTATGGATGCAATAATGCTGGAAAATCAAGATCCAAATGAGGCAGGTTTCGTGCCTGTCATTTCCATTACAACAACGCTGGCAGTAACGGCGATTTGTGTGCCGCCAGCTACGCCGCCATACATACAAATCACTAAAACGTTGATCGACCATACCGCCACTGAGGATCACAGCATTGGCCAATACCCGCTCCTGTTGTCGGTGATGGGGTAAAAGATACCACCGGCAATACCATTCCAATAAGTGGTACCGTTGCCCAAAAGTTTAAGGATGCCAATTTCAGGCTCTATAAACGCGCGCTTCTAAAAGCGCCGATGCAACCTCTCAGCCAGTACCATAGTTTGTCCATGAGTGTAACTGCCGAGGCGGCAAGTACTAAACCCAATAATAAAACAATATAAATGGGATGTTGGCGAACTAGCTCGCCATTTTTCAGGTGATAATCCTGCTAGACCTTTTGGTAATAGTCGTCCAGAATATGCCACCTAGAAGATGCCCACCATTCACACACAAATTGCAAGCCAAAAGATAGAGATAAAAAACAGATGTTGCTCCTGTTAACGTGGAAAAATAAGACTGTTTCCTTGAATCGCGACAAGAATAAAACCAGCAGCTAATACCCCCATTATATGCGCCGTCGTTCCCAACGGCAACATTACTCCCACGTCAAGTTCTTCAATCGCAAATATCACCCCAGCTAGGTGCATTAAAGGCGGCCTGCAAGCCCACCCGCTGCACCTGTAGCAAGATAATTCATTGGTGCTTAATCGCTCTAAGTAACATGATGTTTGTCTGCAATAATTTTCCCATACAAAACAGTGACAGCCGCGCAGCACGCTGATGGGCCTTCACGTCAACAGATGCCGATTAAGCATTGCTAGAAAGGTGAGAGAATTTTCCAAATAGTTTGGCTGAATTCAACTAATTTGGTTTTATAGCTGCTATGAGGAAGGTTGATAGATGCAATGACTTGCGGAATACCGCTTCTCCTACATGCATGGGTATATTTTTCGTAAAACCAAGTCAGGCAAGCCACCGTAGGGTAACACAAACCAAACTGCAATAGGATATTGAGATGACCAGTGTGCGTTTGGTTCTAGACTAGGATCGGATAATTTGCACAAAAGCCAAATGAAAGAGGTGAGACAAAATGTACTCTCAATAATTAAACAAATAAACTCTAAACTTTTGTGAAAGTTCCTGTGTGTTTGGCGTAGCTTTTATGGAAAAATAGCGTAAGTGAAATTTGAGCGAGAGCATAACATAATGATCGTAATTTTAATACTAATTAAGTAGAAATTATAAAACTGTCATTTTCACTGGAGCAGTGGGTTTGGCATTTGAATAAAAAGTGCGGTGAATTTTGGAAGCGTTTTTGTACGCAACTAAAAGATCCTTTAGCGGATCTTTGGCGCTGTTTTAATTATTGACAGCAAACCTCATAACGATTAAAAGATTCACCCGTCTATTTCTGTATGGAAGTAGATTTTTGTTCAACATTCTATTGATTGAATAACATTTTTAAACTGGAGCTTTTAATGGCAGCTATCAACCGCTAGTACGCAAACCGCGTGTGAAAAAGGTTGTAAAGCAACGTTCTGCATTGAGAGGCTTGCCCGCAGAAACGTGAGTGGCATGTACTCGATGTATATACTACAACTCTAAAAACCAACTCAGCGCTACATGGGTATGTCGTATCCGCCCAACTAACGGTTTTGAGTAACTTCTTGCTGTCATGGTGAAGGTCACAACCTTCAGAGCACAGATGTTGTATTAATCCGTGGTGGTCGTGTTGAAAGACTTACCAGGGTGTGCGTTACCACACGGTACGCGGTGCATTAGACTGCGCAGGCGTTAAGATCGTAAACAAGTCGTTCTAAATACGGCGTTAAAACGTCCACTAGCAATGGTTCTCCGTTAAAAGGTAAGGCCAAACGTCTAAATTAGCAAAACAATTTTAACACAAACTCCAGTCAAAAGCGCTGCGCTGCAAATTTTCTCAAGAGAAATATTGCTGATGGGTTTTGGATATCCTGAAGATTAAAATACGGAGAAATTCCGCAATGCCACGTCGTCGTAGTATTGAGCACGCAAAAGATTCTTCCAGATCCGAGAGTTCGGTTCAGAGTACTTACGGGAAAATTTATTAAATGTAATCATGGTAGACGAGTAAAAATCCGTTGCTGAATCAATCGTTTATGGTGCTTTAGAAACTTTAACTGCACTACGCACAGGTAAAACGCTGAAGTTTGCGCGCCGAAAAACGTACGTCAACTGTTGATTAAAAGTCTCGCCGTGTTGGTGGTTCTACTTACCAAGTACCAGTTGAAGATGCGCCCCTGTGCGTCGTAACGCATGGGTATGCGTTGGATCATTGAAACGCACGTAAGCGTGGTGATAAATCAATGCTTTACGCGCGCAAACGGAATCATCATGTACTTCAGATAGTATAAGGTGCAACAGTGACGTGAGGATGTTCACCGCATGGCGAACTAACAAAGCGTTTGCTCACTACCGTTGGTAATAAGTTTTTGAATTTAAAGGGCTTCATCATTGATGAGCCACCCTCTCTCGTGATATTAAATAAACAAAGTTATAATGGCTCATTACAGCCTAATAGTGAGACAGAGGCAGGCCTCTGGGTGCCTCCCATCATCGTGTGACCTCAGAGTCAGTGACCGTGTGGTTCCTGGGTGGTGCAGTTCCTGTGTGTCGCTCTGAGAATGGATGTGGCCAGACAGTGAGACAGTCTCACAGGCCAATCAGGTCTCTTCTGAGACCTCAGGTACGACGGACTGTGAAGATGGCGTCCGTGTAGCATGAGAGCCACCCAGGCAGTGAGGTTAATGGGATAACGTGGTGAGGGCTCGCTGAAGAGAATTGCAAGTCTGCATTACGTCAGCGTGTATTAACAAGTGAAATTATCTGGTAACCTGTGGTTCTGCGTTCAAAAACAAAGTGTTCAAAACTATACTGCGTTGTTGTTAATTTGAATGTTACCAGCATATGGATATTCCAGCTATTAAAGGTATCAATCAGATGAAACTGAAGGCAGACATCAGCACGATGAAAAGGAACCATTCTCTTCATTAGCGTTTAAAATTGCAACTGACCCGTTCGTGGGTAACTTAACACTTCTTCCGTGTGTATTCTGGTGTTATTAATTCTGGTGATACAGTATTAAACTCTGTGCGATCAAAACACGTAACGTTTTGGTCGTATCGTACAGATCGCCTTAACAAACGTGAGAGAGAATTAAAGAGTTCGCGCAGGTGACATCGCAGCTGCTATCGGCTTAAAGATGTAACTACTGGTGATACATTATGTACAATTGGGCACCATCATCGTCAGGCGTATGGAATTCCCAGAGCCAATGCTCTGTTGCAGGTAGAACCAAAAACTAAGCTGACCAGAAAAATGGGCTTGGCATTAGGTCGTTTGCTCTAAAGAAGACCCCTTCATTCCGTGTTCACACTGAGTGAAGAATCTGGCAGAAACCATTATTTCTGGTATGGGTGAGATTACATAGATGTCATCGTTGATCGTATGGAAACGTGAGTTTGTAAAGAGTGGAACACGATGGTAAACCACAGTATCTTGTCGTGAAACTATCCGCACTCGTGTTAATGATGTGGAAGGTAAACTAAAAACAATCTGGTGGTCGTCGTCCAATATGGTCACGTTGTTGTTGACTATATCCATTGAGATCCAGAAGGCTGAGTTACGAATTTGTAAATGAAATCAAAAGGTGGTGTAATTTCCTGGTGAAGCTACATTCTAGCGGTTGATGAAGGTATTCAGAACAAGCAAATCTGGTCCATTAGCTGGTTTACCCATAGTTGATCTTGGTGCACGTTTACTTCGGTTCATACCATGATGTGGACTCATCTGGAGTTAGCGTTTAACTAGCTTTGCGCATCTTTTAGCATTTAAAGCAGCATTCCTTAACAAGCCAGTTCTACCAGAGCCAATCATGAAAGTTTGAGTTGAAACTCCACCTGAGTATGTTGGTGATGTAATCAGGTGACTTAAAGCCCGTCGTCGTGCTATAGTGAACGGTCAAGCAAGATGAAATTCGTTGTTAAAATCGATGCGAGTTCCACTTTTCTAGAGATGTTTCGGTTATGCAACAGACTTACGTTCACAAACTCAGGTCGTGCATCATACTCAATGGAACCGTTAAAAATATGCAAACTCCAACAAGTGTTACGCTGCAGTAATTGAAGCTGCGTAAAATAATTTTTGTAAACCAGCGGTATAAAACATGATTTTTATGCACGCTATAGAAATAGCAATGTCTAAAAGAAAAATTTTGAACGTACAAAGCCGCACGTAAACGATAGGGTACAATCGACCACGTTGACCACGGTAAAAACAACTTTAACAGCAGCAATCACAACTATGATATCTAAACACTACGGTGGTGCAGCTCGTGCATTTCGACCAAATCGATAACGCGCCAGAAAAAGCGCGTGGTAGTCATATCAACACTTCACGTTGGATACGATACAGCAACTCGTCACTGCTGACACGTTGACTGTCCGGGACACGCCGACTATGTTAAAACATGATTACTGGTGCTGCACAAATGGATGGTGCTATCTTAGTAGTAGCAGCAACTGATGATCCCTATGCCACAAGCTCGTAGAGCACATCTTGATGAGGTCGCCAATGGGTGTTCCATACATCATCATGTTCTTAAACAAATGCGACATGGTAGATGACGAAAGTTATTAGAATTAGTAAATGGAGGTTCGTGAACTTCTATCTCAATATGACTTCCAGGTGACGATACTCCAATCGTACGTGGTTCTGCGTACAAACATTAAACGGCGTAGCAGAATGGGAAGAAAAATCGTGAGTTAGCAAACCATAGATACTTACATCCCAGAGCCAGAGCGTGCGATTGACCAACCGTTCCTTCTTCCAATCGAAGACGTGTTCTCAATCTCAGGTCGTGGTACTGGTAACGGGTCGTGTGGAACGTGGTATCATCCGTACTGGTGATGAAGTAGAAATCGTGAATCATCAAGATACAGCAAAACTTCTATAACAGGTGTTGAAATGTTCCGTAAATTTAGCGACGAAGGTCGTGCGGGTGAAAACATCGGTGCATTATTACGTGGTACAAAAACGTGAAGAAATCGAACGTGGTCGAAAGTGATAGCGAAAACCAGGTTCAGTCACCCCACACTGACTTTCAGATCAGAGTATTGTATTATCAAAGATGAAAAGGTGGTCGTCATACTCCATTCTTCAAGGTTACCGTCCCACAATTCTATTTCCCGTACAACGGCGTAACTGGTACGATTAGATTACCGAGAAGGCGTGGAAATGGTAATGCCAGGCGATAACATCAAGATGACAGTAAGCCCAATCCACCCAATCGCGATGGACCAAGGTTTTACGTTTCGCAATCCGTGAAGGTGGCCGTACAGTAGGTGCCGAGGTGTTGCAGCGAAAATCATCAAATAATTGATGCATTCTTGAATGTCTTAGAGACAGAAGAAGACAAAAAGAAAAAGTGCAGGGAAAACGTTCCGCACTTTTTGTTTATTCTATGTCTGATATTTCAGCTTAGTATTTACTAGATTATTTGATTTTTATAGTGATAGCTGCGGTGAATAATTTTCAGTGATTCTAACAAGTTCTTCCTATTAAAATTAAGTTTTTATCTTGCTGCTTTTGAGGTAAAAAGTGCGGTGATTTCTTGCTAAAATATCTTGTTTCAATATCATACGATTCCTTTGACATTTTGACAAAATATCAGGGTATTTTACTGCCAATACACACCATCTTGCCATATACTACCACATCTTTTTCTGTAATGTATAAAAGTAATCATCTAGTTCAGTTTTCGGGTAATCTGACTGGGAAAATGATATAAAGCATAATATTCCTTAGAAAGTTAACAATTTTTCCGAAAAGCTTGATAGTTTTCTATCAATAAAGCAGGTCAATTTTTCACAGATAGGATGGAGTTGCTCATCACTCTAACTTAAATTTCTGTAAAGATTCCTTGCAGATAAAAGCATTGTTCTACATCCTATATAAATCTAATAATTTAAAGGTTCTAATAAAAGTCTTTTTCTGTTGAGCATGAGTTCAGGTTGTTGATGATTAATGAGATTTAGTACACATCATCCTAAAAAATACGCCAATATCATCTGGCTCACAAAAGCTGTTGCAGCAAGAAATTGCATCTAAAGCCTTCTCTGTGAAATGGATGTGCCATGTGGGAGTGTGCGAAATAAAAAGGCTATCTTCATGGGAGTTATTCTCGATCTGCTTTTTAAACTTTGCTGCAAACTCCCAAGGGCCTGCGTTGAATCCCTCTGCGAATTGCGTGATCTAGTGGTTGATGTGGTTAAGTTATCGACGATGCCTCGTCCTTTTGAGATGCTACAACACATAAATGTAAAGACACTTTGTGGGCGATGACATTTACCCAATGTTTTTGTAAATTCTTCATCATTAGCTGGATACACTAATGCATTTCCGTTACTCACTCCATCTTGAAAAGATCTGTGAGATTTCATGTCCTTTTTGATTAAGGGCTTCGAAAATTGATAGAAAGCTAAAATGCTTGTTTTTCCCGTAAATGGGAGCTTTTGACTGCGATAACATAGCGCATTATTCTTGCTCTTGTTTGATTTGACGGATGTACAGGTAAACCGTATGTCGGAAATATCTAAACGTTCTGACGACTAAAGTTTAATCGCATCTTTAATATCCAAAAATGCTTTTTCGTAAAGAAAGGACAGATTTGTCGGTTTTAGTATTATTGGCAACAGAGCGATCGCATTGACTTCTTCTATTGTTTTTCCAATGAGTCTGCAGCAACAAGTCTTCACAGAACTCGCGAAAGTTCACTGAAGATGTTTCATTCGTATGCTCCGTTGGCATAAAAGCATTGTAAAGAGTGAGATACAGGGTACATCTGAAATTGTATTGATACAAAAGCAAACCAATAATACGCTGAAGGTTTTGATTACGGATAGCAATAGTGACTGATTTCATCAGTACGCTGCCTTTTGCTCATGTAAAAATAAAGGCTTTGAAACACTTTCGCTTGCATGTTCGTAGCGAACGTAAGGGCAAGATCGGTGATTGAACCAACTTGTCGATTAGTGTTATTAAGTCGTTACCAATACAAATAGCAGAATGTTCAATATCTTCTAGAGGGAATGAGCACGATTTCACAATGTTCGCCAATCAGTGCGTGACACCATCAACGACCGCTTTGTGGGAGTTTATGATGGTACGATCTTCGTCGGTGAAAGGATGTTTTCGTTTAAAGTCATGATTGTTAGGGTTAAAAGTGCGGTAAGAATTACACTCGTTTTTATAATAAAAGCACGCGTTAAGAACGCGCGCTATTAAACTCATTAATTATTTTCTGCAGCTTTTTGGATTGACGTCTAATACTTCCCATCAAAATTAATGTTGAATTTGGTGGAATAGATGCGCCGGCACCTTGATTCGCCATAAACTAATTCAGGGCAATGACTAATTAGATTTTTCCGCCTTTCGCAGGTGAGGACCGCTTCAGTCCAGCCTTTAATTACTTGATCAAGTTGAATTCTACAGGGTTGACACGCTCTGGAGCTATCATCAAACCTTTCATTTGGTAATTACGTGTAATGTACTTTAACCGTATCTGTTGCTTTGAGTTGCATCGCCTTTACCTGCATTTTCAATTTTGTACATTAAACCAGATTGTGTAGTTCTTACATCTTTACCTTTAGCAAATTCAATTTATCACCTTCTTCTTTTGCTTGTTTAGCAATAGATTCTGCTTTTCTTTTTGATGCGCCCATTAATTTTCTTCAATAGATTCTAAGGTTTTTGGATTTTTCATCTTTACGAACATCCACTTTACCTTCTAAGGCATCTTTTTAAACCATCTAAAATACACTTATCATATTTGGTGACTTCTGTGGCAGAATCTAGATCTTCAGTTTGACCGCCCATGAGGCGTACCCACGGCATAAGATGCCCGCTTTCTCATCGAAATGCATTATCTTCTGCAAAAACTTGGCCCGAAATCCTCGCACTTACCATTAATGCTGCGATAGGGCTAATTTTGAATAACATATGAGTTAATCCTATAATGAATGGAATAATACGAGGAATAGATTAAATGACTTTCTATCTATTCTCAACTAGAATTAGAAAATTTATGCAAATTCAACAAATGTTAGAAAAATCATCGAGGAACTTGAAACGAAAAATTGCATTTTCAGGAACAGTTATTAGATGAATTAAATCACGCTTTGAATCAACAGCAATTTGATATAGAATGTAAAGTGCAATCAGACCGTTATGTGCAAAATAAATTAAAGATTTTCAACCCGTCTAACATTGCAAGCCAATCTGAAGAAACACCACCCTTACATTATTAATTTCTGCAATAAATTCACTACAAATGAAAAAGGGCGCTTAATGTCACCACTTTTAAATTACATTCCAAATAATAATCAGCTAAATACTTGCCTGCTTATGCAAAGTATCCAATCGTCGCACCGCCAATGTGTTTACCACCGATAAACTTGCTGGAACCAGTAGTGCGACCTGAAACTGCACGTACGCTCACGATTGTTGCATCGTGACCTAATACATTTCTTCGAGCTTAAAGCCTTTATCGTGTAAAAAGTTGTTTTGCTTTTCGCACAGAAAGGACAGCAGGTTTTGTGAAGATTGAAATAGATTCTCTGCACTTGGTGTTGTGGGCAAGGTATTTCAACATAGTAGTCAGCATCAATGCTTTGAACGGATCGCCTGGCTCGTTTGGTTCAACTAAACATTTTTCAACTACGCCGTACAAGCATAGAATAACGCCATGAACAGTTTTGCAGAAATCTGTCTTCTTTACAACTAACATACCCACCTTCGAGTAAAATTTCCACCATTACCATCTGGAATGAAAGTGATGTTTTCAGATTTTCATCTTCTTTCCAGTGCGTTCATTACGAAAGAGTATCATTTTCACAGATACAGCAGAATATCAGTCTCACACCGTATTTTTGAATACTGGCGCTAATTCGTTGTAACGCGGTAAGTGTGATGATGAGCAGATTGGAGTAGATGCGCGGTAATGAGAACACGATCGCCGTTTTGTTATCAAATAATTTCAGAGTGGTTACATCAGCCCATTTATCACCCTGACGAGTGCGAATGTCTGCGAGGGACTTTCCTTCCATACTAGAGCATTGTTTTTCTCCTATTGGTTGTTAATTTAAATTTTACGCGCTGTATTGTAGGGAAGAGTATGATATGAGTCATAATCAATTAATTCTATTCTTTTAATTGAATACTCATGAAAATCTCGCAGATATCCGTGATCTAGAATATCTTGTTGCCTTATCTGAATATAAACATTTCCGTCGTGCTGCCGATTTTTGTAATGTAGTCAACCAACATTAAGTGATCAGAATTCGTAAATTGAAGATGAGCTCAGTATTATCTTGATAGAGCACTAATCGTAAAGGTGTTGTTTACTCAATCTGGGATACCTATTGGTTGATCAGGCTCGCACTGTTCTTCGAAGTCAAAAATTATTGAAAAGAAATGGCGAGTAATCAAAGTAAAAGGAAATGACTGGAGCCATTACACATCGAGTTTTAATCCCAACAGTTTGGTCATATTTGCTCCCTTATATTGTGCCAACGTTAAAAGCGGCATTCCCTGATTTAGAGTTTTTCTTTATGAAGCGCAAACGCATCAATTATTAGAACAATTGGAAACAGGGCGCTTGGGTGTGCCATCGTTTGCCACTGTTCAAAACGAAGGCGTTTGATTGAAAGTACCTATTTTCAACGAGAAAATATTTGCTGTCCATCTGAGCATGCCCTTGGGCTCAAGATAAACTTCCAATGACCAGTTAAATGGTCAAGAAATGTTAATGCTTGATGATGGTCATTGTTGCGTAATCAGGCGTTAGATTATTGTTTCACTGCTGGCGCGAAAAATTCGCATTTCCAAGCAACTAGTCTTGAAACTTTGCGCTAATATGGTGGCAGCAAATGCTGGTATCACTTTTATGCCTGAATGGCAGTACTCAGATGAAGTCTCGCTAAGGTGTGAAATATATTCCTTATTGTTCGCCTGAAAGCCATCGCACTCGATGCGTTGGTTTATCGTCTGGTTCACCATTACGTAATCGTTATGAGCGTGTGGCAAGTGCGGGTCAGCAGTGAGAGTTAAAATCTATTCTAGGTGGGTTGAAATAATGGCTGGTGTTCGTGCTGTTCAAAAGAAAAGACTCGTCTGTGCTTTAGTGGATGCGGCATTTAATCAACTTAGCGCAGAGTTTTTCCTAATTTAAGTTTGAGAGAGTTGCTCGCGAGGCTGGAATTGCCACATCTTTCTATCGCCATTTTGCAAATATGGATGAACTCGGCTTGAAATGGTGGATGGAGAGCTGGTTTGATGTTGCGCCAATTAATGCGTCAAGCGTAAACGCGTATTGATGCTGGCAGTAGCGTTATTTCTGTTTCTGTGGATACATTTTTGAATTTATCACTAATAGTACGAACGTTTTCCCTTTGTACGCGAAAGTTCTGTACTATCTCAAGCTTTTTCGTACTGCGGCAGCACGTGAAATTAAAGCATTTGTTGATGAGTTAGCTGAATATATTTCTACAAACGTCAATATTCGCAATATGTTGCTTATGTTCAAGCGGAGAGAGCATCGCGTGACAATCGTATTCACTGCGAGGGCTAATGCTTTAGATATGAGTAAAGCTGAACGTGAGCAACTTAAGCTCAGTGATTTTGCAGTTGAGTAACTGCAAAAAGGCGCTGATTTTGCAGCGGAAAAGAAAGAGCCAAGTAAGATAGTTTATATCTAGCCTATTGGTTTTCTCTTTGTGCTTAGATCTTTCACCTATCTTTTTATTTTCCTAATTATTTCTCATACCAAATTTTATTCACATAAAATTATTGATCCTGAGACGTTTCAACTACTTCGTCGTCTAATGTTTTCCTATTAAAAGCTCGAGCAACTGGGGAATCAATGGAGATCCAGTTTTTAGCAGGATCGAATTCATCACAGACCGACTAGGCGATATTGCTTCACTTCTCCCCTCTTCATTTTCTAGCTCAACCCATGCACCCAAAAACACTTTACCTTCTTGCTTTTGGGCTGTAATCTGACTATTTGTAGCACTTCCAATCTTTTTAGTTAAAAACGTACACGACGATCAATTTCACGTAAACGACGTTTTCCGTAAATATATTCTGCATTCTCACTACGATCGCCAAGAGCAGCGGCATCTGAGAACAGCTTGGGTAACTTTTGGGACGTTCTTCTTTCCACAAAAACTTGAGTTCTTGGTCAAGCTCATTCCAGCCTTGACGGGTAATATAATTTGATTTTGCCATAATAAAAATAAAAGAAAAGTTTTTTCGAATTATATTTGAGCCAACAGCCTAAAACCAGTATTCTATCCCCGTTTTTTCTCGAAATCCTTTCATAACAAAGAAGTATGACAATGTTAAATCAACAAATTAGCCAAATTATTGCGGCAGAATTAACCGTTCAACCCTCAACAAATCCTCGCCGCTATTCAATTATTAGATGATGGCAACACCATTCCATTTATCGCCCGTTATCGTAAAGAAGCCACTGGTGGCTTGGATGACACAACTTCGTCATTTTGAAACCCGTTTAATTTATTTACGTGAATTAGAAGAACGTCGTCAAACCATTTTTGAAATCTATTGAAGATCAAGGAAATTGACCGATGAATTGCGTGACAAAAATCCATGCGACACAAAAGCAAAAACTGAATTAGAGGATTTGTATTTGCCATACAAACCGAAAACGTCGCACCAAAAGGCCAAATTGCGATTGAAGCTGGTCTTGAGACCATTGGCTGATTTGCTGGAACGAGCGAAAAATGACTCAGAATCAACCGCACTTTCCTTTGTTGATGCTGAAAAAGGCGTGGCTGATAGCAAAAGCTGCGTTAGATGGTGCACGTTATATTTTTAATGGAGCGTTTTGCTGAAGATGCGGGTTTATTAGCGAAAAGTTCGTGATTATTTAGCGAAAAATGCGGTTATCGTATCTAAAGTGATTGAAGGCAAAAGAAACGGAAGGCGCAAAATTCCAAGATTATTTCGACCACCAAGAATTATTGAAAAAATGTGCCTTCTCACCGTGCATTAGCGATGTTCCGTGGACGTAATGAGGGTATTTTACAATTAAGCTTAAAATGCTGATCCTGATGCAGAAGAGGAAGTCGTCAAAGCTATTGTGAAGAAATTATTCGTGATTATTTAGATGTCCGTTTCACGGGGCCAGCCTGCAGATAAATGGCGTGAGCAAGTGATTGCGTGGACATGGAAAAATCAAAAGTTTCGTTGCATGTAGAAACGGAATTAATGGCAAGTTTACGTGAAAAAGCGGAAGAAGAAGCCATTGATGTTTTTCGCTCGAAATCTGACCGCGCTTTTTAATGGCTGCACCGCTGGTGCGAAAGAGCACCATGGGCTTGGACCCGGGCTTGCGTACAGGAGTTAAAGTTGCGGTGGTGGATAACACCGTAAATTATTGACACTACCACCATTTATCCACACACGGGCGTGAAGCTGAAGCGCAAGTGGCAATTTTCAGCTTTAATCCGCAAACATAACGTAGAGTTAATTGCCATTGGTAACGGTACGGCTTCTCGTGAAACCGAACGTTTTTGCGAAAGAAGTGATTAAAGAAATCAAAGAAAATAAACCACAAAACCGTTGTAGTGAGCGAAGCAGGGCGCATCCGTTTATTCAGCTTCTGAATTTGCGGCAAATGAATTCCCGAATTTAGATGTATCTTTACGTGGTGCGGTCTCCATTGCACGTCGTTTACAAGATCCATTGGCGGAATTAGTGAAAATCGAACCGAAAGCCATTGGTGTAGGGCAATATCAACACGATGTAAACCAAACCCAACTTGCGCGTAAACTCGATGCAGTGGTGGAAGACTGTGTAAACGCGGTAGGTGTGGATTTGAATACGGCATCCGCACCATTACTTGCTCGTGTGGCGGGGATGACGAAAACCTTAGCGCAAAAACATTGTGGAATATCGTGATGAAAATGGTCGTTTTGAAAGTCGTAGCGAATTGAAAAAGTGCCACGTTTAGGGCCAAAAGCCTTTTGAGCAATGTGCAGGCTTTTATGCGTATTGCTGGCGGGAAAAATCGCTTGATGCTTCAGGTGTTCACCCAGAAGCTTATCCCTGTGGTCGAAAAAAATCTTGCAAGCAACCGCGCAATCTATTCAAGATTTAATGGGCAATGCGGTGTGGTACGTCAGCTTGATGCAAAAACAATTTCATTGATGAGCAATTTGGTTTTACCAACCGTTCAAGATATTTTTCAAAGAATTGGAAAAACCAGGGGCGCGATCCGCGTGGTGAATTTAAAACTGCTGTATTCGCAGAAGGCGTGGAAGAAATCACCGATTTAAAACCGGGTATGATTTTTAGAAGGTACCGTCACCAATGTGACTAACTTCGGTGCATTTGTGGATATTGGTGTTCACCAAGATGGTTTAGTGCATATTTCATCATTAAGCGATAAATTCGTGGAAGATCCACATCAAGTGGTGAAAACTGGCGATATCGTGAAAAGTGAAAGTGTTAGAAGTGGATGTACCGCGTAAACGTATTGCGTTGACGATGCGATTAGATGAAAGTGCGGTCAAAAATGACGGCAAATCTGACCGCACTTTATCTGCAGACCTCAGTGAAATATGCACCGCGAAGAGCGTAATTCAAGAGGTAATAGTGCGATGGGCAATGCCTTTGCTGATGCGCTAAAAAATTGGAAAAATAACAAGTTATAGGGCGAGATTATTCGCCCTTTTTATATCTTTCCTTTTCCCGAAAAGCATCGCCAAAAACGGCGATTTTTGCTATAATCCCGCCCAATTTTTATTTACAAAAGAATGAGATAAATTATGTCAGAAACGACCAATGATAACTATGGTGCATCGAGCATTAAAGTATTAAAAGGCCTTGATGCGGTGCGTAAACGTCCTGGTATGTATATCGGTGATACCGATGACGGTACTGGTTTTGCACCATATGGTATTTGAAGTGGTGGATAATGCCATTGATGAAGCCCTCGCTGGCCATTGTTCCGATATTATCGTGACAATTCATGATGATAATTCTGTATCGGTGCAAGATGATGGGCGTGGTATTCCTGTGGATATTCACCCCAGAAGAAGGCGTTTCTGCAGCAGAAGTTATCATGACCGTGCTTCACGCTGGCGGTAAATTTGACGATAACTCTTATAAAGTATCGGGCGGTTTACACGGTGTGGGCGTATCAGTGGTGAATGCGCTTTCTGATAAATTACAGTTAACCATTCGTCGTCAAGGTCACGTTCATGAGCAATTCTATCATTTAGGTGAGCCACAAGCGCCATTAACAGTGATTGGCGACACAGAGGCAACGGGGACAACGGTTCGTTTCTGGCCAAGCTCAGATATTTTTTTGCTATCACAACCTTTGATTACAAAATCTTTAGCAAAAACGCTTACGTGAGCTTTCTTTCTTGAACTCAGGCGTATCTATTCGTTTAATTGATAAAACGTGATGGCTCTGAAGATCATTTCCATTACGAAGGCGGTATTCAAGCATTCGTCGAATATTTGAACAAAAATAAAAACCCAATTCATCCAAAAGCCATTTTTATTTTACAGCTGAGAAAGATGGTATCGGGTGTAGAAGTCGCCTTGCAGTGGAATGATGGTGTAAATGAAAACGTGTATTGCTTTCACCAATAATATTCCTCAACGTGATGGCGGTACTCACTAGCAGGTTTCCGTGGGGCTTTTAACCCGTAGCCTAAATAGCTATATGGAAAACGAGGGTATGCTGAAAAAGAAAAAAAGTGGCGACTTCAGGCGATGATGCGCGTGAAGGTTTGGTGGCGATTATTTCAGTTAAAGTGCCTGATCCAAAAATTCTCATCGCAAACTAAAGACAAACTCGTGTCTTCAGAAGTTAAAAGTGCGGTGAATCTGCGATGAATGAAAAATGCAGGAATATTTATTGGAAAATCCTGCAGATGCAAAAAAATCATTGTAAATCAAATTATTATGGCTGCTCGTGCGCGTGAAGCAGCACGCAAAAGCTCGTGAAATGACGCGCCGTAAAGGGGCATTAGATATTGCAGGGTTTACCGGGTAAACTTGCAGACTGCCAAGAAAAAGATCCTGCACTTTCTGAACTTTACTTGGTGGAGGGTGACTCTGCGGGTGGTTCTGCAAAAGTTGGTCGCGATCGTAAAACTCAAGCAATTTTGCCATTGAAAGGTAAAATCTTAAACGTAGAAAAAGCACGTTTCGACAAAATGTTGTCTTCCCAAGAGGTAGGGAACATTGATTACTGCCTTTAGGTTGCGGTATTGGTCGTGATGAATATAACCCAGATAAATTACGCTATCATCATATCATTATCGCGACTGATGCTGATGTGGATGGTTCTCACATCCGTACGTTGCTTTTTAACGTTCTTCTATCGTCAAATGCCTGAGCTTATTGAGCGTGGTTATGTTTACATTGCTCAGCCGCCACTTTACAAAAGTGAAAAAAAGGAAAACAAGAACGCTACATTAAAGATGCGGATGAAATGGAGCAATATGAATTAACGCTTGCTTTAGATGGCGCAGAATTACATATCAGCGCAAATGCACCAGCAATGAATGCCCTTGTATTTGAAAAATTGGTGGCAGAATATAACAGCGTACAAAAACTTATCGGTCGTTTAAGCCGCCATTATCCAGCCCCTGTATGTACAGGATTAATTTATCAGTCGCCAATTTTCTGTTGAAATGATGAAAGACGAAAGTGCGGTTGAAAAATTGGGGTAAATCTTTTGTTGAACAACTGACTGCAAAAGAAACAGAAGCGCATCAATATTCAGTGCGTATACAATTTAATGCGGAACGCCAAGTGTATGAAGCGGTGATTACTGTTCGTAAACACGGTATTGATACAGATTATTTCTTGAATTTTTGATTTTGTTCACGGCAATGAATACGCGAAAAATTGTTTCTCTTAATAAACAACTCAATGGTTTATTAGAAGAAGGCGCTTATGTTACACGCGGTGAAAAAGTACAACCAGTGCGTAGCTTTTGAACAAGCCGTTGAATGGCTAGTGAAAGAGTCTCGTAAAGGCCTTGAAGTACAACGTTATAAAGGACTTGGTGAAATGAATGCAGATCAACTTTGGGAAACTACAATGGATCCAAATTCACGTCGTATGTTGAAAGTTTCTATTAAGGATGCTGTTGCGGCGGATCAACTCTTCACGACCTTAATGGGAGATGAAGTTGAGCCACGCCGTGAGTTCATTGAGCTGAATGCGTTACGTGCAAAATTTAGATATTTTAGTCGAAATATAGCAAGAAAAATAACCGTGCTTGTAGATTAAGTGCGGTTATATTCAAAAGTGATCTTAGTGTTTAAAATTTCAGTAAATTACGTCTTTCTTGTTTTGTTTTGGGCGACGATCAGGATGGGGCATAGATAATGCATTATTTTTACGAGCCCATGCTATTTCCTCACGTAGGACTTGTTTCCGTTTTTCAGGTAAAGTACTGCGCATCAGGGTGCTCACGACGTTGATCACTTTAATGCAAGTACTTCAACTTCTTTTTCTTCATTCCCTGGCGTAATTTTATTAATGCACCTAGTTCTGACAATTTTACTAACTTTTGCACGTTGTCCATTGTAGTGTATTTTCCTTCAATCATGGTTTTGGCGATAGTACGAGTTTTGTAAAAACGTGCTGCCCATAACCATTTATCTAAGCGGACCCCTTCTTTGCTAGCCATGAATTTATCTTTTGGATTACGTTATTATTGAATAAGATAGTATCACAAATCTTATTTATTGCATTTTTATTAAATTAGGAAGGAGAAATACCGCTTAATTTAAATATTTTCTAATTGAATAAAATTAAGATTAAAAGTACTTGAAAAATATGTGTACGATTTTTAAAGTGTTCTCTTTTTACTTAAGGATGTAACATATGCATAACGAAAAACTTAAAAGAATTGACCTTTCGAGGATCATCCTCGGCGCATTGATTACAGTGATTTTCACCGCATCCAATGTATCTCGGTCTAAAAAGTAGGGATGATATTCGCATCATCTCATTCCGGCGGCCGTCATTTCTATGGCTGTACTCAAATTTTTCAAAGATTCTAGTATTCTTGAAAAATAACATGGTGCAAACACAAGCATCTTCAGCAGGGACACTTTCTTCGTGATCTTCGTCTCACCAGGCTTATTAATGATGGGTTACTGGCAAGACTTCCCATTCTGGCAAACCATGTTGATTTGTGCTGCTGGGTGGTACATTGGGCGTGTTATTCACCATTCCATTACGCCGTGCGATGGTGGTAAACAGTGATTTACCTTATCCTGAAGGTGTAGCTGCTGCAGAAATCTTAAAAAGCGGGTAATCATGCAGATGGCGATAGTGGTGTGAAAGATATTGCTTACGGTGGTGTTTTAGCGGGATTAGTTGCATTTTTAACTCAACGGTTTACGCGTGATGGCTGATGGTGCAAGCGCTTGATTCAAACTGGTAAAGGCGGCTTTCCAATTACCAATGGGCTTCTCACTAGCCTTGCTGGGTGCCGGTTATTTAATTGGTATCGTAGGCGGTATTGCGATGTTAATCGGTGTTATTTTGACTTGGGGTGTGCTGTGCCATATTTCACGATGTCAGGTGATATCGCGGCAGACGCAAGCTTAATTGATGCAGCAATGGTGGTTTGGAAAAACGAAAGTACGCTTTATTGGTGTGGGGACGATTGGTATTGCAGCGATTTGGACATTGCTGATTTTAATGAAACCAATGATTGAGGGGATGCTACATTCTTTCCGTATGTTGAAAGGTGGACAGGCTGAATCTGAGCATCGCGTTGATATCGACCTTTCTCCAAAAACAATGATTTATATCTTAATCGCGACAGTTGTGTTGATTGTTATTTCATTACATCACTTTATCGCAGCTGCACCGATTTCACCCTGAGCTTTCCATTTTATTAGTGGTAGTTTGTACTTTCTTAGCTGTATTTATCGGCTCTCGTGGCTGCAGCTTCGGTTATATGGCGGGTTTAGTAGGGTTCATCTTCAAGCCCAATCTCTGGTATCGGGATTATTTCTGTTATCGTGATTTCATTGGTATTGGTGTCAATCGGTAATGCATCAGGATTATTTGAAACCGTAGATGGTCAGAAATTTTTGACCGCACTTACACCTTTACTGCGTCAATTGTTTTAACCACCGCAACGATTTCTAATGATAACTTGCAAGATTTAAAAACCGGTTTATTAGTGGATGCGACACCTTGGCGTCAACAAGTCGCATTAATTATCGGCTGCTTTGTCGGTGCGCTTGTTATCGCACCAGTATTAGAAATCTTATATCATGCGTAAGGGAGTTTCAGCGGTGCGTTGCCACGCCCAGATATGGATCCTTCACAAGCGCTATCTGCACCATAGCAACATTAATGACCACCATTTCTCAAGGTATTTTCACCAATAAATTGGAATGGACTTACATCTTAACTGGTGTGGTTTTTGGGGGCTGTGTTAATTACGATTGATGCATTCTTGAAAAAGTTAGCAACAAAAGTCTTTTGGCTTTGCCAGTTATTGCTGTGGGATTGGTATTTACTTACCACCATCAATTAATATGCCTGTGATTGTCGGCATTCTAGCATGGATCATGACTCGTCATATTGCAAAACTGGTAACAAAGAAGTATCAGCTAAAGCAGAACGTTTTCGGTACCCTTTTTCTCTGCAGGTTTAATCGTAGGTGAAAGCTTAATGGGGTGATTTTAGCATTCATTATTGCGGCTTCTGTTACCACCGGTGGTTCTGAAGCGCCATTATCCTTAAATCTTGAAAAACTGGGATACTATTAGCGAGTGGTTAGGTTTAATCGTATTTATTGTGGGCATTGTGATTTTCGCATCTCGCGTATTACGTGCGAAAAATCTGATTAATCCTTAAATTTATTTTTAGAATAGGCTACCTTTTTGGGATAGCCTATATTATGAAATCTTACTTAAAAACACTTATCCTCTGATTTTACAGATAATCGTCACCGCACTTTTTGATTTGGTTCGATGATGATTCAAGTGGCGTTATCGTTCCTTTTTCTAGCTATGCTCTCACAGCATTTCTTCTTGCCACCATTCCCGCATTTTTAACCGTACTTTTTAGCTGCAAAATTCCGTTACATACGTTATAACATTGCTTCGATTGTATTAGTTTCATCGATCATTTCATTTGTTTACTGCAATATGGCATCTTATTTTTATTTGCTATTGCTCGGCGAACAAGAAACGTCCTTTGGGGATGGTTGACCAAAGGGGATTATCCCTGGCTAATAAGCACATGCGGAATGGTATTTTATGCTCTATTTGTGATGCCGTGCTTGCTGCCAAAAACAAGAGAATAATTTTATGCTCACATTAAATGAACATTTACTTTCAACCAAGTATTGCTGATTGCTTATCAAGCGGGTAAGCATTTGCAACAGTTTTATCAAAAACAGGTTCATGTTGAATTGAAAGAAGACAACACGCCTGTGACAGAAGCGGATCTTTTTGTGAGCCAATTCTTAACAGAAAAATTAACCGCACTTTTTCCCTTAATGTCCCCTGTTCTTTCTGAAGAAAAATTGTCATATTTCCTTTGAAGAACGTAAAAATTGGAAAGAATATTGGTTGATTGATCCTCTTGATGGCACACAACAATTTTATTAATCGTACCGATCAATTTTTTCTGTGTTGATAACCTGTAGTTCGTAAAAATAAGCCAGTATTAAGCATTATTCATGCACCAATTTTATCGACAACTTATTATGCAATGCGTGATTTTCGGAGCGTTTAAAAACAAGTGGATCAGGTAAAAAACTCACTAAAAACACGACTGAAATTTTGACCGCCCTTTACGAATTGCCGTAGGTGCAACCACTTCTCAAGAAAAAGTGCGGTCGATTTTCCTGGAAGGATTTTCCTTGTGAATTTGTTGTGGTGGGTTTCAAGTAGCTTAAAAAGTGGTTTGGTGGCTGAAGGTGCAGTAGATTGTTGCGTTCGTTTAGGACAAACAGGCGAATGGGATACCGCTGGTGCTGAAGTGCTGCTGGGTGAAATTCACGGTGCCATTTTTGACTCTCATTTTGAGCCTTTAACCTATAACCAACGTGAAACCTTGATTAATCCGCATTTTGTCATGGTGGGCGATCAATCGCTTGATTGGAGTTCTATCTTTCAATTTAATTGATTGGTTCGATTGGTTTTTTCTCTAGAATACGGCATTATTTTCGATATTACTCGGAATCTTATAAGGAATAATTATGCAAACTGATAATAACTGTATCGTCATCTTTGGCGCGTCTGGTGACTTAACTCACCGTAAACTCATTCCCAGCTCTTTTATAATCTCTATAAAATCGGGCGTTTGAGTGAAAACTTTTCCGTTCTAGGTGTTGCACGTTCTGACTTGAACGATGAAAACTTTCCGCGAAAAATGCGTGAGGCGTTAATCCATAATGAAGAAACAACACCAGAAACCTTAGATGCTTTCTGTTCTCATCTTTATTACCAAGCTGTGAATACTTCGGATGCTCAAGATTACGGTAAACTTGTTCCACGCTTAGATAACCTTCATGATAAATATAAAAACCTGTGGTAACACCTCTTACTATATGTCCACTCCGCCAAGTCTTTATGGCGTGATTCCTGAGTGTTTGGCTGCACATGGTTTAAATACGGAAGAATATGGCTGGAAGCGTATTATTGTTGAAAAACCGTTTGGTTACGATGAAAAACAGCGCAAGCGTTAGACGTACAAATCCACCGTTTCTTTTGAAGAACACCAAATTTATCGTATCGACCATTATTTAGGTAAAGAAACTGTTCAAAACTTGCTCGTATTACGTTTTCTCAAATGGTTGGTTTGAACTGCTTTGGAACCGTAATTTCATTGATTATGTAGAAATTACCGGTGCAGAATCTATTGGCGTGGAAGAGCGCGGTGGCTATTATGATGGTTCTGGCGCAATGCGAGATATGTTCCAAAACCATTTATTGCAAGTATTAGCGATGGTGGCAATGGAGCCGCCAGCGATTATTAATGCGAATTCAATCGCGTGATGAAGTAGCAAAAAGTGATGCATAGTTTGCGCCCGTTAACTGCTGAAGATATGGAACATAACCTTGTTTTAGGTCAATACACTACGGCTGAAATTAACGGCAAAATGGAAAAACGGCTATTTAGAAGAAAAAGGCGTACCGGCAGATTCTCGCACTGAAACCTACATCGCATTGCGTTGTGAAATTGAAAACTGGCGTTGGGCTGGTGTGCCAGTTCTATGTCCGTACGGGTAAAGCGCTACCGGCTCGAGTGACTGAAATTGTGATCCATTTTTAAAACCACGCCACATCCTGTGTTCTAGCCAAAATGCACCAGAGAATAAATTGATTATTCGTATTCAACCCGATGAAGCGATTTCAATGCGTTTTGGTTTGAAAAACCAGGCGCAGGTTTTGAAGCGAAAGAAGTATCAATGGATTTCCGTTATGCAGATTTAGCAGGCGCACTGATATTAACCGCTTATGAACGCTTATTGTTAGATGCGATGAAAGGCGATGCAACCTTGTTTGCTCGTACTGATGCTGTGCATGCTGCATGGAAATTTGTGCAACAATTTTTAGAATTACAAAGAAGCAGGTGGTCGAGTTTCACGAATATGAAGCCGGCACTTGGGGCCCTGTTGCGGCGGAAAAACTTATCGCGAAAAGTGGTCGCGTATCGGCGTAAACCAAGCGGTAAAATGAAGAAAAAGGTTTAATCATCTAATATCTCGCCTTCTTTCAATAAAAGAAGTAGGCTTATCACCGAATAGAGAGAGACAAAACATGAACACCATTACCTTCCCAACGGCTCAGCACGCTGTTGAAAAAGATTGCCCAAGAATTTGTGATTTATAGCCAATTAAACTCACCCTGTGCATATTTCCCTTTCTGGTGGTTCAACACCTAAGTTATTATTCAAAAACCTTGGCCAAAGCGCCTTATGTGGAGCAAATCAACTGGAAGAAATCTGCATTTTTGGTGGGGTGATGATCGTATGGTTCCGCCATACAGATTCTGAAAGCAACTACGGTGAAGTGCAAAAAAACTCTTTATTCGATCATATTCAAATTCCCAGCAGAAAATATTCACCGAATTCGTGGCGAAAATGAACCGCACTTTGAGCTAAAAACGTTTCGAAGAAGAATTAGTGCGGTCATTCCAAACGGTGTTTTTGATTGGATCATTTTAGGTATGGGGACAGACGGTCATACCGCTTCTCTCTTCCCACATGCAGACCAATTTTGATGATGAAAACCTTGCGGTCATTGCAAAACATCCTGAAAGTGGTCAAATCCGCATTTTCGAAAACAGCCAAACTCATTGAACAGGCCAAAACGCATTACCTACTTTGGTCACTGGCGAAAGCAAAGCAGACATTTTAAAAGAAATCCAAACAACGCCAGCTGAAAACCTGCCTTATCCCGCAGCAAAAATTAAAGCAAAAATGGGGTGACGGAATGGTATTTGGATAAAGCGGCGGCGAAAATTGCTATAACAAGTTGAGTATCAAATATCACAGGCTTGCAAAATGATAGACTACAAAGTGAATGAACCAATTTCAGTTAAACAATTTATTGAATTGCTAAATAAAACAACGCTCGGAGCACGCCGTCCACTAGAGGATGAAAAGCGTGTCGCGGCAATGTTACACCATGCGGATTTATTAATCACAGCTTGGGATGGTGAACGATTAGTGGGTATGGCACGTTCCGTGACAGATTTTGCCTACTGCTGTTATTTATCTGATTTAGCGGTTGATGAACAATATCAAAAACAAGGTATCGGTTTGCAGTTGATTGAACACACTAAACAAGCCTTACATCCACAAGCCAAAATCGTGCTTTTATCAGCTCCACAAGCGGTAGATTATTATCCACATATTGGATTTACTCAACATATGAGTGCATGGACGAAGAGTTAATTTATTAGAATGATATGGTGACAAAAATGAAAAAACTGTTTGTGCTACTTACTTCAACTTTGTTATTTGCTTGTTCATCTGGTCCATCTTTAGATCAGTTAGCGGCACAAATGCCAAAAGATAATCGCTCAGTAATGCTTCAAGTTCCAGAAGCAGGAAACCCAGTTTCAAATGGAATGCTTGTAGCAACGATTAGAACCGCAGGTGGTACTTCAGGAAAACGACTCGTATCTCTTTTAGCTACAGATAATTTACACATTGGAATTGCAGGGAACAGTCAATCTGTGAATAAAGCAGTTGCTATGTATGGACTAAATAATGCAGAAAAGGTCGGTAAGGATGTATCTTTATACCTTGTTGGAGATAGTGAAAGCGATAAAGCAGATCTAGAAAAAGCCGCAAAAGCGAAAAATGTAGAAATGCATTACATTATGCAAAAATAAGATATAGATACATCAGATGCGGAGTGACTTTAATGTTGAATTTAGATAATAAAAAATTTGTTGCTGTTGAAAACACCGCAAATGGTGAGGTCAGTAGTCAAACAGAATTTCATTACCATCAACAAGGTAAAATGATTTGGGCAGAATATGGTGGCGGTGAAATTTTAAAAGGCTTTTTAATTGGGAAATGGGATTGACGATACTCAAAATTGAATTTACATATCAACATTTAAATCAATCTCTAGAAAATCGTTTGGGGCGTTGCTGTACAACATTTTCCTCAGAAGAAAGTAAACTCATCGGTCATGAAAAATGGCAGTGGCTAGACACGTTAGAGCAAGGCAGCTCTTTTAATTAGAGAAATTTAAAAGGAAATTTTGTTATAGAATATCTGAAACAAGGTATCATCTTGCAGTTGATTGAACACACTAGACAAGCCTTTACATCCATAAGCCCAAAATTGTGCTTTTTATCTGCTCCATAAGCAATAGATTACTATCCGCATGCTGGATGAGTGCGTAGGCTAAGAGTTAAAATAGAATTCACTGAAAATCTCGCTAACTTAAAATTTACTACAGGGCTATGAAGATAATAAATGCTTTTCTCACATTAATAGAATTTAAAAATTAGCTAAAAAGATTAATGTGCATTAAAAGTTAAATTTAAATCAATAACTGTCAAGGTGCTTTATGAGCTAAAGAACTATTAACTTATATACTATCAATCATACCAACCATATACCTTATAAAAAGATATTATCTAGACTCATTCAACAAAAAGGGAAATTCAAGACTTTGAGCAATTAAACAAGTATTTTATCAATGAAAGATACAAAAACTTCGAGAATGAATCACAAACTAGTAAAGGACATGTTATGCAACACAGTTTCTTACTTTTAAGGGTGTCAATTATGAGTTTGAGTCAAATATATCTTGGAGGTTAAACATATTAATCTTTTGATTTTATAAAACCAAAAAGATTGATAAGGATCGTGATATTTAAACCCAATGGAGAATATAACAAAACCATAAAAAGGAATGAACCATATAATTAAATTATCCATTTTATATTTTTATTCATATTGTATATTTTTACATTCATTTATATGACGAAGTTCTTTCTACATATTGAAAGTGAATTTATAGCAATATCTCTAATAATAGGCTTTATTGCCACCCCAGAAATATGGCTTTTTATTTTATACTGATAAAAATAACCCTCGGATAATAATGCATAGAATGGTATAAGAAAAATAAAAGATAACTTTGTTAAATCAAAATTTCTACTATCTGATAATTAAATTCTTAAAAATTATAAGGTTGATTTATTCCACCACCATTTCAAAAATCACGGTGGGCTTTAGCTTCACCCTACAAACAGGAGAAAAACAATGTCAGTAAAAGGCGACATCGGTGTTATCGGCTTAGCCGTAATGGGGCAAAACCTCATTTTAAATATGAATGATCATGGCTTTAAAGTCGTGAGCATATAACCGTACCACTTCAAAAAGTGGATGAATTTTTGTACAGGTGCGGCAAAAAGGCACTCAATATTATCGGTGCATATTCTTTAGAAGATTTAGCTGCTAAATTAGAAAAACCACGTAAAGTGATGTTACTGAGTGCGCAGGCGATGTGGTGGATCAATTCATTGAGGCATTACTACCGCACTTGGAAGAAGGTGACATCATTATTGATGGGGGTAACTCAAACTATCCAGATACAAATCGTCGTGTAAAGCATTGGCTGAAAAAGGCATCCGCTTTATCGGTTCGGGGGTCTCAGGGCGGTGAAGAAGGTGCGCGTCATGGACCATCTATCATGCCAGGTGGTAATCACGAAGCATGGCCATATGTTAAAACCAATCTTCCAAGCAACTCAGCTAAAACCGAACAAGGTGAACCTTACTGTGACTGGGTTGGTGGCGAAGGTGCTGGCCATTTTGTAAAAATGGTTCACAATCGGTATCGAATATGGCGATATGCAATTAATCTGTGAAGCTTACCAATTCTTAAAAAGAAGGTTTAGCTAAGCTTATGAAGAAATGCAAGCTATCTTCGCAGAATGGACTGAACTTGATAGCTATTTAATTGATATCACCACCGATATTCTTGGTTATAAAGATGCTGATGGTGAGCCATTAGTTGAAAAATCTTAGATACAGCTGGCCAAAAAGGGACAGGTAAATGGACGGGTATCAATGCACTAGATTTCGGTATTCCATTAACCTTAATCACTGAATCCGTCTTTGCTCGTTGCAGTATCTTCGCTTAAAGATCAACGTGTTGCCGCTAACCAATTATTTCAGTAAAACAATTCAACCATGTTGAAGGCGATAAAAAGTTTGGATTGAAGCGGTACGTAAAGCATTATTATGCTCAAAATCATCTCTTACGTACAAGGCTTTATGCTGATCTCGTGAAGCCTCTGAACAATTTCGGCTGGAACATCAACTACGGTGCAACAGCGTTATTATGGCGTGAAGGTTGTATTATCCGTAGTCGTTTCTTAGGTAAACTATTCGTGATGCATATGAGGCAAACCCCGATTTAATCTTCTTAGGTTCAGATAGTTATTTCAAAGGCATTTTAGAAAAATGCATTAAGCGACTGGCGTAAAGTGGTGGCAAAATCTATTGAAGTGGGTATTCCCAATGCCTTGTATGGCGTCTGCAATCACCTTCTTAGATGGTTATCACTTCAGCCCGTTTACCAGCAAACTTATTGCAAGCACAACGTGACTACTTCGGTGCGCATACTTTATGAGCGTGCTGAACAGACCACCGCGGTGAATTCTTCCACTACCAACTGGACAGGTCGTGGTGGGAATACAGCCTCTACCACTTATGATGTGTAGTTAAAAATATCGATAGAAAATTACCGCACTTTGAGACATTAAAGTGCGGTATTTTATATCTTTTGTTTTATTTTGAGATATTAAAAGACGATAAAAAAATATTGAAATTCCATCGCTTTTTATTATTTATTAAGCTTTTAGCTGGTATATCAGCTAATACATTTACTAATACATTCCAGTAGGTTGTGACAGTAGAAATCTGTACTTTCTCATCTGGTGAATGCGCATCACGGATAGTTGGTCCTAGAGAAATCATTTCGATATTAGGATAATGCTCTTTGAGTAATCCACATTCCAAACCCGCATGAATGACTTTAATATCAGGTTGTTTGCCTAACACTGCAGCATAATGTTTTTGAGTAAGATTTAATATGGAGGAATCATTGACTGGTTTCCAACCCGGATATGGTGCTGAAAATTCAGTTTTCGCACCCGCAAGGTTGGCAACAGAGGTTAATAATTCTGTTACATAATCTTTACCGCTTTCAATTAATGAACGTACTAAAATAGTCCCCTTCACGCTGTGATCTTCGGTTTTTAATACCCCAATACTGAGTGAACTTTCGACAACATTTTTTGATTACATCGCTATTACGAATGACGCCGTTAGGTAACGCGTTTAATAAATGAATGACTTTTTCTGTTGATTCTAAAGGTAAAGATAGATTGTGGTTTTTCCGATGATTCTAAGAAAAGCTTAAGGTTAGGTTCAGCAATGAATAATTCTTCTTTTAATAAAATGTTTAGTTTTTCTACCTCACTTCCAAAAAGCATGAGGTTCGCCATTGAAAACTAGAATCGCAACAGCTTCTCTAGGAATAGCGTTTCGAATTGAACCACCACGAATTTCTGCAAGCTGGAAAGGAGAAGTGTTTTGTGAAAGTTTCGCTAATACGCGAGCCATAACTTTGATTGCATTAGCTCGTCCAGTATGAATATCGCAACCTGAATGTCCACCACGCAAACCTTTCAATGTGAGTTGAATTGATTGTTCAAAAGTGTTGTTTTTCCCATTGAATTGGTATTGATAAATTGGCATTAATCCCTCCGGCACAACCGATATAAATTTCTCCGACTTCTTCAGTGTCAGTATTGATAAGAATGTCCGATTGTAGCCAATTACGACGGAGGTGTAATGCACCGTCCATTCCCGTTTCTTCTGTCATGGTAAGAAGGACTTCAGTGGTGGATGTGCGATATTATCGCTTTCAAGTACGGCTAATGTAGATGCTAAACCAATACCATTATCGGAACCAAGCGTTGTTCCTTTTGCTTTTACCCAATCGCCATCAATATAAGGACGAATCGGATCTTTGGTGAAATCATGTGGATTACCTTCATTAGCCTGAGGCACCATATCTAAGTGGGCTTGCAATACAACAGGTGTGCGATTTTTCCATACCTATTGTTGCAGGTTTGCGAATTAATACATTACCCGCCTCGTCACGTTCTGCAAAAATGCTTTTTCTTTTGCCCAGTTAACAATAAAGTTTGCAAGCGTATCTTCATGATGAGATGGATGTGGTATTGCACAAATTTGATCGAACCATTTCCATAGCAATTCGGGTTGAAGTGTTGTAATTTTCAGACATAGTTTCTCCTTTTTATCGAAAAATTTGAGGAAATAATAGCATAAAATGCTATTTCAGGTTATCCTTACGCAATTTTTATTTATTGACAAAATTTAGGATATTAAAATGAGTGAAAAAATATGTGGTGACTTGGGATATGTTCCAAATGCATGCTCGTAAATTATCAGAGCGTTTACTTCCAGCATCCCAATGGAAAGGTATTATTGCCGTGAGTCGCGGTGGTTTATTCCCTGCTGCTGTATTAGCTCGCGAGTTAAGCATTCGCCACGTAGAAACCGTTTGTATTGCAAGTTATCATGACCATAATAATCAAGGTGAATTGCAGGTTCTTCACGCTGCACAGGTACCCAAATGGCAGGGGAAGGTTTCATCATAGATTGATGATCTAGTTGATACTGGTAATACGGCACGTGCAATCCGTGAAATGTATCCAAATGCAAAATTTGTGACAGTATTTTGCAAAACCAGCAGGGGCAGAACTAGTTGATGATTATGTGATTGATATTCCTCAAAAATACTTGGATTGAACAGCCTTGGGATTTAGGGATTAATGTTTGTCCCGCCTCTTGCAAGAAAATAAGTTTATTCTTTAGACTTTGAATGCGAAATCTCTTTGATTTCGCATATCTCTTAATTTGCCTTTTGAGTTAATCCGTGTCATTTCGGAAACAGGATTATGTGATACTATTCTAAGCGCAATTTTAAAAGGAATCCTTATGTCTGAAATTAAACTTAATTATCATAAAAACTCACTTTTTAACGAGCGCGCCGAATATTCGTTTCCATTCCTGAAGATACTGGCATTGAAATTGCGTTTGCGGGGCGTTCAAACGCAGGAAAAATCAACCGCACTTAATGCATTAACCAATCAAAAAGCTTTAGCTCGCACCTCAAAAACGCTGGGGCGCACACAATTAATCAACTTTATTTGAAGTGGAACCAAATTGTAAATTGGTAGATTTACCGGGCTATGGTTATGCTGCCGTGCCAGAGCAAATGAAAAATCCAATGGCAAAAATCATTAGGCGAATATTTGCAAAAACGCGAATGTTTAGCTGGGATTGGTTGTGTTGATGGATATTCGCCATCCGCTTAGGATCTTGACCAACAAATGATTGAATGGGCGGTTTCAGCTGATTTACCAGTACTCTTATTGCTTACTAAAAGCCGATAAATTGAGCCAAAAGCGCAGTAGTAAACAAAGTAAAAAATGGTGCGCGAAGCGATTCTTCCATTCAAGGTGATATTCAAGTAGAAGCCTTTTCTGCACAAAAATAAAATTGGTATTGATAAACTTGCTGCGAAATTAGATTTTTGGTTTTCGCCATTTTTTGCGGAATAAAATGTAAATTTTTGCGATCCAGATCATAAGAAAAGCACATGATGAATGATTTCATTATGTGCTTTTTTAGATAGCAAAAACTATCTTCATTTTTACCGCACTTTAAGGATTATCATGTCCCTTGCTATTGTTTACAGCCATTAGCTTCTATGGGTGTACAAGCGCCGCTTGTCACTGTTGAGGTACATTTAAGCAACGGAAAACCAGGCTTTACACTTGTTGGTTTGCCGAAAAACGGTGAAAAGAGGCACAAGATCGGGTGCGTAGTGCGTTGATGAATGCACAATTTAAATATCCAGCCAAAGCGTATCACCGTGAATCTCGCCCCTGCAGATTTACCGAAAGAAGGTGGACGATTTGATCTGCCCTATTGCCATCGGAATTTTAGCCGCATCGGATCAGCTTGATGCAGTCGCTTTAAAAAGCAATTTGAATTTGTGGCGGAGCTTGCGCTGACTGGGCAATTACGTGGCGTACATGGCGTGATCCCCGCTATTCTTGCAGCTCAAAAGTCAAAGCGAGAGCTAATTATCGCGAAACAAAATGCTAATGAAGCCTCGCTCGTGTCTGATCAAAATACTTATTTTGCGCAAACGCTTTTAGATGTGGTGCAATTTCTCAATGGTCAGAAAAAAATTACCCCTCGCCACTGAAATTGTGAAAGAAAGTGCAGTAAATTTTTCGGGCAAAAATACGTTAGATTTAACGGATATTATCGGACAACAGCACGCTAAACGTGCATTAACCATTGCCGCAGCAGGGCAGCATAATTTGCTCTTTCTTGGCCCACCGGTACAGGAAAAACCATGCTGCCAGCCGATTAACAGGGGCTTTTTACCTGAAATGACCGATTCAGAAGCGATAGAAACGGCATCTGTAACGAGTTTAGTTCAAAACGAGTTAGAAATTTTCATAATTGAAACAACGTCCTTTTCGCGCACCACACCATAGTGCATCAATGCCAGCTTTAGTTGGAGGCGGAACGATCCCCAAAACCCGGTGAAATATCCTTAGCAACAAATGGCGTACTTTTTCTTGATGAACTTCCAGAGTTTGAACGAAAAGTATTGGATGCACTACGTCAGCCTTTGGAAAGTGGTGAGATTATTATTTCTCGTGCTAATGCCAAAATCCAATTTCCAGCTCGTTTTTCAATTGGTGGCAGCGATGAATCCAAGTCCGACAGGCCATTATACAGGAACACATAACCGCACTTCACCCCAGCAAATTATGCGTTATTTGAATCGACTTTCAGGGCCATTTTTAGATCGTTTTCGATTTGTCTATTGAAGTGCCTTTATTGCCACAAGGCAGCTTACGAAAATACAGCGATCGTGGTGAAACCAGCGCGCAAGTACGCGAAAAGTGTTAAAAAGTGCGTGAGATTCAAATGGAAGAGCGGGAAAATTAACGCTTATTTGAACAGTAAAAGAGATTGAACGTGATTGCAAGTTAAGTGATAAAGATGCCTTTTTCCTTGAAAAATGCGCTGAATAAACTGGGCTTTCTGTACGGGCTTACCATCGTATTTTGAAAGTTTCTCGAACCATTGCCGATCTACAAAGGAGAACAACAAATTTCTCAACCGCACTTAGCGGAAGCCTTGAGCTATCGAGCAATGGATCGTTTTGTTGCAGAAATTGTCGAGTAGTAAAACGCGTGGTGAGAATACCACGCGTGAAAAGGATAAGTAAGTGCTTTGGGTATCTTGCGTACCGCTAATAATTGCAATGCCCGCACTTGCACCAATGCGAGTCGCACCCGCTTTAATCATTGCAAGTGCCGTTTCAGTATCACGCACGCCGCCTGATGCTTTAACACCAATATTGCCGACTGTTTGTTTTCATCAATGCAACATCTTCTACAGTCGCACCGCTTTTGTTGAAACCAGTTGATGTTTTTAACAAAAAGCCACACCGATTTCTTTACAAATTTTGCAGGCTTTCACTATTTCATCTTTAGTGAGCAAACAAGTTTCTAAAATCACTTTTAATGGCGTGCCATTACAAGCATTAAACACCGCTTGAATATCTTGTTTTACTGCATCCCATTTTTGCGATTTTATCCAACCTACATTAATCACCATATCAATCTCATTTGCACCCGCTTTTATGGATTCTTGTGTTTCAAATGCTTTTGACTGAGGTTAAATTTGCACCCAAAGGGAAGCCAACTACGGTGCAAATTTTTACATTTGAGCCAGCAAAGTTTTTTTCTTTTGCGAGTGGAATATAACTAGAATTGATACATACAGAATAAAATCCGTGTTCAATCGCTTCATTACAGAGTGTCAAAATATCTTGTTCATTTTTCTCGCGGTAAGTGCGGTGTGATCGATATATTGGAGCAAGTTGATTCGGTGTCATAATTTTCCTCCTTTATTTATGTTTTACCTATTGTAGCAAAAATCCCTTGTTTTTTTGACTGTGCTTTTATGCTTGATTACAATCATCTCAATGCGATAAGGAATAAAGAAAAATGAAGATTAAAAACTACTTAAGAATGGATTATCCCTCTTTTTAACTTTTTATTGTGATGAGTAGCATACTGGATTTTGTTCGTCGTCCCTGTGGTGCCAGATGAAATAAATAAAATCACGTTACAAGATCTTCAAGGAATACGTTCTCTCTTGAAAGTCTTTGATCAAAAATAAAGCTACGTTGCTTTTATTTTTGGGGAACTTGGTGTAGTTATTGTCGCTATACTTCGCCAGCAATTAATTCTTTAGCAAAAGAAGGCTATCAAGTTGTATCGGTGGCATTACGTTCAGGGCAATGAGGCGGACGTAAATGATTATTTAAGTAAGAATGACTACCACTTCACTACGGTGAATGATCCTAAAAGGCGAGTTTTGCAGAAACGATGGCAAATTAATGTGACGCCCACAATTGTGCTGTTGAGTAAAGGCAAAAATGGATCTTGTTACGACAGGCCTCACGAGTTATTGGGGATTAAAAAGTGCGGTTGTTTTTCACAGAGTTTTTGGCTAAGCGGTAGAAAATCTATTACAATACGCAGACTTATTTTAAAGAGGACAGAATTATGATTATCGTAACAGGCGGCGCTGGTTTTTATTGGCAACAATATTGTCAAAGCATTAAATGATTTAGGGCGCAAAGATATTTTTAGTGGTAGATAACTTAAAAAGATGGCACAAAATTTCGCAAATTTAGTTGATTTAGATATTGCAGATTATTGTGATAAAGAAGATTTCATTGCTTCTATCATTGCGGGCGACAAATTTGGTGATATTGATGCGGTATTCCACGAGGGAGCATGTTCTGCGACTACGGAATGGGATGGTAAATACATTATGCACAACAACTACGAATATTCTAAAGAGTTGTTGCATTATTGCCTTGACCGTGAAATTCCTTTTCTTTCTATGCCTCAAGTGCAGCAACTTATGGTGATACCAAAGTATTCCGTGAAGAACGTGAATTTGAAGGCCCATTAAATGTTTATGGCTATTCTAAATTCTTGTTCGATCAATATAGTGCGCAACATTTTGCCCAGAAGCAAAAATCGCCAGTATGTGGTTTCCGTTATTTCAATGTTTACGGGCCGCGTGAAAATCATAAAGGTTCTATGGCGAGTGTAGCATTCCACTTGAATAACCAAATCTTAAAAGGCGAAAAATCCAAAAATTATTTGCAGGCAGCGAACACTTCCGCCGTGATTTTTGTTTTATGTAGGCGATGTGGCTGCAGTGAATATTTGGTGTTGGCAAAATGGTATTTCGGGTATTTACAACCTTGGTACAGGAAATGCAGAAAGTTTCCGTGCGGTGGCTGATGCAGTAGTGAAATTCCACGGTAAAGGCGAGATTGAAACCATTCCATTCCCAGAGCATTTGAAATCTCGCTATCAAGAATATACTCAAGCAGATTTAACTAAACTTCGTTCAACAGGCTACGATAAACCATTCAAAACAGTCGCGGAAGGCGTGGCTGAATATATGGCATGGTTGAATAGAAAATAAACCGTAGGTTTGCCTACTTCCCATCAACAGAGTGCGGTTAAAAATCTCGGTGTTTTTGACCGCACTTTTATCTGAAAGACAGAAAATGAATATTCTAATTATCGGCCCTTCTTGGGTTGGCGATATGATGATGTCGCACAGTTTGTACCAGCAACTGAAAATTCAATATCCAAACTGCAATATTGATGTGATGGCACCGAAATTGGTGTAAGCCTTTGCTTGCACGAATGCCAGAGGTGCGTAAGGCGATTGAAATGCCATTAGGGCACGGGGCCTTTTGAATTGGGAACGCGTTATCGTTTAGGAAAAGTCTTTGCGTGAACAATATGACATGGCGATTATTTTTGCCTAATTCATTGAAAATCGGCGTTTGTTCCTTTCTTTCGCAAAAATTGCTCATCGTCGTGGTTGGAAAGGCGAAAAGCCGTTATATTTTTATTGAATGATTTACGAGCCAATAAAAAGATTATCCAATGATGGTGCAGCGTTATGTTGCATTAGCTTTTTGAAAAAAAGATGCCGTACCAAAAAGCTGATGATATTTCCTGTCTTAAAACCCTATTTGACGGTTGAGCCAGCGCAACAAGCTGAAACCTTATTTGAAAAACAAACCGCACTTTTAGGCGAACGTCCAATTATTGGTTTTTGTCCTGGCGCAGAATTTGGCCCTGCAAAACGTTGGCCACATTATCATTATGCTAAAATTAGCAGAAATGCTCATTGACACAAAGGCTATGCGGTAGAGCTATTTGGTTCTGCTAAAGATGAATCTAGTGGGCGAAGAAATTCGTCAAGCGCTGCCTGAAGAATGCGTGAGTTTTTGTGTCAATTTAGCAGGAAAAACCAACTTTAAAATGAAGCGGTGGATTTAATTGCAAATTGTACGGCAGTCGTGACCAATGACAGTGGTTTAATGCATATTGCGGCTGCAGTCAAATCGTCCATTGATTGCACTTTATGGCCCAACGAGTCCCGCAATATACGCCACCACTTTTCGGATAAAGGCAACGATTATTCGTTTAATTGAAGGTGGATTGATTAAAGTTCGTAAAGGTGACAAAGAGGGCGGTTATCATCAAAGTTTGATTGATATTACGCCGGAAATAGCATTAGAAAAATTAGAGGCATTATTAGCAAAATGAACCCTCTACGCATACATTTACAATTAATTGAATGGTGATTTTATGGGGCGCCTCTTGGCCTTGGGGACGAGTGGTTGCCCAAGCTATGCCGACATTTGTTGCTCCAAGCGCGCGCTCGCCATTATTCCACTCATTATTTGGCTATATGCGGCGAATCGTTTCAAATATGCTAAACAACTGCGACCCTAATCAATGGGTGGGTTATTGTTAACGGCTTTTGCTTGGGATCTTTGGTTATTCGACTTTCTTTATTTGGGGTTTGAAATATGTTCCAGCAGGGCAAGGAACGATGGTCGTTGCCTCTAATCCTGTCTTTTACGATGTTTTTTTGCTATTTTATTATTTAAAGAAAAATGGAATCGCTGGGTTGTATTAGGGATGATTATTGCCATTAGCGGTTCTTTGTTAGCCATGACAAAAGGGAATCCAACTAACCTCTTACAAAATTTTTGGGATTTCGGTCAAATGTTATTGCTTTGTGCTTTTAGTTTGCTGGGTTGCTTATACTTTTATTGGCTCGTAAAGTATTAATCGGAATTGATTCTCTCACCGCTACCACGATTTCTTCTACTTTTTGGTTTTTCATGCTGACGTTGGCAGCATTATGGACGGAAAGTGCGGAAGATTGGGCAACCGTATTTCAATTAAATGGATCGCAATGGTTTAGTTTACTTGGTCTTGCATTTGGCTCAACGGTATTGGCTTATGCATGGTATTTTGATGGAGTGAAACACTTAGGGGCGGGCAATGCCTCGGCCTATATTATTCTTGTGCCGATTTTAGGCATTTTATTTTCAGCCGTTTGGTTGAATGAACAGGTGGATTCCTCCTTAATTATTGGGGGCATTTTAGCCGTATCTGGGCTTGGCATTATGCACTGGGGAAGAAGGTTAATTAAATGAAAGTATGGTGATTAAGACTTCCTCTATGGGGATGTGATTCATACTTTGCCTCGCCTTGACTGATGCACAAAAAGGCGATTCCTAGTTTAAGTATTGATTGGGTGGTGGAAGAAAACTTTGCAGAAATTCCACGTTGGCATTCCGCCGTAAATCGAGTGATTCCTATTGCTTTGCGCCGTTGGCGTAAATCGCCTTTTTCCATTCAAACAAGAAATGAGTGGAAAAAAATTACCGCACTTTGTTGCAGGCTGAAAACTATGATGCGGTAATTGATGCACAAGGGCTCATTAAAAAGTGCATTATTTGCAACTCGTTTCGCTCAAGGTGTGAAACATGGCTATGATCGTCAAAAGTATCCGAGAGCCGTTAGCATCTTTTTTTCTACGATAAAAATATGCCATTTCTTATCAACAGCATGCGGTGGAACGAATTCGTCAGCTTTTTTGCCCAAAGTTTAGGTTATGAATTACCTCAAATTCAGGGCGATTATGGTATTGCTCGCCATTTTCTTCATCAAACTTCAGAACAAAACTATGTGGTATTCATTCATTCTACAACTCGGGCAGATAAGCATTGGGAAGAATCAGAATGGCAAAAATTGATTGAAAAAAATTACCGCACTTTCTGATTACGAAATTCGCTTGCCTTTGGGGAAATGAACTAGAAAAAGCGCGAGCAGAGCGTTTGGCTCAAGTTGATTCTAATGTGATCGTGTTGCCGAAAGTTAACTTTAACGGAGCTTGCAAAACAGCTTGCAAATGCAAAGGCTGTCGTATCGGTGGATACAGGCTTGGCGCATTTAACAGCCGCTTTGGATAAGCCCAATATTACGCTTTATGGCGCAACGGATCCTAAATTGATTGGCTGTTATGGTAAAAATCAGCATTACTTATCGGCAAGTTCAATGAAAGAAATTTCAGCTGAACAAGTATCATCACAATTGCTTACTTTTATTTCATAAAAAAATGCTCGCACTTGGCGAGCATTTTTTTATCTTTTTATATTTTCTTAGTCTAAGGCTTTTACCTTTTTAATTCAGGGATTAAGAAAATTGTCGCTAACATATCAATTACGTAGATAATCGCAAGTAGGGCGATGGCAGTTTGGAAAGAGTAGGCGAGTACAACTGCGCCCACAACCACAGGTCCAAATCCCCTACGGCACGACCAATATTGAAAAAGTACGTTTTGTGCAGTTGCTCGAGCTTCTGTTGGGTAGGCTTCAGCCATTAATGCACCGTAACCGCCCATCATTCCGTTCACAAACATACCTAAAAATGCCCCAGCAAGAAGCATGATGTCAGGATCGGTAAGTTGTGAGTAAACCACGATACTTATCACTGCGCCTAATTGGAAAAGTAAGAAAGCTTGGTTTGCGTCCGATGCGGTCAGCGAGTTGTCCGAAAAATCCAAATTCCAGCCATCATGCCGCAGACGGTAACAGCGGTCCAAAGTCAGATTTAGTTAAACTGAATCCCAGTTGTTTTGATAAGAAATTAGGTAACCAAATCATAATGCCGTAATAACCGAAGTTTTGTACGGAGGTGAGTACGACGATACCAAGGCTAATTTTGCTCGTGGCTTTATCTTTAATCAGAAGCTGGAATGAACGTAATTTATCAGTAAAAGCTGGATTGAGTTGAAAGTGCGGTTTGTTTTTGAGTGAAAATTTCAGGTTCGTGCAGATGAGAACGTAAGAACCAAGCGACAAATGCAGGGAAGATACCCACCAAGAACATTCCACGCCAGCCAATATGCGGGAGCAATAATGGTGTAAGTAATGCTGCACCCTAATACACCATGCTTGCCAAACCCTAGGCAACATAAGATGCTGCTTTAGCTCGGTGGCGTGCGGGCCATGCTTCTGCTGCTAGAGCCATCCCAATTCCAAATTCACCGCCTAAGCCAATGCCAGCAATTGTGCGATAAATCAGTAAAGTCCCAATAACCTTGTGCAACTCGCACATAAACCAGTAAACACCGCAAAAGAGAAGAATGGGTCCAAGTCAGTACGCGTACACGTCCGTATTTATCGCTTAGTGCGCCAAATAAAATACCGCCAAAAATACTGCACCAATAAGCGTCCACGTCACGAGAGACACCTTGGGCGGGTGTTAGATTAAGTCTGCAGAAATTGCACTAAGCATGAAACCTAAAATGAGAAGAATCGAAAACCGTCCATTGCATAGCCGACGGCAGAGCCAATTAGGCTTTTCCAGCCATAACTGTTTACTTTGTTTGTCATGATGTGTCCTTTGTTACTCGCAGGTAACATTTAAAGTGAAAAGAAGGGTGATTAAAAATCGGTGGCTAGTTTACTGCATTGATGAAAAATTCAATGAGTGTAACAACAAAAATAATCAGAATTAAAAACTGAATTTTGAATAAGAAAGAAAAGGGAATGATTAGGGAAATAAAATTAGGATGGCGGTGAGAAA